>Ga0180007_10000007_pt1 | contig 472455 bp, 403 predicted proteins | sample MM_PC_MetaG_FD_121122 | JGI IMG/M metagenome (GOLD analysis project Ga0180007, IMG submission 121122) | Groundwater microbial communities from the Aspo Hard Rock Laboratory (HRL) deep subsurface site, Sweden - MM_PC_MetaG | ecosystem: Environmental > Aquatic > Deep subsurface > Groundwater...
GTTCAAACATGCCTGCTTTTCTGTTAAATCCGACCAAGCATCTGGAGCAGCCGATGCAGACGTCATCCATAGCTTTTTTGCAACCAACGATTAAAATTTTTTCCATGCTGTCTCCTTTTTCAACTTAGGTGTTTATTATATTATAAATGGTTTTCCATGTCCGGGCACAATGACATTTGCATGTTCTTGAATAAAACGCATATGATCATAAATTATTTCCTGGTTCCAGGACATGCCAGGGGGCTGCCAGTTTTCGTAATATGATTTATTCAGGAATATCCCACCTACAAAGGCGAAGATCATTTTTTCTATGCAGGCGAACATCACCAGAGAGCCTTTGGTATGTCCCGGACAATGCTTTATATACAAATAGTTGCCGAGCTTTCTCAAGTCCGGCATGCCATCCATGTATTGCGGCCAGCCGTTTTCGGACAGGTCGTAGACAGCATCGCCTTCAAGTTCGAGCGTTTTATTGTGTTTAAAATGGAAGGATAACTTCTCGTCTTTATGAAAAATAAAAAGTGCGTTGGGAAAAAGATCCTTGTGCCCCATGTGATCCGGATGAAGGTGGGTAAATATCACCACGTTGATCTCTTTGGGGCTCACATTGAATGCCGCAAGCGACGTGACCAGATCCGAGCTTTTTTTGGCAGGATGATCAAGGTCGATTAACACATACCATTTATCCAGTGCATTTAACCCTTGCGATTCTATCAGGGAACATGTGGGCCGGTTATCGATGACGCCTTTTTCAGGCGTCATCACAAAGGTTCCATTTTGAACAATTTTAAGCTTCAGCACAGGTAATCCCTACCGAACGAAACAGAAATAGGCTAAGATACTTATTAATCCATAAGTTCTGACATTTTATCCGAAATTTTTTCAAACGCTTTTGTTACAGGAGAATCCGCATATGTTTCCAGAAAAGAGACACCTGCATCACTGCTTTTGACCATGTTCGGGTCAAATGGAATGCTTCCTAAAAAATATATCGAGGCGTCAGACGCGGTTCTTTCGCCGCCGCCTTTTCCAAAAATATCCAGGACATGATCACAATGCGGACAGACATAGCCGCTCATATTTTCAACGATGCCGAAGATATTCAGATTCACGGTTCTACAGAAACTGATCGACTTTCTGACATCGGCCAGAGCAACCTCCTGGGGGGTTGTCACAATGATGGCCCTTGCATTATCAATCAGCTGGGCAACTGTCAGCGGTTCATCACCCGTTCCCGGGGGCGCATCAATAATTAGAAAATCAAGCTCACCCCATGCCACATCCCCGATAAACTGACGAATCGCCGTGTGCTTGAACGGACCGCGCCATATAATCGCAGTATCTTTGTCAGGCATAAATGATTCAACAGAAACCGCGACAAGATTCTCTGAATACGCCATGGGTTTAATTTTTTGACTCTCGGTGGCGGTGAGAGGACCTTTTAAACCCAGCATCCGTGGGACATCGGGACCATGGACATCCACGTCCATCAAGCCGACCTTAAATCCTTTTTTGGCAAGAGCGAGCGCAAGATTGACGGACACGCTTGTTTTTCCTACGCCACCCTTACCACTCATGACCATAAATATATTTTTGATTTTGCGTAAAGACAGTTTGGCAAGCTCATCCGGGTCCGGTTCCGGTGGTTTGTCTGCAATATGAATTCCTTTTGGTTTGCTGCTCATTCTTACTCCCTTCAGACCCACTTAAAAAACATTCTTTTCCCCATGACACTATAGAGGGCAAAGACTACGTATTCCTATCATTCATAAAAAAATATTTCCCGTTTCAGTCCCTGGCGATGAAATACGATCACCAGGGACTGATCAGGGGGAGAATTGCACACCAAGCTGTGCAATGGCAAAAGACATTAGGGTGTTTTTTTCAGCGCAGTAATCCTTGCCTCAATGGTTTCCAGGTGTTTTTTGGCAGACTCTGCTTCAGCTTTAAGCAAACTCAGTTCGTCTGAAGGCGTGTCATAATTAAACCGTCTCTCAAAAAAACGGCCGCCCATACCACGACCTGCAGCCATTTGACCTCTTAGGCGTCTGCCAAAGCCCGCACCACGGCCGAAACCGGCACCGCGTATCAAACCGAGCGGTATATCCGGAAATGGTCTGCCATAATCCGGATCTGTATTACACAAACCTCTTCCTCTGCCTGTCATGGGGCCTGCACCTGATGGCCCTGTTCGATTATATCCTGGCATGATGATTACCTCCTTAAAAAATGATATGTATTCTACCGGTTTCCACCTTGACCCTGGCCACAGCCCTGGCCTTTTCCCTTACCCATACCTTTTCCTTGGCCCTGTGGACTACTGCCTTTTCCTTGCGGACAGCCGCCAGCACCTTTACCTGTGCCGGCTCCCTGTCCATGCGGACCTTTTCCATCTTTTTTTGGCATAATACCCACCTCTTTTTGACTGTTTTGATTCTCATGATAACGACTTCTATTCTGGCAACGTCTTTGGTTACACCCTGGCAATAAAAACTCTGGAACGATCTTCCGGTCTTTTGTATAACACTCAAGCACTTCCTCAACATTGCCGCCGATAAACGGAATCAGAGTGATCCCGCTGAATTCAATAACGTTCGAAAGGATCTTTGAAATTGCACCGCAGATCAGAATGTCTATGCCCAGGTTTTTCAGCGCTTCGGCCAGGCGGGAAGCCTTTGTCGGATTAAATGGTTCGTAGGCTCTGGCAATAACTTCTGAATTTTCTATTTCCGCTATTAGAAGGGTGCTTGCGGAATCGAAAACAGGTGAGATCCTATTTTCCCAAGCCGTAATCGCTACTTTCATGCTGCAGTTATCTCCTTTTTCTTCTATCAAGAGCAATCTCCATGCCAGATTGAAAATTGGGCGAACGGATTCTAAAATTTTATATAATTATAGATAGTTAAAAGATGTTGAAAGAAATTTGCACCAACTGATTTGGAAAAAGCAAACGCAGCATTGCGACCTTTGAAGGCGTTAGAATCGCGACTCTTTAGAGGGTGGTTGTCAATGTCGCAAACTTAACGCCCCTTTAACTTTATGGCATTTGGGCCGGGTGTGTCAGTTTTTTTTGCTGTTTTTTGGGGGTAGCGTTATGCCAAGCCGTTTTAATTTTCTGAAGAGAGTGCTTTTGTGAATGCCTAATTCTTTTGATGTTTTCAGGCGGTTGAAGTTGTTTCGCTTTAGGGCGTCATGAATGGTCTGAATTTCAATCATGCGGACAGCGGTATTGATATTTCCCTGAATCTTGCTCTGCGGTATGTGCGCAATCAGATCTTTTGGCAGGTGCTGCGGCTCGATCATTCCCTCGCTTAAAAGAACGAATGCGTGTTCTATTATATTTTCAAGTTCACGGATATTGCCCGGATAATCATGGGACATCAGGAATGATAACACTTCCGGGGAAACACTTGTAATGGATTTATTCTGAAGGTCATTGAATTTGGATATGAAGTGATCCACCAGAAGCGGAATATCTTCTCTCCGCATATGAAGGGGGGGGAGATCAATTCGCACAACATTGATCCGAAAAAACAGGTCTTGGCGAAACTTGCCCTCTTTCACAAGTTCAGCCAGATCTTTGTTGGTGGCTGCAATGACGCGGACGTTTGTTTTTAACGGTTTTGTCCCTCCAAGTGGTTCATAGGCGTTTTCCTGCAATACTCTCAACAGTCTTACCTGCATGGCCTGGCTGATTTCACCGATTTCATCCAGGAAGAGGGTGCCTTTGTCTGCAAGTTCAAACCGTCCGGGTTTATCCTGATTGGCGCCAGTGAAAGCCCCTTTCTTGTAACCGAACAATTCCGATTCAAGAAGGGTGTCTGGTAGTGCCCCGCAGTTGATGGCAATAAAGGGTTTTACGCTTCTTGTGCTCATGTTATGAATGGCCCGTGCCAGAAGCTCCTTTCCTGTGCCTGTTTCCCCTTGAATAAGTATTCTGCTGTCACTTGCGGATAATTGCGGGAGGACATCAAATATTTTTTTCATCAGGTCACTTCGGCTCACCAGGTCGCCTACCTGAAATCGTCCTTCGATTTCCTTTCGCAATTTTTCTACAAGGGTCAGGTCACGAAAACTTTCAACACCGCCGATGACATCCCCTTTTTCATCTTTGAGAAGACCGGTTGAGATGCTGATTGGAATCCGATGACCGTTGATATCAACGATAAAGGCCGCCCGGTTGATGATGGACTTGCCGGTTTCCATGGTCTTTCTCAACGCACAATTTGTTTCGCACATGTTGGCTCTGAAAACATCAAAACAAAAACGGCCGATGGCTTCCTCTCTGGGAATTTTTGTAATTTCTTCGGCAGCCCGGTTGAAGGAGGTGATACGCCATTCACTGTCTACCGTAAACACACCATCTGATATACTCTCCAGGATGATTTCCGTGTAATTGGAAGACGCTGTTTTATTCAGCACCGGCTGTTCATCTTTCGTTTTCAATTCCATTTTCCTTTTTGTCTGTATAACAACCCAATCAAATGTTTTTTTTACTGGTTTTATATTGATCATTATCTGGTGCATGTCAACATCAGGTTTGCAATCCCCATGCCCTTGTATGGAAAATGATTTAAAGCCCTATGGATGGCTGTTCGGCAGTCGTAGCCATGCAGTTATTATGGCAAAATGGTCGCACATATGCAACCTAAAACATACGACATGATAGTCTCATTTTTAAAATTGATATATAATATCAGTTTGTTATGGTTTTAATAGTATTCGGCACAACCTGTGCAACATTCAATCGTGATATATCATGGCGGTTTTTCCAAATGAATGACAAACACTGTTGATAGGATGGTAAGCATGCTCGGCGTATTGATTGTGGCTCATGAAAAGAAAATCATCGATCGGATGAGAAAAATAATGGCTGATTTGAAAGACGTAGATACAGTTTTCACTTCATCAGGAAAAGAGGCGATGAATCGTCAGAAAACAGCCCGCTTTGATCTGGTCATCGCAGATGAAGCGTTATCAGATATGACCGGAATCGAATTCCTCAAACAGCTCGTAAAGGTCAATCCCATCGTGAATACGGCACTTGTCAGTTCGTTGTCACACGACGATTTCCATGAGGCAACAGAAGGCCTGGGCGTATTGGGGCAAATTCCTGTGGAACCGGATTGGGTGCATATTGAAGAAATCTTCAATAACCTATCAAAGATCATGAATCTTTCTACTCAAAAGGTGAATCGGAAAGGTGGTGTTGAATGATAGTAAGTATTGCAAGCGGCAAAGGCGGAACCGGAAAAACGACCATCGCAACCAATCTGGCCATTTCGCTTGAGAGAGACGTTCAATTGATGGATTGTGACGTGGAAGAACCGAACGCCCATCTTTTCATTTATCCAGAGATTGAAAAGAGCTTGGCTGTTTCCGTCCTGGTGCCGAAAGTTGATTTGAAGAAATGCAACTTTTGCAAAAAATGCATGGACATCTGCCAGTTCAACGCCATTACCGTTGTAAAATCGAATGTGCTGACGTTTCCCTTACTGTGCCACAGTTGCGACGGCTGCAGGATCGTCTGCCCGGAACAGGCGATTGATATGACTGAAAGGGAAATCGGCATGATCGATATGGGGCGTAAAGACCATATGGTTTTTCTGAACGGCCGGTTGAACATTGGCGAAGCCATGGCCCCCCCATTGATTCGAAGCGTAAAAACGCATATCAGAAAGGATATGCCTGTCATCATCGATGCACCGCCAGGAACGTCCTGCCCGGTAATCGCAGCGATGAAAGATACGGATTTTGTTCTTCTGGTCACCGAACCCACACCATTTGGCCTTCATGATTTGAAACTGGCTGTGTCCGCCATAAAGATTCTGGATATTCCTTGTGGTCTTGTCATTAACCGCTCAGATATTGGGGATGACAAGGTCAGGGCGTTTGCAGACCAGGAAGGGGTACCGATTTTAATGGAAATTCCCTTTGATCGGCGGATTGCAGAATCCTATGCCATCGGCGAGCCCTTTGTCAACCGTATGCCAGAATGGAAAAGCAAATTTGTTCAACTTTACAAAGATATTGAAACAAAAGTGAATGGCCGGGAAAAAAAGGGGGCATAAGTCAGATATGGTGAAGGAACTGGTTGTTATAAGCGGCAAAGGTGGCACAGGAAAAACAACATTGATGGCGGCGTTATCCGCGCTGTCGAACGACAAGATCATGTGTGATGCGGATGTGGATGCTGCGGATCTTCATTTGATCATGAATCCTGCCATTATTTCAACCCATGATTTTCAGGGTGGGCGTATTGCCGTCAGCAAGAAGGAATTGTGTACGGAATGCGGCTATTGCAGGGAACTATGCAAATGGCATGCGATCAGAGACGATTTTACAATAGATGAAATTGCCTGTGAGGGCTGCGGGGTGTGCGCCTATCTGTGTCCGGAAAAGGCCATCGATTTCCCGTTAAAAACCTGCGGGCAATGGTTTGAATCCGATACCCGTTTTGGCCCTATGATTCATGCAAGCCTTGGCGTAGCTGAGGAAAATTCAGGCAAATTGGTCGCACAAGTCAGAAAAGAAGCCAAACGCATCGCAGAAGTCAAAGGATTTGACCTCATCATTACAGACGGGCCTCCTGGTGTGGGATGCCCGGTAATCGCTTCCATGTCCGGGGCTACCGCCATATTGATTGTTTCCGAGCCCACCGTTTCGGGAATACATGATATGGGCAGGGTGCTTGAACTCTGCAGGCATTTTCAAATCCCTGCCATGGTATGTATCAACAAGTTTGATTTGAATGAGACCATGTCTTCAAAGATCGAAGAAAAGGCGAAAGTAATGAATGCGCCGGTTGTCGGTAAAATTCCTTTTGACAGTGACTTTACAAAAGCCATGGTAAAGGGGCAGACCCTTTTTGAATATAACCAAGCGTCAAAGACATCAAGGGGGATTGAAATGCTCTGGCAGCATATCAGGGAGAGACTGGAAACCAGTCGTGGCAAGCAGAACATCATATTTAAAGAAATAATTAAATAAAGGAGGAAAAGGAAGTATGTCAGAAAAATATAGAATTGCCGTTCCATCAGTAAACGAAGGTGGTCTGGATGGTCAACGCGCCGGACATTTTGGGCATTGCGATGTGTTCACACTGATTGATGTGGAAAAAGGTGAAATCAAGAAAGTATCTATCTTGCAAAATGTAAGTCATGTCCAGGGTGGATGCATGGTCCCTGTCAATCTGCTGGCAGATAACCAGGTGAACAGGCTGATTGTGGGTGGCATTGGTATGCGGCCGTTGATGGGATTCAAAAATGTGGGCATTGATGTCTATCATGATGCTGAACGTGCAGATATCAGACCGGTTGTGGAAGACCTGATCAATGGCAGGCTTCAGATGATTTCAGATGATCAGGTTTGCGGCGGCGGAGGCGGTCACTAAATAAGAGACTTGAAACTATACCTGGATACTATAAAAAAGCATTGAAAATGCACATTTTCTTTGCAAATCAAGTTTGATACAACAGTAAAAAGTAAGCGGTGAACAGTTAGCAGTACACATATTGTGTTCAGCAATTGGGTCTATACCATATATAACCCATTCACTGTTTACTGTTCACTATTTACGAGACTATCAAGTTTCTTGTTTCCAGTTTATAGTTTCTATCAGGGAGGTTAAGTAAATGAAAATAGCGGTTACTTCTACGGGAAAAACCCTTGAATCGGAAGTCGATCCACGGTTCGGCCGGGCAGCATACATAATTGTTGTTGACTCGGAAACATTTTCATATGAAACTGTGGACAATCAGAATAACGTAAACGCGTTTAAAGGCGCCGGAATTCAGGCTGCCACCAGTATCAGTGAAAAAGATGCAGAAGTGCTGTTGACCGGTTTTTGCGGTCCCAATGCATTCAAAACACTGAACGCTGCAAACATCAAGGTTGTGAACAATGTAACCGGTTGTGTCGGAGATGCTGTCAAAGAATTTCTGAATGGCAAATATCAATTTGCCGAAGATGCAAATGTGGAGGGGCACTGGTAAAAAAAATAGGGGGCCTGATGCATTTGATCAAGACGGATTTTCAGATGAGAGAATCATCCGGTACGCCATGCTAAGAGACCTCCATGACGCTTTCCATTCTTCTTGTTGATGATGAATCAGGTATTCGAAAAGTACTGGGCATTTCCCTTGCAGACAGAGGATATGATGTCTATACAGCATCAAACGCCAAACAGGCGCTGAAAATCCATCAAGAGGTCCGGCCGGATATTGTACTATCTGATATCAAGATGCCGGGCATGTCCGGAATTGTACTGCTCCAGGCAATCAAAACGGAAAATCCGGACACGGAAGTCATCATGATCACGGGCCATGGGGATATTGATCTGGCCATCAAAAGTATTCAGTTTGAAGCCACTGACTTTATCACCAAGCCTGTGAATGATGATATTCTGGATATCGCTTTAAACCGCGCTAAAGAGAAAATCTCCCATCGAAAAAAGATTGCGGAATATACGGAGAATCTGGAGCAGCTCGTCAAAGAAAAGTCCGAGAAAATTATTGAAATGGAAAGACTCTCTGCGATCGGCCAAACCTATGAAGGGCTTGCCGTGGCCATGAAAGGCCTTTCCAATCTTCTGGACACGGGAGAGGCGGGTTATTTAAATGAACTCCCTTTTTTTGTGGCTGTTTACAATAAGAATCTTCAACTCGTTTCCGCCAATCAATTCTATCAGACATCGATCTGTGATCAGATCGGGAAATCGATCACAGAAATCAACCAGACCGCTCAAAAAAGCGGAAATTCGGCTGTCCAGGAAACGTTTCAAACCGGGATGGCACAGAAAAGTGAAGAGAAGTTTTTAGACCAAAGCGGCGAACGCCTTCCGGTTCTTGTTTACACGGCCCCCATCCGGGGAAATGACGGTGAGATTACTTATGTTCTGGAGTTGTCCGCAGACATGACAGAAGTCAAAAAGCTCAGAAAGGAACTCCAGTCTGTCAGGCAGCAGTATAAAAAATTGTTCGATAATGCGCCCTGTTATATTTCCGTTCAGGACAAAAGTTTGAAGATTGTCGAGGCCAATCAGCTGTTCAGAAATGATTTCCCCTATAACGACAATTTGTCCTGCTATCAGGCGTATAAGAAAAGAAGCGAGCCGTGCGATGACTGCCCGGTCATCAAGACCTTTTCCGACGGAAACACGCACCACCTCGAAACAACCGTAACCTCAAAAGGCGGGGATGCGTATGATGTGCTTATCCGCACAGCGCCTCTTTTTGACGATGCAGGCAATGTGGAACGGGTGATGGAAATGTCAACCAATGTCACGGAAATCAAAAAACTTCATGAACACCTTGCCTCACTGGGATTGCTTGTAGGGAGTATTTCTCACAATATGAAAGGATTGTTGACCGGCGTCGATGGCGGCATGTATCTGGCAAACCAGGGCCTTTCCGATAACAAACCGGAGCTTCTCAAAGAAGGCTGGGAGATCATCACCAGCCGGATTGAACGCATCCGGAAGATGGTTCTGGATATTCTTTATTATGCAAAAAAAAGGGAGTTGAGCCTAACATCCGTTGATCTAAAGATATTTGCCGATGACCTGTTCAAGGGCATCGAACAGAAAATGGCCCAGGATGGGATCCATATACGGAAAAATTTGAATGCGGTTGCAGGAGAATTTGAGGCGGACGTGGCGGTATTGACCGGTGCTCTGTTGAACATCCTCGAAAATGCCATCGATGCAGTTAAAGAAGATCAATCAGGGCGTGAACATGAAATCACCATTGACATAGACGGTTCAGACACGGAAGTATGTTTCAGGATCACGGACAACGGCATCGGTATGAATCCGGAAATGATGAAAAACCTTTTTACGCTGTTCTATTCGTCCAAGAAAACCAAGGGAACCGGGATCGGGCTTTTCGTGTCCGAGAAAATTATTCAGGAGCATGGCGGCAAGATCCATGTAACCTCAACCCAGGGAGAAGGGTCGACATTTACGGTGATGATTCCCCGGAAACATGCTTACTGCAAATAGGCGTAAATATAGAAATAACATAATCTCACCACCGAGAACACAGAGAGCCACAGAGGTTTATAATAACACAAATCTTTTCATTCAATTCTGAGCTTCAGGACATTCTTTGTTTTCGGAGGCAGTGATATTGCCCTCAACGCCATCACCAGCCAACACCTGGCTTATCAAATCTTCAACCAATGTATCAAACGTTCCTTATTTTTTGCCTCGTTTGGTCCAAATGGGGCCCGGTTTTCTAATATAGGGTCTGGGAGGGTCTTTTTTAAGGCTCTCCAGCACGATCGATTTTTGCTTCTCTCTGCCTGAGAAGGTTTTTTCCACAAAAAGCGGTTTGCCGGAAAAGGGATCTTTTCCCGTGTAATACATGAGTGTGGCATACGTGGAAGGTGAGGGGGTAAAGGTCTGGATTTGCCGGGGGATGATTTTTAAATGTCTTGTGGCAAAGGATTTCAGATTTGCCATATCTTTTTCCCGGCATCCCGGATAGGCGGCAATCATGTAATAGGTGAGAAATTGCTTTCTTTCCGTTTTTTTCGAAAGCCTGTCAAATACATTTTTGAATTCAATGAGCGAATCCGAAGAAGGCTTTCCCATCAGGTTTAGCACATGCTCTTCCGTATGTTCCGGTGCGATTTTCATCTGACCGGATACATGCCGGGAAAGAAGGGCTTCAAGATAGGCTGCGCCGAATTTTTTGTCGGAGAGAATCATGTCGTAGCGGATGCCTGAGGCTACGAATACGTGTTTTACACCGGGAATACGGTGAAGTTTATTCAGGAGGTCGATCTGTTTTTTGTGATTGACAGACAATGATGGGCACACATTCGGAAAAAGACATCTCTTGTCCTTGCAGCTTCCTTTTTTGGTTTTTAACGTACATTCAATGCCATACATGTTGGCGGTTGGACCGCCCGCATCCAGAATGGTTCCCTTGAATAACGGATGGCTGACCATTGCTTCAGCTTCCTTAATGATCGATTTTTCACTTCGCCACCGGACCGTTCGTCCCTGATGTGTGGAAATCGCACAGAAATTGCATTCGCCATAGCATCCTCTGTGGGTGGTGATTGAAAACCGGATGGTGTCAAGCGCGCGGACATCACCTGATCGTTTGTAATAGGGATGAAGGTCCCGCTCAAAGTCAAGGCCGTATACCTGATCGAGTTCTTCTGTCGCGAGATAACGGGCCGGCGGATTTTGAACCAGATATCTTGCGTCCTGTTGCTGGTAAAGTGTTCGGGCTGTCAGAGGATCGTTGTTCTGGTAAAACAGATGAAACATTTCCGTAAAGGCAAGTTTGTCTGCCATGACCTCATCGAAAGACGGCAGGCGGAGGGCCTCTTCCGGTTTTTCCTTATCAATATAACAAAGTCCCCGGATAGATCTGGGGTCTGTTTTTTCCTTTAATGCGGTCGCCAGTTCAAGGATCGATCGATCGGCCATCCCATAGAGAAGGTAGGTGGCTTTGGCATCAAACAGAATCGATTTGCGTATCCCATTTGACCAGAAATCATAATGGGCCACGCGTCTCAGGCAAGCTTCGATCCCACCCAAGACAACCGGTACGGTGTTTTTGAAGTATTGGCGGATGAGGTTGGTGTAAACAATAACCGCACGGTCCGGCCTGCGGGTGTTCTCTCCGCCTGGGGTATAATCGTCGGTTTTTCTTTTTTTGCCCGATGCCGTCCGGTTGGCGATCATGGAATCCACGCATCCACCCGTCACCCCCCAGAACAGTTCAGGTTCGCCAAGCCTTTTGATATCTTTTTCAGATGACAGATCAGGCTGGGCTATGATTCCCACACGAAAGCCGGCATTGAGCAGAATTTTTCCGATCATGGAAACGCCAATAAACGGAGAATCGATATAGCTGTCGCCTGTGACCAGGATGATATCAAGCGCCTGCCAGCCAAGCGTTTCAATTTCATTTCGTGTTGTGGGGATAAACATCCGTTTTTCCTTTTCGATCCTTTTTTTTATGGGTCTTATGCAAAACACGGATTTTTTGCAAACAGAATTGTTCGATAGCGCACGGTAATCTTTATGGTATTGAAAATGGTCCGATAATCCATTATATTGAAATCCATTTTCTGGTTACCGATAAAAATCCCTGTCTTTAATCAACCAGACCGGCCCATCATCCGAAAAGGAACCCAATATGGCCAGCGAAAAACAAGCGTCAAATTATCATTCCGGTATTAAATTTACCGTTATTCTATTCATTCTTATCGGGCTTTATTTGACCACCTTCGTGAATTATCTGCTTTTCCATGCTTTGGCTGAAATTTTCAGTATTGCGGTTGCCTATTGCCTTTTCATGATTTCATGGCATTCAAGAAATTACATTAAAAATCCTTATTTGCTGTTCATCGGTATTGCCTATTTTTTTATCGGGAGCATCGATCTGTTGCATACCCTTTCCTATAAAGGGATGCCTATTTTTACAGACTATGATTACTATGCCAACCAATTGTGGATAGCTGCCCGTTATATGGAAAGCCTGTCTTTGATGATTGCGTTTTTTTTTCTTTCCAAAGGCAGGATGAGTCAACCGGAAAAGGTTGTGGGGGTTTACACCATTATCACAGCCCTTTTGATTGCCAGCATCTTTTACTGGAAAGTCTTTCCGGAATGCTTTGTAGCGGGCAACGGGCTGACCCTTTTTAAAAAATACAGTGAATATGCCATTTGCCTGATACTTGTCGCGAATATGTATCTTCTTCAGATTCATAAAGATCAGTTTGAAAAGACAATCTATCGACTTATTTTATGGTCATTCGTATTTACCATTGTTTCCGAACTGGCGTTTACCGTTTATATAAGCAATTACGGGTTTTCCAATCTTGTGGGGCATTATTTCAAGATATTTTCCTTTTTTCTTGTGTATCAGGCAATCATCAAAACCGGCATTGAGCGGCCCTATGAGCTGATTTTTCGTGAACTTACCCAGACAAATGCCAAACTGAACGAGGAAATTTCCATCAGAAAAAAAATGCAGAAGGAAAGGGAAGCATTGATTGTGGATTTGAAAAGTGCTTTAACGGAAATCAAAACCCTTAAGGGCATTCTCCCGCTATGTTCTTTTTGCAAGAAAATACGAAAGGATGATGGCGAATGGGAATCGGTTGATGTTTACATCCATGAGCATTCCCAGGCAGATATCAGCCATAGTGTGTGCCCGCAATGCATGAAAATACACTATCCAGGGATGGAATAGGCCCACAATCAGTTAACGGTTTATTATCAAATGTGAGGTGATGTGATTATGTTTCGATTTATCGACAATTTCCCCTACCCGATATTGATCATTCTTGCGTTATTCATGGGCCTGGCGCCGTTTCGTCCCATGCCCCATCTGTGGGAAAAAATTCTGATGCTGAGAGACGGGAATTTGACAAAACCTTTGGATATATTCGATCTGTTTTTACATGCCACTCCCTTTGTTTTTTTGATCATCAAGGTCATAAGAGATTACATCAAATCCTGAACTTGGGAAAAATGAAATGGAAATGGGATCAACCGAATCAGCAAAGGCCTTGCTTAGAACCGTTTCATGTTTTGCTGTGATTCTGATGATGACCGGATGTGTGGGACGCATGGTTTACTATCCGGATCATGTTGAATACCAGACACCGGAAAACAACAATCTATCGTATGAGGATGTTCTTTTCAAGAGTGGCGATGGTACGGTTTTAAATGGCTGGTTTGTGCCGGCTGCGGGTCAGGCCATGGGCACGGTTATCCATTTTCACGGCAATGCCCAGAACATGTCTGCCCATTTTTCCTTTGTGGACTGGCTGCCGGAAAACGGTTACAATCTGTTTACGTTTGACTACAGGGGCTATGGCAAGTCAGACGGGCATCCCACCAGAAAAGGGGTGTATGAAGATTGCGTGGCCGCCATGAATTATATTCAAACACGAACAGACATCGATCAGACAAAACTCTTTGTTCTGGGCCAGAGCCTTGGGGCGGCAAATGCCATCAACCTGTTGGGAAAGAACCGGCTTGAAGGCGTTCAGGCGATTATCGCCGATTCGTCCTTCTTTTCCTACCGGAGTATTGTCCGGGATAAAATCAGGGAAATACCGATTATTTCTTTTTTAAACTGGCCATTGTCCTTTCTTGTGATCGGGAACAGCGAGAGTCCAGGGACGGTTGTTGATCGGATTTCTCCTGTGCCGATCGTTTTTATTCATGGCACAGCAGATGAGGTTATTCCCGTTCATCATACCAAATGGCTGTATGAAAACGCCAACCCTCCCAAATCCATATGGATCATTTCCGAAGGGCGGCATATGGATGCCCTGGGTAAGGAAAGGAATACCTATATAAAACGATTGTTGGCATTTTTCGATAACCCGGCAGGAGGCAATAATGAAAAGTAAACTCATCATTTGTATAGTTGACCACCGTATATATAAGGAGGAATCCCCATGATAAACGATACAATGGCAAGAATAGAAAACATGATTAAAAATTCTGGTCATATCACCGAAGAAAACAAGGCCATATACCTGGAGCTGCTTAAGACCCTGGGAAAAGAAATTTCCGAATTATCGAAGACTCAGGAGGAACAGGCCGTCAGTATTTCAGGATTTACCAAAGTGTCAACCCATGAGGCGATCCGGGAGGAAAAAAATTCTGAGCTGATGAATATTTCCCTAAAAGGATTACAATCATCAGTAGAAGGTTTTGAAGTTTCAAACCCCAACCTGGTCTCCATTGTCAATTCTATTTGCAGCTTTTTGTCAAACCTGGGAATCTGAGTTGCCTTGGCATTACCGGGTACGGCATTAAACGTTATCGTTAAGCCATGAAGCAATATAACCGGTAATATCCTCCCAGCCGGGCTCGGAAAGAACCCAGTGTGCGTGGTCAGAAAATTCTTTGTATGTGGAAACCGTTTTGTATCTTTTGGCCACTTTTTTAACAACGGAAACAGGTGTGATTTTATCTTTTTGGGCGCCAATAACGAGGACAGGGCAGGTTATTTTTTTCTTGTCGACTTTTGCCGCTCCTGAAAAATCAAATGTCCAGAAACCGATCTGAAATCCTGCCAGCCCGGATTCATACACAAAGGTCCGATAAATTTTTTCCTGCTCGTCCGGAGGCAGCAAATTAATGACGCCATATTTCATGGTTTTAAGGGAGAACAAAAACGGTTTTTTCCAAAATTTCCATTTGAACATAATATCGCTGAAGGTTTTAATGACCGAATATTTAAGGGCCATGATGCCGGCAGGGGATGCGGGCGTGAGAAGCACAAGTGCCTTGACAGGAATTTTTGTGGTAAGTATTTGAGCCAGGAGTCCCCCCATGGAGTGCCCCATGAGAATCGGGGTGTCATCAATCTGTTTTATTTCCTTTTCCAGATCCTCGGTATAATCGAGAAGGCCTGTGGTTCCTAAAGCCGGATCCGGTTCTGCATCCGGATGCATATCGTGAAAACGTAAAACCGGCGTCACGCAGCGATAGCCGTGATCTTCAAAAAACTGTTTGTAATTTGCCCAATGGCTGTTTGTACTGCACATGCCGTGGATCATGACAATTGTCTGTTTCATCGTATTCCTTTCCGTATCCGCCATACGGTTCATGAGAGTGATTTGCCAGGATAATCGCATCCGTATTTTTCACACAGACCTGCGCTTTTTGATTGGTGTCCAGCACGTCTGCTATATTAAGCTGGAGAATGCTAATACTTAATTGATGGGGAGCCATTCAATTTATTTAATGGCGTTATCAGATAATAAATGAAAAATCAAATAGATCGTTTCAAAATAGTGGGTATAAAATGAAAAAGGACCCTGCCGTCGGCAGAGCCCCTTTTTTCATGGCCTGGCTTAGATGAATGATTTATTATGCAACTTCTTCATATTCTGCCTCAACCACATCGTCGTCATGATGGGCGTGCCCATGATCCTGAGGCGGTTGTTCCTGCTGATGCGCTGACTGTTGAGCCATGGAAGCAGTCATTTTCTGGGAAGCCAGTCTCAGTTTTTCGGCCAGATTTTTAATCTCTGCTGTATCACTGCCTTCCATTTCTTTTTTCAGCATGGCAATCTGTTTTTGAACCTCTTCTCGGGCCGAAGCATCAACCTTGTTCCCATATTCGGTGATGGTCTTTTCGGCAGAGTAGATCAGGCTGTCTCCATGGTTCCTTGCTTCAACCAGTTCTTTTTTCTGTTTATCTTCTGCGGCATGCAGTTCTGCATCTTTTACCAGTTTGTCAATTTCATCCCTGGTAAGGCCGCTTGACGCCGTAATTTTAATAAACTGTTCCTTTCCGGAATTCATGTCTTTTGCAGATACTTTGACAATCCCATTGGCATCAATATCAAAAATGACCTGTATTTGTGGCATGCCTCTTGGTGAAGGGGCGATCCCTGTTAGTTCAAATCGGCCGAGCGTTTTATTGCCTGATGCTATTTCCCGTTCCCCCTGAAGCACATGGACCGTGACTGCGGTCTGGTTGTCTTCAGCTGTTGAGAAAGTCTGGCTGTTCTGGGCCGGGATGGTCGTATTTTTTTCGATCAGTTTGGTCATAACCCCACCCAGGGTTTCAATGCCCAGTGAGAGGGGCGTCACGTCAAGAAGAAGAACATCTTTTACATCTCCCTTTAAAACACCTCCCTGAATGGCAGCACCTACTGCAACCACTTCATCCGGATTCACACCCTTATGCGGTTCCTTACCGAATATTTTCTTTACGCGTTCCTGCACGGCCGGCATCCTTGTCATGCCGCCAACCAGAATGACTTCGTCAATATCATTTCCGGATAGACCAGCGTCTTTTAATGCCTCCCTGACCGGTTTTTCCATTCTTTCCAGAAGCTCCGCCACGATGGACTCGAGCTTGGATCGCGTCAGTTTGGTGTTCAGGTGCTTGGGGCCGCTTGCATCGGCTGTGATAAACGGCAGATTGATATCGGTCTGCAGTGAGGAAGATAATTCCATCTTCGCTTTTTCAGCAGCCTCTTTTAACCGTTGCAGGGCCATGTTGTCTTTTCGGATATCAATGCCCTGTTCTTTTCGAAATTCATCTGCCAGGTAATCGATTATCCTTAAGTCAAAATCATCCCCGCCAAGATGGGTATCGCCGTTGGTGGCCTTTACTTCAAACACGCCGTCGCCGATTTCAAGAACCGAGATATCAAATGTGCCGCCGCCCAGATCGAATACAGCGATTTTTTCCTCTTTCTTTTTTTCAAGACCATATGCGAGGGCTGCTGCTGTGGGCTCGTTAATGATGCGAAGCACATTCAGGCCCGCAATTTTTCCAGCATCTTTGGTCGCCTGGCGCTGACTGTCGTTGAAATAGGCAGGCACGGTGATGACGGCATCTGTGACTGTCTCACCCAGATAGTCTTCGGCTGTTTTTTTAATATTGGCAAGAATGAATGAGGATATCTCCGCAGGACTCAAGCTTTTGCCGTTCAATCTGATCTTCACATCGCCGTTGCCGGCCTTTTCAATCTTGTAAGGCAGAACCTTGATGTCTTTTTGAATTTCACTGGAATCATATTTTCTGCCTATCAGGCGTTTCACACCAAAGACCGTATTTTCGGGATTGGTAACAGCCTGCCGTTTTGCGATCTGGCCAACCAGTCTTTCTCCATTTTTGGTTATGGCCACCATTGAGGGTGTGGTTCTTCCGCCTTCAGCATTTGTAATCACTTTTGCTTCCCCGGCATCCATAATTGCAACACATGAATTGGTGGTGCCGAGGTCAATACCTATAATTTTACTCATATCAATCATTTCCTTATTTTATATTTTCCAGATCTTGCCAGCCTTTTTAATATGAAAGCCCGGTCTGGCAAGATCTTGTTTCACGTGTTAAACGTATTCCGGTCAGGATCATTTGACCGCGATCTGTTTGGCCTTTTTTTCTTCCGGTTTCGCGACTTCGATTTTCAACACACCATCCTGAAATTCAGCATTTATCGTTTCCGGATTCACATTTTCAGGAAGGGTAAACGAGCGTTTGAAAGTGCCGAATGCGCGTTCCTTTCTGTAAAAATTTTTTTCGTTAATTTCCTTGTCATAATTTCTCGTGGCTTTCAGGGTCAGGATGTTGCCATCCATATCCACGGAAATGTCTTCCTTTTTCACTCCCGGCAGATCGGCGTTAAAGACAATTGAATTGTCGTTGTCATAAATGTCAACAACCGGATTCCATGCCGAAAGACCAGCTTCGTCGGTTCCTTTTACGGCTGTCTCAAAAAACGGTTCGTCAAAAAACCGATTTAAAAGGCTGTTGAAGGAAGTTGCCGGTGTCCAGGGATTTAATCTTACAAGTGCCATGTTTTGCCTCCATTTATTATCTTGTTGTTTTTAGTTTCATATCATTCAAAGAATGTCTTTTTTGAAAAATAAAATAGCCATGATATGTAATGTGTCAATAAGATAATATTACTTTTTATTAAATTACTAATAAATTATTTACCAAAAAAGTAATGAGATTCGACAGGGCCAAGATTCAGGATACTGTCTGGCGGGCATTTTTATTGAAAGAGAACAGCAATTGATCATTGAAATTTTTTATCCATGCTTTATGTTTTGGAATCAACGATCTCGAACGATTAATTTCGTGGCAATTCACTTTGTTTTAACATCTTACCCTTATCAGGCAATTGGCAATGCAGACTTACAGGAACATGAATAATGGCAAACAATACTATAAGGTGCTCCAAACCGGTATATTTAATTGAAATGATACAGCGGCTTGTTTTGATCTGGCTTTTTCTGATGTTTTTTTTAAATGCCGGAAAAGGAATCTGTGATGAAACACCGAATCGCTCCCCAGACTATTTGAGTTTCAAAACCGAAGATGAAACAAACAATATTGAAATTTTCAGGAAGGCCAGCCAATCTGTGGTCTATGTCACCAATAAGGCCTACAGGCGGGATATGTTTTCATTCAACGTCTATGAAATTCCAAGTGGTTCCGGCTCCGGTTTTATCTGGGATGACAAGGGGACGATCGTCACCAATTTTCATGTGGTCCAAAATGCGGATCGGGTAACGATTACGCTTCAGGATCAAACCAGCTGGGATGCAAAAGTTGTCGGTCTTGCCCCTGAAAAAGATATTGCCGTCCTCCGGATCGAGGCGCCTGAAAATAAATTCATCCCACTGCCTTTAGGCGAATCGAGAACCCTTGAAGTTGGCCGGAAAGTACTTGCCATCGGAAATCCTTTTGGATTGGATACGACATTGACAGTCGGTGTGGTAAGTGCGCTTGGCCGTGAAATCAATTCCATGACAAACCGGGTGATTCACGATGTGATTCAGACCGATGCCGCGATCAACCCAGGCAATTCAGGCGGTCCCTTATTGAATTCACTGGGGCAGCTTATCGGTATCAACACGGCGATTTTCAGTCCCAGTGGCGCCAATGTTGGCATTGGTTTTGCCATCCCGGTGGATACGGTTAAAAAAATTGTTCCCCAGTTGATTAAATACGGGAAGTTGTTCAGACCAGTGATTGGCATTGAGATGGTGCCGGATAATTTCGCAACCCGGTATGGTATTGAAGGGGTTATCGTCTTGAGAGCGACCAGGGGGTTTCCTGCCGAGACTGCCGGATTAAAAGGAATCCAGCGAGATTTTAGAGGCAATATCGTTCTTGGGGATATTATTGTCGCCATTGATGGCAACACTGTGACCAACAGTGACAGCATGCTTACCATTCTGGAGGAATACAAACCCGGAGATACGGTAACCGTGACAACTGACCGAAAAGGCGAAAAAAGATCATTCCGGATCAAATTAAGTTCACCATAGATAGAACATAGAAACAGGAGGATAATTCCAATGAAACGTTTATTTTCATCCCAATTAACTGTCGTTATTGTTCTTTTTTCTATTTCTGTTTTGGCTGCAATTGCATTCTGCAGCCATCATGATACGACAACCACCCTGAAAGAGGCTGTTCCCGGTTCGGGAGATGCGAATGATCAGGATAATAAAAGTCCTGAAATCGATGAATTCATCAAGAAGTTTCATGAAAATTTCGAGAACAGTGACAGACTGCTAAACGACTATTTTAACGATGATTTTTTAAAAAATTTCGATGATCCTTTTAAGGAAATGGAAGACATTCGGAAGAAAATGGAGGAACGGTTCAAACAGTTCAGCATCCCCTTTGACGATCAATTCAACAACCGCTATGACAGCTGGTTTGACAAGAATTTTGACAAGGGAGCAGATGCCAAGCTTGAAACCTGGGATGATGACAACCATGTTTACTGTTCGATCGATGTCGGAGACGCCAACCCCAAAGACTTGAAAGTGGACATCAAGGATGATCAGGTAACCGTTTCCGGAAATACCATGGTCATGGAGTCGAAAGAGGAAAATGGTATGACAAACAGCAAAAAATATGTGTCAACGTTTTTTCGATCCTTTCCGGTGCCAGATGGCGTGGATGTGAACAAGGCAGATGTGCAGACAAAGGATAAAAAAATCATTATTTCATTCCCAAAAAAATAGAATTGTATTTGATTAATTTTCACGAATAATCGATTTTTACTTGAAAAAAAATCAGCTCAATGTAATAAAAATCCCGCCCAAATTAAATTTCCTTTATTCGATGATGGAAGTTTCTATTATTGTGACATTTGCAATTTATAACCGTTTAGCTTTTAAAAAAAAGCTGTTTATCTCGCCCGATAAATGGTTCAAACCGGTCAATAAACGATACACCGGTTTTGCAGAATATCTGGATCAACAGGTGTTGAACGTTATTAATAAAAGGAGAATACAATGATCCATGTGGAAAATTTAACAAAGTATTATCATGATTTTTGTGCTGTGGATCAGATCAGTCTGGATATCCGGAAAGGAGAAATCGTCGGCCTCCTCGGGCCGAATGGCGCCGGAAAAACAACAACGTTAAGAATGCTGACAGGCTATTTTTCGCCAACAGCAGGGGATATACGTGTAAAAGATCTGTCCATCAGGGAAGATACGCTTGAAATAAAGAAATTGATTGGGTATCTGCCGGAATCCGCACCTCTCTACCATAGTATGCTCGTTTATGATTATCTGGATTATGTGGCCAGTATAAGGGGGTTGGAAAAAGACAGGAAGCTTTCGAGGATCCGGGAACTGTCACGACTTTGCGGGTTGTCCGATATTATGCATCGAACCATCGGCGAACTTTCCAAAGGGTTGAAACAGAGGGTCGGCCTTGCTCATGCCCTGATGAATGACCCGGAGATCCTTATTCTTGATGAGCCCACTTCAGGTCTTGACCCCAATCAGATCGTGGAGATCAGAAAAATTATCAAGCAGATCGGAAAGGAAAAGACGATTATTCTGTCCACTCATATCTTGAGTGAAGCTGAAGCAACCTGTGACCGTATCGTGATTATTAACAAGGGAAAGATTGTTGCAGATGGCAGCACCAATACGATTAAACACTCCGCAAGTGGCGAGAATATCATCCATATTTCTCTTGTCAAAGCGGATTTCAAGGCGGTTAAAGATGCCATCCAGATGATTGACGGTATCGTGAGCATAGAAAAGGACGGTTCTGAGGAAGATGAAGCGGTAAACATCCGGGTTCGCTATGATGGAGATACTGATCTTCGAGAGCAAATTTACGAGGCTATTAAGTCAACGGACTGGGTGGTGATGGATTTTCATCAGGAAACCGTTACTCTCGAAAATATATTCAGAGAACTGACCAAGGAGAATTGATATGAAACAGGTAACGCATATATTTAAAAAAGAATTTCGGGATTATTTTGTTTCGCCCATTGCCTATATTGTGATTTCCATTTTTCTGGTTGTCACAGGCTGGTTTTTCTTTTCAACGTTTTTTCTCTATGACCAGGCCACGTTAAGGAATTTTTTAAGTCTTCTTCCGCTTACGTTTTCCTTTGTGGTGCCTGCTGTTACCATGCGGCTTTTTTCAGAAGAACTGAGCATTGGATCCTACGAGGTTCTTTTAACCATGCCGGTAACCCCTGTTGACGTAATTCTGGGTAAATTTTTTGCCAGTGTCGCGTTTATCGCAGCCATGCTTTTACCGACCCTTTGTTATCCTCTAACCATTATTTTTATCGGGCAACTCGATTGGGGACCTGTGATTGGCGGTTATATGGGAGCTGTTCTTTTAGGCGGCGCTTTTTCGGCCATCGGGATATTCTCATCGGCAATTACCAGAAACCAGATTATTGCCTTTATAATTGGCATGGCCATCTGTTTTACCATGACCCTGATTGATAAAATGCTGTTTTTCTTTCCTGCATCCATTCTGTCGGTAATCAATTATCTGGGGGCAGATTCCCATTTTAAGAATATTTCAAAAGGGATTATTGATTCCAGGGATGTCCTGTATTTTCTAAGCGTCATGTTTGTCGCATTATACGCATCCAGACTTGCCATGCAGGAAAAGAAATAAGGAGAGAAACATGGGAGAATACAAGAGTTCAGAAACATATATTAAATTTTTGATTTATTTTGTGGTGGTTGTTTTGATCAACCTTGCGGGGATCAAGCTGTTTTTCAGAATTGATCTCACGTCCAATCAGGTTTATTCATTGTCAGAAGCCAGCAGGAAAGTGGTTTCAACATTGTCCGAACCGTTAACCATCAATGTCTTTTTTACAAAAGACCTGCCTGCGCCCTATAATGGCACCGAACAGTACTTGAGGGATCTTCTTGAGGAATATGCCATTTTTGCAAACAGGAAAAATCATTTTTTCAACTATCGAATCTATGATGTCAGTCCGCAAGAAGAGGCCATGGACGACACAGCCATGGAGAATCAGAAACTGGCAAACAATTACGGCATTCATCCGGTGCAGGTCCGGCATATCGAGAAGGATGCCATCGGGTTCAAGAAAGCTTATATGGGGCTTGTGCTGATTCATGGCGATCTGATTGAAAAAATTCCAACCATCCTGTCAACAGAAGGCCTCGAATACAACCTGACCATGTCCATGCAAAAGCTGCATAACAAGGTCAGTTCTCTTGTGGGACTTGAAGATAAGGTCAAGATCAAGTTGTTTATGTCATCTTCCATCAAGGTTGTTGCACCATTTATGGGGCTTGACGAGCTTCCCAATGTGCCTAGGGAAGTGAAACGGGTTGTGGATGATTTGAATGGCAAATTGTTTAACAAGCTTTCTTATGAGTATTTTGATCCCACGATGAATCCTGCACAAATAGAAGATGCAAAGAAATACGCCCTGACCAATCTTAAATGGCCGGATTTGCAGGATGGAAAAGTCAAGGCAGGTGACGGAACCATCGGTCTTGTGCTGGAATACGGTGGTAAAAAAACGGAAGTGCAGCTTTTGAATGTTTTCAATATGCCTATTTTCGGCACGCGTTATGAGCTTGTGGATATGGAGAATCTGGGAGATATGATCAATGGCAGTATTGAATCCCTGATCGATATCAACGAGACCCTCGGCTACCTGTCCGATCATGGCACACCTCCCATGGCCGGCGGCATGCCCAGAGGTATGATGCCCCAGCAGGGAGGCGCGCTCTCCAATTTTGACGGGATAACATCAAAAAGCTACTCCATAAAGGACGTGGCACTTTCAGAAGGCAACATTCCTGATGACTTGAGCTGCCTCATTATCGCCGGGCCAAAAGAGACTTTTACGGATTATGAACTCTATCAGATCGATCAGTTTCTGATGAAAGGAAAAAGTCTTGCCCTGTTCATGGATTCATTTGAAGAAGTCTCGCCCCAGCAACAGCAATTCAGTTTTAACCAGGCGCCTGTTTTTGTGCCCCTTGATACCGGGCTTGAAAAACTTCTTGCCCATTATGGGGTAAGCATCAATAAATCCTATGTCATGGACGAAAGCTGCTTTAAGCAGCCTGCAAGAACACAGACCGGTGGTGAACAGCCCATTTATTTTGCCCCGCTTGTTAAAAATAAGTTCATCAACGATACCCTTGATTTCATGAAATCCATTAAAGGATTGGTGACCATGAAGGCCTCTCCGCTGGAATTGAATGCTGAAAGGTTGAAAGAAAATAAAATAACGGCTGATGTGCTGTTCTCGTCTTCTGAAAAGTCATGGGAAATGAGCGGTCAGATCAACCTGAATCCCATGATGATTTTTCCTCCCCAGTCTGATTCGGAAAAACACAGCATGCCGCTTGCCTGCCTGTTTGAAGGGGAATTTCCCAGTTATTTTGATGGCAAACCGATTCCTGAGAAAATCGAAAAAAAATCAGAACAGGATACCGAATCTGAAGACAAAGAAAACAGTGAAAAAGCCAATCCAAATCCGGATATGTCAAAAATAGAGGGCAAGGGCGTTTTTATTCCCAAAGGCCAACCTGGCAAAATTTTTCTCGTCGGGACATCTGATATGCTGAAAGACAGTCTCCTGGATCCCGAGGGTGTCAGCCCGAATGCCGTTTTTATCATGAATGTGATCGATCATTTGAATAACAGGGGGGACATTTCCGAGCTGAGAAGCAAAGAACAGCAATTCAATCCGCTTGAAGAAACAGATTCATCAATAAAAATGGCGATCAAGCTGTTCAACATTGGCGGGTTGCCTGTAATGGTTGCCATATTCGGCCTTTTTGTGTTTGTAATCCGAAAAGCCAGAAGAAAACGGATTCAGATGATGTTTCAATCATAATTCAGGAGGGAGTGAGCTGATGAAAATAAAAAAAGAATATATCATCCTTTTCGTGGTTATCGTTGTTCTTGCCACATACCTGACGATAGATCAGTCTGACAGGACGCATTATCAATTACCTGTGATCCCTGATATTTCACAGGCAGACGTGACAAAACTGCTCATATCAGACAACGATTATAAAATTGAACTGGTCAAAAAGGCCAATACCTGGTTGGTTCAGCCGGAGAATTATCTTGCAGACAGTTCAAAAATGAAAACCATGCTGAACGCGATTGAAAAAATCACACTGACAGCACTGGTTTCGGAGTCGGAGACCTACGAGCGATACGACCTTGGCGATGATAAGAAAATCAATGTGACTGCATGGGCAGGAGAAAGTGAAAAAAGAAAATTTGACATTGGCAAAACAGCCAGCTCAAATCAGCACACATTTATCCGCCTGGATGCAGATAACCGGATTTTTCATGCAAGGGGCAATTTGAGATCAGCATTTGATCTCACGATCGAGCAGTTAAGAGACAAATCTGTCTTAACGTTCGAAAAAGACGGTATTAAGGAAATCACTGTCTCCGAAAACGGTGAATCGATGATGCTGAGCCTAAAGGAAACAGAGGCAGCAAACGAAAAACCGGATGAGATAAAGGATAAGGAAAAAAAGGATGCTGTTTCATCGGAAAAGAAAATAGAACGGACATGGATGGATCCGGATGGAAAGCCATTGGATGAATCAAAGATTTCAGGGTTGATTTCTGTTGTTTCCAATCTGAAATGCGAATCGTATATTGACAGGAAAACCAAAGCGGATTTTAAGGATATGAAGGCCCTCTATACGGTTCAATTGGACGGAGAAAAAACGTATTCATTGACGATATTCAATAAGGAAACAGAAAGTGCCAAGAGCTATCCCGGGATTTCATCTGAAAATGATTATCCGTTTGTGCTGCCTGAATGGAAAGTCGACAGCATTAAGACCAACATTGAGGATCTGAACAAAAAGAAAAGCGATACAGACAAGTAAGCGGTTCACATATGCAACAACAAAACAGCGGGTCATCGGTTTTACGGGGCCCGCTGTTTTTTTTTAAAAAACCGGATGGGTCAATTCTTTCTGTTTTGATGACAATATTATAAATACAGGATTCGCGAATAGGTTGTTCGATACCATACAAAAACATTGGACGCTAATACAACCAATTTTTACTATGCAAAATATTGGAATCATTGTAATGTAAAATCGATTGACACCCATCTGCCGATGAAATAGAAGAAAAGGGTATATTTGAAACGTTCATAAACACAGCCATTGAAGAAACTAATAATAATTAAATACGGGGTGTTATTAAAATATGAATGCAATACAGAACCTCACGTGGAAAGCAAGCCGGATTTGTTTTTATTCAGCCGTCATTCTGATCACTTTTGTTTTTCTGGTTATCTGGTGTCAGCCATCGAGTGCCTATGAACTGCACAAAGACTATCTGATCGGGCCGGAGGATATTCTTGAAATTTCTGTCTGGAAAGACAAGGACCTGACACAAAAGGTCGGTGTCAGGCCAGATGGAAAAATATCTTTTCCGCTCATTGGTGACGTGGCAGTTGCGGGCCACACGGTTGAATGGGTAAAAGACGAGATCGCAAAAAAAGTCAGGGAATACGTGCCGGATGCGGTTGTGAGTGTCATGATGCTGCAGATAAAGGGCATGCAGATTTTTATCGTCGGCAAGGTTGAAAACCCTGGCGGCAGCAATACCATAAGGAAAATCAACGTCATGCAGGCTCTTGGCTATTCAGGAGGGCTTACAAAGTTTGCCGATGAAGATGATATTATCATATTACGAACCGTAAACGGTAAACAGATCAAGATTCCTTTTGATTACAGCGAAGTCAAGAAAGGACAGAACCTTGAGCAGAATATCTGGCTGATGGATGGGGATGTCATTGTGGTTCCCTGATTGTTGCGTTGCCGGGATCGGGCTCGTTGGTGTGTGTGGGGGATTGAATGACAGGGCAGTCACTTTTTTTTGAATGACTGAGAATGCCCACTTCTTGGAATTGTTAATCAAATATCCGGTTTGGTGTTAGACCTCTTGAAAATTACTGTTGCCATTCTTATGATTGCCTTTCTGATATGTGGTCTAAAAGGAGCAGGTCTTGCTTCAGGAGGTGAATTGGTCCTTGGTACGAAAATTGCCATCAAGGAAACGTATGATGACAATATCCATTTGACCGAAGACCATACGCTTGAAGATTTCATTACCATAATTACGCCTCAATTGAATATGTCGTTTGAAAGGGAAAAAAGCCGGCTGACGCTTGATACACATGCAGACATAAAAAAATACTTCCGTGAAGATGATCTGGATACAACGGAAAAACATTATGATCTATACTCAGGCCTGTCATTTTACAAAGAGATAGCCCCTGATGCATCCCACAGGTTTGACGTCAGCTTTGACAGGGATACATCTGTGGACAGTGAACTTGAAGCTTCAGGGCGTTTGATTAACGACAGGGATTTGCTGAAAGGGACTTACATATATAATAAATGGTTTTCTGATGTCAATCGGGCAAGGGTGACATTGAATTATCAGAAAGCCATGTATGAAGATATCGCATATATGGACTATGATGCGGCAGGAAGCTTTTTTGAGTTTGGGCATGGCTTTCAGAATGAACGGGTCATCATGTATGGCGGATTGGGATATAATTATGCCGAAGGTGAATTCGATGCATATACCCCGATAGATAATACAAGCGAAGTCAAAGGGGGAAGAATATCATATATAGGCGGAATCAGTGGATTGACGTGGAATCTGTCACCGTTATGGAATGTGGATGTGTTTGGTGGGGTGAAAAAGATAAAGATCACCTATGATCCGTCTTTGATTCTATACCTGGGTACTGATAAGGATGTCCTTGTCCGCCAGGAAGATATTGTCGCAGGTGTGGGGAATATTGCCATTCGCCGCCAGGGTGAAAAAAGTCTGTTCACCTTGAGAGGATCAAGGGACATCGTGCCTTCAGGGGAAGATATTTCAATTGATAAAATATCTTTCAATTTGAACTGGCATTATGATTTGACAGCATTTTTAAACGCTGACCTTAATACGGCATGGAGTGCCTCAACGTCCGTCAGCAATTATTTTACAGTGGATTCGGAAACCTGTTTCTTCGAAATGACATGCCATTATGAGTTAATGGAAAATTTTATTGTTTCAATGTCCTTTAAACAATCATGGTTTTTCGATCATCAAGACCGTACAGAAGCGGTCAGAAATGTTGTATTTATAAATTTGGATATGGGTTGGGATCATTACTTTTAATTCGACCATAAAGGAAAAACAAGTAAAGATGGCTCAAACAACACAACAGACAATCGATATTTTGGGATTTTTCAAAAGACGGAAATATTCAATCCTTCTTCCTTTTGTTTTAATTTTTTCCGGTGCCTGTCTGGTATCTTTTATACAGCCGGATAAGTATGTGTCCAGTTCAACCATTATGATTGAGGGAAGACATACGGGAAGTGAATATGGCATTGGAAGCCAGTCTGTTGTGGAAATTACGATTGAAAACATTACCCAGCAGATTATGAAAAGTGAAACCATCCAGAATTATATAGACCGATACAACTTGTATACCGAGCAGTTTCAGGGGTTGAGTGATGCCGATCTTCTGGAGAAAAGGAAAGATGTCATTGACATGATGAGGAATGACATAGAAATTGAACTTCTGACAACAGATGTGGTTAACCCCAGAAGTGGGCTTCCAGGTATTGCAACAGTTGGTTTCAGTATTGCGTTTAAAGGAACGAATCAGGATAAGGTATACAATGTGGCCAAGGATCTGGCCAACTTCTTTCTCGAAAAAAACGAAGTCAGAAAATCAAAAGAATATGATACAACGGCTTCGGTGATTGCAACAGAAATTGAACTTCAGAGAAAAAAAGTTGAGGATATTGAAAAGAGGCTGACTGAGTTCAAGGAACGGCACAAGGATTATCTGCCGGAAAAAAAATCGATGAACGAACAGACCGTAAGAAGCCTTGAACTTCAGATTGCTAAAACAGATGTGGATATTGACAAGAACGAACAGACATTGCTGTATGTTGAAATCAATGAAAACGATGACAGTAAAAAATTGAAATTGCTTCAAACCGAGCTTGACAAACTGCAGGCCAGCCTCTCACCAAAGCACCCGGATGTAATTAAACTGCAGACCGCTAAAAACAAGCTCGAATATGAGATCAGGGCGAGTAAAGGCAAAAAGAAAACATTTGACCCTGTTCAGCAGGCCAAGCTGGATGAATTGAATCTTAAAATCAATCAATTGAAAAAAACAAAACAGGAGCTCTCAAGGAAACGGGATGAATATGCTGAAAAAATTGAACAGTCCTCTTTGATCGAGTCCGAATATTACATTCTCTTGAAAGATTACGACAATGAAAAGAAAATTTACAACAACCTGACGGAAAGAGGTCTTGAGGCCAAAGCGCTGGTGACGGAAAATCTTGAGTCTTCGCAGCTCTTCACCCTGATTGAGCCTGCAAAGTTTCCCACGAAACCGGATAATTTCTTAAAGCTTATGATTGTTCTTATTGGTTTTGGCGTGGCCATTGGGGCGGGGTTTATTCTTGGTTTATTCAGGGAATTTTTCGATGAGACCATCTGGACGGATATTGAGCTGGCACAGTTTACCGGTAAACCGGTTCTGTCTGTTATATCCAGAATAAATGGCAAGGACAATAAAATCTCCCGGAAGGGTGGGCTGACACTTTCTTCCACTGACATTCAATACAGCCAGACCCAGGTGGTAGAAGTCAATGCCAGGACCATGAAGAAGAACAAACTTCTTTCCTATTTCTACGGAACAACCACATCGGAAGAATATAATATTTTAAAGACACGCCTTCTTGGAAAAACACGGACAAACAATCACAATACCATTCTGGTCACGAGTGCGGAGAGAGGCGAGGGCAAGAGTCTTACTGCGGCAAATCTGGCCTTGAGCCTTGCCAAGGAACTGACCAATACCGTACTTCTGGTTGATGCGGACTTGAAAGAACCCTCTATTCATAAACTTTTCAACCTGGAACCGGGAAGCGGTCTTTCAGATTATTTCCTGATGAATATTCCATTGGGCAATCTTTTCATTAATCCGGGAGTAAACAAACTGCTTCTCCTTCCCGGAAACCAGAGCATTGAAAATTCAGCAGAAGTGATCGGTGCGCCGAGAATGGAACAACTTATCAAGGAATTGAAGATCAGATATACGGATCGATATGTCATTATTGATTCATCATCTTTGAACGAGTTTGCCGATGCCATGATTCTTTCCAATTATGTAGATGGCGTGATTCTGGTTGTGGAAGCAAGAAAAACCACCAGAACTGATATCTTAAAAGCCATTAATGCTCTGGAAGATCAACACCTGATCGGTCTTGTATTAAACAAGGGATAATCAAAATTGTAGAAGGGGAGTTTTATTGGACAGGCAGGGGGACAGACCAGCATTATCTTTTTTTTCAAATGTCGTTCAGCTCATTTCAGGGAGTGTTGTGGCTCAGGGCTTGACTGTACTGACCCTTCCGATACTTTCCCGTCTTTTTGAACCGCAAGCCATAGGACTTTCTTCTCTCTTCCTTTCAATTACAAGTTTTATAGGTGTGCTGGCCTGTTTGCGATATGAGCTGGCAATCATGCTGCCTGAATCAAATGAAGATGCCGCCAATCTTTTTGGTGGATGTCTGGTCGTAACCACAGGCGTGACCGTGATAACGGCCTGCCTCATTCCATTTATCTCGGAAGGGCTTCTGAACCGGTTAAATGCAATTGAGCTCATGCCCTACCTTTATCTTATTCCTGTGGCCATAATGGTAAACGGGTTTTATCTGGCCTTGAATTACTGGAATTCCAGGACAAAGCATTTCGGGCGATTATCAATTGCCCGGGTAACCGCGTCTGTGGTTCATAACACGGTAAGGCTTGGTTCAGGATTATTGGGATATGTTAACAGCGGTGTCCTCATTATTTCTCAAATAATAGGCCAGTTTGTCACCACATCGGTTCTGGGCGGTCAAATTTTTAGAGACCACAATGCGCTTTTTAAAAAGAGCATCCGTGTCAAACCAATGATGGCCGGTTTGAAACGGCATTGGAAATTCCCGCTGATAAGTTCATGGTCAGTGGCTTTTAACACACTTTCCCTTCAGCTGCCGTCATGGCTTTTGGCATTTTATTTCAGCCCGGCGATTGTTGGATATTTTGCCCTGTGCCGGATGGTGTTAGGGATGCCCATGAACCTTATCGGCATGTCTGTTTCGCAGGTTTTTTTCCAACGCATATCTGAAGCAGCAGCAGGGTCTGAAGATCTGGGACAGGTCGTATCCGGTGTCTTCAGGAGGCTTGTTTCCTTGGGTTTATTCCCTTTTCTTTTATTGACACTTATTGGAGATGATGCATTCGTCTTCGTATTTGGGGGCAAATGGGCTGACGCCGGTTTTTTTGCACAGATTTTAAGTCTCGCCATTTTCTTCCAGTTTATCTCATCACCGTTAATTGTGATGTTTACGGTTTTGGAAAAGCAGGGGACTCATCTTTTGCTTGACATGTTTTTATTGATCTCCCGTTTTGCTGCTCTGGTCACTGGCGGGCTGAAAGGGAATGCAACACTTGCGCTTGTTCTTTATGCATGCTGTGGCATTTTATATTATTTGATTTTTCAAATATGGCTTTCCAAAACCCTTAATACGTCTTTTTCAATACTACTTAAGCCTCTGGCAAAGTTTGGCGGTTACTCAATACCGTCACTCGCTTTACCCGTTATTTTAAAATGGCAGTTTCAACTTTCTCCTTTATGGGTATTCCTTGCAGGGTGCCTGTGCGCCGTCCCCTATTATTTATTTGTTCTAAAAGAGGATGAATCGCTGCAAAAACCGGTTCTGGCAATTTTTCACAAAACCGGTCTGGATAAGTTGCATATTTTCGGATGAAGGTATTTCTATGCGTTTGACAAACAGAAGATGCTGGTTTTTTCTTGCTTGCCTGAGTGCAATTATCGTTTTGTCAGGGTGTAAAAAGCAGACATCAGAAAAGGAAATTATAAATCCTTTAACCATTGTTTCGGTGAGTCCTTCAGACGGAGAGACAGATGTCCCTGTCACCACGGACATCACAATAACCTTCAGTGAATCGGTTCTTGTCAATGGCAGGACTTCTGACCGAATTGAGTTCGGTGACAATCTGTTCGTAGATGTCACGATTTTCGGAGATACAGCCTTATGCAGGCCATCTGAAGATTTCGCATACGGCACTTCCTTTAACAGTCGTACAATGCCGGATATACAAAACTTTTTCAGATCATTCAGATCAAAAGAGCACGGCAACAGAATAAAGGAAGATTATTATTTTTCTTTCAGGACTGAAGATCCGCCACCGGGAATTATTCCTCCGGGTGAGCCACCCCGCATTATCAGCACGTCTCCCAAAAACGGTTCGAGTGATGTCCCGGTAGATACAAGCATCACCTTTCAGTTCAGCGAAGCCATTGATACGTCAGCCCTTTCGACCAACATATTTGATATGGGGAACGGCATGAAAATCAAATTGACATTTAATGTATCTGGAACGGCTGTCACCCTAACACCTGAAACCGACCTCCCTTACAATACCGCATTTTCTTTCACTCTGCCGAAGACAGTTGTCGTTTCCAGCAAGGGTGTTGAAATGGCGGATAATTACCCATATCAGTTCACGACTGAAAAAGATCCAGCAGCGTCCTCTCCGGTGATTTTATCGACCAGTCCTCCAAATGGTTCAACCGATGTTTCTGTTTCGAGCACGCTCACCCTGACCTTCAGTGAACCGATCGATACATCAGGCATTCAATCCGATACACTGGATATCGGTAATGGTATTTCACTTAAAATAGCTTTTAATGAAACAGATACGGTTGTCATGATTGTCCCTTCCGTATCTTTGCCCTTCAATACAACGATTCCCGTGACCATACCCAAAAGTATCATTGTTTCCCAAAAGGGTATGGAAATGGAAGCGGATTATTTTTTCCAGTTTACCACGGAAAAAGATCCATCAGCTGTACCACCAAAGATAATTTCAACCACCCCCTTAAATGGTGCGGAAGACGTTCCTGTTACGAGTAGCGTGACGATTACTTTCAGTGAGCCGATAGATACATCCGCTTTACAGTCCAATACCTTTGACATGGGTAATGGTGTGGTGATCGGTATTTCATTTAACGATACAGATACTGCTGTAACATTGACGCCTTCAGTTGATTTGCCGTATAAAACAACATTTTCCTTTACCATACCCCAATCCATCATTGTCTCTAAAAAAGGGATTGAAATGGCGGAAGACTATCCATTCAGTTTCAAGACCGAAGGTGATTTTTTAAACATTGAGACCACCATCGTCGATATGGTTGCCATTGATGAACCGGGCTTTATCTACAGTCTCAATCGGAACAAGTCGATTTCTCTGATCAGCACTGACACAGAAAATATTGAATTGACAACCGACTTCCCCTCCTGGTTGAAAAATACAGCAGGCGCTCCTGTGGCCATGGATGTTGATTCTTTAAAAGGGCGCATCCATATTCTGTCATTGTATTCAGGAGTCATTGCATCTTATGATACGGAAACAAATGCATTTATGCAGTCGGAGTCAATATACTATACACTTCTTGCCAATGGAATCGACATGGTTGTGAGTCCGGGTTTGAGAAGAATTTACATCCTGTATTCAATGACCGATCTTTTTCTAAAGGTCAATTACTATATCTCCGTGATTGACATGGATACAAGGGCAGTCCTCAAATACAAAAAAATCGACAATACCGTGGCCGCACTTGCTGTGGATGACGCAACTCAGCTTGTCTATGTTTTGGGTGATACGGATTCCGGCGCTTTTATCACCAAATTTTCAGTGGCCGATGACAGCTTCACTGAAATAAAGACAATTGCTCTGGCACACCGGAACGGGAATTTGGCACTTCATCCTGCTGGACTCACGATTGCCGTACCCGCAGGAAACGGGATTTCTGCTTATACTTCCGATCTGGCCCTTGATGGCGAATGGTTCCTGAATGAATATGCCTCATATGTCAGGTTCAGTCCTGACGGGAATTGGCTGTATGCCAGCACAATGGAAAACTATCTATATATTTTGAACGGTAAGGATGTTCTGGCTGAGCCTGTTTCAACCCATACGTTTCCCAATGCCGAATTTGGCGCAGTCCTGGCCCCGGAAGCCGATGGGGAAGTGGTGGCCGGATTCAGTTACAATAGTGATGATGACGATGAAAACAGACTTTATTTTTTTAGCGATTAAGAGGAGGGAGTATGGCCGAAGAATCATTGCGTATGTTTTATGAGAAGGCAAGGCATCACGGTATGGCATGGGCATTGAAACGAACCTTTTTTGTTTTGATGAGAAAAGTGTTTCGATATGATGATTCAACGCTTATTCTTTATCAGATAGATGGTCAATTGATGCCACCCATTCCGGCAAAAATCGATGGCATAACCTGTTGTTGGGTTCCTGAAAAAGACAAGGACCAGATATTGGCATTAAAAGATGCCCAGTTGAATGATGAGCTGCTTAACGATCATTTCCGTAAAAACGGCCGATGCCTCGGTGCCTATCTGGATGGCCGCCTCATCGGTTATATCTGGGTGTTCTTCCGGTTTTTTCACTTTCCTTTTTTTGACTATACCGTGCAATTAAAGAACAATGAAGTCTACTGTGGCATAAACTATGTTATCCCGGAGTATCGGGGGAACATGATTCAATCCGCATTGTTTTCCGAACTGTGTCGGTTGCTTTTAGAGGAAAATTACCGGTTTGGCTTTGGATCGGTCATTAAAGATAATCTGTCGTCCCGGAGGGGCGTCGAAAAGGCAGGGCCACAGGCCTATTATTCAATCCGGGTTAAAAAATTGTTTAACAGGATCATTTCAAAAACAGAAACAGCCATCAGCTAATTTGATCTATGGTTTCAGCTTCGTATATTATAAGTCTGGTCCTGCTTTGTGCGATTACCATTGCCAGTTCTTCCGGTGTCGCTTTGGGAGGGCTGTTGCTTGTATTTGTTCCACAGGGGTTGCGCTGGTTTGTGCTTTCCTCAATTCTCATGGTCTTTATTTTTTTTATCTATGTGTATAGTGACAGAAAACATGAAATCCGGTTTTCATTAACCAAAATCCTCATTTTATGGGTGCCGTTTATTCTGTACATCGCCATAAGAAGCGAACTCCTTCCTGTAGGACTGTGGAAGTTCGCCGGATTTATCATGAAAGTGTTTTTTCCCTGCATGGTGGTGATCATCCTTTATGTGAACGATCGGGACCGGTTTGAAAAATTTTTCATACCGGTTCTTGTGGTATTGAATGTTTTGATGGCTATTGCCGCTCCCATCCTGCCTGACGAGGAAGAAATGTTCAATCTGTCCATCTGGCTTTCCAGAGGCATTGCGGTCAGTATCTTTTTTCTTGTCACAGAATTCAGGTTCAATAGAAAACTCCTGTTCAAAATTCCATTGATCGTGTTCTTCCTGGGGATTATGGTTTTTATAGGGTCCAGAGGGCCGCTTCTGTCCCTTCTGATCACCCTTTCCCTGTATGTTTGTTTTATGTTTAAAAATAAAATGATTACCATTCCTTTGGTTGTCTACTGCATTTTTATTATCGTCGTTGCCTTTTATTATCTGGAACCGGCAAAAAAAGCGTTTACGTCCTTTCTCACCCATGGGCACAGGAACCAGATGCAGGTTGAAAATTTTGCCAATGACAGGATACGGTTGATCAAACCCACATTATTGATCGTAAAGGAAAACCCTGTATTCGGTTGTGGGTTCGGCAGCTGGGTGATCGGGTATATCCACTCGTTGATTTCAGACAAATCCTATAGTAATTTCAACTATAAGCGCAAATTCAAAAGAGACTTCTATTATTACCCGCACAATCTGATATGTGAATTGTTATGCGAGCTTGGTATCATTGGTTTTATGCTTTACATGCTTATATTTTATCCTTTTAAGCAATTTTTCAGTTTCAGAAACAGATACGTGTATCTGGTGGTGATGGCATTTTTATTTGCCATGACAACAGATGATCTTACAGGCAATCCGGGGATATATATATTTAACACGCTATTGCTGCTGACATCCGGAAGCGCAAATGGGGATTAAGGTTACCTTTGCATTGATGACTGATCTGACATTAACATCGAGTGGATAATGAAAAACGTACTGATCGTGACATATTTTTTCCCGCCGTTTCCAGCCATCGGTTCTGTGCGGCTGGGAGGGCTTGCCAAATATCTGCCTCAATATGGCTGGAAACCGATTGTCCTGACGCCAAAATTGCCCGGGAAAATTGATCCTGTCTATCATGTCGTAGAAACACCCTACGAAGACAGGATACTCCGGCTGGAAAGAAAATTGAATATTTCGACAAAACCAACTGGTAAAGGGGGGCTAAAAAGGCTGATTTTTAATCCCAAGGGTGAGCGAAGGCCCTATATCGGCAAAATGATCAATATTGCGGGAGAGGTTTTGTCTTATCCGGATGGCAAACGGTCATGGATACCTGTCGCCGTCAAAAGTGCGGGAAAACTGTTTAACACTTATCCCATCGAAGCCATGATCAGCAGCTCCAGGCCGGAATCCGTCCATCTGATTGCGAATCAGATCAAAAAAGAATATCACATTCCCTGGATCGCCGATTTCAGGGATCTCTGGTCAAATAATCCATATTATTCCTACAGTCGTATCCGAAACAGTTTTGAAAAGAAGCTTGAAAGAAAAACGCTTTCATGTGCTGATGCGTTAAGCATCACCTCCCTGCCATGGGCTGAAGATCTTGCCACAATCCATGGCAATGCCCGGGTAAATGTGATTCATAATGGCTTTGATCCTGAAAATTATCCGGATAGTCGCTTAAGCAAAAAATTTACGCTCACATATACGGGAGTACTCTATGATGGTAAAAGAGATCCGGAACTTCTTTTTATGGCTGTGAAAAATCTGATTGACGAGGGGAAAATCGTGAAAGACGATTTGGCAATACGGTTTTACGGTCCGTTGCAGGGGTGGCTTGAGGAAAAGATCGGCAAATATCATCTTCAGGACGTGGCGATTCAGTATGGCAAGGTTGCGCGGCAGGACGCCATCTCAAAACAGCTTGAATCCCAGCTGCTTCTTCTACTAAACTGGAATGACCCCAAAGAAAGGGGAACATATACAGGAAAGGTGTATGAGTATTTTGCAGCCAGACGTCCGATCCTGTCTATAGGGGCGCCCAAAGGGGTGTTGACAGACCTTCTGGATGAAACCGGTGCAGGGAAATATGCGTTTGATGGTGATGGATTGAAAAATATTGTCCTGGGCTACTATCAGGAGTTTAAGCAAAGAGGTTCCGTCCGGTACACTGGCAGGGAAGAGCGGATCGATGAATATACGCATTATAAAATGGCCGGAAAATTTGCGAAAATCCTGGATCAAATTACCTGAAACATACAAGGGCATGAGGACAACCATGACGAATACGAAAAAATCCGGTTTCAGTTCTGATGGAAAGATGCCTGTTCTTGCGAAAACAGGGCTAATCCTTTTATGGTCGTTTCTTTTATCCTCCCCCCCACTTTTTGCAGATGGTTTTTATGAAAATTTCGGGCAGGTTTTTTATGCCAGTTTTGACGACGCTTCGCTAACGGATTTCCCCAAAGATATACAGGTGGACAAAAAGGGTGGCCGGCTGATCAATGATGGCATCAAGGGTAAGGCATTTCAATTGAACGGGAATGAGTGTTTGACTTTGGATGCCCAATCCGTTTTGCCCCAATCGGAAGGCACTCTCATGATGTGGGTCAGGCCGCATTGGGGATATTACGACGCAGTGGAAGATATCATTCCGGTGTCACATACATTCATGTCTTTCAATTGGAATGACGGGGGGTATTTTGTATTCTCCGATGGATGGTGGGAAATCAAGGGAGCGCCTTATACATGGATTGTTGCGGATAACCGGATGAACCTTCACGCCCATTCAAAAATTCAGTATGAGAAGGACAAATGGATCCATCTGGCCTGTTCCTACAAGATGGGACCCGCCGGATATGTGAGACTGTTCAGGAATGCAGAAATGGTTGATGAAAAGCGGCAGTTTTTCAGCCGGACACCCCTGCCGGTGGGAAAATTTTTTGTGGGGTCAGACCAGGGAACCGACCTTGCCAAAAACCGGTGGGTGGATTCGGATATCGATGAACTCGTTATTTTTAACAAGGCGCTTGAGGCAAACGACATCCTTTCCATTTGTAAAAAACAGGTGCCCGATTGTGAGGCACGGTTCAACAACTGGACCGGAGATGTTTTAAACCAGCCCTACACGCCGCCAAGAGATCAGAATGGTGTGATAAAGGAAACCAGAGCCATATTTGATGAGGGAACAGGTTGGGTTTCCCCCTTGGGAATGCGTGAAACGTTAAATACAATTGAACAGGCAGGATTTAATGTCTATGTGCCCTGTGTCTGGCATGGCAAAGGTGTGAGATACCCGTCGGGCCTGGCCCCGTCTGAAGAGAATGTGGCACTGCCGGAAAAAGATCCCCTTGCTTTGTTGATCAAAACCGCTCATGAGAAAGGTATTCAAGTCCATCCATGGTTTTGCGTGGCCTTGCGTCAACGCCTGTTTTTTGATGATTACTATTCATTGCTCCAGACGCCTGCCAGTGCATTTGATCTTCATCGACCTGAATTCAGGAAATTTATGATTGATCTGATACTGGACGTTATTCGTCGGTATGATGTGGATGGCATTAACCTTGACTATATTCGGTCCATGGGCGTGTGTACCTGCACGTATTGCAAGAAGGCGTACAAGGACAGATTCGGTCGTGACCTCTTGGCCGATCAGGCATTTCGACCTGAAAACGGTCGAATGGCCACTCATCTCCAAAAATGGCAGGATGACGCAGTCGCTTCGATTGTAAAAGAAATATCCCAAAAAGGGAAGGCCATCAGGCCTGGGCTTGTCATCAGTGTGGATGGACACCCCAAGCCAAAAATTCTTCCGCCAAGCTGGGAGGGCAGGCGTGAAATAAAATGGGCGAAATCCGGGTGGGTGGATGTGATTTACAACATGGATTACACGGAACAGCCTGATTTCGAAAAATATGATCTGATTCTGGATGAGCTGGATGGTTCCGCCCAACTGATCATGCTCATTAGTAATTATGATATCATCTACAAACGGAACATATCGCGGAAACCTGAAGACATGAATGATCTGATCGGATATATTCAGAGAAAATATCACACAGGCGTGGGCGTTTATATTTACAGCATGATGAATACGCTTCAGGTAAAATCGTTAGGAAGCCAGTGTTTTAAGGAAAAAGCTGTTCCTTTTTCCGGAAAATAGCATGTATGGCAAAAAGCAGTACGGTTTCGCCTGGTTCGGAATAGGAAGGAATTTCAATGCGAAAAAATATTTTAAAAGGGTTATATAATTCTTCTCCTGAAAGTGTAAAAAGAGTCTATGCCTTTATCCCGTATTCTTACAGAATGGGTAGAAAATACAGGGAAATGATCAAATTTCTTGAAAAGTCTCAAACCTTCTCCAAAGAAGAGCTTGATGCCTATCAGCTTTCAAAGCTGAAACATCTTCTTTGTTATGCTGAAAAAAAGGTTCCCTATTACAAAAATTTATTTAAGTCAGTCGCTTTTGATCCAGAAAAATTCAGTTCTTTTGACCGTTTGGCAGAAGTCCCGTTGTTGTCAAAAAAAGCCGTTTTTGATTCGTATGAACAACTCAAAAGTACTGATTATACCTTTTTAAACAGTTATGAAGGACTGACAGGCGGAACCACAGGGCAGCCCCTGAAATTGCTGTTGTCTGTTGAATCGCACGCCTATGAGGAGGCTTTTTTACATACGATATGGAAGCGGGTCGGATACAAACCGTCTTTAAAAAGAGTGTCGCTCATGGGAGCGCCTTTCAGAGAAAGCCATAATGAAAAGAAAATAGTGAAATATGATTATTTTAACAATCAACTCCAGCTTTCGCCCCAGGATCTGGACGAGCATTCCGTCGAAGAGTATATTCAAAAGCTTGAGGCATTCAAGCCGCAGTTTTTTCACGGTTTCGCATCTGCGATAACTGTTCTGGCAAAACATCTGAAGGATTCCGGCAAAACAATTAACGGGATTAAAGGGACCTTATGCGGCTCTGAAAATATTTTTCCGTCCCAAAAGGTATTTCTTGAAGATTTTTTTCACGCACCTTTGCTTGCCTGGTATGGACAGACAGAAAAAGTGGTCATGGGCGGCGCATGTGAAAAAACATCAGAATATCATATGTTCAGCGAATATGGTTATCTCGAACTTGTGGATGAAAATGGAAATGTGATCAATGAGCCGGGAAAAACAGGAGAAATCGTTGGGACCGGTTTTATAAACATGGCCATGCCCTTGATACGTTACAAAACAGGGGATCTGGGCGAATATGCAGACGGGGATTGCCTTTGCGGGAGAAAGTATCCAAGAATAAGAAAAATCAAGGGCCGGAGAAACCAGGATTTTTTAATCGGTAATAAAAATGAACAGGTTCCGTTGACATCTCTGGATATGCAAGGACTCTCCTTTGAAAAGGTCTACCAGCTTCAGTTTGAGCAGAAGGAAGCCGGAAAGGTGGATTTAAATATTGTATCCGATAAATCGATCAATGACCATGATATAAAAATCATCAGGGATGAACTGGAATCTCAGGTCGGCAAAAGGATAAAATTTAGCATAGATGTTGTGGCGCATCTGAAAAAATCAGAAACAGGAAAAGTCAGGCCATGCATCCAGCATCTTGATGGATCGCCTCTTTAAACATGGAAATAGGCTGCCATTGTATTCAGAATCAATTTTTATGGTGTATCAAGTCATCAAGGGAGTTTTCATATGACCGCTCAATCCGTGATCAGTCTGGGGCGTCAAATCGTTGATTTTGCAAGAACACCTTTTTCCGGTAAAACTGAATGCCTGAAGGACAGAAAAGGCCTTCCCTCATATGATCCAGGGCCATCGCGATGTATTGATGAGGCAATCAATTGGCTGGTAAGGGCTCAGGATTATTCCAGCACCGGAGATGGCGGTGTGGCTCGTCATTACAGTTACAGAAAAGGGTGGGGGCCTTCATATCCGGAAACCACCGGGTATATTATTCCAACCATTATCAAATATGCCTCAGGCCATAAAAACGAGGACTTGATGAACCGGGCGGAACAGATGCTGGATTGGCTGGTTTCCATCCAGTTCTCCGAAGGCGGCTTCCAGGCAGGCACCATGAATGACAGACCTGCCATTCCCTGCACGTTCAACACCGGGCAGATTCTTCTGGGCCTTGCCGCAGGTGTCCGGACATTCGGCAACCGGTATAAAAAGCCCATGAATAAAGCCGCCAACTGGCTGGTGGCCACTCAGGACGAGGATGGTTGCTGGAGAAAATTTCCGACCCCGTTTGCGGCACCAGGCGATAAAACATATGAAACCCATGTGGCATGGGGCCTTTTGGAAGCCGCGGATGCGGACAGCAATGCCACTTATCTTTCGTCTGCCCTGTTAAACGTCGACTGGGCTGTTCGTCATCAGCATGACAACGGGTGGTTCGGCAAATGTTGTCTGGAACAGCCAGATAGTCCGCTCACCCATACGCTCGGATATGTATTTCGCGGGATTCTGGAAGCATACATTCGGACCCGGAAACCCGATCTGTTTCAGGTCTGCCGGAAACTTTCGGACGGGCTGCTTGTTCCCCTGGGAGAGGACGGGTTCATACCTGGCCGCTTGTCAGCCGACTGGGAAGGAACTGTTTCCTGGGCCTGTTTGACAGGCAGTGCTCAGATCGCATATTGCTGGTTTGTCATGTATCGGTTGACCGGAAACAAAACCTATGTGGATGCGGCATTATCCGTTAACCGCTACATCAGGAGAACCCAGCATACTGAAGGCCCTGATGGCACACGCGGGGGAATCAAGGGGTCCTTTCCTGTTTCCGGGGATTATGGAAAATATGAATATCTTAACTGGGCAGCCAAATTTTTCATTGACGCCAATATCATGGAACTTGAACTCAATGATGACCCATCAGCATCTCCGCCAAGGTAACCATTGTCGTTCATTGATTGGGGAAAGGGAAGCGGTTTCATATGAAGAATAAAATATATTCTTTTTTTAAAGCATACAAATCCAAAAAAAAATTAAATGCCATCCGGCAATCTGCTGAGGTTATAACCAAAGATCGAATCATCCATGATCTGATCAAAATAGGTGTCCGAAAAGGAGACCTCCTTTTTTTGCATTCTTCCCTGGCACGCATCGGATACGTGGACGGCGGAGCCGATACGGTGGCTTCAGCCATTATGGAAACCATAGGGCCTGAGGGGACATTGATCGTTCCCACATACAGCATGAAGGAATCGATGTACAAAACCTGTATGGATAATCATTTTATATTTGATGTAAGAAAAGATACCCGGGGATTGGGAGCCATTCCTGCCGCTGTGCTTAGGACTCATGACGTCCGGACCAGCATTCATCCAACCCACTGCACGTCATCCGTGGGAAAGGACGCTTTATACATCACGGAATCGCACCATATGTCTGAATCAACCTTTGGCAAGGATTCTCCCTGGGAACGCTGGCTCCGTCGAGATGGCAAACTTTTGGGACTTGGCATTTCCATGGGACCTGTCACCTTTTACCATACCCTGGAAGATCTGGCGCCGGATCAATTTCCCATTCCGGTCCGGATGAAAAACGTCTTTCCGGTCAAATGTATAAACTGGCAGGGAGACATCATCACCGTTCCCGTGAGGCCGTTGGATCCGAAATTTATGCGTTTTCGAATCGATCACAAGGAAAGAGAAGACTTGAGAACCTATTTCCGGAAAGAATTCACACAAGCAGGTATCGTGAAGCAAGGCCTGATCGGACGGGCCTCATCCTGGATTGCCCCTGCTGAAGCATTCTACCGTCACCTGAATGGCCTGATGAAAGAAGGCATTACGATTTATGCCACAGCCACGGACCTGAAAAGAAGACCGGTGGAATAAATGGTTTTCAGTTACTTTCTTGAGCCATAGTCCGGTTGTCGTCCTATCGAATTCAGTAACATAAAAAAAACAAAAACAACACTTGGCATGACCTGGAGATATAAGCGTGACAGGGATGTTTTCACGTGCCACGCCAGATCGTGAGGCGTGATGATGTAAATCATGAAATATCCGAAGAGGAGTAGAAGTATTGCAAGAGCAGATATTGTAGAGCTGACTTTAATGTTTTTATCACCCGATAATTTCAATGCAATAAGCATTAATGGAAAAGTGATAATGATTGCCAGGAATTTTTTATTTAAATAGTACAAATATGATTTGCCTACGATTAAATATCTTTCAGGGTCAAAAAGCAATTTGACCAATGACTCGGCACTTCTTTTGGACACCAGGTCATTTGATATATCCAGATTCATTTTAAAGTGAGCAATGATAAGAATTACGGGTGATAATCCTAAAAATAGAGGGCGTATTTCCTTAAAATATGAAGCCCGTCCCTGTTTGAATACAGTAACGATAAAATGGGAAAATAGAATGATGATAATGAACAGCAATCCTTCATTTTTTGTCCATGCAGACAGTCCTGCCATCATGCCTGCTAAAAAACAAAATACAGCAGATTTTTCCGGCAGCTTGTCCTTGAGAAAGAATAAAACCATTGTGGACAGTACAAAAAAGCCAAAAGGCACATCTGCGACCTGCCCCGCGCCATGGATCGTAAAAAAGGTTAAGGACAATAATATTAATCCGGTTACATATCCGTGGTTCCGGTTTTTGATAAGTATCATGGCGGATACGATTAACCCAACTGTTGAAAACGTGAACAAAAATGCCACAATCATGGGCGCATGAAGCGTATCGCTACCTATATAGCCCCAGATTCTTGAAATGGCCGCAGGTATCAATAATGGATAATCAGTATGGGTGCATCCGTGCATGCTTGAAAACGCAGTTATCCAATGCTCTTGAGATCTATATAAAAATCTAGCCCTCATGTTCCATATTGCCCAGGCATCCCATGATCCATGCGGATTGTTCAATGTTCTTGTCACAAACAACACTACCGTACATAGGATTGCGGTCCAAAACCCTATGGTTAAAAAGGGAATTTTGTGCCATGTTAGTATGTCTTGGCTTTCTTTTTCATTTTTTTGAAAAGGTTCATTTATGTTGCAGAGGGGCTTTCTTTTAAGCTGAATGACAGCGCATACCAAAATCAATACCATGAAAACGGCAGCTTCAAGTATGATGGAAAAGCTGTTAAATGATCCTGATAAATTTAAAAACACCCAATAGCTTAATGAACTGATCCCAAGACCCAGCCCAACAGAAAGAAACAGTTTGATTGCGGTTTGACTGTTTATTATTTGGGGGGAAGCCCACAGTAAATGAATGAGTAGAAAGGCGAAGGTGATGGGAAGAATCAGGGATAAAATTAACATTATTGCGTTTTCCTTGTATAAAGAGCCATTTTATCATCGATATCTTTCACAAGGCTTAGGTGATTATCTTTGATGAACTGAACCTTCTCGGCAGGGTTGGTAAAACTTGCAATAATGAAATCAGCCATTTCATTATTCATCACTTTGTGGGGAGATAATGCATATTGCGTTAAATAAAGGGATTCTGCGAATTTACCACTATCTTTGTCATCATTCGTGTAACCAATATTGACACCAGGCGGCAGTAACTTTTTTACAGGGCCAAGTTTTTCTTCATATTGAACCGCGATATCTTTCTCGTTGTGATTAAAATCCTTCCATTCTTTTTGCGCTTTTTTAATACTACCAAGTATTGTAAAAAGAATAACGATTGCGATAACAATTTTTAAAATTTGGGGTCGATTGAATGTCATTTTTCTATCTGAACAAATTATATTTGACTATGCAATAAATGGCTCTGAATCCATCTTTCCAGTTGATTTTTTTTCCTTCTTCATAGGTCCTTCCGTAATATGAGATGCCCACTTCATAAATTCTGCACCCAAGTTTGGAAATTTTTGCCGTAATTTCAGGTTCAAAACCAAATCTGTTTTCTTCAATAGGGATTGACTGAATAATTTCCCGCCTGAATAATTTATAACAGGTTTCCATGTCTGTCAGATTTAAATTCGTAAACATATTGGATAAAAAGGTCAGAAAAGCATTCCCCAGGCGATGCCAGAAAAAAAGCACCCTGTGCGGCTCCGCGCCAATGAATCTCGAGCCAAAAACGACATCGGCTTTGCCTTCCACTATCGGCAAAGCCAGCTTTTCATATTCATTGGGATCATATTCCAGATCCGCATCCTGAATAATAACCAAATCTCCGGTCGCAGCCCCGATCCCGCTTCTAAGCGCTGCGCCTTTTCCTTTGTTTTGATCATGAAATATCACTTTGTCCACTTCAGATACCAGGACATTTTTCAACAGTTCACGGGAGCCATCTGTCGAACAATCGTCAATGATGATAATTTCCTTTTCCGGGTAAGGAGACTTTTTGACCAGATCGATGATCGATTTAATTGTCTTAACTTCATTAAAGCATGGAATGATAATAGATAATTTCACTCATTGCACCTGATTTTATATTGTTTTTTATTGAACGCATCTGGTATTACATTTTTAAGATGTTGTCAAAATAATCTATTGTTCGTTTCAACCCATCTTCGATTTTAATTTTAGGTTTCCAATTGAGCTTTTCTGTTGCAAGGTCAATATCCGGCTTTCTCTGAAAAGGGTCGTCTTCGGGAAGCGGTTTGTAAATAATCTGTGATTTTGAGCCTGTCATCTCTATTATTTTTTCCGCGATCTCCCTGATCGTGAATTCTTCGGGATTACCCAGATTCACAGGGCCGGTAAACTCGTCTGGGCTTTTCATGAGGGAAACCAGACCCTCTATCAAATCCTCAACATAGCAGAAAGATCTGGTTTGTAATCCTTCACCATAAATTGTTATGTCGCAGTTCTGCAATGCCTGCACAATAAAATTGCTTATGACCCGCCCATCATTGGGGTGCATTCTAGGTCCGTATGTATTGAATATTCTGGCTACCTTGATTTTAAGTTTATGTTGGCGATGATAATCAAAAAATAAGGTCTCCGCACATCGTTTTCCCTCATCATAACACGATCGGGGACCTATGCAATTTACGTTTCCCCAGTATGATTCTGCCTGAGGATGGACCTTCGGGTCTCCATAGACTTCAGAAGTCGACGCCTGCAAAATTTTAGCCTTTAACCTTTTTGCGAGTCCAAGCATGTTTATGGCGCCATGTACAGATGTTTTCGTCGTCTGTACCGGGTCATTCTGGTAATGGACCGGCGAGGCCGGGCAAGCCAAGTTATAAATTTCATCAACCTCAACATAGAGAGGAAACGTAATATCATGCCGTATTAATTCGAAATAATCTTTATACAAAAAACCGGCAATATTTGATTTGGAACCTGTGTAAAGATTATCAACGCAAAGGACATCACAACCGTCCTTCAATAAACGTTCGCAGAGATAAGAACCAAGAAATCCGGCGCCGCCGGTGACCAGAACACGTTTTTTAATTTCCATAACAGAATAGCCTCTTTGCAATTTGATTTCATCAGAAAACATGAAACGGCTTGGCAACCGGTTTTTAAAAAAAATTGGAAACGCGCATCTTAAAAAAAACATATTCGGGCACCAACACCGCAAAAAATCAAATAGCATATGTCTTTGTTTATTACCATGCCCAAATAACTAGAGATTTGCATTCATATAAATACTTGTGCTATTGTCCGCATCATTATCAGACGGATATCGAGTTGCTGCTATATCAAACATGATGTGGCTTCACTCACCAAACAGACCGATAAACTGATTGGAAAAAGACAAGGAACCATATGCCTGACAAGCAAATTTCTGCGCTTGTTGTTGATGATGAACCTGTTGCTGTAAAATCGCTTGCCCGTATATTGGCTGGCGAGGGATATGCGGTTAAATCAACGACAAAAGGGGAAAAAGCCATTGAGATGATCAAGGCTGAAACATTCGGTATCGTATTGACGGATCTTCTGATTGATAGCGTGAGCGGGCTGGACATCCTCGCTGCTGTCAGGGAGCGGTCTCCTGAGACTGAAGTGATTATTTTGACAGGCCATGCCTCGGTTGACACAGCGATTCAGGCAACCAAACAGGGGGCTTTCCATTATCTTCAAAAACCCATCCGGCCGGATGAGGTACGAAACATTGTCAGGCGTGCTGCTGAGAAACTTCAGCTGACCGCAAGAATTCAGGAACTGGAATCCGGAAAAGAAAATGACTTTCCGTCTATTATCGGGAGCAGTGTAAAAATTGTTGAAATCAAAAAGCTGATCCGGCGGATAAAGGATTCGGATTCCAATGTGATGATTACCGGAGAATCAGGAACAGGCAAGGAGCTTGTTGCAAGAGCCATTCATGAAACGAGCCTGAGGCGGAAAGAAAAATTTATTGCGTTTAACTGTGCATCCTTTACCGATGACCTGATTGCGAATGAACTTTTTGGTCATGAAAAAGATGCATTTACCGGTGCAACCCGAAGTAAAACCGGTCTGCTTGAAACTGCTGACAAGGGAACGGTCTTCCTGGATGAAGTGGGCGATATGCCAAATGCCATGCAGGTTAAGCTTTTAAGAGTGATTCAGGAAAGAGAAGTGATGAAGGTTGGCGGCACGGAATCCATACCGGTTGATATCAGGATCGTTGCCGCAACCAACAAGGATTTAAAAAAGCTTTGTGCAAGCGGCTTTTTCCGCCAGGATTTGTTTTTTCGCCTGAACGTCATTCCCATCCATATGCCGAATCTGAGTGAACGACGGGAAGATATCCCGCTATTGGGGTCTTATTTTTTAAGGCGGTGTGCAGAAAAAGTCGGTAAGGCAATTAACGGATTTTCCGATGAAGCCATAGGGCGGTTAAGCAGTTATGGCTATCCGGGTAATATCCGCGAGCTTGAAAATATTGTTGAACATGCAGTATCAATGGCAGAAGGGAGCATGATTGACGTTGAAAATCTGCCAAAGGATATTATGGAATATGATCTTTATACATTTCATACCCAGGAAGAAAAATTGAAATCGCTTGGTGAAATGGAAAAGGAATATATCCGTTGGGTGCTTGACCAGGTAAAACATAACAAGACCGAAGCAGCTAAAATACTCAATATTGATCGTGCGTCACTCTATCGCAAACTCAAAAGGTATGCGTTTGATGATGAATAAGGTGTTGCATATTGCAATAAAATGTGTTGCAATATGCAACACATGCAAATCCCTTTTAATTCCAAACTATTCTAAATTGTTTATCCAGTATTCGTTGCATAATGCAACAAGTCAAAAAATGTCATAATTGATATAACCACCCTGATTTATACATTTTTATAATTTTCAAGATTTGGCACCTAAATTGCTCAATATCTGGTCGAACCGTGTGGCTATCATCGAACATTTACGTGAACCGGGAAATCATGACGCAACAAAAGCAGGATATTATGTCAGCACGATGGATTCTTCTTGTTTTGGAGGATGGATTATTTCCAGATGAAAGTATCTGCTATGCCATAAAATTCGCCAGACGGATGGCATGTGCCATTTCCGTTTTAATGCTTGCGGGCAACACCAGTGACGGGGATGAATATCATTCAGACATGCAAGATACGATGAAGCATACCGTCGATAATATAATTGCGGAAGGAATTCCGGCTGAGGGTAATTTCGCATATGGCGACAAAGCCTCCGCGTTTCTGAAGCATCTCGCCCTAAATCCTTCCTTGACTGCAATTGTCTGGGGGGGAAATGAGGAAATCGGAAAAGTCACCGTGAAAAAAAAAGGAGATTACTGGTTTACGAAAGTAAAATCATCCATCCAGTGCCCTGTTGTCAGACCTGAAGTAAAAGATAAGTTCAGGAAGCAAATAAAAGCCCGGTCATTTAAGGGTTAATCCATGGATATCGCATGTTAAGGGCGTTATGGCTATATTCGGAAATAAACTGAAACAGAAACATAATTATTTTAATAAAGCATCAAGGAATCTTTAGCGGAGTAAATATGGAACAATTGACGGTTGAGATGATATGGGTAATGATCATGATCGGAATTGCGATTTTTTTATTCATTGTAGAATGGGTCAGGGTGGACGTGGTCGCCATTATCATGATGGTTACACTGCCGCTGCTTCATCTGGTCTCACCCAAGGAAGCATTTGTAGGCCTGAGCAGTAATGCTGTCGTATCCATTATTGCCGTAATCATCATTGGCGCAGGCCTTGACCGGACAGGTGTCATTAACAAGCTGGTCACACCGGTGCTGCGTATTGCCGGAAACAGCCCCTCACGGATTATCATTTGCATATCCGCAACAGTGGCAACGATTTCAAGCTTTATGCAGAATATTGGTGCGGCAGCGCTTTTTTTGCCTGCGATTCAACGTATCAGTAAAAAACAAAATATTCCCCTGAGCCGTTTGCTTATGCCTGTCGGGTTCTGCGCCATATTGGGCGGTACAGTGACACTCGTCGGTTCAAGCCCTTTGATTTTGTTAAATGACCTGCTCGTGCCATTCAATCTGAAACCATTCAATCTTTTTGATGTTACGCCCATCGGGCTGGCACTGGTTGCTTCAGGCATTGCATGCTTTATCCTCCTGGGACGATTTATTCTCCCACAGGGGGATGACCATGAGGCAAAAGAAGGAAACGACACTGCCTCCGGAGAACATGCACATGGAACCGAAGAGATGGGAGATTATTATGAATTATCCACGCCGGAAGATTTTTCCCACTACAGAGATCCTTTGTATGTTGAGGATTTAAGACGCAGGTATCTGGTGAACGTGATCGCAATTACCGAACCTCCGGACTTCAAGATCATTTCTCCATCTCCGGATACGGAAGTCCGGTCCGGTATTGATATTGTTGTCTATGGACATAAAAAAGACGTGAATCGAATGGCTGAATCCGAAGGGATGGCCGTCAAGGAGGCAATTGAAAGATTTAAAAGCAATCTGGACTCCCTTAATTCAGGAACTGTTGAGGCGGTTATTGCGCCGAGGTCATGGCTTGCCGGAAAAACCCTGGCAGACATCAATTTCCAGGATCGGTATCGCATAACACCCTTGAGTATTTACCGGCAGGAAGAAACGTATCGGGTGAAACTCGATGATATCCGGTTTCAGGTTGGCGATGTGATAAGCCTTTATGGGTCGTGGAAACGGTTGAAAGAATTGCAGCAGGAAGGCGGTCTTCTTTTCAGCCTGCCATCGGATACGGATTACATGCGTCCCGGGAAAGCCGTATGGGCTGGCTTATGGCTTGTCACTGCACTGGTTATGATTATGGGGTTTAAAATTCAACTGTCCGTATCTTTAATGACCGGCGCGCTTGGAATGATTTTAACAAACGTGCTCACCATTGACGAGGCCTATCAGTCTGTTGACTGGCGAACCATTTTTTTACTGGCCGGGTTGATTCCTTTGGGTATCGCCACTGAAAAAACAGGCACTGCCGCATGGATTGCAACAACCGTTCTTGATATTATCGGGACCGTTTCTCCCATTGTGTTGCTGACCGTGATAGGTATCTTGTCCACGTTGTTCACCCTGGTCATTTCCAATGTCGGTGCTACCGTTTTACTGGTGCCTCTGGTTGTGAACATGGCAATAGCTGCGCACGCTGATCCACGAATGGCTGCACTGGTTGTCGGGTTGGCGACAAGTAATTCGTTTATACTTCCCACCCACCAGGTGAATGCTTTGTATATGGGCCCTGGCCATTACCGAACCATCGATTTCATGAAAGCCGGACTACTTGTCAGCATTGTCTTTATTGCTGTGATGATTGCAATGATTAGTTTTGTTTATGGCGTATAACACCAGAATTGAAAAGGATTTGTGAACATGGCTATTATTACGATATCTAGGGGATCTTTTTCCATGGGAAAATCGGTTGCCGAAAAAGTGGCAGAAAAGCTTAATTATGGCATTATCAGCCGTGAGGTGCTGTTGGATGCCAGCAATCATTATAATATTCCTGAAATCAAGCTGGAAAAAGCAATACATGATGCTCCGGGCATTCTGGAACGGTATAGTCATAAAAAGCAGGAATATATCTCCTATATCCGTTCTGCCTTGGTCGATAAGGTCGTGAATGACAATATTATATATCACGGTCTTGCCGGTCATTTATTGCTAAAAGGGATTTCCCATGTGCTTAAGGTGCGGATAACCGCAAACATGGAAAGCCGCATTTCGTATGTGATGAAAAGAGATGGTATTTCAGCCCATGATGCGCATGCCCTTATTCTGGAAAATGACAATCAGAGACGAAAATGGACACATAGCCTTTATGGTCAGGACCCCTGGGATAGCTCGCTTTATGATTTGACGATTCGTATTGACAAGCTTTCAATAGATGATGCCGTCAATTTTATTTGTCAGACCGCTAAAACTGACGGATTCACAACAACGGAAAAGAGCCTTCAAAAGATAAAGGATATGGCACTGGCTTGCCACGTAAAGGCAGCGCTTGTGCATGATTTTCCGGATATTGGCGTCACAAGTGAATACGGCAATGTACTGATTTATCTGAAACCCAAGGACCATGTAACAAGCAAGCTGAGCAAACGGCTGGATGAGATTCGTCATAGAAAAGGCACAATTTATAACCTGGAAGTGCATGCAGGGATACCGATTCCTGAGGATGCTGTTTAATAGGAACTTTCGTATCGTTTTTCAAATAATGTTGTGATTCGGTAATGATATAAAATAAAAGGAAATTGTTATGCCACTTATCATTCTCTCCTCAAATTCTAAAGAAGAAGAGAAGGAAATCGCAAAAAAATTGCTTCAGGTCAAAGGATATGGGGGCGTGGACCCCGGCATCCTGTCTGAGGTTGAGGCAAAATATCACATCGATACAGGCAAGTTGGCAGAAACCCTGGAACAAACGCCGTCCTTTTTTGAAAAAATGATGTCCGGAAAATGGCAATACCGGTTGGCATGTATTGAAGCAGAAGTTATAGAACGCCTGATGAAGGATAATACCGTGTGTTGGGGACTGGCTGCGCATCTTTATGTGGTGGGCATTTCCCATGCATTGAAGGTAAGAATCATTCATGCAAATCAGACACGTATTGAAAATATCGTTGAACAACAGGGCATTCCTGTTCAAAGAGCCCAAAAATGGCTGGACACGGAAAATCAGAGGCGAAAGAAGTGGTCGCTTGCTGCCTTTAATCGTGATGAAACAGATCCGTCCGAATATGATCTGGTGATCAACCTTGATCAAATCGATTTAAATGAAGCGGTGTTGACCATCAACGGCGCTGCGAGTTACCGGAAATTCCAACCGATTACCTATTCGATGAAATCCTTGTCGGATCTGGCACTTTCTGCCAAGGTGAGGACAACACTGCTCAAATCGATGCAAGATATTCGTGTGCAGACAATAGATGGTACGGTCCTCGTTTTTACCAAAGCATTCAAACAGAAGAAAATTGAAAAAATAAAGGAGATCAAGGACCTGGCAGGAAAAATAGAAGGCGTGAGAGGTGTGGAGGTCCATGTAACCAATAACCTGTTTGGCGATATTTCTGGAAATGCAAATTCTTGATATCAAAAATTGAAAAATACATACTGGCTGAAGTCGTTTGAAAAACAAGGGAGAAGAAGACAATGACCATTTTAGAAAAGCTGAACATGATTCGGCATAAGCATTCAGGAATCAGAGATTTCTGCATCCAGACAATCCGGTTTAAAAAACTTCTCGAAAACGCAAATGCCTTGCTGGATTTAATTGACGATGGCAATGAAAAAATAAGAGGTGAATACATCCTGGACAGGCACTACGTTATTTCTCTTATAGACAGAGTAGTAGAAAAACTGGGGATGATTGTCTATGACGCATGCACCCTCTCACCGGAGATGGGAGAAGACCTTTATGCACACTATGATGCAAACAAATTGAAAGCCGAAGAACTGATTGCCGGAAAGAAGCCATTTGTAAAGGCAGAAACTTTTTTGAATGGGGGCTCGGACAAAACACCCATAACAGATCCGGAATACCGGTTATTGTCAGATGTATTGTCATGGTTTAACGGAGCGACAGATATAACCGTCATTAACCTTTTGAAGAAAGCATGTGTCGATGGTATCAAGGGAATTGAGAAAATAGATGACCTGAAAAATCAAATCCTTTCCGAACAAAGCGGATTAAAAATATCCGGAAACCCTATATATGTTGTTGATTTATGGAAAGATGCTTTTGCTCCGGTTCTGAAACCCCGATCATTGTCCGACATTGAAAGTATTCCCCTGAAACTTCTTTTAATGGAAACCTTAAGTGAGTCCTCTTCTGCCAATACTAAAAATCGCATCGAAGGGGAGTGGGTTGTTTCGGCAAGTGAATATGAAGTCAGTTTGATGAACATGAATTCCGATTTCAGTTTGCGGCTCGATGCAACAGCAAGCGGTTATGAAAAATCAGATTACATTTTTGTTTTTACCGATAATCGTCTGAAACCGGAAAAGATTTTACCAAAAGGATTTCATACGGAAAAGACCGATTCTGGCTTCCTGTGCTGGAAACTCGATGTTTTTCCAGAAGCAATAGAAGACAGTCTCATTACAATTGGCCGAAACATCTTCGGATAAATGGCCGGTCAATACCCATGTTTAACCTATAGGGAGAAAATCATCCATGGAAGAGAAAAAGCTTAAGATAATGGTAATAGATGATGAAAATATTGTTGGCAAGCGTCTCAAACCCGCCCTTGAAAAAACAGGGGACATTGTTGAGACATTTGAAGATGGCGAAAAAGCGCTTGCCCGTTTCAACGAGTCGCCTTTTGATATCGTCGTTACCGACATCAGAATGGAAAAAATAGACGGAATCGAAATATTGGAACAGATTAATGCCAAGTCTCCACATACAAAAGTCATTATCATTACCGGCTATGCAACAGTTGAAGTTGCCAGGGAAGCCCTTTCGAAAGGCGCTTTTGATTTTATCGCCAAGCCGTTTAAACCGGGGGATTTAAGGGAAATTATAAAACGCGCATCAAAAGAGTTGCGAGCCTGATGACTTGAACGTTTATGTAAGGGAGGATGTAACTATGTCTATAATTGCGCAAACCAGCTTGCAGTCGAACATGGATTATCAATTCAGGTTGCGATATGAAACGCTTCGGTCATTGCTGAATAAAAATGGAAGCGCGCTTCAGATCATGAGCGACCTTGAAGCTGATTTAAATCATATCCGCCACTATGATGAAAGAATAAAACGACCAATTAGAAGACTGATAACAGAAGTTCTCCTTATGGCTCAGGAGCTTAACCTTTTAACAAAAGATCGTTACAGGGAATTATATCAAACGATTTTTCATTTAAGGAATGAGACGGATTCCTTGTTTAAAAGTCATGAGGCAAAAGGGCCAAAGCCTTTGGCGCTTATGATCGACCATGAAGAAATACCTGATGCCAAATTGGTTGGTGGAAAAGCAGCGGGTGCATGGATTCTTGGAACGTATTTCAAGGATTCGGTTCCGCCAGGATTTGTTGTCACTACGGCTGCCTATAAAAAAATTCTTGACCAGGATAATCTGCATCATCGTATTCGTCTCCTTTTGAACAATATCGATGTGACTACAGATCAGGACCAGTTCCGGTTGAGAACCCGTACGATCCGGAAATGGATCAGAGAAGCAGTTATTCCTGAAAATATTGCAGAAGAAATATATCATTTTGCAGATAGTGTTGCTGAAATTTCCAATAATACGCGTTGGGCAGTCCGGTCGTCCGCCGTATCCGAAGACAGCACGTATTCATTTGCAGGGCAATTTGATACTGAACTCCAGATTGAAACCGATCGGCTGTTGAGCGCCTATAAGGAAGTGCTTGCCAGCCGGTTTACCGATCATGCCGTAAAATACAGAATCCACACCGGATTGCGGGAAATCGACACGCCCATGGCCGTTCTCTTTATGCCGATGATTGAACCGGTTGCGGCAGGTGTTGTCTATACCGCCGATTTTGAACATCAGAATGCACAAAAAATGATCATTAATTCTGTACCGGGGCTCGCGCACGGAATGGTCAGAGGGGAAGAACGCGCAGATACTTTTATCTTTTCAAAAGGCGCATATCCGGAACTGGAAAAAATAATACCTGCCGAGGGAGATGCGGATAAAGATGCGTCCATATCCTATATTCATGCGGACAAACTGCTTGAAATTGCCGAATTGGCAATCAAGGCTGCCGTCATTTTCGGCTATGAACTGGATATGGAATGGGCGATTGATCAGAATGGAAAGGCATGGTTTCTTCAGGCGCGCCCTTTAAAAATGAAAAAGACCGGTGAAGAAACAGCTGTAAATCTGGCAAAAAGAAAAGACGAACTGCCCTTTCTCGAGGGCGGGATTACTATTTTCCCGGGCCGGGCCGAAGGGCCTTTATATTTTTTGGAAGACACGTTCAATGCATCTGAACTGCCCGAAGGCGCGATTGTCCTTGTGGAAAAACCCAAGCCGGAGCTTGCGGTCATCCTGCCTAAGATTTCAGCACTACTGGTGATGGAAGGAAATCCGGTTGGACATCTTGCCACATTGGTGAGAGAATTTTCCGTGCCATGTATTTTCAGGCTGGGTAAAAATGCAAAGATACTTTCCGGGAAAAATATATTGAGTGTCAATGCAACCAAAAGAACCATATATACGGGTGTCAGATGGCAGGATATCCGGGAGAGGGGACTTGCCAGAATTGCATCCAGGAAACAGGACAAGAAATCCGGCCCGCTTTCGGAGCTTGTTTTGAGGTTAAACCTTCTGGACCCGGACGCCCCATCATTCAAGCCCAAATCATGCCAGTCCGTCCATGATACACTGCGATTTATGCATGAGATGGCGGTTCGTTCCATGTTTGGATTTGGCGACACCCAAAAGCGTGGTTTCCTTCATAAGGGAAAAGTACTTCAGACAGATTTGCCTGTTGAGTTTTATTTGATTGATCTTGACAAATCCATTCACGGGGATATGAAAAAAGTCAGGCCTGAAGATGTGGCAAGCATACCATTTCTGGCCTTATGGCACGGGATGTCGGATAAGGAATTGGGCTGGCCGGAACGATGGGACAAGGAAATGGCAGGCATGCCGTCGGATTTCAAGGAAACAGTGCTGGGAGGGCACAGAGGGCCCAGGCGCGCTTCAGACAAGAACTACGTTATTGTCGCAAAAGATTATATGAACATCAATGCAAGATTCGCTTACCACTATGCCATGGTAGACGCCATGGTGGGGGATGGATCGGAAAACAATCATGTTCATTTCAGATTCAGAGGCGGTGGCGCGGGCGATGATAATAGAATCCGGCGTGCCCGTTTTCTGGAACAGATCCTGCGGGCATCAGGGTTTGGTGTTGAGCAGCAGGGCGATTTGGTGACCGCCTGGATGAGAAAATATTCAAGGGCAGATTCAGAAAAGGCCCTTTGGGTTCTCGGACGGTTAATGGTTTGCGCCAGGCAGCTTGATGCTGTTCTTAAACGCGATTCTGATATCACACGGTATGCCAGCTATTTCCTGGATGGAAAATACAGTATATTTTCCTGATTGTATTTATTATATAAGGGTGAATGAAAATCATAGCGTATTCTGGCATGAACCCGAAAAAAGAAAGACGGTCCATGAAACCGAATTTTTTTAACAAAGACAAAAAAACCATTAATGATCAGGAAGATCCGGATAATATTCCGTTAAGAAATCGGCCTCAAAAAAGCATTCGCGCCAAAATTACCATTTCGTTTTCGCTTTTTTTTATTTTCTGCTGTGCCATCACCAGCTGGTCGTACTGGATACTGACGCAACTTGAACATAAAATAGATTTTCTGGAAATCACAGACAATTATATGGTAGAAATTCAACAAGCCCGCCGGTTTGAAAAAAACTATCTGCTTTATAGTACGGATCTGAACGACGCATTGGAGCATATAAAAAAGGCGAATACGATTCTCAAAGAACATAATCGCACGATTGAAGCGATTCTTGGAAAAGAGCACTTTAACAAAATGATTATTTATATGGCCAAGTATCATGATCAGCTTGCACTTCTGGGTGACGTGGAGAATGACCAGGACAGAGAAAAACTCGTGCCTATGCTTCGGGAATACGGCAGCCAGATGGTCTCCTTTGCTGAGGAAATTGTAAAAAAGGAGAGAAGCAGTGTGGCGCGGATGCTGTTGCTGGCCAAGCGGGTGCCTCTCTATTTTATTTTTGTTTTACTGATTTTGGTTGTGTTTGTTGTCAACTCGCTGGTTCGCCAGGTCATTCTGACCCTTAAACGCTTTATGGATTATACGAAGCGAATCGGCGAAGGCGATTTCTCACCTATCGTTCCGGTTCGGAAATACAGGGACGAATTCACCAAACTGGCGGAAGCCTTTAACCGGATGACAAAAGAACTGAATCACCGGCATGAGATTCTTCTGGAATCCCACAAACTGAGAGCCATTGGCACGCTGGTGGCAGGCGTGGCGCACGAACTGAACAATCCTTTGAATAATACGTTGCTGACAGCCTCCATGCTAAAGGAGGATTTTAAAGAAATTTCTGAAGACGAAAAATTGGAGATGATCGATGATCTCATCAACGAAACAGAGCGGTCGCAGAGGATTGTCAAAGATCTGCTGGATTTTGCAAGAGAGAGTGAAACCCTTATCAAACCGTTAAACATTGACGAAATTGTGAACGATTCGGTTCGCCTGGTCGCCAATCAGGTCAGGCTTGCCAAAATAAAACTCGATGTCGAGTTTGAAGAAAACCTTCCCCGGATCCATGGAGATGAGCAGATGTTGAAACAGGTGTTTGTCAACCTGATTTTAAATGCCGTTGATGCGTTGAGTCCGGGTGGAAATGTCCGCATCAGCGTTCAAAGGGATAAATTGCCGGGGTATTTGCTGGTCACCGTTCAGGATGATGGCCCTGGCATTCCAGAACATATTCAGTCCCGCATTTTCGAACCGTTTTTTACCACAAAAGGGCAAGGCAAGGGCACCGGCCTGGGGCTTTCGGTCTGTCGTGGCATTATCCGGAAACTGGGCGGTTACATCCATTTAAAAGGCAGCTCTGCCGCAGGAACCACATTTACAGTATCTTTGCCGATCACTGACTCGCCTTCGGAAATGATGTCGAGATAGTTAATCGTTTTTACTTCGGATGACACGTGGCGCAACTTGTCGGCCCTGCTTTTTCGCCAGCAGCCGTTTTTTCCTTGTGGCAGTCACGGCAATGGTTCATGACCTGTTTTTTCTGAAGTTTTCCTTCTCCAATCAGCTTTTGGATGCTATTGGGCTCTTTGGGGAAAAGGCTGTGGCACGTATCGCACTCTTTTAATGTGTCCTGATGCGTTTTATGAGGGAAAGCGACCTGGCCCTTACTTTCTGCGCCAATTGAAATATCCGGGGCACCTTTGTTTTCAGAGGGACCGGCTGACACAAAAATAAATACAAGAAAAATCACAAACAACATCCATAATGACGTTTTCATATATCTGATTTCTCCTTCTGGCGTTTGATTTCTTTTTCTGTTTCTGCCATAACGATGATCGGCAGTTTAACTGTTTTATCTCCCAATACCGTATCGAGAATTTTCTGAGGCGCACTTCTGTATAGAAGCCTGGCTTTAATTTTTAAGGATTCCCAATTCTTTTGCGTGATGGCGTAAGTTTCTTTTGCCGATTGCCGGGGCGGAATTCTGTTGTCTTTTAAAATTTCCCTGGCCTTGGAAATGTTTGGAACAGGGTTACCCCTGCCATCTCCAAAGATTGTATTATAAATCAGGGTTCCGTCCTTGAGATAACCGCTTTTATCCGGTTCACCGGAAGATAGCAGTGTACTCCCTTTTTCGTCCAAAACAGTAACCTCAAGCCACATCTGCCGGACATCGGTTAATCCTGTGGGCAGTTTATGGCCGGCGCCATTGTTCAAAATGATAATGTCAAAATGGCCCTGGTGGATATCTTGAGATACTATGGAAAGCGTGGCGGCATGCTTAAGCCTTTCTTCGGCCATTTTATTTTTCTCGGCATTGCCGAATTGACCGGGTACAAACGCATTGGCGCCAACGAAATAATGGGTGAAGATATGTTCTCTTGACGGGCCGTCATCTGCGGCAGTCCCCGGATTCATCGGTCGTTTTGTGGAGCCTGTGGCCGGTATGCCGGGACGCTGATACATGTGGCAATCCTGGCAAAGAACGATTTTCCCTTCATCTTCAGAATAATAGGGGCCATTTTTCCATTCGTCATATGTGGTTTCTAGGTCTGTGTTGAACGCCACATGCTTGACATTATGACAGGTTCCGCAAATTTCCGAGCGGGTATGGAATTCTGAAAATGCCGTGTCATGAAAGCTGGATTCGGAGTTTTTAAATGGTCCGCGTTTTATCCCCGGATCATTCTCACCATTTCCAGGGCTCAAAACCAATCCATTGTTATAAGGTTTTTTGGCCCCTGTCGCAGAATGGCAGTAATCACACTGAATCCCATAGGTGGCGATTTCAGGGATCTTTTTTCTGTCATCTGATGATTTTTCGGGGTAGCCGGTAATGTTGCCGACAGGCGTATGGCATTTGACACAGGATTCTGCTTCATCAATCTCATTTTTATCCTGAAGGCCTGTTAAAATAAACGTGGACAGGCCTAAGTAAACAGGGTCATGGTGGGAAAGATTATGCATGGATTGCTTCCATTGATGATAAATATCACCATGACAGTCCCCACAGGTTTCCGGGGAGATAAACTGATCTATTTTTAAAGGATTTCCAGATACATGAGGTGTGCCTGAAACAAGAAAAAGACAAATTAATAATAAAATTCGAATACATGGGTACAGATCGGTTTTCATGTTCCACCTGATTTTTTTTAAGCATGGTTATTCAAGTCTGACAATGTTAAACCGATCTGATACCACATGATCTGAATTACCGCCAGTCAAAATACGGCAGGTTATTCCATTTTTTCAAAAAAATCTTTTTCCGCATCACACTTGGGGCAAACCCAATCATCGGGTAAATCTTCAAATGCCGTCCCTGCTGGAATATTGTTATCCGGATCTCCCACCTCCGGGTCATACACATAGCCGCATGGGCATTCATACTTATCCATTTTGTCTCCTCCTTTCTCTGATTTGTCGGTTTTTATGATCAATAGCCCACTCTGCCAGACTCACGCAACAGGAAACAATGAAATTTTGTTTTTAAGATTTCCTGTAAGCCAATGATTTACCCCAAGCTCTATCAAAATTTGTGCCAGCGTATCAATCCATTCATCACACGCCGGTGATGGCCTAAAAGCGAATAGAAGGCTGCTATCGTACTGTGTGCATGATATAAAACCATCATTTCAGAATGGAAAATCAATTCTGTACAAAAAGAAATACTTCATGTAAATACTAATACGATTATTTTTATATGGACTTGAAAAAAGCAATGCTTTTTAAATTGGCTCATTTTGCCAATTTAACTTGAGAATTATGATACAAATCTGTATCGCAAAGACGGCCAGATAGTAATCCCCATGCTCAAATGGCGTGCCTGAAGAATAAAAATACCTGCCTTTGGTCTGTGATTCCTTTCTTTCGTCTTGATGTGATTCATGAATTGTATGGCATGGATTTTGATATAAAATTTATTGAATTTTGGGTTTCACGTTTCAAATTGGTTGTTAATATTCGCTTGGGAATGGAGAAATGATTATGCCAGTTTCTGTAAAGTTATACTCGCTTAGTACCTGCAGTCATTGTAAAACAGCAAAAAAACTGTTAGAAGAGTGCGGGTGCCCGTTTGATTTTGTCGATGTGGATAGGCTTGAAAAAGAAGACCGAAAAACCGTTTTGGCTGATCTCAAAAACATTAATCCCAAGCGATCCTTTCCGACGCTTGTGATTGGTGACAAGGTCATTGTGGGGTATAGGGAAAAAGAAATTTTAGATGCGGTTGATCATCTGTCCGGATAAAAGCAACAATTGATATATCGGTCGAATCATTTATAACGTGGAGGTGAATCATGACTCAAAAAAAAATAATTAAACATGAGTGTGTCTGTCAGAACTGTGGGAATGAAGCGGAAATGGATTTTGAATGTTCAATGCCGGATGATTTTGATGATGAGGAAGCGGCTGTTGAAGGAAAAAATGAACCTGCCAGAAAAAAGATTAAGGTCAAAGGAACCGGAACATGTATCAGTTGCGGCAACGAAGCTGATATGTGGATTGATTTTGAAGTCTGATTGATATTTGCCGGGGCGCGTTCCCCGGCCTTTCCATCGTGTTTGTTTTCAATTTGTGCCTTCCGGTTAAATATATCCTGTCACGCCACTGCTTTTATCCTATGGGGATTACCCTTTGATGCAACGCGTCAAATATATTGAATCACAACGTGAAAAAATAGGGAGAATGCCTCATATATATTTTGTATGATGCTAATAAAATAGAATAAAACGATATTTAAAAATAAATGCTGCAATGCAAAAAAAATGATTGACAACCTCCCAAAAATATCTATCTTATATGTCAAGAACAACTGATGGCAAAAAACAGGAGGGATTTATGGCAATTGAATCATTTATAAAAAATTCGTTCAGAATTCAAAAGACAGTTTTCAATTCAGCATTTAACATTACCAATTTGGTTGCTGAAAGACTTGGATCAATAATAACAGTGAATGTACCATCGCAGTACAGCGATTATATTAACAAATTCAGGGTTTATGGCGACACGTTTCGGGAGAACTACAGAGAATCTGTAAATGAGGGACTTGATAAATTTGAAAGCCTTTGTTTTGAAACCGTAAAACGAACCGTACCCCAAAGTAACCGATAATAAGGAGGTTTACCATGGCACATACAAATACACATATTTTCAAACAAGCACTGGGATTTCAGAAAACGATTTTTGATAACGCATTTAACTTGCTGGTCAGATACCAGGACAACACAGAGGAACTGACCAATTCAATTCTTGACAGATATCTGAATGTTCCTGAAGAGTGGCGGCAAGAGGTTGGCAAGTGGTCAAAGAACCTTAAGGATGGCAGGGTTCAGCTGAAGAAAATCGTAGATGAAGGATTCAGCAAAGCCGGCGATATCGTCGCTCACTGATTATAGCGGTTCAGTTCAAATCTGGCAGGGTTTGACAAGCTGACTGAAAACCCGGTTTCCCCGAAAAACAAAAAGAGGGAGACCGGGTTTATTTTTGGGTAACGATTATATGAATATCGCTGTGCACTCGGCCGTTTCAGGCCGCATCAGGTGATGGGTGACATAACATCCCGGTGCCTGATCAAGAACACGCTTGATATCTATATTTCGCGCAGGAACGGATTTGCCCTTGTATTTTTTATTCCATTTGAGCCAGTCCGGCCACCAGGAACCTTCATTCCGTATTGATTTTTCAAGCCATTTTTCAGCGGTTTCAGACAGATCATTGTTTGTCATATAATAATATTTTTTGTTCGCCGGAGGATTGACGATGCCCGCGATGTGCCCGGAACCTGCAAGAACGAATCGTACATTTCCGGAAACACGTTTTGCGCCAAGATACGTCCCGTCCCACAGGGCAATATGGTCTTCATAGGTCGAGACAAAATAGGATGGCTTCTTATTTTTTGACACATCTATGGGAACGCCTTTCAGTTTCAGAGCACCTGGTGTGATGAGTTTGTTTTCAAGATACATGTTCCTCAGATAATAACTGTGCATTTTGGCAGGCATGTTTGTAGAATCCGAATTCCAGTAAAGCAGGTCAAACGGAACCGGATCTTTTCCTTTCATATAATTATTGATCACAGAAGACCAGACCAGGTCATTTGACCTCAGCATATTAAACGTGTTTGCCATGGTGCAGCCATCCAGAAAGCCCTTTTCGTTCATTTTCCGTTCAAAATCTGCAATCTGGGCTTCGTCGATGAATACACCCATGTCACCCGGTTTTGAAAAATCAATAAGAGATGCCATGTATGTGCTGCTGGCAATACGGTCTCCTTCCTTGATTTCATTCAAGTAGGAAGTGGCGCAGGCCAAAAGGGTGCCTCCCATGCAGTAACCAATCGTATTGACCTGCTTGACACCTGTAACTTCTTCAATTGTTTTGAGCGCTTCAACCGGCCCTTGAACCAGATAATCTTCAAAATCAAAACCCGCATGATTTTCGTCCGGATTGACCCATGAAATGACAAATACGGTATACCCATTATCCACGAAGTATTTGATCAGAGAATTGTCAGGTCTCAAATCCAGAATATAATATTTGTTTATCCATGGCGGTACAATGAGTATGGGTCGGTTGTGAACCTTGGGGGTAGAGGGCTCATATTGAATGAGCTGGGTCAGGTCATTCTGGGCGATGACGTATCCTGGTGTTGTCGCAATGTCTTTTCCCATTTCAAATGCTTTTGTATCGGTATTTTGCACCTGAAGCTCACAAGGGCCCCTTTCCAGATCATCAAGGAGATTCCGTAGCCCTCTCAACAGATTGTTCCCTTTACTCTCAATTGTGGCCTCAATCAGCTCCGGATTGGTGGCAAGAAAATTGCTCGGTGAAACGGCATCGACAAATTGTCGGGTAAAAAAATCCACACGCAGCTTGGTTTTCTGATCGATATCGTTCACCTTTCTGATTTCATCAATAATGGTTTTTGAATTCAGCAGATAAAGGTCTTTTAAAAATCGAAACCAGGGATTTTCTTCCCATAGCGTGTTTTTAAACCGTTTGTCGCTTTTTTTAAGCTTATCGCCATCCGATGGATCATTTTCATGGATGCCCATCATGTTTAATGTGCTGTCACGGATGAGAAACGAAAGGTTCTTTAAATATTCCAACTCGGCATTGGCCAGTCGGGATGGATTTTCAAGTATTTTCCCATAAACCTTAAAAAAATCCGAAAAAAGATTCATGGTCTGGTTTGAGTCACCTGAATCGCCTTTTGCCTGTTTGGAAAGATAATCCTGAAGTTTTTTGAGGCTGTGCTCAGAAAGCCTTGAAATAATGTCTAAAAAACCTTCTGTATCTATTTTTTCTGTTTGATGTTCCGCCTGGTCTTTCATTTTTCCCTCCTTTCCATACGATCAAGCCGCATTTTTATATTTTCGGTTGCCGTCATTCAGTGAATCAAAAATAAAGTTCAATGCCTCAATCCAGTACGGTTGAGATTTTGTTCTCATGAAAACCCCAATATGACCACTTTCCGGTATGGTTATTTTTATAATTTTTTCTTTTTCGGTTGAAATATGATCAACCATATTGAACATTTGTGGCTTCAAGGTGATATCGTCCTTTTCACCTGCGATAAGTGCCACAGGGCAATTGATTTTTTCAAGATCAATGATTTCTCCCATTACTGCAAGTTTTTTCTTGATCAGGTAATTACCTTTAAAAAGTTTCTTCACCGCCTGAATATACCATTTGCCGGATATATCCTGAGTATACTCATACCATGTCCTGAATTGTCGAGTCTTTTTGATCCTTTCATCGTCGACAATGTTGTTAAACATCGCCAAGTAATCGCCAATATACCGGTCGTAAGCATTTGTCAGTTTCCAGCCGGCAAGAAGGGTTTTCCCGGGAAGAATGCCGCCTCCCTGCAAAACAAACATTTTATACTGGGAAAGCGGAATATTCTGTACCATATCCTGAAGCTTGCCGCCACCTGCGGTAAAATCGATTGGCGCCGCCCCAAGAAGCATGGCCTTGACCTTTTCCGGATAAAGGGATGCATAAACAGCAGCCAGCCAGCCTCCCTGGCACAAACCCGTAAGAACGGCCTTGCCGCCAATTTTTTCAACACACTCATCCACATATCGGACAAGATCATCAATAGATTCATCTTTTCGGATACTGTTTTTCCATTCTATCGCATAAACAGGGCTTTTTGTGTTGTGGATACAGGTGGAAACAAGACTTTGTTCAGGTGATCCAAAATCAACAATACATGAATGATGACCTGCCTGCGGGGGCAGAATCAGTACAGGTATCTGTTTACGTTTTTCCGTGTTTGTAAAATTTAAAAGTGCGTATGCATTATTATCTGTTTCCCTTGTATTTGGTGTGATCCAATCCGGTTTTCCAGTTACAACAGCTTCAGACCATAACTTAATCATATCATTAATTATAGAACGCATAAGATACTCCTTTTCTATCAACGCTTATCAAATAAATATTCAAAATCCTTAGAAAATGATGCCCAAACTATCTTTTCATACGGATTCAACTGGCTGCGATGTTATTTGCAAATTGGATACCATGATTCGAATGAGGGGAAATGCAGGATGAAACAAAAAAGCATAAATATATATAACAGCTTGTATTTATGATATAAAATTAGATAATAGGTTTCTGGTCTGTCCTATAAACAATTGGGAAAAAACAGCATTTCTATTCAATTTGTTTTTCCGGTCATAAATGTATCAAATTGTTTTACGATACAATATAAATGACACGTTCATCACCGGGTTTGCCTTTTATATCCGTATTACCCATCCATTTGGGAAAAATATTTTGAAAATGAGTAACAACTCAGTTGCGAAAACAAAAAGACTGCTTTTTTTCGAAAACGATAAGGCAATCGCCGTTTTAACAAAAATACATTTTTATAAATGATTAATTTTATAGTAAATTTTGTATTAATGCTATAATAAAGGCATTAAAATATACTAAAATATAACTATTTTAATATTATATTTTTAATATTTATAATTTTTTAATGCAAATCAAATAATTTTCTTGACAAAGAATTATTCGATTTAATATAGACGCTAATCAACTTCGCGAAAACATTTATTGAACCGATAAAAAGTTTTTTGCCTAACGAATATGAATGGCTAATCATTTACTACAATTTAATCGTAAGTTATTATAAGTTATTTTTTTATTGACCACCTGATGGCATTTCATTATATGGGCCATGCGTTAATGAATGCAATCAGTGTTAGTAAATGAATATTCATTAATCACTAAAGTTAAAATGGTTTCATATATGGCGTCCTGTATATGAAAACTGATGAAATATATGAAACAATTGAGGAAAAGGTTATAATGACTTCAGAAATATCCGAATTGTATAAAAAGTATTGTCGCCCTGATATGGCGAAACTGCTGGAATCGATAAGGCTCGATACCGTATTTCACCGGGCCAGAGGCGATATGATGTATTACACAGACGAAAACAGGAGCGAAATTGGCGTCATCGACTTTTTAGGCGGTTTTGGCTCTTTGCTGTTTGGACATAACCACCCGGATTTGGTTAATGTCGCGATTGAAAATTTTAAAACGGAAATTCCTTTCAGTGCTCAAGGAAGCGTAAGGGCAGGTTCAGCCCGTTTGAGCCAGAAACTGAATCAATTCATGCGGAAAAGCACAGGGAAAAATTTTGTCGTAACTTTCGGAAATACTGGTACGGAGGCCGTTGAAGCAGCAATAAAACATGCCGAGCTGTCCCATGCAAAAAAAATTGAAGACATTATGTCATTCATGAAGTCGTGGGGGGTCCTTTTGAAACAGAAATACCGGGATGGTGAATTTTCTGTTCCCAAGTCTTTTACGCAGGCGGTGAATGAAAATGTTGGGACCATTCCGGTCAGCAACCTGCCGGATCTGTTATCCTGGATACAGAGTCAATGCTATCGCATGCTCAAAAAAGAGCCGGTTTTTTTGTGCCTGAACCGTTCGTTCCATGGTAAAACATCCGGTTCTTTACAGTTGACACACAATGAAACATATAGAAAACCGTTTCAGCGAATAGGTATTAAAGTCAAGTTCATTGAACCCGGAGATACCAATAGCCTTGAAAACACGGTTAGGCAAGCTGCCTTAAGCTATTTTTTCCCGGAAATTAACACAAACAATGAATTGATTCTGGTTGAAAAAAAATATGTGAATATCGGCGCCCTCTTTCTTGAACCCCTTCAAGGAGAAGGGGGGATACATCCCTTGTCCGGTGTGTTTCTGGAGAATGCAAGAAGGATTGCCTCTGAAAATGATTTTCCCCTGATCTTTGATGAGATTCAGTGTGGCATGGGACGCACCGGAACGTTTCTGTTTTCCGAGCAATCAGGCGTTGTGGCTGATTATTATCTGTTGTCAAAAAGTCTGGGAGGCGGATTGTCTAAGATTTCTGCACTTCTTGTCCGGGACGATCTTTATGAAAACGAGTTTGGCACCCTTCATACATCCACCTTTGCAGAAGACGACCACAGCTCAGCCATCGCATTGGCCGCACTAAACCTTCTTGAAGCAGATCCGTCCTTGATGGAAAATGCCAAAAAAAGAGGCGAACAGATTAAAACCGGGTTGGACCGGATCAAAAATCAATTTCCCGGTGTGATCAAGGACGTCCGGGGTGAAGGATTGATGCTTGGTATTGAATTCATGAGCCAGGAAGACTCAGGTTCAAATTTTATCCGGTCCGTTTATCTGGGAAAACGTCTTGGCCCATTAATCGCCGGATATCTGTTTCACGAACACAGAATCCGCGTAGCCCCCACACTTTCCAGCCATGTGACGATTCGTATTGAACCCTCTTTCTATATTTCTTTTGACCAGTGCGAAACGTTTTTGTATGCCGTAAGCCAACTTTGCGAGATTTTGTATAAACAGAATTTTTATGAACTCATTAAATACATTGTGGGGGAAGAACAGCCTGACAGAAAAAGTGATATCCGGGATTTCAGAAAGGAACAGAAAATTGGCAAGGCACCTGAAAATCTTCGAAAAGTGGCTTTTCTGGGCCATCTGATTGACTCGGAACATTTGAAACTGGTTGATGAAAGTCTGATGTTGTTTAACAAAGAACAGGCAGACCGGTTTGTTGAAAAAACCTACACGTGCGTACCCCCGCAGGTCTATGATCAGGTGGTTGTCAACTCCCTGACCGGTGAGAAAGTTGCTCTGAATTTTATCGGACTCCAAATAACCCCTCAAATCATTGAAAAGCATGCACGTTCCGGTGACCTCGAGCCAATTCAAAAGACGGTTAAGGAGGCAGTAAATCTCGCCATAGATCTGGGGTGTCAGGTTGCGGGGTTCGGCGGCTATACTTCCATTATCACACGTAATTGTCAAAGTGTGATCACCGATTCTATTGCTGTCACTTCAGGAAATTCTTATACCGTTGCCATGGGCGTTGAGGCGCTTTACAAGGCTTCTGAGATGATTGATATCGATCTTTCTCGTGCCTGCATGGCTGGCGTCGGTGCAACCGGAAATATCTGCAGCACTTATCTTGAAATGATGGCTGAAACGGTTCCCAAAATTATTTTAATTATCCGGAAAGGAAAAAGCCTTTCGAGAGCAAGAGATATTGCGAGCGATATTTATATCAATGCGTTTAATGATATTCGCTTGATGAAAGCAAATGGTGCTGACGAGAATTCGCTCAAGGGGGTTGCAAAAGCAATTTATGATACGGCAACCCTGAAAACAGTGCTCAGAAAATATGAAACGATTGGCAATACAGGAAACTGGCTTCTGGATGAACTGACAAAGGAAATGAAAGACAGAAGCCCTGTGCTGTTTTCAACCGAATTGTCGTATTTGAAAATGGCAGATCTCATCATCAGCGCGAGCAGTACGCCAGAACCGGTTATTTTTCCTGAACATCTTAATGACTGGCCGATCGTGATAAACGATATTGCGGTCCCTGCGGATGTGGATGAATCTGTTTCCGAACAGAAAAAAAATGTATTTCTGATCAAAGGCGGTGTGGTTAAACTGCCCTTTAATTCAGATTTTAATATTGCGGGCATTCCCCTTGAAACGGGCCATGCATTTGCCTGTATGTCAGAAACGATTCTGCTGGGCCTGACAGGCATCAAAGAGCATTACAGCTACGGGAGAATCAGCAAACTGAAAGTGAAAAAAATACTTGAAATCGCAAAGATTCATGGATTTGCGCTGGGTCAGTTCAAAACAGGCAGAAGCTATTAAAAATAATTTTTTATAAAGAGAATGAGGTCAAGGTGTTTTACCTATTTAATCAAACGACAGATGCACAAATATCATTAATTGGCAAAAAGGCGGCGTCTCTTGTTGCCATGACCGCCTGGGGGCTTCCGGTACCTGAAGGTGGTGTGGTTTCGACCGAGGGATTTGATGCGTTTATTTCATTGCATGACATGGACAAGATTGTTCAAAAGCTTCGGGAAGAGATGAGGACAAACCCGGAACGCGTTTGGGAGACAGCAGAATGTCTTCGTGAAAGGATTGCAAAAGGGGAGTTGCCTGAAAAATTAAAACAAAGCATCAAAAACCTGCTTAAGGCAAATCCGGATTTCCATTTTGCGGTTCGAAGCAGCGGGACAAAGGAGGATCTCGATAATGCCTCGTTTGCAGGCCAATACACAACCATTTTGAATGTTAAACCGGGAAAAGGTATTTATAATAGCGTAAAAGAATGCTGGGCATCTCTTTTTAATGAGCGGGTCCTGAATTATTGCATCAACCGGAATATTGATTTCAGTGATATGAAGATTGCCGTTATCATCCAGAAGATGATTCCTGCTGAAAAAAGTGGTGTTCTTTTTACGGTGGACCCTCTTAAAGGTTATGATCGGCAAATGATTATCGAAGCCTGTTTCGGCCTGGGAGAAGCCCTGGTGGGTGGTGAAGTGACACCGGATCAATATGGGTATGACTGGTATAATGGGGTGGAAAAGAAACGGGTGATCGGCGACAAAAAGATTGCTGTTCTGGCAATGGACGATCCTCCGTTTGTAAAACACATTACCCATGACGAATCAAGAAGGCATGAGACTGTATTAAGCCGTGAAGAAGTGAAACAACTTTCTGATATCGCTTTGAAAATTCAGGCTGAATACGGATTCCCCGTGGATATTGAGTGGGCCAAACACGACAATCAATTTTATATCCTGCAGAGCAGGCCCATTACAACCATCAGTTATGGTGGCATTAATAATGAATGGACGACCGCCGATTTCAGGGATGGCGGGGTTTCCTCAGGGGTATGCAGCCCCTTTATGTGGTCTTTATATGATCTTGTCTGGGAAAAGGTAATGCCTTCGTATCTGAAACAGCATTACCTGATTGAAAGTGATAAAGGGGTTATCTGGGGGGACATGTTCTACGGCCGTCCCTACTGGAATCTTTCCAGCGTTAAAGAAGGACTGAAGCGGCTGCCCGGTTTTATAGAAAAAAATTTTGACGAGTCATTGGGAATAAGAGTGGCGTATAAGGGGGAAGGTTTTACCAGCAGGACCAATGTCAAAACCTTATTAACCGGAATAAAGGTTCTCCTTGAGCTTTCCAAAAGTTTTAAAAAACTGAAAAAAGAGTGGCCGATATTCCGGGAACAGCAACATAAGAAGCTTCTTGAAATTGATCAGATCGATCCTGAAACCATGAAACAGGACGAATTTTTCAAATTCTATGAAACGTTCATTATGGAGGAGTATTACCGAAGTGAGGCCACGTATTTTAACACGATTTTTGCATCATCCAACACTGCCAGCCTGTTTAAGGAACGGCTAAAAAAAATAGAATCCCGGTTGATTTACCCCAATCTGATTTCCGGTCTGACCAATTTGTCCCATCTGATTCCCATGTACGAGCTTTGGGATCTGAGGGAAACGATAAAAATGGATGCGGCATCGGTTTCATTCTGGAAGGAAACATCTGTAGATGACCTGGTCTCATTATGGCGTTCCGGATATGAGGATCATTATATGAAAAATGTTGCTTTCTATATCGAAAAAAACAAATTTCACTCCACAAGGGAGCTTGACATTACCGTACCCAGGTATGGAGAAGATCCGAGTTTTGTAATGGAAAGTCTGAAACATAACCTCGACCTGGACGATCATTTTGAGCCCAGAGCCTTGAACAGAAAACAATTTGAAATGTTTCTTTTGGAAAAGAAAAAGCTACTTTCTCTCGTGCCTTTTTATAAACAAAAAAACATGGAACATGCGCTTCTGGATCTGAGGAAAATTCTCTGGTGGCGGGAAGAGTTGAGAGATCTGTCGACGCAGTTTTATTATTATGTCAGACGATTTACACTGTTCATGGCCAGGCATTTCAAAAATTTGTCCATTATCGATACGGAAGACGATATATTTTTCCTGCCGGTGTCTGATATTATTGCAATCAGCAAACAGAAAATTTCGGTTGAGCAGGCAAGAAAAATGATAGATTTGAATAAAGTATATTATCATTCATTCAGGAATTATAACAATCCCAATGAAATAGGCAGAAGTTATGCTAAGGTGAATGTCTCCATTGATGTGGGTAAAAAGAAATATACCGGTATCGCATGCAGTTCGGGTTTTGTTATGGGCAAAATCAAGGTGATCAGGGATATCAACGACGCATCAAGGCTTTCCAAGGGAGATATCCTGGTTACCAAATTTACTGATCCGGGGTGGACACCCAAATTCAGCCTTCTTTCAGGTGTGATAACGGAATCCGGCGGTCTTCTCTCGCATGCTGCGGTCATTTCCCGGGAGTATGGTATTCCAGCAATACTTGCGGTTGAAAATATTACAACTCTCTTAACCGATGGTCAGGAAATTTCCATAGATGGGGATAATGGCATCCTGACACTTATGGGTTGAAACACATCATGATTTTTAAGAAAAAGGAGTGAAAATGGAATGGGGTCATATGGGGAAGTTATGCTATCTTATGCTTCCCGTAATTCTCGCTGGTATTTTTAATATGGTATTTGTGAAGCTGCCTGTTCTTGACAGTTTGAAAATACCCATGGACGGGGGAAAAATTCTTTCAGATGGGAAACGGCTCTGGGGCGATCATAAAACCTGGAAGGGATTTTTCGGGATGATAGTTCTCACTGCCTTGTTCATGTTCATGTTTGATGTGTTGTATCGTCATGTTGAGTGGGCAAGGACGTTGAGTCTGATTCCTTATGGTGAATTTCCGAACCCGGTATTTTCGTTTATTTGGGGAGCCATCTGGGGATTTGGATATGTTTTTTTTGAGTTGCCGAACAGTTATATTAAAAGAAGGATTGATATCAGTCCGGGTAAACAGGGTAGTGGCATAATCGGCAAAGTATTCACAGTGATAGATCAAACAGATTCGGTTATCGGATGTGTCATTTTTATGATGGTGTTTTATGTGCCGGCATTTAAAGATGCCATCGCCATCATTATACTTGCGACCCTGTTTCACTATATTATAAATATCCTGCTTTATCTGGTAGGACTGAAAAAACAGGCAGGTTAGGGTTTGATCGAAAAAATGGATCAGAGCCAGTAAACCGTATAAAAAATGGCAAGAAGAAGAAAAACAAAATAGAAAATGCCTTTGGGTTTTGGTATTGAAATTTTAAGAACAAACAAAACAGCTACGATAAAAAACACGGATCGAACAATAAATCGATATAAATTTTCACAGGCCATGTCATGCAATATAAAAACACTGGGGAAAATGAGGGCAGAGAAGGTAACCGGAAGACCTGTATAAAAGGCTGTTCCTTTTATTTCTTTTGTCCCGTGAACATTGAAGTATGCAAGCCTCATGGCTGCAGCGCATATATAAAACAGAATCAGGAAGAGATCCGGTTTTGTGTCAAACCCTGAATGCAGGATAAGCATACAGGGCGTAATACCAAAGCTTGCCATATCGATGATAGAGTCAATTTGTACGCCAAACAGTTTTTCTTCTTCCGTACGATCGAATTTTCGGGCGATAAGACCATCAAAGAGATCGCAGATACCCGCGTAGATAAAGCAAATGACGGCATAGTTGAAGTGATTGTTAAATGAAAGATAGATGGCTGTTGAAGAAAGCATGATCCCAAGGAATGAAATGGCTGCCGGAGGATTATAGATACCCAGGAACATCTTTATTCTCCTTTCATGAGTGAGAGAATTGACGGTAGCGCATAAATATCGGCAACCACTGCCGATAATAGCGCCAGTCCGGAAAGAAGGCCTAAAAGAAAAAGAATTTCAAATGAAGATACCATTAACACCGAAAAACCGCATCCGATAATAACGGTTGTCATGACCATGGCCTTACCGGATGTTTTCAGTGTTTTTGAAATATTGACGTTGCGTGGAACACCGTCTTTCTGGTTTTGCCTGAAGATACCCAGATAGTGAATGGTATCATCTACGGCAATGCCAAAAGCAATTGAAAAAATTAAAACTGTGGAGGGCTTGATATCATAATTCATAAAAGCAACAAAACCTAACAGGAACATTAACGGTGCGATATTGATTACAAGAGCGATAAATCCGTATGTAAAAGACCTGAATAACCCTGTGATCATGAAAAAGATGATTACAATAGCAAGAATAAGGCTGGAACCAAAACCGGATATGATGTTTTCAAAAGTGGTCTGAGCCATCCGGGTTGTTCCGGTTGAGATGACCGAACCCACCGGTGGTGGAGATGCTTTGAGAAAGGCATCAATTTTTTTGATGAAGGGAACCATGTGTTTGCTGCCCGTATCTTTTACAAAAACGATGATCTGTCCGACATTTTCTTCTTCAATGTAGACGTCTTTGAAAAAGTTGGAATCAGCGATAAACAGAAAATCTGATGCTTCCTGATCTGTTGAAGGCAACTTGTCCGGGGTATCATTAATGTTTATGAATTCGTTTCGTATCTGTTTGAAAAGGTGATTCATGGAGATGATCCTTAAGACCAGAGCATCATCGTTTACAAAATTGATAAATGTCTCCTGCCATTGAAGATTGTCGATGCTGTGGAGCGGTTTGTCTGAATGGCCTTCTAAAAAAAGGTTCAGCTGAAAGATGCCGAAATTGTGGTTTTCCACCCATTTGTAGTCTTTCATCAGGGGATGGCTTTTTTTCATGTCGTCTATCATGAACGCGTTAACATCAATTCGGGTGGCATAATACAGCGAGCCCATGAGGATGATGCTTGATATAAAAAGAATCATTTTGGGTCTTAACCGGGTTTGATGATCCGCATGATTCAGAAATGAATTCATCCAGAGCGTATTTTGACCCTTATCATTGAACTGGCTTTTTTTATAATAGCTCAGGAAAATAGGCAAATAAACGATTGCAGCCACATAGGATAAAAGAACACCGGTTCCGGTAAACACCGCGAAATCAACAACAATCGATATCTTTGTGCTGATCAGGCTGAAGTATCCTACGGCCGTTGTAAGGGAGGTGAAAAAGCAGGCGGTTGAAAGTCTGGAAAAGGATTGAGCGATGGCATCATGGTTTTCAAGCCCTGTCGCACGTATTTTTCGGTAGTGAACGAGGATATGAATCGTATCGCTAATGCCTATGACGACAATGATAAGTGGCATGAAACTGGTTAATACAGATATCGGTTTATGACATATGCCCATGATGGCGATGACAATAATGTATGCCGGAAGAATTGAAAAAATACACAGGAACACCTGCAGCGCGTGACGGAAAAAATAATAGAGGATAGCAAAAATTAATATAAAGCCGATGCCAAGAAGGACAGACTGGTCAATGGCAAGGGTTTTGATGGCGCGAGCCCTGACAATGGGTATTCCGTTCAAGACGAGTTTTCGTCCGGGTTTAGAAAACGGTTCAAGAAAGTTGGTGAGCTTGCCTTCAATTTCTCTCCGGGATTCATCGGTATTCAGTTCCTGGGGGAGATAACCGTAAATGGCAAGTATGGAGAGATCACTGTTCCAGAGATACCCGGAAAGGATCGGATCATTTTTATATTTGTCTATCCTTTTTTTCAGGTAATCGTCAGACAGGGTTTCCCGATTGATCAACTGATGAATGGATAAGGCTTCTTCGCCATCAAGCATCACTGTTTCAGGGATTTCGATATCGCCGATCCAGGAGACATCTTCAAGATCAAGTTGTTCGAAGATGGCGGCCGCTTTTTCCATGTCGTGAAATGTATCGGTATTTAAAGGGTCTTTTTCTTCCCAGAAAAGGATAATACCTGTATCTTCTTTTGGGAAATATTGCTTGTAGCGCTGGTAAGTTATTTTAGCGGGATCCCAAGCCGGAAAAAATTGCTCCACACTGAAATCCGGCTTGACATCTTTTCCGAGATACAGGGCTCCTGCCAGTAGAATGGCGCTTATTGAAAGAATCAGTACCCGATATTTAATAATTGATCTGAAGAAGTATTCCGGCATATGACACCTTGTTTGCTAAAAGGTTAGAAGACGTTTTTCGATAACATTTATATTTTTAAAGATCAAACAGGTTTGAAAAAAAAGAATTGAAAAAATAAAAGTTTTACTGCTATAGAGAGCACAACATTTTTTTATAATCAAGAGAAATTGATATTTTCGACATAACAGGAGAATTAAAAATGGAAACACATATTCATCGTTTCCAGGTCGGTCAGCATTCAAAAGAACTTCTTGACCGTTTTTTATCGGTAAGGGATGCCATATACAAAGATAACTATTACTACTATGCCGAAAACGATACGCATCGTTTAATCCTGGAGTATTATGCAAAAAGGCCGGATTACACATTCGAATGCCTCCTTGCCGAAAACAAGGGAAGAGATATCGCACGAGTTCTTGTCGGCCGTTGTGACGCCTATTCATTTGGTATTTTCGGATTTTTTGAATGTGAAAATAATCCTTATGTATTTAACCAAATCATGGAAGAAGCATTTAAAGTATCCAGAGAACAGGGGAGCCGTGAAATTTTTGGGCCTATAGATCTGAATGCGTTTCATAACTGGCAGTTTTTAACCCAAAGCATCACATCTGAGCGATGGATTGGGGACCCTTATCATCAGTCCTTCTATCCCGATCTTTTTTTCAACGCAGGCTGGGGAAAAGGGGAGTCGTCATTTTCCGGTGTCATCAAACCCGATCATCATGAAACACTCATGAAAATTTACCCTGCGGTCAGAGAGGAAATCGAAAAACAGGGCATTGTAATAGTTAATTTAAACGATATTGCAATCGATGATTTTATGAAACCTGTATATAACCTGATCTGCACGAATTTTTCGGCTGAGGATCACCGCCTGGCACCGGTTGACTATGATGTCTTTGAATTCCAGACCCGAAACCTTCTTTCATATATGACCGATCCAAACTCTCTGTGGCTGTATTACAGGGATGATGAACTGGTCGGGTTTCTTTCGAACTATCACAATTTCATCGATCGGGTTTGCAACCCGGATAATCAAAAGAAAAAGCCGGAAGGGAATGAAAAGAATCAACCGGTTTTTGCGACCAAAACAGTTGCGGTTGACAGGAATTTCAGAGGAGGAGCCTTGTTCAAGGCGATTGTAATGGGTATTTCCGACTACTCCATGCGAACATATGGCCACCCTCTGGCCTGGAGACGATCCAATATAAAACATGATTATATCAGGAAACTTTCCGGCATGTCCGAAATTACCCAACGGTATATCACTTTTAAAAGACCGCTGGTTTGATGAATATTTTAAAACAACATTATAAATTTATATCACCTGGCGTGTTCAGATATCGGCGAGGTGATATTGCTGAGAGGAGATTATGAAAGAATTTTTCGGTAGAGTGCGAATTTATTTTAAGGCCATGTTTCCGCTTCATGTGAATGGTGTTGCGGCTGTTCTTTTTTTTACGAGTTTTTTTTTCATGGTTCAGGTGATAAGCCTTGGCAAAATTGAATATTTTTCAAGTGCGTGGTTTGGTTTCCTGACCTTTTTCCTGTGTATGCTGTTACCACGGTTTTTTGATGAATTAAAAGATGAGGGGGTCGATGCAGCTGTCTTCCCCAATCGGCCGCTCGTAACCGGTGCTGTTAGATATTCGGACGTTAAAATCATGGCAATCTTCGGTATGATAGCCATCCTTTTATTGAACCTTGGCAGGGGCATGGCCATCCAGGGACTTTTTATCTATTTCATCTTTCTGGTCTTATCATGGCAATGGTGGCTGTTTCCTGAAAAAGTTTCAAACACGTTGTGGCTGGTAACTGTCACCCATACGCCTCTTGTGCCGCTGCTCAATTTTTATATCTATACGGTATATCTGGAAGTATCTGGTGAACCCATGCATGTGTCTTTGGCATTACCATTATGCATGCTATACTGGGCACCTATCCTTGCATGGGAATATGGCAGGAAGATCAGGGCGCCGGAAGAAGAAACAGACTATCTGACGTATTCAAAGCGCTGGGGGGCCAAAAAGGCGGCTTTTGTGCCCTTGCTGGCCATTTTATGCTCAACCTGTTTATGGTGGATGACCTGCAATGCATACCATTTTTCAGGTGTGTTTTTATACTACAACCTTATACTGGGGGCATCGGTTTCTCTTCTTATTTTGCGATTCATTCTGAAGCCGGTTAAAGAAACCAATATCGTAAAAAAATCTGTCGAAAGCTACATCATTCTCTATCAGGCAGGTGCACTTGTTTATGCGCTTTTAAGGGGGGTCTGAATGGGTTTCATTACCGTTTTGTTTTTCATGTTGATGATTGTTGCCAATATCGTCATTTATAAAAGACATCACATTAAATTTAATGATACAGAAAACGAGAGGAAGGAGACGTATCCATTATCTTTCCCCACCCGGTTATTTGAAAAAGCGAAGTATTTTCTTTATTTGGGTGTGATGGTTCATCTTGTTTCATTTGCCTGTCAAAAGGGAGATGGCACACCTTCCATCCCGCAGTTTTTAACGGGCGCCATAATGGGGATGGCAGGCGTGTGGGTTCTTTATGCCAGTCTGAAAACCCTGGGCGTTAATTTTTCACCATGCAACAAGGGGTATTTGCCTGAGGAAAGGGTGAAAACCGGCCCCTACCGGTATATGGATCATCCGATCTATTATGCAAATATGATGCAGATGGCCGGCGTGCTTGTCGCTGTTCCAGGTATTTTGATGATGGGAATATTTTCGGTGTTCGTTATTTTTATATATTTTGCCATCAAGGATGAGGAAAACGCCTTCCGTACCTATTTTAAAGAATAATATAACACCCATAAAAAAACGAGAATGAAAAGCAGATGAATATCAGAACCATTGTTTCAGCAAAAGACGATATCTTGAGAGAGGATATCATTGGCGGAAAAGCCTATAACCTTGCAAAACTTTCAAGGAATCAGATTCCCGTACCCGAATGGTTTTGTGTAAATACATATTTTTTTAAAAAATGCCTGGAATCCAGACAGGCGATGATAGAGACCATTTTGAAGGACATAGACTATCAATCTGCGGAAAGCCTTGAAAACGCCTTTCATGACATTAAAGATATCATTCTCTCAATCGAATTTCAGGAAAAAGACCTGGCGGATTTTAATGACCGGTTCAGGGATTTGAATGCCTCCTTTTTTGCCGTAAGGTCATCAGCGGTTGGAGAAGATGCCGGTGACCACTCCTTTGCAGGAATTCTGGATACCTATCTTTATATTCCTGCAGAAGATGTGCTTGAGCATGTAAAGGCTTGCTGGGCATCTGCCTTTAATCCGCGTATTTTAACATATCTGCGTCTGAAAGAAGAAAATCCTTTGTCGACACGTGTGGCAGTGGTCGTTCAGAAGATGGTAGACAGCAGAGTCGCAGGCGTGATGTTCACGGCCAATCCCACCGGATCATTGAATGAAGCCGTGATTGTCGCAGGATATGGTCTTGGCGAAGGCATCGTTTCTGATCGTGTGGAAACCGATACCTATATTGTGAATAAAACCACAGGCAAGCAAACATCAACAATCCATCTGGAAAAAACCTGGAAGGTTGTCCGGGACACCCTATCTGATAAAGGAACGGTCAGCGTCAGGCTGGATGAGTGTGACAGATACGCGCCGGTTTTAAATTCGGATCAGGTAAAAACGCTGATCGTCATCGGTCGCGATATCGAAGCCCTTTATGATCACTATCAGGATATTGAATGGGCCATGGACGAGAGCGGTCAGTTTCATATCACCCAGACCCGGCCCATCACGACCATTCCCCAGGGGCCGTTGAGTATTTTTGATAACAGCAATATTGTTGAAAGTTATCCGGGCATCACCATGCCGCTGACGTTTTCATTTGTAAAATCCTGCTATGAAACGATCTTCAGAAATGTCGTCATTAAAATGGGCGTATCCCGTAAAAAAGTATTTGCCCATCAATCCATTTTTAAGAACATGGTCGGGTATGTGGAGGGCAGAGTCTATTACGTAATTTCAAACTGGTACCAGATTTTTTACATGCTGCCTTTTGGCAACCGGTTTGCCAGGTCCTGGGAGGAAATGGCCGGTGTATCGGAGAGAAAAAATCATCATACAGAAAAAAAGAAGATCCGTTTTCTGAAAGATATACCGTCATTCCTTAAAATTTTCGGTAAGGTTCTTTTTTATTTTCTGTCGCTCAGATGGATGATGATGGGGTTTAAAAAACGATTTAACGCCCTTTACCGGGAATTTTACAAGAAAAATCATTCGCTCCTCTCCAACCATGAGCTGGCGACCCAGCATAATAATTTTTTTTCAAAATTGATGTATGGCTGGGAAATAACCCTTTTCTTTGATTTCTATGCCGTCATCTTTGTAAGTCTTTCAAAATGGTTTCTGAAAAAATTGACATCAGAGGAACCGGATCGGCTTTTCAACGCACTTCTCTGCAGTGAAAAAGGCATGGAGAGTGTAGAACCCGTCCGATCGATCGTCAGCATGGCCGAATATTTAAGAGCACATGACGAAATATTTGATACATTAAAAACTATTTCCATAAGTACGCATGGTGAAAAAGAGCTGGCCGTTTTTCTTGCAAGTGGCGAACCCTGTCCGTTTTCAAGCCAGTTTAACCAACATATGGAAAAATATGGTGAACGCTCTCTTGAGGAGCTGAAACTTGAAACGATTGTATTCAAGGATTCACCGGTGCTGCTATTAAAAACCGTACTCTCCTATGTTCCGGCAATGATTAATGCCTCTGATATGATGAAAAAAGAAGATGAAATACGCTCGTCAGCAGAAGAAAAACTGTTAAAAGTGCTTGATCGAAAACCTGCCAGGCGAATGGTGTTTTCTTTTCTCATCAGTCAGGCAAGAATTTCTTTGAAATACAGGGAGAGTTCACGAATCGACAGGGCACGTGCCTTTGGTATTGTTAGAACCATTTTTAATCAGATTGGTGTGAATTTCAGTCATCATGATATTATAGATGATAAAAGAGATATACACTACCTGACCGTAGATGAAGTTCTATCCTTTATTTACGGAACATCCGTAAATTCATCTTTAAAATGGATTGTTGCCGAGAGAAAAAAAGCCCATGAGCGATTTCAGAAAAGGCGTCCGTTGAACCGTTTGATGTTCAAAGGTACGGTTTATGAAAACGTTATTCCCCAGGACATCAAACAGAAGATGGGAGGTGCAGATCAGCCAGGCATGATCAAGGGAACAGCTTGCAGCACAGGAACGGTCACTGCAGAAGCGGTTATTGTGAACGACCCGAAAACCGTTGAAAACATTGAAGGGAAAATCCTTGTATCGGAAATGACGGATCCGGGCTGGATTTTTCTGATGATTTCAGCAGCCGGACTTATTGTTGAAAAGGGAAGCATTCTTTCTCATACGGCAATCATTGGAAGAGAGCTTGGCATCCCAACCATCGTAGGTGTTGAAAACGCCACACAGCTTATTAAAACCGGCAGTGTCATCTGCATGGATGGCGAAACCGGGGAAGTGCGCCTCAATGGTCTGTGAATCCGCTTGAGATCAAGAATTTCCGGCAGGTGTTATTCCAAACCCTGCCGGTAAATTTTTAGATATGCCTCGATTCCGGATTGCTAAAGCGCGGTTAATTTACCGGCAAGCAGTCTGATATGGCTCATTTCTTCCTTGATGATGATATCCATTTTGCCCTGTCCCAATCGTTTGGGTACCAGTTCCTTCATGCCAAGATAGAATACAATCGAGTCCTTTTCAGCGGTAATCGCCTCTTTCAGGATTTCTTTAATTGATGTGGTATCAACGGTTTTTTCATAGAATACGCGCGTATCGGCAAGCGCTTGCAGATAGAGAGGCATTTCATCTTCAGGATCATAAACGGTGCTTTTTCTTTCATCTTCAGTCAGTTCCGCCCGGAGTGCGGCAAATGTTTTTTCATGCTGATCTTCCATTTCTGCAAGCTCAAGCAGAAGACCGTTGTGGCTTTTGTCTTTTACGTTCTTTGCGGCACCTCTGTAAAATTTTGCACCGTTTCTTTCAATCTGTTCCGCCATTTCCAAAATTTCATTGATGTTAAAATCATTTGCCATAATTACCATCCGTGTCGTTTATTATATTTGTTGTTTATTTAACCCGGCCCAATATTTTCGAGTTGAGCCATCAATTTTTAACGGTTGACCCAACTTCGCATCACAGTGAAGTCTTTTATTATTATCTGACAGTCCTGCTGTCAATTATATTATGATCCAAAGGCATATTTGGGTTGATCGGAGATATAGAATGAATTTAACCCAAATGGCCTCAAAGCAAAGATTGTCAAGGTATAATGCCCGCCCACCCTTGCCAGAAGGCCAATTGAAGGCTATCGTGAAAAAAAGGGTTTGATTATATGATCTATTTTATTTCCCGCGGACTGCAGATCTCATTTTCCGCTACAGAGACACGACCGCAATCATCGCAGAAAAATTTAAAATTAATAGCTTTCGGCTTGCATACGTGCTGTTTTTTTGTAACCTGTTGGCCGCAATGGTCACATTCATAGCCAGTCCCAACTGAAATCGGGTCACACAGATGGCCCTTTTTATCTGATATTTTGCCGCATGTATTACACTGGTAGGACGTCATGGCCTTTCCTCCTCGTATGGTTTGTTTTTGTTGGCGGTTTCAGCTTGGATACCTTAAAACCTTGTATTCATGCCCCGCATGAAATTATACTATCCAAATTTTATGCCAGTCTTTCGTTTTTTCAGTGTAGCCATGAACAGATACCGGCCATTCCGTTGAAACCTTCATACAATCTGATGACAGATGACAGATGGCCGATTGTATCAGGCGTACCGTGATACAAAAATGTCTCATGTCAAGAGGACATCAGGAGGCAGTCTTCAAGTGCCGATGACAGCTCCGGAAATTTGAACTCAAAATGATAGTCACTCAATTTTTCGGGAAGCACGCGCTGACTGCTTAAAAATGCCTTGCCAAGCTCACCCATGACCATTCGGATAATCGGCGCAGGCGCGGGCATCAGGGCGGGTTTGTTTAAAACCTTGCCCAGGGCTTTTGCAAAATCTTTTTGCCGGACAGGGGAGGGGGATACGAAATTGACCGGCCCTTTTGCCATTTGGTCATCCATTACAAGGATAACCGCACGGACAAGGTCATCCATGTGTATCCAGGGAAACCATTGAATGCCTTTTCCCAAAGGGCCTCCTAAATACAGATGATAGGGAATGACCATTTTGGAAAGCGCACCGCCGTTTTTTCCCAGAACAACACCAAACCGCATGGTGACGACCCTTGCGTTTTTTTCCTCGGCGCGGAAGGCTTCTTTTTCCCAATCCACACACACCTGGGCCAGAAAATCATTCCCGGGTGTCTCCTCTTCCGTAATGGCGTCATCTTTCCTGTCGCCATAATACCCGGCTGCAGATGCGTTTATGAGCGTCACGTTTTTCTCTTTGGATATGGCGTTCACAAGATGTCGGGTGGTCAACACCCGGCTGTCATAAATTTTCTTTTTGTTCCCAGGCGTCCAGTATCTGAAGATATTGGTTCCGGTGAGGTTGATGATGATATCCGCGGTGTTCGCTTCTTCCTGCCAGGGGCCTTCTTTGGTGGTATCTGCTGAAATGTAGCGAAAATTTTCCTTTAAAATAAAGAGATGGGAGCGGGATTGGCCGATAGCGGCAATGTCATGTCCGTTTTTCAGCAGAGATGCTGTAAGTGCCTGGCCCACAAAACCGGTACCGCCTGTTAATAGAATATTCATCGAAGCGCCTCCATCACTGTTTGGCCCGCTGTTTTTGAAATGCATGGTAGCCATTATTGAAGAACGTTTTTAGAATGGACGTCCATACAGACTGATCCGGATCAGGCCGATTCCCTCGGGACATTCTGAAAAGCTGCTGGGCGTACCAGGACACTTCAAGCATGGAAAATGTATCGATCACCTTGAAACCACTTGATAGGGGGTGGACCGGGCTTGTATAGTCTTCTCCTGCTAAAATTTTTGAAGGCAGATACGGGTCAACCGCCAGTGGGCGGGCAAGCCCTATCATATCTGTGGCACCGCTTTCCACGGCGTTGATCATGCCAGAGCCGGTTCGGAACCCGCCTGTAACCACCAAGGGCGTATTGATTTTTTGTCTGACCTTTTCGGCAAACTCAAGAAAATACGCTTCCCGTTCACGTGTACTTTCTCTGACATAAGCCCCTGTCATGGCAGGCTTTTCATAGTTTCCTCCGGATATTTCAATTAAATCCATCCCTTCTCCGGAAAGTGTTTCCATAACGTCCAGGGATTCGTCATTTGAAAAACCACCCCGCTGGAAATCGGCGGAATTGAGTTTAATGCCAACCGGGAAGTCGTTTCCCACACGCTCTCTGATGGCACGATACACTTCAACGGCAAACTTCATACGTTTTTCAGGCGTCCCTCCCCAATCGTCATTCCTTCTGTTGTGATGGGGGGACAGAAATTCACTGACCAGATATCCATGGGCGCCATGAATCTGAACACCTGTGAAGCCGGCTTTTTTAACGATTTCAGCAGACCGGGCAAATCGCAGAATAATGTCTTCGATTTCTTCCGGTAACAGTTCCCGGGGTGTGTTAAAGGCTTTTTCCAGATTGCCGCCAAGAGGCACGGCAGAGGGTGCTACCGGTTCCTTTGCCAGAAAGGAAGGAATCTGTTTTCCCGGATGATTCAACTGAACCCACAGGTGCGTATTGTTTTTTGTGCCAACGTTTGCCCATTCCTGAAGGAGCGGTAAATCCCTTTCATCTTCAACGACCACGTTTCTGGCCTCACCAAGTGCGCGTTGGTCAATCATCACATTTCCTGTGACCACAAGTCCGGTGCCTCCCTCGGCAAATGTTTCATATAGCCTGGGGATATAAGGGGTCATCCGGTTGTCAACCGTTCCCAGGTTTTCCGACATGGCTGATTTCATAAACCGGTTTTTGATGGTCTTTCCACAAGGCAACTCAAGGCTTTTTGCGAGAATTTTATAATTATATCTTGTATGTTCTGTCATATCTTTTCTCCTGCATAGAGGTTTCGTTCGTATCGCAACTGAATAAAAAAGCAAAATTCAGGCCAATACCATTGGGGGGACTTAAATTTTTCTAAAGCCATCCGCGTGACAGCGCGATCAGAACAACGTCAATTGAATCGGTTTTTTCAATGGGGGTTCCCGGTCCGGATGACTGGTTTCCTTTTTAAGCAGACCTTCTTCGATATCCTTTATAAAAGGCGAGATGTCTCTTTTGAGGGTTTTCCCAAATACGGTTCGTTTATCGGCATAAGACAACAGAAGCTGATCCCTGGCCCGCGTCAGTGCAACATAAAAGAGCCGCCTCTCTTCTGCGTCATCTGTTGTGCGCTCTCCAGGTCTTTGGTACGGTATGTTCCCGTCTTCGCATCCGGGGATGAATACAACAGGAAATTCAAGACCCTTTGCCGCATGCATGGTCATGATAGACACTTTTTCCACATGGGGCAGAACATAATCGCTGTCCTGATACATGGCAATGGTATTCAGAAATTCAAGTGCATGCTTGCCAAATGGCTCTGCCATCCGGAGGAGATGATGCAAGGCCTCTTTTCCTTTTTTTGTCCTTGAGACCGCTTTTTTTACATCTGCCATTTCTTTTGACAGGTAGAGTATCCGGTTTTTTACAGACTGGTCAAACAGATTTTTTCTGAGATAATTTAACGTCAAAATCCAGTCCTTTATCCACCGGGGTTTTGGTTTTTGGAATGAATCTTGCGAATTTTCAGATAGAAGACGATTTAAGTGATCAACAGAAAACGGATGACATACGTTTAAGAACTCCTTTGTTTTTTCTTTGTCTTCTCCAAAAACAATTTCAATGTCCGATACCATGCACTTCAGATGGATGATTCTCAGATAAGCCAATATCCGTTTGACGCCATCCTCGGAAAACGCCTGCTCTCTGCTCGCGATATGGCAGGGGATACCGCCTTTTTCAAGCATGTCACCAATGGCTTTTCCTTCTGACAGGGTTCGAACCAGTATAGCGAAATCTGAAAAGCTCAATGCATCCTTGTCTACCCGATCGTCTGTTTTTCCAAAATCTATGGAATGGAATCCGGTCCCGCCCACCATCTGTTCAATGCGTTTACCTATGGAAACCGCTTCGGAAAGGGCGGTTCGGTGCCGGGTGATATGGATGACCGGCAGGCCTTCAATGCCGGAATAGACGCGGTTCAGATCGGTTTCTTTTCTTCCGGCGGTGATCACATGGTGAGAGGCTTTTAATATGGTTTCCGTGGAGCGGTAATTCCTTTCCAGATGAATGACACGGGCCGTGGGGAAATCATCCGGAAAGGCTTCGAAATAGGTGGGGTCTGCACCGCGAAACCCGTATATGGCCTGATTCGGATCGCCAATGACGCATAACTTATTGCCTGAAGCAGAAAGGGCTTTTACAATTCTGTACTGACCATTGTTCAAATCCTGATATTCATCCACAAAAATATACCTGAACCGTTTGCATGTTTTTTCAAGGAAACCTGCATCAGTCTCAAGCATGACAACGATTTTAAGAATCAGGTCGTCATAGTCAAGCCATCCTCTGCTTTCAAGGGCATCCTGATAGGCCGCATACATTTTTTTAATGATCGTTTCATCCTGACCGTATTTTAGAGCTATATCCTTTAGATCGTCTGACGGGCCCTTGATCTGCTGTTTGGCAAGCGCGATCATTTCAGATACGACTTTGGGTTTAAATGCCGGGTTTTCACATGTCTTGACAATTTCTGCGATCAGTCTCTGTTTTTCATCATCATCAATGACCGAAAAGGTGAGGTCAAACGCGGCCATTTCATCTATTAACAGTTCGTGGCAAAGGGAATGAAACGTGGCGGTCAGTGGAATATGCTTTTTTTTCAATATGCGTTGAAGCCGCTCAGCCATTTCCCCGGCTGCTTTCCGGGTAAAGGTAATCGCAAGAATGTCGTCTTCCGGCACCCGTTGTTCCTCGATCAGCCAGGCGATTTTCCGGGTGAGAGTCAGTGTCTTTCCCGTGCCGGGCCCGGCCTTGATGAGGAGTGCATCATGATCATCACGGATGGCTTCGAGCTGCAGGCTGTTCAGTTCATGAGATTTCTCTCTCTCTTTGGGTTTCTCTGACTTTTTTGTCCTTGAATTTTTGTGAATGGTCTGCTGCTTTTCCATGCCGGCCTTGATATATCCCGTCCTGGCATCGCTTGCTGCCTTGAATGGAAACAGAAGTTTCTGGCCGGAGAGTTCCATCTTTTCCGCATCATCAAACAGCCGGATTTTCCCAAACTCACCATCATATCCGGGCATCACATGAATATCGTTTTGCCGCATTTTCTGAATGGCTTCAGGAAGAAGGGGGATACCGGTTTTTTTCAATGAGTCTATGGGGATGGTTTTTAAAATCGCAAATTCCGGGCCTGTTGTTTGGATGAGCCGATGAAGGTTTTGCCGGACCTTCATGGATTTCGGGCCCACCCCCAGAAGCTCTGCGATAATTTCCTCCAAGGGGATGATATTGACAAACGGGTGATGAATTTTGGGTTTTTCGCCATTTTGTCGATCAGCAAGTTCGTTTACCCGGTAGAGCACACCCAGGGTCATCGGTTTTCCACACTCAGGGCAGATGCCGTTCATCCTGGAGGATTGTTCCGGCAACAGAGAAATGCCACATTTTCTGTGCCCGTCCATATGGTATTTGCCTTCTTCCGGATAAAACTCGAAGGTCCCCAGGAATTTTTCCGGATTTCCGGTTTTCAGTGCGTTCCTGATACCGGAAAAGGAAAGCACCGTGTTGAAAAGATTGGCTTCCCGGCCAAGTTTTGAAGGCGAATGGGCATCGGAGTTCGATACCAGTGTGAGCCCGTCCAGGCTGGAAACCCGCCAGTTCATCGGCGGGTCAGATGACAGGCCGGTTTCCACGGCAAAAATTTCACCACTTAAATCGTCAAAGCACTCCTCAAGGGAATCAAACCCCGACTTGGACCCCAGAAGAGAAAACCACGGGGTCCAGATATGCGCCGGAATCAAAAAACCGGTTTCGTCCGTGTCAAGGAGAATTTCAAGAAGGTTTCTTGCGTCAAGGCCCAGGATGGGCCTGCCATCGGATTTGATATTGCCGATGGCATCGAGTTTCCGGTTGAACCGTTCTGCCGAATCAAAATCCGGAAAATAAACAAGATTATGGTTCTTGCGCGTTTTATCATTTTTTTTATAAATATTGCTGATTTCAGATTCCAGAATGAAACGGACAATCCCCTTGCAGGAAGCCGGAATTTCCTTGTCAAGGGTTCTCGCGATATCGTCTTTCAGCTTGAAAAGGCCATCTTCCGCAGGTTCAAGCTTTTCCTTGAGTTCGGCAAACCACCCGGGATGCGTGGAATCGCCGGTACCCAATACCTGAATGCCCTTTTTCTGGGATTCGATATAAAGATTCTCAAGATCAAGATTTTTGGCGGTTGCCCTGGAGTATTTTGAATGAATGTGCAGGTCTGCAATAAATTCCATGATGATTCCCGATGATATATTTGCCGTTTTTGATACTTTTATTATTTTTTCTAAAACCTTATTAATATGCGTTTAATCCTCAAAAGATGTCAAGACTCAAAAAGCAGGGAACGATAAAAGAATACAATAAAAATTGCAGAGAAGATAAGGGGCTGAACCTGTAGATCGGGATAGAGATGCGGCTGGTTAGAGTGAGTCAAGAGAGAACTTGATCATGTTTCACTATCTTAACTGTTGAGACTCTATTTTCAATTTCAGTTTTCAATAATTTATATGACCCGCATACTGCTTGCCGTTTTTTTTGCTGCCCGTTGCCTTGTTGGCACGCTGTGACAGCATCCGGAATGAATACACTATCGAAGGCGCATGATTACTCCAAATGGATCGCTGGTTCAGGGAGTGGAAGTCAGGTGCTTTACCGGACTTACTAACAGCTATTGGATTGGAGAAACCAATGAAGATGGCCAATACGCCTTCACCTTTGATGAATATGGCTGGTATACAGTTGAACCTCAACGTGCAAAGGAAGACGATGTCAATACCTGTGTCAGTCAAAGAGAGTTTGGCGTTTTCTCATTTCAAATTGATCCAACAGATTCCGACAGGCCTTGCTGATACGTTTATCCGGGTCTAAAGTCCCTGCGATTGCCCAAATCCTGACAGGCTCTCCTTCAAAAACAGCCATGCATTTGGCCACGTTCAGCCGGGTATCATTGCCGGTATTCTGAGAAAGACTGACTGCCAGATGGAATGCGCGGTCGGCATTCAGATGATTGCTGGAAAGCACCGTTTCAATAAAAAATGTGGGGATCGGCTCCAGTTTTTGAGAGCCTTTTTCCAACAATTCCACTAAAGCATTGATGGATGCGTTTGAATTTATGAGGGCCAGTGTTTGGGCGGTCAGCGCTGCCGCCTTGGCGTTTTCAAGCGTGTTGAGATTTTCGATGAGCGTTTCCACAGCGGGTTCGCCAATCTTTAAAAATACTGTTTTCAAGTCATTTTCAGTTGCTCTTTGCCTGTTTAAATCCAATGAAGCAAACCAATTCAGGACTGGTGTAATGACCGAAACATCCGGAAACCGAATAATGCACCCCGCAATTTCATTGAACCTGTCATGCGCGATGTCATTTAGGAGCGCTACAAAAACCTCAAGTCCGGATGCGTTACAGTCCCCATAGTAGATATCGATCTGTCCCTGGGATTCCAGCGCACGGTTAACCTGCATAAAATCACGATATGCCTGCGCCCGATTGTTACGTAACAATTCCACCTTTTTTGCTTGATATCGCACACTGCTTTTCGATGTATCGGTATAATGCCAATACACATATCCTCCCAGAATAATCATCGCTGAACATATAACCAAAAGAGGAAATCCAAGCCTTATGAAAGCTGGCTGAGTGCCTTTATCATGGGGGGCAATTCTACTTTTGGACGACGTCCCTTCCGGTATGGAATTCTTTGGTAAAGGTCTCACGTCAGCTGACTTGTATTTTGAAAAAATAATACCACATTTTAAGCATTCATCATGAGAAGGGGATTCAAAGCCGCACTTTGGGCAGGTAAACCAATCTTCTTTCATTTTCCGATATCCTATTCAGTGTCCCTGGACAAAAGGTTGCTTTGCATAAATGCTCTCGTCAGACCTCGAACAAAAACATCCTGGAATCGATTGCGTATGGCAAATGAAAGATTTCTATCAAATGAGAAGTCACATGGCAATTCTTTTTTGAATCACACATGTACTCACAAAGTTCTTGACATAAAGCCTTCAATTATAATAGGTTTGCCTGGAAAAAAACAAAACACGAAACAGCATATCAGATAATAGAAATATCAAAGTCCCGGAAGAAATTCCTGCCAAGTATCGTTGAATAGAGAAATATCTGGAATATCGCAACAAAATGGATAAATATACGATAAACAAAAGGGACGCCGAGTTTTTGAAGAAAGTCGACGCCATCAGAAATAAAAATATAAGGGTAAAGCAAAAAAAACATTTATTCCGTCTGCTGTTTTGTGTTGTCATTATATGCTGCCTGGTGCCGGTATATTTTGTATTTGATTCAGGTGATGGCAATAGAGGCGTCAATAAAAAAACTGCAGGGATCAACATGGCAATGCCTGCTCAATCGGCATCCCAAAAATCATCGGCCGTATCCTTGGATGAATTGTCAGAAAAAAACCTGTCGCAATCAGATCCTCAAATCGGCTCCATGACGATTTCGGTTCTGCATTCAAATAAAGACGGTAAGGTTGAAGATAGATATAAAAAGAATTCCCGGAAAGTATCACCATCTCTTCCTGCGCAGCCTGTAAAGAAACGGGAAAAGAATATTTATGTGGTGGAAAGTGCTGTATGCAAGAGGCTTAAAGGTCGAAATCCTGTGGGAAACCAGGATGTTTTTTACGTTGGTCAGGACAGATGTTCCATTGTCTGGACGGAAATCAGATCAAAAAAACTGCCGGCCCTGCTTAAGCATGTTTATTATCTGAATGGAGAAAAATATTGTGAGATTCCCCTTGCCATCAAGTACCCGCGCACCCGGACATGGAGTAAAATTACGCTTAAAAATGAACAGCAGGTTGGATCATGGCAGGTGGATGTGATCGAGGAAAGCGGCAGAATCTTAACGCATATGGCGTTTGACGTAAAATCGTGATTTTCTTTTTTTAAGGATAAAGTTATCGGATTTGAAGGAATGATAAAATTATTACCGATTATATGGAATAAAATGTAATTATTTGTAAGATAATAATTTCTCAGCGATTGAACGGTTAGGGATTTCATTTTTTTATAAGCTTGCTCAATCCATGATTTAAAGGTGGATTGATGTCATGGTACGGTTATTGCTATAATAGACCTGTAATTTTATGGCTTTGTCGGTTGTTTGAATGTGTAGTTATGAATTTTTTAAAAGGAGAGTTTATGAAAAAAATCGGTTTGTTATGTGCAAGTTTTTTATTGGTCATTTGGGTTGGGCTGGCAGGCGCCACCACACTTGATTTTGACGACAGCAACAACCTGGGGGTGTCATTAGGCGGCTCCATGACCTGGAATGGTCAGGGTGGCGGCCATATTTACTGTGAACAATATTATGATGATGATTCAATAATGGATCTGAACGGCGCATACGTTAATAGTTTCCAGATGAATGGCATGCCCTGGGAAAATTATGGGGGCGGGTATCTTGGACAGATAGATATTGAAGCCTTTGATATGAATAGCAACTCTGTTTGGTTTCAAACTGTTGATTTGAGCAATTATTCCTCATGGAACAATTGGTTGACAGTGAGTGTTGAGAAAAATGATATTTCAATGATAAAATTCTATTCTCCTGGTAGTTCACCCCATTATAACGGATTTTGGCCGAGTATTGATAACATGGTGATTAATGAATCATCAAGTTCTCCTGTTCCAGAACCCGCAACCATGCTCCTCTTTGGTCTTGGCATTATTGGAATCTCCGGGATAGTCAGGAAAAAGAAATAATAAGTTCATAAAAATGACATCATTAAAAGGGCAGGATCATTGATTTGGTTCTGCCCTTTTTTTAATGGTAGTTTGCTTCAATTATGCTGAATTGATAGAGGAAAAGCAACGTCTTGAGAAAGCATTGAAAGAGATAATGACCCTGAGCGGCTTAATCCCAATATGCAGCAATTGCAAAAAGATTCGGGATGATCAGGGGTATTGGCAACAGGTTGAAATTTATGTCCGGGATCATTCAGCGGCAGATTTCAGCCACGGGATCTGCCCTGAATGTTTCGTGAAGATCTATCCGGAGTTTGAAAACGAATTGGAATAATAGCGGCATCTGCAATAACAATCGCCTCTTTACCAGCCCATCTCATTGGGCTGCCACTCCTGGTATGGCAAATGGACTTTTAAATGGAGTTTTTGCATTTCTCCTGTGGATTTTAATTTTTCAATACACGCGGACAGAATGGCATCAATTTCTTTTCCTCTATCCCCCTTTGGTATAACGAATACATCATCAAACCTGTCATAGAGTTCTCTGTGAACGTTTTTCAATTTTAATTGTTTTACCGTAAAATCGCATTCTTCCTGAGCAAAAATAAATGCATCAATACGTTTGATATCCACTTTTTTCAGGCTGCTTTCGACACTGAATGATTCAGTGATCGGAAAGTCAAAATAGTCAAGAAACCCTCCCATGGATTCAATTCTCAGAGGAAAGGGTTTTTCATTTTTAGCCGATTTGATTTTATCCAGGGGTATTGGATTGTCCGTATTAGAATAAATGATAAAATAGACATCCCCCATTTTTTCTGTAGTATAGGCATATGGCAGGGATTCTACCGGCACTATTTTATTCCTGATCATGGGCAGGTGAAAATCTGCTTTTCCGGTGATGACATTATCCATTGATCTGGCAAAGGGGAAAACTTTTCTTTCGATATGGCCTTCATATACATCATCAATGGATTTTACAATATCCACAAATACGCCTTTATCGGGAGTTTCCAATATATCGGGTAAATAGGCCATGCTGACTTTCAGATCCTCCGCGCCAGTGAGGCCAAAGCCAAAAAACATGGTAAAACAAAGGACAGCCATGTAAAAAAAATGTCGATTTTTAAAATGGTTCATTTGCATTCTCCGTTTATTTTTTGTTTGATTTTAAGATATTCCGGCCACCATCATAATAATGATGGCATTTTGGGTTTTTTGCTATCCAGGCTGATAATCATCAGAATTCAAATTCAGGTTTTTTAAAGAAGGCGTTCACTCTTAAATACTGCCTCAGCAGCTTGTGCTTGATCTTGTTTACTTTCAGTGCTTTTTTAAGCTCGCTGCCTGTGAGATCGAGTTCTTTCATGAAAATGTTCATGGACGCTTCAGGCCATGATTTGAGGCATGTCTCCGCATGAAGGCGTTTTAACGCATTTTCTCTTGTGATCTCCCCCAGCCGTATGGCTGTGCTTAGTTCCTGGGCGATAAGGGGATAGCTCAGCGATTCAGAATATATATAAGCAGCAGCATCATGAATGGCACAGTCATTATGCGATAGACTTTTGTCGTTATCAGGCCTTTGCCACCCGATATTTTTTTCAAGTGTATCCTTTAGCATGTCTTCATCATAGGGATGAAACAGGAAGAAGCCTAAAAGTTCCGGCACAATTTCGGCTTTTTTGAATTCTTCCATATCCGGCAGGTAAAGTGTCATAAATTTATTATATGCATTTTCATCAAGTATTTTTTTAAGGTAGTAATCCATTTTTTCAAGAGCGGTCAGTTGGGTTTTTTTGATGTCTTCAACAGTGTAGGGCGTAAGATTGCTTTTTATCAGCGGCAGGAATGTATCTCTCGATCCTGGAAGGAGTTCTTTGAACATCTGGTGCGTTGACCTTCCATGAATGACAAGGGGAATTTTTCTGTCGTAGGCGATTTTATACATCAGGGCAAATCCCATTTGGGAACAGGCAACGCAGGGCAATCCCAATCCCATGGTCGCTTTCCGGTAAAATTCCTTTTGCAGGGGCCAGTCTATCTGATGATAAAAATGATCGACGTCAAGCTTCTTTACCAGACTGTCGATATTTCTTCTGCCATAGTCTGTCAGAAAATGATTGTCAAACGTAAATGAAAGGACATTTAAGCCATAGACTTCCTTAAGGACATATACAATATATGAACTGTCTTTGCCACCGGAGAGTCCGGCAAGTACGTCATATTCGTATTTGCCCTTTAACAGATCAATCCGTTGATTGAAGAGCTTTCCAAGTTCTTCATAGTTTGTGAGCCGGTCTTTTATTTTATCAAATGTTTCGCAATAGTTACAGCTACCATCTGCATTGAATTTTATATTTCGATATGTGGATGGAAGAATACACCGGGTACATCTTTTCATGAGTTCCTCCTGTTTGATAAAAGGATCAGATGGGATCAGATACCACAAGGAAAATTCGATTTCAATAGAAATATTAATGGGTTTGAATGTGTCAGGCTATTCAAGCCCAAAAATTCTGCTAAAGTTGATATATTTTTTTAACCCTTTATTTTCAAAGGTATTTTCAAGGCGAACCTGGGTGACCTTGATAACCGAAGGCAGAATCAAAAGTGCCCCCAGCGTTGTCGTGATCATGGTTATTGACATCAGTAACCCGAAAAGGATAAGTGGCTTGAAACTGGATGTGACAAGGACACCAAATCCTAAAATAAGCGCAAATGACGTAAATATAATGGCTTTTCCGGAAACACTCAATGTTTTTTCAATGGTCTGATTGACCGTTAATCCCTGTGACAAATAATATCTGTAGGTATTCAGAAAATGGATGGTGTCATCAACACCGATACCGATGGTTATCGCTGCGATAATGGAAGTGGTGATATCGAGATCAATCCCAAACCATCCCATGATGCCAAAACTGATGATAACGGCCGTGCTCATGGGAATGAGGGCCAATAAACCCGCATTCAGATTGTTAAAAAGAAGAAAAACGATGATGGCGATAACGCCCAATGAGGATATCAGACTTTTTATCTGCCCATCCACAATAAAATCACAGAATTTAATTATCATGATATTGTTACCGGTGATGGCATAGGTGCATTTGTCAACCGGCAGGTTGTTTATTAGATACGCCTTAATCGAGGCCACTGTTTTTTTCATCGTGTTTGTACCCATCACCTCGCCGTCTTTTTTGGAAAAACGGGCGGCAACCGAACACGCCTGAAAATTTTCGTCGATAAACGGCTCAAAATCATCTGCTCTGCCATCGTTATTGGTATCATCCCCTGAATAAAGTTCCAGGTAATCTTTGATTTCCATCCGGTCATCCGGGATTTTGTAAAATGCCTCATCATTATTATTCATAGCCTTATGCATTATTTTTAAAAAATCGCCAAATGCATCTGTACGTCCAATATGAAGATATTCATTCTCAGGTGCGGTAAGCCAACTGCGAAACGTCTCAATAAATAAAAGAAATTCCGGCTCAAGCGCACCATAGGCTTTACCAGTATCAAAGATAACATTGACACCGATTTCACCGCCGACTTTTTCGCTGATAATATTGTAGTTGATTCTAACCGGATCATTTTCCTTGAAGTTGAGTAAAAACTGGGTTTCAACATTTAATTTTAACAACCCGAAAAAGGCTATGATTACTATGATACCTGAAACAAGGATCACTTTTTTGCTATGTAATTTTGAAACGGTTGTAAATATTTGAATGAGAAGATCGGAAAATGTTTTTGACGGTTTGCCTGGCAGGCTGGATTTTAAAGACGGCTTTTTGTGGGGTAAAAGCATGAGCCCTGCAGGAATAACCGTAAGTGAGATAATCATGGCAGAAAATACGCCAAATGCTGAAAAAAAGGCCCACTCCTTGATCGCTGTCAGATTGCTTGATGTAAGGGTCATGAATGCAATGATCGTTGTGAGTCCTGCCAAAAGCACGGTTGTTGAAATATGGGTCATGGACATGTATAACCCTTCTTTTTTTTCATTTTTGGAGATTAAATCAAAATCAAAATAGTATTGATTAAGAATATGTATGGAGTATGAACTGCCGATAGCAATCATCAATGTCGGCAGAGAAACACCAACGCTTGTCATTCGGTGGCCAAGGTATCCCATTAGTCCCAGCACCCAGATGTCTGCCGCACACAGGACGAGACAAGGAATGAAAACGCCTCTCATGGATCTGAAATTGTAGAAAAAAACAGAGACAACAACAATCAGTACAATGGGCAGAAAGGTGGATAGATCTTTTCGCATGTAATCGTTATATATCATATTGACATAGGGCTGCCCAAAGGAGGCAATTTTCAGGGAATTGTATGAATTGATAATCTCGTATAATTCCCGTGTGATCGGGTCATTATCATCCTGTTCTGAAAACTTTATAAAAATTCCAAAATCTGTGATCTCGCCTGTCTTGTCATTGAGCGCATATAACCCGTCTTTAAAAGACGGATTTCTTCTCAATCTTTCCTTTATTATTTCAAAGTCTCTGTCCGTTTTGGGCAGTATTCTCGTGCCGTTCTGATTTCTATCAATGATATCAAAGGTCGCAAGTTCATTATTTTCACCGGTAATGTCGGAAATGGTAAAGAGGGAAATGATCCTGTCAATGGTTTGATTCCGCTTTAAGGTGCTGGTTTTCAGGATTTCGGAATAGAGTTTTTCAATATTTTTATTTGTGAGAATGTGATTGTTTTGATGTATTGCCCGGCATTTCCGATTGAGAAGTCTTTGAAACACAGGATCATCAGAAAATACGTTCAATATTTCATTTGATGAGACTTTTTCCTTTTTGAGCAGCGTATTTAATCGGGTCAGCCTGTGGTTCTCTTTCTCTTCATCAAATTTAATATATTCTTCAAGGTCGACGATGAAATTATTTAACAGGTCAAAAGTTTCAGATGTCCACAAATGGTCATGGGTGACTGAAAGGATATAGATCAGATCATTGTTTCCGTACATTTTTTTAACTTTATTGTAATACAGGTATTCTCTGTCCTTTTTCGGCATGAATGCATCGATGGTGTTATCAAATCTGAGATGGGGCATACCCATAAAGAAAAAAGCGGTCAGAAGAATAATCGCAAGCAAAGATGATTTTGGCCAGGTCAAAATCAGACGGATATAATGATTCATTGAATGTTCCTTGAAAAGCGGTTGATTGTTCTTGTTTTAATGATAGCTGACAGTATGTGTGGCTGAAAATAATCAGTATGTATGCATATCATCATATTATTAGTCAACACTATTTTGGTTATCGAAAAATATGACAGAAATCCATGTGAGTAAAATTTACTATAAATCCTTTACTGTAAATAAGTTATGGTATGTAATGGTCAATAAATGCACATTGGCCACTCTGATTTTTTATAATAATTATGTACATAATGTTTAAATTTTAAATATTTTATGACATTTCTATCTAACGACATCATAAATAATAAAGGCCTGGCTCTTCAGGCCACGCCTTTATTATCTTTAAAATGAGGGTGTGGGTTGTATTCAGGAACTAATAGTTGTCGATCGCCCATTCCATAAGGAATAATGACCCTGACAGGTTCTCATTGACAGTTGCCTGTATTTCTTCAGCAGGCAGCATGTATCCGGGTGGAATGGCAGTGGGGCGTAATTCTACAACAAAAGCAGGGATAGAAAATGTGTCATATATCCACTCTTTTTCGCCTCCACTCTTATACGTGTGCTTGAAATCATAATTTACGCCATTCACACCTGTAATCAGGGATGCCATATTCTCAGCCAGATAGATTGAATTCGAATCAGTACCACCGGCATACGCAATATACTGCCCGTAACAGTGATAGGAAATGGAAGCAGAAGGGGGATGGATATCAAGAAAATCTTTGACCGCCAAGGCTTCCGGTTCTGAAAACGGGAATTCTCCACAATAATAGGCCGAAGATGGTGTATGGGACGTGCCATCATCTTCATTTCCCCAGTTGCTGTCATAATTTCTGTTTAAATCCACACCGGGATTGATCTCGCTGTTATCAAGGCCATTTTTACGGCCAATTTCCTGAAGACTTGCCAATTCAGGATTGGATTGAATCTCAAGGGCGCTGTGCCCGTCGGGATTGAGCATGGGAACAATCCAGATCTCTGCGCCATTGACGATATTCCGGATCCGGTTATCGGATTCATAGTTTTCCAATAGGTGTTTGGCCGTAAACAAAGCGACTTCAACCGCAATCCATTCGTTACCGTGTATGCCACCATCAATATATACCACAGGTTCATCTTCGTCTGTTTCCACATTATCGCTTATTTTAAGGGCCCAAATGGCTCTATTTTCGTGGGTGTGGCCTATGGTGGACAGTCTGCTGACAGAGGGGAATAAATTTGCAAGGTCCGCCAGTTCGAAGCCCAACTCGTCGTAGTTGTGATATTCGGCATAATCCCCGCAACTTGAAATGATACATGCTGTCAATAAAAAATAGGGTATCAAAGATTTTGAGGCATTTTTTTTAAATGAAGCGAAAAACAGCATCATTGATTTCAGCAGGCGTCCTGTTTTCATGTATTCCTCCGCAGTTCTGTGGGTAGTCGATCCTGGCTAAACTTTAGATGACAACATTAAATAAATAAAAAATAAAAATATTAATGACTAAATTATTTGATGTATATTATTAATATTCAAAATAATCAAGATGATAATTTTAATATTTTCGAACGCGATATGGGTGCAGTGGTCGATTATTAATTACATTTTTGTAAATATTTGATACCTATACAACAAAATTGTTATATAATTTATAATTATAAAACGTTTTTACATGATTGAAATACCAGAGAATAAATTATTATTTCATATAAAATCAATATATTGCAACAACATTTTTCTATAAATTTTCTCTGTGGCATGGTGTTTGTATTATGAGGGGACAAATGGATTAATTTTTATTCTCAAAAAAAACAGGAGGGAGGAAATGGTCAAAATTGAAACAATCATCAAGCCGTTTAAACTGGATGAAGTAAAGGAAAGCCTTCAGAAAATCGGTGTGTCCGGTATGACCGTTACAGAAGTCAAGGGATTTGGCAGGCAGAAGGGCCACAAGGAAATCTATCGCGGCGCGGAATACATGGTGGATTTTGTTCCTAAAATCAAAATTGACACTGTCGTCAGTGAGGACATCGTTGAAAAGGTCATTGAAGTTATTCTTCAGGCGGCAGGCACCGGAAAAATAGGCGATGGCAAGATATTTATTCTACCAGTCACTGAGGTTGTTCGAATTCGAACCGGTGAAAGAGGAAAGGAAGCACTTTAAGTCATAGGGCGACGACAATTTTGTAACACCGGGCTTGCCGGCCTGAAAGAATAAAAGGTGTGTGATCGATGTAACTGACGAATGGAACTACCCTCTCAAGTGTTCCCATGTCAGGAAAAAGAAGTTCCATGTGATACCGGAATATAAAAAATTTCCGGAAATTTGAAAGCCGGCAGGCCCTTTAAGAAAAATGTAAAATCAAAAAAATGAAAAATAATTAAAAACAAACGGGAGGATAGAGGTGAGTAAAATGAAAAAAATAATATCTGCAATCATTTTGGGAATAATTTGGATTACATGCGCATGGGGTGCAGACGATGCACCAACAGTTCTATCTAACAAGGAAGCCATCGACCTGGTTCAGACCCATGCCAATTATATGTGGACGCTCGTTGCTGCCGCACTTGTCTTCTTCATGCAGGCCGGTTTCGCAATGGTGGAAACAGGTTTCACGCGGGCAAAGAACGCCATCAATATCATGATGAAAAACCTGATGGATTTCGCCATTGGCTCCATTGCTTTCTGGGCCATCGGATTTGGACTCATGTTTGGCATAACCTCAACAGGTTGGTTTGGGACGTCCGGTTTTTTCTTAAGTGACTTCACACCGGATGGTGATCCTTGGGTTCTGGCATTCTGGATGTTCCAGGTTGTTTTTGCAGCAACTGCTGCCACAATCGTATCCGGTGCCATGGCCGAAAGAACAAAGTTCATCGGATATATTCTCTACAGCATGGTGATCTCTGCAGTTGTGTATCCTATATTCGGCAGCTGGGCATGGGGAAGTCTTTTCCATGGCAGCGGCTGGCTCGAGGGATTCGGGTTTATCGATTTTGCCGGATCAACAGTTGTCCACTCCATAGGCGGATGGTGTGCATTGGCTGGCGCCATTGTGTTGGGACCCCGGATTGGAAAATACACAAAAGACGGAAAAGTGACACCGATTTTGGGCCATAACATCCCCCTGGCTGCTTTGGGCGTTTTTATCCTTTGGCTGGGATGGTTCGGGTTCAACCCGGGTTCAACAACAACAGCAGATAAAAGCATTGCCATGATTTTTGTCAATACCAATCTTGCAGCTGCCGCCGGATGTGTCATGGCCATGATCATTTCATGGTTGAAATTCGGTAAACCGGATGTGGGCATGAGTTTAAATGGTGCACTCGCCGGTCTGGTTGGTATCACCGCAGGTTGTGCCAATGTGTCACCTACAAGTTCAATCATTATTGGTGCAATTGCCGGTGTGATCGTTGTCTTCTCCGTTGTTTTCTTTGATGCGATCAAGATAGATGACCCGGTCGGTGCCGTATCCGTACATGGTGTCTGTGGCGCATGGGGAACACTTGCCGCAGGTATTTTCAATATGGGCGGAACATCAGTTAAAATGATCGGCGTGCAGCTTCTGGGAATCGGCACATGCTTTATATGGGCATTCGGTACAGCCTTTATTTTATTCAAGATCATCAATGCCACAATCGGATTGAGGGTTTCTGCTGAAGAAGAACTTGAAGGACTTGATTTTGTAGAACATGGCGGAACGGCATATCCTGATTTTGCGGTATCCTCCACACACAGAGGCATTGAATCAACAGGTGGAAAAGGTGGACTGGAAACAGCCGTTTCCTATAAAAAAGTCAGTAAAATGGCGGAAGCCTGAATATAGAAAAAGAGCGTTTTGGGATTCCGGGTCTTTATGAGGTAAGTTTGATACCTTATGAAGACCCATAAACCAAACCATCAACACACTTTCAAATACAACAAACGGTTAATTTGAAGCGAAAGAGGAGGTTTTTATGAGAAAGATAGCGATTTACGGAAAAGGTGGTATTGGAAAATCGACGACAACGCAGAACACGGTCGCAGGTCTTGCAGAGATGGGAAGAAAGGTGATGGTTGTCGGTTGCGATCCCAAAGCGGATTCTACACGATTGCTTTTGGGTGGCCTGTCGCAAAATACGGTTCTGGATACATTACGGGAAGAAGGGGAGGATGTCGAGCTGAGCGATATCCGGAAAGAAGGATTCAAAGGAACGGTTTGCGTGGAGTCCGGTGGCCCGGAACCCGGTGTCGGATGTGCGGGAAGAGGTATCATCACATCGATCAATATGCTGGAGCAGTTGGGGGCTTATGCCGATAGTGAAAAACTCGATTATGCGTTTTATGATGTCCTGGGTGATGTTGTCTGTGGCGGGTTTGCCATGCCCATCCGCGAAGGCAAGGCACAGGAAATCTATATTGTTGTCTCCGGTGAAATGATGGCCATGTATGCGGCCAACAATATCTGTAAAGGTATTTTGAAGTTCGCAGAATCTGGTGGGGTAAGATTAGGCGGCCTGATTTGTAACAGCAGAAACGTGGACAATGAAAGAGAAATGATTGAAGCATTGGCCGATCGTATAGGCACCCAGATGATTCACTTCGTTCCCAGGGAGAATATGGTTCAGCGTGCTGAAATCAATCGGAAAACCGTTATCGAATATGCACCGGAGCATCCACAGGCAGATGAATACAGAATGCTTGCCAGAAAAATTGAAGAAAACAAAATGCACGTCATACCCAAACCGATCGCGATAGAGGAACTGGAACAACTGCTGATCAACTATGGTATCGCAGCCTGATCCGCTTGATTCAGGTCACCTTTAAGAATCAAAATATTTAGACGAATTGAAATGTAAGAAAGGAGCAACGTCCATGATAATGATAAGATCAATCGTACGGCCCGAAAAAGTGGATAATGTACTGTCCGCACTCATGGAAGCCGGCTTTCCGGGAGTTACAAAAGTGTCGGTTGTCGGAAGAGGGAAGCAGCGAGGCATAAAAATCGGCCAGATCACCTATGACGAAATACCCAAGGAAATGCTTTTAACGGTTGTAAAGGATGAAGACAAGGATTTTGCCATCAAGACGATTTTGAAAGCAGCCAAAACCGGGATCGAAGGTGCATTTGGCGACGGCAAAATATTCACCACCATGCTTGAAGAGGTCTACACAATCAGTTCCGGAATCAAGGAAACAGCGGACAAAAAACCTGAAGAGGTGAAGGTATGAAAGAGATTATAGCCGTTCTCCGGATGAATATGATGAACAAGACAAAGCGCGCCCTATCAGATGCAGGCATCTCTTCAATGACCGCTTTGAGTGCCCTGGGAAGAGGAAAAGGCCTTGTGGATATTTCACTCCTGAAAGGTGCGGAAAAAGGGTATGAGGAAGCCGTCGTCCAGTTGGGTGAATCCCCGCGGCTCTTTCCCAAAAGAATACTGATCGTCGTGGTGCCTGACAAACTGGCGGATAAGACGATCAAAACAATCATACGAACCAATCAGACCGGCAAATCCGGGGATGGGAAAATATTTGTCACACGAATATCAAATGCCACATCGGTCAGAACCGCAGAATTTGGGGACAGTGTACTGGATGGCGCGTAATTGGTGAATAGAGATTTAACACTATATACGGAAGTAAGAGGTGAACTATGGAAACGGTCGTCGATTTGAGTACAGATACGGAAAAAGTCTCTCCGGAAACATTTAAAAAAGAGATACTGAAACAATATCCGGCTAAGGTTGCACGGAAGCGGTCTAAACAGATTATTATAAACAGTGTTGGTGAAGATAAGTGTACGCCGGAGATATTGGCAAATGTCAGGACCGTTCCAGGCATCATATCCCAAAGAGGATGCTGTTATGCCGGGTGCAAAGGGGTTGTTCTGGGGCCGACCCGGGACATCGTGAATATCACCCATGGGCCTATCGGCTGCGGATTTTACAGCTGGCTCACCAGACGAAATCAGACTGATCCGGATCAATCAAAGGATAAGCATAATTTCATGACCTACTGTTTCTCAACAGATATGCAGGAAGAAGAAATCATATTTGGCGGAGAAAAAAAACTCAGGCTGGCGATTCAGGAGGCATATGATCTTTTCAAGCCCAAAGCGATCGCCATATTCTCCACCTGCCCGGTAGGTTTGATCGGTGATGATGTGCATGCCGTGGCCCGTGAAATGAAGGAAAAACTGGGCATCAATGTTTTTGGATTCAGCTGTGAGGGCTATAAGGGGGTCAGCCAGTCCGCCGGTCATCACATCGCAAATAACGGTATCTTTACCCATGTCATTGGAAAAGACGATACCATTGGTGAAGGAGACTACAGGATCAATCTTCTGGGTGAGTATAATATCGGTGGGGATGCATTTGAAATCGAACGGATCTTTGAATTGTGCGGCATAACGCTTGTCTCAACCTTCAGCGGGAATTCATCCATCGATCAATTTGCCAATGCGCACACGGCTGACGTGAATCTGATCATGTGTCACCGGTCGATCAACTATGTGGCTGAGATGATGGAAAAGAAGTTTGGCATTCCCTGGATCAAGGTTAATTTTATCGGCGCGGAATCCACAGCCAAATCGTTGCGGAAAATCGCGCAGTATTATGGAGAAGACGCACTGATCGATCGTGTGGAAAAAGTGATCGCCGATGAACTAGGCGCTGTTGAGGCTGTTAAAAATGAGGTCTACGCCCGAACCCAGGGAAAGACCGCCATGCTCTTTGTCGGCGGCAGCAGAGCGCATCATTATCAGGACATATTCCATGAAATTGGCATGAAAACATTATCTGCCGGATATGAGTTTGGTCACCGTGATGATTATGAAGGGAGAAAAGTCCTTCCCAGCATCAAAGTCGATGCAGACAGCAGAAACATTACCGAGCTTGAAGTCGAGCAGGATGAAAAGCGGTTCCGACCGCGCAAGAGTCCGGAAGAAATGGACGCATTGACCAAAAACGGCGTGCTTTTCAGCGAGTACGAAGGCATGATGCCTGAAATGGAAAACGAAACCCTGGTTATCGATGATATCAGTCATTATGAAACAGAAAGACTTCTGGAACTGTATAAACCCGATATTTTCTGTGCCGGTATCAAGGAGAAGTACGTGGTTCAGAAATCCGGTGTCCCGTTGAAGCAGCTTCACAGCTACGATTATGGGGGGCCATACGCGGGTTTCACGGGCGCCATCAATTTCTACAAAGAAATCGACCGGATGGTCAACAGTAAAGTCTGGAGTTACATTAAGGCCCCATGGGAAAAAAATCCCGTGCTTTCAGGAGGATATGCCTGGGAATAATGAAGCAAGGCTTTAAACCGGACATCCTTTTTTTACATGTTTATGCCAGGGTCATTTAATCCTTGATCGATTAAATGGCCAGTTTCACGAATATCACTCTTTTAACGTGGAGATTTACAAATGCTGCTAAGACATACTTCAGAAGAAATCGCGACAAGAAGCGCACTTACCATTAATCCGGCCAAAACCTGTCAGCCGATCGGAGCCATGTATGCGGCATTGGGCATTCACAGTTGCCTGCCTCACAGCCACGGATCACAGGGATGCTACTCCTATCACAGAAGTACATTGACAAGGCATTACAAGGAACCTGTCATGGCTGCGACCAGTTCATTTACGGAAGGCTCTTCTGTTTTCGGGGGGCAGGCCAATCTGGTTCAGGCCATCACCAATATTTTTACCATCTATAATCCGGATGTCATCGCCGTTCACACCACCTGCCTTTCTGAAACGATCGGGGATGACATCCCGCAGATCGTATCGAAAGCCAGAGACAGCGGTGCTGTGCCGGAAGGGAAATACGTCATCCACACCAACACACCCAGTTACGTGGGATCACATGTGACCGGGTTCGCCAATATGACCAAGGCCATGGTGGATTATTTCTCCGGGAAAAATGGGAAAAAGGATAAAACAGTAAATATTATCCCCGGCTATGTGGAACCGTCGGACATGCAGGAAATCAAGCGGCTGACCTCGATGATGGGTATCAAAACCATTCTTTTTCCAGATACCTCAAATGTGTTGAATGGCCCTCAGACAGGCAGATACAAGATGTTTCCCAAAGGAGGGGTCACGGTGGACGCATTGAAAATGACCGGATCGAGCATGGGAACCATCGCCTTGGGCCTTTTGACTTCAGGGCCTGCGGCCAGAGCACTGGATTCGAAATGCAAAGTGCCCTGTGAAATACTGAACATGCCCATCGGTCTGACCGGTACCGATATCTTTATCGATACCTTGCGGCAGGTGGCAGGCGTGACCGTGCCGGACGCGATCAATGTTGAACGCGGGCAGATGATCGATATCATCACAGATATGCATCAGTACTTTTATGGCAAGAAAGTGGCGCTTGCAGGCGACCCGGATCAGCTTGTCTCTCTGGTGGAATTTCTCGTGTCTCTGGATATGCAACCTGTGCATATTGTCACCGGAACGCCGGGCAAACAATTTGAAAAGAAGATCAAAGAATTGACAGAACATCTGCCATGTAATGTCAATGTCTTTGCCGGAAGTGACATGTTCATGCTTCACCAGTTGATCAAGAATGAACCGGTCGATCTGATCATCGGAAATACCTATTGCAAGTATATTGCACGGGATGAAGATATCCCGCTGTTACGGTTCGGGTTTCCCATTCTTGACCGGGTAGGGCATTCCTATTTCCCCACAGTGGGGTATCGTGGCGGTATCAGACTTCTTGAGAAGATGCTTGACCTTTTACTGGACAGAAAAGACAGGGATTCTTCGGAAATCGAGTTTGAACTTGTCATGTGATTTTTAAATTTGACCATTGGGAGGGTTGCCATCATGACCGCCATACATATACTAAAAGATAGAGAAAATCAGATTCATGAAACAGGGAAAGCACCCTTCAACATGGCCTGCGACAAACACAGCCTCTCGGGTTCCGTAAGCCAGAGAGCCTGCGTGTTCTGCGGGTCAAGAGTGGTATTGTATCCGATTGCAGATGCGGTTCATCTGGTTCACGGGCCTATCGGATGCGCGGCCTATACCTGGGATATCAGAGGCGCGCTTTCATCGGGCCCGGAACTGCATCGCTTGAGTTTTTCAACGGATTTAAGAGAAAAGGATGTGATCTTCGGCGGCGAAGAAAAGCTTTATCGAACGCTGACAGCACTGATCGATACCTATTCTCCCAAAGCGGCATTTGTATATTCAACCTGCATTGTCGGCATTATCGGCGATGATGTGGAGGCGGTTTTGAGGCGTGTTCAAAAGGAGAAGAACATACCGGTCCTGGCCGTCCATTCCGAAGGATTTAAAGGAACCAAAAAGGACGGGTACCGTGCCGCATGCGAAGCCCTGTTCAAACTCATCGGGAAAGGTGATGCCAGCGCTGTCGGTAAATATGCCATCAATATTCTGGGTGAATTCAATATCGGTGGCGAAGCCTGGATCATCAAAAACTATTACCGGAAAATGGGCATTGATGTGGTATCGGTCATGACCGGAGACGGGCGCGTGGAAGAAGTCATGAAATCCCATGGCGCAAAACTGAATGTCGTCCAATGCTCAGGGTCCATGACCCATCTGGCGAAAATGATGGAGGAGAAATATGGTATTCCCTACATCCGGGTCTCCTATTTCGGCATTGAGGATATGTCCAAAGCGCTTTATGACGTGGCGGAATTTTTCAGTGACAATTCTCACATTCTCGAAAAAACCAAAACCATGGTCAAGGAAGAAGTCGAAGCGGTTTATCCCGAACTGTTGAGCATCCGGAAAGCACTTTCGGGCAAGAAAGGTGCGATATATGTCGGTGGGGCTTTCAAGGCGTTTTCGCTGATCAAGGCGCTGAAAATGATCGGCATGGATGTGGTCCTCGTAGGTTCCCAAACCGGATCAGAGGAAGATTACGCCATATTGAAGGATATGTGCGATGATGGCACGGTCATCGTAGACGACGCAAACCCGCTTGAACTTTCCAAGTATATTATCGAAAAAAAGGCAGACCTTTTTATCGGCGGCGTAAAGGAGCGGCCCATTGCCTACAAGATGGGAATCGGGTTTTGCGACCATAATCACGAGCGGAAAACGCCGCTTGCAGGGTACGAAGGCATGCTCAACTTTGCCCGGGAGGTCTACTACACGGTTACCAGTCCGGTGTGGCAGTTTGCACCCAGAAATGTGGTAAACTGAAGGGTTGACGGGTAACGCATGATTGTTTTTACCATGAAGTTCATGAAGCGCATGAAAAAAGGTGTCATGAGATTTTTGGCATAAGGAGCGTATGATGAAAACCAATAGCGATTCAAACGAGATCGGAATAAAGAACGCCTGCAAACTGTGCACGCCACTTGGTGCATCACTGGCATTTAAAGGCATAAAAGGGGCGATCCCTTTTCTTCACGGATCGCAGGGCTGTGCCACATATATCAGACGGTATCTGATCAGTCATTATAAGGAGCCGATGGATATAGCGTCTTCCAATTTTTCAGAAGAAACAGCCGTGTTCGGTGGCGGTGCGAACCTGAAATTAGGCCTTTCAAACATTACCAAACAATATGAACCGGTTCTCATCGGGGTTGCAACCACTTGCCTGAGTGAGACCATAGGAGATGATGTGCCCATGTTCCTTGATGAATATAAAAAGTACGATGATGGTGGTCAGAAATCACACCTGGTTCATGTGTCCACGGCCAGTTACCGGGGAACGCATCGAAACGGGTATAATGATGCCGTTAAAGCCACGGTGGCTTCTTTACTCAATAAGGTGGGGAAAACGGTAACCGATGAACGGCAGGTCAATCTTTTTCCAGGCATGGTGTCGCCAAAGGATATAAGGTATTTGAAGGAAATTCTATCTGATTTTAACCTCCGGTTTATTGTGTTGCCCGATTATTCGGAAACACTGGATGGCGGGTTGTGGTCCGAATACCAGAAAATTCCGGATGGCGGGACAGATGTCTCGGATATCCTCAAAATGGGAAATTCTTCTTTGAGTATCGAGTTCGGAAGAATTCTCGCAAATGAAGACAGTGCGGGAAAATTTCTTGAGAGTACATTCGATGTTCCCTGTAAAAGTATGGGGCTCCCTGTGGGAGTCAAGGAAACAGATATATTTTTTAAAAGCCTTGAAGGTTTGGCAGGGATGGATACACCCGAAAAATACCAGGGCGAAAGAGCGCGATTGATCGATTCCTATGTGGATGGGCATAAATATGTGGCTGGAAAAAAAGCGTTTGTCTTTGGCGATGAGGAGTTGGTGGTGGGGCTTGCTTCGTTTCTTTCGGAGATAGGCATCAAACCCGTACTCTGTGCCACCGGGGGGCAAAGTGGTCTTCTCAAGAAGAAAATCATGGAGGTGAATCCCCTGTTTTCCGAACCTGATTGTATTGTGTCTGAAGGGATCGATTTTGTGGGCATCATGGACTTTGCCAAAATGCTTAAACCCGATATACTTCTGGGGAGCAGCAAGGGATATCATATCGCACGGGAAATGGAACTTCCCCTGGTGAGAGTGGGCTTCCCGATTCATGACCGCGTGGGCGGAAGCAGGGTCTCCCATCTGGGATACAGAGGCGCGCAGGAACTTTTCGACCGGATTGCAAATGCGCTGATTGAAACAAAACAGGCGTCCTCAGACGTTGGATATTCCTACATATGACCAGAGGAGGTAGATATGGACGTGAACAATCATCCCTGTTTTAACGATAAAATAAGACAGCAGTACGCAAGAATTCATCTTCCGGTGGCCTCCAGATGCAATATCCAGTGCCGGTTCTGCAACCGTAAATTCGATTGCGTCAATGAAAGCCGGCCAGGGGTTACCAGTGCACTTTTAAGTCCGGATCAGGCGATAGGGTATTTAAAAGAGGTCGTGGCACTGAAGCCCAATATCTCTGTGGTGGGGATTGCCGGTCCGGGAGACCCGTTCGCGAACGCGGATGAAACCATGGAGACACTCTCTCTTGTACGGGAGAATTTTCCTGAGATCATGCTCTGTGTGGCTTCAAATGGCCTGAATGTGTTGCCGTATGTGGATCGGCTGAAACAGGTAAATGTCAGTCATGTGACGATCACGGTGAATGCCATTGACATTGCGGTTGCATCGCAGATTTATGCCTGGATCAGGGTGGGGAAACGGGTTGTATCCGGAGAAAATGGGGTAAAGACCCTTCTCGGTAATCAGATAGCAGCCATCAAGGCGCTGAAACAGGCGGGGGTTACCGTAAAAGTGAATTCGATCATCATTCCCGGCATAAACGATCATCATATAGAAGCGGTCGCCGAGAGAATGAAGGAACTGAAAGTGGATATCCTGAACTGCGTTGCTTATTATCCCAATGAAGGCGCGATCTTCAAAGACATAGAAGAGCCTTCACCTGAGATGATAAAGGACATCCGGAAAAAAGCAGGAAAACATATCAGGCAGATGCATCATTGCACCCGATGCCGGGCTGATGCGGTCGGCCTGTTGGGCGAAAAAACCGATGAGGCGTTGATGCAGAAGCTGATGTCGTGGAACACCACTGAAAAAAAAGGAACACCGTTGTCTATCGTTCCAAAGAAAATCGCGGTTGCAAGCATGGAAGGCATGCTGATCAATCAGCATCTTGGGGAGGCCGCTTCATTATACATCTATGGGAAGCATGGAGACAAGATTGCACTCCTTGAAACCCGAAGCACTCCTGACAGGGGGAGCGGGATCAGAAGATGGCAGAACCTGTCTGACTCTCTTAAAGATTGCGATACATTGCTGGTAAGCGGCATCGGGCAGAATCCCCTGGCTGTTCTTTCAGAAAACGGGATGCGTGTTTATGAGATGGAAGGGATGATCCATGATGCGGTAAATGCCATTTTTAACGGACAGCCAATCAACCATATGATCAAGCGCGATATGACCGCATGCGGAGCAGGGTGCCAGGGAAACGGCAATGGATGCGGTTAAAACGAATCCGTCAATGACTGGACGGGGACCTTTTTTTCCGATCCCCCTGTTTTTCCTCCCGGAGTTTGGTTTTTGGTCCCCGTCCATTTTTTTAAATTTTTTCATTTTGAAAAGGAGATTCCATTGAATAAACCCAAACATCATATTTTTGTATGCGCCAGTTTCAGAACCTCAGGTGACCCTCAGGGCGTCTGTCATAAAAAAGGCTCGACTGCATTTCTGCCCTATATCGAAAACGAAATCATCGATCGGGGGCTCACGGATGTCATCGTATCAAGCTGCGGGTGCCTCAAAGGTTGCGATGACGGCCCCGTGATGGTGATCTATCCGGATAATGTGTGGTATGGTAAAGTCGACGGGGAAGAAGCGATTGATGAAATCCTGGATGCCCTTGAAGATGATGGTGTGGCAGATAACTATAAAATTGCCTGATAGAGGATTGAATGAACGATTCCATGGCAACGGGTAATGATTCTTTGATTCTGATTAGAGATGCTGTGCCGGATGATATCAATGGTCTCGCCTCTCTGTTAAAAGACCTGTTTGCCATTGAACGGGATTTTGATTTTGATCTGGAACGACATAAAAAAGGGCTTGCCATGCTTCTTGATCGTTCTCAAGAAGCATGTGCAATTGTTGCTGAGGATATCCACACTCAAAAAATAGTGGGTATGTGTACGGCACAGCGCCTTGTTTCAACCGCAGAAGGCGGATTCGCGGCGATGGTTGAGGATGTTGTGGTACGAAAATTCTTTCGCCGACAGGGAGTCGGAAGAAGACTTCTGGATGAACTTTTAAAATGGGCTGAGACGAACCGGGTCGTGAGACTTCAACTTCTCTATGATATATCGAATACGCCTGCTCTTTCTTTTTACCAGTCCCTTGGGTGGCGGTTTACTTCTCTATCCTGTCTTCGCAGGAACTAAGTGGAGTACAGGATCTCATTTGCTGACCGTTTATCAAGGTCTGGTAATGATTTGCATCGGTTGTCGATCTCCTGAATTGTCTTTTTCTGTATGCTTTACGCTTTAATCACTATGCCATTACGGACAATTTTTATTGTTATTAATGCGTAAGTATAATAACAATGTCCGGCCAATATTTGTGGTAACCTCCCTGATGCCTGACGGGCAATTCTCTATCATTGCGGATATTACAATACAAAAACTTTTCCTATATTTTAGTCAGCCACCCCTTGCCCTGCAGGGTCACCCCCGCTTTCATGGCAGAGAGGAACGTGGAGCGGAGCGTGTCACTCATCAAGGCCTGTTTCACCGGCGCAAGCCTTAATAATCCGCCGACGATTCCTCTGAGCGCTTTGTGGGAAATGGCGTTGGGATTATCGAATATCTGGTTTTCAAGGGTTCCTTTATCAAGGGGCTGGAGGATGACTCTCTCGAATGTGGTTTCCGGATGAATGACCCGTTGTTTCCGTTTTGTGAGCTCACGCGCTTTTGTTTTGCAGGAAAGCGCGCATACGCCGCAACCCAGGCATATATCTGTTTCGATTTCCGGTTTCTTTTTCTTTTTGGGTTTGGTCGCGTCAGAGACAGGTGTCATTTTGATTGCTTCAATAGGGCAGGCTTTGGCACACTTGCCGCACCCCACACATGTTTCCTGATCGATTTCCGCAATAAAACTCGACGTGATCAGGGTGTTGGCATATCCGAATTTGCTTACGCCCTGGAGCATGGCACAGCAGCATTTGCAGCACTGGCAGATAAAACGGATGCCTCTTCGGGTGTTGTCGGAATTTAACACCAGTCCCATGTTTTTGGAGATTTCAAGGGTCTTTAACATTTCCGTCCGGCTCACTTCTTTTCCGAGATGATGCCGGATCACATAATCTGCCGCCATAACAATCCGTTTTGTCATGATTATTCTCCGATTTTTTGATATTGACAATTAATTGGCAAATGTTAATGAATACATTCAATACAATACGGGAAACCGGATTTCAAAGAGTTCCTTAAAAACTCGGATTTATTGGTACGCGGCTATCGGCTATTGGCTATCGGCTAACGGGACTTTTCCAACAGATCAAGGGAGAAACAAATGCAAAGCATAAAAGGATTCAGAGTTCACCTGCTTACGGTTATCATTGGCGTTTTATACTTTTCAATAATCGGCTTTGCCGATACCATCGGGAACCCGGCGCGAAGTCTGGAGGCCGGCAAAGTTCAGCTGGGCGTGGAAGCCGGATTGTGGGACAGGGATATGGAACTGGATGGCGTGGATGGAGACGATTCGGTTGAAGGAAAGAGAATGATGTTGCGGGCGGTCTATGGTATTACTGAAAAGGTTGATATCTATGGAAAAGTCGGTATGGCTGACAGCAAGTTTGATTTATTCGGCTATGACGTTGAAACAGATATGGATATCGCCTTTGGCGGTGGTGCACGATTGCAGTTTTACGATGAGGGACAGATAAAGGCCGGTGTTGTTGCCCAATTTCTTTCATTGACAGGCGATGCATCGGAAAATGTGGAAGGTTATGACGTAAAAGGTGAAGTTGATGCCAAGGAAATTGATGTAGCCGTTGGCGCCAGCTATGAAATAGACGATACGATAAATACATATGGCGGTATTTATTATTCGAAAATAAGTACTGACCTTAAAATAACATCACCTGTCAAGATGGATGGCAATGCTGACGAAGCCGATCCGATAGGGATCTTCATCGGTGGTGAATACCTGATCAATGAAAACATCTCCGTAGGTGCCGAAGCAAGGCTGATTGCTGAGCAGTCATTCAGTATTTCAGGAACCTTCGCTTTTTAGGATGGATTTTTTTCATCCAAACAGTTGGTTTTGATATATGTTTTGGAGAGCCAAATGAAAAAAATTATAGGATGTATAGGGCTTATTTTCTTCTTTGCGGCAAGCGGTCATCCATCTGATTCGGGAAAGTGGTGTTCAGAAGGCGAAAAGAACGGTATCAGGTTGTTTTCCCAATCTGTTAAGGGGTCGCCCTACGTAATGGTCAGGGGAGAGACGATTCTCAATGCGGATCTGACACAGATCGCCTCTGTGTTGAGAGACCTTTCCACCTTCACCACATGGATGCCGGATCTGATATCGGCGCGGCGTGTGAAAGTGATTGATCTTCAAACAGAAATCGAATACCATGTTATCGATTTTCCCTGGCCGTTTCTGGACCGGGATGTCATTTTAAAAAGTACGGGCAGTATTGATCCGGATACAGGCATCATCCGGATCGACACCATTGCGTTGAAAGAGCCGATGGTTTCTCTCGATAAAAACCTGGTTCGCATCACCGATCTTTCAAATACATTTGTCCTTGAGTATGTGGATAAAGATAAAACCCGCGTTGAATACACCCTTCATCTGGATACCCGTGGAAATCTTCCGTCGTTTGCCGTCAACATGGAAGTGGTCAAAAATCCCTATAAAGTATTGATGGGGTTGAAACGTATTCTCCAAAGTCAAAAATATAAGGGCGGGGATGTTTTTTCCGAGGAAAACATTTATTTTGCCAGGGTCATCCTGAATGCGCAATTGAGGAAATATCTCAAGGACAAAAGATTTGTCGACCGGCTCACCAATGACGATACATTCCTGTTGACGGCATATAAGGCAGGCGTTTCGGAGGAAGGGCTGAAGACGGTCATATCGGCCATATTCGCCTTTCTCACCCGGCAGCATACCCATGACCAGAGCTTGATAGACCGGATATCAACGGATAAGGAATTGATACAAAAAGCATATGACAACATCAATTCTTCCACCAATCTGGAACTTATGACAACCATATTCTTACGAAAAAATCTTTCAGAACCATCATTCCTGAACCTGTTTTTAGATGATAAAGCGCTGGTGAGCCGCGTGGTTCAGGACAGCGACCTCTTGGATATGATTTCAAAGGACAAGTCCCTTCATGAATTCGTGATTCATGATCAAGCCAATCATCTGTCAATGAAAAGCCTTCTAAAATCACTGATGAATACTTATGCCTCATAACCGTTTCCTCAATGCCCCCTTTTTAAAATCCTTGCATGAATTCTCATAGTTGGTTAGATTCGCCCGTAAGCATTGAAAAGTTTGATAATTACGAAGTGTATATCGGGAATAGTATGAAATGACGGGTATTGTAAAAAATGGTGCATACAGCGCCAGGGCAACCTATAAGGTCAGGCTTGATGGTGAAATCATGACCGTTTATTCGGTGGATGGCGATTTGCTGGAAGCGGACGCCGATGTTGAGTGTGGGCATACATGTTATGATGAAGGGGACATAGATCTTGATGTGACGCTTGTGTCCATGGAAGACGTGTGAGAATAAAACAGGAAGGAAAACATGACGAACAACCACGACAAGGTCATGACAGCCAAAGAGGCTGTCGAACAATTTGTAAATGATGGCGATCATCTGATCATCGGCAACTACACGGTCTGCACCTGCGCGGAACTGGTATTTGAAGTGATCCGGCAGCACAAGAAACATTTAACCCTTTACTCGCAATCCGGCATTTTCGATGTGGAAATCATGGTGGAGGCCGGTCTTGTGGACCGTCTGGTAACCACCTACATTCTGAGGTCCGGCGGGAAAGCAGGGGGATCGGCGGTCGAACGGGCACTTAAGGCAAAGACACTTGAACTGGAGGATTACACCAATTTCAACTACAATGCCCGGCTGGTGGCAGGCATGCACGGGTTTACCTTCATGCAGGTCCTGGAAGGGGTCATGGAAACGGACCTTTATAAAAAACGGGGATTCATGGGCGAAGACAAATACCGTACGATTGAATGCCCGTATACGGGAAAAGAGATTTTAACCGTTCCTTCGGCAAATCCCGATGTCTGCATCGTGCATGTGCAGCGTGCCGATAAATTCGGAAATGCCCAGTATTGGGGGGCCATGGGAAGTGTGGCCGCCGCCGCTCTTTCGAGCAAAAAAATCATCGTATCCTGCGAAGAGATCGTCGACCATGAAGTGATCAAATCGAGTCCCCATCATACCATTATTCCGGCGTTTCGGACCCATGCAGTCGTGGAGGCGCCATTCGGCAGCCATCCCTCAGAAGTCCTCGGGTATTATAATCTGGACAGGCTGGCATATGGCCTCTTTCAGAGCCTTGCGGCAACCGGCGATGGGCTTAAGGCATGGATGAAAGAATGGATTTACGGTGTAAAAGACCGCAAGGAATATACCAGACATTTCATTGAAACATTCGGAGAAAACCATTTCAACAAAATCAAGGCCCAACCGTACCTCTCAACACCTGCCGATTATGGAACCGCTTTTACGTCCTCCTATGATGAAAACGGCCGGGAACAGTATATGGGCATCACGGAAGACGAGGTCGAAAAAATCATAGAAGAGAGGAAATTGTACCATGGCTAAACGATATACGTTAAACGAACTGATGATTATCGTGGCGGCAAGGGAAATAAAGGATCACCAGAATGTCGTCCTGGGAGTCGGTCTGCCCACAACAGCAGGCGCTTTGGCCAAAGCCCTTCATGCCCCGCATACCAACCTGATGATGGAATCCGGTATCATAGATTTCGAGCCTCTGGTTCAGCCCAATCATATTGCCGATGCCAATTGCTGCAGGGGGTTTTCCTATGCAACGGATCTTTTTTCCACCTTTACGATGACCTATCGGGGATTCGTGGATGTCTGCTTCCTGGGTGTCGGCCAGATCGACCGATACGGCAACCTGAATACGACCGCTATAGGAGATTACCATGATCCTGAACTCAGATTGCCTGGTGCCGGTGGGGCGCCGGATTTTATTTCCTATGCGAAAAAAACGGTTCTCACCATGAGAGGTGGGGAGTTCGTAAACAAACTCGACTATTTTACATCACCCGGTTATCTGGATGGCGGCGACAGCAGGGATAAATCCGGGCGGTTTCCCAAAGGATCAGGCCCGTCCATGCTGATCTCCACAAAAGGTATTTTCAGGTTTGATAAAATCACCAGGGAGCTCTATCTGGACCAGATTTATCCGGGCGTTGATGTGGACATGGTCAAAAAAGACGTGCCCTGGGATTTAAACGTATCGGACGACCTGTCATCTGTTCCGCCTCCCACGGACAAGGAGCTTGAATTCACCCGAAGGTTCGCCCCTGCCGAAGCATTGGGTAAAAACATTGTGGCGGAATTGACACTATCTTATTTTTTATCGTCCAAAAGGTGATTGAATGACTTTCAAAACAGACAAACTGGTGGAAACCATTGCCCGGATCGCACCCAATACCTATCTTCAGGCCCTCCTGATTATCATTCTGTTTTACGGGGTAGCGAAAATTCTGGATCTTGTTGTGACCCGTTATATCAAACGGTGGATAGAAAAGACGGCATTCGCCATGGATGACAAGGTTTTTGATATTTTTCACAGACCTGTTTTCGTCAGTATCATTCTCTTTGGCCTGTCACTCGCCACAGAAAGGCTTGAGCTGACACCGACCATTCATTCTCTGACCTTGAGCGGACTTAAAACCGTGGCCATTTTCCTCTGGGCAGGTGCAGGCCTGAAATTCATGAAACTGCTTCTGGAATATTTAAGTCACGACAACAACCGGTTTAAAATGGTCCAGGACCGGACCTTGCCTCTGTTCAACAATCTCCTGATGATTCTTGTCATGGCCCTGTCCATATATTTCGTTTTTCTGGCGTGGAATATTGATGTCACCGCATGGATGGCGTCTGCAGGAATCCTCGGTCTTGCCATTTCCTTTGCCGCCAAGGATACCCTGGCAAACCTGTTCTCCGGTGTCTTTATCGTTGCGGATGCCCCGTATAAGATGGGCGACTTCATTGTCCTTGATTCGGGTGAGCGGGGAGAAGTGACCAACATCGGCATAAGAAGTACGCGCCTTTTAACACGTGACGATGTTGAAATCACGGTGCCCAATTCCATTATGGGAAATACGAAAATAACGAATGAGGCTGGCGGACCCCATGAGAAATATCGTATTCGCGTTCAGATAGGTGTGGCCTATGGTTCAGATATTGATAAGGTCCATGCGGTATTGCTGGATGTGGCAAACACCATACCGGAAGTCTGCACTATTCCCGAACCCCGGGTTCGTTTCCGGACATTCGGCAATTCAAGCCTCGATCACGAACTGTTGTGCTGGGTGGAAAAACCGGTTATGCGGGGGAGGGTGATACATATTCTTAACACTGCCATATACAAGCGTTTTATTAAAGAAGGCATTGAAATACCATTCCCCCAGCAGGATATTCATATTAAATAATTGGGAGCAGATAAATACTGGCGGAAATTCGCCGCCATTATTTTGTCAAGATGGACATCATAAAGAATCCTATGCCCCGATGGCGTTCAAGATCAGCGTCATCGGTCTTTCCTCTTCACTTTTACCGGTAAACCGGATCGGTCCGGGACTTCTGAAATCATCGTCTGAAGGAGAAGCCGCGAGCCACTTCTCTCTTAAAGCCTTTACAATCCTGAAGGCATTGGACTCCAGGTTCACCAGACTTTTTTCGATTACAAGCGTCATTTTCCCTTTTCTCTCCTCAAGGTGCATCAACGGCGCAATGGGAACGCCAATCGGCTCCCATTTTGAAAAATCCTGATCAAGATTTTTAATGGCCGCCATCTGTCCGGTTGCCCCATTTGCAACAAGGCTGAAAACCGTCAACCCAAGGTTGTATGTATAATCACAATCAAAGCGTGTCGGATCACTTCCTCTTCCGTCATAACCGAAAAAATGGGTCTGGGTTCTGAATTTGGGGACGGTTTTATCATAAATCCTGATCACCGCAGGCGGCAGTTCCTCTTCCTGTTCAAGTTTGCCGCTTTTAATGAATGTCTGGACAAGGGTTTTTTTCGATATGATATCCTGCTTGATAAGCAGAAACTCGCCATTTCCATAATTCCTGAACATCACAGGGCCATAAAAATCCGGGTCAAGGCCATCTCTTTCCAGCATGCTTTGAAAATAGTCATTTTTTATACCAATGGTATATTTTCCTTTTTCTTTTAAAATATCCAGGTAGTCCTTCACCATCGTCATAATGATCTTATCGGTTTCAACCTGTGAAAATTGAAAGTTTCCATGGCTATCCCTTTCCGTAAGAAGGCCTTGTTTGAAAAAATCAGGCATGTCATTGAACAGGTCGTCATCATGGGCATTCCAGAGACCTGCCGGCAGTTCAGGACGAACCCCTCTTACAAGCCTTCGCAAGTACTCAAGCTTATCCTCAAGCGTAGGGAACGTCGTGTGGAAATCCTTGTCATGCGTGTGGTTGTAGTCGGCAATAATCGTATTTAATTTTGTAATGATGATCTGAATTTCGTTTATATATTCCAGCACCCCTTCCGGAATGACGATAACACCGTAATTTTTACCGGCAGCCGCGCGTTTTACGATCGCATCACATATCAGACGGGACAGGTGTCTCAGGGTCATGCCATATGCCGAATAATCGACTTCCTGGGTTTCTTCTGCCTGTTTCAGTCTCTTCTCATCAATATAGTCTGCCAGGTCTTCACCGATCAGAGTCAGGTTGGCATGGGTTTGCAAGGCAACTTCAAGTGCCAGATGACTCGCGGTCCGGCCCATTACTTTGCAGATATGCCAGTATTTGACATCTGAATGGCCGTCCACACAGAGGCTGCCGATATTTCGGGCAAAGGATCGTGCTGCTGTGTGGAATCCAAAGGACATGGCGCAAAGCATCGTGCCGTTGCTGTCTTTGACCTGGATATCCCCATCGATCGTTTTGGGTACGCCGATGACCTGGATCCGGTCATCAAAAAGCTCCTGAGCCAGAAATGCCGCATTGGTATTGGAATCATCTCCGCCAACAATAATTAATGCATCAATATTCAATTTTCTGCAGGTTTCCCTTGACAACGCCAGCTTCTCTTTTGAATCAATTTTGGTTCTGCCGGTTTTGATCATTGAAAAACCGCCCTTGTTTCTGTTTGCATTGATCAGGCGCTCTGATATTTCGATGGCCTGACCTTCTATAATGCCATCCGGGCCCTGCAGAAAACCGAATATTTTGTTCCTGGGATTGGCGGCTTTTGCAGCATCAAAAAGACCTGCGATAACATTATGTCCTCCTGGAGCGGGGCCGCCTGAAAATACGATTCCTATTCTTCGCTCTTTGGTGAATGCGGTGAGATGGGGTTCATCTGTTTCGTTGTTACCGGAAATCAGCTGAACTTTGTTGCTACTGATTCTGGGGAGTTTTTTTAGCACCTCCGGGTCAAGGGAGAAGGTGTATTGATCTGTAGGTGAAAGAATCGAATATTTGTTTGCAAAGGCTTCGCATTTAGGAGGGACATATGTTATCCGTTCCGCTTCTTCAAGGCTCAGGTTATCAATTATTTTTTTTACTTCAGGATTAGAAAGAAGGGTCTCCATACCCAGTTGCTTATTACTCACAAAAAATCTCCTGTGATTTACAAAAAAATAGATTTATTTATATTTATCCATGTTGTATTTGTTCGCCAGTTTAATTCTATCTTCATCCGGAAGAGAGGTGATATACGACTTCCATCCCGGGCACCATCCTGCGTGCCATCTCCAGATACGGCCTGAAAATGATTTGGGGTTGTTGTCATATGTTGCTCTGAATTTGCATGTCTCACAATCATGGTTTGCCATTTCAGGTGCTCCTTGTTTTTTAGAGTTCGATAAATTCGATGATCCTGTCTGCTATCTCATCGGGTTTGTCTTCCTGCATAAAATGGCTGGCGCCTTTGATGCGCATTGTTTCTGCCTGGGGAAAAATACTTTCCATGGCTTTATGGGCATCAATGCCAATGCCGGTAATGGCACCTAACAAGGGATCATTTGTTCCCCATAAAAATACAGCCGGCTTGTCTGACCATTTTGCAACGGCATTTTCCTTGATTTCTTCAAATATGGCGATTTCGGTGTGCGCTTTTGAAAACAAATTAATCCCGGCACGTATTTTACATTTGCATTCATCATCTGTGCCTCTGAAGGGTTCTGCATAGGTTTCAAGAACGGCATCGGACATAACCGATGTTGAAAGAAGCTGCATGGCACCTTTTACCGCATCGGGATAAACCATTTCGATCAGCGGTCTGGGTTGTGAAAAGAAACCATTTGTAAACCCCATGATGGATTCAAGATCGAGAAAAGAGATTTCCGGGAAGGCCAGCATGGTATTCAGGATAATCAGATGGCTCATTCTGTCCGATTGTCTTAACGTGGCGGCAGCGCCGATCGGTCCGCCCCAATCGTGAATGACTGCGGCAAAATTGTCCAGATTCATCAGCTCAATGAATTCTTCCAGTCTGTCCACTTCATAAAGGGGACTGATGATTGACCCATCTCCCGGGCAGCTTGATTTGCCAAAACCAATATGGGAAATGGAGATACACCTGTAAGGAGAATTCTCATCCGGCGCAATACGGGTGATGATGTTTCTGTAAAGAAATGCAGATGTCGGATATCCGTGCACGAACAAAATGGGTTTGCCATCAGGGTTGCCGGTTTCAAGATAATGCATGACATCGCCATTTGGAAGCGTCACAAAATGATCCTGCAGGAGGGGGATTTCATCCTGACGCTCGCAGGCATACATCCATAAAGAGAGTACGAACAGGAGTGCAACCATGACGGTCTTTTGCATGATACCATGATGATTGAAAAAGGCCTTTATCGCATTCTTTTTGTTAAGGCATATCATGGATGTTTCCAATTCAAATTTGCTTTCAGTTACCATTTTATAAACTCCTCTCAATGTAATAATCTGGGTTGGATCATGTTTAAAACCATGTTGCTCAGGGCGTTTTCTTTCATGTGCTTCATGGCAAAAAATTGATTCTGTGTCTAAATGCCTTCTTCACTGGGTATGGTGTCAAACGTCGCGAGTCTGTCCTGATGACGCTCTCCCAGAAAAGGGGTTTCAAGCCAGTTTCTGACCAGTTCCATGGCAAGTGTTTCCCCGATCACACGGCCACCCAGGACAAGAATATTCGAGTCATTGTGATATCTGCTCATTTGAGCCGAAAATATATCACTGCAAAGTGCGGCACGAACATGGGGGAATCTGTTTGCCACCATGGACATGCCCAGGCCGGTCCCGCATAACAGAATGCCACGCGTGAATTCTCCCCTGGAAATTTTTGAGGCCACCTTCATGCCATATTCTGCATAATTAACCGATTGTTCACTGAATGTCCCCACATCCTTGACTTCAATAGTTGCGTCGACTAAAAACGATTTGATTTTTTCCTTGAGCGGAAATGCAGCGTGGTCGCACCCGATAATGACAGGCGCGGATTTGACATACTTCTGGTTATCCATGGTCACATCCTTTGATTCTATTGAAATTTAAAGTCAAATTTTAACTGAGCCGTCCATGCATCAGTTGGTTTATATGTATTGGTAGACTCATTGGGTCCGTAAAATATTGAAGGGTTGCCGACGAGCTGCACATTCACATTTTCATCAATTGTCGCTTTCTGGAGAAGATATTTTTTCGGTGTCAGCAAATCTTCGTAAAAGCCGCCTGTTTTGAAATAGGCGCCAATCAGTGATATCTCAAGGCCTTGTCGGGCAAACCAGGTCAGTTTTCCATTGAATTCCATACCTAAAAACGGATCTACTTTCTGGTGGTAGTCCACATTCTGCAGGGAAACCAGTGCAGGTACCAGGGTTCTTTTTGTGCCGTCCGGCGCCGAGTAGGATCTCAGGTTGAAATAGAAATATGACAGCATGAAGACATCCCAGTAGTCCTCTTCATAGTACTTGACATTGGACCGCCATGCAGCCAGCGCCTGGGTAAAAAGTTCAAAATGTTCGCTGATCCGGTATTTGGTGCCTATTTTGAAAGCGGTCATGTTTTGATAAGACATGACTTCCGTATCTCTTGGCATAACATAAGTCGCAAAATTGCTGATCAGGGGATGATATTTGTCTTCAATCTCGTTTAGGAGGTATGCTTTCATATAGGGCCTTGGGGTTCTGTTCCCTTCCGGCTCAAATGACCGGTCCATGAAATGGTTTGCCTCATACCATTTACTGCCGCCTGATGTGTATAAAAAACCGGCTTCCGGTGTATATCTGCCCATATCGTAGCTTGCCATGGCAAAAAAACTGATGCCAAATGGAATTTCGAGATCTTCCACATTAAAATTTAATGTTCGGTATTGTTCGCCGTTTGCATCAACCTGAGCAAGAACAGTGTTGAAAATATCAGGAATCTGCTTTAAAATTTTACCTTCATCATTTTTCGTAAACGGAACAATGGGGCCCTGCCGGATATCATATCTTGCATAGATTTTCAGTTTATCTTTATGGTAATCCAGTTCGCCGGACAGGCTGTTAACTCTTAAATCCTCATACGTGGGAGATCCTGAGCCGCCTCTGGCTCTTGCCAGCTGAATTTTCCCTTTGAGGGTATCCTTGTTGTCATACATTAAAAGAAATGCAAATACGGTCTGGTCATCTTTGTCCTGATAGTTATCATCATTCTGTGTATCGGTGTAATAAATCCCCTCGGGATGCTCAAATGCGTATTTGTTGTACCCCTCACTTTTTATGCCGTAGGCAAACGCAAAGGTTTGATTGGGATATTTGGGCAGGCCGATTCCATATATCAATCCGTTGAGATTGATACCGAGTATCTCATCCGGAAAAATACCTGCAGCAATAATACCGGCCGGCGTAATCATTTCAAGAAAGACGGATTCGACGATGAGTTTCTGATAATCGAGTCTCGACTGCAGAAAATCTTTGGTAGGACTCTTATTATCATACACCACATTCGGATAATCCATTTCATACATGAATCCGCCATGATACAAAGACATGTGCAAGAAGACCATGCCATCATTAAATTCAATCACAGGTTTCAGTGTAAGATCATGATACATGAAGGCTTCCACTTCATTTGTCTGGGTTCTCACGTCCAATTCCTTGACTGAATCCCATTTTTTATCGTTTCCATTATACCCGTTTACATCTCTCTCACTGTAGAAAACACTATTTATCTGAAAATCCCCCTTCAAATGAAATTTCGCATTTCTGAAGAGCGCGTAATTCCCTTCTTTGGGTGGATCCAAAACACTGCCGGAAACCTTTTCCTTGATTTGCTTGTCCGTTTTTTCAAACAGTTTTTCCAGATTGAAAGGGCTCGATTGCTCATCTTCCTCCTTGTCCATAAACAGACTGTCACAATAGGGCGTCCTGAAAAATGTTAAAATGAGAAACAGGCATAAACACAGCATCAAGATCAATTTCATCCATCACTCCTTGTTTTGCATAGAGGGCCATTTGAATTCATAATCATCTTTTTGCCTATAATGAAGAAATAAAACAAAACCGGCTTGCATCAATGCTTTCAACAGCCAGGTTCATAAAGCAATTGCCTTTGCCGTCAAAATTAATGTTGCCTGCTCCCTTGCTGAGTGAGGGCATGATTCCCAGGTCACTGAGCGATATGGATACCTTGAGCGGTTTATCTGGCTCGCAACCGGCAATTTCCTGAAAAAGTTTGGTCACCAGACTTCTGTGGTCAACGATCCCGATTCCTTTGTTATCTTTCATCAGATGGATATGACACAGATCCTCCAAAGGTTTTATTTCCAGATCCAGGTAAAGATTGCCGTCTTCGATGCTGAAAGACGAATCGACTTTTAACGTGATATCTATGGATAGCAGTGCTTTTGCAATTTCATTTTCAAGTATTTCTGCATGAATGTCATTGACGGCAATCAACGCCGTATTTGCTGAAACCAGGTCAGGCTGGGTAAAATCCACAGCAATGCCTTCCGGATTAAGGGTAAGGGCAAGCGTCATCACATCATCCGGATTCTCGGTCGCAATGTAGTCTTTTAAGGTTGCTATCCTGTCCGGACCCAAAACGATTCTGAAACTGTTCATCATGCTGCTGATCACCTGATTCAGATTGTACTGGGAAATACCAATACCCAGATCCGTCGTGCCTGTTTTTATTTTTGACATATCTATGTTTGTATCTGTATTATCCACCTGTACATCCGGCCAGACGGGTTTTTCCGTTTCAGGATCAATCGCCAGATTTTTTGTGTCTGTGGCATAAAGTCCTGCACCGACGGCTGCAAAATCAGCATCCGTATCTTCCGGTAACCCAAATATGTTTAGAAACAACTGGGAATCAAGGGTAAGATTTTCCAACAGATTCAGGAACGCATTTTCTGACGCGTCGCTTTCTGCACCTGTATCGTCGTTGTTCTTTGCAAGATCGGCAAGCATATCGGAAAGAGAAAAGGAAACCGGGCCGATGACCTGGTCTGAAAGACCGGCTGAATCGATAATGGGGTCAAGAAGATCGATGAGCCAGTTCATCATTTGAGCATATGCGGACTGATTTTGAACTCTGGAGGTCAGATCAAGTTCCATGGAAAGACCTCTTGTCTCCTCGTCATCCTTTATGTATGTGTCGTTCAGGTTGAGATTTGCACCTATCAATGACCCCAGTTCCAGATAAAATATGTACCCGTCAGATGTGGACGGTTTAAGTTTTGTCAGTTTCAGGCTTCCCGGCACCATATTCTGAAACTGTGCTTTAAGACTGTCCAGGGCATTTTGTCCCAGGGTAATGCCAAGCCCGTTCTTGACAAGTTTGTCCGAAGACGGTTTTAAGGGATTTTCCCGTGTCCGTAAAAGCAGCTTCTTTTTCGATGCCTGATTGTCCGGATAAATCACCTGAATGAGCAACGGATAGATAAGGAAACTGTCATCAAAGGTATATTCACAGGTGTAGAATCCGCTGGCTTCATCCAGAAATGCTTCCACGCTGAAATGATTCCCGCCATCGCTGATATATACCCTTTGATCCATGGGGTCTTTGCCTTTGAACCGTGTCGCTGTTTCGATATAAACAGGGATCTGGACATTGGGTTTGACATAATCGCCGTCACTCAATGGACGAATATCTGTACTCTTTGTCTGGCCTGTCAAATACACGTCAATCTGTTGCCCATCCTCATAGCCCAGGGCATTAATCGAATCGCCCGGCATGTAATGATCTGAGTCATAAAAGGGTTCATAGGCGTCCTCGCCTTCCTTTTTCAAATATCCGCAGCCAAGAGACAGATAAAGAATGATTGCTGATGATATAATTGAAACAAATTTCAGATATCTTTGCATGTTTCCTCCTCTTTATTTTTTTTAAAGAAAACGGATTTAAGTCCAAAATGTTACATTTGTTATCATCCTCCTTTTTTATTGTTTTTTTATACCCGGATTCCTGGTCTCCATACCCGTGCTGGAGAGCAGAATCACACCTCCCAGAATTCCCAGGATCGAGAAGTATTGGATCGTATTGAGCGTAATGCCGTATATCAGGTATTCCAGCAGTATGGGGGTCAAAATCGTACATGCATTTATGCAGGGCACGACAACGACCGCCCGCCCCCCTAAAAACCCAATCTGGGTAAAAACCAGCGCAGATACGGCTGCGATAAAAGCAATATACGGGTAGGGCGTATACAGTTGTCCCACAAAATCACCATTTGCTTCAACCAGGGCAATGTCCCCAAGAAAAAGACCAATGCCTATCATCACACCTGCAAGTGACCCGAAAACCATGCCGTGCAGCGTGTGGGTGATCAGGGAATAGGGGACAAGAACAATGAAAATCGAAATTATTATACCCGAATATTTGATCAGCTCATAAATCTGAAACGACTGGGGCGTCATTATTTTGCTATCATTTAATGTCAGTGAAAGGGTGCAGAGAACAATCAGGGTGCATCCGGCAATCTCTCTTGGTCCGACCTTTTCCTTCAGGACATATTTGGCAAAAACCACCAAGGCTATAAGTCCCAGTCCTGTGCAGGAAGAAACTGTGGATGGCTTGTCCGTCAGTTTCATGGCATAAGAATAAAGACCAATGCTTGACGCCGTAACGATGACACCGAAAAGCCATATCAAAAAATCGTTGCGGTTTTCTTTTGAAAACATATTAAGGCCCTGAGTCAGGACATCAACCTTCATCTTTTGAATGCCTTTTCCGACATTCAAGGCAATCGTACTTGAAGTGCTTATGGCGATACCTGTAAATATCGTTAAATCCATTTCTTCTCCTCAGGCTGTTATGCGTTTTATACCATTTTTAGTCTTTCACCCACGTTCCCCCTGATTCGATCCGTTTGCGGATGCAGTCCACAACGTCAGGAAGGTCACGTGATGTAATATACTTCTGAATAAAAGCAGGTACTTTTAATCCTGTTTCCACTTTTGTCAGCACAAAAGATACCAACGTGTTATTTTCATCAATCACATCGAATTTGAAATATCCGGCGTTGCTTTTGATATCATGGGGATAACCCGTATCCAGTTTAAAGTCTACCTGATAGATATCCTTATGAATCGTATAAAGCGTCGTGTACGCGATGGTTGTAAAATACACTTTAAACTTTTTATAAACCAGCGCATTGTTTTCCCAGGTTTTGACGACCTTGCTTTCCTTTTTTCTCGGAAAAAAGAGGTGATGTTTGTTGAAGTCGCAGAAGAGGGTAAAACACCTGTCAATGGGGGCAGCCACAATAGCTGCGGCTTCACCGTATCCATTTTCACTGCCATCTTTGCCTTTGATTTCCGTATATTTATAAACGACTTCCTTATTCATCAATTTTTGACGATTCTCATCATTAAAGCGAACCAATACTTGAGGAGTAATTGCAGATTCTTCTCCAATCGCAAGGTTTACAAAAAAAAACAGCGTTAAAAATTTGAGTATAAGAAATTTGTTTTTCATCATGTGCAACCGGAATTTTTCTTTTAAAATTTTTCAGGAAATAATTTTTTTATACTGTCTTCATTTGCCTGGCATATGCCGCGTTCCGTAATAAATCCGGTGACCAGTCTTGCAGGGGTCACGTCAAAGGCATAGTTTCCTGCAGGGCTGTCTTTCGGGGGAACGAGAACGCTTTTGATTGTTCCATTATCTTTCCCCTGGATAAACCTGATCTCATCCGGGTCCCGTTCTTCTATGGGAATTTCCGTTACACCATCCCTTACGTTCCAGTCAAACGTACTCGAAGGAAGCGCCACATAGAAAGGAACATGATTATCTTTTGCGGCAAGCGCTTTTAGATACGTGCCGATCTTGTTTGCCACATCGCCTGTATAGGTCGTTCTGTCGGTTCCAACCAGAACAAGATCGACCAGGCCATGCTGCATCAGGTGGCCACCTGCATTATCGGTGATTACCGTATGTTTGATCCCGTGTTTTCCCAATTCCCATGCGGTAAGCCGTGCTCCCTGGTTAAGGGGCCTTGTTTCATCCACCCATACATGAATATCAATGCCATTATCATAAGCCGAATACATCGGTGCGGTGGCTGTGCCATACTCAACGCATGCCAGCCATCCTGCATTGCAGTGTGTCAGTATATTTACGGTGTCGCCTTTTTTCCGCTTGCTGATCTCTTCCACAATTTTAAGGCCGTATTGACCGATTCTTTCACAGTTGTCTGCTTCAAATTCTGTGATTTCAGAAGCTTTATTCCGTGCAATCGTGACTCTTTCCGATTGTGTCAGTCCTTTTAATACCTCTTCAAGTGAATCGTCAACAGCCCAGGAAAGGTTCACTGCCGTGGGCCTCGATGATTTGAGGCGGTCACATGCTTCAATGAGCATGCTGTCATTCATGACATTGTTTTTCAGTTCCTGGGTGATGATATACACACCATAAGCACCGGTCGCCCCGATGAGCGGGGCGCCTCTTACCACCATTTCCTTGATGGCGTGTATCACGTCATCAAGGTTTTTCAGATCGATAATGACGAGTTCATGGGGAAGCATTCTCTGATCAATGACGCTTACTAGTGTTTCATCTTCCGGATTCAGCCATATCGGGCGAATATTGATACCATCTACTTTCATGTGTTACCCTTAAATTTATTTTGTTTATAGAGAATCTATCCCTGATGTTTTAATGTATTATAAAGATCAAACGCTCCCTCCGGTGTTTCATTGTCATGAACAACGGCTTTAACTGCCTGGATCATGGCAACAGGGGATTCGGCCTGAAAAATGTTCCGGCCCATATCAACGCCTGAGGCACCCTGCTGTATGGCGTTGTACGCCATTTTTAAGGCATCGAACTCCGGGATTTTTTTGCCGCCGGCCATCACAATAGGCACAGGACAGGATGCGGTTACGGTTTCAAATCCTTCTTCAATATAATAGGATTTAATGTATTGGGCGCCCAGCTCTGCGCAAATTCGGGTTGCCAGCCTGAAGTATCTCGCATCTCTTGCCATATCCTTGCCCACAGCTGTCACGGCCAATGTGGGAATACCATAACGCGTGCCGATATCCACCATTTTTGTCATATTGATGATGGACTCTTTTTCGAATTCTCCCCCGATAAACACCTGTACGGCCATGGCGCATACATTAAGGCGTATGGAATCTTCAATATCCACAGCGATGTCTTCATTGGACAGTTCTTTTAATATGCTTGTGCCACCGGAGACTCTCAATACAACTGACTGTGACAGGGATGGCGGGACAATGCTTCGCAAGATCCCCCGGGTCAGCATTAACGTGTCCGCATAGGGCACAATCGGGAGGATATTGAGATCGATTCTCTCAAGTCCTGTTGTCGGTCCCTGGAAATAGCCATGATCGATAGCAAGCATGACGGTTCGTCCGGATTTGGGATTGAAAATCCGTGATAACCTGTTCTTCATTCCCCAATCGAGCGAATTCGACCCCTTCAGGAAAAAACCGTCCGATTTCTGTGGTGTGTCCGTATAATATTTTTTCCCTTCCTTCAAATCATCCATGTCTGCCATGTTTTCCTCCTTAACCGTTCTTGTATTCAAATAAGAAAAAACTTCAAATTCAGATAAACTTAAATATGTGTTATATGGCTATTTTCAAGCCGCTATTTTTCAAGAGTTTACGTGCCTGATCTGCAATATTCTCCGCAGTAAATCCAAAATTTTTCAAATTGGTTCCGCCAGGCGCAGACGCTCCGAATCTGTTGATACCTATAATCAAACCACTGTCTCCTGTATATTTTTCCCAGCCCATGGGACTTCCTGCCTCTATTGCCATCCGGGCTTTCACATCAGGCAAAAGGATGCTTTGTTGATATTCGGAAGATGTTTTTTCAAACAATTCCCAACTGGGCATGCTGACAACGCGCACGGAGATATTCTCTTTCGAAAGGAGCGCTTTCGAAAGGACAGCAATATGAACTTCCGAGCCGGATGCAATGAGAATAAGGTCAGGCGTACCATCGGCGTCTTCCATGATATAGGCGCCTTTTCCCAACGCATTTTTTGCGCCGTGTCTTGCCAGTATCGGCAGTTTCTGACGGCTCAGGATAAGGGCTGTCGGGCCATCTTTCTTTTCTACGGCGTGTTTCCAGGCCTCAGCTGTTTCAATGGCGTCACAAGGGCGGATTACCGTTAAGCCCGGAATGCATCTCAAGGATATCAGGTGCTCAATTGGTTGATGCGTGGGGCCATCTTCACCCACAGCAATGCTGTCGTGGGTAAAAACATAGATCAACGGCAGTTTCATCAGGCTGGCCACGCGTATCGCGCCCCTCATATAATCTGCAAAAACCAGAAATGTGCCCCCATATGGCTTCAGGCCTTTATGAAGATACATACCGGTCATGATACTTCCCATGGCATGTTCACGCACACCGAATCTGATATTCCTTCCATCGTAAGAATCTTTCTGAAAATCATGGCTGAAATTCAAATAGGTTTTATTGGACGGGGCCAGATCGGCAGACCCTCCGATGAGAGACGGAAGGTTTTTGGCTATGGCGGTTAAAACCTTTCCTGAGGCGGCGCGGGTTGCGATTGGAGAATCTGCAGGGGAAAATACCGGTATGTCTTTATCCCATCCGTTCGTGAGAAGACCATTCATCTGATGGGACCATTCCATGGCCAGTTCAGGGTATTCTTTTGAAAATGAATGATAGGTTTCGCGCCATAACGATTCGTTTGCCATTCCTTTTTCAATACAGTGTCTGAAGTGTTTCAACGCATCGTCAGGCACATAAAACGATTTGTCTTCAGGCCAGCAAAGATTCCTTTTCGTCAGGCGAACTTCCTCTTCACCCAGAGGGGCGCCATGAGCGTCGCTTGATCCCTGTTTGTTGGGGCTTCCAAAAGCGATCTGGGTTTTAACCAGAATCAGTGACGGCTTGCCGGATTCTTTCTGCGCGTCCGAAAGTGCCGTTGAAATGGCGTTGATATCGTTGCCGTCTTCTACTTTGATGGTGTGCCAGTTTAATGCCTCAAAGCGTTTGGCCACATCTTCCGTAAAGGCAATATCGGTTTTTCCTTCAATGGAAATCTGATTGTCATCATAGATGCAGATCAGTTTTGAAAGCCCCAGATGGCCTGCAAGAGAAACCGCTTCATGACAAACGCCTTCCATCATGTCTCCGTCGCCGCACATGACATAGGTAAAGTGATCAACGATTTGATATCCGGGACGATTGTATTTTGATGCCAGGTGGCGTTCAGCCAATGCCATACCCACGGCATTTGCCATACCCTGGCCCAGAGGGCCGGTTGTCGTTTCGACACCGGGAGTATGGCCAAATTCCGGATGTCCGGGTGTTCTGCTTTCCCACTGGCGAAATTTTTTAATATCATCCAGGGAAAGGTCGTATCCTGTCAGGTATAGAAGACTGTAGAGCAGCATGGACGCATGGCCCCCGGAGAGAACGAATCTGTCCCGGTCATGCCAGAGCGGATTTTTTGGATTGTGCTTTAGTATCCGGGTCCACAGCGTATAAGCTGCTGCCGCAAGTCCCATGGGTGCACCTGGATGACCGGAATTCGCTTTCTCGATGGCATCGATTGAAAGTGTCCTGATGGTGTTGATACAGAGGTCGTCAATTGTGTAATGATCAAAAGCCATGTGTAATTCCTCAATTTCTGATGATATTGTCTCAAAAAATTTGCCTGATACAGTTAGACAAAAAGGGAAGAAACCGATTCACCTTTGAAACTCCTCCTCATTCCCTCACCAATGAGTGAGGCCACAGAGAGAACTTTGATTTTGTCACATTCAACTGCTTTTCCATTCAGCGGTATCGTATTGGTGACAACCAGGGTTTTTAATCTGGATTTGTTTATCCGGTTTATCGCCGGTCCTGAGAGCACCGGATGCGAACAGCAGCAATGAACTTCCATTGCACCATTATCAAGCAACGCTTCGACGCCTTCTGTCAGCGTCCCTGCCGTGTCAACCATATCGTCTATAATGATGGCTTTTTTTCCTTCTACATTTCCGATAACGGCCATTGCCTTTGCAACGTTTGGCGCATCCCTTCTTTTATCGATGATGGCAAGCCCCGCATCCAGACGTTTGGCAAACGCACGCGCTCTTTCAACACCGCCTGCATCCGGAGATACGATGACAATGTCATTATTATGATAATTTGATTTAATGAAATCAAGAATGATTGGCGCTGCATAGAGATTGTCCACAGGCACATTGAAAAAGCCCTGAATCTGGCCGGCATGCAAATCCATGGTGATGATTCTTGAAATGCCTGCTTTTTCAAGAAGATCTGCAACCAGTTTTGCACTGATGGGTACTCGGGGTATCACTTTTTTATCCTGTCTTGAATATCCGAAATAGGGGATAACAGCGGATATTTTTTTTGCAGATGACCGTTTCAGTGCGTCAGCCATCAGAAGGATTTCCATCAGGTTGTCATTAACCGGTTCACATGTTGATTGAACAATGAAGACTTCCTGGGATCGAACATTCTCTTGAATTTCAATCTGAATTTCGTCATCGGAAAATTTGTTTACTTTTGCACTTCCCAATGTCTCATTCAAATACTCACACACTTTTTTCGCAAAATCCGGATTTGAATTGCCGGTAAATATTTTAAATCCGTTCATAATGATCTCTTTTTGTCCTGTATTAATAGGTTATTCATTGGCTTTTAATTCAAGTAACCCTCTTTTTTATCAGAAACGCTTTCCAGCAAAGAAGAAAACGATTTTGAGAATGCATCAAGCCCTTGGTCCTGGAGACTTTGGAGCACTCTGTCCAGATCAATTCCAAAAAGATGTAGTTCCTGAATTCTTTGATCCGCCAGATTCAGTCCGGCTGTCAATGTTTCGCTGACCGATCCATGATCCAGAAATGCATCCACTGTATTTGGCGGCAGCGTATTGACCGTATGAGGGCCGATGAGTTCATCCACATACATGGTATCCGGAAAATCCGGATTTTTTGTGCTGGTGCTGGCCCAAAGCGGTCTTTGAACCTTGGCCCCCTTTTTTGCCAACACATTCCAGTCCGAACCTGAAAAAAGCTGCATGAATTTGGCATAAGCACTTTTTGCGACAGATATGGCCATTGTCCCAATCAGATCTGTTCGGTCGGTTTCAAGTAAAAACCGGTCAATGGCTGAATCTGTCCGACTGATAAAAACGGATGCGACAGAGGAAACCCGATCGGCAGATAATCCGCCTTTTATTGAAGGCCCCTGTTTAATAAGCTGTTTGATCCCTTTGATATAACTTTGGGCGGAAGCAACATAATGTCTGACAGAAAAAATAAGCGTGACATTTACATTTACACCGGCTGCAATAAGGCGTGTCACCGCGTCCATGCCGTTTTGCGTTGCAGGAACCTTGATCATGACGTTGGGCCGGTCAAGGGTTTGAAACAGGCGTATCCCTTCCTGATAGGTTTTAGCAGAATCATTTGCGATTTCAGGGCTGACTTCCAGGCTGACAAATCCGTCCGCCCCGTTGGTTTTTTCGTAAACAGGTTTTAAACAGTCTGCCGCCTCCCGGATATCCGAAAACGCCAGGGCTTCATAGATCGCCGGGGCAGAGTTTCCCTGTTTTGCAAGTATTGCGATATCCTCATCATAATCCGCGCTGGAAGTGATTGCCTTTTCGAATATGGAAGGATTGGATGTAACGCCGGTTATCCCTTTGTCTATAAGGGCTTTGAGGCCACCTTTCCGTAGCAGCTGCCGTTCTATATAGTCGAACCAGATACTCTGTCCGAGTTCGTTTAATTGGTGAATTTTTGTCATGGGGAAATCCCTTCAAAAAAAATTTCTAAAATGACTGACCGTGTCTAATATGGACCGCTCATTCGCCCTCAAATTCACAGAGGCAAAACACATTCTGACCGGGTATCTTTTCCCTGCCGTTTAATTCCGGAAGCTCAACCACGAAGGCGCATTCCAGTATATCCCCCCCGAGTTCCTCAACAAGTTTTACGGCTGCAGAAATGGTCCCGCCTGTTGCGATGAGATCGTCAATGATCACGACCCGGTCTCCCTTATTAATCGCATCTTCATGCATTTCCACAACATCAGTGCCGTACTCCAGGGAGTATTCAGCCTGTATGGTTTTGTAAGGCAGTTTTCCTTTTTTTCTGACCGGTATAAAACCCACGCCCAGACGGTATGCCAAAACAGCACCGAAAATGAATCCACGTGCATCTATGCCGACGATTTTATCCACATCCATTTCCTTATAGCGATCATAAAAGCGCGCCATGGTTTCCTTAAAAGCTTCCGGTTCCTGTAGAAGTGTGGTTATGTCCCGGAACATCACACCCTTTATGGGCCAATTGGGGACGGTTCTGATTTTTTCTGCAAGATTCATTTTTCCTCCTTGTCTTTGACATTCTCCTGGCAAATGACGGTTTATCGAACTTTATTGGTCATATGTATGAGGATTTTTTTCATATTTTCTGCATTCTGTTTGAAAACCGCCATGATTTCTTCCCAGCTGACCGGCTCTTCATCCGTTTTCCAGCAGTCATAATCCGTGCTCATGGCAACAGCCGCGTAAGGGATATTGCATTCATTGGCCAAAGCAGCTTCGGGTGCTATGGACATGTTGATGATGTCACCACCCAGGATGCGAAACATGTTTGATTCTGCGCGTGTGGAAAATCTGGGGCCTTCTATGGTCATGACCGTACCTTTTGGATGGTACTTGAAATCGAGTTCTTTGGCCGTTTCAATAAGCGCATTTCTTAAATCAGTGTTAAACGGATCTGCCATGGCGCAATGGCGTGCGCCATTTTTAAAGGAGTCAAAAAAGGTGTTTTTGCGGTGGCGGGTAAAATCGATAAACTGATCAGGAATGACAAAATCTCCCCGGCCAATCTCTTCCCGCAAACTGCCACATGCCGTGGTGGCAACAATATGCGTGGCGCCACTCTCGATCAGGGCATAGACATTGGCCCGATAATTGACCTCTGTCGGTGACAGGTGGTGTTTTTTCCCGTGCCTTGAAAGAATGACAACGTTCACCCCGTTTATTTTTCCGTGAATAATCTCAGATGAAGGGTCACCATAGGGGGTGTGGACATCTGAAGACTTGATGTATTGCATGAAATCGGGATTGTCCAGTCCCGAGCCTCCGATAATACCAATTTTGGTCATTGTTTCAACCTCTCTCCTGGGCAGATCGTTCTATACGACATTAAATAATCAAAAGCATCATCCATATTCATATACAGTTTGTCTTACACACCGGCTTTTTCACGTATGGCTTTGGCTTTATCTGTTTTTTCCCATGTGAACTCAGGTTCGCTTCTTCCAAAATGGCCATATGCCGCGGTTTTTTTGTAGATAGGTCTTAACAGATCAAGCTGGCTGATAATCGCCTTTGGTCTTAGATCAAATACTTCTGTCACAATTTTTTTCAATTCCGCAGTAGGAATTTTGCCTGTTCCCATTGGATCCACCATAACGGAAAGCGGGTGGGGAACACCAATGGCATAGGCTATCTGAACTTCACATTTGGCGGCAAGTCCTGATGCCACGATATTTTTGGCTATGTATCTGCCCATGTAGGAAGCACTTCTGTCCACTTTTGACGGGTCTTTTCCTGAAAAACAGCCGCCCCCATGACTGCCATGGCCGCCGTAGGTATCTACAATGATTTTTCTTCCGGTAAGGCCGCAGTCTCCCATTGGCCCGCCAACAACAAAACGGCCGGTCGGGTTCACATAAAATTTTGTATTGTGGTCGATCATTTCAGCAGGCAGTGTTTTACGAATAACCTCATCGATCACCACCTGTCGTATCTGGTCGATTGTCGCCTCCGGCCGGTGCTGCGTGGATATGACGACGGCTTCTATCCGCCTGGGTTTCCCATCCTCGTATTCGATGGTGACCTGACTTTTGCCGTCCGGCCTTAAAAAGTTGACGGTTTCGTTTTTTCGAATTTCCGCAAGTTTTTGGCAGAGTTTATGGGCAAATAGGATCGGCATGGGCATGAGCTCAGGGGTTTCGTTTGTTGCGAATCCGAACATGAGCCCCTGATCGCCGGCTCCCTGATCCATATATTCATTTGAGCTTTCATCCACTCCCAGTGCAATATCCGGTGACTGCCGATCGATACTGGTCACAATCGCACAGGTCTGCCAGTCAAATCCCATATCCGATGAATTGTATCCGATTTCCCGGATCGTGTTTCTTACGATTTCAGGCATATGAACGTAACAATCGGTCGTGATTTCACCTGCGATGACTGCAAGCCCGGTAGTTACAAGCGTTTCACAGGCGACTCGGCCTTTCTTGTCTTGTGCCAGGATTGCATCCAGAATGTTGTCAGATATGGCATCTGCTACCTTGTCCGGATGTCCTTCAGTTACGGATTCTGATGTGAAGAAAAATTTTTCGCCCATGGTAATACCCTTTCTTTACTTTTTATGTGTAAACGATTCAATGCTCTCTACAAGAACAAGTCCATTATATGATTTTCAATTATTCTCTTGATTAACCGTTTTTGCCATTTCGTCCGATCAGCCTGGGGTAATCACGCGTAAATGACATGCTGTAACAATAGTTGCAGTAAAGCCCCAATGTGGGCGGATCAACACCCATTTCGTTGAATCCCAGATCCGGGTAGACGCCATATTTCCCAAGCAATTCGTGAACGGTCTCGCCAAGTCTCAGATAGAATTCAGTCGGGGGGGGATCGTTTTCCGAAAAACCACCCACAAGAGGACTGGCCGTCCATACGGTAAACCACGGGACGATGCCTCGTTTAATCAGGAATTCAAAACCTTCGATGTAGGATTTCAACGCCTCATCCTGACTGAGGAAACCCTTGCGGGGCGCACACTCAAATCCGGCCACAAAACTCGTTCCCACGTGTCCCCGGCCAAAAACATCAACAGCGTCTTCCAGGCGCTTGATCCATTCCTTCCGGCCAATTGCTTTTGTCTTTCCGGGAAGCAGTTCAGGCCAAAGGCCCTCATTCCATACTTCCAGGTTGAACAATACGTTTTGTACACCCAGCTTTTGCAAATCCTTTTGGTCTTCTTTTTCAAAAGCCTGGGAAAATACGGTCAGTTCTTCAGGTTTATCGATACGGTTCAGGATGGCTTCGATGCATTTTTTATAGTAGCTTGCTTCCTTGCTGGTGTTATAGAGCGCGCCGCCACAGATTTTAAGATCCTTCAGGTTGATATCTTCACACGCAAGCGAGACAGCCTCTGCCAGTACGTTGTAGTCAGGAATGGCTTCGATTAATTTCTTTTCTATAGCGACTTCCATGGCTGCGGACAACAGGCAATACTTGCATGCTTCATCTTTCCTCATGTATGCGCAAAAATCAAGGGGGCTTACCAGCAAGCAAAAGGGCCCCCTTTGCATGATCATGTTGGCGACATCTTTGCCATCGGAGGTCTGTTTGTCAATATAGGACGGGCGTTTAATGAATTTCACCGCTCCCATATTCTGCCCCCCGCAGAAAAGACTGTATTTTCCCTCTCCGTCCTTATTGATTTCATAAGGACTTTTGCCATCTATCTTGATATCTACTGTTGTTTCATCGGCTTTGAAGATAAACTGGTTCGGAATGGGAATCTGTTCGAGCACGGTTTCCTGCAGCTTGTTTGTAATGCCTGTGACACAGGTGTTGGGAGCTGCATTTTTAAGATCCTCAGTTATTTTTATTCCGCGTCTGCAAACGTCAGCATGCAAGATAATATTCCGAGGTGTATCAGAAAATTGATCCATAAGTTTTTCTAGGTACTGCATCGTTTACCTCCATTTGTTTATTCATTTTGGTTCTGCATCACGACCATTGCTGAACCGTTTTCCTGCTTCCTGCTTTTATTTTATGTTTTGTCGGTATGCCTTACAGCTATTGAACTGCTCATCAGCTCGCGCATGCGTTGACGGTAATTCATGTAGCTTTCACGCAATGCATCCAACGCCTCTGTTATTTCCCCCTCTGAGCCTTTGACAACTTTTTGAAGGAAAATTCTCTGTATGGTGACAACATCATGCAATTCGGCTTTGTCCATTGAATCGAAAAGCATTTCTATAATTTTTATTCTGAATGGCCGACAGGAGTTGAACATCAGGAGCAGGATCGAATTATTAACGACTTCCGCTGTCGTGTCCTGAAGAGAGATTAACAGTTTGGCCATTTTTTTTCTGTTCATGGTGTTTATACATGCCTCCTGCTGATCAATAATCTGGACCAGCAATTTGATATCTCTGGCAGAGGCGCGTTTGGCGGCGAGCTCCAGAACCGGAGGCCAGAATAAAATCCAGAACTCCCATATTTCATCAAGGAGGTAACCGTCTATAGGCAGATTGGCACTATCTTCCTCCAGTTTCTGGAATGTGAATCCCAAAAAATCGACTCCGGCATTTTTCAGGTAGTCGTTGACATAGATCCCGTCGCCCTGGCGAATTGAAAGGACTTTCATGGATTCGAGCTGTTTTAAGCCCAATCTTACGGACGTGCAATCGACATGCATCTCTTCCGAGATATTTTTCACTGTAGGCAGTTTGGTGTCGGGTTTCAATTTGCCCAGAAAGATGTCTTTTGCCAGACTGTCTACCACTATCTCGTGTTTTTGCGCACTGTGAACCGTTGTAGCTTTTCTCATATTCTTACTCCTTTAAAATAATAAATTATAAAAAGTAATTTCCAATTCTGTGTGTTGCTGCAGGGTGAAACCCGCAGGATTTGAATACCCATCATTAAAATTGATTTTATCAATTCAGGCAGATGTTTATCCCATCATTAATTTTTTCACAGAATAGATCAATAAGAATTTAATCAATCGAGAAACAGCGATGTTAATCTAATCCATTTTCCTGCATTGCGTCGTCGTTATTGTTATCTATTTTTAAAATTAATTTAATCAATTGCGGTATGTGTTAGTAATAGTATATGTATTTGTGCAAGTCAAGAAAAATTATTCATTATAAAAACAGCTATTTAGTGTGATATGGCCATTCCAATGCCGTTTATTAATTATATTTATAGCAAAAATTAATTTAATCAATTTATGATATAAATGATATTAATTTGTCAAAACAAATGTAAATATAATTTGCAATTTTTAATTAAATCAGATGGTTATAATTGTCGGAAGGAACGCCAATCCCGTTCGGCCGTTTCAGGCAGGCGGCCTGGGGGTTGCTTGGGTTATTCGGGTTGTCCGGGTTAACCCGGTCAATCGAACCATGATGATTGCGCTTGTTTTTATGTTTTCTTTCTGGCATTATCTATGACTTGCCGGACGGTCATTGCCAGTTCATTCCGTGTAAGGGGTTTTGAGGCAAACGCACTGATACCGATTTTACGGGCTTTGCCTTTTGACATGTTTTCGCTGAAGCCGGTGCAGAGTATGATTGGCATGCCTGGCCGGATTTCAAGAATTTTCTGGGCCAGTTGTTCGCCGGTAATTTTGGGCATGGCCATGTCTGTGATTACAAGATCAAAATCATCCGGGCTTTCCTTGAATTTTTTGAGCGCCTCCATGGGGCTGGTCGTGCTTTGAACCTGATATCCCATATTTTTAAGCATGATCTTGCTGTAATTCACGATTGACGGCTCATCATCCACATAGAGAATTTTTTCCGATCCGCCTCCTGTGGCATTGTCCGGTTTTTGTTCATCCTGATTGTTGACAATGCCTTCAAAGACCGGGAATAATATCGTAAAGACCGTTCCTTTTTCAGGCTCACTTTCAACGAAAACAGCGCCATTGTGTTTTTCAACAATGCCATGAACGACGGCCAGTCCCAGTCCGGACCCTGCCCCCTGTTCATTGGTCGTGAAAAACGGCTCAAATATACGGGGTATGTTTTTTTTATCGATGCCTTTTCCTGTATCACTGATAACGAGTTTGAGGTATCTGCCGGGCGCCAGGGGATGATAGCGTCTGGCGTTCTTCCCGTTGATAATCTCGTTTGCCATGCCCACGGAAAATATGCCGCCGGTTTTTTTCATGGCCCGGGCCGCATTGCTGTAAAGGTTGATTATGACCTGATGGATTTGGGCGGCATCGGCCAAAACGGTATCCAGGTTGCCGGGGATATCCTGCCGGATATCGATATTATCCGGAATCGATGACCCGATGGATTTTAACGCTTCCGTGATGACCGGCGAAAGATTCATCGGCTTTGCCACATTATCCGGTTTGCGGCAGAAATTCAGAAGCTGCAAGGTTATATTTTTGGCGCGAAGCCCGGCCTGATGGATTTCTTTCATGTACTCCATGGCCGGATTCCAGGGTTTGATCTCATCCATGGCGAGTTCGTTGTTTCCCAGGATAATGCTCAGGATATTGTTGAATTGATGGGCAATGCCCCCTGTCAGCGTACCCATGGACTCCATTTTCTGAACATGACGCAGGCGGGATTCCATTATCTCTTGTTCGGTGATGTCCTGGGCAATGTGGACGATTTTTTTAAGCGCCCTGTTATCGTCAAATATGGGGTATGCGGCGACCCTGAAGGTTTTATTCAGCTTGCCGCTTTTAATCACATTAAAACCGGGGATGCCTTTTTGAAAGACGGTTTCAACCGGGCATCCGTCGCAGGGGGATGTCCTGTTCTCGAAGAGTTGATAGCAAAAGCTGCCGATCACCTCATTTTCAGGCTTTCCTGATATTTTCAACGCAGTCAGGTTCAATTGTGTAACCCGCATCTGGCAATCCTGAATGGTGATAACATCGTCTATGGCATCAAACGTTTTTTGCCATTCGTCCTTGCTCATGCGCAACTGCTGTTCGACGTCTTTTAGCGGGGTGATATCGGTCATGACAATCCGGATCTCCTTGATATCATTTCCCCCTTCTGGTACCGCATTCCACGCCATCTGGCTGTGCACCACTTTTCCGTCTTTTTGTTTCAGCTCAAGTTGACAGATCTGATGCGTTTTTTTATGGATCGTTTCATTTAAAGAGTGCCGGAAAACGTTTAAGTCCTGATCCGGAATGTATTGAGACAAACGGGTTTTGATCAGGAGTTGTTTTTCTGTGCCCAGCAGGGCAGCAGCCGTGAGATTGGCCTGCCGGATCGCACCGGTTTTATCGATGGTGATATATCCCACAGGTGCCAGGTCAAAGAGATCAAAGTACTGGTTGCGGGCGGTTTCCAGTTCCTGGTGGGCGTGTTTCAGTTCTTCGTTTTGCAGCTCCAGTTCGATATGATGGGTCTGAAGCTCGGTGATCAAAATTTTAAGATCGTTTGATTGCGTCGGCTTCCGGTTTTTTGGCATGTTCAGAAGAATGTGTTCGGCCTTTTGACGGAGTTCCTTAAACCGGTCTTCACTTTTCATCCGGGTCGTCATAAATCACCTCATTTTTCTTTAGAAAGCAGGCCGGTTGATCGCCTGCTATCCGTTAATTTTTGGCGTAATGTCTTCCATTGCCATCAGGATGAGATTTTCGTCCGGGTTATTGTGGATCACCTTTCGTGCATTGATCAGGAGCTTTTTGGGACCGATTCCCGGGAAATCAAGCATAACCCCGTAATCCTCAAAGGATGTGTTATGGGGGAGAATGTCTTCCAGCAGTTTTCGCAGTTCCGGTATATCCCACTGGCCGTTTCCAAGCTCATAAACATGTTTGCCAATGGTGTCATGACTGTTTGACTCAAACAGCCGGTAAAATGAACGGTTTGTCGAAAGCACCCTGAGCTGGCCGTTTAATACCAGAAGCGGTTCGCGCAGGGTTTCCACAATGCTTTCGGCAACGTTTTTCATGTCGTTTAATTTTTGTTCGCTGAGAACGATGGGCGTGACATCCAGAAAGGTGATCACCACGCCGTCAATATGGTTGGACACCGTCCGGTAGGGCCGGATACGCATGATAAACCATTTGTCATCGGTGGTTTCGATATGGACTTCCTTGTATACGAGGGTCCTCAGCACTTCCTGGGCGTCTTTGATCAGATTTCCGTATTTTATTTTTGAAACCACATGGGCCATGGGGCGGCCGATATCCGGATGAATCAGGTTGGTCACCTGGTTTGCGGATGTGGTAAACCGTTTGATGCAAAGGTCGTTGTCAAGAAAGATGGTGGGAATATCGATGCTGTCCAGGAGGTTTCGCATATCGTCGTTGGACTGGGACAGTTCGTCATTTTTGTTCTGAAGTTCCGCGTTGACAGTGGTGAGTTCTTCATTCAGCGATTGTTGTTCTTCTTTTGCCGTTTCCAGTTCTTCATTGGTGCTTTGAAGTTCTTCGTTGGTTGACTGAAGTTCTTCATTGGTCGACTTCAGCTCTTCATTGGCGGTCTGGACCTCCTCGATGGTGGCTTGAAGATGTTCTTTTGCATAGGCCAGTTCCCTTTCGAGATCCGCTATCGACTGTTCTTTGGCCGATTTCCGTTTTCTGGTTTTTGGGGCCGGTTTTACCCCTTGTGCTTCCTGAACGGTTTCAAAAACCACCATCAGAATGCTTTCGCCTGAGCCGGTTTCAGTAACAGGCCGGACCGACAGATTGATATGCGGCTCACCATCGTCATTGCTGACCTTCAAATTTTCATAACGGACTTCCGTTTTTTCAGATTCTGCTTTTCGTATGGCGGATGACAGCTCGAACGTTAAATTTTTTCTGGTCATGTTCAGAATATTAAAGGGCGGGCTGCCAGGCGCAGGCTCGAGATATTTGCCGGTTTTCCCATGAATATATAGAATAGTCCCCTGCGGATCTATAAAAACCGCAGGGGGTGAAAAAACGCTCAGGAGTACCTTCTGGGCCAGGTTTTCTATGGGAACATGAGGATTGGTCATTCCGGTCTGGCGAACAGGCATATCGGTGATGCTCGACGGAAATTCCAGATACGTGCGAACACTGGCAAATTCTTTTTTTTGGTAGATCTTCCATTTTTTGTCCACCATCGAAAACAGATCCTGAAACGAGCCGATAGACTCGGACGGCCCTAAAAAAAGAAATCCGTTGGGTTTCAGGCTGTAGTGAAAAACCGGCATCATTTTTTTTTGAAGGCTGGCATTCATGTATATCAGAAGGTTTCGACAGCAAAGGATGTCCAGTTTGGTGAACGGTGGGTCCTTGATGACGTCCTGGGGTGAAAAAATAATCATTTCCCGGATATCTTTTTTAATCCTGTACGTATTTTCCTCTTTTGTAAAAAAGCGTTCCAGGCGCTCCTTGCCCGCATCTGAAAAAACAGTTGCCGGATAAATGCCTTTGCGCGCGCGCTCAATGGCATTGTCGTCAATATCTGTGGCAAAAATCTGAATCTGGATATTTTCCTTGCAGGAATCGACGACCTCTTTTAAAAGGATGGCCAAAGAATAGGCTTCCTCTCCGGTGGCGCACCCCGGCACCCACACCCGGATGGTATCGTTGCTGAACCGGTTTTGTTCAACATAGGACAGAAACAGCTTTTTAAGCGCCATGAAGGCATCTGGATCCCTGAAGAAACTGGTCACACCGATTAAAAGCTCTTTAAACAGTTTCTGAACTTCTTCGGTGTTTTTTTGAAGGTATTTTAAATAATACGGAAGATTATCGATATTATGGATGGACATTCGTCTTTCAAGGCGGCGGAAGATCGTGGTGGGCTTATAGTTGGAAAAATCATGCCCGGTATGAGACCTGAGCAGAATAAATATCTTGTTCAGCTCATTGGTGTTTTTTGTGATCAGAAATTTTTCCCGGTTATTCGGGTGCGATACAAGGTCAATCAAATGAGACGGCATTTTTTCAGGTGGCAGAATGAGGTCCATGGGGACATTCTCGATCGCACTGGCCGGCATGCTGTCGAACTTGGCGGTTTTTGGTTCCTGGGCAACACAGAATCCGAGTTTGCTTTTTATTTCCTTTAATCCAAAGGTCCCGTCAGATCCGGTTCCGGACAAAATGATGCCGGCAGAACGATTTTCCATATCTTTTGCAAGCGATCTGAAAAAGTAATCGATCGTCATATGGGGAATATCTTTCTCCTGAGGGTCGATGATCTGAAATGTTTGGTTGATAATGTCGAGATTTTTTCCGGCAGGTGAGATATAGATCGCATCCGGCTCGATCTTCAGTCCGTCTTCGGCTGTCCTGACGGGCATCAGGGTATGTTTCTGGATTAATTCTGCCAGAAGGCTTTTTCGCTGAGCCGCCTGATGCACCACCACCACAAATGACAGGCCGCTGTGAGCCGGGCAGTTTTCAAAAAAAAGTTCCAGTGCCTCCAGACCGCCTGCCGAGGCGCCGATACCTGCAATAAAAGGCGTTTCAATCATCGGTTCAAGGCTGTTTTGGGCAGGCAGACTTTTTTTAATCAAGGTTTTTTTACCTTTGGATTTTATCTGTTCAGGCATGACAAGGGTTCCCGGAAATCATTTTTTAACAGGTCTTACACATCAAAAACAAGACCCCCCTGATTTTCTGACAGCCAATAGCTGTATCCGTTGGTTCACATAATGATCAAAAGGCAAGAGATCAGGAGACGATAATTTAAAAGATTGGCCAATGGGTTTTTATATAGATTCGAGGTGCGAAAAAATCAAGGGATATTTGGCAGGACGGCAAGGTAAACCCCCAGTTCGTTTCATTTTGGATAATGTTTTTCCATGCACTTCGGGCAGATACCATGGCTGAACCGGGCGTCGGATCGCTCGGATATGTAATGCTCCAGTGTGTTCCAGCCCCCCTGATCATCCCTGATCTCCTTGCAGTGCATGCAAATGGGAATAATGCCTTCAAGGGTTTTTATTCTTTCCTGGTAGGCGCTGATGGTTAACGTGACCAGCACCAACACAACCAGCGTAATCAATGCACATACCATTAAATTGATGAGCAGGGTTTTGAAAATTCGATTTGTTTTGCTGCCTTCGGCCTGTTCGACAATCAGGTACAGGGCAAATTCATCAATATATCGGACATTGGTATGGATTAATTCACCCTTTTTTTTGAAGCTGAAAGTGGTCTCGGCTGAAGCAAAGGCCGATTTAAGTTTATGCTCAAAATCCGGTGAATGTTCTAGTTGAAAAATATTTGTCCCTGGTTTTTGAACACTGGCGTCGGCAAGTTTAACATTACCCGCATGGTCAACAAAATATATGTTTCTGTCATATTTCTGTTGATAGGTCCGGATCAGTTTTTTCACGAATTCAATGGTTAGTCCCACACCAATGGCGCCAATGTAGTTATCGTTATAATCATTCACCCGGTAATTGATAAAAATCGTAATGGCGTTTTTGTTGGTCATGTCCGGGTCAACGTTGATTTCATAGGGTGTTTTCATTTCCCGGACCCTGAAATACCATTTGTCCCGCTCCTCATCCGGAGATATGGTTTTCAGTATGCCGTCTGCATAGTAGTATTTTTTTGTTTTTTCCGAAACAAAGAAACTGGTTATCGTGTTATATCGAGTCTTTATGTCTTTTAAGTATTTTGCGATTTCCGTTTCATTATTTTCACCCTGAAGCACCCAGTCTCTCAGAAACGTATTGGATGCCATCAGGGATGAAATAAATATCGGTCGAATGAGGTCACGCTGGATTTCGGAATAGATATTGTCACTGGTCAGTGGCAGCTCATTTAATGCGATACCTGAACGCAAAGATGCCCTGGATACAAAATAACTGGCAAGGCTTGTTATGAGAAACCCGGCTACCAGAAGAAAACTGACTGCCCTTATGAGTTGTTTCTTGTTATTTTTCATGAATGTCTCTTTTTGATCGGGTAATTGTCTGACCGTCAGATGAATTGATAATGGGTCGTTTCGACTATCGGGATAACGTTCAGGTGAAGTGCCCTCATTCGTTGATTATGTCATGATGTTTATCATGGATATCTGATCGTTAGCAAGATTATTCTCAAATCCAAACAATTTATCGGTGAAGCCGAAGGCCGGTCCTGTTTTCTTTCAGAACTTCATGCATCTGAAATTGACGGCGGAGCGTATATCGGCCTGCGTGAGCTGTTCGGTCATCCTGTCGGACGACCACTGGGCAGCAGCCGGGTATTATGCACTCCAGATAAGGGATTGGCTGGCGGATAACCAGTTTTGCGGAAGGTGCGGGCAGGGATTCAAGCAGAAGGAAGACGAACGTGCATTGATTTGCACAGGGTGCGCCCATGTCATGTATCCGAGAATCAATCCGTGCATTATCGTATCTGTCTGTAATGGAGACAGGATTCTTTTGGCCAGATCAATGCGTTTCCCGAATAAAAGACTCTATTCTGTGCTGGCCGGGTTTGTGGAGCCGGGGGAAACACTGGAAGAATGTGTCTGCCGGGAAGTGACTGAACAATTCATCTGCAGAACCGGTTTTTATAAGATTTTTCATCAATCATCCCAATTAGGACTTGCTCAATTTTTTTTACCCGTCTAAAAGAGTGCCAGCTGTAAACTATAGGCTATAAACTGGATGTTAAAAATAAAAAGGGTTTCAGGCAATGTCTGCCGGAAACCCTTGATTTGGCATGGAGCCGATGAGCGGAGTCGAACCGCTGACTTGCTGATTACGAATCAGCTACTCTACCAACTGAGTTACATCGGCAAAATGTACGGATTGAATTACAGTGAATATGAATCAAAATCAAGTTAAAAATAATATAAAATCATTGATCGGTCATCTGAACACCAGGGCATTGCATACGGTGTGTCAGGGCGTGTCCGGGTCCGAGAAAGCGTATATTGTTTCACGATTTGCAGCGGAATTGAAAACCCCGCTTTATGTGATTGTGCCATCCCGGAAAGCAGGTGAACAATTTGTCGATGATTTTTTGTTTTATTCAGGCAGGGACACTGCTTCAGTGGCGTATTTTCCGCCTTACAACATTCTGCCGTTTAAATCCCTTTCCTATCATAATGAAACCGCTTCCGCACGGATCAGTCTTCTCTACAAGATGATTGTCAATCAGGCCCCGCAGGTCATCGTCACGCCCGTGGATACCTTGTTGCAGCGCCTGATACCCCGGGATGAAATTGCCGGATATGTTGAGCTTGTGATGGAAGGCGAGGAGATAGACAGGGATGTGTTGATTTCAAAGCTCATTGCCGGGGGGTACACCCAGACATCCCTGGTTGAGGAACCCGGAGACTTTTGTGTAAGGGGGGGAATACTGGATGTGTTTTCCCCTGCGTATACCGATCCGGTGAGGATCGAGCTTTATGGTGACTTTGTAGAATCAATACGGTTTTTTTCACCACTGAATCAGCGGAAAACGGAAGCTGTCCGGGAAATCGAGATCCTTCCTGCCAGAGAAGCCATCCTTAAAAAAGAATATCTGGACGATCTTCTGTCACAGGTCAGGCTCCAGGCCTCGCATCTTGGACTCCGGGTGACAAAGGTCAGGGCCATTGTTGAACGGATTAAAAATGAAGGCATTTTTACCGGAATTGAAAGCCTGATTCCTCTCTTGTATAAGGCGTTGAGTTCGTTTTTTGATTATGCATCTCCCCAGGGGATTTTTATTCTGACGGATCCGTCTGATCTTGAACAGGCAGCAGCAGAATTTGAAGACAAGGGATATAAAAATTTCGAATCTGCAAAAGCGGATCAACGGCTTTGCGTGGAACCGGAACGTCTTTACCTGCCCTGGAAGACCATCAAGGAAAATCTGAACAGCAGAACAACACTGTCTTTTACCATACTTTCCGAAACATTTTATGATTCGTCACAGACCCATGAAAACATCCGGGATATGTCGATAGAGGATAATTCAGCATTAAGTCAGGAACTCAAACGGGAACGAACCCGGGAAAATGTTCTGATGCCCCTTGTGGCATGGATCAATGACAAGACAGCAAAAGGGTTTTCCGTTCTTCTGGTGTGCAGTACCAACTCCCAGATTGAGCGGCTTTTTTCCCTTCTTCAGCCTTACGGTATTGAACCGGTTGTCATAAACCGGTTTCAGGATTCTTATGATAAAAAAGGCCAGGTAGTCATCTGCCCCGGCCGTATATCGTCAGGGTTCGTCTGGCATGACGAGATGCTTGCCGTCATTTCGGAAGATGAAATTTTTGCCGTTAAATACCGGGTCAGAAAGACACCCGGGAAAAAGCCGGCAGAACAGTTTTTATCACTGAATGAATTGAGCGAGGGCGATATTGTTGTGCATTCTGACCACGGGCTGGGCCAGTACAAGGGACTTGTAAAACTGACCCTGTCAGGACACACAAATGACTATTTGTTAATTCTCTATAAGGATGATGATAAACTCTACCTTCCTGTGGACCGGATGAATGTGATCCAGAAATATATCGGGATGGACGGCTTTACGCCTGTGCTGGATAAAATGGGAGGCAAAACCTGGGAACGTGTCAAGGAAAAGGCAAAGAAAACCGTTGAAAAAATTGCAGGCGAACTTCTGAAACTCTATGCGGAGCGAAAAGCAAGGCTTGGCCATGCATTTGGAAAAACAGACAGCTATTTCAGGGATTTCGAAGCTGCCTTCAAATATGAGGAAACCCCGGATCAGATCAGGGCCATTGAAGACGTGTTAACTGACATGGAACACACCCTGCCAATGGACAGGCTTGTCTGTGGTGATGTGGGATATGGAAAGACAGAGGTGGCACTCAGGGCATCTTTCAAGGCAATCAATGACGGCAAGCAGGTCGCCATCCTTGTACCCACAACCGTGCTTGCCGAACAGCATTTCAGGACGTTTAAAGAGCGGTTTGATCAATACCCCATTCGCATTGAACGTCTTTCAAGATTTAAGACAGTTAAAGAACAGCGCGAAATTGTAAACACGCTTAAGGAAGGCAAGACCGATATTGTTATCGGCACCCATCGGCTGCTTCAAAAAGATGTGGCATTTAAGGATCTCGGCCTGATCGTGATTGACGAGGAACAACGATTCGGCGTGAAGCACAAGGAAAATCTTAAAAATATGCGGGCCACTGTGGATGTTCTTGCGCTCACCGCAACACCCATTCCCAGAACCTTGCATATGTCTCTTATGGGTACACGGGATATCAGTGTCATTTCAACGCCACCTGAGGAACGTCAGGCGATTATTACCTATATTTCCGAGTTCGATGACGTGGTTATCGTCGAAGCAGTCCGCAAGGAACTGGCCAGAAAGGGGCAGGTATTTTTCGTTCACAACAATATCAATACCATTTCAAATATCGAGGAGCATCTGAAAAATATCGTTCCCGAGGTCAGGACAGGCGTGGCCCACGGAAGGATGAATGAAAAAGATCTTGAAAAGGTCATGTTTCAGTTTATCAACGGGGAGATCGATATGCTGGTCTGTACCACAATCATCGAATCCGGTATTGATATTCCTTCAGCCAACACCATGTTCATCAACAGGGCGGACCGGTTCGGTCTGGCCCAGATGTATCAGTTGCGGGGACGCATCGGCAGATGCGGTGAGCAGGCATATGCCTATCTGTTTATTCCCAGCGACAGCCCCCTTGGCAAGGATGCCAAAAAACGCCTTAAAGTTCTGATGGAACATAGCGATCTGGGGTCCGGTTTTCAGATTGCCATGAGTGATCTTCAGATCAGGGGCGGCGGTACGGTTCTGGGCGCATCCCAGTCAGGCCACATTGCAGCCATTGGGTATGACATGTTTTTAAAACTCATGGAAAATGCCGTGGCCGATCTGAATGGCCAGCCGGTTGTGGAAAAGCTTGATCCTGAAATTAACGTGAGCATGTCCTGCTACATCCCGGAAAAATATGTGCCGGAAATTGATCAGCGGCTTTCGATCTACAGGCGGCTTTCACGGATGACGGAGCTTAAGGAAATTTCCGATCTTAAAGAAGAAATGATCGACAGGTATGGGAATCTGCCTGAAGAGGCAGGGAATATGTTGCTGAAAATCATGCTGAAGGCCCTGTCAATCAAGGCGGGTATTAAAAGGCTTGATGTGGGGGATGGTGTTTTAATGCTGTATTTTTCAGAGTTGCACCAGAAAAATCCGCATGGTATGGTCAAACTGATCGCGGCACATCCTCGTCAGTACCGATTTTCACCGGATCAGGTATTGACGGTTCGTCTGGCGGAAAAACATTTCAGTGCAATGCTTGCTCAAACCAAAAATATCTTGAAAGAAATTGCTCAGCATGTTAACCCCTGAAATATTTTAATATTTTTTCTGAGTTTTAAAACAATCAGGAATTCAATTTTATTTGTGAGAGTCATCAAAAGGACAAGCCTATGTGCCCCGGAAACCTTAAATGTTTTGCCCGTGGCCGGAGTTTCTGTATAATCATATTTATTTTAGTGATGATTGGTCTATCCGGCTGTTCAAATACCAAGCAGAAGGACGGAAAAGAAATTCTGATCAGTTGCGATGACAAGGTGGTAACGGTTTCAGATTTTAACAAAGCCCTTACGTTGGCCAAAACCGCCTATTCATTTGAAGTGATACAGGACAAGGATGCGTTCAAAGCAATCAAACTTCGCATTTTAAATCAGCTGATAGAGGAGATGGTTCTGATACAAATGGCAAAGGAAAAAAAAATTGTCATTACGGATGAAGAACTTAATTTTGCCATCGATTCCATCAAACAGGATTATCCTGAAGGGGAGTTTGAAAATACCCTTCTTGAAAACGTCATTTCATATGAGACCTGGGAAAAGAGGCTTAAGAAAAGGTTGTTGATGGAAAAAGTGGTGGCAGAGGTTCTTGAACCCCAGGTGACAGTATCGCCTGAGGAAATTGCGGCATATGTCAAGGCAATGGAAGGTGAAGATGGCGATTCAGGCAGTCAGGCTGACGCTGTAAGCGACCAGGAGGAAAGTGAAGGCAGCCCGGCTGATAAATCGGGAAATCCGATAGACGATGAAGAGATTATACTGGATCTGAAACGGAAGAAAATAGAGGACACCTACAAAAACTGGATCAATGAATACAAGGATAAGTACAAAATTGAAATTAGCGATGCCCAATGGTCGAAGATTATCGGTGATTAAAACACATTCAGGACGGGAAATGAAAAAAAAACAATCAGGCAAATTAAACAGATGGGGGTATTTACGGGATATCATGCCAATGGGTATCATCCTCTTTATTTTAGGGGTATCCGGGTTTATTGGCCTGGAGAACGTCAGGTGTGAAGATATTTTAGACAGAATCGTTGCCGTGGTAAATGATGATATCATTACGTTGGTTGAACTCGAAAAAGCCATTGCCCCTTACAAGGAACAAGTGCTTGCCCGGAATCTTGACGGAGAAGAGGAAGCCAAAGTCCTTTTTGATATGCGTCAGAAAATGCTGGATAAACTGATAGGAGACCACCTGACGGATCAGGAAATCGCAAGATTACAGCTTACGGTAAGTGAAAAGGAAATAGACGATGCTATTGAGCATGTAAAGAAAATCAACTATCTGACTGACGAAACATTAAGAGAAGCACTTTCAAGAGACGGACTGACCATGGCGGACTACCGGAATGAAATAAAAAATCAGATCCTGCGCCCCCGATTGATCAACTATGAGGTCAAGTCAAAGATCATTATCACCAATGAGGATATTGACGCCAATTATCATGCGCACCCTGAAAAATATGGCGAGGTCAAGAAATATCAACTTCGCACCATTATGATGCCGGTGGCCGATATGACAATAGATGAACTGAAAGTGGGTATAAAAGAAAAAATGGAAGGTATTCATAAACGATTGGTCAAGGGCGAATCATTTCTTTCCCTTGCAAATGAATTTTCAGATCCGGCCCTGTCAACGGATGGCGGTAATCTCGGTTTGTTCAAGCTTGACGACCTCTCACCGGTTTACCAGCAAGCAATCAAGGGATTATCCGGTGGACAGTTTACGGATGTTTTGGAGACACCAAACGGGTATCAAATTCTTTATGTGGAAAAAATAATGGAAGAAAAAGGGAAATCACTTGAAGACGTATCTGAAGAAATTTCCGAGAAGTTATATAATGATGTGGTGAATGAAAGATTCAATGCTTGGCTTGAGGGACTCAGAAAAAAATCTGATATCAGAATCATAAATTGATTCATGTGATTCCGTTTCAGGCTGTTACCAAACCAAATAAGAGGTTTAAGCAGTCTATGGAAAAAAAAGTTGATAAACAACTGACATTCGGCAGGCGGTTATCCACTGCACGACTTGAAAAGGGAATCGATCTTGCAGTAGTTTCAAAGCAAATCAGAGTAGGACGTGACATCCTTCAACACATTGAAAACGGGGATCATGCAAAACTTCCGGATCATGTTTTCATAAAAGGTTTTATCCGGGCGTATGCAGATGCGATCGGTGTGGACAAGCAGGAAGTCCTCCAGTTGTACCAGCAAAGCTATGATCATTACCAGGGCGCTTTAAAAGCCGAGGCAGATCTCGCTTTTTATGGCACAAAATTCTGGCGTCATCTGTTGAGTGCCCTTTTTCTGGTTGGTGTGGTTATCCTGGTTTCTTTTTTTTTGGTAACCGGCTTTGGCAAACGGATGAGTGATGATACTATTGGAAATCCGGTTGCACCATCTGTGAAAGAGGAACCGGACGCCGTTGCCAATACGGATAAAGATGAAAAGAGCACCAATGAAGACGTTGCCGGGGGTCAAAAACCACTTTCTGGACAGAATTCAGAGGAGATAACACAAGAGGCGGAGGAAAAGCTGCCTGAAAAACTCCATTTGAAAATAACGGCTGTTGAGGAAACGTGGATAAAAATCATCGTTGATGATGAAAAACCAAAGGAATTAATTTTAAAGCCCGGAGATAAAATTGAACTCAAAGCGGAGAAACATTTCAATCTCCTGATCGGCAATTCAACCGGTGTAAAAATAGACTTAAACGACAGGCCCGTTGAAATTCATGGAAAGAGCGGGCAGGTTGCCACGCTGATGCTTCCGTAAAAGGGGCACACACTGACATGTGTGACCGGATATAAAAAGGACCATGATTGATAAAAACAGCAAAATCCTTACTGAAACAATTAAAAGACTGTTACGGCGAAATGCCATCAGTCATCTTGCCAAGATTGTCAGCAAGACCCATGCCGCTGACCTGTCACAGGTCTTCAGATCCCTGTCACTAAATGATCAACAAAAGATTTTCAATCTGATCGATGACCCTGAAAAAAAGGGTATCCTTTTTTCTGAATTGGAGGAATACACCTTTCTCGATTTTATAGAAGATTTGTCTATTGATGCGATTGTCGAAGTTATCGAGTATATGCCTTCAGATGACGTTGCTGACCTGATCGGACGCCTGCCCCGCGATAAATCGAGTGCCATTCTTGAACGGATGGAGAATGAAGAATCTGAAGAAGTGACGGACCTATTATGCTACAGTGATGACACGGCTGGTGGTATCATGGTCCCCGATTTCGTGGCATTGAAAGAGAATCTTACCGCCCGGGAGGCCATTGAGTCGCTCCAGAAAGAGTATCTGGACGTTGAAATGCCGTTTTATCTTTATGTGGTTGATGACAACAAACGCCTGGTGGGTGTGATTTCGTTGCGTCAACTGGTGGTGGTGAAACCCAATACCCCTTTAAAAGACTTTATGACCACCGAGATTTTTTCTGTTCGAACCGACATCGATCAGGAAGAAGTGGCAAAAATAGTTGCCCGTTACGATATCCTTGCCGTGCCGGTTGTTGATGATCAGAATGTTCTGGTGGGCATTGTTACGGTAGATGATGTTATCGATATTTTCAGAAAAGAGGCGACCGAGGATATTTTAAAAATGGCGGGCGCAGGTGAGGAGTTTGTTGAAACCCAGTCCGTTCTCCGAAGTACCAGGATCAGGTTGCCCTGGCTGTTCGCAAGTTGCGTGGGCGGAATTCTCGCTTTTTTCATTATTGGCCGGTTTGAAACCAGTCTGGCCCGGTTTACCTACCTTGCTGCATTTATTCCTGTCATTATGGGCATGGGGGGCAACATCGGCACCCAATCCTCCACGATTGTGGTAAGAGGCCTTGCCACCGGGCGATTTAACGTCAGGGATTTATGGCCCGTGGTTTTAAAGGAACTGTCGATCGGGACGATATTGGGTATTGTTTACGGTTCTTTGATTGGCGCCGTCGCGCAGGTTCAATTCGGCGGGGCAGGGGCATCTCACTTTTTTTCGATTGCCGTCATCCTGTCTGTTTTATGTTCCATGTCTCTTGCCGCACTTGTGGGGTCCTTTGTCCCCATGTTTTTTGCCAGAATCAATATCGATCCTACGGTAGCAACCGGTCCCTTTGTAACAACTTCCATTGATATCATCAGCGTTTATTGCTATTTCAGTCTGGCCACAGCCCTTTTGGATATCTGATATGTCCGGTTTCTCAACATCCGGTATTTTGATCCGTCGTGTGGATTATGGGGATTATGACTATATCCTTACGTTTCTGACCCATGATAGGGGAAAGATTACCGTGATTGCAAAGAATGCAAAAAAAAGCATGAAACGGTTTTTAGGTATACTTGAGCTGTTTTCATTCCTGGAATTGACGTGTTCAAAAAAAACGTCGGGCGGTCTTGCCGTGCTTCAGGAAGCGTATCAGGAATTCCCTTTTGAAGGCATCCGGAAAAACATGATCAAAACAGCCTATGCCAGTTACTGGTCTGAAATGGTGTATATCTGGCTTGAAGAACATGTCCATCAGAAAGGGCTTTTCAGTCTGTTGATGTATGCATTGGGCGCCCTTGATGCCGGAGAGATATCTCCCCATCCGCTGAGCCTTCTTTTTCAGATACGGTTTATGCATATTGCAGGGTTTGCTCCCCATTTCGAGAGTTGCAGCATATGTCAGCTTGACATGGGAACATTCAGTCAGTCGAAAATTCGATTTGATCTTGAAAAAGGGGCCATTGTATGTGACAAATGCGCCACGGGAATCAGGCACTGCCTGTATTTGTCAAAAGGAACCATTAAACAGTTGATCTGGCTTCAGAGTGGGAATTTTCAGATGACGGAACGAATCCGGTGGTCGGTTGCGGCAATTTCCGAAGGGTTGAATTTCCTTGAAGCATTTGTCCCGTTTCATATCGGGAGATCACCAAAAAGCCTTGGGGTATTAAAGCAAATCCGGGAGGCGTATTGAGGAAACAGATTGTGGGGAATAGTATAGAGAAGATTATGAACGTCAGCCTGAACACCAATCCGGAGCATGGCATCATCGAAATGACAGCCCCATGCCGAATTGACATGGGCGGCACCCTTGATATGGCCGCATTTTATTATTCGCTCGGTCGCCTGCAGCCTGTGACATTCAATATCGCCCTGGCTTTAAGAACCCGTGTTCGCCTCTATCCTTATAAAAAGGGGTATGTCAAGGTCAGCTCAAAAGGATTTGACACTGCCGAGTTCGTTTTGGAAGATGCGCCGTTTGATCATCCGTTAGGGTTGATGTTTGCTGTGGCCGCCTATTTTGATGCCGATGGTATCCTGATCGATATTGAATCCGCGTCCCCTCCGAGGAGCGCTCTTGGCGGGTCTTCGGTGGCTGCAGTGGCTCTCTGCGGTGCATTTTTAAAACTGACTGATCCTGGCATTTCCGATGACGCGCTTCGAAAACAGGCGGCCATGACTGCCTTTTATATTGAAAGCAGTATCGCAAGCGGGCCATGCGGCATACAGGATCATCTGGCGGCTGCCTATGGGGGCGTCAATGCCTGGTACTGGAAAAAACATCATACAGGGCCCTTATACAATAAAGCAGAAATAATAGGGGCACAGGGATATAAACATATTGAAGATCGTCTGCTGATTGCCTATTGCGGAGAGCCTCATGAATCGATGAACGTCAATTCAACCTGGGTCAGGCAGTTTTTAAACGGGGTGAACAGAAAAGACTGGATTGAAATTGTTTCATGTACGCATGCGTTTATAAAGGCGCTTTCAGATGAAGATTATCAAAAACTCTATCCATTGATGAATCGGGAAACGGAAATCAGGCGGCAGATGACCCCTCACGTGCTCGATGACATCGGTGTAAAGCTTGTGGATATGGCAAACGAAATCAACTGTGGGGTCCGGTTTACAGGTGCGGGAGGCGGCGGATGCGTATGGGCGCTTTGTGAAAAGGAAAATCGGCCCCAATTGACATCCGGATGGCAACAGATCCTGAAATCGAGGAACAGTGCGTTTCTCCTTGACACAAAAATTGATCCGGAAGGGCTGATTGGAAAAAAAGATTTTCAAACCGGATAAATTTTGGTTTTGTTAAAAAATGAATTAGGGTGTATGTCTAACCCTGTTTAAAGCGATTGGTTGATCTGTATTTAAGGAGATAAAATGAATTTTCAGGAAGTGATATTAGCCTTGCAGAAATTTTGGGGGAACAAGGGGTGTGTCCTCAGTCAGCCCTATGATTTGGAAGTTGGCGCAGGAACCTTTCATCCCGCAACACTTTTAAAGGCCCTTGGGCCTGAACCCTGGAAAGTGGCCTATGCTCAGCCGAGCAGGCGGCCCACGGACGGAAGATATGGCGACAATCCCATGCGGCTTCAGCATTACTACCAGTTTCAGGTTCTTTTAAAACCGTCTCCTGGTGATGTTCAGGGCCTGTATCTTGAGAGTCTCAAGGTTTTGGGGATCGATCCACTGGATCATGACATCCGTTTTGTGGAAGATGACTGGGAATCTCCCACATTGGGTGCATCCGGCCTGGGTTGGGAAGTCTGGCTGGATGGCATGGAAATTACCCAGTTCACCTACTTTCAGATGGCTGGGAGTATTGAACTGAAGCCCGTATCTGTTGAGATTACCTATGGCCTAGAACGGATTTGCATGTATATGCAGGAAGTGGATAATGTGTATGACCTCAACTATAATGATGTCATTACCTATGGCGAAATATTTCATCAGCAGGAGGTTGAACAGTCCACGTATAATTTTGAAAAGGCGGATGTGGACATGCTTCTTGATCTTTTCAACAAGTTTGAAAAGGAATCCAGCCGGTTGATTGATGAATCCCTTGTGATCCCTGCTTATGAATTCTGTATTAAATGTTCCCATACGTTTAATCTCCTGGATGCCAGAGGTGCAATCAGCGTGACTGAAAGGACCCGGTACATCGGAAGGATCAGGCAGCTTGCCCGGAAATGTGCCCAGGCCTATCTGAATCAGCGGGAACAGATGGGGTTTCCCTTATTAAATAAATTTTAAAAGAACTGTATGGTTCGGATACAATTCAGATTTAACTATATAGAATGGCAAATCGGTGATGAAAATGAACAGTTTATTGTTTGAAATAGGAACGGAAGAAATACCTGCGGGCTATATTGAGCCGGCACTTTCCGCACTTTCGGGAATGCTTCTGTCAAAACTTGAAAACGTAAGGATCGGGTTCGGTTCGACAAAGACCTTTGGCACCCCCAGGCGTCTTGCCGTCATTGTGAATGACGTGTCAGGAAAACAGGAAGAAAAAACAGAGGAAGTGACCGGGCCACCTGAGAAAGTGGGGTTTGATGCGGACGGAAAGCCTACAATGGCTGCGGTCAAGTTTGCTGAAAAAGTTGGCATCCCTGTTTCGGATATCCGGATCAAGGAAACGCCCAAAGGAAAATATCTCTGTGCAGATAAAACCGAGGCTGTTTCAGATACGATTACGCTTCTGAAAGGTATTTTCCCGTCAGTCATCGATGCTATCCCGTTCCCCAAGACCATGCGCTGGGCTGATCTTGATGTCTCTTTTGCAAGACCCATTCAATCCATACTGGCTTTGTTTGGTGATGAGGTCGTTCCGTTTGTCTATGGCAATATTACAAGTGGAAACCTAACCCGTGGACACCGGTTTTTGAAACCGGATGCCATAGAAATAAAAACGCCGGAATCCTATAGGGAGTTGCTCAGGGATGCGTTTGTCATGGCAGACATTGAAGAGAGACGAAAACAGGTTCATGGAGAAATCAATAAGGTTGCCGGGTCCATTGGCGGCAAAATCCTTCCGGATGAGGCACTTGTTGATATCGTGAAAAACCTGATTGAGTATCCGGCTGTGGTGGCAGGATCATTTGATCCTGAATATCTTGAATTGCCAGATGAAATTCTGATTACAGCCATGCGTGAACATCAGAAGTATTTTGCCGTGATTGATGCCAATGGTGACCTGTTGCCCAACTTCGTGGTCGTCAATAATACCCGTACCCAAGATATGCGTGTCGTGACAAGGGGGCATGAAAAGGTATTGAGGGCGCGTCTTTCCGATGCCCAGTTTTTTTATCGGGGGGATGTTAAACTATCTTCGGAAGACCGTGTAAAAAAACTGGAAGGTGTTCTGTTCCAGGCAGATCTGGGAACCATGCTTGAAAAAACATCACGCCTAAAAATTCTTTCCGAATTCATTTCAGATATGGCGGGTGCGGACAACACATTGAAAGGCCATGTGAGTCGTGCAGCCGGCATATGCAAAGCAGACCTGGTCAGCCAGGTGGTGGGAGAATTTCCCAAGCTGCAGGGGGTTATGGGCCGGATTTACGCGACCGTGGCAAAGGAGCCCACAGATGTGGCCATGGCCATAGAAGAACATTACCGGCCCACCTCAAGTGGGGGTGCATTGCCTGTTACATATGCCGGATCACTCCTTGCCATTGCCGACAAAATAGACACCCTTTGTGGGTGCTTTTTTGCCGGACTGATCCCCTCGGGAGCGTCAGACCCCTATGCACTGAGACGGCAAAGCATCGGATTGGTTCAAATCATGAAAGACAAGGGGCTCTCCATCTCTTTGACAGCGTTGATTGAAAAGGGAGTGTCGCTTTATAAAAAAGAAACGCCAAAAGATACGGACGATATCACCCAGCAGATTTATGGTTTTATAAAAAGCCGTATTTCTCATATCATGGAAGAGGAGGGGTTCTCAAAGGATGTGATTGCCTCTGTCGTCAATGTCTCTGTGGACAATGTGCCTCAGGTATTTGAAAGAGTAAAGGCCCTTGAAAAGTTGAAAGCCCTGAAGGATTTTGAACCGATTGCCGTTGCATTCAAGCGTGTGGTGAATATCATCCGGAAAGCCGTTATTCCGGAAACAGTCAGAGTCAATAAAGACATATTTCAGGACGCATGCGAAAATAATCTTTATCAGTCGCTTGTTACAACAAGAACAACGGTTGACACCTTAATTGAAAACAGAAACTATGATCAGGCCTTGATTGAAATCGCTTCCTTGAGAGATCCGGTAGACGCCTTTTTTGATGGTGTGATGGTGATGGCGGATGATGAAGCGCTGCGTAACAATCGCCTGGCTCTTTTAAATGAAATATCAGTTTTGTTTGGCAGAATAGCGGATTTTTCGATGATTTCCACGTGATAATAATGATAAGGAGGTTCTAAAATGGCAGGTTATGACCCGGAAAAAGACAAAGCGTTAAAAACATGGAAGAGTGAAGACACAGGTCTGATTATTGGGATTCATCAATATGACAAGGGAGAGCCGAAGCTGCAGATTGGTCCCAGGATTCTCAAGAAAATGGACGGCTCGGACAGGGCGCCCGCAAAAGCGGGCAGGCTTTCACTTGAAGACGTGACGTGGTTATACAACATTATCGATGAAGTGAAGGAAGAACTCGAAAAATTGTCCGATCCTATAGGGTAGGACACGGGTACTCGCCATGTCTATAAATATTGATCCTGAAATTATTAAGCGAATCATTCAGTTGAGAGAAGCGCTTAACCGGCATAATTACAGGTATTACGCCCTTGATGATCCTGAAATATCCGATGCCGGATATGACCGGATGATGCAGGAACTGATTTCCCTTGAAACCGATTATCCTGATTTGAAAGATCCCGGATCGCCCACATCACGGGTAGGGTCTGCTCCCATCTCCAGTTTTGATACGGTTGATCATTCCATTCCGATGCTCAGTATCGAAAATGCCTTCAACGATTCGGATATCATGGATTTTCATAAACGGATAATGAAAAACCTGAATATCGGAAATGATATCCGTTATACTGCTGAACCGAAAATGGATGGCATTGCCGTCGAGCTCGTCTATGAAAATGGGGTGCTGATTCTTGGAGCCACCCGGGGTGACGGGGAGCGAGGTGAGCGAATCACGGAGAACGTAAAGACGATCCCGACCGTTCCCCTGACACTTCAAAAAAAAGACCGTATCAGGATTCCGGCGCTTCTCGAAGTCAGAGGGGAGGTGATCATGGGGCATGATGGATTCAAAAAGCTTAATGAAGACAGGATCAGGGCGGCGTTGCCCCCCTTTGCCAATCCGAGAAATGCGGCAGGTGGATCATTAAGGCAACTGGATTCCCGTGAAACCGCAAAACGGCCTCTTGAAATTTTTATTTATGGCGCCGGTAAAATTGAAGGGATGTCATTTGAAACGCAAGGAGAGCTTCTTGATAGTCTCAAAAGTCTGGGCTTCAGGGTCAACCCGCTTATCAGGACCGGGATTACAGTTGATGAGGTGCTTTTCTGGTACAGGGAACTTGTTCAGAAACGGGAGACACTGGCGTATGATATTGACGGCATGGTCGTCAAGGTAGATCAGGTCGCCTTTCAAAAGACACTGGGTGAAACGTCCAAAAGCCCTCGATGGGCCATTGCCTATAAGTTCGAAGCTGTCCAGGAGTCTACCCGGATTGTTGATATAGAGGTTCAGGTGGGAAGAACAGGGACGCTTACGCCGGTTGCCCGTCTTGAACCGGTCAGCATCGCCGGTGTAACTGTTTCCCGGGCGTCCCTTCACAACGAAGATGAAATTCAAAAGCTGGATGTGCGTGTGGGGGATCACGTTTTTGTGAAACGGGCGGGAGACGTGATTCCAAAAGTCGTCAAGGTGATTGAATCCAGGCGAACCGGAAATGAAATCCCGTTCAGGATGCCTGAAAATTGTCCTGCATGTGGTGAGCGAGTCGTCAGGCAGGCAAATGAAGCTGCTGTAAGATGTATCAATATGGAATGTCCGGCCCAGATAAAGGAGGGCATCAAGCATTTTATTTCAAAGGGCGCATTTGATATCGACGGTATGGGCGATAAACTTGTAGACCAGATGGTTGAAAAAGGAATCATCGCATCTGTTTCAGATATATTTTATCTTGATCAGGAAACAGTTTCAGACATGGACCGGATGGGCGAGAAATCAGCGTCAAACCTGGTATCGGCCATAGCAGGCAGCAAAACCATTTCTTTCAGCCGGTTTATTTACAGCCTGGGTATCCGGTTTGCGGGTGAGTATGTATCTAAAATTCTGTCTGTTGAATTTGACACATTGGACCATCTCATAAATGCCGGGAAAGAAGATCTTGAGACTATCGATGGCGTGGGCCCGGTGGTTGCAGAAAGTGTTTTTGTTTTTTTCCGCCAGCAGAAAAACATTGATTTGGTCAGGCGTATTATAGAAAGCGGCGTTCAGATTATCCATGAACCCAAAAGGGAAGAAGGGGCATTTTCCGGAAAGACTTTTGTATTAACGGGCACACTTGAAACCCTTGCCCGGAATGACGCCAAAAAGCTGATTGAAGAAAAAGGGGGAAAGGTGTCCGGTTCTGTGAGCAAGAAAACAGACTACATTGTCGCAGGCGACTCTCCGGGTTCAAAACTTGATAAAGGGCAAAAGTTAGGGATACCCATTATCGATGAGGGCACCTTGATTGCAATGCTTCAGTGATTCTTGTCGGAGGAAAAAATGGAAAAAAAAGTCAGCGCACATGTGGTTATAAGCGGCAGGGTACAGGGTGTTTTTTTCAGAGCCGAAACACGGCGAACCGCTGAAAGCCATGCTGTCTGCGGATGGGTCAAAAACAGGGAGGATGGCAGGGTCGAAGCCAGATTCGAAGGCAATGAAAAGGATGTAAAGGCTGTTATCGACTGGTGTCATAAAGGCCCGGCCCTGTCCAATGTGACATCTGTTGAGGTGACATTTTTGGAAATACTTCAGGGCTTCAGTAAATTCGGGATTGAATATTGATGGGGGTATGGATTTTTTGGATGTGATAAAAATAGAACGCGGCCTGCCACAGTGTTGTGTTCAGGCCGCATGAAAATCGTTCTACATGGAATCTTTCAATGATTTTCCAGGTTTGAATTTTACAACATTGCACGCTTTGATTTTAATCGGTTCACCAGTCTGAGGATTTCGGCCTTTTCTCGCTTTTCTGCGGATTTTTGCAAATGTGCCGAAACCAACGAGAGTCACTTTGCCATCTTTTTTCTTCAAGGTTTTTGTTACTCCGTCCATGAAGGAATCCAGCGCTTTTGCCGCAGCAACCTTGGTAATTCCGGCTTCTTTAGCCATTTTGTCAATTAATTCTGCCTTTGTCATGACCAGATCTCCCTAAAAATTAAGATTAATTGAAGATAGACTTGCCTTGCTGAATGATCAGCACCCAATGCGAACCGATTATATAAATGCACTATAATTCCTTGGCTGTCAAGTGTTTTTACAAAATATTTGGTGTTGACGATTTGAATCAGGCTATTTGGTGAGAGTATCTTATTAAAATGCCATGCCAGTTTGGGCACCAAGGTGTAGAATACGCGCGGTATCATGGTCCATGATCGCTTGCAACGAGGCATGTTTTAAAAAATATATTGAGCACTGATATTGATAATTTCAAGTATCTCCGATTATAGTGTTTTAAGGCTAAAAGCAGATTTGTCAGTGTGTAAAGGCGTGCCAGCATGAAATTCCTTGAAGTTATTCAACAGCGATACTATAGTATTTTCCCATGCATTCGAACCAACCATTAACAGAAATAAGGAGACGATCATGAAGAAGGGTAGGATAGAAAATATCATTTTAATCCTTGCATGTTGTTTTGTTTTTCTGCCTGTTTCAGTCTTCGCTGACACAACGGATAATCCGGACGTTACCCTGATTTTGCGTGATGGTTCTGTCATTACAAAAGCCATGACTGATCAGCCGCCTCCCCCGGTGGATGCGGACATTTCTGTAAAGGATCGGTTCGTTAAATGGAAATCGATCAATATCGAAGGCTTTACATACGTTGATGATCATAAAAAATATAAAGTTGATTTCAATCAGATGAAACTGCAATTTATGTCTATTGAGCTGGTAGATACAAAATTGCGGCCCTTTCAGAACGGAAGACTGATCATTGAAAAACGGTCTGGCGGGAAAATGACCATTGCTGATGGTACGCTGCTGACCTATTTCGGCCATCCGGATGGCGTGTCAGATATCCTTGCCATAGAGTTTGACAGCTTTAATCGGTTCTGGCGGGATATATTTATTGATATCCGTGATGTGAGAAAGATTGTGTTTGGATCAGAGACACAAGGCAACCCTGAGCCGGATCAGAAAGTATCGCAATTTGCGTCCTCATCCGGGGAAATCGTTCGGGCGCTGAATACAATTGACGCGAACAGAACACCTGATGGTTCTGTAAATTTGAATATAGAGTTCGATTACAATTCTTACAAGATTCGGCCATCATCCGTTCCCCTGCTGAATGAACTTGGGAAAGCATTGCACTCGGCTGACCTTATGGACAAGAGCATCCTTATCAAAGGACATACGGATTCAGATGGCCCTGCTGACTATAATCAGGTGCTGAGTCTGAACAGGGCACGTGCCGTGAGAACCTATCTTGTTTCCAAATTTGGAATCAGTCCCGCAAAACTCGCTACTGCCGGATATGGTGAATCCATTCCCCTTGTTCCGAATACAACCCCTGAAAACAAGCAGATCAACCGAAGGGTTGAAATCAGACGAACGAATAGTTGACAGGCAGGGTAGAAGCGTTCAACAGCATGTCTATGCATGATATCCTGTTGAACGCTTCCATGAAATTGGCTCATGCATAACTGAAGGAAGTTACCCGCTGATCATGGAAACCAGCCGACACGTTCCGTTCAAGAATATCCGCAAGCAGATGTAATGCATTTCTGATCGTTTTTTCATCATGCATGGTGAAATTGAGCCGCATCGTCTCCAGGCCCTCCCTATGTCCAATGTGGAAATACCTTCCGGGTACAAAGGCGATGTTTTCCTTAAATGCTTCATCATGGATTCTGCCCATGTCAAGTCCTTCAGGGCCCTTTACCCAGACAAACATACCGCCTTCAGGCCTGGACCAGGAAAAACCGGAAGGGAAATATGCTTCAAGCCCTTCCAGCATGGCAGCAAGCCTTGGTTTGTAAAAATTTAAAATCAGGGGGAGATGGTCATCAATATATCCTTCTGTCAGATAAAAAGAAGCGATCGCCTGACTGAGAGAGCCTGTGTGGAGGTCGATTCCCTGCTTGGCGATAATCATCCATTTTTTAATTGCTTTGGGCGCCAGGCAATAGCCTACCCGAAGTCCTGGCGCCAGAATTTTTGAAAACGTTCCCAGATAAATAACATGATCCGTCGCCAGTGTCTGAATGGGGATGATGTCTTCTCCCTGATATCGTAAATCGCTGTATGGATCATCTTCAACAAGAAGGGCATTTTGCCTGCAGATAACATCTGCAATTTCCTTCCGGCGTTTCAGGGAGATGGTATTGCCTGTTGGATTCTGAAATGTCGGGACCAGGTAAATGAATTTGATCTTATGACTTTCCAGCAAACGTTCCAGTTTCTCCGGTATGGGGCCGTCTTCATCTGCTTCTATCCGAACATACTCTGGTTCGTATGGATTGAATGCATGCAGCGCACCTAAATATGTGGGTGATTCTATCGCGACTTTATCTCCTTTGGATATCAGGATTTTTCCGATGGCATCCAGGGCGCCCTGTGAGCCACTGGTGATTTGAACGTCATCCGGACGGGCCATGATCCCTTTTTTTCGGATGAAATGTGACACGGCTTCTCTTAACGGATAAAAACCTTCAGTTGGCCCATATTGCAATGCAGATGCACCATACGTCTTGAGAACCGTTGTCGTAAGCGCGGCAATGATATCCGTGGGGAAACTCTCAGGCGCAGGTATGCCGCCTGCAAGAGAAATAATACCTGGCCGGGATGCGGATTTCAAAATTTCACGGAGAATGTTAACATCCATTCTTGAAACCCTTTTTGAAAGCAATTGATCGTAATTCATCTTTGTTCCCCTTTTTTTTAAAAGTCTTCATTTTATGATTGTGCCATGGTAGCAAATCAGCTAAGAAATAACAGATACAGAAATTCACATAAATTAGCATAACAGATTGTGGGTTTCGATAAGGATAAAACCGGGAAAAAGAGTATGGAATTTCAATATATCGCATTGGCAAATGAATTGGAGCAGAAAATTGAAAACGGCGAATATAAGGCAGGTGACAAGCTGCCGTCCATCAGAAATCTGCATACCCTCACGGGGCTCAGTCTCTCGACCGTATACAGCGCCTTTATCGAACTTGAAAAACGTGGCGTGGTTCAGGCCCGGGAGAAGTCGGGTTTTTTTATCAAACCATCCCTCGATAATATTCTTCCTTTGCCAAAAATGGTATCCCCGCCTGTGCGGCCTCAGAAGGTTTCAGTAAATGCATTGGTGGAATTTATCGTGGAGGCAGGCGGAGACCCCGCCATGCTGCCTTTTGGAACGGCCATGGCAGCGATTGAACTTCTTCCCTTAAAACAGATTTCCCGGGTGATGCGGACGGTTTTAAGCAGGTATTTAAGGACATCTGAGATACATTACGGGCCGCCTGCCGGAATCCCCGTTCTAAGACAGCAGATCTCAAAACGGCTCATTGGATTGACTTCTAAAAACGATGAATCGGAAATCCTCATCACAAGCGGCTGCATGGATGCAATCCAGTTGTGTCTTCGTGCCGTGGCAAAACCCGGCGATACGATTTTGGTGGAATCGCCTACGTTTGTCTGTTATCTGCAGCTTATTGAGGACCTGAACATGTATGCACTGGAAGTGTCAGCAGATCCAGTGCATGGTATTGATTTGAATGCGGTCAAAAAAGCCATTGATCAGAATAAGGTGAACGCATGTATTTTGAGCCCGAATTTTCAGAATCCATTGGGATTTGAAATGCCTGAACCCGCCAAAAAAGAGCTGGTTGAAATGATGGCGAAGAAAAAGATACCCATTATAGAAGATGATATTTACGGCGATCTCTATTTTGGTGACACACGGCCCAAAACGTTGAAGTCGTATGATCAGAATGGCATGGTGTTGTACTGCGCCTCATTTTCCAAAACCCTTGCGCCGGATTTGAGAATCGGGTTCACGTTGCCCGGAAAATTCAAGGACCAGGTGAAACGTTTAAAAATAAATAGCGTCATGACCACATCCAAATTAAATCAATTCATTATTGCCGAGTTTTTGAAACAAGGTCTTTATGACCGGCATTTACGAAAACTGCGTCAGGCAGTAAAGATTCAGATGGCAAACACAGCGCGTGCGGTCGCCCAATATTTTCCACCCAATACATATATTACGGCTCCGAAAGGCGGTCTGGTTCTGTGGGTTCAATTGGATAAGAAAATAGACGGCATCAAGCTTTTCGAAGAAGCGATCAAGGAGAAGATATTTATCACACCCGGTGATATTTGTTCCGGTACAGGAAAATACGGGAATTGCATCCGCATCAGTTGCGGGCACCCATGGAATGATAAAATGGAAAAAGGGATAGCCAAGCTCGGGAAAATCATTGAGATGTTTCTCAGTCATCCCCGGATTTGAAAGTCCTGAAGATATATTTTTTCCTTTGACGTATCGCGTTGATTATTTTATGGTTTTTTTCTCAAGCATGCTGAATGTCTTGTAAATGTCTTGAACGGCCCGAAGATTCATGTAAAAAAATCTATCAAATCAGATGGTTGGAGTGGTAGCTGAACAGGGATAAACTTATGCTGCAGAACAGGGAGGGTAGTCATTGCGGAATCTCTTGAAACTAAACCTGAACACACCTAAATGCATTTTGCCATCGTTACTTTACATGATGATCATGATGTTGCCATGGGTAAAGGGCGTTGCCCATGCCAGTGAACCCGATAGCCATATCACCGGGGAAAAGCGAATTCCCAAAGCGCTGGTCCGTTTGGGACACCAAAACGAGTTTGCACTACTTGTTGAAAAAAAATCCCAGCAGTTATTCATATATAACAACGATTTTTCTCTGATAAAAGTAATCAGTGTGACCACGGGCATGCAACAGGGGGATAAGGAGCGGTCAGGCGATAAGAGAACACCGGAGGGAATATATTTTTTTTCAGCAATCAAAGAAGACGAGGAACTGCTGCCAAAGTATGGCATCATGGCATTGACCCTGAATTATCCGAATGTGATTGACGCCAGGGAAAACAAAAGGGGTTACGGTATCTGGCTTCATGCAACCGATCAACCGGCAAGAGCCTTTAAGCAATTTGATACATTGGGATGTGTGGTTGTGGTCAATGAAGACATGATCGAAATTTCAAAATATGTATCCATGGAGACCACCCCCATAGTGATTGAAGATGAAATTCGGTACGCATCTGACGCCTCAAGGCAGCAATTGGAAAAAGCCATGAGTGATCTTGTCTCCCAATGGAAAAACGCATGGCAAACCAAAAATATAGAAAAATACATTTCCTTGTATTCAGAGAGATTCAAGTTCGACGGGATGAATAAAACAGAGTGGAAACAGTACAAACAAAAACTGAACAGACGGTATTCACGTATCGATGTCACGGTAACAGACCTCGATATCATCTTGCATGATGATTATGCTGTCGTGGTCTTCATCCAAAGATACCAAAGCAACATGTTTAAAAGCAAAGGCGTGAAACGGCTTTATATGGTTCCGGAAAACAACGGGTGGAAAATTATAGGAGAGGAGTGGCAGGAAATTCAACACACACGCCCATGGCAGATTGCCAGAAAATACAGCACTGCGGTTGCCGAACTGGATGAAAAACCGGGTGTCAAACGTGAACAATGGATCAAATCCAAAAATCCTTCCCATTATGCATTACAGCTTCTGGGGGTATCCAATGAAGATCAGTTGATTGGTTTTATCAATAAATACGGTTTGAACGACAAAGTCGGCTATTTTAAAACCCGCCTGAACGGAAAAGAGTGGTGGGTCTTGATTTATGGTGAATACAAAAGTATGAATGACGCAAAATCAGCAACTGAAACCCTTCCTGAATACCTGAAACATCCATCGCCATGGGTCAGAACATATAAAAGCATTCAACAGACGATTGATCAATCCAAACAAATAAACTAGCGTAACATCGCTTCGGCTCGATGGGGTATCAAGGCATATAAAGGGCTGGTCAAAGTTTGTCTTCCAGGGGAATTAATGTTTCCCGGAAAGATGTGGCAGGTTTTGGATACACCCGGAAGCATTTCCCGGTTCATGAAAAGCCATGCTCCTCAAGAACGCCCTTGTCGATATCAACCAACCTGATGTGATGGCCTTCAATCACGGCGTAACTTTTAAAATTATCTCTCGGCAAGGATATGGAGCCAGGATTTATAAAAATGCCATCGCTCTTTTGTTGAATCAGGCCTGCATGGGTGTGCCCTTGAATACGTATATCGTAACCGTTATTTTCCGGCAGATGATAATGCCCGTGGGTGAGAAGAATTTTTTTCCCCTGAAACAGAAAGGTCTCCCAAAAATCATATCCCGGAAAAAATGCCGGCTGGTCGCAATTTCCATAAACATAATATTTGGGAATGTTAAGGTGCGTAAACTCCTTTCGGATGATCTCAGGAAGATAATCCGGTTCAGAGTGCTTTCCGTATCGGGTGTCAAAAAAATCCCCTGCCACCACAAGGCTGTCATCGGAATTCAACACATTGACTATTTTTTGCCATGCACTGTAAAATCCATGGATATCAGCAGTAATAATCAGTCTGGCCATGATAAGGAATCTCTGTATTTATTTTGTTGATATTTGTCATCATTCTGATAACTGATCCTAATGCATATTGAACCATAAATAAATGATAAATTTATCTCTGAATTTGGTGAACATCAGTCGATCCGCATAAGGAAACCCATGAAGACCTTTCTTTTTTACGATCTTGAGACGACCGGCCTGAACAAATCCTTTGATCAAATCCTTCAGTTCGCCGCCATCCGGACAGACGTAAATTTCCGGGAAATCGAGCGAAATGAAATCAAAATTAAATTGAGGCCGGACGTGGTGCCGTCGCCTTATGCCATGATCACCCACCGGCTGTCTATCAAGGATCTGATGACAGGCGAGTTCGAACTGGATGCGATTTTAAAAATTCACAGAATAATCAACGAGAAGGACACCATCAGTCTGGGATACAACACGCTGAACTTTGACGATGAATTCCTGAGATTTTCATTTTACAGGAACCTGCTTTCCCCCTATACCCATCAGTATGCCAATGGTTGCAGCCGGATGGATATTTTTCCCATGACGATCATGTATTATCTATATAAAAACGATGTTATTTCATGGCCGGTCATTGAGGGGAAGCCATCATTGAAACTCGAAAACATATCCCTTGAAAACAAACTAGCGGAAGGTCAGGCCCATGATGCCATGGTGGATGTGGAAGCAACCGTGGCACTGGCAAAAATATTCAAACAGGAAGACAAAATGTGGCAATACCTGATCGATTTTTTTGACAAAAAAACAGATCAGGATCGGGTGAAAAAGCTACCCCAGTCCTTTCAAAGCGATTTGGGTATCCATACCATGGGACTTATTCATAACAGCGCCTTGGGTAACGAGAATAATTACATGGCGCCTGTCATCTATATTGGCGATTCCAAACCCTACAGCAATCAAAGCCTGTGGCTTCGGATGGATCTTCCGGAGCTTCAGACGGTTACCATAGAAACCATAAAAGAGGGCACCTGGGTACTCCGAAAGCGATTTGGCGAGCCTGGCATTCTTCTCCCGCCTGAAGACCGGTTCTGGAAATTGATCGGAGAAAAAAGAAATCATGAGGTCGAAGAAAATATAAAATGGGTGAAGGAACACCCGTCCATATTCAGGGAAATCGTCATGTATCACAGAGAATTCAGATATCCCATGGTTCCGGATATTGACCCGGATGCTGCGCTATACCAGAATGGGTTTCTTTCAAAAGACGACCAGGCTGTCTGCCGTGAATTTCATCTCACGCCATTTCCCGAAAAACAACATATCATTGCCCGATTAAAAGACAGAACCACCCGGAAGCTGGCGGAAAGGATTCTATACAGAAATTCTGAAGACAACCTTAAACCGTCTCCGGGGTCAGAATATATTTCCTATCTTGGGAAAATAAATTCAGCACCTGAAAAAGCCACGCTTGTGGATTACAGGGGAGAGAAGAAACTGACACCTGCCGAGGCAATTTCAGATATCAAAAAGATAAGGGGCGAACAGAAAATGGATCATGAGCAGGCAGATCTTCTGGAAGCACTTGAAGCATACATCAACCAAAAATTTATTATACCATGAAGAACTTGACGGTCATGAAGCTGAACATCCCATACGGGGTGTAAGACTTATAAGTCCTTCATGGTATTATCGCAAAAATCAGTAAGTCAACACCATCCCGCCATCAAAGAGAAGGTCACCGCCAATAAGATATTTGGAAAATCGTGAAAAGCCGAACACAAAGAGGTTGGCCACTTCCACCGGAGACATCATTTCCTTGATCCGGGATTTACCCATCATTACATTTTTGACCACTTCCTCAGGCGTAATGCCTCTTTGTTTGGCCTGTGCAGGGATCTGGTTCAGTGCCAAAGGTGTTTTGATAAATCCCGTGCTCACGGTAAAGGATCTGATTTTACCTTCACCTTCTGCGGATATGGATTGGCTCAACGCCTTTAAACCGAATTTGGTGATATTGTAAACCGGTTTTTTCTCCGTGCAGATATGGGCGTGAACCGATGCCATATTGGCCACAACACCGGTGCCGTCACTGCTTTTTTTCATGTGGGGGATGGTGAGCTTGGAAAGAAAGAACGGTGCTCTCAGCATCAACCGGCACATGAGGTCGTATTTTTCCATGGGGAAGTTTTCCACCGTATCTATATGCTGAATGCCGGCGATATTGGCTATATATTTTATTGTGCCTTTACCGGAAGCTTGTGTAACGGCATGTTCGATATCTTCGTCCTTTAGGAGATCGGTCTTGATAAAGATCATCTCTCCCCCCATATCTTTGGCCATTTCAGCGGTTTTTTGGGCCTCCTTTTCATTCACATCAAGTCCCACAACGGTGATCCTGTTGGCGGCTGCAGCAATGGCAACGGCTCTGCCGATGCCGGTGCCTGCGCCTGTGACCATGCAGATATTCTCCTTTCTGAAATTCGGATCTTCCATGATAAGAATTTGGTCTTTTGTGATTTTGGGTTCGGTAATATCCATGATCAATCTTCCTTTAATTCTCTGATGTTTTGAAAAAAATCAAGCGATTCCGGATTTCTTAATGCGTCCTTGTTGGTGATGTCCTTGCCCTGAATGGCCTTTTTAACGGCAAGCTCCACCTTTTTCATGTTCAGTGTGTAGGGGATATCAGGGACCGCAATGATTTTGGCCGGTACATGGCGTGGTGATGTATTGTTTCTGATGGTCATGCGGATCTTGCCCAACAAGGCATCATTCATGTCAATGCCCGGTGCAAGCTTGATAAACAGAATCACCCTGACATCGTTTTTCCAGTCCTGACCGATAACCAGACTGTCTTCTATTTCGTTCAGGGTTTCCACCTGACGGTAGATTTCAGCAGTGCCGATGCGGACACCACCGGGATTCAAAGTCGCGTCTGATCTCCCGTAAATGACGACACCGCCTCTGTTGTTGATCTCAATGAAATCCCCATGCCGCCATACGTTTTTGTAAACATCAAAATAGGCGGAATGATACTTTTTATTGTCAGGATCATCCCAGAAATAAATGGGCATGGATGGAAATGCACGGGTACAGACCAGTTCTCCCTGTTCATTTACAAGGGATTTTCCTTCAAGATCAAATGCCTCAACCTTCATGGCAAGGCCCCGGCACTGGAGTTCACCGGAATAAACCGCGCCCATTGGATTTCCCAGTGCAAAGCATCCGTTCAAATCAGAGCCGCCAGATATGGATGACAACTGAAGGTCTTCTTTGATATGTTCGTAGATAAATTCAAAACCTTCTTTTGACAGGGGAGAACCGGTTGAAAGAAGTGTTCGTAAAGATGACAGGTCGTATTCTTTGCCAGGCTTTACGCCAAAATTCATTAATGCGGCAATATATCCGGCGCTAGTGCCAAATACGGTGATCTTTTCATCCTGGGCAAGTTGCCAGAGCGCATCTGGTTGCGGATGAAAGGGATTGCCGTCAAAAAGGACGATGGTTGCCCCTGCGCCCAGAGAGCTGGTCAGCCAGTTCCACATCATCCAGCCACATGTGGTAAAGTAGAAAATCCGGTCATCCCTTTTCAAATCCGTATGAAGCAGCAGTTCTTTCAGATGATGAACGAGAATGCCTCCGGCGCTCTGGACCATGCATTTGGGAACGCCTGTGGTACCGGATGAATACATGATGTATAAGGGATGGTCAAAAGGCAACTGTTCAAATTCAATGTCAAGACCCGGTTCTTTTGCCTTGAAATCATCAAACAGAATGGCATGGGGAAGGATGCTGATGTCAGGTGTTTTTTGGGTATATGGCACCACAACCACTTTCTCAAGGGATGGCAGTTGCTTTACAATATCCGCCATGGGCGTCAAGGAATCAAATGCTTTTCCCTTAAAGAAATAACCATCTGCCGTAAAGATAATTCTGGGTTTGATCTGGCCAAACCGGTCAAGCACCCCTTTTATTCCAAAATCCGGTGAACAGGATGACCATACCGCGCCAATGCTCGTTGCCGCCAGCATGGCAATGATGGTCTCCGGCATATTGGGCATGAAGCCCACTACCCGGTCACCCTTTGTCACGCCTTCCTTTCTCAATGTTTTCGCCACACAGGCAACCTGATCAAACAGATCCTGGTAGGTCAGTTTTCTGACGGGCTGGCCTTCGCTTTTAAAGATAAGCGCCACATGGTCATCCCTGTAACGCAGCAGGTTTTCGGCAAAATTCAACCGGCTGCCGGAAAACCATTTGGCGCCAGGCATTTTCAGCGGGTCGTCTACAACCTGACTATAAGGTTGGGAAAATCTGATTTGGGCATAATCCCACATGGCCGCCCAGAAATCCGGAATATTGTCAATCGACCACCTGTAAAGTGCATCATAATCTTTAAAATTTTTGTTGGTCCGTTTATTGATAATGTTCATAAACGCATACATGTTGGACTTCCTGATTCTTTCTTCAGACGGTTTCCATAAAAGTGTGCTCATGATCTACCCCTCTTGAAAAAATATCTGTGTGGTTTTACGTGATTCAGGACAATGGCTTTGACGAATTAAAGATATGGACATGGTGTATCATGTTATCGCGATTTTTCAACTAAAAATTGCAATGGGGGCATATATTGCAGGTTGCAAACCCTTCAGAATTTAAATTTTTCCACCATCGCCTTTAACTGACCGGCCAGTTTCATTAAACTTTCAGCACTTGTGGAAACAGCGGAACTGTTGTCATTTATGTCACCTGTACTCTGGTTGATCATTGAAATATCTTTGGAAATGGTCTGGGTGGCAGTTGATGCCTGTGTCAAATTATCTTTTACTTCATTGATGCCCTGGGATGCATGAACTATATTTCCGGCAATTTCTTTGGTGGTAACCGATTGTTCTTCTACGGCAGATGCAATGCCGTTGGTGATATCATTCACTTCAGCAATCACTTTTGATATCTTTTTTATCTCCTCGATCGAATCGACAGCTGAGCCCTGCATGTCACTGATCTGCTTTTTGATTTCCAGTGTGGCTTCCGCTGTCTGCTTTGAAAGCGCCTTGATCTCGTTTGCAACAATTACAAATCCCTTGCCCGCTTCTCCTGCTCTTGCAGCTTCGATGGTTGCATTCAACGCGAGCAGGTTGGTCTGTTCGGAAATTTCAGTAATGACTTCTGTGACTTTTCCTATTTCCCGCGCGGCAATCCCCATCTTGTCCATCTTGTCCGTTGCCGTTTTGGACTGGGTCACCGCATCCTGTGTGATTTGAAGTGCTTTGCCTGAGCTGTCTGCAATGCTGTTGATGGTGGCTGTCATTTCTTCAACAGAGGCGGCTACATAGCCGGTATTTACCGAAGTCTCTTCCATGGCCGCTGTAATCGAAGTCATGCTGAAACTCACTTCATCAGCCGCACTTGCAACACTTCCTGCTTTTTCCGCCATTTGAACGACACCTTCCGACATCTTTTTTGAGATGCCGGAAAGGAGTGCCGATGAGTCGTTCAGCGTTGTCGAGTTTCCGGAGATTTCTGAAATGATAATTCTTAATTTCTCCATGAAAGAGTTGAACGATCGTGTCAGATCACCCACTTCGTCTTCACCGGTTATGGAAAGCCGTTTTGTCAGATCTCCCTCGTCTTCGGCCAGTTGTTTCAACTTGACAGAGGCGTTTAAAATCGATTCTGATGTCTCTGATATGAATGTATACCCAATGATAAAGCCTACAGAAAGGGCGACGATTATAAAAAATACAAACCAGTATTTAAACGGACCGAACCGGTGCATCTTTTCCGACACATAAGACAAGTGGCCTAAAGAATAGTCTTCCCCAACAGGGCAGATGGTAATGATTCTTCCATTTATATTTTCATAAATGCTTTTGGCCTCACCCATTTGCAAACCGGTTTTTATTTCCATATTGATATCGTCCCATTTTTCCACATAAACGGGAGTTTTGTCCTGTGAATAAATGATTTCACCGGTCCTGTCTGAAAGGAACAGTAGGTCACCGTCTTTTTCCCGGGTTTCAACGATATCTTTCAAGGTATCAATGGAAAGTGAACCGCCTTCTTTCAGCTTTATATTTTCAATAAACATCTTTACATATTTCAATTCAGCTGTTTTTGACTCTTCGACCATTTGAATGATGCCTGTATAAAAAGCAGCGCAACCCAGCCAAATAACCATTGCCAGGCCAAACAATACAAACCCGGTCATCAGTTTTAATCTTATGGTCAATTGTCTGCCCCTGAACTGTAAGCCCCTTTTGTATATTTCATCATAGAAATATTTGTTTACCGGCATGTTGATCAGATTCAATATGCCGAAAACCAGCAATGGGCATGCAAGCATTCCAGCTACCCACCCCCCGGTGAGACTCAGGGTGGACAGGTTTCCGATATGGGTCATTTTAAATGATATGAACGTGAACAGGTTAATCGCATTCCAGTAGATGAAATATAAAATGGACGCGAAAAACGGGAGGCCCTGACTCATGGAAATGGCAGATACCAGTTCCTTGTCTGTCAAGCCATTTTTGCTGTTAAACTTTTCCATATACCGGTCAATGGGGATTGACCGCACGGACAGGATAATCAGGGAACATAAAAGCCCGCCAAGCCAGATAAAGATCATGTGGGCAGAAAGTGTTTTCATCTGGCCGGGCGAATTGATCATGCAGTAATAAATCGTAACGCATTGCGCCAGGAAAAGCGTCGAAAAAAGAGAATACGTTATCAGGGATCGTTTCAGCATTTTGAACATAAGTTTCTCCGTGTGTTAATTCGTTTTTCCAATTGGAACCCGATTCAGAATTTGCATCGTGACATCATTATTTTTAATCATGATGGGTTAAGTCCCAAGACGGATCGGCAATGGCCGGTTTATCTGTTTGAAATGGGTTAGTTTACGAACTGCATGAAAAGACTCGATATAATAGGGTTTAATATGCCATTGTTTTGGCGTTCGTGCAAGAATAATGTTTGGAATCGTGTCCTCTCTTTTTTTGTCCCAAGGATCGATAGGATTAACTTTATTTGTCGAATTTTGTTGAATGGCCGAAAGATATTTTGTTATATGAACCCAGCACCAAATTATCGGCTTGGAACAAGCCAGTCCTTTTTGAACCCGATGTTACCTTTTTTTGGTTTACAATATTAATCCAGTATGGGTTTCGGCCAGGAGATCACTATGACTTCAAAAGATCAGTCTGAAAAACGATCCTCAATCCGGTTTTTTGCTTTGGGTATGATTCTGTCAACGATGATAGCCGTCACAGGTGCGGTCGCAGGCCTGATTCAGCCATCGGATCTGGCATACAGGGGGGCATTCAGACTGCCTGATGTATCGAGAGGGTCGGATTGGACATACAGCGGTTATGGCATGACTTTTTACCCTGAAGGAGATCCGGCAGGGGCATCGGATGGATATCCGGGATCGATCTATGCTGTGGGAAATGATCAGGATCAGATGGTTGCTGAAATCAGTATTCCGGTACCTGTAATTTCAGCTTCAAAAAACCTGAATGACCTGAACACGGCCACCATGCTTCAGCCGTTTACTGAATATCTGACCAATGACTTTTTGTTTGAAATCCCCGAAGAATGGGCAAACGCAAATACACCCGGCCTTCGCCTGGTCTCAGGACGATACAGGGAAGGGCAGTGGAGTGGTTTAGGACCGTCCTAGTCGTCCAGCGTTGCACGGACTTTAATGCCCAGCTCCTTCATGGAAAAAGGCTTTTGAATAAACTGGACCTCATCTTCCAGTATCCCCCTGTGGGCGATTACATTGGCTGTGTAGCCGGACATGAAAAGGGTTTTGATGTCCGGATAAAGGGCATGCAGTCTGCCGGCCAATTCACGGCCGTTCATGCCGGGCATGACCACGTCGGTGATGAGCAGGTGAATTTCACCTTTGTGCTCACCGGCCAGGCGAACGGCGTCATCAGGTGTGCCTGCAGACAGAACCTGGTAGCCCAGTTTTTCCAACATCATTTGGCCCATCTTTCTGATCGCCGATTCGTCTTCCACCAAAAGCACCATTTCGCCTCGGCTATGCGGGATTTCCTGAACAGCTTCTGCGCTGACCTCCATGGCTTCACCCGCATGACGCGGCAAGTAAATGCGAAAGGTCGTCCCTTTCCCCGGTTCACTGTACACATTGATAAATCCATTGTTCTGTTTGACAATGCCGTATACGGTGGCAAGACCCAGGCCGGTGCCCTCGTTCACGTCCTTTGTGGTAAAAAAAGGCTCAAAAATATTGTCAAGCGTTTCTTTGTCCATGCCGCATCCATCATCGCTGACAGCCAGTACGACAAAATCTCCGGCACTGACACCGGCGTGAGTGTCGCAAAATGCTTTGTCACAGGTCATGCTTTGAGTCTCGATGGTCACTTTCCCAACGCCGCCGATGGCGTCCCGGGCATTGACGCACAGATTGGCCAGTATCTGTTCGATCTGTGAAGGGTCGATTTTTACAGGCCATAATCGGCTTGCCGGCCGCCAGACAATATCGAGGTCTTCACCGATGAGATGCCGGAGCATCTTGAACATACGTTCCACGATTCCGTTTATGTCGAGCACTTTGGGGGCGATGGTCTGCTTGCGTGCAAAGGCCAGCAATTGGCGGGTGATTTCAGTGGATCGTTTGGCAGCCTTAAAGATTTCCTTGAGATCGTCATACAGCGATTCTGAGGGTTCCACCTTGTCCAGCGCCAGTTCCGTATAACCAAGGATCACGCTGAGCATGTTGTTGTAGTCATGGGCAACCCCGCCTGCCAACCGTCCCACTGATTCCATTTTCTGTGCCTGGATCAACTCGTCGCGCAGCGTCTTCCGTTCTTCCTCGGCCCGCTTTTGCTCGGTGATATCCCTGAATTCAACGGTTCTTACATTTTTTCCTTTGTAAGGTATATTTCGGGCTTCCAACCGCACGGGAAACTCTGTGCCGTTTTTATGCAGTCCCATCGCTTCATAGGGCTTTTCATACCCGGCCAGGATGTGGGTCATGACAGTGTCTCTTGATTTTTCCGCAAGGAGCAACAACCCGTTCATGCCGATCAATTCGTTGACAGAATAACCGGTCATTTCCGACAAGCCCTGATTGCAGTCCAAAATAATACCCTTGTCGTGGATGGCTATCCCGCCAAATGAAGCGTTGTGAAGGGCTTTAAATCGTGTTTCACTTTCGCGGAGGGTCTCCTCAGCCTGCTTGCGCTCCATGATATCATGGTAATTCCCCAGAATCCCCCTGATGTCCTGATCATGCAAAAGATTACTCCCCGTGAATTCTATCCATCTGTAACTGCCGTCCTTGCATTTGTATCTGCATTCCGTGGTTCCAAAAGCATTGGGTTCACGCATAAGCGTGCCAAAAAAATCCTGTGTCGATTCCAGGTCATCGGGATGCACAATGTCCCAGGTGCTTTTTCCGACAACATCCTCCGGTCTCCACCCAAACAACCGTTCAATATTCGGGCTTTTATATGTATTGATGGCAGTCTGGCTGATAATGGCGATGACGTCTCCGATATTGGCCACCATTTTTCGCTGCATGGATTCACTTCTCCTCAGCGCCTCTTCAATCTGCTTGCGTTCAGTGATTTCAACGATAGAACCTTCAAGAAGACCTTGTTCGGGAAAGATTGTCGCCGAAAACAAGATCCAGATGTGGGCCCCATCCCTGCGAATGATTTTTGTCTCGTAATCGTTAACAAATCCCTTTTCCTTTATGAGGCTTATCAGTTCGTCCCGTCCCTTGGGATCAGCCCATGCCTCACCCGGACGAAATTCCGCCATGCACGCCTCAACGGTTGAATATCCGGCCATTTTCGCATACCGTTTATTGATTTCGATGAGTTTGCCGTCCATACTGTTCCGGAAAAGGGCAACCTGGGCATTGTTATACAAGGATTGGTACTTTTTTTCGCTTTTCCGAAGCGCTTCCTCGGCATATTTGCGCTGGGTGATGTCGGTGATGATGCCACACAGACCTGTTATCGTTCCTTCATCGTTAAACAGGGGAAACTTGATGGAAATAAAGTAGCGGGAACCAGAGGGAATCTCCATGACTTCCTCTGTCTCAATCATGGTACCGGACTCAATGACGCGGAGATCATTTTTACGAAACTGGCGTGCAATTTCAGCCGGAAAAAGCATGTCATCGGTTTTGCCAATCACAAATTCACGATTCAGGCCGGTGACCTCCTCCCACTTGCGATTGACGAGGAGGTTTTTGCCTTCACAATCTTTTATGACGATGAGGGTCCCGCTGTTTTCAATAAGATCCGCAAGAAACCGTCTGTTTCCCAGCAGCGTCCCCACTGTGGGCTTGCCTTTAAACATAAGGTCCTCCAGTTCACGAACCCGTTTTTCCAATTCTTCATAGATAGGCTTTTGGGGCATGGTTATGGCCTTTATTCTTGAAAATAATCTGACAAAGCAAGATGCAGATACTTATGTTCCATAAGATTGAAAAAACTTCAACCAATTCTTGGGGTATAACGATCGGCACCCTGATATATTCCGGAATCCCCCATGATGCTTTTGCACCATTTCTTTTGGACGCATAAAGGGAAACAGGGCGAAATGCCGCTGAATAGTTTCATCAGGCACAGAATCGCTTCTTTGGATGTTTTTCCATAAGGCATCCAGAAATCCGCGGCCTTTTTACTGCTGATCATCAGACTCTTTGGTGATGTATACGTATAATAGGCCTGCTCTCCATATGGGGAATCATTGGCCAGACGAATGGCTTCTTCATCGTTATCAACAGCCATAATAGGTAAAAACGGACCAAAGGTTTCTTCCTTCATCATGATCATGTCATGGGTCATACCGGTTAATACGGTGGGCGGCCAGTAGATGCGTTCAATACCGTTACAAACCTGCCCGGCGTTGTAACACGTGCCATTTACCAGCCCCTTGGCAGTATGCAGGAGGTCGGCGTCTGAACGGACAATGGCTGCGTCGTTACCGCCAAGTTCAAGCACCACTGGTGTCAGCGTCTGTGCGGCACGTGCCATTATTTTACGGCCCGTATCCGGAGAGCCGACAAAACAGACTACATCAACAGCGTCAATCAAGGCAGCACCCGTATCTGCAAACCCATGCACCATTTGTACAACATTTTCTGGCATGCCAGCATCTTTGAACAGGCTCAGGATGAGTTCGCCGATTAAGGGATTTTCTTCTGAAGGCTTTTGAACGACGGCGTTCCCGGCTGCCAAAGCTGGAATCATGTGTTTGATGCCGAGTTCAAACGGAAAATTCCAGGGAAGAATAAATCCGGCAACGCCCAAAGGCTCATAAAAAATAAACGCTTTATCGCCCAAAAAGTACGTGGCACTGACTTTTTTGCCGTTTTCAAGTTTTTTGGCCATCGTTGTGTATAGTTTTATCGCCTCACTGATTGGCAAAATCAGACTCATTGCCTCATAATGGGGTTTTCCGTTTTCAGAGGATACCAAACCACCTATCTCTTCTGCACGATCAATCATGACGCCCCGCAGGCGGTCAAGAATTTGATTGCGCTTCTTTACGCCAATCCCGGCCCAATGAATCTGGGCTTCCCGCGCACGGTCCACGGCTGCGGCCACATCGTAAGGCGTGGCGCATGGCACTTCCCCTAATTTTTGACCAGTAGCAGGATTGATCGAGATGATCATGTTTTGTTTGTTTGTATCAATTGCCGCACGTATACCAGCCATGTTATTACGTGCTTTGGTCAGGTGTATCTCAGATGATTCCTTTTGAAAAAATGAAATAATAACCCTGGACCTGAAAAGAAAGATGCGGTAAATGTGCTCTGAATCACAGAATTTTTAATTCAACTATTTGGCAATCGTATTGATATGATCACACTTGATTCCGTTACAAAAAATTTTGGTGCTTTTACCGCAGTCGACAATGTTTCATTTACGATTCAGAAGGGAGCCTCCTTTGCCTTGCTGGGGCCAAACGGTGCCGGCAAGACAACCATTGTCCGGATGCTTCTCGATTTTATCAAACCGTCTTCAGGCAGTATTATTATAGACGGATGGAAAGCATCCAATCCGGAATCCCGCAAGGACATCGGATATGTCGCCGAGCAGCACATCATTCCGCCGTATCTTTCCGGATTTGCATATCTGTCCCGGCATGCTTCTTTAATCGGACTGACCGGTAAAGAAGCAGCAAAGGAAGTTGACAGGGTCATTGAGATGGTTGTCATGAAAGGGCAGGAGAGAAAAAAATCATCAGACTACTCCAAGGGAATGAAGCAGCGTATCGGCCTTGGGGCAGCTCTTTTGGGACAACCCAAATTGCTGATACTGGATGAACCCGTCACCGGACTTGATCCGATTGGCATTCGCGATGTCAGAAAGGTTCTTGAAAACCTGCGCGACAAAGGGGTGACTGTAATTTTAAACTCCCATCTGATTTCAGAGGTGGAAAAAACATGTGAAACAGCGGCGATCATGCATAAGGGGAAAATCCTTGTCAAGGATACCATTCACGCGATCGTGAAAGATAATGAGACGCTTGAAGATGTTTTTTTCCGATATATAGAGCAAAATAATGAATAACGTCATTAAAATAACAGTCTATACCATAAGTGACCAGATGCGGCACAAAAGCTTTTATATCCTCCTGGGTTTTTCAGTCCTGTTCATAATGATGATCCGTGGATGTTATGACGGAGGATATTCGGTTAATGGAGAAACAGTAGATAACGCAACGGTTGCCTGGCATGTCTCAAAAATTGTTTTTCATCTGATTACCATCGGAATGGTCCTGATGGTTTCCATGCTTTCAATGAAAATATTCAGCAGGGATCATGAGGATGGAAGCATTGTTTTATTTCTTTCCCGGTCTGTTTTCAGGTGGCAATACGTTTTAGGCCGGGTCACCGGCACCTGGGTTCTCTGTCTTGTTTTCATGTTCATACTCCATTTGACGATTTTTCTGATAACATGGGCAAAAACAGGGACCATCATTTCAGGATACCTGACCGCATCTCTTGTATGCTCGGTCAACCTTCTTTTTGTAATTGCCTGCGTTTGCCTGTTGTCTCTTTTTATGCCGGATTTTATCAGCGCACTTTTTACAATGGGAATTCTGTTTGTTGGGTTTATTTCAGACGGGGGGTATCAGTTTGTCAATAGTGACGTCTTGAGATCCACTGGCCTTTCCCCCATCAATCCGGCACCAGCGCTGTGGCGGGTGTTGTATCCCAAGGTTTTTATGGTTCAGACCTATGCAGATTCAATCATCAGCAAAAGCGAATTTCATAATATGGGGCCTTTTCCGCCTCTTTTGAATCTTTCCTTTTTTATTCTTTTCATCATGGTATTACTGCTTGGCAGTTTTAACCGAAAAGAAATCTAAGATGGTGTTACATAGAAGTTTTTAGTAGAAGAATAGGCATTTATCAACACATATCGTCAAGAACCGAAAGAATCTTATTGGCCTTCTTTTGGATTTTCAGTTACGATGACACCTTTGTTTTTTTCGAATAGTTTTTCCCCGATACCTTTTACATTCAATATGTCTTCAGGATTTTTAAAATTGCCGTTCTCTTCCCGGTAGCTGATGATTCTTTCAGCGTATTTTTCCCCGATCCCCTTTAACGTCAACAGTTCTTCAAGTGTCGCCGTATTGATATTCACTTGTTTAGGCGATTCCGCCCATATTGTGTTTGAAACGGCAAAGACACATGCCATTGCCACCATTATCATGGAAATTTTTTTGAACATTTTCATTTTAACCCTCCTTTGAAATCACAGAACTTTATATCTGTTAATAAATGCCTGAAACTGAATGATCGGATAACAACATTCTTATTTCAGAATTTATTTGAATGTCAATATTTTTATTCATAAAATTATTAATTTTTCGTAAAAACATTTAGATGAATTAAGCGGTTTGCAGGCAGTTCGTGGCAAAAGTGGATATCTCATTTCATGAATCGTTTAAAATCCACTGACGGTTTTGGGAGGATGTCACAATTGAGCAAAATGATGACTGCCAATCAAATTCTTTACTTCCACTGTCACATGGGACAATTCCTGAATGCGGCATAATCGTGACTTGAAGTCTTCTGCTGTGGAACCGTTAGGGGATTTAACCGCAATAATGGCGCTGAAATGTCCGGGGCCTATGCGCCAGATGTGATAATCGTCTATGACACTTTTGGGGTCCTGTTCCTTTATGATTTTATGGATATGATCCGTTAAATCCGGATGGTGATTCGCATCCAGCAGAACGGTTGCGGTTTCTTTCATCAGCCCCCATGCCCAGAAGCAGATGACAATGGCGCCGATAATCCCCATCAAGGGATCGAGGAAAACAAGGCCCCAGAATCGTCCGATGGCCAGAGCGACTATGGCAAGGATGGATGTCAGCGCATCTGCAAGCACATGAAGATAGGCTGCCCGGAGGTTATGGTCCTGATGATGATTGTGTTCGCGGGGATCGTCTGTATTGTGATGATGATCATGGCTTTCTTTTAAGATGAAGGCGCTGGCGATATTTACAATCAGTCCCACAATCGCCACGATAATCGCTTCATCAAATGAGATGCTGACCGGGCTGAAAAATCTGTTGGCAGACTGCCAGGCCATCAGAAAAGCGATAAGGGCCAGAACCATCGCACTGCTGAATCCACCCAAGTCTCCGATTTTTCCGGTGCCAAAGGTGAAAGTATTATTATCCGCATGGTGTCTTGAGAGATAATAGGCAAGGGCGGCAATTCCCATTGCCGATACATGACTGGCCATATGCCAGCCATCTGCCAGAAGGGCCATGGAACCGAAAATCATGCCTGATATGATTTCAAAGATCATGGTGGTCAATGTCAGAAAAATCACGAACCAGGTCCGTCGTTCATGGATATTGTGATGATCGGATAAGAACGTATGGGAGTGAGGCGATGAAAATTTATTGGGATTCGTCATTTTTTCCAGCTTTATTTTTTAACGGGTTGGGTCACCAGAGCGTACGCACCGGGTATTGGGTAACCAGTGGGTCAGGGGTTAATATGGTCAATGAACGTTCAATTGCCTGACTGATAAGCATGCGATCAAATGGATCTTTGTGGTTGAGTGGCAATTTGTATAAATGAAGCGTGTCACGTTCGGTCAGATCCAGCGGAGTAATAAAATGTCTGTCACGCTCTTTGGGTATAAATCGATCCGGCGGGAGAGGCAGTTCTAATTTACCAATACGGTATTTAACATTGATTTCCCATGCAGAAACAGCGCTAAAATAGACGTCGTTTTTCGGATCCAAAAAAGCGTCAATGACATTTTTCGAAAGTTTATCACTACCGATGGTCACCCAGAGAAACGTGCAGGTGTCTAGAAGCAGTTTCAAATGTCTTCTCCATTAAACGCAGCCATGATGTCGCCCGGAAGGGGTTCAAAAAAAGCATCGCTGAGCTTAAAATCAGGGTATTCCTTGCCGGCCAAGCCAATCAGACGTTTTTTGTTTGTGATCTGGTGGATTGGTTTTATCTCCGCAATGGGCACATTGCGTTTACAGATGACCACTGTCTCACCCTTGCGCACTTTATCGAGATAGCTTGAAAAATGGGCTTTTATTTCATTAATATTTAAATTTAACATGATCATTTAATAGGTCATTATTGGGGTCATGTCAATGACCTTTTTGGAGGTTCAAGGACCATTTACTCGGCCTCATGCTCCTCATTCTATTAAAGTTAAAATTTATAAGGTCATCCATATTTCAATCCATTTTTAATCTCGTTGATTCTTTGATATAAATAAAATATCCATAACGATGAATCGAATAACAAATTTGTATCGGCCCTAACGCATTGATGACGTAATAGTTTAATTTGAAAAATATAGAAAAGCAGAAAGCATGATGAAATGGATTAGGACATACTCAAAATCTATACTCAAAAAAAAATTGTTGCTGCTCACCGCCCTGATGATTATTTCAATTAATGCTGGAAACGGGATAATTCCCGGTACTCAGTTTGATTATGGTTCGGCCCACCTGCAGGTCGCTGGTCTCATGGCCGTAAAGGCGGCAGGGGTGGATTCGTGGCAGGATCTGTTCGAAACTTTTCAGCAGGAAACCGGTCTTTTTCCGAACGGCGCTTATAATCTTCCTTCAATCGACAATCCAAGATTGGCAGGTGGCATGCATTGGCAGGGCAGGGAGTATGCCGATTTCATCAGAGCTTTTTTCAAAGGAGAACTCCTGACGGAACATACGCGTGCGCTGATGTTGACGGATCAGATTGCTTTGGTTGAGATAATCAATTCTCCGGCAGACGATCTCGATGAAGCGGAGGTATGGCATTACGGTTTCGGCATCTGGCGTGAATGCCACAACACTACCTTTGATTGTGAGGTCATATCCTACTATTCAACCAAAAACTATTGCAAATAAAGGAAAGGATGGGGTGACGTCTACCTTTGTTGCCCAGATCAAAATTATGCAGGCTGGCGGTTTCAAACGGGAAAAAAGTCCATATTTATCTTGCAATAATTTACATAATTGTATACAGCAATCAGGTCAAATGGGGATTAAACCAAATACCCTACTTGTCAAAAACCTTGCCTGGGTGGCGGAACTGGTAGACGCAAGGGACTTAAAATCCCTCGGACTTTAATGTCTGTACGAGTTCAATTCTCGTCCCAGGTACCAGAAATGACAAAGGATAATTGAAATTTTGTCAATTTTAATTATCCTTTTTTTTTGGAGTTTGTAACGTTTTGGTAACATTTTGCAGAAAGCATTCCAATTGGCTTGTGGCATTTTTTAAATCATCTAAATCAACGGTATTATAGCGGTCAAACATTTCCCTGGTCGAGTGTCCCGTAATTTCCATAATAACCGATTCATGAGCAGCACGAGAGAGCCAATAATAATTTTAGGAGTGATTCATGAAAATATTTAATAGAAACAATTCCAAAAGTACCGGTAAACTTCCGATTCTTACTTCTTGAATATTGATAAGCCCGCAGAATTCCTCAACCCAAAACTTATCGGTTCAAATCTCAGAGGTTCCATGTGGCGGATTGACCTGGGGCAGCATCTTGGGGGCCGAAGAATTATACTACTGCGCCGAAGTTTATTTGCATGGGGATTAAATTTAAAAACAGATTAATGTATACAGTTCGTCTGTCACTTATATCTTTGAAGGAAATTTTTTTATTTTTTTCTTTACAAATAAAATTAATATGATATCTAGTAAACATCGTTTATATATAAAATTAACGTTATCCCTGCATGCTGATGTTAAAGAGTGAGCGGGAAGTATCTAATCGTCAATAAATAATATTGAATGATTGATTAGTGATGTTATGCTTGAAATCTATGCTTTGCAACAAAACGAAATTTTAAATGACGAGAAATTTAATTCCCTTTTACCTTATATTTCAACCCAAAAAAAAGCCCGAATCAACAGATATATTCAAAGGTCTGCCGCACAACAGACCCTGATTTCCGATCTTCTATTGCGATCAATTATTCACGATAAGCTCTCAATGAAAAATTCAGATATTCATTTTGGACAGAACGAATTTGGGAAACCTTACCTTCTGGGAAAAGACAATTTTTACTTTAACCTGTCTCATTCCGGCGACTGGGTTGTATGCGCAATCAGCGATAGTGTGGTGGGGATTGACGTGGAAAAAATAAAACCGACTGATTACAACATTTCAAAGCGATTCTTCTCCCAAGATGAACATGAATACCTGACTTGCCAGAAAGGGAAACAGAGGCTGGACACCTTCTATGATCTATGGACGCTTAAGGAAAGTTTCATCAAAGCGGTAGGAAAAGGGCTTCATATGTCCCTGCGTGACTTCTCCATTATTATCTATTATGATGGATTCATTTTCCTAAAGCACCAGATAGAAAATTATCTGTTTAACTTCAAGCAATTCACGATTGATATCAGATATAAATTATCCGTATGCCTCGGGAGTGAATTTAAAGGTGAAGAATTATCCGTGATCTCCATGACGGATTTTCTGAATTCAATCGAAGAGAAAAAAGGGATGTGAATTTTAAAACAGGAGGAAGAGCGATGAAATATAGAGGTTCTTGTTTTTTGGAGCAAGTAATAGTTTCCAAACACAATGGATTTTTAAAAGTCCTGGAAGTTTTTTATGAAACCATTAAAGACGAAAAGGTAATAACGACCTATAAAGTGAAGGATAGGAGCGGAGATGTTTTTCAGGTTGATTCAGAAGGGATTTTTTTGGGATATTGCGGCCAAAAAAGAAGCGGTGCTTCTTAAAACTAAACAACCACCGACTGAAAGTCGGAGGGTTTAATTCAAGAAAAATATAGAAGAAATAGGGGACATACAGATAAGACAACAGTGTCCGTGAATTAGTTTCGATCTAAGCCATTCACCTCAGGTGGAGGACCCGGATAGGTATGGTACTGGGGGTTACGGACGTCCACAGATGGCATCTATCTACAAATGATTGCGTTGAATGCCATACTTTACGGGAGATGCATGGAGATGAAAAAGGGATAACAAATCCCTGCATATCCTTATCTGCCCCCGGCGCAAGAGACACAAACTGCCTCAGTTGTCATGATGAAAATGTTCTTAGTCAGACAAATCACATGACCCACAAAAATACGCTGGATTGTTCTGCCTGTCATTTAAAAACTGTTGTAACCTGTTACAATTGCCATTTAGAAAGTTCTATAGAGACAGGACAAGATGTAATGGTCGAGCCGGTTAAGAATTGGGTGTTTCTGGTCAATGATGAAAAAGGCAAGGTTCGCGTTGGAAATTTTCAGTCCGTAATATATCAAAACAAGAGATTTGTTGTATTTGCTCCCTATCATTCGCATTCGGTTACGAAAAAGGGACGGACATGCGGTGACTGTCATGATAACGAAGCTATTCAGGAACTCAAAACCGCTAATAAGATTACCGTAGCCAAATGGAATGAATCAGCAGGCAAGCTTGAAACAAAACAGGGAATGATTCCTGTTGTTGACGGAAAGATGGAACTGGAATTCTTGAACTATAATAGCACCTCCGGGGCCTGGCTGTCAGCAGGAACAACTACGGATAATACCCAATACGGATTCTGCACGCCGTTGACTGAGGCACAGATTGAATAATTAAAAGAAAAGAAGTAAGTCGGGCCCGATGTTCTTGGAAGTCATCTCAAAACCTTCAACCCGGATCATTTAAAAAAATAGGAAATAGGGGACATACAAATAATTATTGCTAATTCCAGATGTTTGACAGGTGTGAACGACAACGATATTGACGTGGTGTGCAGCCTATCCAGCTTTTAAATGCTCTGCCAAAGGCACTATGTTCGTAAAAACCCAGGAGATGACCGTTTTCGCAAATGGACAGTTTGTTTTGATCAAGATTTATATGCAACAACCGGATTAACGGTTGCCGTAAAGGCTTTCGATTCTGTTCCACCGGAAAGTTGATCATGCAGAATAATCGTTACAAAGTAGAGGCTGTTTTAAACGCTTGATGAAATATAGTCATAACCAGCTAATGCTGAAAATGGCTTCCTTTGCTTTTTTTAATGCAGAGTTATCAGAATACGGATCAGGTGTTCCCATTATGGCAAGCGGCAAAGGACCCTTAACTGAATCAAAATAAAAAGATTACGGTAAGCATCTGCTGGTAAGGATGGGCAAACTCAAGAGCGCTTTACAGAAGAGCCGGTGAAACGAAACTGAAAACAAGGATCATGACAACAACAAATCGAAAAAAGGCGAAATCGATTACTGAAAACAGGATTGCACCTTGCGGAATGAATTGCCGACTTTGTTGGATAAATTGGATAACCAAAAAGGTAACAGGCATTCAGGGCAGGGTGGCCGACCCAAACTGAATTTTAATATTGCCCTGTCTGCTGCTAAGTTCCTCTTGGGCAGTAGTGGAAAGAAAGATAAAATAGCATGAATGAAATAAGTGGGATAACGATATCCTGTGGCTGCTGTGGCAAGGTGATTCCTGAAAATGATTTATACACCTATGAGGGCAGTCGTATGTGCGATGATTGTGCGATGAAAGCAGGTCTATTTCCTCTTGAGCATACAGGGGCACGCCGAGATAAAATTTCGGAGAGAGGAAGACGTCTCACTATCCCCAAGCCTTAACGACGCTTATTCGGAAGAACGCATGCGGTTGTATCGGGGATATGTGTATGAAGCAGGGGCGATTGATCATCCGAACAAAAGGAACGCCAAAAAAATCCGGCGTTCTCTTTTACAGTCAATTTTTATCTGTTTTTCAGTTTAAACCGAATAAGAAAGCTATTTTTTATAAGTCCCATTCGATTCAACCCGTTTTTTAATACTGACCAGAAAGTCATTCAGAGCGGCTTTCATTATGAGATTTTGGAGAAAGCGCGGCACAGGAACAAAGGACTCTGCGGATGAGGCATAGTAGAGCAATGTCTTTTTCCCGTCTTCGTAGGGTTCAACGTATTGGCAGCCATTTACATCCTTAATACCAAATGAGGGCGGGATCACGTTGATCCCTTTTTTGATATACTCTTCCGCCTCGGGTTTTTTTATGATCACCCAGTTCTGGTATTTGTTGGTTCCATCAAATATTACGTGAATACACCACTTCGATTTGAACACGGGGAGATCTGTCATGACATTCACCAGGGATTCACCGACTTCTCCATCGGCGATTGGCCTTATCCATTGCACGGTTTCATATCTGTCTATATAGGGTACGTATTCTCTCATGCCGTTATAGTCGCAAATGTAGGCCCAGACTTCATCTGGCGGAGCGTCGACAAGAATAACGGATATTCCGCGTTTCCTTACACCTTTCCCTTCGGTTTTGTACTCGTATACGGTGTATTGGGTCTTGCCCGCTTCCAGAATCTTTTTATCAAGCTTCATGTCTATTTTCTCAAAACCGTATGCCAACGGTGATATCAGGAACAGGCACAGACAGAGTGCGATGAAATCCTTTTTCATATAGCCTCCTAATACTTATTTATACTAGTTAAACCCCTGTTTGCAGTCTTCAGTGCATCTATCGGCTGATTGTTTCAAAAGCAATTAACCGATCAAATTAAAGAAAGAATATACACGCCATAACTGACAATAATGTAATCGATTATAAAAAACCAGAATAATTTATAAATGACCCAATTACCGATATATGACACCAGGGATGGGCATGGGGTCGCCTCTTAACGGGTGGGTCTATATGGGGGGCACACCTCGATTGTTGTCTTAAAGGAGTACGATACACCTCGCCCAACTGCACCCAAATCCTGACAAATGAGCTTCCGCACCGTATTTTAAAACCTCTTGATATCTAAAAAAAATTTATTTATTTATCTGAAACAATGTGCTCTTGTACCATTTATAGAAAGAAAATCCGTAAAGTACCTGCTTTGGAACAAAAAAACGCCGACTTGTTAATAACCAACTCAGGGGTTCAAGGCATAAATTTTGATTGCGTCAAAAGAAGAATATAAAAAGGCATTATTGTCATTGCGCGATAAAACCCATTTAACAATATCAGAAGGCCGTATATGTTTGGTATACATAATTATAATAGTTTTATTTTAGCGACTATCGTATTTCAAATCATTCCTGGGGCTGGAACGATTATCATCTTGAATGCGACAGCACGGAATGGTATCGGCGTGGGAATGAGTACTGTCTTTGGAACCATTGCTGGAGATTTCATATACATGCTTGCCGCTGTCCTCGGGTTGGCCGCAGTATTAAGTGTTTATCCCGGCATACTGACGGGCATGCAATGGATCGGGCTTGCGTATTTATGCTGGACCGGCTTAAATCTTTTACGGGCATCCGGAGCAGCACAATCGAATGAAATGCCAGTGACTCAAAAAAACTGGGCCTATTTCCGGCAGGCTCTGGCAGTCAGCCTGACCAATCCCAATGCCATCATGTTTTTTATGTCTTTTTTCCCCCTGTTTTTAAATGCCAAGTCAAGACCAGTAACCCTTTTCATGCTGATGGTGCATGTGACAGTTATCAGTTTTTTATTTCAGACAGGTTTGGTACTCGTTGGCAACACTGTTGCACACTATCTTTCAAAGTGGCAGTATATTCGCTTAGTTGCCACTCGTCTATCTGGAATAGCACTTATTGGTTTCGGTGCAAAATTGGCCTTAGATTATCTGTGAAAAGTCGAACAAAAAAATTAGCGCAGAAAATTTTACAGGAGTTTTTTGTAACTGGTTATCTGAAGCGTTATATTAAAGGGGTGAAACCATGATTTTATTTAAAGATCTGTTCAATGCTGATGATTTCAGTATCGCTGTGAATGATATTGCACGGGGATTCAGGGAAAAATTCGATCTGCCGAAAATAGGTCAGTTGGGTCTTGTGGTTCCCGATGTTGAGAAGGCTGCTGAAAACCTTGAGGCAACAGGTATTCCTTCGGTTTTTATCGCCAAAGGAAGTCCGGTTTTGTGGAAGGAAAGGGGAGAAAACAGAAATTTCAGAGGAAAACTTGGAATTTCCTATTATCAGGGTTTTCAGATAGAACCCCTTGAGCCCGGTGAAGGCAGTGATTTTTATTGTCAAAGCGCCGATCCTTGCGGAGATATCGTTGTTCAGCATCTGGGTTTTTTTGTATCTGACGTTGATGCATGGGCAGCAAAACTGAATTCAGCCGGATATGAGACCTGGGTGAGAGGGCAAATCAAATTCGGGCCATCCAAAACCGATTTTGCCTATATGGACACTATTCATGATGCCGGGATCATCATCGAGTTTATCAGTGAGAAATTTTGGGAGATACGGTTCAAGACACCGGCAATGTTCTACCGTATCTTGGGCCGTTTCGAAAAACTGATCGGGAAGAGATGTATAGACGTTACAAATTGATGGTCCTGTGAAGCGTCTCAACATCTGTTTTTCAAAATTATAGATGTTGTATATTTGATAAATCGTTGATAAAAACAAAGACATCGGTTTAATGTCATGCTTTTAAAAAAATTAAATTTTCAGTTAAAAGGCGGGACAGACCGATTCAACCCAAAGAAAAACGGAGAGAACCATGAAAAAAATTAACCCTGATCTTATCACCAATTCATGGGTGATGATTGTTTTAATGTGCGTGTTTTCGGTAAATTTAATATCCTGTGACACGTCTGCCAAGCCAGAATATAATGGATCAACCTTTTCCGAGGTTTGGGGAAAAATAGAATCTGATCCCTATACTGAATTGCCTCACCAAAGTGTGACCGTATCAAGTTTCTTCGAAAAAAGCGTAAATATTTTGTACAAAGCTGCCTTGAGAACGATAAACGACAGGAATGATACCCTTGACCATTTTGACAAATTACTGCATCCCAATGGTGTCTGCCTGAGCGGCACCTGGAATATTACGGAAGAAAATCCATATACCGGCTATTTTTCAATGAACAGCCAGGCACTCATTATTGTTCGTGCATCGGTCGCCCTTTCTGACACTGACAAAGGAAATTACAGAGGATTTGGATTCACAGGAAAGCTATTTCCCACAACCGATCCGGATCATGCAGACTTACTTCAAACCGCCAATTTTTTTACCATCGACAATTTGAGCGGCACGCTAACAGATCACTATATGGATGTTTCGCTGACCAATGAACCTGGCATATTTTCGAATAACGCCAGTTCCAATTTGCTGGGTGTTGGTTTCTACGCGGCCATGGCCCTTGGCATGGCGGACAGAAATCCGGGGATACGTCAGTTGTACGAAATTTCGGAACTGGGACTGTCAGATACAGATACAGCCATTACCCCAAAATGGATGAAAATAGCGGCCACACCCGGGCAAATCCGCGTGGATGAAAATGATTTCAGGGATGAACTGAATTTAAACAACTATCCTGATAATGAAATATCTTTTGATATCTATGTCACATCACAGGACAGTACTTCATCAAATAAAACCTGGCTCTATGTGGGGAATATTTTATTGACCGATTATTCAGCGTCTGAAAGCTGCGACCATTGCCTGCATTTTCATCACCCTGAATATAAAAAAATAACGACGAAGTAATCTCTGCCTGTTTCAGAACAGACCGGCTATAGACAAAAAGGGCGTGACAATTGATATGTCACGCACTTTTTTAATTTGTTGTCCCACACGTCCTTTCAGTGAAATCGATCTATCTATTTTCTACGCATATCTTCCCACTATGGAAATCGCGTTGACGTTTGAAAACGGGAAGCCGCCCAGGTTATGGGTCAGGCCGAATTTGGGATCTTTCAGCTGCCGTTCGCCTGCCCGGCCATGCAGTTGAAGATACATCTCATACAGCATCCGTAGTCCGGATGCACCGATGGGATGTCCGAAACATTTGAGCCCGCCGTCGATCTGGCAGGGTATTTTCCCTTCCGCATCATAAAATCCGTCCAGAACGTCTTTGGTGGCGCCGCCTTCCGGGGAAATAAACAGGTCTTCATAGGTGACGAATTCCGTAATTGAAAAGCAGTCGTGAACTTCTATCATGCTCAGTTCTTCCCGGGGATTTTTGATGCCTGCTTCTTCATAGGCACGCTTTGCCGCTTTTCTCGTTGTGGCAAAGTAGGACCCGTCCCAATCCTTGTATCCGACTTCCTGACCGTTACTTACAGCCAGCTGAAGCGCTTTGACCGTAACCAGATTTGTCTTTCCCATTTTTTTGGCAATTTCAGGGGTTGTCACGACCGCGCAGGCAGAACCGTCACTCACACCGCAGCAATCAAACAACCCCAGAGGATCAGCGATAATGGGAGAGGCCATTACCTGTTCGATGCTGACCGGTTTTCTTAAATGAGCTTTGGGGTTTTTCGCACCATTTGCATGACTTTTGACAGATACCTGTGCAATGGCCCGTTTCAGATCGTTCCAGCTGACACCGTGTTTGGCCCGATAAGCGCTTGCCAGCTGGGCAAAGGCTCCCGGGGCCGATATATTCGGCATGGTCTGGCCGTTCAATGACCCGCTGTTGACCCCGTCTATGGCCGGAAGTCCGCCATAACCCGTATCTTTCAGTTTCTCCACACCTTGGGCCAGTGCAAAATCACAGGCACCTGACGCAACCGCATAAACGGCGCCTCTGAAGGCTTCCGTGCCTGTGGCGCAAAAGTTTTCTACACGGGTAATCGGAATATAGGGAAGTTTCAGGGCCATGCCCAGACCCAGAGCGCCTTTTCCGGTGCCGATTTCATCGTAACATTGTCCAAACCATGCTGCCTGGATATCATTCCGGCCAATGCCTGCGTCCTTTATGCATTCCTCAAAAGCTTCCACCATCAGTTGTTCCGGGCCGCAGTCCCATCTTTCGCCAAATTTTGAGCATCCCATGCCAAGTATTGCGACTTTATCTCTAATGCCATCAGCCATTTTATGCCTCCTCTCCTGTGATAACCGGTTTTGCTTTCCAGAAATACTGTGTAAATCCTCTGGGTTTGTCAAAATTCCTGATTCTGAAAACCATTTGAACCGGCAAGCCCACCTCGATTTTACCGGGTTCATAATCGGTGAAATCAAACATGCTTCTGCCGCCGTTATTGAAAACAATCATGCCGTAATGAGCCGGCGGATCAAGGGTATAGGTCAGCAAATCCGATGTATAGGTCATGATTTTTCCCGGCAGTTCTGAAAATTCACAATCTGCCTGGGTATGTACTGCCAGACATTCCGGATTGACACAGATGTCCGCTTTTGGAAACTGTTCCGTTCCGCATGTCTTGCATTTGCCTCCAACCAGGCCAATGATTTCTTTCTGATGCCGGTAAAGCGTACTTAAGGCTGACCGCCAGTTGCCTTCTGCCCGCATCATCCAGTCCTGCTCGAGCATCCCTCGGTGAGAGAGAAATTTGATATAATTGCCTTCCGGTTTTTTATCTGCGAGCGATCCTTTGATACCGCATTTGTTTTTCATGAGGCTGATGTTTTCGGTAACTTCAAAGAGCATGGCTGTGCAGCCCTGTCCAAAAGACGCCACAACGAGCTTGTCACCAGGTGACGCGTTTTCAAGGGCTGAAACGAGCATGACCAGCGGATGGGCAGTGGCTGTATCTCCACACACGGCGTGCATGTTATCAGTTACCTTGTCCGGCCCAATGCCTAATTTGCCTGCAATCTGGGCCGCCACACGGCCCATGGGGCATGGCATGATAAATCTGGCAATTTTATCACCAGAGACACCGGTTTTTTCAAGAAGACCCTTTATGGCCTTGGGTGCGATTTTCAGATATCCTTCATCCTTGATCCAGCGTTCTTCCCAGTTGTAGTCAAATTTCTGATCCTGCCCACGGAAATGATCCACAAAATCGTTGGTGACCGTAAACGCACCCTTGTATTCTGCAATCACATTGTCCGATCCCAGAAGCAGGGATGCCGCACCATCTCCGGCCCACAGCTCGTGAAGATAGGCCATTTTGGTGATTCTTCTGTCTCCGGCAGCGACAAGGACATTTTTGTAATCTCCGGATTTGACGGCGTTGATGCCTGCTAACACCGCGGAAAGTCCTGCTCGCATGGAACCGGTAAAATCGGCTGATTCGACGGATTCTTTCAGGTTCAATGCTGTTGCGAAAATGCCTGCATTTTGTCGGTCCAGAAACGGAAAGTTCACGGATGCCAGATAGGCCGCGTCGATCTGGGTTTTGTCTGTGCCGGAGAGACAATCTCTTGCCGCTTCCACAGCCATGGTCAGACTGTCCTCATCCCAGTTTGCCATTGAACGCTCGCCATTGGCAGAACCGATCAATCCAGGCGCCATCCATGCATTAGATGCGTAAACCACGCCGCGATTCAATCTCATTCGGGGTATATACCCGCCATATGAAGTAATACCAATCATTTAAAAACCTCCCTGATGTGCTTGAAGTTCTTGCAAAATAAAGCTGAGTTATAGTCGGTATTCTAATTATGAAATATATTTCAAAATCTTGACTGATTGAGACTAAAAGTATCTATCAAACGCTTCCATCAAATGATGGAATACAAAATGAATTAATACTCAGTATCATCAGTATGTCAAGATTTTTTTCTGATTCCCTAAAAGGTATATCCGATAGAGAAATGAAACTGATCTCTTCCTTCATCGGAACGGGGATTTATTTTTGACCCATAAAGAAAACCAATCGGCCCGATGGGGGTAAGATAACGGATACCCGTACCAACCGTATGTCTTACATGCTCATGGCTGTCATAAAAAGGAGTATCGAAAAGCGTGCCTGTATCATAAAAAAGGGCCAATTCGATACTATATCCTACCTCAAACCGGGCTTCAATGCTGGTATTGACTGCTGCCTTCCCGCCAATGGGATCACCGTTATCATCATATTCCAGTCTGTTTTCCCTGAATCCTCTTACGCTGGCAGTACCACCCAGATAAATGAGCTGATCTTTCGGAACATCTGTGTTGGTGCCTGCGGGAATGAGGTAGCCTGTCCGGCAAAGGAGGGCAAAGGTCAACCAGGAAAGGGGAGAGTAGTAATATCGGTTGTCCAGATAAAGCTTGTAAAAATTATCTATTTCGTTGGTAAGACCTCTTGATATATCAACGGAGAATGTGCTTAACGCACCTTTTTTGGGGCGGACGAATCCGTCTCTGCTGTCATAACTGATGGCGGGCGTGGTCACAAATACAGTCCTCAGATCGAAAAACGAATCATTTATGTCTGTTTCATCCGGATATTCATCATATATCTGTTCACGGCGCTCGAGCTTGAAGTTCAGCCCGGTTGTAAAGTATCTGCCTTCCTTTCGGGTAAAACCGAGTGTGGCGCCTCGTGTCCGGGTTTCAAAAGTCTGGTTGAATTCTTGCTGTCGTTCGGAATACAGCGTCAGCGCAGCATCTGTCCGATATCCTAAGAATCGGTGATCCATCAGACCGGTTTCAGTGCGATGACCGATCTCACTTGATTCATAACTGAGCCATCCTTTTTTATTCAGTCCGAAAAGGTTCTGATCGCCGATCTTTCCATGCATGTAAAGACCTCTTTGAGACTCATAACCGGCACCGGCATTCATATGATAGGGCGGGGATTCGATAACATCTGCCAGCAGATGAACGGTATCTGAATTTTCTTTGATACCAATGGTTTTGAACCGGACAGACTGGAAAATATTGAGATCTCGTGTATTCTTCTGGGCGGTGACCATTTTTTTCAGTGAAAAGGGTTCACCGGATTTCATTTCAAGTTCTTTCTGAATGACCTTTTCTTTTGTCCTGAAATTGCCACCGAGAAAGATCCCCCCCATTTTTACGTACGTTCCTTTGTCAATGCGATAAATGATAACGGACTCTTTTTTATCCTCACTGATAATGGCTTTTCCTTTCACTTTGACATGGGGATACCCTTTTTCAGCAATGGCCGCCGCCAGTTCATTTTCATCTTTTGAAAGCATCTGTTTTACAAAAGGGGTTCCCGGGGTCATGCTGATGGTTTTAAGAAAACTTTCCTGCGACAACAACTGATCTCCCTCGGTTTGGACAAAAGATACAATCGTCCTTGTACCTTCCTTGATGATAAGAGTGACCGTTACATGGACATGGTCTTCCTTCCACGCCAATTTTTCCGAAACTTCCACGTCATTAAATCCGTCATTCAGATAAAGAGATTTGATGGCCATCATGTCGGCGCTTAACGTTTCCTGCAGAAATACACCTGCGTGAAAAAGGGAAGGGGGGGATGTCAACACCTGTTTGAGTATTTTTTTATCTGAAAAAAACGTATTTCCCTGGATGGCCACATGGTCGACAATCACCTGTTTGCCTTCATGGATGCTGATGCTCAATTTTCGCTTTTCACCCTCCACTGTAACCGCTTTTTCTTCCATTATCTTGACGCTGATATCGGGATACCCTTTATCCATATATCTTGTTTTGATATTCTGAACACTCTTGCGGAGCCCCAGATTATATTTGTTCCCCTTTTCGAAGAACACAAGATCCTTTTCAAGGGTCCGGTCAAAAAATTCATCATTCCCATCAATGTCCTCAATCATGTATTGCGGACCTTCTTCGATGGTAATGACTGCATTGACGACGTGATTCTTTAAATCGTTTTTATTGAACTGATGCGTAATTGAAACATCCGCATACCCTTTTTTACGGTAGAAGCGGATAAGGTTTTCAATGCCTTTCAGAAAAACGGATTCCCGGAACCGTCCGCCGTGTCCGATATAAAATGAGGTTCGGAAGGATTTCATGTGAAGGGACAGCCGGGTGTCTGAAAAGGCGGTATTCCCTTTGAAATCGAGTTTCCCCAGTGTTTGAAAAGCCCCTTTCGCTATCGACACCTGAACCACATAAGCCGAATCTCGTTCAAGTTTATGGGCAGTCAGTGTGACGCGGGGCATGATATATCCTTCTTTTATATACAACCTGGAAATGAGTTCTACCTGTTCGGCAAGTGTGCTGAAAACAAACGGATCTCCCACCGAAATGGTCATGACTTTCTCCACATCTTTGGTAAAAAGCGGATAGGCCTTGTTAATTTTGATATCTTTGATCAAGGCATGTGGGGTAAGAATAAAGAGAATATCCATGCCAAACGCTGTGGCGATTTTTTCGATATGTACGTTTTCAAATCGGTTTGTCAGGCGTAATAAAGAAGCAGATGCATCTATTTTCTCCTCACTGAAAATGTCTCCGGGTTTTACCTCGATAAGTGCTTCCGCCAGTTTTTTATATTTGTCATTCAACCTGCTTTCAGGTTCAATTTGAACGATAACATTTCGAATGATCTGGCTTGGGGAAGAAGACGGCAACGATACCGTGTCCCCGGTTTTCTGCACATCTGCCTGCAACGGTTCCGGTATTGAAATCATCAACATGAGGAACAGGGTTAAACAGATGAAATGTTTTTTTGAAAATGTCATATTACCTGAATTCAAGCCTGAGCTCAAGTTCGCCCCCATAATCCCCTTTGGAATCCTGGAAACCGTTTAACAGAATGTGCTCAAAAAATTTATATTCCGCCATTGTCTTTTGATTGATGCCATTATCCGTGTTTTCAACGGCATATTTGAGAATCAGACGGGGAGAAAGTTCTTTGCCGACGGTAAGCTGGAGCTGATCGGATTGCCCGGTCCCGTTGCTGGTTTTTGTGCCACTGCCGTTTACTTCGATGATATCGAGGCCGGTCTTTTCTTTGATATCCTTGTCAAAAGTAGCGGTCACCAGATCTGCAAGCATTTGCTCGGGTGTGGATGAACTGCCTCCCCCTTTGTTTTGTATTTCATTATAGGTTTTTCCCAACACCAGAAGGGATAAAATATCTTCGTGATGCTCATATGGAACGGATGACAGAATGCAGACCAGATTGTCCGGCGGACCTGAAATATCGAGCGTGATCGTCCAGTCCCTGAAAACGGTGCTGGCCTTTAATGTCATTGAGGGTTCTGTTTTGTAGGGATTTATAAAATCAATAATCCCCCGTTCCACGGTAAATGTTTTTTTGAAATAGGTGACAGTTCCATCCTTGATGGTGGTTCTCCCCTTTATCACCGGATTATTGAGCCTGCCACCGATTCGAAGATCGGATACGATGTCAAGTTTTGCCAGATTGTTGTCCACGACAAACGGATTCTGCGGCGTAATGAAAATGTCCAGATCAAGATTCTTTAAAAATGGCAGATCAATATCCGATTGCACCGGTGATGTTTCCCGCTCTCTTCTGGACAGCCCCTGAACCAGATTGAGTTTGTGATTTTTGTAATAGGTGCCCTCCACCAGTGTGATATCGCCTGTGGCTGATGTCTGATCCGGTGTCCCCTCAATTTTTAAATCGGTATTTATAATCACGCTCATCGTATCCGGGATATTGAAGGGCAGTCCGTGTGCTTTGAGCGCAGCGGACAGATATACAGGTGTGAATCCGTCAAGTCCTGCATATCCTGAAAATTCGAACCGGCCGGCATCGATATTGCCTTTGATATGATCGATATTGATTCTGTTATTTGAAAAGGTGATCAAACCATTCAGGTTATGCATCTTCTGTTCAAGATCGACGAGAATGAACGCTGCATTTTCAACGGAAACGGTTGCATTGAAATCCGGGGTTTCGTATGAGCCGCCAAGTCTGGCTTTGAATTGAAAATTCCCGGTAATGTCGCTTAAGTCTTCAGTGAATAAACTCGCTATTTGCAAGGGCATGTGCCCTTCAAATGAAAAATCGTAAGGGCCTTTTGGTTCTCCGTGACCCTTGGCAGAAATCCAGCCGTTTTCAGGAAGTGCAAACCTGCAGGCGGCAAAATCGATTCTGCCCTTATCGAACGATCCCTTGAGGCATTTTGTATTTGCGTAAAACAGATCCTCGAATCTGAAGTCGACATCGTCAAAGCTGAACATCAGGCCAAGGTTTTTGATATCATCGAGGTTGCCGGTTGACATGATATCGCCGTTCAGCTTCAGGCGAATGTCTTCGTTTCTGAAAACCTGGATATAGGGCGTGAGATCGGTATGGGTGAACCGGGCATTCATGGAAAAAGAACGGGTATCAATCGCCATTTGCCCGTTCAGCGAAAAACCGTTTGACAGGCCGTCCAGGAACAGTTTTTTGTCTCTTACTGACAGATCAAGGGAGATATCGGCCAGATCTTTCCCCTCCAGCTTGACTCGCGTGCCGCGTACTTTCCCTTCCATCCCCGGCTCGGCAACCGTTCCTCTGCCGGAGAGTACGATATCGAGATTCCCTTTAAAGTCTTTTTCAGAAAGAATATCAATATGCTGGAGTGTCAGTTCGCTGGTCTTCATGTCAATTTCATAGGCATGGTCGCCTTCAAGGGAGAACCATCCGCTGCCCTCGATGGAATTGTATTGAGAAGGCGAAATTCGAAGACTGGATAATGTAAGTAATTGATTGTCAAGCGCCAAACGGAGATCTGCTTCATCAATATGCTGATATTTCAGATCCAGGTCTTTCCCTTTAACCCGAATGTCTCCCTTGGGGGTTTTCAGGTGTCCACCGAGCTTTCCTGAAAGGGTTACCTCACCTTTATAAGGTTCGATGAAATCCTCTATAAACAGATCTCCTTTTACAATATCAACGGTGAATCCGGGATTTGGGTCCAGCTTGAAAGGTGACACCTCAAACAGGTGAATCCGTCCTTCCATAATCATATCTGACCTGCCGCGTTGAATGGATAATCTGTCAACAGCGGCAATGCCTTCTTTCAGTTTCAGCCCCAAGGCAAGCGTGTCTATCTGATATGCGGCATATCGGCATGTTTCAGCAGAAAGAGAGACGTCTCCTTCAGGTGACTGAATACTTCCGGAAACGTTTATTTTTCCATTCACAAGACCGGTTATGGGCACATCAGACAGGAAATCCTCCAGATGGGTATTCTTCAGTTCCAGTTCGGCTGTGAGGTTGCCATTTGAATTTATCTGGTTATCGGATGTAAGGAGAGCGACCTGGCCTTTTCCTTCAATCAGGGACTCTTTGTTCCTGATGGTCAGGCGATCAATAGAAAACGTGCCATTGGCCGTCAAACCCGCAAGCAAATCCACATCTCCTGCAACGATTCTGTTGTCCCACGCCAGTTTGTCAGATTTTAACTCAACTGTGACGATCGGTTTTTTAAAAGTGCCTGACAGCTTCATTTCAGAGGAAAAATGCCCTTTGAGTTCAGGGACGGGCAGGGGCGTTAACGTCTCGTTCTGGTCAATCTCAAGCTTTGCTTGCACATTCATACGCTGGTTTACAATATCTGCCATGCCCTTTGATGTGAAGTTAAAGCCTTTTTGGAACAGCCGTAAATCCCTGCAGGTGACCACCCCTTCATCCATTTGTCCGTCCAGGTTGAGTTGGACCGTTCCCGGGATTTGGTACGCGTTGATTCGGGTCTGGCTGAACATAAGGGCTGTTTTGACTTCCGCTTGAAAAAGTTTCGGATCGACACCGGTCAGGGACATATCCAGCTTTCCGGTTGTGAACCCTTTTAGCTTGTCTTTTAAAGGCGTGAATGCACTTAAATCGAGTTTGTCGGGCGCCAGATGAAGATCCAGGGAAAGTGCCCCGGGAAGCACCGGCGCAGATATCAGCCCTTTGGGAAACATGCCGGATAAATTGACATGGCCTGTCCCTTTTAAATGACCGTCTTTCATGTCTGCCTGAAGCTTGTCGATGTTTACCTGAAGCTTTTTCATGGATGCTTGCAGCTGAAGTTTTTTCACTTCGCACACCTGAAGGCTTCCGTTTTCGTGGACCAGTGAAAGATCGATATCCGGGTCGTTCAAGCGCCCGTTATAAGATATCTGGCCGTGAACGGTTCCCGTGATGTTGGTCGTTAAAAACAGATCGTCAAACAGTTTTTTGAGATCGAGCCTGGCCAGGCTCAGTTTGATTTGAAACAGCGGATCGGAAAAAAGGGTTTTGATCGAACCTGCAGCGGAAAGTTCGAGGGTGGGACCGGAAAGGTTCAAGTCGATAGACTCAAGACCCCTGTTTTTCAAGGCCACAGCGATCCTGCCGTGATCGATCGCCGTCTGGTAATACGGGGGAATGTTAACGGTTGAGACGCCGATAGTTCCTTTGACGCTTGCGTCTTCATCAAAAAGATTTCCCTGTCCTTTCAGATTGATATCCGCGATATCGACACCAAACGATTGATGGGGAATGGCGTACTGAAAATGGCCGTGTTTGATGGCCAAGTGATCAAGGACAATGTTAAACGGCATGACAGTCTCATCATTCCCCCCGGTTTTCGTTTTTGAATCACCTGCACCTTCAGGTTGGGGCCGGACAAATGCCCGGATAATGTTAAGCATCTTACTGTCATTCATGGACAGGTTGACATCCGGCTGATCGAGCGCGAGAAAATCAATATGAAGTTTTTTTTCAAGTAATAGTTTCGATAAGAGAATCCGGCAGGAAAGGCTTTTTAAAGATATAACTGTTTCGCCTTCAGGCGTTTCTATCCGGACGTTCCAAAGCTCGATATCGCCCTGGTGAAGCCTTAGCGAAAATTTGCCGAGTTCTACCTTTCCGGGGATATGGGCGTTGATATTACGGGTAATCCACCCGGCGCCGGTTGGTGTCTGAATAAATAAAAGCCCGGCCATGCCGAAAAGGCAAAGGATAGACAACAGTGCAATCAGGCTATAGATGATTCGTTTTGATCGTGGTACACCGGTTTTAATTCCATTTTTTTTCTCTGTCGTCATCGGATGTTGTATGGGCACCACTTGAAAATTATTTGTATTGCATCAATTCAGAACCTGTAGTTTTCAGGGTCATGTTTTATCAAGTGTTATCTGTTCCGGCAACTTATAATTCATTAATATTTTATGACCCTTTTTTTATTCAGCTGTTTTTTTTACGGTTAATCCAAAAACATCACCTGAAAAAAAGAAAATGGACATTCATTCATAAACAGGCTTATATAAGAACCATTCAAAAAAAGATTGCTTCAATACAAGAAAGGATTCTTAAACAAAATGGATGCAGCCACTCATTACAACCAAATAACAGATGCCTGGAAAGTGTTCATGGGGGATAATTTTCATTTTGGGTATTTTGAGACAGACGATATCCCGTTATCCCAGGCAACCGATATGCTGATCGAAAAAATGCTTGCACTCTCCCCGGCCACACCGGAAAAAAACATTCTTGATGTGGGATGTGGCATTGGAAATCCGGCATTTTATATCCACGAAACATACAACTGCCAGATTACGGGGATTTCCACGAGTGAACGGGGCGTTGGTATCGCCAATGCGGCCAGCACCGAAAAAGGATACCAGGATTCCGTGCGGTTCAAGGTCCGGGATGCTCTGGATAACGGGTTCCCGGACAACCAGTTTGATATTGTCTGGGTGATGGAGTCATCCCATCTGATGCCAAACAAGAAAAAATTGTTTTCCGAGTGTTACCGGGTTCTTAAAAAAGATGGCGTCATGGTTCTCTGCGATCTGATGCTCATGAAACTGTTGCCGTTTCATCAGCAGCTGGTGAGAAATATCAGGGAGTTCAAAAATTATCTGAAACTGCTCAAGGCATGGGGGGGATCCTATGTGGTGTCTCCGGGGTTTTATTGTAACGGCATTCTTGCGGCGGGTTTCAATGACGTGAAGTTGATCAATATTTCAAAACAAACCTTTCCCACGCTCAGGTGGTGGAAGAAAAATGCCCTTGAATTCAAACAGCAATCCCCACAGAATACGTCCATGAAAGAAGTGGACGCTTTCATTGAAGGCACCAAGCTTGTGGAGAAAAATTATCTGGACGGATTTGCCGGCTACGGGATGCTGAAGGCCGTCAAAAAATAACCGGGTCGAGCCGTGAATGTCCCAGTTGACCGCATGCCCCCATGATAGACTTTCCCCGGGTCGACCGTTTTCTTACAAACGCTTTTTGGGAGATCAGGTAATCCCTGAATCGATCCATATCGTCTTCGGTGGTAGGGGAAAACCCCTTGTCCGACCCTTTGTTGTAAGGTATCAGGTTGAACCAGACCGGCAGGGGGGAGAGAAAGTCGACCAGCTCAAACGCATTTTCTTCTGAATCGTTTATGCCTTTGATGACCACGTATTCGATATAAAAGGAAAAAGACCGGGACAGCGGGTATGTTAAAAGCGTCTCCCTGATTTTTTCCATGGGATGAGCCTGATTGATCGGCATGATAAGGGATCTGATACGGTCATTGGGCGCATTCAACGATATTGCGAGGTGAAGCAGGGGCCAGTTCAGCTCTGCAAGCTGACCTATTTTATCTGTCAGGCCTGCGGTGGAGAGGGTGATATGGCTCATGGCGATATCAAACCCGCGCGGATCGGTCAGCACCCGGATCGCCTGGACCACATTGTCGAAATTATCAAGCGGTTCTCCCATGCCCATAAAGACAATATTCCGGATATCATACCCGTAATGAAACCGGGCAGTGAAAACCTGCCCGGTGATTTCTGCTGTGGTGAGGTTTCGCCTGAATCCCAGAGAGGCTGTTTCGCAGAATCTGCATCCCATCCGGCAGCCCACCTGGGAGGAAATGCAGAGGGTGTTGTGGGAGATCATGGGAATGACAACCGTCTCGATTGTCTGATCATCTTCAAGCCGGGTTACAAATTTTAATAGACTGTCCTCGTATTTTTCTTCAACGATCCGGGCAGGGGGAATCCAGATACCAGCAGAAAGTTTGTCAAGAAACGGCCCTGTTAGGGATCTGTTCCGGCTTTTCATTATATCGAGATGGCCGTTTTTGAATATCTGCCGGTAGACATCGGCAGCTACATACCGGTCCCGGCCATACGTGTCGGCCATCTCATGCTGGAACCGCTCAAATGTCAATTCCAGAATGTTGATATCGTTATTCAAAATTCCGATCCCTTCATTCTTCTGAATAAAATAACCCGGATGAATTCGATAATCTGTGATTCATCCGGGCTATACCTGTTTTAAAAATCTATATATGGCTTATTCAGTCAAATCAAGGGTATTTGTCGTTGTGCTGATGGCATTATATTCTGCCGAATAAACCGCATTTTTCTGCACGGCAAATACATGGTCATCCATGAACACCCCCCGGGTCCATGTAGAATAGTAAGAACTATACGCGTTGCCGGTTTCGATGGTGCCCAAATGGGAGAAACCGTTTTCGGTCGATATCTCATAGACATACAATCCTGAATACTTATACGTACCATAGTCATAGGGATAAGCCGGGGACTCGACTTCGTACAGATTGACCGGGATGGCCAGAAGGTTATTCGATGCCCAGTAGGTAAATGCCTTATGATTGTAAAGGGCTTCGGAATAGGTTCCCCGGTCTCCTATATTTTCCTTGAACAGGAGAACCGGGTTTCCAAAATCACTCACATCAAAGATGGATAACTGAACACCTTGAACCCAGGGCGTACCCTGATACAGATTGACATCCTGCCCGATGGTCAGGATGTAATTATCAGAGAGCGGGTGGATATAATCCGAATAGCCGGGGACTTTCAGCTCACCTACGATTTCCGGATGGTACGGGTCGGACAGATCGACTGTGAACAGCGGATCAACTTGAACAAATGTGACGATATATCCTCTTTTCCCCAGGAACCGGACTGCGTAAATGCTTTCACCTTTGGCGATATCTTCTATTTTCCCGATGACATTGAGCTTTTCATCTTCCACTTTCAGGCAATAGACATTACTGCTTTTTGTCCCGCTACCCATCCATGATTCACCGTTTGTTGTGGCAATTCTCAACACATCCTCATATTCACCCAGAGAAAACTGGTTCAGGATATGACCGTTCACACTGCCTGCGCCGGTGCAAACCACCCCGTCATCCGTGAAACTGAATTTGAAAAGGTATGTCTGGTAAATATTCAATGAATCGTTTTTGTCATAGGCCGAATCATTCCATCGGGTCGATGCCACATAAAGCGCACTCGTTGACGCATAGACCGTATGGGCATCTGCAATCACGCCTGTGCTTTCAACTGTTTGGGTCAGATCAAGAAGATCAAACGTGGATACGGTCACCACGCTTCCGCCGCTGGTGTCGGAAGGTTTGTAAAAATGTTCGTAGGTCACCAGTTGGGTACTTTCAGATTCCTTTCCTTCTTTATCTACGGTTTTATAATACGGAATCAGGTTATCCAGTGTGACGTCTTTCAGTTTGGCCTTGTTGGCTTTTATCACATCATCCTTATTTTGATTGCCATAGTAATAATAGTCAAACTGGGGAAGTTCAGGCAGGAACTGCTGAACCACGTAAAGTTTATTTTCGATCCGTCTGGAGGATATCAGATTGCCTTCGATAATGGTGTCGCTCTTTTCTGCCGGGTTAGCCTGATCCGAGACATCAACGATTTTAACGCCGGTTTCTGCGTTCACGGGGAACCAGTAGCAGAAACCCACGGCGACGTCTTCTGTGGCACCTGCATAATCCCAGTAATTTCCTCTGCCATTATCCGGTGTGTAAAGAATCACCAAAAGATCGTTGTATAAATACAGGGAATCCACATATCCGTTCACGCTGATGGTGCTGACCTCGTTCATGGCTGATGGCGTTTCCGTATCCACGATATGAACGGTTTTATCTCCGGCAAGGTAAATATATCTGCCATCGGTTTTGGCCTGGTCCGCTTCATCAACACCGGCCTCCTGAACATTTGTTTCAGAATAGGAGTCAGGTGCGCTGACTGCGTCGTTTGTCGATCCACCTTCAGTTGAGCCGTCATTGCCCGCATCCAGTTCATCGTCCACTACCCATGAGGAACCGTAGGCATCCTGGGGAAGGACACTTTTTGCATATTGATCAAGAATATAGTCCTGAAGCTCCTGGTTGCTTGAAAAGGTACCCATTTCGAGATCCTGGTAGAAGGGATTCCCGATTTCGGTACCGCCGTTTGACGAACTGCACCCCTTTAACAGGGGAACGGCCAAAATAAGCACGAATACGCACATTCTTGCAATTGATCGGTTAAATCTTCTTAACATTGCTTTTCTCCTTTACATAAGGTTCAGTTACCGGAAAGAGTTGAAAATTGATCTGGACAACCTGATTGGATTCTTTTTCATCGCACGCGAACTGTAACAGTTCCTTGCGGAACATCGCGATTTTTCTTTTAAGTTCCGTGATGGAATCTTCATTAATGCTCAATGTCAGTGAGCTGATATCCCTTTTATCACGCGGAAATCTTTCAATAGCTTCTTTGGCCATGGCGATCATTTCCCGATGGAAATTGGCAATAACAAGGGACTCCACTTCCGGGCCGGTGGTGACTGCTTTATCGGTGACTTCCCACAATCCGTTTTGATTCCTGAATATCAATTTCAATTCGATGAGAATGTCAAGCGCTTTTGTGGCCTGGGGCAGGGTGATGGTCGGATTCAGCAGTTTTGCAATATCTTCTGCAGTGAGCATTCCGTTACCAAACAGAATGACTTCCCGGATGACCGGGTAATACCATTTGGAAAAGTATTCATAACCGGCTTTCTCAAGATGGTAGATACTGGTCACCCCTTTGATGGCCATTATTTTCTGGTAGTAGTAGTTTTTGTCATCGTGGTTTTTTGCCTGATTCATGAAAACCAGATTTTCAAAAAATTCACGCTCCTTTTTTTTCAGCCCAAACCCTTTTGCGATTCGGGACAGACTGTCGGCAGTCAGGTTTCTCTTGCCGTCAAAAACCAGCTGAATGAAGTTGGGCGATGCAAATCCTGCTTTATTCGCAAAATAGCGAAAAGAGAATTTTTTGTCTTTTTCCTTGCGGTAACCGAACATGTCCCGAAGATAGGACCGATAATCAAGATAATCGAAAATAGCGGGGTTTTTCATGTTTGCCGTTCCTTAGCGAGAAAACATTTGCCTGAATGTGGCACCAGTCATCCTTTCAAAAAAATCAGATAGTCGAATTTGTTTCAGATTTCCATCATATAAAAATGTTAATAAATATTTAGCAATGGTTTCTTGAAAAAGCCAGTGTAAAATCGGTTGATATGTTAATTAGCGTATTCATCAGAATACATGTACAACCATATATTAACATATATATATTTTAAAATATTATATAAAATTTGTATTTTTCAATAATTAAAAAAATATGAAATTTGAATTTATTGAATACAATATGAAAAGATTAAATGCACGTGAAACATCATAAAAAAATCTTGATTAAATAAAAAAAGTCATATTACTATGCTCGGAAAAGAAAGAATATAAAGACATTGCGAAAGTGCATATAAGATTTGATTTATTGAATCAGTATTTGATTGTCACTCGCACTTTATTGTCTGCGGCGTTAATACCTGGCATTCAATGCTGCTTGCTGCATGGGTTGAAAACGAACGTAAGGACACGCCTCCTGAGGAGGCGCATGCATCCGCATCTGTTTTGCGATTTTCGTCCTTTTCCCATTTTGATGATATTAATAGATAAAAATATGAAAGATGAGAGGCTTAGCCCATGAAAAGAAACGTTTGCATGATTGTATTCGCAGTCATCTCGTCGTTGCTTAATTTCTATGCATGTGATTTACCGGAAAATCCGTTTCCCGGTCTGGAGCTGTTTAAATGGAACATGATCGTTCCGGATAATGAGCTGGCTGTTTGTGCGAACGGCTCGCGTTATAAGTTCTTCATCAGTCCTTCGGATAAATCCAACAATGTGCTGATTTACTTCCAGGGAGGCGGATCATGCTGGGATTTTTCCAGTTGCGGCGGGCGGAAAGGCATTCGAGGTGCAATCAACCGGGATGGTATACCGGATGACTTTATGGACGATTGTTCCATCCCTTCCATCATGTCCCCTTTTGTATGGCGCACCCATCCGCTGGATGATTACCAGACCCGTGACTGGACAATCATATTCCTGCCCTATTGCACGGGTGACGTATTTACGGGAGATACGACCGCCACCTATACGGACCCCGAAGGAAATGCATCTGATCTTGTTTATCACCATGCCGGGCATGAAAATGTCATGGCTGTTCTGGACTGGATGACTCAGGGTGAGTATGCGAAATATTTTGACGACATACCCACACTCCTTGTCACCGGATCAAGCGCAGGGGGGGCAGGTGCTTTCCTGAATTATTTTTTCATTCGCGAGGCACTTGGCAGCCGGGTCGGGCAGGGAATCCTTTTGAATGATTCAGGCCCTGTTTATCCGGCTGAAGACAAGCCTGAATATCCGGCCGATCTATCCGAACTGGATGGCGATGCGCCGCATACATATGAAAACTACCCCCATTCCCTTCCAAGCCAGCGAACCGTAAAAGCCGTATGGAGAACCGATTCGGTGTTCGGTCTGATTCAGGACGCCATCAAGGGCGATGATGACCTGATGGCCCTTTATAGGGAAACCAATATCGGGGACAGTCTGAACCGTCTTTTGTCAGCCAAATATGCGGAAGACCGGATCGCCCATACCCAGTTCACGATGGATGAAGAATACGCATCCTATATTTATGAACGGTTCTATCCCAATGATATTGATATGGATGATGACGGCCTTGACGTCATGTTGGGCTACTGGGCGGAAGAACAGCAGATGCTCATCGACCTTTATGACGAGTTGTGCGAAACAAACGGCAATGTCGGCTATTTTATCCCTTACTACCGCCCGTTCATTGAAAGTCATACCACCTGTTCGATCGCCTCAATAGGTACTTTGATCGACCGGGATATAAACGGGGATTACATTTACATTGATATCAAAGATTATATCAGGGATCTTTTAAATCCCGATGTCCCCATGTGCCAACTGAGATACATTGAACATGCAAGCTATCTGGAGGCCAATGGGCCTGTCCCGAATTTTGTGCGGGACCTTATCGATTTTTTGGATGAAAACCTGGAACTTCTTTAAAAATCATTTTCGATCCATTCCAGTGATCATGGATTTTTTCGCCTTATCCGGTTACAGAAGGAGGTTCGTCAGTGCGTATCAACTGTCACACTCATGTATTTAACGCGAAATCTGTTTTTAATAAATATACGATTGAAATTTTACTGAAACGACTCTCTGGCACGGATATCCCGGAGCCTTTGAAAACGGCTGTAGACAAACAGCTTAAGCAAGTCATCGCAGAAACGGGAGATTATGTAGATGAGAAGAAATTCTTTCAGAATGTGCTGACTCAATTATCAGATACAAAGGCCTACAAAGGGCTTTTAAAAGATATCAAACCGTCACTGAAGATTGAATTCGATATCATCGGATCAGATAAAATCAAAGAAGCATCAGCAGATGCATTGGCGAAATTGATCTCGAAAATCTGTGAGGCATTCGAATCTGCAGATAAGGATGTCAGAAGAAAGGATGTCCTGGATTTTCTGGACTTCCTTCGTATTGCCTTGCAGCCGTCTGTCCGGAATGTGACGGATATTATCGTAAACCAGTTGCCGAACCAGTCTGACGGCCTGATTGCCCTGATGATGGACATCACCCAGGATGGAAAGGATAACGGGCAATTCGAACGTCAATTGAAAGATACGTCCGATATGGTATTGGCCTATCCGGGGAGGCTGTTCCCTTTCATTGCGGTCAATCCAAACCGGCCGAATCATTTGCAGCTCATGGAGCGGGCGCTCAACGGTATGGGGTTTACGGGTGTGAAGCTCTATCCGTCTCTGGGGTATGAGATTGACAGCCCGGCCATGTATGCGATATATGCCTATTGTGAGGAACGGCAGATTCCGGTTCTTATGCATTGCAGCAAAGGGGGGTTCAAGTACGACGACCAATACACCGATTACTCTTCCCCGATGCATTGGAAAAAAATCCTGGAAAATTTCAGGAATCTCAAGATCTGTTTCGGCCATTTCGGTGGCGATGAATGCCACGCCGGTCTGCCGGAGATAGACGGCAAACCGCCATGGGGAGGGATGATTTTGCAATTGATGGAACAATATCCCAATGTCTATGCGGATATTGCTTATCATACAGCTCCCATGGATGGCGGAAAGACAGAAGATATTTATTTCAGAAATCTCAAAAGCTACCTTGGACCAGAAAAATATGCAGATCGCATTTTATGGGGGTCTGACTATTTTCTTGTTCGGCAACGGTTGCGCGAAAAAAATCATTGGAACTACATTCAAGCGATGCTGGGCCGTGACCTTTTTACCCGGATTGCCGATATCAATCCAACAAGATATCTGGGGCTGGATCCGAAAGAACGTTCCTGGGCGATTGACAATTATGTCCAGTTTGTCAGCAGAAATTCGCAGCATGTTGAAACCATGCCTGCACCCTGGTTGATAAAGGCCGTTCGGGACGCCCATGGCGACAGTGTCGTTTTTCAGGCCAGTCCTCTGGGCCGGGCCTGGAGCCGTAACAACAAAGTACATTACACATTGTATGAAGATTTTAACCATATGGAATTTCTCGAACCCACGCCGTTCGAGTCATCTGGTTCAATCAAACTCAGTGCCATGGCATATTGGCGTGATTTAAGGCTTGGCAGCAGCCAAATGGCAAAAATGAACCTGAGACGCCGGGCTGTTCAGCTCATTTCGGTTTTCGACCAAAAAGGCGCAATACCGGCATTGATAGATGGAAAGCGCATTAAAAAGGAACAGATGATACAAAAGATGTGTGCTGTCTTAAAAGACGGCAGCAAAACCGTCGCTGACCTCGGCGCTTTGTGTGACAGCCTGTTTGACTTTGAAACAGCCTGATCTTTTTCCGGTAGATGGAAAGGAGTCGGATGCATGACAATTAAAAAAGCCATTATTTCTGTCAGTGTTTTCTGTATATGCGTATTTCCGGTTATCACGCGTGCGGAATCCAGACTGGACTGGGTAAAGCTGACACCTGAGTTTGCGGACAGCGATCGGTCTGATATGGCTTTCGGGCTTAAATTTGATTTCAATCCGAAACAGAAAATGATTTATGAAAATAACATGTTTTCAATTGGTTATACCCTGAAAGGTGAATGGGCATCTGAGGAGGATATCAACACGGAACCCGTTTCTGCAAAGGTTGATATATCTTTTGACAGGCTGACGGTCATGACAGAGGGGAATATCTATTATTATGCAAATTTCCAATCCGGGTATGCATCTGATGACAGGTTCCATGAACAGGAGCTGGATGGTGGCCTGACGTTGGCTGCAAGCTATAAACCATCCACGACCTTCAAGCTGGATGTGTTGAGTCATTACAGCTGGGTCTGTTCATTTGAGAGCGAACACCGTGATCACCTGGGTGGAAACGATAACGACTATTTTGATCGGCTGGAATTGGAGGCACTGGCCGTATTTCGTTTGCGGAAACTGCTGCATGCGTCCATTATAAAAAACCTGAAATTTTCAGCGAATTACCGGTATTTTTACCAGAATCACCAGGAAAGAGCGGTCGAAGCCTCAGGTGAGAATGACTTTGATTACATCAAGATCGACATGGCCTATGAATGGTGGCCCAGTGGCATCTGGGGACTTGTTCAGGAGGCGTTTGTTTCTTATTCTCATGGTCATTTGCCCACACAAACGGAAGACCAGTGTGTATGGCAGGCGGGTATCGTTCTCTATGGTGCTGAATAAGGCTATGTCAGAAATTCTCTCCATATTTTTAATGAGGTAAACTATTATGCTACGCCCACTTTGTTTCGTTCTCATGCCTTTTGGAAAAAAACCGGGTGCTGCCGGAATGATGATAGACTTTGATGCCGTTTACAGGGATATCATAGCAGTTGCCATAGAAGATGCCGGTCTTGAGCCGCTGAGGGCTGATGAGGAAATGGCCGGGGGCATCATCCACAAACCCATGTTTGAGCGGCTGGTGCTTTGTGAGTATGCCGTGGCAGATCTGTCTACGGCAAATGCCAATGTCTTTTATGAACTGGGGGTGCGGCATGCCGTACGTCCGTTTACCACTGTGCTGTTATTTTCAAAGGGGACTGGCCAGTTGCCGTTTGACGTTGCCCCTTTGCGGGCCATGCCCTATCAGCTTTCTTCAGACGGGAAGCCGGATAATATATCACATGATCTGAATGCCCTGAAGGATCGTCTGGTCGAGGCAAAGAGGTCTTCAATGAAAGACAGCCCGGTGTATCAGCTCTTGGAGGATTTCCCGGACATCGATCATACCAAGACCGACGTGTTCCGTGAACGTGTCCGGTACTCGGCTGACCTGAAACAGCGGTTGGCTGATGCAAGAGAAAAGGGAATTGATGCGGTCAGAACCCTGGAAAATGAATTTGGTGATATCGGGTCTTCCGAATCCGGTCCTGTGGTCGATCTTTTCTTGTCATACCGTGCCGTAAAAGCCTGGCCGGACATGATCCGGTTGGTCAAAGCCATGTCCGCGCCCCTTTCGCATACCGTGATGATCCAGGAACAACTTGCCCTTGCCTTGAACCGGGATGGCCGGTCAAAAGAGGCGGAACGTGTTCTTCTTGAACTGATTGAGAATCGGGGACCAAGCAGTGAAACATACGGTATTTTAGGCAGAGTGTATAAAGACCGGTGGGAAGCGTCTGATAAACAGGGTGAAAAAATGGCTGCGGCAAGTTATCTGGAAAAAGCGGTGGATGCGTATAAAAAGGGGTTTGAAGCAGACTTCAGAGACGCCTATCCGGGAATAAACGCCGTGACCCTCATGGAATTGAAAGAACCGCCGGATGCTGAGAGAGTCAACCTGTTGCCGGTGGTCGCCTATGCGGTTGAACGGAAAATCGCCCTGGGAAAACCAGATTACTGGGATTTTGCCACACGACTTGAAATAGCTGTCCTGGCCAAAGATGAAAACAAGGCCATGGCTGCGCTTGGCAATTGTCTGACATCCATACGGGAAGTCTGGGAGCCGGAAACGACAATACGAAATCTCCGGCTGATACGGGAGGCCCGGGAGCGACGGAAAGACCCTGTGCCCTGGGCGCTGCCTATCGAAAACGAGCTTGAAAAGAAAACGGTAAAATAATTTTTTAAGGAGAATCGCCTCATGTTAGAGACTGCAGTAATAAATGAAATTAACGCCATTCTAAGTGGCAAGGAGGTTGATCCGGAAAAAATCCTCAAGCTGGTCAAGACAAAACTGAAAAATGAGAAAGCATTTGATGCTGCCCGAAGAGTGCTTGAAATGGCAGGTCAGCATCCTGAACCCCGAAGAAACGCCGATCTTGCACTGAAGATCGCCCAGCAGCAGTCATTATGCACTTACAAGGACCAGAATCTGAGCGTTCACAAACGGTTTGACCAGGCGGTCGCCATCCTCAAAGATGCCCATGACAAAAGAGGGGATACCCTGGAGAAGACGATAAACCAGGAGACTTTGGGGCTCATGGGCGCCATTTACAAATACCGGTGGGAGGTTTCAGGTCAGAAACATTATCTTGAACGTGCGCTGAATTATTACCTGCGTGGATACAAAGAGGGCGTCGATGAAAAAGATTACGGGTACACCGCCATCAATGCGGCTTTTGTGCTCGATCTTCTGGCATCGATGGAATCCGTGGGGGTAAAACCGGATGACCCTGTATATACGTCCATTGAAAGAAGACAGACTGAGGCAGCGGCCATCCGGCAGGAAATCATCCATAGATTCGATCCGCCGGAAACAGATGATTCGTCTAAAACGCCTGATGACCTGCCAACAGACACATGGTGGTTTCTCGTCACTATCGGGGAGGCTTATTTTGGTTTGGCGGCATACGAAGCAGCAGAAGCCTGGTATCAAAAAGCCATCAACCTGCCCGATGTCCCTGACTGGGAAAAGGAATCGACCACACGCCAGCTGGCTACCCTGGCCCGGACCCGTTTGGGTGACAGGGTGTGGGATACTGACTTCAGGAACTCTCGTGAAGGGAGAGTGCTTGCCGTTCTGGTCGGCGAACATGCGATGCGCGGCATGCTTATGGGCAAGATCGGTCTTGCCCTTTCCGGAGGAGGTTTTCGGGCATCTTTTTTTCACATCGGTGTGCTGGCCCGGCTGGCGGAACTGGACATGCTTCGCCATGTGGATGTGATTTCCTGCGTGTCCGGCGGATCGATCATCGGCGCCCATTACTACCTGGAACTTCGCAAAGAACTTCGGGAGCATCCGGATACAAAAATGGACCGGGAAGACTACATCAAACTGGTTCAGCAGGTGGCTGAAAAATTCCTTGAAGGCGTGCAGAAGAACATCCGTACCCAGGTGATGTCTGAATTCAAAAACAATCTCAAGATGATCTACAAGCCCAATTACTCGCGGACAATCAGAACGGGCGAGTTATATGAAAAAGATATTTTCAGTCTTGTCGAAGACGGTGAAGGAAACAGACCTCGGCTTATGACGGATCTTCTGATTCAACCCAGGTGTGAAGGCAAATCATTCTCACCCAAACTGCACAACTGGCGCAGAAACGCCAAGGTGCCCATGTTGATTTTAAATGCAACGACCCTGAACACAGGGCATAACTGGCAGTTTACCGCGTCGTGGATGGGGGAGCCGCCTGCGAATATTGAGGCGGATATCGACACCAATTACAGGCTCCGCCGCATGTATTACTCTGAGGCGCCCGACGCGCACAAGACCCTGAGGCTCGGCCATGCGGTTGCCGCATCATCATGCGTTCCCGGCCTTTTCGAACCCCTTTCCCTTGCCGATCTCTATCAGCAGACGGATTCGACAGGCCAGAAAACGGAACCGATCACCGTAAAGCTCGTTGATGGCGGCGTTCACGACAATCAGGGTGTCGCAAGCCTCCTCGAACAGGAGTGCTCGGTCATGCTCATAAGCGATGCCTGCGGTCAGATGGATACGGACAAAGAGCCAAGCAAAAACACGCTTGGGGTCCTCTTCCGGTCAAACAGCGTCATGATGGCCCGGATTCGTGAGGCAGAATACAGGGAACTCGATGCAAGAAAACAGGCGGCGTTTCTGAAGGGGATGATGTTTCTCCATCTTAAGAAAGGTCTTGATACCGAACAGGTGGATTGGCTGAACATCCGGAAATCGTCGGAGGCCCTAAACAAAGCCGTCGGCAGCGATCCTGTCACGAGTTATGGTATTAAAAAGGAAATTCAGAAAAGCCTCTCCAATATCAGGACCGATTTGGATTCTTTTTCAGAAGCAGAAGCATATGCCCTTATGTATAGCGGCTACCGAATGACCGAGAAAGAATTCCCGTCTGTCATCAAAGGGTTTCCGGCAACCCCTCATGAGAATCCTGACTGGCCTTTTCTGGTTGTTTCCGACGCGATGGGGACGTCGAAAGGACATGACGCCGAGCACCAGGAGCTTAAAAGACTTCTTGACGTCGGCAGCAAAAGAATGTTCAAAATCTGGTGGCTTATTGCGCCTTTAAAGGTGATCGGACTGATTGCGGTATTGGCAATAGCCGTTGCCTTTTTCTGGGCTTGCTTCAAATGGGCGTCGGTCAGTCTGCTTTCCCTGGGTATGCTGGGAAGCATGGTCGCCACACTTGCAGCGACGGCCTTCATCAAGAAAAGGATTGTCAAGGTCGTCCGGTTCAGGGATACGATTCTTGAGATCTGTGTCGGGATTGGCATGAGCTTTGCCGGTAGCTTCATTGCCAAGATTCATCTTCGATACTTTGATAAAACATTCAAGGAATATGGCAAGATCAGAGCGTTGCAAAAACGGGCCAGAAGTTGATTTGTATTTAATCCTAAAGGAGAATTTTTAAATGGCGACAGAAAGAGCAGTGAATTTCCTTTTTACATGCAGGTATGCAAAGCATATAGTGTTTTCAATCTTTCTGGTTCAATTCATTTCAGGCATGGTTGCCTGCGATTCACCCGATCGTGATCAGGTCATCGAAACACGTTCAGCAAATCCCTATGTCAAGACGGCAATCATGGGTGCGCTGTTATATCTGGACGATCATCAGATCAGAGACAGGGAGGGCATCAGATCCTGTTCATTTGATTCGAGCATTGGGGACGGGTGTGTGACTGCCTTTAAGATCAATTCCCTGCAGTATGAAGAATGCACATTTGAATTGCCGACGCCGATACCGGGTATCGTGCTGAAAAACGAGATCGGGGAGTGGGCAAGTTATGTGAATTTTCTACCTGCAAAAATCGGCAATGCTGATGGCGAATCGGTTGTCACCCTTCAAGACTCGAGTCTCTTCATGACTGCTGCCATTACCTATCCGCTGTATCTGTTTAAAGAGGATAACCTGCCAGAATCGTCCAAAGTGATCCGCGATATGAGAAAACAGGCCATGCAGTGCATGAACAATTTCAAGCGCGGCGACGCATACAATTTCTGGCTGGAATTTCCGGGGAAAACAAGCGATGCTCCGGTAACCGGACCGTTTAATATCCCTTCAGATCTGATTGGATTTTTTGTGTGGTTGAAAACCAGCCCCGAACTCGATCCTTTGCGGAAGATCAGTAACACTGGGCTTGATACTGCCCCGGACTGGTGGCTTGCGATGTGCATCGATAAGGAATTGAACCCTTATGGTGCGGACGCATTTTTTAACATGCCGGATGACGCAGACGATACCTCCGTGGCTGTCGTGATACAAAAGCTTCACAGCGGCGAATTCGATCCGGAATCGGCTGATCCGTATTATTCGGCTGAAGCGAATTTCATGGTTGACGAACCTGCACTTTCGATCGTGGACAATTACCGGGACTTGAACCGGAGCAAGGAATATTTTGGCAAGGATGACTGGAAAGGGAAAGATTCCGGTGCATACCTGACCTGGTTGAAGGATGAAACACTTTCTGCTTTTGACACGCCGGAAACCGGTGTGATCCCCCTGGGCGTAAACAATGTGGATTGTGTGGTCAATGCCAACGTGATCTTTGCAAAAGCGTTATTGGGGGAGAATGATGACGCTGGATATGAGGCCGCCATTCAGCTGGTCGTGAAGGCCATCGATGATTCTCAATGGCCGGAATGTGGTCTTTACTACCCACAGAAAATGATTTTTCCTTTTTCTGTCACCCGGGCGTTCAGGGATGGCGGTGCCGATCATCCGGATTTGACGAATGCCATGCACACGCTCTTGGTTGACATGGTTTCCCTGCAAAACGATGACGGCTCATTTCCAGGAGGTGCTGACCCGACAACGGACCTTTCCACTGCCCTGGGGGTGATATCGCTTTTAAACATAGGGCGGCAGATTGCAGACGATGCCGCTTATTTATCCGAGTATGAAACAGCAATCAAAAAAGGGATCAGATACCTTCTCAGGCATCAGCGGCCCGTTTCGCTGCATAATACCGACACCTTTAACAGGGACCTCGAACCTAAAAATATGTTCGACAAAGCACTATCCTGGGATTCCGGACTGTTCTTCTCCTCATCCTATCAAGACACCGCCCATTGGCGATCAGAGGCCTACACTGTTGCCATTGTTCTAGAGGCATTGAGCAAATATGTCCTTGCTTATGATTACGGCGATGTCTCCATTCAGAACGGCAGAAAAATCCATGTGCAATCCTATAGCAGAAGTGCATTCAAAGCAGCAAAGGATTTTCAGCTGGCCGTTCAATGAATTGGTCTGCAAAACTCTATTTTTTTTAAACACCACTTTGCATTGTCTGGCACCACACGGAATTTTTTTTAAAAAAGTCTCAGCTGTTTCCGATACGCATCTATTACCTCATTTGGATCACTGGTGATGACCAGATTCTCCTCTGCCCAGGAGGGGGCCCGGTTGCTGTGGATCATTGAAAGGATTTGGGTTTCGACCCCGTTCCAGTAACCCGATTTTTCAGTGTCAAAAAGTACCAGGGGCACCTTTTCGCTGATAGACAGTTTCATGTTGCAAAGGGTGATGCCGAGTTCTTCCAGGGTGCCCAGGCCGCCGACGTTGAAAATGGGGAAAGAGGTGACTTCAAACCATTTCTGCCGGCTGTGACGGCAGGATGCCTGAAAGATTTGACAAAAATCCATTTCAGAGACCAACGGCTGATCGGTGATTTCAAGATAGTTGGCTCCGGAGAGGATGCCATTTTCCCTGGCCAGCACGTTGGCCATTTCCATGACCCCGCTCCCGCCTCCGGTGACGAACCCGATATTTTTTCCCCAGAACCGGATCAGTTCCTTGATCAGATTCCCCAGGCGTTTGTTGCCCTGTTCCGAGAGTATCTTATTGGAACCGTAAAAGGCGAAAAGCATGGATTTGTGAAATTCTGATATTTTTTCGGGAATAACAAAATACCCCATGCCGTCCCGTTCCGTGTAAATCATCAGCTGTTTGGTCAACGATGAGATCCAGTATACGTTGAGGCCCAGGGCAAAATACTCCTGAAGCCTGTGATGGTCCTGCTGGGACAGGAAGGGACCATGTTCGAAGGATGGTTCGAAAAAATACATGGCATTGATTGACCCCTTATACACGGTGTTCATGATATCGTGATGTTCCTGAAAGTTTGGGAAATATTTGAGAACAAGGGGGACCGGTCCCTTGAGGGTGTCAAAGGGGATTTTAGCCACAGCATACCGGTGGGGACACCGACTGTCCGGCCTGAAGTTTCTTCGGTCAGTGGCGCAGACGCTTATTGTGTTTTCACAATATTTTTCCGGGCCGTTAATATATAAATCCGCATTCCCAATGTCCGGCCCATCCAGTGGAAGAATGGCGGCAGGTTTGTTCAGGTAATAACAGTTTGAGGGCGCCATTTTGTCAAACCGTTTTTCAAAGGCACGCAGCGTCTCATAGGAATGGAAACGGGCCGGGCGATCTGCAGGAACCATGGACAGATCCTTTTCAATTCTGGCAGCCCTGTAGATTTTGGCTGGAATCATGGGGTTCACGATGGGCTGGTCGCTTCGATTGATGATTTCAAGGAAAATGTTGATGCCCCGTGTCCGGATAGGGTCAAGGATCGTGGCCGGAAGGTGATAGCCCAACTCGCCGAAGCGGTTCATATCGTTCTGAAGCACCACGTAATGGTCGTTCAAGTACATTGAACAGGTGGTGACAATACCCTGGCCCGGCGGAATGATGATCTGTCTGACCGTTTCCCGGTTCTGGTAAAATTTCAATAATTCTCTACCGTCTTTTCTGAGGAGAATCCTGCCCAGGGTCTCTTTGTCCAGGGAAGGGTCTATTTTGTAAATCACATTATGGGGGGCGATCAGGATGTCTCCGGAGCTGGATATAGAGGTGGATGCCGGAAGTTTCATCTCGGACCGGTTGACTGCTTCCAGGACTTCATTGGCGTTTAAAAGGGTGGCTGGATCGCAAAAGGCCAGACGACCGATTTTCAAACCCTTTGAAAAAAACGGCTTCAACTGATGAAAGGCCGGATAGCCCGTGATAACAGATGATGCAACCATTGTGATGACCACCTTGTCGTTTGTGAAATGGCCCTGATTCAGCGGTTCGTTGCTGATCATGATGCCCAGTCTTGCGATTCGTGAACGTTCACTGAAAATCAGATGCTCAGGATGGGAGCGGAATTGCTTGACCAGAGGTGACGGAATGGTGAACGTGGCGGTAAATGTGATTCCCTGATCGTCGGATTTAATGATGTCGGTGATCACGCCATCGTCCGATTGATAGAAACCTCTAAACAGTGTATGGGCTTTCATGCTAATACTCCTTCACATATGAAACAGGTTGTTGATATCAAAAGAAAAGATGTTCAGTTATATCATCGTTTTTTTACCTTTAAAAAAGCAAGATTTGAACCACTAAAAGCAAACATTGCGAAGTATTTATACGCTATTCAACCTATCGCTACTACATTCGGAAATCAATAATTTGAATGCAACAACGATTTCGTTCATCCGGTTGGGGACAAACAATCTCTGATATTTAACATCCTTGAAAGGAGATAACCATGTTAAAAATTAATTTTCGTATGATTATACTTATTTTGGTGTTGATATACCCGAATTCGGTACTTGCCTTGCTCGGGAAAAAGAATATCGATATTGTCGAATGGAAATGTCCGGTTCCCCGATTTACAGACATGAATTTAAAATTGAACAATGTGGTTGAGTTAATTGGTGACGGCCAGCTGATTTTGTTGTTACCCCCCACCAAAATGGATCTCTGGACCCAAGGAACCGTCAAATCATACGAAGATGTGCGCTATTCATCGGCAATGGCAGTGATCAACCAGCCTGTGGATGTCGTTGGCAGGCGTATTCTATCGATTGACGGGGCCTTGAAAGCATTGCCGCAATTAAAAAAAATCGAACCTATAGCCATGAACGATCACCATTTGATGGTAAAATTCTATCAAGAATATGACCTCGGCGCCTTTGCGCTTAAGTCTCTTTTTTACTGGCAGTACACAGCCGATGCCAATGGGGACCTCTGCGCATTGCTTCACAAAGGAGATGTAGACGCGGGCGTATCAAGAATGGAGTTTATCCCTGTTTCCGAAAATCAAACACTTCTAGTGATGACACACTGGCAGGATTTAAGCACTGCCAGCTTTTTCTATCGCCTGATGATCAATTCAAATCCGGAAACCAAGTTCACATTGCTTCCCATCGCAGCTTCCGCTGTCGTTCAATCCTTTAAGGAGCTCTTTTCAACGGAATCCGAAAAGGAACATGTAAAACCTCTTTACAAGGGCAAACAGGATATCCCGCTTTTCAGCACAAAACCTGAATTGAAAGATACCTTATACAAACTGGCACAAATTGGCACACCCACCTTCCTTCATCCACCACAGAAATACGATGATCATGGGATTGAAAAAAATCTTCAGTTCGCCACCGGTGTTCAGGTCTATCCTGCGTCTTTTTCAACAGCAAAACCCTATATCTGGGATATTAAAAGCATGCCTGAATATTTTACACAGTTTGACGAAGTAAAAGAAAAAATTCGCGAGGATAATGATAAGGAAATTTTTATCAAGGCGAAATATGGGGTGGGTTTGATGAAACTTACCCTAAATCTCAGTTTTGATTATGTCGTTAATAATGATCATGTTGTTTATTTTCAAAACCCAAAGGGAGATGTGCTTGTTCTGGGTGCTGAAGAGCTTGTTGAAGTTGAATCGGAATCAAATGGCCCGAATACGATTCAAATCTACACTGCGGGCAGTTTAATAGGAGAAGATGCCCCATGGCTTGTCAAATATCTTGAACGATCTTTGCCGCAAGTGGATTTGATGCGGAATGTGGGACTGGCATTGATGCGTGTGGAGCAGCAATTGCCATGGATGATAGAAAAATTAAACGAGGAGAAAGTCTTGATTTCAAAAGGCAACTGACATTTAACAGGAACATGAAACAGACATTTACGAGGCATTCTTCTCTTGATGGAAGACAGCGCAACCCTTCCTTTTTTAATGATTCTTCTTTCTGTGTTGATGCTGATCACATACTGGCCGGAATTATCTCTTGTTTTTATGTAATATGCCTTACTCCGGCTTCATGACCAGATTCAGATCGAATAAAAGCATATGTCTGAATGGTTCCGGGCCATCTGCGCCTTCAATGGCGAAATCCGTCAGGTTAATCTCAAATGATCCTTTTACAAGAAGCCGGGGCATCATATCCTCGTTCAGTACGGGTTCGATTTCAATGGGTAGTACTAACACAATGGTTTTTCCTTTGAGCGTGAAGGTGCCTTGTACACTTCCTGTTGAAAGTTTTCCATACCCGAAGGAACCCCTGTCTCCATCTGCCGATGAAATATCAAATCGGGCATCAGGATATTTTTCAGTGTTAAGGAATACGCTGCCCTGAAGGACTTTGTCAAGGTCCGGTTCACCCATGGTTATGGAGGCGGTGCCAACACTTATATATCCCTGGGGCTGGCCTTTTTGGATGTCTTCCGGCAGGATGAGCCTGCCTGCCAGATGTTTTGCTTCACCGGAATATTGATCGAGCGGGGCAGGGAACCGGAATTGAATCATCGGCGGCATGTCCGGTTCCGGTGACACAAGCGACCAGTTCCGGGGAAGGGTTTTTTCTACACCAATATCCGTTTCCTTTTTTATAGGAGCCTTGGGAAGGGCGAACCCCAGGTCTTTCCAGCTGATTTTCTGAATGCTGTCCGGTACAATGTCAAACCCATCGCCGCTGTGTGGGTCCGAGATGAGCCTTGTTACAGCGTCCTCCATGATTTTTCCGGCCTGATTAAATAGCTGATCCCGCTTTTCCCAGGGGCCGGCCAATGGATTTTTATTGTATTCAAAAACCGGCTTTTTGCAATGGAATTGGGAAAAAACAGCCATGGACAGAAAAAGTGTGCCGCCTTCGGACAGGTAGGGATAGACATCCATATAGAAACCGCGATCAGCACGCCTCAGTTCTACCGAATTCATCAGGACAAAATGGGAAAATCCTTTGCAAAATGCGTGTACTGCCTGTTTTTCAAATGCCTGGTGATCATGTCCTTTTAATGGATGACCGGTAACCGGCGTTATTTTTAAAGGTGCCCAGATCCTTTCCCGGCCATTTTTCCATATGGGAATATTTTCCTTTTTATTCGGTTCTGCGCCTTGAGGGACAAATCGGGATGTCCGTATAAAATTCCTGATCCTGTCAATTGTTGTGAAGCGTCCCTGGTAAATAGAGCGACCCCGGTGATTTTGAAAAACAATCAACGGGGTGATGGCCACTTCAGCCGGCGCATATTTATTGACGTCAACGATTGAAACAGGAATATCCATCTGTGCAGAAAGAGACTGAATCTCCGGCAACAGGCTGTTTGAAAATGCCTCAGATACCGGAGAGACGGTTTGCTGCAAGAATATAATCAGCTTATCGGTATTTTCGGTAGGGGGTGTACATAAAGCCGGGCCGGGCCGGGCAATCATGAAAACAAAAATAACAACAAGAATGTTTCGCAAATGCAAGAGACCATAGAAGGATGGAAATTCCCTGATCATTTTTTTTTCAGGTGTCATGATGTCAGTCTTTTTTTGCATATCCCACTATTCCTGCGGTAATTTCTATGTCCTTGCTTACCAGGAGAAAATCCATATCCGGTTTGATATCAAAAGCAGTACGATCGATTTTGAATGTTGCCCGAAGTACGAGAAGGTCTCCATTGCCGGTGCGGTTTCTGGATGCAAGTTTATCCTGAAACCAGGTAAGCGTCACCGGTATCTCCATTTCTTTTATGATCCCCTTGAGCATGAAATCGCCGGAGACAATCAGGTCTGCAAAGGTATCTGTCTGCTTGTTGATGCGGACGATTTTTTTAAACGTGAATTCAATCAAAGGAAATTTATTTACATTGATCCATTCATCTGAATGAAGCACGTTGGTCATGGTTTTATTGGCCAATGTAATCTGGCCGGATTCAACCGTGATTTTTCCACTTAATCCTTTCCTTTTTTGCATATCTATTGACACTGACCCTGTGATTCCCGATGCAAAACCGGTAATTGGCTCCAGGGTGGAATCGAGAAAAATGTTCATGCTGTTCACCCCTTTGGGGTCATTGAAATCAAACGTAAGCACATCTGCTTCGGCAGGCTGAAAATTTATTGCAAAAAGGAGAATAAAAATAGATAGAATGATTTGTTTTTTTAACATGGGAACCTCCATCTGTAATTGATCTTTCAAGATACTATTTTGAAAATCTCTGGTAAAGTGGATGATCTGACGAGTTTGTTAAAACGTGCCCCAAGGGTCTTGTCAGTGTGAAGCGTTAGCAGGTTTCTTACAGGCCGGCAACAGTTTCTTTTCATAGGTGTGCAATTGAAATGGCTGTTTTTTTATAGCGCCCTATTTGTTGACCTTGATTTTAACATCAATAAAATCAGCATATAAAGAATCACTGTGGCCGGTAGTGGGGAGCCCCACGGCCCAGATGAACATGCCGTCTGCATCAATGTAGGACGGAATATTTTTGTTCAGGGTTTGCGTGATAAGACTATCGTTTTCTGCATACTGATTGATCGGGTGGGATTCGCCCACCTTAACCCAGGCGTTTTTTTCTTTCCAGCTCTTTCCCGCATTAAGTACCCAGAATTCGAGTTCATGGCCATCATTCCCATTTCCCACAGCACCTTCAAAGGTAAATTCGATGGATGAAATGTCTTCGGGTTTGTATTTTATAAACCATTCCAGCCAGATCATGCTTTCGTCATAATTTCCGGGATCATTGGTTTTAAAGCGGTAGTCATCACTGGTGCTGATTGCAAAATAGCCGTACTTGTCTGCTTCGCGGAAACTGTTCCTGTAATTCTCTTTGCCTTCAAATGGAAATTGATCTATATCCAGTTGGTAAGCCACATAAGGCCTGCCAAGAATATCGTGCATTTTGCCATAAATCATGCTGGCGACAGACTTGTCCATCGTAGAAAATTCATTTGAGCCCTTGTTTCTCAACTGTGCCTCCACAAACAGCTGCGTATATTCAAAATCTCTGATTTCATCTGCAGACTGGCTTTTGGCGGTATTTTTATTTTGAATGTTTTGCGAAAGTGTGGAAATTCTTGCATCCTCCCTGTGAGTGTCTTCTCCCTCCTTCCATACGCCCCATTTGTCATTAATGGCCTGGTTAAACGACAAAATAAAGTTACCTGCGCCATTATTATCTCTTTTAAGCAGGTTTGTATGAAAAGGCGTATAGATTGAAGTATCGGGCACGCCTAACGCCACCCACATGCAACTGTCCGTTTCAGGGTTTGCCATATCAATTGCAAATGTCACGCCGCTCACGGTAACGGCGATTTCTACCGGATATTTGCAAAGCAGGGGATGACGTGACAGATCAAAGCAATCTGTCAAGCTGATATTTCTATTCTGGTTGGCGGCAAAAAAATTATCAATAAATTTTTTACGGCTTTCGGAATTTCCTCCGGAATATACATTCTCAAGTTTAACCAGATGATTGGTGACGCTTAAGGCAGCATTTTCAGAGTGGATATATGAATCTGTGGCATTCGTTATCCCGCAGTTGCCCCTGAATATTGCGCACGGCTTGAATTCGATGACAGCAACACATTCCCGGTCTGCGAGAAGCATCGTTCCTGAATTATTGACATTCCCGTAGTTTTCACTGATATATGTATACGCGCCTTCCGGGTCATTTTCATCACCTATCCGGGCACAGTTCCTTAGAACCAACTCCACAAAATGGGTCGTGGAAAAACCGCCGACAGTGCCTGTATCATATGTCAAATTGAATGCTGCCGCCAGTCCCTGACTGTTTACACCGGCATTGCAGTATGCATCCGTAACACTTTTGGTACCCAGAAAATCGTATTCTTCCGGCCGGGATCGTTCCATACGGACAACAATTTGTTTTGCCAAAGACGTTCTGTCACGGTTCTTGTGAATAATGGTTTTACCAATGGGGGCTCTGTCACCTGAGAGCGCCCAAGATGAACATCCGGTTGCGGCAGTGTTGAATCTGAACATGGACAGGAGAGAGATGAGGGTGAACACGAACAATCGTTTGAAATTAGGCAGTACTTTTAGTGTCGGGGTTTCTCGCGTATCATTTTTAAACATGGCGCCTCGTTTTAATCTGGTTGATTTATCGGAAAAATCATCCTGATTTTTCCAGGTCCCCCCCGTAATGCGGAAACATTACGGGTATGCTGAAAACAGATTAAAATTCAAACCTGTACCGATTTCAGAAAATCAAGCATATAAAGATAACGGAGTTTACTTACCCGATATTTGTTCATTTATAACATGAACAAATATCTGTCAATAGTATATATTATAAAAAGGGGGGAATTCTCCTTTGCGAATTGTCACATTTTTGTTATTATTATTTTCATCCTGATTCTTCAGGCAAACCTAAAATCATCTTCATCATTTAAATATTCAAAAACAAGGAGGACTTCATGGCGAAATTGACAGGCAGGAAACGGGTTCTGTTGGTGATCTTTTCTCTGATTGTCTGGGCTTTTGTCTGGGCTTGTGGCGGCAGCAGCAGTGACAGTGGTTCGAATGACAATACCCCGCCTTCAGACACGGAAGACTATGCCCCTACATCTGATGATTTTGAGAATGTAAACAATCAGGTAATGTCCGCAGCACTTGTCACCAATACAGCGACCGTCACCTATTCCTCCGCGCAGAAGGATCTGTCGTCAACAGTTTCCGGTGTGGCTGTGGCCGGTAATGAAAATTACAAAACACGTGCGTTTGATGATGAAAAAGAGCTTTATAATAATGGCGGATGTCCGGTTATATCCACCAAAGGCTCTATTTTGAGTCGAACATTGACTATCGACTTTCAGGAGGGATGCAAAATGGATGATATCAGTGTTTCAGGCATTATTTCAGGAGCATGGGATTACTCGACCTCAGGTGGCCTTGAAATCGAACTTGGGTTGAACGATTTTGCGGTGGATGACACCACAACAGATGGCAACATTATTCTCACCGCAGATATCTCGGATAGAGCGACTCTTGCCATTGATGCGGATTTAAGCATCACAGATGCTGACGCCAGCACGGAAACGTTTTCGGTAGACAATCTCACAGTTGTCTGTGATTTCAACGGAACCTATATTGATCCGGAAGATGATACATATACGATGAATGGTACCGGCCAATACAAGGACGTTGAAAATAACACCTACGGCATCACTTTTACAAATGTTGCGGCCCTATTTTTATGCTATTTCCCGGTTTCAGGAACCCTGAAGATTGCAAGTACCAGCCCGTCATATACAGCAACGATTGATTTTGGCAGTGGCACTTGCGATACAATCGCAACCGTGACCATTGGAAAGGTATCCAGGGAAATCGATTTCAGCGAGCCGATAGACCTGAATTTATAGCCATATTTGATCTGTTCAAGCTAACAAGGGCAATCCGGAAACCCGGAGGCAAGTTTTTTCTCCGGGTCTTCTGTTTCTGATATTACCCGTTCAATTTTTTTCCCAGCTGATGATGTGTTGCCCCGTAAACAAATCGTTTCAGATCAGAAACCATATCGCCCATCTCTTCAGACTGGACCTTCAACTGCTCCGCAGCAGATGCCGTTTCTTCAGCACTGGAGGCAATCTGCTGGGTTACAGTGTCAATCTGGGTGGCAGCATCGCTGATCTGTTTGATCCCTTTTGACTGTTCATGGCTTGCAGATGTGATCGCAGCTGTTTTTTCTCCAATGACCGTTGCGGATTCGACGATGCCTTCGAAATTGGCATTCATCTCTTTGACGGCATGGGATATCTGTGCAACACGTTCGATAGTCCCGTTTAAGAGGGATTGTGTATTTTTGGCTGCGTCTGCTGCCCGTTTTGCGAGGTTTCTCACCTCATTCGCTACAACGGCAAACCCTTGACCTGCTTCCCCTGCACGAGCAGCTTCAACTGCCGCATTTAACGCCAGAAGGTTGGTCTGAAATGCGATTTGATCTATATTGTGAATGATATGGCCGATCTGATCACTTTCACTTTCTATTCTTGAGATACTTGAGGTGATGTCTACGATTGATTTCAAGGATTGACCTGATTTTTCGATATTCTTGTTCATCAGCATTTCCGCACCCTTTGTCAGATCTGTTGTGGTAAGGCTCAAATTGAGGACATTTCTTCGAGGGCTGCTGATGTTTCTTCTACGGTTGCAGCCTGCTCGGACGCACTCTCTGCAAGACTCTGAATTCAGGCGATACTTTCATTTAATAAAACCCTTTATGCCTTTGAACCGAAAATTGAAGGCGTCAAACTTGATATTGAACCTCATGCGTTGGCATCCTGGGATACGGATGAAACGATTCGAAAAAAACATAATCTTTCGTATATCAATCTTCTATCCATAGCCAGAGATACCCTCTTACCAGAAGGACTCGATTTATGGGTGGACTGCCCCTTGAAATTTTTGCTGCCGGAACACACCCTCCTTCTTTCCCAGGTGTCGGAAATCGCAGACGGCGTGACATTCATGGTTTATCTGGATTCTCCGAACCGCATAGTGAATGCAGCTTTAAAAATACCAGACGCATTTGAAAAACCGTTTGAAGTGGGGATTGAATTATCAGAAAACGCTATTTCCGAGGAAACCCTCAGCAGGATCTCCCTGGAGAGCTTGGAGATGTTAAAAAATACGATAAAATGTCAGTCATCAACCCTTCCTGGATTTCGAGGAATATCCTATCATGATGATTCAGCGGTAAAACATTTTCTTTCACGTGAACCTGTTTCAATAACTGATGGCAATTGAGGGAAAACATGAAAATTAAATTCAGAGATCAGGAGTCATCCCAACCCCCGGTGTCTCAGATTCAGACAGATACGAAAAATAAAACGGTTCAGCACAAGCCTGTATTCAAACTTTTTCTTCTCATAACCGGTGTCATTATTCTGATATGGGGGGGATGCAGACTTTATCAGGCAAGGCACATCTATGCTTTTGGTCTGGTCTCCGGCGAGGTAATGGAAATCAATGCACGAAAAGATGGCATCGTGACCGAGGTGCATCTGAGTGCCGGAGATCACTTTTTATCGGGCGATTCTGTCCTGTCATTTGTTCCATTTGATCATGACTTGATTGTGGAGGCTGAAGAAAATCTTAAAATTAAAGAAGACACACTGCCTTTACTTGAAGTGCTTGAGGCTGCTTTGAATCCGGATGAAATATCCGTAAATAAGGGTGCAGACAAAGAAATGACTGGGAATGATTATTTTATTCATAAGGCCATTGATCAATTAGAACAAAAGCGACAACTGTCCTATAAGCAAAAACAAATTGAGGTGGACCGTCAGAAAAAATTGTATGAACTCAAAAAAGGCAGGTATGATCGGATTAAATTGTTGGCCACACTCAATGCCGCTACCCGTGAAAATATGATTTCTGCGGAAACCGAAATGATGTTGGGTAAAATGGCCTTGGATCAAGCGTTAAACGACCTCGATATGTCTGAATCCGAATTGTTTTCTGATTCTGAATTCGCATCCATTCAGATGATGTTGCTTGATTCTTCGGAGTATGAAACATCTTATGCAATAAATAAGAAACGTCTTTTGGCAGACATCAATATCGCCGTGGCTAAACTTGAGTCATTACGAAAAACAACATCCCCAGTCACATTCGTGGCACCTTTTGATGGGGTTGTCACGTGGATCGATGTGAGCCCAAAACAGACCGTATCGAAAAATAAGATCATGGCCGTATTGGTATCAAAAAATATTCAATGGGTGGATGCATATCTTGAAAATGATAAAGCCCATGCTGTTCGAATTGGTATGCCGGCGACTATTTATACTGAAGGAAGACACGATTGGATAACAGAGGCCCATGTTGAAAAAATTGGTGCAAATACAAAAATTCCCGATCCACTAGTAAAAGAATTTCCGGGGGCAGGTTACGGTATCTATTTTAGATTAAAAATATCGCCTGAGAAAGCATTGCTTCCCGGATCCCAGGTGAGGGTTGTGCTTTGAAAAGCGCCCTGTCAGGCGATAGCATCCGGGCAGGGCGTTTAATAATGTATTTATTACGATTCCTTCTTTCCTTCCTGAAACAGATGCACATCCGTCTGGGGATAGGGAATGGAAACTCCTTCTTCATCAAAGGTTATTTTGATTTTTTCCGTCAGGCTGAAATACACATCCCAGTAATTCTCCTTTTTCACCCAGGGCCTGATGACAAAATTGACGCTGCTGCTGCCCAGTTCTGAAACAGCAATCGTTGGCGCCGGGTCAGGAAGGATTCGTTTGTCTTCTTTCACTATCCTGTTCAAAATGTCTTTTGCCTTGGGAATACTGTCTCCGTAACCGATACCCACGGAAAGATCCACACGCCTGGTCGGGTTCGCGGTGATATTGGTGATGACGCCGCTGGTGATATTGCTGTTGGGAACGATGACTTTCTGATTATCCGGTGTGTGGATAATGGTGTTGAAGACGGTTATTTTTTCAACCTTTCCACCGACACCACCGGCATTTACCGCGTCTCCCACCCGGAAAGGCGCGAAAAGAATGAGCATGACGCCTGATGCAAAATTGGAAAGGGTGTCTTTGAGGGCGAGACCCACAGCGAGACCGGCGGCGCCTACAATCGTTAGAAATGATGTGGTGTTGATTCCCAGCTGACCGGCTGCCGCGATCACGACAATAATCAAGAGCGTATAATAGATGATACTTTCCAGAAATCCGATCAGGGTGATATCCACTTTATTTCTTTTGAGAAGTTTTGAAATCAGGTTGGCAATTTTTCGGGCAATGATTTTACCGATAACAAGGACTAATAGTGCTGCGATCACTTTGGGTGAATATTCCTTTAGATAGGTGGTCATAACTTCAATTATTTTTTCAACATTGATATTCATTGCTGCCCCTTTCGACGCTCAAGTTGTGAATAAACCGAGTCATCACAAAATAACTTTAAACTGTGCAATATTATTATTTCAGTCATCATCGGATACTCAAATCAATATCTTTAATGAAGTATCAAATTAATTCGTTTTCAGGATCAGGATTGAATCCACCCCGATGGAATCTTTAGACTCTTTTTTCTGAACCGCTGTCATAAAGATACGCCGGGTTTCAAGGCCGCCTGATACCAGTTTTTTCCGGATGGCTTCCGCTCTCTTTTCTGCAAGGGTAACAAGCATGGTCTCGGAAATTTTCTGATTTTTTTTTCTTTTGGCGAGAACGTCTCTGTCTTTCATGGGATCATAAGTCCCCTTGATTTCAATGTTGAGCTTCGGTCTTTCATGAAGGGCTTTTGCCAAATCCGACACCTTCTTCTGTGATTCCTTGCTCAACAGATCATCACCTGGAGAAAAGCGGATGTTCCCCAGATCTTCCCCCCCTCCGACAATATCAGCAAGAAGCTTGAAAGGGGACGTGGCTGCTTTGGTGATGAGATTGGCAATGGCATTCAAGACTGTCCTGCCATACTTGAATTCAGGATCATCCAGATTTCCTTCCACGGGAAGATCAACGTGGATTTCACCCTTGAGATTTTTTAAAAGACCTATGGCCAGTTCAACGGGCAGCTTTACCGCGTCTTTACTGTCCACTTTTTTTCCCAGGGTGAACTGGTCCATAAATACAGTGTTACGGGCAGTCAGCTTGCGCTCTGCGATTTTATAGTCGAGTGACAGGTTCAGTTTTCCTTTTTCGATCTCTTTTCCCATATATTTCCCCGCATAGGGGCTAAAATTTTTCAGATCAACATCCGTGAGGTTCATATTGAGGAAGTTAAACGGGCGTTGTGACAGTAATGCAAACTCTCCGGAAACCGTGAATGGGGCATACGGGTCCAGCTTTCCCTGTATTTCAATCCCGGATGTTGTCGCCGGGTCAGATGAAATGTTTTTTAGGGAAGCGTTTAATCCGGACAGCACCACCCGGCACTCCGGTTTGACAGACTGATCAGTGAATGTCACCATGCCATTTGTCATATCGATGGCGGTGATCTTGAACTTCAAAGGATCAGACGGTTCCTTTTCCTTGCCCATGGCCGTAACTTGAACAGGCTTTTTTTCCTCAACCGGCAGTTCTTTTTTGGAAGGTTTGGATAGCAGGCTGACGGTCAGCTGGCCGTTTTCAAGGACGCCTGCATAAATTTCAGGATCAGAAAGGAAAATCCGGCCGATAGATAAATCAGACGGTTTGAGTGATATATGAACCCCTTCAATAGACAGTTTTTTCATCCGGAAGAGGTCATTGCCGGTCATATTTTCGATGATGTGCAGGTCATTGGTATCGGTGTTGACGGTTATCAATCCTGAAAGGGTGTCATCCGGTTTCTGTTCAAGCTCGATATTTGCATTGAGATCCATATTTCCGTTTTGAATAGAGATCGCCATGGTCTCGTTTACAAAGGGTTGGGCAAGAGACAACGGAATGGTTTTGAGGGTTGCCTCAAGTTTTGAATGAAGGGGAAACAGTTTTGAATATCCGTCCAGTTTAATCTGGCCTCGGTTCTGAAGGATTGCCGAAAAACCGGTTTTGAAAGGGGTCCCTGGTTTTGTGCTGAAACCGGAAACATTCAGGCGGATATCGGATAGTGTTATATCTGCTGGTGTTTCAAGTGCCTGATCCTGAAAGCGGACATGGCCCCCATGAATGTCAATTCGGGAGATACTGACGTGAACAGGTTGTTTATCCGCATCCGTTTCTTCCGGTTCAGCCTCTGCAGCGCCATTGGCGGTAATATTATCAAGGATATCTGAAAAATTCCACTTGCCGTCAGAACCGATGATTAAATTGCCAAAGGGTTCCTCAAGCACAATATCATCCACATGCACGGAAAGCCAAAAAAGGGCGATTGCCTTGACATTTACATAAAGCTGTTTGAATCCGGACAAATCCTCGCTGTTTTCACCTGGAATTGAGAAGCCTTCTATCCTGACGGTCAAGGCAAAAGGATTTATTTTCACCTTGTCCAGATGAAGGTCTCTGCCGGTCTGCTCGTAGACAACCGACTTGAGCGTGTCTTCAACCATAGGGGGAAGCACGAAAAAGCCTGTTATGCCATAGATTACCAACAGAACCAGAAAAACAATCACAAACAGATTTTTAAAAATAGCCGTTAAAAAATTTCCGGACGATTTCACTTTGCATCCTTAATCATGAGAGGTTTTTGAGACGTCCCTGTTAAACCGGTTTGATCCTGCCATGAATGGCTGCGGCATCTGTTATAATCCGGTCAAAAAGATCTTTTACCGTGGGTATATCCTTGCAGAGTCCCACGCCCTGACCGCATGAAATCATACCGACATCAAGATCGCCTTCCCGATACATTTTCCGTGCCTTGTCACCGGCTGCGGCTGCGAAGATTTCATCCAGACCGGCTTGCGCAGCCTCGAGTTCTAATATACGCCTGGCGCAGACATTGTCCCATACGCGGTGGGTTGCGCCAATCGATCTCATGGCAAGAATCGTTTCGGTTTCAGTCGCTTTTACAAGGGCGTTTTTGAGGTTATCGTGAATCGGCGCTTCTCTGGTCATCAAAAGCCGGGTGCCAATGATGACGCCTTCGGCGCCAAGAGCGAGAAGGGCCAGAAATCCGCGGGCATCGGATACGCCTCCGCCTCCGATGACCGGTATGTTGACCGCATCAACCACAGAAGGAATCAGGGGAAGGGTGGCCACATCGAGCTTGCCGGTGGCACCGCCATTTTCATATCCAACCACAGTCACGATATCGGCACCCATTTTTGCGACTTTTACGGCATACCTGACCCCGACACATTTGTGGATCCATATAAGACCGGCACTTTTCCATTTTTTGCACAGGTTTTCAGGTGCGGAATGGCCTGAGGTTTCAACAATCTTGATGCCTTTATTGATGAGTATTTCCGAATAGGCCTCGTTATCCGCAGGCATGAGTCCGGGAAACAGGTTGATGTTCACGGCCACAGGCTTGCTGGTGAGCGATAAGAGCCTGTCAACAGCAGCCTCAAAATCTTCATTGGTTTTATAAATGGCAGACGCCAGAACACCCAGGCCGTCTGCATTGCTGATAGCCGCCGCAAAATCCGCATCGGTGATCGACATCATGGTCCCCCCGATGATGGGGTATTTTATACCAAGCATTTCGGTTATTTTTGTTTTGAATACCATGTCGTCTCCCTTCGAATATTAAATGGTTGTTCGGATCGCATGTATAGTCACATCATTTGAAACAGGGATCATATAAACGGAAAATATTTTTCTTAAACTATGTGTTTTTTTGATTAAGTCAAGAGGAAGTTTCCCGTGTGTTCAATCACATATTAAAAAGTTTTGGCAGCACCGATGTTATCACAAACCTGGAAAATGGTTTTCTGAACATTTTGATATATTTGATGATATTTTCTTCTTCGTGATGGTCTGGCGTATCGGTGACATATTTGAAGAAGGTTGATGGAATATCGAATTTCCCGCAGGCATGCGCCACGGAAGCCGCTTCCATATCCACAAGCCCCGCTAATTCCGAAACATTTTTCCGGTGCTCCGGGTGAATCACCGGTTTGTCCTGGGTTGCAATATCAGCCAACCTGAATCCATCAAGGACAAATGGCTTATAGCGGTGAGGATGCCCTGTTTTAAAATCCGGTCGGTCATATTCGACGATGTGTTTGATATGAAAAATGTCACCCGGAGAAAAGCCGTCTTTTGCAGCACCTGCGGCCCCCATGTTTAGGATTATCTTCGGGGAATAGGCCTGACAGAGAAAAAAGGTCGCCATGGCAGCGTTGGCCTTCCCGATACCGGAGATAATAAGGATGATCTTTTCGTTTGAAAAAACGGGAAAAGGGTATTCTTCTGTCTTTTCAAGAGGGATGTCTGTTACAAACGGTTTGGCCTCCATCAGGGTGGCCATGACCATACCGGTTACAGGATGTTTCTGCACGAGGCCATCTCCTCCAGTTTTTGTATTGCCTGCAAGCCTCCTGTGCCCAAAGACACAGTAAACCGGTTGACATAGAGATCGATGTGGCCGTCAATCACCTGGTCATCCATTTCCTGGGCAAGAGTTTTTACATATTCCCGTGACACATATCTGTTCTCTAGGGAAAACAGCACGGATTTCTTCAGGATGGATTCAACTTTTGATTTTAATGCAGACGTCTTTTTATCCTTACGGATGGCAATGCATCCCAGGGGGATGGGAAAGCCGGTCTCCTGTTCCCACCATTCTCCCAGGTCCACAATTTTTTCAAGTCCGTAAGTTTGATAGACAAACCGTCCCTCATGAATGATCAGTCCTGCGTCATACACACCCTCTTTTACACCCTTCATAATTTTGTCAAACCGGGTGATATGGACATTCGTCAATTCATTATTCCATAATTTTAAAAGAAGGTGCGCGGTGGTATATTCGCCAGGTATGGCGATTCGGGCATTTTTTCCGGGTAAGCCTTTTGTTTTTCCCACCAGAAGCGGGCCGCACCCATAGCCCAACGCTGCACCGGAATCAATCAGGTCATAGGATTCTTTCAGTTTCAGCCATGCATAAAAAGAGAGTTTGGTGACAGGAAAAATACCGTCAAAGGCTTTCCGGTTCAGTTCTTCCACGTCAAAAATGTGGGGCATAAATGACAGCCCTTCTGTATCGACAAATCCATGAATCATGGCATGAAAAATGGACGTGTCATTGGGGCAGGGTGAAAAACCGATGTCAAGTGCTGTCATCAGGCCTCCTTTTTGTTGCAGACGATGATTGTGGCCACACCAAATGTCTGGGGAAAATGCCTTGCTTTCACAAATCCGTATTTTTCAAGCATGACCTGAAGATCATAAGGATCGACAAAGGTGCTGATGGTTTTTGAAAGATACTGGTAGGCAGACGGTTGACCTGAAACAATCCCGCCGATCAGGGGCAGAAGTTTTTCAAGATAGGCCCTGTACAGCAAATTGATAAACGGATCCCTGGGTCTCACCAGTTCCAGTATGGCAAACTGACCGCCAGGCTTAAGCACCCGGTAAACCTCTTTGATAAAATGATCCAGATCGGGAATGTTCCGGATACCAAAGGCAATGGTCGCCGTATGAAAAGAATTCTCATGAACCGGTATCCGGCTGGCATCCGCCTGAATGAGTTTCCCTTGCAGCGCCTTTCTTTTTCTGCCCTTCAACAGCATATTCATGGAAAAGTCAAGAGACGTGAGCCGGGCCCCTTTTTGAAAACAAATTTTTGACAGGTCACCGGTGCCGCAACACAGATCGATGACCGGCTGATGAATCACGGATGCCATATGCCGGAACATGTTTCTTCTCCAGATCGTGTCAATGCCGGCCGAGAGAACATGATTCAACAGATCATAGGTGGGGACGATGTCATCAAACAAATTTTTAATGAATTGCTTTCTGCCCTCAGGTGTCTGGTTGTCGATGATATAGCCTTCCTGGTCTGTCACTGAAATCTCCTTACAACATTGTAGGCTGAATCTCTTAGAACCGGTGTTTTACATGCGTTCCGGATGAGTACGATCAGTTCCTCCTGATTGGTTCTGGTCGTAATGCCGGTTGCCTTGACAACGGTTTCTTCCATCAGGATGCCCCCCATGTCGTTTGCTCCCATGGCAAGTGCAAGTTGCGCCATTTTAAGGCCTTCGGTCAGCCATCCTGCCTGGATATGGGTCACGTTGTCCAGAAATATTCTGCCAATGGCCACGATTTTTAAATAATCGATTCCGGTGGCAGGCGTGATATGGTCCATACCGGTCCGGAAAGGAGAAAAAGACCATGGAATAAACGCCCGGATAATACCGGTTTCATCCTGGACATCCCGAATGACCTTCAGATGGTCAATCTGTTCTTTTTGTGTTTCTCCCATGCCATAGGTCATGGTGGCGGAAGATTTCATATCATGCCTGGCAAGGGTTTTGATGACCGTCAGCCAGTCTGCCACTGAAATTTTATGGGCACAGGCAATTTTACGAATCCTTTCTACAAGAAGATCCGATGCGCCGGGAACGGAATCGAGACCGGCCTCTTTTAACGATGCCACGACCGTATCAAGAGAGAGGTCACTTTTCCGGGCCATGTGGAAAAGTTCTGCAGGTGAAAATGAATGGATAAATATATCGGGAAATGCTTTTTTTACGGTTTTTACCATATCAATGTACATGTCAAAGGTATAGTCCGGGTTAAGACCTCCCTGAAGCATGACCTGTGAACCGCCTATAAGTCTGAGTTCTTCTACGCGCTTTAGAATATCATCAAGGGAGAGGGAAAAGGGCTCGATCTGGTCGGCTCTGGCGTGAAAAGCGCAGAACCGGCATTCTGCTTCACAGACATTGGTGAAATTAATGATTCTGTCGATAATGAATCCCACATCTTCTGCCGGGAAACACAGACGGCGCCGGTCGTCACCCGCTCTGGCAAGGTCAGGCAGATCCCATGAATAAAGGTCTAACGCCTCTTCAGGGGTGACTCTCAATCCGGTTTTGATTTTTTCCAAAAGAAGGAGTGGATTTTTTTCATGGTTTTTCATCATTTTTTCATATCCAGATAGGAAAGTTTGGTTACCGGTTTTACCAATCCCATATCACCTGCCTGCCCATGATAAAAGGCAAGGGCGTGTTTAAGTCTCTCTGTAAAATTAAACTGAAGCAGATTGAAATAGGCTTCGATGCTGTAGGAGATATCCGGATATTTAATGGCTGCTTTTGCGATCAGATTCATTTTTTCGGTTTTCAGGCATTGTATCGACAGGTCATAGGATTCGATCACGGCTTTTACAGGTCCATGAAATGCTTCCATGGCGTCCTTTCTTACGGTAAACACGGCAAACACAACCGGAAAACCGGTCTTTTCAAGCCATAATTCTCCGAGATCATAAACAAGATATCCTGGCTTGGGCTGATAGATCATGGCTTCATTTCCAATGAGAAGGGCAGCGTCCATTCCTTCCAGTGTGGGCATGGGTGCCGTATCTGTGTATACCGGCACCAGGTTGAAGTATTTTTTTAAAAGAATTTTCAGGAGCACCACAGAGGTGTGTGAGGCGCTTGTGATGCCAATTGTTTTTCCGTCAAGGTCCTCGATCGGCTTTTTGCTTACAAGGATAACCGATTTGACGTAGCCTACCGAACTCAGGCACACATTGGGAAGAACATAAACGTCATCGGAAATATCGGCGCACGTGGCTGCGGAAATCGGGCTCATGTGCAGATCGCCTGTTTTCATCATGCGGTTTAATGTGCTTGGATATCCCGGGAAAAGGGTGATACCTGAGAGTGCTTCCTTTTCAAACATATGATAATAAAAGGGATAACAGTTCAGATAATCGATATAGCCCAGTTTCATGGCAAGTGTCCTTTCATCGTATATAGTGTTCCGGACGACCGTTCCTGATAATCCGCAGCCGCCCGCACCGGTCTGAAACCGGCGTTTTCCACCAGACGGATCAGAAAGGCTTCAGAGCCAAAATCCGGTGTTTTCGCGCCAGCCGCATGTACGACCTTCTCATTTCTATAGGTTGCGCCAATATCGTCCACCCCGAACCATTGAAGCACCTGGGCCATTTTTTCCCCCAGATACATCCATAATGCCTTGATATGCGGAATATTATGGAGAATAATCCGGCTTGCCGCATAGATTCTGACATCATCGTACCCGCTTGATTTTCTTTTGCTCTGAACGGCCGTGTTTTCATCGTGAAACTGCAAGGGGACAAACGTCTTGAACCCGTTTGTCTCCTCCTGAAGCGACCGTAACCGGAACAGATGATCCACAATATCCTCATTGGTCTCCCTGTGATTGTAAAGCATGGTGGCATTGGTTCTCAGTCCCATATCATGAGCGGTTCTCATGACTTCGAGCCAGCGGTCTCCTGAAATTTTGTTGGGGGCTATGATCCGCCGTATTTCCGGATTGAAAATTTCCGCACCTCCGCCAGGCAAGGCGTTCACGCCAGCATGAATAAGCCGCTCAAACACGTCTTTCAGTGGCAGGTTGTTGACCGTTGCAAAGTAGTCATACTCAACAGCTGTAAAGGCTACGATATGGACATCCGGTATGATATGCCGGATGGTTTTCAATAAGGTTTCAAAATACTCGATCGTCAAGCCCGGGTGAAGACCGCCGACAATATGAATTTCATCGATCCCTTCCTTTTTGGCTTCTGTTACCCGCTCTTCAACATCATCCATGGAAAGGATAAAGGCTTTCTTATCGCCTTGGTCGCATGAAAACGCACATAAGGGGCATCGCAGTTCACATACATTGGTGTAGTTCAGATTCATGTTGACGCCATAATAGGTCTTTTTCTGGTGAAAGGTCTCCCGGATATGGCTGGCAATAGCGCCCAGGTCCAGTATATTTCCCGTGGCAAGCATGAACAGGGCGTCCTCGCGGTTTACGGGAATGTGATTCAAAACCTTATCGGCAATGGCCTTCATTGCCGGTTCTGTCAGTTTGTCTGTCAGTTTCATTGTTTTTTTCCAGTGATAATCTTACGGCTTTTGATGGTTACTCCCCAATAAAATTGTGTGACATCTCTTCCCAGCTTTGAAAAAGGGAGTGATGTTTGCCGAGAAGGTTCAGTACTTTCCCCACAGTGAAGTTGATCATGTCATCAATGGTTTTCGGGTGGGTATAGAACCCGAGAACCGGCGGAACAATATCGGCACCGGCTATGGCCGCCTTTTTCATGTTCTCGATATGGATGAGATTAAGCGGTGTTTCTCTGGGAACGAGAAGAAGACGCCTTTTTTCTTTGAGCGCCACATCACATGCGCGTGTAATCAGGGAATCGGCATATCCGTTTGCAACGGAAGATAATGTTTTCATGGAGCAGGGCATAACGACCACGGCCTCAAAGCGGGATGAGCCGCTTGCCGGAGGAGAAAAAAAGTTTGTATCGTCCACGACAGATAAAAGACTTGAATTTTTTGCCAACGTTCTTGTTTTGATCAGGTCGGTGAACGATGACGCCTTATCCATGGGATATCCCAGTTCATGGGTGATGATCGACCGGGCAGACCCAGACAGGATGGCATATACCCGTTCTTTCAAATTCAAAAGTTCTTCGATGAGCCGGATGCCCAATATCGGGCCGCTGGCGCCCGAGATACCTACAACGATCATTTTTTATTTCTCCTTCTTTTTCCGACATAACCTTTAGGTTTCATACACCTACCCGAAAATAACATCCAGAAACGTGCTGAAAAAGAGTATCGGGGAAACATACATATTGACTTTGAAAAACGGCTTCACAACCTCAGTGATGGTGTCATGGCGGGCCAGTTTCTGCTGGTACAGAAAGATGCCGCTGATGAGAATGACACCTGTCCAGAAGAAAAATCCCATATTTGCTATAAGTCCTGCCAGGGAGAGGCATGAGAGAGAAATTACGTATGCGGCGGAAGAGATGACGATGGCCTTGTCCCTGCCGTATTTTGCAGGGATGGATTTCAGGTTCTCATTCCTGTCAAAGGTTTCGTCCTGCAGTGCATATACGATATCAAGACCTGCTATCCAGAACAGTATAACCGCGCCCAATATAAAAGGCATCACGGAGAAACAGCCGGTTACGGCCAGATAGCCGCCTATGGGGGCGGCTGCCTCAACAACGCCAAGGTAGAAATGGGATGATGCAGAAAACCGTTTGAAATAGGAGTAAGTGAATAAAAGACCTACAGCAGGAAATGAAAGATAAAAGCAGAGATCGTTTAACATCCATGAAACCAGGATGAGAATCAGACTGGACAGAATGGCCGTTATCCACACAACACCGGGTGCCACGTCTCCTTTTGGAATCAGTCTGTCTTTTGTCCGGGGGTTCTTCGCGTCAATGTTTGCATCGATAACCCGGTTAAAAGACATGCCGGCGGTTCTTGCAGCGGCAACAGCTATAATGGCAAGTATCCAGATCGAAAAGGTCCCCCCGCCAGCGAAAAGCACACCCAAAAGTGCAAACGGCAGGGCAAACAAGGTCTGTTCAATCATGATCAGATTTGAAAATTGTTTAAAATCCATATTCTTTCCACCTGCCTGTCACCTGATTTTTCATTTCATCCGACATGGTGATTTCCTCAGGCCAGTCTCGTCCCATGCCTTCTTCACGGGTTTTCCGTGTGGCGTCAATGCCCATTTTCCCGCCAAAGTTAGGGTAGGGTGCTGAATGGTCAAGGGCATCCAGCGGACCTTGAGAAAACAGGAGATCCCGGCCGGGATCAACATTGTTCAAGAGTTTCCAGACAACGGTTCCCGAATCCCTGAGATTGATATCCTTGTCAAATACGGCGATAAACTTGGTGGATGCCATCTGCCCCAGTCCCCAGAGCACATGAATGACCTTCTTGGCCTGGCCTGCATATTTTTTGTCGATCGATATAAGCGCACAATTGTGAAACACGCCTTCCATGGGAAGTTCCATATCCACGATTTCAGGCACCAGCATGCGTATCATGGGAAGAAAAATCCGTTCGGTGGCTTTGGCCATATAGCAGTCTTCCATAGGCGGTTTTCCGACAATGGTCGTCGGATAAACCGCATCTTTTCGGCAGGTAATGCACGTGACATGAAACACAGGATAGGCATCCGCAGGTGAATAAAACCCCGTGTGATCCCCGAACGGCCCTTCAATTTTTTCTTCATTCGGGTCCACGTAACCTTCAAGTATAAAATCCGATTCAGCCGGGACCATCAGGTCAACGGTTTTTGCCTTTACGATCTCAATAGGGCTTTTGTTTAAAAATCCGGCAAACATCAGTTCGTCAATATCCGGCGGCAACGGTGCTGTCGCCGCATAGGTTACGGCCGGAGAGCCTCCCAGGGCCACTGCAACCGCCATCTGTTTTCCCATATTTTTATATCTGTCAAAATGTCTGGCGCCATCCTTGTTATATTGCCAGTGCATGCCTGTAGCGGTATTGTCGTACTTTTGCATGCGGTACATGCCGATATTCTGGATGTCATTTTCAGGATCTTTTGTAATCACAATGGGAAGCGTGATAAACGGCCCGCCGTCATGGGGCCAGCAGGTAAGAACAGGGAGCCTGTCAAGGATTTCTCCGGAATCGAAAACGATTTCCTGGCAGGGGGCTTTTTTGACTTTTTTGGGCAGATAATCCGCGATTTCCTTTAAGGTAAAAAGCATTTTGATTTTATCGGTGATGCTTTTGGGCGGTTTCATTTTGATATGGGCTTCGATTCTCCTGGCAATATCATAGAATGCATGGCCACCCAATGCCGCTTCCATCCGTTTATACGTCCCAAATGCATTGATCAGCAAAGGAAACCGGGACCCCTTGACATTTTCAAACAACAGGGCCGGACCATAGGATTTGCTCACGCGGTCTGCGATTTCTGTAATTTCCAGAAACGGATCAACTTCCGCCCGGATGCGTTTCAATTCGCCCATGCCATCCAGTGCGTCGATGAAAGATTTTAAATTTTTATATGCCATATCTTTATTCCATGTATACTGTTTGCGTTCTTTTATCTATTTCATTTCTAGCGCGGAGATTATAGGAAAACGCCCTCTAAGTGTCAAGATATGTTGACCGGTTGATTCAGCAGTTAAAAAATATGATCATTTTGAAAGTTTTATCTGTTATTTTGATTGAGATTCGTTTATCATTAAAGCCTGATTTAAGATTCGATTTATTAACAAAGCAATATCATGCTTAATTCTTGAAATACACAATGACAGATTCCTCAAAAATAAAAGTTCTCGTTCTGGATGATGAAGTGTCCATTCGTGAAAGCATCAAACAATTTCTGTCGGATTTTGATTTTGATGTAATGACGGCGGAGACCGGGGAAGATGCCCTGAAACGGGTTTATGAAAACACGTTTGATGTGGCGATTGTCGATATGAGGCTTCCTGAAATGAGCGGCGATATGTTTATCCTGAAAGCCCATGAAATCAAAAAAGAACTGAAATACCTGATTATGACAGGTTCGGTGGATTTCCAGATTCATCCGGATCTTGTTCGTATCGGAATAACCGCAGAACAGATACTGCAAAAACCACTGACAAGCCTTTTCCAACTGATCAAAAGTATTGAAGCTGTTCTATAAAAAAATCCGGTATAAACTGACCTATAGCAAGATTTTTTATAACCTTTAGTGCGATAAAAACTTTATGACAAACCTCCATTTAAAAGATGTGATCCAAAGAGCCGAAAAAAATGGTGATTATTATATGGTGTCCGAGCTTATTGAATCCGGATTTGATCTGTTTATGAAGCGGGGACGCGTTGCCGGTTACAACTATGAGGATTTTATGGCATATATCGATGACGCATACGAGGCTTATCTCAACTATAGAAAATTGACGGAAAAAATGATTGGGCTCAATGAATAAGATTACAGGTAACGCCATAAAATTTATAGAATGGTGCGGACTCTTCAGCGTTGGAAATGACAGTATTGACAGCCAGCATAAAATGCTTGTGGATATTGCAAATCAGTTTCACGATCATATGGGAAAAGCCAAGAACAGGAAACTGGTTTCCGAAACGTTAAGCCAACTTATCCATTATGCTGAATCTCATTTCAAAAAGGAAGAGGCATGGGCAGAAGAAATCAAATATCCGCAAGACCTGTTAAACACTCACAAAGAAATTCATGAAAAACTCCTTGAAGAAATATTCATTATCCATGACAACATTTCAAAAGAGGGGGGACTAAAAGGTATATTTCAGACAGAGATGTTCATTGCAAGGTGGCTGATACTTCATATTCTGACTGAGGATAAAAAATATCAAAATCATCTGATGAAAGAATAAGACCACTTAAGATTTTTATATTCAACAGATATCAAGAGAGGACAGCGTGGATCGAAGAACATTTTTAAAACAGGTGATGCTCTGGTCAGCAGGTGCTTGCTTCATGCCGGTTTTCAGGATCACACCGGACCTTCTGGCAAATGAAAAAGTACCTGCCAGGGTTGTCGTTGCAAATGGGACGGATTACCCGTCGATACTGAAAAAAGCAATTGAGTCTGAAGGTGGCATGGCCTCAATTGTGAAAAATGGCAGCAAGGTTGTCATCAAACCCAATATCGGTTGGGACCGAAACGTGGAGCAAGGTGCGAACACCCATCCCCTGATCGTAAAAACACTGGCAGAGATGGCACTTTTGGCAGGGGCTGCCCAGGTGATGGTTTTTGACCGGACATGCAATGAGGAAAGACGATGCTATGCCAACAGCGGCATAAAGGACGAGCTGGAGACTATCAGGGATAAGCGGATCAAATGCGTTCATATTGATGACCGAAAATTTGTGCCTGTTCAGATTGAGAAGGGAAAGTCTCTTGACGAATGGTCTTTTTACAGGGATGCCCTGGAAGCAGACTGTTACATCAATGTGCCGGTAGCCAAGCATCATGCCCTGGCAGGGCTTACCATCGGTCTTAAAAATATTATGGGGGTCATTGGGGGGCACAGAGGCCGGATTCACTGGGATATGGCACAGAATCTTGCAGATTTGAATACCGTTATCAAACCAACCCTGAATGTGGTGGACGCCACACGAATTCTGACCCGGAACGGGCCCCAGGGCGGCAATGTCAAAGACGTCAAAAAGATGGATACGATCATTGTTTCAAAGGATATCGTAGCGGCTGATGCCTATGCCACGACACTTTTCGGAAAAAAGCCGGAAGATATCGATGCCATCAGAAAAGCCTGGGAGTCAGGTCTCGGAGAGATGGACCTGTTTAAAATGAATATTGTCAAACTGTCATAACGGTATTTTCAGGTCTGGCCTGATTGGCTTTTTAAGGAAATATTTCGTCTGAAAAGGTTTTTTTACAGATTGTCAATTCATATGACACACTGCCTGAAAGCATGAAACGATTCTCACATGGAACCATGATCCAATATATTGATTCCTCGTCACTTCATCAAAGCCGGGTGATTGAATTCCTGTCTGGCACTCTCTGTGCAGAATTATTGTAAAAATCAATTCGCATGAGATTTTAATTTCAGTATTCACATTTGAAAAGGAGGAAAAAAATAAAAAGTTCCATCGGGTTGAGCGATATTACGGCAGTTTTGTGCGCAGTTTTGCATTGCCGGATAATGTCGATGAAACCAGGGCAGATGCATCGTTCAAGGATGGAATGTTGAGTCTTGACATACCCAAGACAGAAGAGTCCAAACAAAAGGCAATAGATATAAAGGTAAAATAGAATGATGTTATATCAGGCCCTGTTTGAAAGGGGCCTATTTTAATAAGACACTTGCCATTTAAAAAATGGCCGGTGCCTTTAACGTATGAGGCCAATAAATTCGTCCGAATAAAGGAAAAAAACATGCAAAGTAAAATTTCGGTTAAATTCGTTTTATTAATGATCATCCCCATGATGATGTTTGCCGTATCTTGCGGGAAAAAGAAAGTGCCGCCAAGTAACCCGGAACCTCAGATTGTTGAAGAGGTTCCCTACGCCGATGCAAGCACTGATGGGGACAGTCTTGAATCCGACCGGAATCTTGAAGAAGACCGATTGTCCGAAGAAGCGGCCAACGTCCAGGAAACTTCCCGGCAATCATTTTTAAACGAAAAAGTGTATTTTGAGTATGACAGTTCACTTCTTGATGAATCGGCAAAGCGTCTGCTAAAAAGAAAGGCAGCGTGGATCAATGACAACCCTCAAGAAAAAATTGTTATAGAAGGTCATTGTGATGAACGGGGTACAAACGACTACAACCTCGCCCTTGGCGACAGACGCGCCAATAGTGCAAGAACCTTCCTTGTTGATATGGGTGTCAAGCCATCCCGGCTATCCACAATCAGCTATGGCGAGGAGAGGCTCGCCGATCCGTCGAATCATTCCAAAAACAGAAGGGTTCAGTTTGCGATAGAGTAGGTTGGTCTTTTAGTTCTGCGATGTAAATTTCAGGCTGATAACCGATAAGCCGTTTGATGATAAAATCAAAAATGATGATCAGATCTGAAAAAGGGGAGGCAAAAGGGATTGCCTCCCCCAATCCTGGATGATATACAGATAAAATGACATTTAGACATTTAAGAATTGCTTCCCAATTATTGTTTTTATGTATCTTTCTCTTTTTGTTCAGGCAGACAGATTATAATGGGAGTGATCACATCCCTTATGCGGTCAATATTTTTTTCAGGTGGGACCCTCTGGTTGCTTTCACGGTAATGGTTGCCAAAAGAGCTGTTATCCTTGTTTTCCTGCCGTCCCTGATTGTCATCGGATTGACTGTCGTGTTCGGAAGGGTGTTCTGCGGATGGATTTGTCCCCTGGGCACGTTGATCGATATGTCAGCCAGATGGATAAAGCCCCTCTGGAAATGGCGTATAAACAAACGACCGTTAAAATACATGATACTCGCATTTGTGTTTGGGGCAGCCATTTTGGGTGTTCAGTATATCGCATTTTTTGATCCGTTTTCCATTCTTGTCAGAGGGCTGACATTTGCCCTTGATCCGCTGATGAATGCCGTTGTCACCGGATTTTTTGACGGCATTTACACCCATTTGCCTTCCCTGGTTTCAAATATCACGGAGCCGGTCTACACCTTCCTTAAAGAGACGATATTGCCGTTTAAACAAACGTTTTTTTATCTTTCAGGTTTATCTCTTTTATTTCTGATGTTTATATTTTTTCTGGAAAAGTTTGAAAGAAGATTCTGGTGCAGAAATTTATGTCCCCTGGGCGCGCTCCTTTCTCTTCTGACCCGGATATCCTTTTTAAGACGAGTGCCGTTCAAGTCCTGCAGCAAGTGCATGGCATGTTCTTTAAAATGCCGGATGGACGCATTTGAACAAGAGGGTCGCCTGATGACAGAAGAATGCAACATGTGCATGGACTGTATGGATTTCTGCCCGGATAAGATCGTTGGTTTTTCATTCAGGAAACCGGTGAACCGGACAAAAATGAATACAAGCAGACGATCCCTTCTGAAATCCGCTCTTCTGGGGATGGGACTTCCTTTTGTATCCGGTGTGAATCCTGCATTTAATAAAGAGCATCCTTATCTGATACGGCCCCCCGGTGCACTTGAAGAAAAGGATTTCCTCGCCGTATGCGTCCGTTGTGGCGAATGTATGAAGATATGCATTCAGAACGCACTGCAACCAGTTATTCTCGAAAAGGGCATTGAATGCATGTTTACACCAAAGCTGGTGCCAAGGTTTGGGTACTGTGAATTTAACTGTACCTTATGCGGGCAGATTTGTCCGACAGGTGCTATCAGGAAACTCAACCTTCCCGATAAACAGAAATTTGTGATCGGGACTGCGTCCTTTGATAAAAACCGATGCCTGCCATATGATAAAGGCATCCCATGCATCGTTTGTGAGGAGCATTGTCCGGTCTATGATAAAGCGATTAAATTCAAGACGGTCCAATCGATCGATCAAAAAGGGAACCCTGTCACCCTCAAAAAACCCTATGTGGTCGAAACATTATGTATTGGCTGCGGAATTTGTGAAAAGGTCTGCCCGTTGCAAGGAGAAGCAGCGGTGAGAGTCATAGCCAAAAGCGGCCAGTCTGAAGATGGCGCTGATGATACCGGTTATGGCGCATGAAGATATGTATGCGGCGGTTTTCATGCAGCTGGTGAAAAGATAGCCTGTTATTTTTTTAAATAAGGGATTTAATGGTTTTAAAGAAGCGCTGCAACTCGATCGGTTTTGTCAGATAGCCATTCATGCCTGCTTCAAGGCACACTTCCTTGTCTCCTTTCATGGCTTTGGCAGTTAGTCCGATCACAGGAACGTCATGATTCAATATGTTGGTGGACGGATCCCTGATGATACGGGTGGTTTCCAGTCCGTCCAGAACCGGCATTTGAATATCCATGAGGATGAGATCAAATTCTTTATGTTCGAGTAGCTGAAGTGCTTTTTTCCCGTTTACTGCTGTTTCAACAGTGTAACCGGCCTTTGACAAAAGCTGGGATACCAGTTTCTGATTGACGAGGTTGTCTTCCACGAGAAGAATCCGGATTTTTTTAAATTTTCCTTCGTCTATTGAATATTTTGTAATCAATTCAGGCAGTGTTTGTTCGCTTCCGTTTTTGGGCGGTTTTCCCATAAGCAGCTCAAGGCCTTCAAAAAGAACGGATCTTTTGATGGGTTTGGTGAGATAAAGGGAATACCCGATTTTTTTCATGGCGGTTGCATCCCCCCGAAGTCCTCGTGAACTCAGCATGACCAGTATTGTATCTTTAAGCATCGGATCTGTTTTAATCTCTCGTCCCAGGTCTTCGCCATCAAAATCCGGCATCATATGATCGCTGATCACCATGTCAAAAGGGACATTTTCTTCGGCTGCTTTTTGAAGCAGTTTGAGGGCATCTTTGGCGCTTAATACGGACTCACACTGGCAGCCCCATGCTCTCAGATATGCTGTGAGTACCTTGAGATTGGTTTCATTATCATCTACAGCAAGGATTTTTCGTTTTTGGATATCTGAATGGAATTTGTAATCTCTTGAAACCATCTGTGGCTGTTTTTTGAGTGAGGCGGTGAACCAGAATATGGAGCCTTTTCCGTATTCACTTGTAAATCCGACTTCTCCGCCCATAAGTTCAGCCAGCTGTTTTGAAATGGCCAGTCCAAGTCCGGTCCCGCCATATTTTCTCGTGGTGGATTCATCAATCTGTGAAAAGACCTTGAATAGCCGGTCTTTTCTATTTTGCGGAATGCCGATGCCAGTGTCTTTTACAGAAAATTTTACATAAGCCATGTCTTCAGATTCATTTTCAAGTGAAATATTGATTACGATTTCTCCGGCTTTGGTGAATTTCAAGGCGTTACTGATAAAATTCAGGAGGATCTGTCTTAGTCTTCCCGGGTCGCCGAGTACGAGTGCAGGTACTTTATCGTCAATATGGCAGACGTATTCTATCTTTTTTTCATGAATTTTCTGAGCAAGAAGTTCAACCGCTGCATCGACGGTCAGCCACAGATCAAAGTCAATCTCTTCAATTTCAAGTTTTCCGGCATCAATTTTTGAGAAATCAAGAATATCGTTGATAATGGCCAACAGGGCGTCGGCGCTGTATTTGATGGTTTGTGTATAATCCATCTGTTCGTTTTCAAGCTTCGTATCCATAAGAAGGCTTGTCATGCCGATGATGCCATTCATGGGGGTTCGAATTTCATGGCTCATGTTGGCCAGGAAAAGCGTTTTTGCCCGATCTGCTTCTGACAGTTTTTTATTGTATTCTTCCAGTTTGAGTTTCTGAAGTTCGATTTCAAATAACAGCGTCAGAGACTTGTCATGTTCGGACTCGTATTTTTTGATGGTTTCATTTAATTCCAGGATTCGGAATTCCTTTTCAATGCAATCTCCCAGATGCTTGCCATGCTCATATTCAATGATCTCGAAAAATTTATCCTTGGACAGCGATGGATTGTCATTTTCGAAAATACCTTTCATGTATGGGTTATTCGTATAATAGGCGATTGGATGAGGTGTGGTCTTTTTTCCCATGAATAATGAACCCGCTAATGAAAGATGTTGTATCTGTTAAAAATTTGTTTTAGTTTGCAATATCTGAACCCGGTGTCCATAAGTAGAAAAACCCTGTCCCCAGTTTCTGGATTTCGTTCAGGAAATCAACATGGACAAGAGATACTTCCCCGCCGGGATATTTACTTGTTGAAGAATTGTAAAGATTGTCATTTATGCTCGACGATCGTCTGTAGACCACGATTTTGGCATTCCTTGAGAGATTTGCCATCTCTTCTGCCCTGATAATTGCATCTTCAAGGTAGCCTGTTCTGTCAACCAGGCCTATCTTTACGGCGTCTTCTGCGAGAAAAATACGGGCGGAAGCGACCTCTCTCAATGCCTCATCACCCAGCTTCCGGTGCGCCTTTACAAGGGATATAAAACGGTTTCCCAGGTCTGACGTGACGCTCTGAAAAATGTCCTTTTCCGCATCAGTGGGCACTCTGAAAGGGGACCCCATGTCTTTTTTGTCTCCGGATTTTACAATATCCACGGAAACACCGATTTTATCCATTAATTCATAGGCAAGCGGCCGCATGAAAACCACACCGACCGAACCGGTCACCGTTGTCGGATGAGCCATGATATAATCTGCGGGCAGGGATATGTAATATCCACCAGATGTGGCCATCCCCATCATCATTACCACCAGCTTGATGCCGGTTCTCCTCTTGTATCGCAATATCTCATTGTAGAGAATATCACTGGCCGTGGTTGTGCCACCCGGAGAATCGACTTTCAGGATAACAGCCTTGATGAGACGGTCTCTTTCAGCCATCCTCAACTGGGATACCACTTCTTCCACCATGCTTGGCTGTGTGGTTAAAAACGAATCCTTGCTGGCGTCTGAAATAATACCTTTGACTGAAATGACAAGAATTTTTTCAGGCGCCTTCCCGTATATCGTAAACTCTCTGAGTGGTTGACTATATCGGGCAAACGGATTTGGGCTTTGAATGACACAGCCGCTCATGAATATAATGATTAAAAGGGAAATACCAAACATGAAACGTTCCCGGAATCGTTTTGCATTATCTGGTCTTGCAGTTTCAACCTTTTTAATCATAGCACCTCGCAATTTGAAAAATGATGATAATTAATAGACTAAGTCAAACGGGGAAAGCGATTGTCCCAAAATTTTTTAAATATTTTATTTGCTTCATCTTCCGGGTCTGGTCGGGTAATTATGGATGGAAAGTCATATTGTGTCAAGAGTCAGTTATTATCTTATCGAACAAAATCATCATGAAAATATGGGTTAAACAACTCTGAGATTGGTTCTGGCTTCTGTTTTGCCACTATGAAGGGAATGCTCCGCTTTTTGTATCAGATCCTTCCATGAGGAGTCAGAAGTCAGTGAATAGGATGCGAGCCCAATGCTCAACCTGATTCTGATTTCATTATCCTTATACGAAATAACGTGTTTTTCAATTTTTTTCCTGAACCGGTCACATACGTTTCTGGCGTTTCTTATGGAGGTGTCTGCAATCACTATAGCAAAAATTTTACCACCCAGGCGACAGGGAATGTCACATTTACGGGATATCCTCTGTAGAATTTTCGCGACTTCCATTAAAACCTTGTCTCCGGCACGGAGGCCATAGGTTTCATTCACAACTTCAAGGCTTTCGATATCCATCAGGCAGAGTGCCAGTTTTTTATTGTACCTTTCAGCACTGGCAGTCTTTCGTTCCAGAACCTCCATGAGGTATCTCCGGTTGTAAAGGCCTGTCAGTTCATCGCGAGTCGACATTTCAGACAGTTTTTCCGTGGTTTGCCGTATTTCTTTTTTCAGCCTGTATTTTTCCATGGTGTTTGATATGACCCTGAATAACGACTGTTTGTTCAGTTGCGCCTTTGGCAGGTAATCATAGGCACCTTTCTGGATGATCTGTGACGCGATCATTTCATCTTTCTGGTTGGTTACGACAACTATTGGTGTCTCAATCCCCATTCGTGCGATTGCATCCAGAAAGTCAAACCCGATTTCAGGTTTGTCAAACAGGTCAAGGAGTATGACATCCATATCCGCATCCTCCAGGATATGAAAGGCATCATCCGGATTTTTTGCCCTCAAGGGATGGATGGCTCCGATGCTTAAAAACGTCTCATGAATGCGGGCAAAATCGTCATCATTCTCTTCCACGCACAGAATCGAAAGGGATTGATCGATATTTATAATTTTTGAATTTCCAGGGTAGGGTTTGACTTCATAATGGCGAATGGTCTGGATTTTTTTTACAATTTCCGCAATCCTTTGGCCAGCGGATTCCACACGCTCCACATGCCTCATTATTTTTTCCGGATTATCCTTATGCATAACCATCAGCTCCGTATGCCAGAGAAGGACGGAAAGCGGCTGGTTGATTTCATGTGCCGTGGCCCCGGCCATCTGTAACAATACTTTCAGCCGCTCTTCCTCAATCACGGCTATCTGCTGTTCTATAATCTGCAGGTTGGCCTTTTTAAGCACCTTTACATTTTTATCAAGTGCCTGAGCTGTTTTTTTGAGCTTGTTTTCCATGGTTTTTCTTTCAGTAATATCTGTGATGCTTCCCAGAAACCCCTTTACTTCTCCTTTCATATCCGTGTATGTGGCCTGATTGAGGATAATGTCATAGGTCACGCCGGCTTTGTTCATGAGTTCGGTTTCAATGGTCACAACCCCAGGCGTCTTTATGAGTTGGCAGTCGATTTGATAATATTCTTCCGCCACTTGTTCCGGCATGATGTCATGAACGGATTTTCCAATGAGTTCATTCTTTGAAATGCCCATAAAAGATTCAAAAGACGCGTTGCAGTCGATATATTTTCCATGGATGTCTTTATAAAAAATCGGATTGGGAATGGTATTCAGGAAGGTGCTCAGGAACGAATAGTTGTCTTTAAGTACTTTTTCAGCCTCATTTTTTTTAAGGGAATACAGGATGGCGCGCACCAACAGCTCCCAGGTTAAACTGTTCTTGATCAAATAATCGGTCGCGCCGCTTTTCATGGCCTCCACCGCAAGCATTTCATCACCCTGCCGGGACAGGAAAATAACAGGGACCTGTTCCAGCTCAATGTTTTCCGTTATAGCCTTCAATACATCCACACCTGTCATATCCGGAAGCTTTGTAGTGAGCAGGATGCAGTCCACCGATGTCGTCCAGAGAATATCCAGACCTTCATTGCCTGAATCGGCTTCAAGAATCTGATATTTATGTTCCTTGTCCTGTTTCAGGAGATGTTGATACATTTCCTGGTCTTCCGGGTGATGATCAATGATAAGAATTGTCAATCGATTTTTCGGCATGTGGGTTTTCTCCTCATAGATGCCGGTGGTATGAAGTGCGGAAGAATGATGCAAAGCACCAATTTTTAGGCATATTAGCACATCTCTCCTGGTATTGACAATGACAATTTCCTGCGATGTGCAAATAATTATTGGATTTTGTCAGTTAAAAGTCTGTTTGGCGTGAATGTTTTATAACATCAGGATAAAAAAAGCGTGAACAAGCCGGTTCACGTATTCAAGGATAAATCCCTCACGAAACAAGAAGATCCGTGATGTCAGCCACAGTGATCTTTCTTTCGCCATTATCAGACTTCAAGGCATCTTCAAACATGGCCAGACAGAAGGGGCAGGCGGTTATGACGCTATTTGCACCAGTGTCCCTGACATGATCCAGACGCAAACGGTTTATTTTTTTTTCTCTATGGAGATCCATGAAAAAATGGCCGCCACCACCGCCGCAGCAGAAGCTGTCTTCCTTGCACTGAACCATCTCCAGAAGCCGGATTCCTGGGATATTCGAAAGCAGTTTTCGGGGGGCGTCATGCTTTTGATGATATCGGCTCAGATAGCATGGGTCGTGAAACGTGACTTTCCCTGGCAATCCGGGTTTTGTTTTATCAGAAACCTGCTGAATTTTTTCAGCCAGAAAGTCCGTATAATGAACCACGTCAAAGTGCCCGTCAAAATGGATATATTCATTTTTCAGCATGGTGTAGCAGTGCGGGCAGGCGGTCAGGATCTGTTTGAATGTTCTTTCCTTCAAGGCCTTGACCTGCTTTTTTACCGCTGTCTGGAAAAGGGGCTCTTCGCCAAAAAGTCTTAAGGGGTCGCCGCAGCAATATTCTGAAGCGCCGAGGACAGCAACGTCTATACCGGCTCGGGTAAGGAGTTTAATGATATTTTCGGCAATGTGGTGTTTTGAAGGATCAAACGTGATATGACAGCCAATGAAAAAGAGAATATCGCAGGTCTGGCCCTTGCCAAGAACAGGCACGTCAAGGGATGATATCCATTCATTTCGCTCTTTCTGCGGGCCAAATGGATTTCCCAGGTTTTCAATTGTTTTAAGGGGTTGGCGGGCCTCCTCAGGGACACGGCCCTTGATATTGATTTCGTTTCTCCGGATGTCAAGAAACAGATCCAGGTGCTCAACAAATGCAGGGCAGGCGTCAACGCATGCCAGGCAAGTTCTGCAATTCCAGACAAACTCCTTGGCAAAGGCGTTTCCAACAATTTCCCGGAAAAAAGATGATTGATCTTTTTTGTTATGGTTCCAGTAATATTCCGCATTTTTCATGAGCGTGCCCATGGAATTGATAAAGTGTTTTGGCGAGAAGTCATGACCGGCGATAAAGGGGGGGCAGACGGTTTCGCACCTGCCGCACGAGATACAGGCCAACGTATCCAGCCGATGTTTAAAAGAAAGGTCCTTTGTCGCCCCTGTGCCAAGACTGAAATTGTCATATTCAAAGTCCGGATCTGCCATTATTGTGTCAAGGTCATCATGGGCAAGAACGCCATAGGCAGATGCCTTTTTTAACAGCGCATTGGCTGGTATGATAAAAATATGGAAAAATTTCGTGTAAGGGATCAGAGCGATAAAGGAGAAGGTCAGAATCGCATGAATCCACCAGAAAACAGCATGATAATTTTGAAATGTGTCATGTGGCGTATGCGGGGAAAGTTGAAGGAAGAAATTCGCCATATACCGGCCAACAGGAGAATACATGGAAAAAGGATCTTTGATGGCCGCCATACGGAGACCTTCAACCAGAAATCCTGTCATGACAATCGACGCCAGAAAGAGCAGGGCAAAGTGATCAGAAAAGCCTGTAACCGGTATGTCATGAAGTTTCCTGAAACGTTTGACATAGGCCATGAAAACACCTGCCAGGATGAAAAGGCCTCCTATATCGCAGAGGATTGACAAAACGCTGTAAATATGTCCTTTAAAAATAGACGTATTGAGGTCATAATCCATTGAAATAATCGCAGTTGTGATAAAAAGAATCAGAAACGGATAAAAGATAAGCGAATGAAATGCTCCTGGCAGGAAGCGTTTCAGGGTTTTTTTCTGAAAAAAGATCTGGGCCAGTGAAAATTTTATACGGATAAATATATTTTGAAAACGATCCGGTGCGGGTTTTCCCCGTCTGATAAACAGAATTTTTTTATAAATTCCATAACCGGCAGCCAAAACAGATATCAGAGCCATCACATACATGATACTGGCAGACGAGATGTTCCACATGATTTCCCGGGTTGGTTGGGATAGGTCCATTGTGATTTTATGTCCTTGTTTAAAAATTTCCGTGACCGGGTCAAGGCCCGGTCAGCGGCATAATTTTTTACGGACGTTAGCACAGTTTATCCGTGATGGGAAGGGATCATCCCAATTGAATTTTCTTGACAAAAGTGCAATTACTGTCAACTATATATTAAATTAGCAAATGAACGTTCATTTAGTTAACGCGTCACTCAAGATAAAGACTGACAGAAAAACTAATTTATCATGGAGGTAAAAAAAATGGCGAAACTTAGCAAGCAAAGACTTATTTTCGGTATGTTTCTTCTTGTCCTCATTGTGGCGGCGGAGATTGTTCTGGCGCATTTGAAGTTTCCGGCATGGCCGGCATTCATGGTGATGATATTCTTTTTTGAATCCCATATGGATATCAAAAAGGCGCCCAGCATATTGGTAGGAGGTGCCGTCGGCATCCTCTGCATCTTGTTGACCAAGTATTTTATCATGGCCGTAGCCCCTGCTTTGGGCGTTGAAGTGAGCAAACTTCTCATCATCTGTCTGATTGTCTATGCCATTGTGGCTTTTGGTGAAATTCTGCCAATTGTTTTCAATAACTATGCCTTTATGTATTTTCTGGTCTCCGGAATCGCCGTGAAAGTTCTTGATCCTGCACCAAACCTGTTTTTATGGATAGGTATTGAACTCGTTGTGGGGGTTATTTTTATAGCCGGCATTATTGGTATCGGAAAAATAATGGCCAAAATGGGACCACCCCCGACAGATCAGCCAGGCCATTAACACATGCTTTCTCTTTGTAATTCATAACAACTTTCACTGACGAAATCGCGTGCCTGACCTGGATCAGTTATATGAATGTCTTTATCCTTCATTGCCATATATTATAAAATGAATGCACGTTTATTCATATCGAGAGAGGCATATCCTCTCTCGAACCGCTTTTTTTTTTTTTTAAAAATTTTCTTTCCCGTCAAATAGAATCGATAAGCAAATGAGAATCGCCATACTATCCGACATCCACGGTAATCTTGAAGCCCTTAACAGTATTTTTGATGTATTGGATCAGATCAGGCCTGATACAATTATTTCTCTGGGAGATAATGTGGGTTATGGACCTGATCCTGAAAAGGTCATGCAGATCTTGCGTCGCAGAAATATTCCTTCTATTTTGGGGAACCATGAGCTGGCTGTAAAAAGAGAATCATTTATCAACTGGTTTAATCCGGTTTCAAAAATGGCGGTACATCATACCCTGGCCAATCTTTCCAGAGAATCGGTGAATCAAATCAATCATTATCCCAGATTTCTGGTATTTGAGAATATGCGCTTTGTTCATGGGGCGCCCTTAGCTGCCGTGGCCATATACATTTACCAGATATCCGATGATAAATTGGCGGGGAATTTTCAAAAGATGGCCGAGAATGTTGCATTTATAGGGCATACACATGATCTTGGCCTTATCGAATATGATGGTGAAAGGGTTTTGCATAACACCCTTTCCAAAGGACAGGTTATTTTAAATAAAAACCGGAAATATATTGTAAATGCAGGAAGTGTTGGGCAACCGAGAGATGGTGACAATTCGGCCAAGTTTGTCATGTTTAATACGGAAACCTATCAGCTTGACGTCCGGTATGTTCCTTATGATTATCAAAGAACAGCAGAAAAAATAAAGAATGAAGGATTGCCGGATCAGTTTGCAGACAAACTGTATCCGATCAAAAAAGACAGATGAAAACCATCGGAAGATATAAAATATGTGGCCTTTTGGGAAAAGGCGGTATGGGAAAGGTTTTTAAAATTGAATATCCGGTCACCGGGAAAATTGCCGCACTGAAACTTCTTGATCCCAATCCGTTTCTTTTGTCTCTTCTTGGAAAAGAAGATATTGAGGAGATGTTTACCAGAGAAGCCGTGACCATGGCGGGTATCCGGCATCCCAATATTGTCGACATCCTTGATTTTGACCGGTTTGATGGCAAGCTTTACTACATCATGTCGTTTTACTGTAATAATTTGGGCCTGATGATCGGGGAGGGGTATGAAACCGATCACGAATCGAGGATTGTGCCGGTAGAAAGGGCTCTCTTCTACAGCATTCAGACCCTTAAAGGGCTGTCCCGGCTTCATGAGGATGGCATCATTCACAGAGATATCAAACCTTTTAATCTGCTTGTTACCGATTTTGACACGGTAAAAATTTGTGATTTCGGGTTGTCCAAATTACGGGGAGAAATACGAAAAGATCCTGAATCTCTGAAAATCGGGTCTCCCCATTATGCTGCACCGGAGCAGGAAAAAGATCCTGACAGCGCAGATGCCAGAAGTGATTTATATTCAGCAGGCGTCATGCTCTATCGGATGCTTACCGGAAGATTGCCCATGAAGCCGGTTGCTTCCCCCAGCCAGTTCAATCCGGATTTGGATAAAGACTGGGATGACTGGTTTTTAAGGGCTGTGCGGAGAAAGCCTGAAGAACGGTATGCCAGTGCCGGTGCATTTGTCGAGGCATTGGAAACAGTCAAAGGCATGTGGCTTCAGAAAAAGGAACGTATCTGTTCGGCGCCGTCTTTATTATTTGGAGAACATGACACGGTGAAGGCCCCTTTCGCCATTCGTAGTAAACCGGAAAAAATATCCCGGGACAAGGCTTCTGAAACCTTTCATGTCGACCATCTCATGAGGCCATTTCATTTTATGGATAATTCTTTTATCCGGCTTTCTCCGGATGTCATTTTTGACGAGGCCACCAATCTCTTATGGCAGGTTTCAGGCACCCGGTTTCCTGTCAACTGGGAAAACGCACACCAGTATATTGGCAGACTGAACAGGGACGCATTCCATGGCTACAAATCCTGGCGTATGCCAACCATCAACGAACTTTTGTCTATTTTGTCTCCTTTGCCAAAAGGAGAAGGCCATTGTGCAGATCCGATATTTGACCAGACACAGAAGTGGTTGTGGAGCTGTGACAGATGTACGTTTATCAGTGCCTGGTATATGAGCCTCGACCTTGGTTTTATCTCATTCAATGACAGAAGTTCGTATTATTATGTAAAAGGGGTGTGTTCGAAACCGTGATAATCATACATATCAAATATCTGCCCGAGTCGCACGCAATTTGTCAAATGGGGTCATGATCAGGAATACATGTTTATTCATGAATCTGTCTTTTTAAATCAATGGAGAGTGACCGGTCCATATCAAAATGAACATCCATCTGGGGAAAGGCAATGACGATGCCATTCTCACGGAACTCCTTGTCGATCATGAACCGGATATCACTTTCGATCATCAGACGCTCCATCAGACGATCGATGTTGACCCAGAAATAAACATTGAAAATCAATGCGCTGTCGCCAAAATCCTTGAACACGACAAAGGGTTCCGGGTTTTTGAGATTTTTTTTGTGATCGGTGGCGCATTTCATCAATACACTTCTCACCTCACGCACAGGGGAACCATAGGCGACACACACAGTTACATGGGCGCGAATCCTGTTATCTGTTATCGTCCAGTTGGTGATATTTTTTTCAAGAAAGCCACTGTTCGGCACAAGGATATGGAAATTGTCACCGGTTCTGATTCTGGTGCACCGGGCACCGATTTATTCAATCTGCCCGAGTAACCCGTCGGTTTCAATAAGATCTCCCACACGAATGGGTTGTTCAACCATGATGATAAACCCGCTGATGAAATTATTGATCAGATTCCGTGCACCAAAACCGATACCAATGGCAATGGTGCCGCCAAAAAAGGCAAACGCACCCAAAGGGATGTTGACGATCCTAAGGACAAAGAGAACAATGAGAAACAAGGCACAATAGAAGAGTACTTTTTCAATGACGATGGCTGTATTCTGTTTGAAATGGGCATATTTCAAAACCCGCCGCCATGTGATGCGAATGATGAACTTGGCGGAGATGACACCAATGATCAGAATGATAATACCCACAAACAGTTTTTTAACCGTAACCGGACGGTCATCAATGACCCACACCTCAAGATTCCAGATGTTTTCAAATGAGCCCATGAAATCTTTATACGCTTCCTGGAAAACCATACTGCCCACCCGCTGATCGATTTCATGCACGAGCCGTTCGGTGTGCTGCAGAGTATCTATCAGGTCGGTGACATATTCCACACTCCTTTCTGAAAGTTTGCGAAGCGCATTGGTCTGTCTTGAGAGAATGTCTTTCATGGCGGGGTCTGTTTGATCGGTCGAGACCTTTTCCAGCGCGACGATCTGCGCCTGGGTATCAAGCTGATATTTTTGCTGGAGATGAATGGTTTTATTAATTTCCCCGATACGGGCAACAGATTTTTCTTTCCATTTAAGAATTTCCTGATTATCTGCAATATCCTTTAAAAGCGCATATCGGTATCGCCAGTTTTGTTCCTGGTAATCCAGCAATCTCAATCGGTCTTCGGAAAATTCTATAACAGACTGGTATGTTTTTCGCCAGGCTTCCCGTTCGGAAACTTCAAGTTCCTTCAACAATCTCGCCTTTGGGTCTTTTTCGTCAGAAAGATTCTGCTGGGCTTTCATCCATGACCGTTCAATATCTTCACGTTCGTCAACCAGTTTTAAAATCCGGTTTCGCAGGTTGTCTTTGAGGTTTTCAATGGACTGGAGCTGTTTTTGAAGATCCGCGTCGTCATATATGACGCGTGAGGCCACCCATGAAGTCCGTTGCGTTGAAATGGCTATTTAAAGATCGAGGATATCGGCTTCTTTTAGCACGTTCTGGTACTTGAGTTTTTCAAAAATAAGCAGGGCCTCAGCGAGATCAGCGTTTGATGCCTCTGCATCGATCTTCATGACGGTTTCAAGTGACTTGATGGGGTGTTTGTCTTTTAAGGCCATATCTTTTACTTGCCGTATCTGTTTTTTCATTTCATCAAATTTAATCAATGCATCTTCAACGGCTCTTTTTGACAAAGCAGTGGCAGTATTAATCGTTTCTTTCTGCTGCAGAAGGGCATCTGCCGCCTCAAGAAGGGTGTTGTAAAACGTTAAGGAAAAAGGCGGGGTTTCCGAAATCTCCATATATTGGCCACTATCTTTTTTTTTTCCTGAGTAAAGTTTCATCTTCTTCCAGGACCCGCCTTTTTTTCAAGGCATTTTCAATTCGTTGAAACGTATTCAACGTTGTGATCAGCCGGTTTTGATATTCTTTTAATTCATCGACCGTCATGTTTATCGGGACAAACGTGTTGTCGTTGATCGAATGCTGAACCTGCTCAATCCGTGTTTCAAGAGCCTTTATACGGACGCTGATATCATTTTCTGTGTAAATTTCGGCAGCAGCAGGTACTTTGGAAACGCCATTTCCTGCGTCTTTCTCAAGGGGGAACGCATGGGCGGAAGAAAGGTACAGGGATAGAAGCACGAAGACAATTGCAAGGGGAAAAAATATAGAAAGGCATTGCTCAATCCAAAGGAACCGTTTGTTGCAAATTTGAAAAGTATGTTTATTGGGCATGCGGACATCCATGGTGTATTTATGAAATCGCTATAGGTAAACATACATTTGCGGCAGAGTATTTTTATCATGCGGTTTTATCAAAATGGTCATCCTTGCCATAATGGAGTGCTGAAAAGAAATCAATGAAAAAGCGTTATGTCGATATCATATCTCACCTGCTGTCCTGGCCGGATTAATTTCTGGTAAAACCGGTATACGTATGATAAACCGTCAACCATTTCTGATATTTTTTAACTCAAAATCCAATAATCAAGGAGAAGGACGCACGTATGACGCTCTTTCGATTCAAAAAAAAACGATCGGCTCTTTTTTCCCTATGCGTTTTATTTCTTTTTATCTGTTTTTCGGTTACCGGAGGATTTGCATTTGAGTATTCATCAATAACAACAAGTACGATCATCGGGTCCAATTTCGGTCATCCCACAGGCATGGGGGCTGATTCCCTGCCACCGGTATTTGAACCGGGAATAGCCATAGAAACGGCGCTGTTTATTAAAAATCTTGAAATCACACAGCTTTCCAAGAAAGATATCGTAGGCCAGACCATCATTCAATCCATGGTTCCGGCAAGATTTTATTACAGGGCAGGGAATCGGACAACTGTCGAACTGGGCGCCATACTGGGGCACAAGTTTGGAGATGAGCATGAAGTGGATATTGTCGCCCCGCTGACACGTATCGTTCATGAACCCAGATCGAACATTTTTCTGGTTGCAGGGACTATTTTCCCCACCCATGCGATTCATGATGCCATGTATGATGATATTCAAAAGTTCGGTATCAATGATGAGAACATGGACTTTCATGATAATGTGGAGCAGGGGTTTCAGTTCCGGGTGAACCGGAAAAGATACAAGCAGGATCTGTGGATCAACTGGAAAACCAGGGAGGAAAAAAACACCCGTGAAGCATTTGAGGCTGCATCCGTATCTCGTTTTCAGTTTTTTGATGAATCTCTGTTTGTTAATCTTCAAATACGTACGGTTCACATCGGTGGGCAGAATAATGACCTTGATCTTGGTGTAGATGAGAATCTCTCCATGCTGGCAGGGCTGTCCTACGGGTTTGACCATCCATTTGGCATCGACGCGATCAATGGATTGAGATTTCAAGCAGATTATCTCTCAAGTTCGGACAGTACCCTTCAGGAATCCACTGAAACAGGGGATGGATACGAAATTGGCGTTTCTGCTGATCTGTTTCTTTCAAAGGATATCACGCTTGTCCTCAATGCATCTCATTATACGGGAAATGATTTTTATTCACGGGGAGGAGATCCGCTTTATCATCTGGATACCTACAGCCAGTTTGGATTGACATCTCTTTTCTATCTTGACCGTGAGTTTTTAATCGAAACAGGTTTGGTCGCCCAGCTAACAGATGATGCGTTTAATTTTACATTTATGGTCAATTTTTTATGGGGACACGGTTTTTTTTATAACCGAAGCGTATCCATTTGACTTTTAATTGAAGATTGGATAACTGACTGAAGCGTTTTGGCCTGATAATGGGATAACGAAACATCGGATGGTTAACAAACCATCATCAAGTGAATATCTGGAAATGAAAATGAAAAAATGGATTGTGCTTCTGATAGTGTGTGTGTGTGTGGTGAATTTCGGTACCGGGAAATGTCATGCTGAAGAAGGTAAATGGTTCGTCAGCGGGTATGTGGCCCAGGCCACCAAAAACAGTCTGAATCACATGATACGATTTGACATTGATTTAATTGATTATTACATGGCCTATGTTGCAGTGGGAAAAGAGTTCTTTGTCTATAAAGACAAATTTAACCTTGAGTTTGAGTTTCAACTGGCCGAGCATTGGAAACACCAGGAATATGAGGAAGTGAATGCGGTCATGATTTTCAGATGGCTGAAGTTTCCCTGGGACAGATACCTGGATACCAGTGTGGCATTTGGAGATGGCCTGTCCTACGCTTTTGAAGATTCCGAGCTTGAAGATCTGAGACATGAAAAAACAACGAAATTTTTAAACTATTTAAAACTGGAATGGGCATTTAATATGCCTTCATATCCGGACTGGGTTTTGTTTCTTCAGATTTATCACCGGTCAGGCATGTTTGGAACGTTTGATGGGGTTTATGGGGCTTCGAATCTTATTGGCGCGGGAATCAAATATCGGTTTTAAGTAAAAAATTAGACACTGTTTTTTATGAAATTGTCCACCATTTCCGTGCTGGCATGTGTCGCAGCATATTTCTCCCGAATCATTTTTTTTTGTGTGATTAAATACTTACGATATATTTCAACAACTTTTGTGGCATCACTCTCTTCCGTGTTCATAAAGCTCCTGGCAATTGCCTGTTGAATTTCGATCTGCTCCTTGAGGTCATTTCTTGAAATATTTTCGAGAAAGAAATATAGAATTTCGCTTCTGATCGGGGCAACGGAATTGGCGATAAGGTGGAACACCATATTATTTGTTCTCTCTGCAACCAAAAAAAGGAATTTAAGATCATTTGCAACCACTTTATGATGATCATCCATATTTTGCAGGGCTTCTTCACAAAGATCCAGAAGGGTTCGCACATCCCTGGGGGAAAATTGCCGTAAGGATGCCCGAAGCATGGCCGGGAAAAATTCAATATAAAAATTCAACAGTTCTTCAACAACATATTCATCAATAATGGAATCTCTGATTTTTCCCTCCCTGTAGGAAAACAGGGTTTTTAAAAAATCAATTCCCGCATACTTGAAATAATTTTTGACATATACGCCGTCTCGCTGACGGATGTCCAATACGCCCATGGATTCAAGCTGTTTTAAAGCGATCCTTAAGGAAGATCGGTCAACGTTGTAATTTTCCGACAGTTTTCTCTCTGTAGGCAATTTGTCGCCAGGCTTTATAATCTTCCGAAAGATATTTTTAAGAAGAGCATGTACGATTTTTTCATGACGTCTTCCGGACATGGCGGTTCTGCCTCCAATATTAGCAAATGACCCTTAATAGATAACTGCTGGTAAAATTATAACCCTTGTTGGTATACCAAAATACTGTCAATGATCGACTCAAGTCAAGCAGTAAATTGAAACTGGAATGGAAAAGCCTTGCCGGCCATGGCAGTTTTTTCCTGTTTCAGAATCGAGACATCGGGCATTATAAATACAACATGCTTAAATTATAGTATTTATTTAATTATGATTGAATGGAATATTTGTTGCATTACGATACAGCAAATGAATACAGCATTAAAGGACGATGCTGGTGTCTGTTATCATGCGAAGAAATTCAGGGATAAATTTCTGTTGCATCATCAGCGGGGTCATTTAATGAAAATCAAAAGTTCAGAGATTCAACTGGCATCATCACGGTCATACCAGGAACAAACGACAGTCAAAGCCGAATACAAAATGGAATGGGAAACCATTTTCAATAACAAATTGCAGGAGCGGTTGAATCCTGATAGGTTCTATTCTGAAACATTTCTCCAAAATTCGATACAGACATATAAGGAGAGACTGATCAGCATGGCGGAAAATGCCTTTTCAGGGCAAGTTTCCGATACAACCGGAATATTTGATGCGAACGTGAATGATAGGAATACACCTGCGAATCCATTACTCGAATCAATCATTGAAAAAATGATATCCATGGAAATTCTTATTCAGGAATTTACAGACTTCAAGTATGATTTTCAATATATCAATCGGGAATCCATAAAACCTGCGTCTGGGAATCTCACCTTTGAGGCGAAATATAAAATTTATGAAGACCGTGTGGTTACGCACCAGGAAAATGAAAATACCCGGTTTATTTCAAATGGTGTTATTGAGACAGAAGACGGCGAATCCGTCAATTTTGTCATGAATCTGGATATGAAGCGGGAATATATGAGCCAGGAAAAGTATTCATACGTGGAAGAAGGGGCCATGACGTTGATAGATCCGCTGGTCATAAACTTTGACGGTTCGATTCCCGAGCTGGCGGATTTCAGATTTTCTTTTGATCTCAATTTCGACGGGCAAAATGAAGAATTTGCATCTTTCAAGGACGGAACGGGATTCCTGGCCCTTGACCTGAATGCCGATGGAAAAGTGAATGATGGCCGGGAACTTTTCGGCCCATCTACCGGAAGCGGATTTGGTGAGCTTGCACAATACGATGCCGATCACAACAACTGGATAGATGAAAATGACACTATCTTCGATCAGCTTTCAATCTGGACACCTGACGAAAACGGAAATGGCCAGATTTCAAGCATCAGGGACAAAGGAATAGGGGCCATCTATCTGGATCAGGCTGACACAAGATTTGATTTAAGGGACACCACAAACATGCTGGCTGCCCAAATCAGAAAAACGAGTGTGGTCTTAAACGAAAATGGCACTGTAGGCACCATTCAGGAACTGGATATGAATTCAGGGGTCGATAACAGCACTTATGAAAAAATCAGTTAAAAGGGCCGACCATTACACTGACAGGTCATGGCCGGTATTAATAGGGGTTTGCCCCGGACAGAAATTTTTTCAGATTTTTCCATTTAAACTTATGGTCATTTGAAATCTCATACACATTTTTTTTAAAATATTTGTTGTCAAGCCATGCCTGGTAACGCGTAAGGTCAGATTCAGTACGGGAAATTTCCGCCATTTTGTTTTCAATGGTTGAATCGGCCTTAAGCCGTGCATGCTTGCATTCAGAGTCAGATATTGAAAAAAGATGGGAGGCCTCCATATCACCAAGAGCCATTTTTGTAGCAACAGCTCTTGCTTTTTTTAAGGAAACCGGGTGATTCTCGCTGTCTTTAGCATCATAATCAGATGATTTCTTTCGGTTTCGTCTTTTTTCCGAAATTTCGATGACAGAAAGAGGCAGTTCTTTTGATGCATAATGATCTTTAAAACAGGTCATCAATATTTCATATGCAAGATTGATTTCCCTGATCTTGTTTTCTGCAAGATGCTGATTGAGCGTTTCGGTTGTGTATCGATCCGGATGATATTGTTTGACTTTGGTCAAATAAGCGACTTTAATATCTTTCAGTGATGATCCTGGAGGCAAATCAAGTGTCTTGTAGCTGGTTTCTATATTCATGTCAGTTCTTCAGATTGTTTATTCGGTTATTCATCGTTTTAAAAGTTACGCTGTTTCGCCAGTATTGTTTGATTGACGAAAAAAGTTCATGTAACCTACTTGAATGGCTGTAGCAATGTCAAGTTAAAAACTCAAAATATTCAAATTATTGAATGGGGGGGCTGGATTTTTACCTATGCAACATGACGAAATTTTGCGATATAAGCGGTTACGGCGAAGAATTCTTGAGGAACTGTACGACATGTTCAAGTCATATCCATATGCATCCATAGAACTCAATCATCTGGCTGAAAAGTATATGGTCCCGGTCGATGAATTGAACTGGAATCTGGCCTATCTTGAAAAGGCACAGTATGTAGAGCTTTCCAAATCCTACGATTCCCTGCCATATATTGCATCCACCACCAATATCACCCGGGAGGGAATCGATCTTGTCGAAGATTACGTCCTTCTTGAAAAAATGTTCCCGGATGCAGACCCGCCTGATGACTCTTTAAAAAGGATAAGCTGAATCCCTCATGCGGGAAAGACCCATCTGCATTCACAAAATCCGGACGGGAAGTCCTATATAATGGCCACCACTCTTGTCCAGCCTGCGGAAGCCGCCTTGATCTTCACCGGGAAACACGATACCTTGAATCCGTGAGGCTTAGGAATACTTCCGAGATTGGTGAGCTTCTCCATATGGCAGTACCCTTTTTCAATACCTGCAAAATGAGCTTCCCAAATAATGGAAGGATCGCCCGTCTTTTGAAATTCCTCTGCAATAAAAGGAAGGGGCCGGTCCCAGGACCAGGCATCAATACCGACAACTTTCACCCCCCTATCCAAAAGAAATAAAGTGGATTCTCTTGTCATTCCAGGACCTTTTACAAGATATTCCGCCTTTCCCCAGCTCCTGTCGGCACCGGTTCTTATCAGTACAATATCATAAGGTTTTAACGCGTAATCGATTCGTTCAAGTTCATTTTCAACATCTTTGGCTGTTATCCTTTCTCCATCCTTTTTATGGCTGAAATCGAGAAGCACGCCATCACAAAAACACCATTCAAGCGGGATTTCATCAATAGTCAGTGCTTTTTTTCCCTTATCCATGGTCGGGTGATAATGATACGGCGCATCAAGATGTGTGCCTGAATGGGTAGTCAGCGTAAGCATTTCAACAGCCCACCCCAGGCTATTGGGAAGCTGATCCTTTCTCACACCCTTAAAGAATTCCAACATCTGATCCGCGCCCATACGATGGTCGATGTAGACCATTTGGGGGATCATGGCAGGTGGGTCACTGGGTAAATCAGGTTCGATACTGATGCTCAGGTCAATCAACTGCTGAGTGTTCATGTTTCCTCCGGTTCACAATGGAATTTTAATTTATTTAAGCAAACTTGCTACAGCATATCCACACCCAGTTTAGCAAGCTCTGATCTGACGGATTCCTGAAATTTTATGTTTGCAACAATTTTCTGTCCCATGAGTCTGCTATACGCATAGGCAAGGCCGCTCGAACTTTTGTCAAGCCGCCTCTTCCGGTCGATCTGATCCAGATCGCCTGTGAAAACGACTTTTGAGCCTTCACCTGCCCGTGTGATAATTGTCTTGACCTGATGGGGTGTCAGGTTCTGGGCTTCATCAATAATGATTAAACATTTCCAGAAGGTTGTACCTCGAATGTAGTCCAGAGGTTCAATGTCTATTTTTTTGCATTCAATGAATTTTTCAATCATCTGTTTGTTTTCCGGGCTGATTTCTTTCAGTATGGACAGGTTTTGCCATATCGGTCTCAGCCAGGGTTCCATTTTATCTCTGATATCTCCGGGTAAAAATCCCATATTATCCTTGTCCTCAAGGTGCACCAGTGGACGGCTTACAAGAATTTGCCTGAAATCGGTTCTTTTTTCAAGGGCAGAGGCAAGAGCAAGCAGCGTTTTTCCGGTACCCGCACCCCCTTCGAGAAATACAAGTGAGACATCCGGAGAATTCAGATGATGAAGCGCCACGGTCTGGGGCCAGTTAAATGCCAGATTGGAATACCCCGTATCAGATCCCGTATAGGGTTTAATACCAAATGCACTGATCGTGTTTTTAATAATATGGAATTTTTCATTTTTTCTTACGGCTGTGAATTTTTCACCTGGCTTGTCCCTGTCCTTGGGATGTTTGAAATCGCCTGTCCAGTCACTGATGCAGACAACCCCGCCATTTTCCAGGATCTCCCCATGTTTCTCGGGATCGTATGGGAATGTAAACGTGTCCATATCAATATCATTTGACTGGACATCAATTCTTGGCATTCTGGTGTCAATATGATTCTTGGTCTGGTCCCGATAATAATCTTCAGCGACAAATTGAAGCTCCCTGGCCTTGATTCTCATCATGGAATCCTTGGAAACCAGTTCAACGCGATAATATTTTGATTTCAATTCATTGGCCGTTGCAATGATTTTATGGTCGTTGTTGGCATGGTCGAGAAACTCAATGCCTTTCCAGCTGTGCTCTCTTATAATGTCTAACTGTTTACAGGTTTTATCCTGCCTCAGCTTTTCAATATTGCGAATAGCCTCTCTGGCATCCAGGCCAATATCAGGTCTTCCTTTTAAACCATCGAGTTCCTCAAGAACCGTCCATGGAATACATGCCATATTTCCTTTATCCATGAGATAGGTGATACAATCCGGATCATGAACCAGCGCACTTGTATCGACAACTTTCGCATTAATTTTTTTCACATTTATCTCCTGATTTGGTTAAGGGCCAGAGGATAATCAATGTTCAGCAATCATCCAAGTCATACGGATTCATCATACTGTCTAAATGGTTTATGCACAAGACATAATACTATGCTCATAAATGCATTGATGAAATAACCGGATTCTTTTATCGCACACCTTTTGGATGAAGAATCCGAAGGGACTTGCTAATAAATATTTTATATTTTTTTATTATTTAAAACACAATGTGCAATTATCGAAAAACAAAAGTATAAATAACGCATAAGTTAGGTTTTTGTATTGACATGTAAAAATTAAATGTATATTTATTTTTATAATCTATTACATTGAGTTCATTTATAACCGTCATTTTCGAGGAAAATAAATCGGGTGCAAAGGGTTTAAAAACGTTCTTCTGCTTGCGGCTGATCCGATAGAAGATATGGCATGATGAGGATTATTGCATGTATGAAACCTGCCCCTTATCCGGAAGGCCCCATAGAGTCATTTGTCGTAAAAATATTTTATCACCAGACTATCCATGATTGGAGGCGTTGAGAAATGACAACAAAAAATTCAGTATTCATCAAAACAGGAACGATGCTGATCGTATTTATTATTTATTTCTTTTGGCTTGTTCCCTGTATAAATGCATCCCCGTCCATAGCTGCTAACAACGGAAGGTTTTATGAACCTGTGGAGATACCCGGCAAGCTTGTGCCGGACATTGTCGGTTCCCCACTTGAAAAAATAATTGTGTTTGCGTTTCGTGACAATCAATTTCGGCCTATAGTATTTCAGATCGATGAAGTAACCGGAGAGGGGAGTTTTATCCTTTCAAAAGGCCCGGAGGCCAATAACAATCGGTCAAATCAGGTTTATGACGAACAGGATCTCATTGCTTTCATGGTAAGAGATACCGGTGAAAAAGCACCGATTGATCTTGTGCCTGAAGATGCGGATAAAACAACGCCTGTTGCCCTAATCGATCCTTCAACCGGTGAAGAAACATGGGTTTATATTTCAACATTCAAGGGCGATGTTCCTACGGTCACGCTTGAACCGATTATCTCTCTTTTTAATAGGGATGATGTCGGGTTCAACGTTCGTGGCATTTCATTTGGATACGATGGCCTGGTCAAAGACAAGGGAAAAAAGAAAGCCTCTCCCACCATTTTTATCGACAAATTCTGGGTGAACGAAAAGGGAGGGGGGAACAATGAAAATATTTTTGACAGGCAGAAGGTTAGAGGCCGTATCCGGTTTATGGGAGGACTTATAAAAGTACCCTTCAGTGAAGGACTGGTTAAAGGCGGCATTACTGCATATAAAGAAGGCCCGGTTAGAATTATTACACATTCATGCATGTATCCGGCCTTTCCTCTGGGCATAAAAGGCCCTAGGTTCTATATCGATTCCATCATGGTGGATTCGTTGACGCTTACCAAAACGATTATGGGCGTTCCATTCAATCCGGGCGCCCTCATTTCTGATATTACGCTTTCTTTTGGCATGGATCTGTCCGAAAACGCAAAAGGCATGACATATTACAGTTCGGAAAATCTGGAAGGATTTTTGATTGATGGCATCATGAGTAAGGAGGAAAAGGATTACAAAAACACAAAGAACAGCTGGTGCTTGATTACAGGACCCCAGGGGACTCAGATTACGGCTACTGTGTTTGATCCGAATTTCCTCAAGAACGGAAAAGCCTTTTCAACCTATAATGACGATGAAAAAGATGAGCACCCGCCTGAAAATTTTAAAGGTGACATCGGAGCCATGTTTGACCAGTTGGTTTTGAAAGGACTGGCTTCAGGCAAATATTATATAGATACGACCGGCTGCGTACCGAGTCATTTTTACAGAGAAGATGGATTCAACAAGACCTTGCTTTTGGAAATACTAAACGCACAGAAGAAACCATTAAAGCTGAAAGCAGGCGAAATAGAAATAACCAACGGTGCTATGTCGCCCAGAGAATTGATTCAGACCAACCTGGATTCATAAATAAAAAGCTATGTTATTCAAACCATTTGGATAGCGATCGTCATATCGTACGTTTCGGTGAGGAGAAAAAAGTTGATAAGGCATTTGGGATAATGAATTATCCGGTCTTGTTAGGCTTTTCTTTACAAGAAAAATTTTTAAAAAGAGGTATTCAATGAGTGAACAGTTACCAAAATTTGATGTGCATCATCATATTGTGCCAAAGGAATATGTAGATGCATTGGCAAGAATTGGCATTACTGAAGTGGCCGGACGCCCTTTCCCAGAGTGGTGTGTGGAAAATATGCTTGAACTCATGGATAAATACCATATCAAAACCGCAATTACTTCCATTTCAGCCCCAGGCGTTTATTTCGGTGATGAAGGATTCACCATAGAACTTTGCCGTAAATGCAATGAATTCTCTGCGCGATTAATAAACGATTATCCCGAAAGACTGGGCGCTTATGCAGTACTGCCTTTGCCAAATATGAATGCATCGTTAAAGGAGCTGGAATATGCCCTGGATGTACTGAAACTAGACGGTGTTGCATTGCTGTCAAGCGTTTCAGGATACTATATGGGGGCACCTTTATACGATGAATTGTTTGACGCCCTGAACAGACGAAAAGCAGTTGTGTTTATGCATCCTGATGTTTCACCGGAAAGTGACAAATCAACGCTTAAATTGCCACCAGCCCTTGTGGAATTTGTTCTTGAAACAACCAAGGCGGTAAGCAATCTGCTTTTCACCGGCACAATCGAACGGTGTCCTGACATCCGGTTTATTTTACCCCATGCAGGTGGCACCATCCCTTATTTGACGCTTCGGCTTTCCCTGGGGCAGTTTTGGCCCGGCTTGCAGGAATATGTCCCGCAAGGCGTCTTGAATTATCTGAAGCGGTTTTATTATGATACGGCAATTTCGGCAGCACCATATACCCTTCGTTCACTGCAGGAAGTGGTTGATAATTCACAAATACTTTTTGCAAGTGATTATCCGTTTGCTCCTGAGCTTGCAACAATGGCGACAATAAGCGGTCTTGAATCTTACGACGGGTTTGATGATCAGGCATTGAGGTCGGTCTTCTACGACAATGCGAATCATCTTTTTCCTCGTTTCAGACAGTATGATTAGCTACTGCTTGCAATCTGACACCTTGAATGCCGATATTTGCGGTGAAGGGTTATATAAGGTTCTGTATTCGTTCTGGCATTTTATTACAAATGAAAGTTCCATATGGGGGTGAACCATGAATGGGAATTGGGGGAAAATATGCCATGTCAACCTTTTGACTATGGAAATAAAAGATTGGGTAATTGAGGAGACGATCTATAGAAATTTTATTGGAGGGGCTGGTCTTGGTGCATATCTGTTCTTCAAGCTAAAAGGGTATGATGCAGAACCTTTCTCGGCAGATAATCCTCTTTTTTTTTTAAATGGCCCGATTTCAGGCACAACCCTTCCCGGCGCGTCCCGAATGGAGATTTGCGCGCGGTCGCCATTGACGAGAATTTGGGGAGAAGCCAGCATGGGCGGTCAGGTATCACCTGATTTGAAACGAACCGGATATGACGGCATTGTTTTTACAGGTATCTCCAAAAGACCGGTCTATCTGTTTCTTACAGAAAATCATGTCGGGCTTTGTGATGCCTCTCATCTATGGGGTAAAAACACCTTTGAAACCGAGGTCTTGCTTAAGCAGGAAACCGGCGAGAAGTTGGCAAAAGTAATCAGTATTGGCCCTGCCGGAGAAAATTTGGTAAAATACGCAAGTATCGTGAACGATCAGGGCAGCTTGGCAGGACGCTCCGGACTGGGGGCGGTAATGGGCTCAAAAAGGCTTAAGGCCGTGGTGATAAGGGGCAAGTTGAAATACCCTATCGCCGATGAAGAACGTTTTAGAAAAATACGAAATGATACCCGTGAAATACTTAAAAATGATATTTTCTCCTATGGGTTGCAATTATTAGGAACAGGCGGCGGTTTGGATATATCCGCTGCAATCTCCGACATGCCTGTAAAAAACTGGCGGCAAGCCAGTTGGGAAGAAGGTATGAGAGTGTTATCCGGAACCAATATCGCTAAAAAACTTCCAACCAAGCGGCATAGCTGCCATTCTTGCCCTGTTGCATGTAAACGGATTGTTGAAATAAAAGATGGCAAATATAAGATGGAAAAAGGCCCTGGGCCAGAATATGAGGGTTTATCTTCTCTTGGTTCACTACTCAGAATCGATAATGTCTATGCGGTGGTAAAAGCAAATCAGTTGTGCAATGCCTATGGCATGGATGCCATTTCAACAGGAGGTGTCATTGCATATGCGATTGAAGCATTCAAAAATGGATACCTAACTGAAAAAGATACGGACAATCTGGTCCTTGACTGGAACCAGCCTGATCAGCTGATAACACTTGTCCATAAAATCGCCTTGCGGGAAGGTATCGGAAATGAGCTGGCAGAGGGATGTCATCTCATGTCTGAAAAATATGGTGGAAAAGAGTTCGCCATGCATGTCAAAGGAATGGAAATCCCCATGCATGACCCTCGCGCACTTTGGTCCATGGCCTTAAGCTATGCCACAAGTATCAGAGGCGCATGCCATAATAGAGATACAAATCTTGGTCTTGAAATGGGGCTGGAAACTCTCGAGACCATCGGGAAATCAACTACCAAGCCATACACGAAAAAGGGAAAAGCCGAGCAAACCATTCATGCACAAGCAATTGCCACACTGGCAGACTCTGCGGTGATATGCATGTTTGCCTGGAAGGGAATGCATTCAAGTCTGGATATTCTACGGGATATGTTAAATGCTGCCACAGGCTATGATTATACCAATAAAGAACTATTACATATCGGTAATCGCACGTGGTATCTAAAAAGGGCCATCGGAAACCTTTGTGGCGCCACGCGTAAAGACGATCAACTCCCCGTGAGAATTATTGAGCCATACCTTGAAGGTCGTTCCGAAGGTTTGTTAAAGGTTGTTAATTTTTTGATAAAAATGGATCAATTGCTTTTACCAAAAGAAAAGAGTGATAGACTGATTAAGTATTATAAGAAATTCAATGAAAAAGTGATTCTCCCGAATTCCTTTTATACCATTAACACGCTTGGAAAATTTTTCCCTTCAATACGCCTTCTTAAGCGCCGCATACGAAAAAAAAACTTGAAAGCATTAAATAATGAACAAGTAGACCTGGACTTTATGCTGAAGGAATACTACACCCTTCGAAAATTCAACAAACAGGGATTTCCGGAAAAGGTAATTCTTGAAGACCTTGGTCTTGGCGAAGTATCTGATGTGCTTTATCGACATCTCACCTATCACCGTTAAAAAAAATGACGATCATCATCATTCAAGATGTGACTATTCGTTATTTCTTTATGGCTGTGTTTCAGAACAATGAATTTGTTTCATAAAAAATATTCTTTGGTTTTTACATGAAATACCTTGACCCCATTGCTTGTGCCATAGTAGCGTTCCTGTATACAAACAATTATTTATAACGTAAACATAAGTTTGTGCTATGATTTACTTTAGAAAGTGGGAGGAAAATTGTGCCATGAGACCGGTTGAAAAATTCAGCAGAGTCGTTGCAAGCATGTTTTTAATATTTTTTATAGAGTGTTCAGCAAGTGACGTTTATTTTATAAGCACCGCTGATAGCGGGGAACTTGCGGAACAGGATGTTTCCATCGCTTCCACGCCTGTACCCTGCACCCATTGTAAAAATCTTTCTTTTACCGATGCCACCTTTGGCAAGCCCATAACCATCACTGAGGCAAAGTTCGTATGTGCGAACCTGCTGTATGGCACAAAAGCGTATTGTAAAATCAAAGCCCGCATATGGCCTGAAATCGATGTTGTCATCAAACTTCCGACACGTTCAAACTGGAACGGCAAGATGCTTTACATCGGTGGCGGCGGATGGGATGGTGTTATCCCCAATTTAAGCAATGGTGTCGCGCGTGGCTATGCAACAGCAGGCTCAAACGGAGGTCATACGTCTTCGGTTGCCTATCTGGGAGAGGCAGGTATTTTTGATGGAACAGCCTTTGACATGTCAGACCCTGAAAATACGGATGTCCCTCAGAAACTTGAGGATTTCTCCCACCGCGCTGCGTATGAAGGCTCTGTACTGGCCAAAAAAATCATCAGGGCCTATTATGGGCGTGATTCCAAATACGCATACTGGATGGGATGTTCCAACGGCGGCAGAGGCGCCATGATGATGGCTCAAAGGCATCCGGAAGTGTTTGACGGATATATTGCAGGCGCCCCGCATTTTACGTATACCGGAACAACCTTGAGAGGTTTGTGGGATTCGCAGGTTTCTTCCGGCTGTTTGAATGGCACGTGTGATGCTGCTGCTGCGTTTATACCGCAGTCCTATTATACGGATGTGTTCACCTACCTTGGGTATGCGCTTCCAAAACTGAACGCTCTTAATAAAAAGGTTTATGAAAAATGCGATTGCGGCGGTCAATACGACAGCGTGGCCGGCGATGGGATCATAGACCAGCCTGATAAATGCGGTTTTGACCCGATGGCGGACCTTCTATCGGTCGCTTGTCCGGACGATGTGGATAACCCGGATTGTTTTACGAGCGGTCAACGACAGGCACTGAAAAAGATTTACGACGGCATGCAGGCCCAGGGCGTCTCCATCCCGGGGATGGGAGAAGGCCGTTTTGCTGGAACACCTGTGGGCGCGGAAGGCTTTCTGTTTCTGGGATGGATGGGCAGCATTGTCCCCATGCCTCCCCAAATATGGCCCTTTTCACCAGAAGGCATCGGCGACATGCTTTGTGCCCCTTTTTTTCAATTCCTTTCCTACAACCTGGAATGGCAGGAAGGACCGGATTGGGATTGGACCACGTTTAATTTCAACTTAGATCCGCCAAATATTGCAGATTCCGGAATTATGGAAATGATCGATGCCACATCCGGAGACCTTCATTCGGTAAGGGAAAAAGGCGCCAAAATCATCCATTATCACGGCTGGGCAGACGTGCTTGTGACACCGCTCTATTCAATAGATTACTATGATAATGTGCTCACCCCTGAAATGGGCAATGTGGATGATTTTTACAGGCTTTTTCTTGTACCTGGAATGTCCCATTGCACAAGCGGTGTCGGGTGCAACGAGATTGACTGGCTTTCTTCTCTGGAAGACTGGGTGGAAAAAGGCGTCGCACCGGACAGGATGATCGGAAAACGCCCTGCAAATTATCTGATGGGATGGAAAAAGAAAAGGACACGCCCCATTTGCCCGTACCCCAAAAATGCAAAATACAAGGGAACCGGCAGCATAGATGATGCAGATAATTTTTATTGTGACTAATTTTTTTCCATAATGCCAACCCTGATTGACATCAGATATCAGGTTACCATGCAGTTCTCAGGATCATCGAGAACTGCATGATATCAGTTATATTCTGTAGTGTGATGTCCTAACAAAAGAACTGCCACGTCTAAATTATATAAAGCCAAATTCATCGATCACCGTTCAAGACAAGAGCAACACACAAATTTTTTATTTACAATTTCAATATATTATTTTAAATTCAGGAAGTATTGACTCATCCGGTCACCCCTGTTTTTTGTCTTAGACAAGAAGCTTACTGTCAAGATTTTCTTGGCCAAAGGGAGAACTTTACGATCGCTTTTGTTTCCAGTTTGATCGATTAAGTCTGGAAAAAGGTCACTTGGCTGTACATTCATGTAAAATAAGGCAGTGTCTGTCATTGGGATTCTTTTCCCTGTAGAGAATTGATGTTCGCTGCCTTTAGCTGCTTTGGCCGTTTTTGTTAAAAACGTAAGGGGTTTTATTGGACTATTCATCAGGAGAACAAATGAAAATGAAATTCAAGATCATGATTGTTGCTTTTATGCTTTGTGAGGTGATGGTTTCAGGGAGGATATCCAACGCATTTGCCGGCGATGTAATGATCATCGCAAATAAAGAAGTGCCTGCAGAGCATCTGGGTTGGGAAGAGGTCAACGGTATTTTTCTGGGAAAGATCATGAGATGGTCAAATGACGACAGGATCATTATTGTTCTGCATAGTAATGATGACATTCATGAGGCATTCCTTAAGAAATATGTCAAACGGACGGCAACTCAATTCTCGAATGTCTGGCGCCAGAATATGTTTACCGGGAAAGGCAGAATACCGGTCGAGAAGAATTCGGATGCGGAACTGATCGATTATGTGTCCAAAACCAAAGGGGCCATCAGCTATATTTCCTCTGATGTGACGCTGCCGCCGGGAATCAAGGTGCTTGCCAAATAGACCTGCAAAAGAGAACATGACATATGCGACAATACATATCACATAACAAACATTCGATAGTTCCGGTTGATCCGGACAGGGAGGAAAAACAGATGCACAGATCATGTCACATACTGATTTTCGTTTTTGTTTTCATACTGGTTGCAGGAAGCCTGCCCGCAGGAGCGGAAGAGGTCAACGTTCATGGATTCATATCCCAGGGGTATTTGCAAACCAATCAGAACAACTATCTGGCGGAAACCGATGACGGCAGTTTCCAGTTCAATGAAATGGGGATCAATTTCACGACAGCCGTGTCAGACCGTCTCACCCTGGGATGCCAGTTTTTTGCAAGAGACCTGGGAGATGTGGGAAATGACGAAATCGTCATCAACTGGGCGTTTGCCGAATTTGAATATAAAAACTGGCTGAACCTGAGGGTCGGAACCTTAAAAGGTCCGTTTGGGTTATATAATGACCTGAGGGATTTTGATGCATTAAGGACATCCATCTTCCTGCCCTCCAGTGTTTACAACGAATGGCTGAGAGATGGTCTGAACAAGTTGAAAGGAATCGAACTGTTTGGAACGGTAATTCTCGGTCCTTTGGGTCTCGTGCAATATCAGACCATGGTCGGACAGCCGCTTATATCCATGGACAGCGGAACAGTTAAATTCATTCAAACGTCTGGCGGGATCGACAGCATATCAGCAATTGAAAACGATGATGTATATGGTGCCCGCCTAATCTGGACAACGCCTTTAACCGGGCTTCGCATATGCGGTACATATATATATTCAAATATGTTGTATAAGGGTATTGCTTCTGACCCTCGGATGCCAGGAACGGAAATTCCACTCACAGTTGATACGAAAAATGCTCAAGTGTGTGTCTTTTCAGCAGAATACATATATGGCGATTTGAAATTGAGTGCTGAAAACTATTGGGCTTTAAGCGACAACACGGCCACCGCTACTATAAACATTCCAGGAAAGGATCCCATTGAAAACATCGTGCATCAGGATATTGACGTCAAAGACTCGTATTATGTGAGTATTGGATACAGATTCGCCGAACAGATTGAAGCGGCATTCTATTATTCAGAATATGTATCTCCAGAAGGTATACAAGGTACTAAAGAAAAACTCAAAGACCAGTGTCTCTCTTTCCGGTTCGATATCAATCCCTTCTGGGTTGCCAAACTGGAAGCCCATGTCATGGACGGGAAATTCGGTGTCTTACCGGATAACGACGGCCACACCTACAATGAATGGATGCTCTATGCGGCCAAAATGTCCTACAGCTTCTAAACGTTTATCTGGTGGATGGAGCAAAAAAGATAAGCGTTGCTCCATCCTCCTCACCTCTTTGACCCATAAAACCGGAAAGCCTTCGGGGAAGGGGAGACAAGTGGTCCTCCATGAACAATAATCTTATTTTACAGCAGTTTCAATGAAACATCCGCCACCCGAACTCAGCTTGGTGGCATCAATACTCGAAACAGCCATACTCAGGAAGCAGTTGCCATAGTCATCCACCGTGACCGTACCCGGCGTAACGCCCTTACGCGGAACAATACCCAGGTCGGACAAGGGCACCGGGATCGTCAGCGTGCTGCCGCCACCGCCCAAATACTGGAATATGATCGGTACGAATTTGCCGTGATCCAGAGAGGTCATGCCGCTCTCGTCCTTCATCACATGCATGTGGCACAGTTCTTCGATCGGCTCCACGCTTAAATCCATAAACAGGCTATCCCCATCCATGCGGAAGACGACATCGAAAACCATGGTGAGGTCGAGCGAAAGCTCAGACACGGGTCCATTCACTTCTCCGCTTTCAATCAGGAGCAGTTTTACATCGTTCGCCACCACGCGCTTGGTCGGGAAATCCACGGCAATCCCTTTGGGGTTTATCATCACAACCAGGTCCAGATTATCCGTCTTAACCTTGGGCGAAAACAGGGCCACCTGCGTGTTGATGGACTTTACCTCCACATTCAGGTTCTTCATCAGCGCCTGCAGCATCTGATTGATATTATACTGCGACAAGACCATCCCGATATCCGTGGCGTTATCCATGATCGTGTCCATGCCGTCCTCGATCATGGTGTCGTAGGTATCAACACTCACCTCCGGCCACAGATAATATCCCTTGCTATTTTTAATCACATCGTCATTATCCGGCACGTACATTGATCCGCCCATTACGGCGAAGCCGCTGGTGGTCTCCTCCGGGTAGCCCTTGAGATTCAGGTAGATTGTCGAATCCAGGTCCACAGCGATTTCCAGCTCCGGTATGTTGAGTCCGGGTATGGACAGGCCTTCCTCCGATGACGTCATCACGCTGTCGATCATGGGTCCCAGTCCCATTCCCAGCGCCGTCATCGGGATATCGGATATCCTGAGTCCCTTGAAGAACAGGTCGGTGAATATGCCCATCAGAATCTCCAGGCCATTACCCATCGTGCCACTGCTCACATCCTCCACGCCGACATACAGACCCCGCGTGACCTCGCCGCTGGAATTGACTACGCTGTCATTCAAAATAACATCAAAGGAAACACCGGCTGCATTGACGTTGATTATGCCGTTGGTCTTCTTGCCGCTGCCGTTATTGGCCGGGGAGATACTATTGACTTTGATGATTTTAGAGCCGAACTGTTCGTCCATGATCGGGTTGATCAAATCCGGCAGGCTTGCCAGGAATTTTTTGGAGAGCGTCATGCAAAACCCCCGATCCACCAGGTTGCCATATGAAGCGGCCAACTCGTCCTGTGTCGTCACCAGAAACTTGGCCTTGGCGGCCTTCCCGTCTGATCCGATGACCTGAACCAGGAGGGGTGTGATCAGAAATTGATCCGGCCCTGAGAGATTGAAGTCCGCCAGGTACATATCCTTTTCAGCGTCATACACTGCCTCGACCCTGTTACCGTCCACATCACTCCAGCCGCCGTCGCTAATAAAGACCCGCTGATCCAGTTCTTCACCGTCCACCGTTCTTTTTGGCACCGTGACAGCCATGGAATATACGCTATCAGGGGTCAGATATTCTCCGTCTACAATCTCCACGTACCTGCTCTTCCCGCTGGCTCCTTTCTTAAACACCGATAAAGTGATGATCTGCAATTCGTTGAACCCCTCTGCCGGCACCGGACTTCCTATCTCATACACCGACTCATCCTTCGCCAAAGTATTCTTATGATTATTATCCGTAGCAAATCCGCACCCAGAAAGAGTAACAATGACTGCCATCAGGGCCACATATCGCATATCGCTGTTTACATTTCTCATACAATCCTCCTCATCATTCTATGCACTTCTTTTTTTCCACCTGTTCTGTTCATCCCCACCACACCCCTGTTTTGCCTTAAAAGTTATAGGTGATGCTGAACGATAATTCGTCCCGATGCTGCAGCATGCCCAACGTGCCCTGGTATCCTTTCCCGACAGTAAAGAACAAGGAAGCGTCGAAATCGAATTTTTTCCAGGAATACCTGGCTGAAGGGTACAACACGAGAGCCTGCGGTTCCACCTCGAACATGGTCACCATCTGGGGGACCAGGTTGCCGTTGAAATAATTGGTGCGGAAGATCAGAATAAAGGTACTGCTCTGCCGGGGTTCCCAGACCGGATCCCAGTGACCGTCCTGGTTGTCATCCCAGGGGCAGTACCAGGGTTGAACCAGTTGGTGGGATTTGTAATTCAACGTGGTGCTGCCCACATATTCGAAGGTCACCAGGATATCCGCAGGGCTTATCTTAGGGACCTTGATCCACTTATCCAGGCCGAACCCGTATTTGGCCACATCATACGTGGGAATTTCTCCGGACGTAAATGGCAAAACCTTGGCCCCCATTCTCCCCAGGGGGAAGATATTAATCAGATCTTGAATGGTCTGATTGATGCCGATAACGGTGGCCTTGGAAGACAGGGCATCCACGACATCCGAAAGGTATCCCGGAGGCATCTTGGGCATATCATTGTAATAAGCCCCTTCTACGCGCAACACGGTATCGATGGCACTGATGTAATAATTGAAACTGGTGCCGAACACATCCACGATATCATGGGTTTTCACCACGTTTAAAAGTTGCGTGCCCAGAATGGAACCCATGGGGTCATGCATATCGATCATCATGGGGTTGACGGTAATCGGCTCGATGGCGTCCACATCGATCTGCGGGACCGGCAAATCGGAATACATCCGGTAATACACGAGATTAAGGTCCAGTCCATTGGCCATCATCATGCCCAGTTTTATCCCATAGCGATCCTTGTCGATATCGCTGTCCTTCATGCGTATGTACTGTTTGAGCGCGGCCATGCTGAACGGATCAGACATATCCGTTTCCAGATCACGGCCGATGGTCGGCATAATCGGTGAGCCGTCCAGCATCTTCTGTTCATAGGTGTTATCGATCTTACCCGGCACATAATAGCCGCCGACGGACAGGGAAGTAAACGGCCCCACTGCATCGAAAGCAAGGTTGCCACGAATCATCCACAACGGAATCAGGCGTTCCTGCAAATCGACCGACAAAGACGACGTGTCCATGGGGTTACACCCATCCAGAATACGGATGGTACTCATCTCGCCCCACGACAGAACCTGACGGCCAATGCGGGCAAATACCGGTCCCTTGGTGAGATCGGCATAGGCCTGGAAGAACTCTGCCTTCCATTTTTCATCATTGATCTCATCCCGGTCATTGACGATCTTGCGATTGTTAAGGACATACTTCTGCCGCTCAGAATCACTCTTCATGACCTCCGGCCCATAGTCCCAGGAACCGTCGTAGAATACGCGTCCTTTGATATCATACTCGATCTTTGTGTCGAACATGGGTCTTCCCAGATCATGCTTCCATTGCAGGAGCAGTGTATTTCTCTGGCTGGTCATGTCGCCTGCCGCAAACGGGACCGGTGTGTTGTCCGGCGCATCTTCAGTCCTGAACGTGGCCTGGCTCTGCCACTTGCCCATCAGGCTCCACTTCCCTTCCGCATCATCATTCAATATTGCTGAGGCCTTGCCGGGATAGCCGCAGGTAATCAGGACAATTATCAGGACCACCAGATGTTTTATAATCTTCATTCCAAATCCTCCTCGTGGATACTCCCTTCCGGGGTACTTCTCATGCATGATGAAACACTATCACTCGTCGAAAAGCCCGGCGCTAAAACTTTGTCCGGCCTTCTTCTTTCGTTTGAAGATTATTTTTTCCTTGTCTTTTCCAACACAATCGTAAACACAGTCGGCCGGGAAGACGTTCTTCTCATCCTTTGAATGCGTGTTGTACCAAACCTGGGCAAAAAACGGGTTCCTGGCTGCAATCTCATCGTTGTTCCATGGTGGGGCCTCGCATTCGGGGCACCAGTATCCGCCAAGGAGAATCAAGGTGGGACTGGCCTCGAATTCATGCCCAAAGGCGCAACGCCATTTGAGCCTGGTCGTGAGATCGCCCTTGGTCATGGCTGGACTCAGACACTCGCCTCCGCGAAATGCGGCTGCTTCACGCATATTTTCGATATCAAGTTCACTCTTGGGTTTGTTTTCGTCATAGCCATGATTTAAGCGCACATAGGTGTCGACGGTCGGCGTGGCCGGCATGTCAACGCCCCAGGGTGGAATATTTTCCCAATCCTTCCTGGACCTGAAGAAGGCATTGATACGGTCTGTGACATTATTCTTGATCCAGTACATGGTACCGTCGCCCTTGCGGCCTGCCATCCTCCCCATGACAAGGGATTTAACCAACGGCATGGGGATCATATTCCGGATAATAGGCAGCCCTGCCATCTTTACATACCAGGGGGCGCATTCCTTGACCTGACGGAAATAATCTTCGGCAGTCTCCACCCAGAAAGGCAAATAGCTGTTCAGCACATGGGAATCCTCATACCACTGGCAATGGAAATTTCTGAGGGCAAACCAGTTTCGATCCATGATTCGGGTAAAATCGCCCATGCCCAGGAGTTCCATCATCCTTTGCATGTAGTCGGAATAGATCAACCGGCATGATGGGCCACCGCCGATATTGTAAATTCTGCACCAGAAATCCTCGGGCAGACCGTCCAGACATAATTTTTCCAGGAGAACCCCCGCATTTTTGGGCGGGCAGAATTCAATGCAGGTCTGGATGGGTTGATGATACATGATGCCGTCCATCAGACTCATGGCATCGGGAATCGTGATATAGGTCTGGCGGAAGGAGACCCAGTGTTTGAGCCCGGATTCGATCACCAGCTTCTCGGCGCCGATTTTGGATAACCCATAGGCATCAAACGGACCAGGGGAAATAGGGTCGCCGATACGGCCCACATGTAAGGGCGGCAGACGGTCGCCGGTCTGCGCCACCGAACCTACATATAAAAGTTTCACTTTATCAGGATCCGGTTGCGCCTTGACGGCCTTGATGATGTTGGCGGTGCCGCCGACATTCACCCTGTATGCAAAGTCCGGGTCATGATCGGCCATGGGCGGAATCACTGCGGCGGTATGCAAAATATAGTCCGCGTCGTTTACGCAATCCAGTACATCTTCATAATTGAGCATATTACCAAATATGATCCGAATGCCTCGTTCTCCGTAGTATGGCAGCATCTTTTTTTTATTCACTTTTGAGGGACGCACAAGGCAGGTAATGTCGAACGTGTCCCGATGCTTGACCAATTCCTTTAAACCGGCCGATCCCATGGAGCCTGTCGCTCCGGTGATGAATATCCTCTTTTTTCGTCCCATAATGAATCCTCCTCACATTTAGCGTTTCAGTCCGATGAATATCTTTTTCACCATGCCCACCAGCCGATTGACAAGGCGTATACCTGCGGCAAAACCCGGCATGATGATTTTAAGCATGAAGGCAAGCACTTCAGCCACAATGGCGAATACCACCATCAACGGTTTTATGGATGCGATCTTTCCCGCCCATTTGATTATTCCCGGCAGGTACGGCATAAGCTTCTCAAGGAAACGAAACTGGCCCTCGCGCGGCCGGATATGGGTCAGGTATTCCTTGACTATCCCTTCGGGGATTTCCCTGGCGATCGGATCAACCATTTTCAAACAGGGGAGGATCAATGGCGCGAGTTTGACCCGCTCCATTGCATTAATGACATCGATAAATTCAAATTTTTTTTCCATGGCTATTCTCCTATGGCCTGTGCTGCCAATTCGACGATATCTTTCACCTCAACGGTCTTTCGGGCATGGGCAAAAACCTTCTTCAGATGCACCTTGACCTCCGGACAGCTTGTCGCGACCAGGGATGCGCGTGTGGCCTCTATCAGCGACAGCTTGCGCACGCCCAGCTTGATGGAAAGTTCAGGGTCGGAATCGGGGATGCCGCCGCAATTGCCGCAACACCAGGCCCCGTGAGCCGTTGGATACATTTCGGTAAGCGTAAGTCCCGGTATGGCCTTAAGCACGATACGCGGATCCGCATACTGGTTCATCCCCCGGCCCAGATAACAGGGATCTTCATAGGTGGCATTGACCGGCACATTCTTAGAAAAACGAAGGCGCTTATCCTTGATCGCATCTGCCAGCACCATGCTGATATGGTTGACCTTGAAGGGCATACTGCCTGCGAACTTTGGCCAATCGGTTGATAAACTGTAGTAATCCCCGGCGGAAAGGCAGATCACTTCAAGGGCGCTTTTCAGTAAATCCAGGTTGTGCCGGGCCATCTTTTCTCCCAGGACGATATTACCGGTTCTGAAAAGCACCGCGCCACTTGCGCGTTCATCAGAAAGGAGGCTGAACGATATGCCGATGCGCTGTAACACCCTGGCCGCAGCCTGGGCGACCTCCGGGGCCTCATAGGCGGCTGTATCGCCTGCAAACAGGATGGTCGGAGCCTGGGACGCCAGGTTCAATCCGGCAGCCCACTGCAACCGATCGGCGGCGGGTTTGCCATAGATATTGCCAGAGGCGGTAACTCTTGCGGCCAGTTCCTTAAGACCGTCGGGTTCAAGCCCCTGTTCGACGCAATCCGTGCGCATCGCTTCCATTATCGCCACCGATGGGATGGGCTTCATCTCGATTTGCATGGGTTTAATAACCGCGTCCATGATGGACTTGAGCCCATAGCCACCCAATCCGGCCACGGCATTGCCCATGGGTTTGCAGACCTCTTCACACAATTTGCAGGTCGTGCATTTAAAGATGACCTCCGCGAGTTCCCGGTTATAGTTGAGTGAACCCTCAAGGAGATACAGAGCGATCGTATTATGTCCGCGCGCCGTATAATTTTCGAACTCCATCAGCTGATACACCGGGCATACTTTATAGAAACCGGCCTGGTCGCAAACCATCTCCGAACACATGGAGCAATGGTTGCATTGCCAAACATCTTCTTTCAGAATTTCAAGTCGCATGTTCGTTTTCCTCCTCTTTAGACCAAACCCTTGGCTTCCTGATCTGTTACCCCCAGACCGATGACGCCGGGATTCATGATATTATTGGGGTCAAGCGCCTGTTTAATGAGTTTTAAAAACGCATAGTATTCGGGCTTTAAACGCCTTATCAGGCTGGGATTTTCCTTTCCGATGCGATAAGGTGCCACTGTGTTTTCCACGTACATCTCCCACATGTCGGAATAAAGTTCCTTGGCCCGCTTTAAGTTGAATTTGGCTTCTCTATCCTTGTCGCTGTCGATGGGTGTTTCACAAGCTTTGGTCCCGTTTGCGCCGCCGCAACAATAATCGACCGTGGTCGATACCACACTCTGGCAACTGTTGCCGCCGCCCAGGAGCAACGGGAAGATATAGAATTTGTCTGCCCCCATCATGTGGAATCCCCCGCCCAGGGCATCCATGTTCTGATCGATCACCTTCATCCCCTGGGTGACCACTTTTTTCCAGTTTAGGACAGGGGTTACCGAGCAGGTGCAGTTGTCGTTCGGTCCGGCCATGGCGCCATAATAACCGCCGCCGGCGAATTCGACCTTGTCGATCACGCTGCCGCCCATGGCATGCATCAGACCTTCAATGGGGATCAGTTCTCCACGGTTTTCCCTGGCGATGCGCTTGACAGCCTTGACCTGGGCCTTGAACACGCCCTTTTCATGACCGTCTATGGTCAGAAAAACCAGGTCTTTTTGGCCGAACATGGAGATGAACATGGCCCGTAATTTGGGATGCAGACCGATCAATGCCATGCCCCACAGCTCGGTGACAAACTGTTGCCACCCGACCTGATGAACAAACTCCAGATAATCGTCGATATTTTTAAAGGCATAGGCCAGGGTAGAACTCTCCGTGGGTTTGGGATAAGTCTTCATGGCGATCTCTGTGATCACGCCGAACGCACCACCCGACCCCAGGAAGATGCCGGCCATATCCGGGCCATTGCAGCACCTGAAGTACCAGGTCTTGCAATCCTTATTGGCCAGAGAGCCGGTTTCGATAACTTCTCCGCTTGGTAGTACGACCTGAAGGGTCAGGACATTCTGGACCGGCCAGCCATACTTGGGTGCGTTGATGGAAAAACAATTATGGGCGACCCCGGCACCCAGCGTGGCGCCATGCAGGCCATGGGGTCCTAATATGCCCAGAGTCAAGCCTTTTTCGTTCAGTTGATGTTCGAGGTCTCCCCAGCGGATGCCGGGCTGGAAATGCACGGCATTCATGCCCTGCTGATAATCGAGCACCTTGTTCATGGATGTCATATCCAGAATAATGCCGCCTTTACCCTTAAGCGGGGTGCAGGCTCCGGTCATATCATGGCCGCCACCGCGGGCGATGATCGGGATCTTGTACTTATTCGCGAGCTTTACGATGCCGGACACTTCTTCTGTCGTGTGCGGAATGACCACCATATCCGGCGCTGTATAGCGGTCGTTTAACGGGTAGAAAAACGAGCCGCCAAAATCTTCGATGGCATAGGTAAAACGCGTGACGTCATCTGCGCGCACGAATGCGGCGCCAACGACGCCCTGGAGTTCATTAAGCAGGCTCTCTGATGCGACAGTATCCATACGAACCTCCGTTTCGCTTTTATTTATTGATTTTATACGTTCACTTTTCATTATACTTTCCTTCCCCCTCTAAAAACTGGAATGACGAGCATCCCCATCATTATTTCAGCTGCCACAAATGCACTGAATATAATCAGCATGGCGGCCTGGAATTTCATGCCGATCATGAAAAACGGCACGCTTGCGGCAAATACCAATACCCCCGTGGAAACAGCGCTGTCAGCAGTGGCCGTATCAAATAGCGCGACACCGAGGATAAACCCTATGGCGATCGCCGCCGCAGCCACGCCGACCACAGAAAGACTGACCAGCACGCCCAGGGCACTCATAATGAGCCAGACCGCACCTTGGGCACAACCCACAGACAACGTAATTGCGATCCCCTTATTCGGTGAAAACAAAACCATCCCCAGGACCAATACAATCGCCATCCCCATGAGCATAATCCGCGGGTAGGCCAAATGGGCTCCATCATTCTGGGGTTTGGTCATGCCCAGGAGTCCGCCGCCGAGTTTAAAAGAAATCCCTTTCGTGGGATGGGCGTCGATATAGGCCTGCATTTTTTCGGCATAGGCATCGATACTTTTGGTATCGTGACTGGGGAAGAAGGGCGAGATCGTTCCTTCCGTAAAGCTGCGATCGATAAAATCATCCACGCCGCCCTGTTCAAACACCGTACCGGCCAGACCTTCCAATTCTTCTCTTGTGAGGGGAAGGGTCAGCCATTTGGGATTGCCGTCCATCAGGGTCCAGCGGCACATCCTGATCATCATGTCAAAAGCGATACTGTCCCTTGCCTCGCATTCGTTTACCAGGTAGCGTGAAAAATCACTGATGGCGTTCATGGCCTGCGGTTCGACCAGACCGCCCGGCTTATCAGCCTTCACATAGACTAGGAGTTGCTGGGGCCCCATAAACTTTTCCGACAGGAGATTGAAACATTGATTCCAGGGATGGCTGTCCCGGATATAGGATGTCCCCGGTACATTATCGCCCACCTCAATACGTGTATAAGACAGAAACCCGCCGATCAGCAGCACCAGTCCCATGACAAGGCCGACATATTGCCGGGCGCGGTTCACATTTCCAAAATAGCCTGGAATCAAATGATGTGTGGCACCTGTGCCCACTGACAAAGGCAGCAAAGACAGCACAATCGGACTTAACAGAACGACCGTCACATAAGCGCCGATCATCCAGAAGAGGCTCATGGCGGCCAAAGCCCGCATCACCGGAACCGGCGCGATACCCATCCCGGCCATGACTAACCCTGCGATCAGGATGGTTCTCCGTATCGGCAGCCGGAAAAAAGCCGTCCGGATGGCATGCGATTTGTCGAAACTGACACGCAAAGCCTTTACATATTCACCCATAAAAAGCGTCGTCAGTGCCAGGGTCAAAAGCGCCAGGATGAGCGGAAAGAGGATCATGAGCGGATTGAGTTCAATACCGGTCCAGCCGTAAAGCCCCAGGCTCCATACCACAGATACGCCCATGGTGATAAACGGTAGTACTACCCCGATTATACTTCTGAAATAGAAGCGTAGGAGGAAAATCAGAATGCCGCACATGACCCCGGCCGCCGTTCCGATATGAGCAGCGCCCATTTGGGTCATCTGATGCGTCAGTACCTCTTGACCCATGACATACAGGGTATGGCCGGCATCGTCCTGACTGATTTTGAGGTCATCCAAAGCCTTGACCAATTTGGCGTTAAACTGCGCTTTCTGTTGTTGTCTGAATTTGTCAAACGGCGGGCGGGACGCTTGCGGGAGCTGATCATAGGCCTGCTGGGAGATTTGATTGATATCGGCAAGTTTGGCCGTAATCATGACAGCGGTATTGTCGTAAGCCACATAGCGCCCCAAACCCATGGGATTGGTTGCCACCCGACGCTTCAAGGCCTCAAAGCCCTCAGGGGTTTCAGGCCATTGGGTGCCCATAACCGATTCAATGTTCAGGCCCTGCACCGAGTTGTAATAGTGCATCATACCCCTGGTTAACGCAGTAACGCCACCCGGCATGATGCCTTCGACAGCCAAAAGTCCCCTGGTGATGCTGTCGATTTTTTTTAAGGTTTCGCTAGTGTAAATATCCCCTTTTTTAACTTTCAGGATACAGACCAACAGACGCGATTCAGGCGTCATGGCCTTGATGGCATTAAGTGTAGATATGTAAGGATGCCCGATAGGGACCATCGACGCCAATGGATCGGAAGCGACTTTGAGACCTTTCAGCCCATATCCCACACACGCGGTCATTATCAGAATCACCACCAGGGCCGGGATAGGGTAACGCAAGATGAGTTTGGTATCCATGCCTGCTGTCTCAATCGTATTCGTTTCCATTATAACCTCCCTTGGCCTTGCCTAATGCCAGATGATGCCGGCATCGTTGATGATGCCCAGCGTGCCGTACTGTCCCACGACCAGCCCGATGACCCCTCCTGCGGCTGTTTTTTTCAAAGCGATCCCACTTAACCAGGCCCGGTATATCTTTTCCGGGACAGGGATCGTCTGCCAGCTATCCCCGCTGTTTTCGGTCTTCAACAGGTTGCCGCCGGATCCGGCGGCCATACAGAAGTCGTCTACACAGACCAGGCTGAAATATTCGGGTTCCTTGCTGCCGGAGTCGGCCAGCATCCAGGTTTTTGCGCTATCCCTGGACACGACAATCGTCCCGTCAATGCCTATGGCCAAGAGGGTTCCCCCAGCCGCCGCGATCGCGTAGAGCGTACGGCCCTCACCGATAACCTCGTCATACAGGGGGCAAACAGCCTCGGCCCAGGTCAGACCGAAATTTTCCGATCGGAATAAACGGCCCATATCACCCGTTATACACACGATTTGGGGTTCGATGATCTTCACGCTGAAGAGATTGTATTCACCCCCCACGCCCCTGGTTAAGGTGAAGGTGGATGGCATCCAGGTCCTGCCGCCGTCGGTTGTGACGATCACGGTGGAGTTGGCCCCCACGGCGCATCCGATAAGCGCGTCTGTAAAATCCACAGACATCAGATAGGCCGTCACACCCGAATTTTGAAGTTCCCAGGTTTGACCGCCGTCGGATGAATGAAGGATTACGCCACCCTGGCCCACGATCCAGCCGTTTAAAGCATCCGGGAAACAAATACTTGTAAGTGATGCCTGGGTAAGGCTCTCGATCGGAAGGAAACTCTTGCCGGCATCTGTGGACAGGAAGATATTGCCGCGATCGCCACTGATGATAAAAGACGTGTCATTAATCACTGCGGCCGCAAATAAGTCGCAACCAAATGGATTCCCCGCCTTCACCGTCAGCGGCAGCATCGCGATGAGACCGACGACAAGCCTTATGATCGCCCCAAGAACTGTATGCTTCATAAATCACCTCCACCCAGGATTCACTCACACTGTATCCGTTTACTTGGCGAACTTCTCGAAGCCTGCCCGGGTAAACATGCTTTTATTAATCGCATTATATTCAAACAGGCAGGCGCCGCCCTCCCTGAAAATATCAGGATAGGCAGAACCGTGATCCCGCCTTGAGTCAACCATGACGTTTCCGAATTTATAGATAATCTTGAATGTGCCGTCCTCAGCCTTCATAGGGAGTCCGCAGTAGTAGTTGCCTTTCCAGTATTTACCGTTTACATCTGTATTTCTCTTGTAGCTGGGAAGAAATGTCCCCTTTTCTACCCATCCCTGGACGTTGCCGTAGTTGTAGTTGGGACTCTTATCTTTGGATTCGATGACATACACCCTGGTCTTGACCCAAATAATATTGGTAAAGTGCCAGGGCGCACCTGTCCAGTTCTTATCCTCATAGCCCAGGATCAATTTGCGGCCGGATACGGCATAGCCTCCCTGCAGCGCGCCGTTCGATGTGCGAACCAGTTTTTCGGGATCTGCGCACACGTAGGGCACTACAGCCTCTTTCTCTTCAATAAACCGATAATCGGACATATTCATGGCATCACGTTCACCACCTGACCAGAAATCATCCGGGGCTGAATCATAACCCATGACCGTATCCGAACCGGCCATACGAACCGCCATGCGGCGGATCTTTCTCAAGTCGGGTGTATAAACAAAGCGCAAGCCTTCTTTGGACAAATCCAGACAATAAAACGCCAGGGTGCCGGTGCCGGCTATATTCATGGGTGACTTAAAAACGGACAATTCCAGGAAATCATACTCGGATGCCGGATCACCTTCCATCATATAACTGTCAAGGAGTGAGTTCTTCTCAAACCCGTTGCGGCCGATGGCATACCAGTTCAACGTATACAGCGTGGGACCCTTGACCGAATATTCCAGGAATTTCTGATTCCACATCAGCATGGCAGGCACATTGGGATCGGCGATATCCGGTTCCGGAAACGGAAGCCCCTTGATTCCGCGCACGGATTGACCAGTGGCAGCATCCACGATGCTATTGTTGGCCGAAATCTTGTATTTGCCGATATTGGACTTCCAGTTATCCTTAACGACCTGTGGCCAATAATCGCCGGGGTCTACATTGAGTTTGCCGATTGCCATGGTCAGGTCGCCCTTCTTGACCCAATCCAATACATAATCCGGTACCAGACCCTCTATCTTCTGATAGTTTCCGGCATTGATCACCTCACCGGGAGTCACATCCGCATAGGCATTGTGCACTAGCAAAGGGCAGCATAAAAACGCCAATAAAAACACCATCGCCTTTTTCATATATCCTCCTTTTTTTCCCTTTTTATAATCAGTCCATATTTTATGATAATTCGCTTTTGATAGTGGTATGGCAATGAATGTGCCAAAACCCGAACGTGGGAAAGATTGATTTCAAAGCGTTGATAAATGGACTTTTAATAAAAAGGGAAGGTAGTGATACGAGGGTGGACAATATGAGAAAAAAACAAATATTTTTACACATTGTCAAACAGGCTTTCACAGCCACAGAAAAATCAATTTTCTGAAACCTGAGAAATTGGCCAATCCAGGTCCGAATGAATTTTGAAAAATTTTCAATGGGAAATATACGGCCCGAACCCCGGCATTCTAAGCAACATGGCGGTGATCAACTCAGAAGCAGCGTCTCTAAATGCAAAATCCTTACTGGAAGCATTCCGAAAGCGAAAGGGTCTTATCGTCCATGTCCAGCATGTGTCTACGAATTTGTCCCATGGTGGAATTGATGTTTCACACTCAAATGTCCATGCGTCATACATGGCAGCGCTTGGCGCCGTCTGTGCTACTGTAATATCTTCAGAGAAAATTATTGAACAAATCGGCGCATAACAATTGCAGGGGATGGCTTTCTTGCACCGCAGCCGGGCTTGACACAATATCGGAATGGTGCATAGATAATCCCGGGGAAAAAAAGCCCACATCCGGCTATAAGAAATAAAAAGGTTATACGTATAAATGGATTACAAAAAAATCGCAAATACCATACTCCTGCAATACAGTCTCCCGATTTATGGCCGGCATGGTGTGTCTCACTGGGCCAGAGTGATGGCGGGCGGACTGAAGCTGGCTGAAAAAACAGGTGCAGATCAGACTATTGTCAGGCTGTTTGCGTTGTTTCACGATTCACGGCGGGAAAACGAAAAGATGGATCACGGCCATGGAGCAAGGGGAGCTGAATTCCTTGAATCTTTGAGAGATGACCTGATACAGATTTCTGACCGTCAGTTTAACCTGCTTCATTATGCCTGCGTCTATCATACCGATGGCATGACTGATGCGGATATTTCCGTCCAAACCTGCTGGGATGCGGACAGGCTTGATCTGGGCAGGATCGGCGTGCGTCCTGATCCAAAATTTTTATGCACGGATGCGGCAAAAGACGAGAAAATGATAGACTGGTCAGTGGCGCGAAGCAAAATTCGGTTTTCGCCCTCACTCATTCAGACCGAATGGGGAATTCCGCCTCAAAATAATTGAAAATAGCGTCTGGTAACATAAAGTGTTGCTGCAAAAGTGCCTCAATTTGTCAATTCTGTAGCCCAAAATTGGCACCTGAAACATACCCGTATGGCAAAGAATGTTTAACTATTTGAATTTAATTAATTTGTTTTTTATTATATTTGCATAAAAATTGCATTAGAGTAGGATTGCGTTAAAAGTTGATGTAAACGCACCACTTTAAATTTAAGGAGGGCAATACCTATGAAAATAAATTCAAACCTGCCAGGCATGTTAGCTGCACAGCAGTTAGGTAAGGCGTATACCTCATATTCAGATTCAATCAACAGAATATCCACAGGCAGGCGAATCAATAAAGCATCGGACGATGCCTCAGGGCTGACCATTTCCGACCGTCTGAACAGCCAGGCCCTTGGGATGGGGCAGGCCATGAAAAATGCCAATGATGCGATCTCCGTAACACAGATTGCAGACGGTGCATTGGAAGAAGCAGTTAATTTGATCAACACCATTAAAACCAAATCGATTCAGGCCGCAAACGATGCCCAGTCACCTGACAGCAGACAGGCAATCCAGTCAGATATCAACAATGCCCTTGAATCCCTTGATCGTATTTCCCAAACCACATCTTTTAATGGACAAAAGCTTCTTTCCGGCGAATTTACAGATAAAAAATTTCAGGTGGGAACAAACCCGAACGAAACTGTTGATATTTCCATTGCCGCAACCGATTCATCCCGATTGGGATCAAATAAGACGGGAAGTCTTTCCAGCATAGATGTGACGACTTTTGATGGCGCCCAGAAAGCGATTCAGATTGCCGATGAAGCCCTGGGGCAGGTCGATGCCATCCGGTCAGCTATCGGTGCCACACAGAACCAGTTGACATCGACAATCAACACGCTTGCCAACTCCCAGATAAATATCTTTGCATCTGAATCAGCCATCAGAGATATCGACTACGCCGAAGAGGCGATGAATCTGTCCAGACTGGAAACGCTTACCAAAGCGCGTGCTTTTGCAGCTGCTCAGGCAAACGCATCATACAAAAACGTGATGTCCATTTTTTCTGGTACCGGTAAATAAAAGTATCCGCACCTGTTGAGATTTACTTTGCCGTTAAATCTTGACAGGTGTTTTTTCTTGCCAGCTTACCAATCGTTATTTTCTAAAATCAATCATTCCTCATAAAATTTATCGTTACATGCAATAGATATTGGTATATTAGAGCAATCAAGATGACTCTCCTGAATATTTTTGAAATGACATATGACGAACTGACCCATGTTTTTAGGGAACGTTATGGAAAGGGACATTACCATAGCTCTGCCGTTTACCGGAATGTTTTCAAAAAAGGCAATGCATGCCTGTCCGATCTGCCTGAATTTCAACAATCACCACACCTTGCTGTCGGGATTGCCAAAAAATTACATTTTCCTGAGGCAACGATCACAAACGTAGTTACCGAAGACGGGGTGATCAAGTTTCTGACATCCTATGGGGATGGACTGGAAACAGAATCGGTTATTATTCCCATGAAACAATACCATACGCTTTGCGTGTCAACACAAGTGGGATGCAGACAGGGATGCCTGTTTTGCAAAACCGGCAAAATGGGTTTCAAGAGGAATCTGACGGCTGGAGAAATCATCTCCCAGGTTTATCTGGCCAGGTTCATCCTTCAGAAAAATATCCGAAATATTGTTTTTATGGGCATGGGCGAGCCTCTGGATAATTTCAAAGCAGTTATACAGTCGATAAATGTGCTATCGGATCAAAAAGGGTTTGATATCGCCCATCGCCACATAACTGTTTCTACGGTCGGCCTGTATGACGGTATCAGGAAACTGGGAGAACAGGGATTGAAAAATCTGAATCTGGCCATTTCGCTAAATGCCCCAAATGATGACATCCGGTCACATCTGATGCCGGTGAATGCCATTCATTCGATGAGCCGGATTAAAGAGGCCCTTCTTGGCTATCCATTAAAACGAAACGGCTTTTTCCTCATTGCCTATGTATTGATCAAAGGTGTGAATGATTCAAAGGCGCATGCCTTTATGCTTGCAGATTATCTGAATGATATTCCGGTCCGGTTAAATATTGTTCCTTACAATGAGATACGTGAAAACCGGTTTGACAGACCTTCTGACGCGGATGTCCATCGGTTTTCCTCGTATCTGGAACAGAAAAACGTGTTTGTCCGGAAAAGGTGGCGAAAGGGGGAAAGGCTGCACGCCGGGTGCGGTCAGCTGGGAAATGGGTTTGACCCGGATGATTCTTTATTGCAGGCATGAATCAGCACAAGGATCGCATATGCAGATAAGACACCTGCAAGTATGGCTAAAAGATCAAACCAGTCAAAGGTGCCACGCCTGAAATAATTCGCTGTGTTTTCAAGATAGGGAATCCCTTTGAACCATTTTGGAATATATGTCGAAATGGTATTTCCGAATTTCTGTCCGATCTCAAATGTGCTGTCGATGATGAGCCAGGTCAGGCATGCAAGAAAATTTCCTTTTTTACCAGAAGCAAGGACGCCTGCAGTGATGAGACTGAATGAAAATGCATGAATGAAATCCGGCAGTACATAACCGATCCTGCCCAGACTCCTGGTCACATGAAAATTGAACGGTATCTCAAATGGAAGGTGATTGATGAAATAAATCTGTCCGGCCGGTCTGTCCATGAAATATACCAGAATGCCCGGTATGAGAGCAGCAATACCGATGATGACAGGTGTGAGATTGAAATGTTTTAATATACGTATTTTTTTCATTTGTTTTGAATGCGTGATGACTTTTCTTACGGTTAAAACACAGGGAAAAAAAATTGGCAATACACGTACCGTTTTCGATTGGAAAGTTTATCATATGGTCAGTTGGATCGGCAATCAATTTTTCAATGGGCATGGCACACATTCAATTGTGTTTTTTTTAAGAAGCTGCATTCGATTGTTTGACTCAAAAGCAAAAAATAGATATTATGGATTTTAATTTTCTGAATTCATCATTCATCCAGATGCCCGTTACAGCATGTGAGACTGTCCTTTCTGAGTGATTGGGTGTTCTCAGGAAAAAGTTTATAAAAAGGGGTATGTCTGACTGATGCTGTCGGTCTTGGTCATTTCATAAAATTAACCTGTAACCACAATCCGAAAAATATGTTTTGAGGTAGATATGCAAAAAAAAATTATTGAAAAAAATAGCCTGCTCAAAAATATGGGATGTTATGTCTTATATTCATTGACGCTTTTCTTATTTGCAAGTTGTGGCAGCAGTGGGGGGGGCGGCAGTGACAATACGGATGAAATACCTTCAGGAAAAGCAAAATGGACCTATATGGTTTATATTGCAGGTGATAACAACCTGTCTACCGCTGCTGTCGGCGATATCAATGAAATGGAACAGGTGGGGTCTGACAGCGATGTCAATATTGTGGTTCAGGTAGAGTTCAGCCAGCAGTATTCACAGGGGCTTCCCAAGAATACATTGCGTGGCAGAATCACTAAGGATGACAGTAAAACGGCTATTTCAAGCAACCTGACGGATATTGGCAACAAGAATATGGGTAGCAAGGATACCCTGACCGCATTTATAAAATGGGCGGCAACCACATACCCTGCCGACCATTATGCCCTTGTTTTATGGGATCATGGTGCCGGATGGAAAACAAAAGATGATAAACCTGCCTGTATTAAAGGCGCTCTGGAAGACGACACTTCCGGAAGCTTCATGTCTCTTCCGGACATTGCCGATGCCGTTCAGGCAAGTGATGTGAAACCGGATCTGATAAATTTTGATGCCTGCCTCATGGCCATGTATGAAGTTGCCTATGAATTCAATGGTTTAACCGACTATATGGTGTTTTCAGAGGAAGTGGAGCCGGGCGAGGGGGACCCCTACGACACGATACTGAAAGCATTGACGGACAATCCTGATATGACTCCGGAAACACTATCGAAAACGATCACCCAAAAATATAAAACATTTTATGAAATCCAGGACAGAAGCAATATTACCAAATCCGCTATCGACATGGCCTCTGTGGGTGACCTTCATGACAGTATTGCCGAACTGGCCTCTGTGATGAACAGTGCCATTGGTACTGAGAGACCCAACATACAAAGCGCCAGGGATAATTCCGTTCAGTACGATTATCCGGAAAACCACGATATCGGGAGTTTCCTGGATCATCTTAAATCAACCACCAATGATGAAGATTTGAAAAATAAAATCAATGAAGTGAAAACGATTCTTGGAAACATGATTATCAGTAATCTTGTCTACAGCACGGATTCAAATGATGCCATAAAAGACTCCTCCGGGCTGGCGATCTATATTCCCAAGCGGGATCAGGTTACGGACGCGGAATTGTCAAATTATTCCCTGCTCGCAATTAATCAGACCAAAGCCACATCAGGCAACTCATGGGGCGGTTTTGTGAATACCCTTGTCACAGGGGATGCCAGTGATGGCATCGGTTCTCTTCAGGCAAAACCGGGTAATTTTGTCATATGGCTGGAGTGGGATACAGATGCAGATCTTGACCTGATCGTTTGGGAGCCGGATGGTACATTTGCCGCACCTTATATCGGCGCATCTTCGCCAAACGGATTCTTATCCGAGGATTCCGCGTATTCAGGGGAATCCGTGGAATATTACGCTGCCGAAGAACTGGTTGAAGCCGGTGACTATGACATCCTGGTCGAATATTACGATGATGGATTTTTCACTTCAGGTTCAACAACCGCTTACCTTTACCTATATGACCCGGAACAAGGCGATGATGATTTCCAGCTGATCGATTACCGCATGATGGATTTAGGTTACCCGGCGCCTGTGAACTGGTTCGACTCCGAAGAGGAAATTACAAATGTCATCTATGGGTATTATTCGGACTGGTGGATCCCCTACACTTTGACGCGGTCGTCATCACTGGATGCGTTGTCTGGGGAAGACGGAATAAATCCGGAGGTTATCGGTGTCAAATCCATCCAGATTCGTATTAAACCATCAAAGGCTAAAAAACAGAAAAAGGTCTTTCCGATTGGAGATAACACAACCCAAATCAAAGATACACTGAAAATATTGAAAAAATAATCATATTCAATTTTGATTAGGAAATGGAGGCTTTAGGCGTGAGCAAAATAAAAAGTGGATTGAAACTGATCAACATGAGCCTTACAATGATCATTATCATGGGACCAGGCGCAGGTTGCGGTGCAGGCCAAACAGGGCAGAAAACTTTTTTAAGTATGGGACAGGCCCAGTCTGCAAAGGAAACATATCAATCCGAACCAGCTATTTATGTGGATGAGCTGCTGAATAATCCAGATTCATTCAGCGATCATGTTGTGACCGTAAAAGGAAAATTCATGGGGTGGCAAGGCAACTGCCGCGCAATGCCACCGGAGACAAGAAGTGACTGGATGTTGATGCATAACGGTCAATGTTTGTACGTTTCAGGGCCGGTACCCTTGAATCTTCGCAGAGAAAGAAATTCAGCTGATATTGGCCGTGATGTTGAGGTTAGAGGTAACATCCGGTTTGATAAAGAAAAACAGCCATACCTTAAAGTGTTACCTGATAGTAAATATGAAACAGATAAATGATTATTGACAAAAAGATACAGATCCGTTTAATTATACGCGATTCATTGAAAAAAATTCTTTTTAACATCATATGAAATTTAATCAATTTACATGGCAGACAGATAAAACGTTGACCACGGCGGATAAGGAATGCTGACATGAAGAAAATACAACGGATCACTCATAAAGGGAAAAATATTTTTTTTGCAGATTATTCCAGTTATAAAAACAGGGAAGATAAAGAGAATATTTTAGAAACATTGAATGAAACAATGGCTATAATGAAACAACAGCCTCAAAATTCAGCACTCATGCTGACAGATGTTACAAACATTTTTCTTGAAAAGGATTTGAGCGACCAATTTACGGAAATGGTGGAACATAACAAACCTTACGTCAAGAAAAGCGCCGTGATTGGTGTCAGCGGATTTAAAAAGTCGATTCATAATATCATGATGGCCCTGACCGGAAGACAAATTAAAATTTTTCCGGATATTGATGCTGCAAAAGACTGGCTCACGGAAGATTAGCACCATGCCTGAAATCAAACCCTTCTCTGACACGGATGTATGCACAAACAGGGCATCCATTCATGCGTCTCTTTGATGTTCATTCCCATCTGCAGGATAGTCGTCTTGATTTGACGCGCGAAGCCGTTATCTTGCGGGCAAAAAACAGCGGTGTTGTCAAAATGCTCAGCTGCGGCGTGCATGAAGGCGACTGGGACGCGCTTTCTCAAATTTCCAGCCGGTTTGATGCTGTCTGTCCTGCTTATGGACTCCACCCCTGGTTTATCGATACCCGGAGCGAATCCTGGATAAAAAGACTTGAAGCAATCATTGCCACAACAGGGGCAAGCATAGGAGAAATCGGCCTGGATCGAATGATTCAGGACAGGAGCGATGAAGACCAGAAGGCGGTTTTTATTGCCCAGCTGCGGCTGGCCAGAAAATATCAGGTGCCGGTATCTGTCCATTGCCGCAAGTCCTGGGCATTGATGGCAGAAATTTTAGAAAGGGAGGGCGGATTTCCCTTTGGTGGTGTCATTCATGCCTATTCGGGTTCAGGGGAAATGGTAAAAGTTTTTGAAAAACTCGGTGCGTATATTTCATTTTCAGGGTCTATTACAAAACCTGACAATAAACGGGTCTCTGAAGCCGTGAAACAGGTATCCGGAGATCGCCTTCTGATCGAAACAGACTCGCCCGATATTCTTCCTCATGGCGCGCCTCGAACGTTGAATGAACCTGCCTTTATTCATTTTGTGTTATCGGCAGTAGCAGAAAGAAGAGGTGAGCGTATCGAAAAAATTGCTGAAATGACGTTTGAAAACAGCATGCGGATCTATGGAAAATTCTGTTGCAGAAAAGAAAACAGCCATGAGTTTTGAACGAACCCGGTTGCTGCTCGGACCGGAAATGGCCCAAAAGCTTGAAAATGCCCATGTGACCGTATGCGGTCTTGGCGGCGTTGGCTCATATGCGGTGGAAGCACTTGCAAGAGCCGGTATTGGTCATTTGACACTTATTGATTGTGATACCGTAACCGCGAGCAATATCAACCGCCAGTTATTTGCGCTCGAATCAACCGTGGGTATTCCCAAGACTGAAATTGCCAGAAAGCGTGTTCTTGATATTCATCCGGCATGTCAGCTGACTGTGATGTATACATGTGTTGACGAACACTCAAACCCTCAAATTCTTTCAAGAAAAACAGATGTGCTCGTCGATGCGATCGATTCGCTTTCAGCCAAAGTACATCTCATCGCAAATGCACATGAAAAGGCTATTCATGTCGTGTCCAGCATGGGGGCGGCAGGCAGGATGGATGCCAATGCCATCATCACTGGCGACCTTTCTGAAACCCATACCTGTCCTTTGGCACGATTTGTAAGAATTCGTCTTCATCGGCGAAATATATACACGGGTATCCGATGTGTTTTTTCGACAGAGCCACCGATGATGAAAAAGATTTTACCTGATGATTCAGAGCCATCAGATACCATGGGGAAAAAAGCACCGGTCATTGGCAGTATTTCCTATATGCCGTCCATCTTTGGATTAAAGGCAGCCTTTGAGACAATCAATCATATTCTGGGTCACAGATCATAAAGGGTATCATCCTTAAATGGCTGTCGCGATTTCTGGTTAAACCCTTTCTTTTTGTCCGGTAACAGAAACGGTTCTTCCCCTTCCAGAAGATTACCCATTTCCGCTTCGATTTGATCGGGATTTTCGCCACTTTCAAGCCTTTTCAGGGCTTCATTCATCCCTGCACCCAGTTCAAGGCCGGTCATATCTGATAATTTTCGCATCAGGTTCGCCGCTTGTCTGGGATCGTCTTCATTGATCTTATCTGCTTCCCTTGCCAGCATTTGCATGGCTTTTTCCATTTTGCCCTCATCAATGGGAAGGTCATCCATGTCCTTATCTTCAGAGGCTTTTCCGGTAACAGCAAAACATGACATTTGCCTGTTGAGCTTTTTTCTGTCACATTTAGGGCATCCGGGGGTTTTTGTCGTATTAATGGTTTTTGAAAAAAAGTTGAAAATGGTGTTGCAGTCTTCACAATAAAATTCATAGATCGGCATATCTGTCACCTTTACGCATGTGTTTATCCAGTATTTTTTGTATTTACTGATATCCTTAAAAATTAATTTTTTCAAGTGTGAAATCGGTTATTTACATATATTTTTATTTGCCTTCATTGACAAGTGGATGCATTGGTTGTATTTTACAACTAAAAAAAGGAGGCAGGATGGAAGAGGGGTACCACCAGGAAGACAGAACAGTATTTGATTTAATCAAAGGCCTTATCAAAAGTCTCAGGCTGTTTCAAAACGAATCGGTTTTTTGTGAAAACATTACTTTTGTTCAATTTTGCATTCTTGACTATATTTCATCTGCAGAGGGGCAGCTTGGCATGTCTTCCCTTCATTCACTTTTGGGTGTTGAAAAAAGCACGACAACGCGGCTTGCCGCCCCATTGATCAAACAGAATCTGCTGATGCGTGTGGCGTCATCCAAAGACTCAAGAGCTGTTGAACTGAAAATGACAAGAGAAGGGGAAAAAGTTCACAACGCGGTCTGGGCTTGCATGAAAAGGTTTATCGAAGATTGCCGTCAAAGCATTCCTGACACGGATAGAAAAGACGTCATCTCCTCTGTGAATATGTTTATCCATTCTCTTGAAAATTGCTGCAGGAGGGATCGTAACTGCTGCTAATCGATCCGGGTCGGATTTTTCCATGCAAAAATGAATGAACTTCATTATAAGGAGATTTTCATGTCAGAAAATGAAAGTGCATGCGCATGCACGTCAAAATCCAGTCAAGTGGCGTTAATGCCGTCGATGCCATCCTCATGTGTATCAGAATCCTGCTGTGGGGCTTCGATGGAAAAAGCCTCGTCCATGCAGAATCATGAAAAAGCCGGTTACCGGATTATGCCGTTTGTTGAGGAATTTATTCCGACAGATGCCGGTGACGTTCCTATGATTAGAACGGAACTCACCTATGGTGATATACTGTCAAACATCAACGTTCGACTGAATATCAAAAGAGATGACTACAAAATTGCATCCGGGCTTTATGCCGTGGGGCGTCCTTCCAAGGATTCTCCAGTAGTGGTCACGGCAAACTATAAGCTTTCTTTTGATCATCTGAGAAAAGCGCTTTACGGCAGAACCGCTTGGATACTTATCCTGGATACATTGGGCGTAAATGTCTGGTGTGCCGCAGGAAAAGGTACCTTTGGCACAAACGAGCTGAAAAGACAGATTGGACTAACCGGGATAGAGAAAGTCGTGGGCCACCGAAAGCTGATTCTACCCCAGCTCGCCGCAACCGGCGTTTCGGCGGTCAGCCTAAAAAAGCAGACCGGGTTTGAAGTGATCTGGGGACCTGTCCGGACAGAAGACCTGGGGCTGTTCCTCGATAATGACATGAACGCAGATAAGAAAATGCGCCAGGTCACATTCGGACTGATCGACAGGCTTGTGGTCATTCCTGTGGAAGCAAGCCTGGCATTGAAGCCTGCTTTTTATATCCTGGCAGCTCTTTTTATCCTGTCCGGCATCAGCCCGGATATCTTTTCATTCAAGATCGCAATCGACAGGTGGCCGCTTTCATTCGCAGCCGTTCTCATGGGAATCTTTGCCGGCACTGTTTTGACACCGGTTTTGCTTCCATTTGTCTATGGAAATGCATTTGCCATGAAAGGGTTGATAACCGGTTTTGCCGCCGGATTACCCGTGGCGCTATTCTGGGGCAGCCGGGAAGGGGCTCAAGGCATGATTGCCCTTATGCTGATTACCGTATCAATAAGCTCCTATCTGGCCATGAATTTTACGGGCACAACACCATTTACGTCTCCATCCGGGGTGGAAAAGGAAATGAGAATCGGTATCCCTTTGCAGGTTTCAGCGGTGATACTCGCCATAATTTTATGGATTATTGCGGCATTTTAACTTATGATTCAAACGTATTTAAAAGGTATATTTTTATGAAAAAATTACGATACATGACAGGTGTCACGACATTAAAGCTAGACCAGGACAGTTGTGTGGGGTGCGGAAACTGCGAGACGGTCTGTCCCCATGCTGTTTTTCAGATAGAAAACAAAAAAGCTGTCATCACTGATCCGGATGGGTGCATGGAATGCGGTGCGTGCCAAAATAATTGTCCCACATTGGCAATTACCGTCGAACCGGGCGTCGGTTGTGCGGCATACATCATTTCCGGATGGATTTATGGCAGGGAGAATGCCTCCTGCGGCGGCCCTAATGGATGCTGTTGACATGCGGTATCGTATCACAGATATTCCTGAGGAACTTCTTTCAGCTCTTCTCGATAATCCATATGAAAGCCTGATTCTGATTGACAAAGACGGTATTATCCGTTTCATGAGCAGTTCCAATGAGGGCATCTACAACGTATCGGTAAAAGACGCCATTGGGCGGCATATTACAGAAGTCAGCCCCGACACCCGGCTGCATCTCGTTCTTGAAACGGATAAGGCGGAAATCGGGGAGAGCATGGTTTTGAAAGACAAGAAACGGATTGTCGCGCGACTCCCCATTTCAAAGGATGGCAGAATCATTGGTGCTGCCGGGAAACTCATGTTTCTTCATCCTGAAAAGTTAAAGGAGCTGTTTGAAAGAATTGATGTTCTTGAACACCATATCGACTACTATCGACATGAACTCAACCAGCTTTACGGCAGCAAATACAGCTTTGACAACATTATCGGTCAATCTGACAAGACCAGAGCCGTCAAAGCCCTTGCAATAAAGGCAGCCGCTTCTGATTCTCCGGTCATGGTTATGGGAGAGTCCGGTACAGGCAAGGAACTATACGCACATGCGATCTATGAGGCAGGTCTCAGGCATAAAAATGCATTTATCCGGGTCAACTGTGCTGCTATTCCCAATGAACTTTTTGAATCCGAACTGTTCGGTTATGAAAAAGGGGCGTTCACCGGTGCCCACCCAAAAGGAAAACCCGGAAAATTTGAACTGGCGGATAATGGCACGATTTTTCTGGATGAAATCGGAGACCTTCCCTTAAACATGCAGGCAAAACTTCTAAGGGTACTGCAGGAAAAAGAAGTAGAGCCCGTAGGATCCCGGACACCCAAAAAAGTCAATTTCCGGTTGATCAGCGCGACCAACAAGGATCTGGAATCGGTGATTTCAAAAGGCAAGTTCCGTCTGGATCTGTTTTACCGCATCAATCTTTTAACCATTCAGCTTCCCCCTTTACGAGAAGTGAAAGAGGACATTCCTGTATTGATCAATCACTTTTTAAAAGAGCTTACACGGGATAGAAAAACATATACGATTTCAGATCAAGCCCTATCTGCCATGATGCAATACAATTGGCCCGGGAATGTTCGTGAGCTGAAAAATGTGATTGAACGGGCCATGATTGTGGCCAAAGGCGATAGTATTGCGTTTGAAGATCTTCAGTTCAGCAAGCAGAAAAGTTTTGGTAACGGGCAACACCTTTTTTCAAAAGGCACGATCAATCTGAAACAGGTATTGGAAACCACCGAACGGGACACGCTGGCAGAAGCACTGAAGATATCTCAGAACAATCGGGTAAAAGCCGCCCGATACCTGGGGATTCATCGTACAGGACTTTATCAGAAAATGAAGAAATATGGATTGGATTAAGCCCTACCACTTTCTGGATGCTATAATAATTCACCGATTCACCTGTATATTGTAATTCAATCCGTTATTTTCTGTTTGTATGGCACTAATGTATTTTTTCAAACAAGGAGGCCGTAAAATGAGGTCCGTTTATCGTGTATCATTATTTGTGGTTTGTCTTATTTGTATGATAGGAATTCAATTGCCATCTGTATGGGCAAAACCATCGCCTGATGAAGCGATCAAGCTGTTGATGGACGGTAACATTTGATTTGTAAATGGCCAATCAATTCATCCGCATACCGATGCCAAACGACTGATCCAGGCAGGCAGGGAAAATCAGGGGGATCATGCCATCGCAACGGTGATTACCTGTTCGGATTCACGAGTGCCGGTAGAACGTATTTTTGATTCCGGCGTGATGGATATATTCGTGATACGCGTGGCCGGTAATGTGTGCGATACCGATGAAATCGGATCGATCGAATATGGTCTTGCTCACGTCAATACACCGGTTCTGGTGGTTTTGGGGCATACCCAGTGCGGTGCGGTGACTGCGGTCGCGCATGCGATCCATGGAACGGGCCATGCACTTGAAAGAAACATTCCAGCCCTTGTGGATAATATCATCCCTGCAGTAAAACGTGCGGAATCTCTTAACCCAGGCATCACCAGCGATGAGATCATCCCTTATGCCATTATTGAAAATGTCTGGCAGGGGATTGAGGATCTGTTCATGAACAGCCCGTCAACCCGGAATAAAGCACCCAATAACTTTGATTAACTGCGTTTGATCAATCATCACCCCCCTGGTAAATGAGTTACGATAATTATCAGGGCGTTGATGATGTATAGATGTTTATACATGTTAAAAAGAGTATACGTGATTCTATTCCTGCCTATTATATACTCTCCCTGACCATGAGTTGCAAAAACGTAGAGGATGCTATACAACCTTCGGTATGTGTATCCGATAGGTCAGGGGGTTATATACCCATTACATTCTTATATTTATTGTTAAATATCAAAAGATTAAATATTAAATTGACCCATAAGGATTCTTTTGGCAATGATTTTGCTCTATGCATGAACGTATTATCATTTCAATCAGATGGTCACATGTTAACCACCGGACATAAAGGAGGGGATGCGCTATGGGGCATTACAAAATCAATCTCAAAGACGTGTTTTTTATTTTAAAAGAACAACTGGATTATGGGTCGCTTGCAACACTTGAACGATATCTGGGTTTAAATGAAAAAGCGTTTGATATGCTGGTTAATGAAGCCGCAAGCTTTGCCAAAGGGGTGGTTGACCCCCTTCAGGAAACAGGTGAAAGAAGCGGTATAACATTTGAGAATAATAAAGTTTCCGTTCCTGAAGAATATAGAAAGGCCTTCAGGCAATATGGGGAGAAAGGATGGATTGCCGTTGACCTGGATGAAGAATATGGGGGGCAGGCATTTCCTCAGCTATTAACGATCGTCAAAAATGATTTTATGTATGGCGCATGTCAGGCATTCAATATGGCTCCAGGATTGACGCGGGGATCCGCACATCTGATCGAAAGTTTTGCCAAAACCCCGCTTAAAAAACGATTTGTACCCAAAATGCTTGAGGGGATATGGGCAGGCACCATGTGTCTCACAGAACCCCAGGCTGGATCAAATCTGGCTGATATTACGGCAACAGCGGTACGTGATGGTGATCATTTCAGGATCAAGGGCGAAAAAATATTTATCTCCTGGGGAGATCACGATATGACCGAAAATATCATTCATCTGGTCCTTGCAAGAATTGCAGGCGCACCTTCAGGTGTTAAGGGAATATCACTGTTTATCGTTCCCAAAAACAACGTGGATCAGAACGGAATGATTGAAGGGCCCAATGATGTGTTCTGCAGCGGTATTGAAGAAAAAATGGGAATTCATGCATCGCCGACCTGTTCGCTTGTGTTCGGTGCCAGGGATGCCTGTGTCGGATATCTCTGCGGGGAGGAAAATAAAGGTCTTGCCCATATGTTTCAAATGATGAATTCAGCCAGAATAAATACGGGCGTGGCTGGACTGGGCGTGGCTTCAACCGCCTATCAGAATGCCCTTTCCTACTGTCGCGAGCGGGTCCAGGGCAGGGATGTCGCAAGACGAAAAGACGGGAATGTTCCTATCATCGATCATCCGGATGTCAGAAGAATGTTGTTGTGGATGAAGGGTATGGTTGATGGGATGCGCTCGATGGTATATTCAGGTATGTTCTGGGCGGATATGGCAAAGGCGCTTCCGGAAGGCGATGATAAAAAGCATTACCAGGACCTCACTGAGTTCATGACGCCCATTATTAAAAGCTGCTGTTCGGACATGGCCTTCAGGGTGTGTGAAACAGCCGTTCAATGCTATGGGGGATACGGCTTTATCCGGGAATATCCCCAGGAACAATATCTCAGGGATGTAAAAATTCTTTCTCTCTATGAAGGAACGAACGGTATCCAGTCCATGGATCTGATGGGAAGAAAAATGACCATTGAAGGTGGCGCACCGTTCGAGGCATTGAAAAAAGAGATTCAAAGGTTTTGTGATGAAAAGAAAGATCATGCCGGTCTTGGCGATACCATCCGGGCATTTGAGGGTGTGGCCGGGAGATTATGTGACGCAGCGGTTTTTTTCAGGGAAAAAATGAAAACAGATCCGCTTCAGTGGGCGTCCTATACATTCCCCATGTTGAATGCCTTCAGCGATACCATCCTTGTCTGGCGGCTTTTGGACATGGCTGTGATCGCTTATGAAAACGCTCAAAAACCGGAAAAAAAATATGATTTTTACAGAGGAAAAGTGATGCAGGCAACGTATCTGTCTGACATCACCCTGCCTCATATTCTTGTGACCATCGAAACATGTCTCCGGCATAATCGTGAAATCGTCGACATGCCTGATGCCGCATTTTAAACGATTGCTCAATGAAAGGGAGAAAAAATATGAAAGATGTTGTCATTATCAGTGCGGTCAGGACACCTGTCGGAAAGTATATGGGTGCTCTGAAAACCCTCGAAGCATATGATCTGGGTGCAATCGTTCTTGACCAGGCCCTGAAGAGAATAGGGCTTTCTCCGGAAAATGTTGATGAAGTTGTCATGGCCCAGTCCTATCAAAACGGCGAATCCGTCAACGTGGCACGCATGTCGCTTTTAAAGGCAGGATGGCCGGAATCGGTCACCGGTATCACTATCGACCGAAGATGCTGCAGCGGCCTTGATGTGATCCGGTTTGCATCGTCACTCATCAAATCAGGCGATGCTGAAATTGTTGTGGCAGGCGGGGTCGAAAGCATGAGCAATGGAGAATTCTATCTTCCCGGAAATATCAAATGGGGAATCGGCGGGTCGCACGGTATGCCAAGGGGACACGGTGATTTGAAAATCTGGGGCTTGCCGTTTTATGACCGATTGCAGCGGGCAAGAGTGATGTCTCAACCTGAAGAGCGATACGGGATATTGCCATCCATGATGTCCTGGGCCGAGACAGCAGCACGTGAAGAAAATGTAACCCGGTCAGCGTGTGATGCCTGGGCCGTTCAAAGTCACCGGAAAGCCTGTGCCGCCATAAAAGCCGGTAAATTCAAGGATGAAATCATTCCTGTTCATATACCACAGGCAAAAGGCGATCCGGTCATTTTAGATCAGGATGAGAACCCCAGGGAAGATACATCGATTGAAAAACTTGCCAAACTAAAACCCGTTCTGGGCGGGGTCTGTACAGCGGGAAATTCATCCACGGAAAATGACGGTGCCGCAGCCGTGGTCATCACCACTCCTGAAAAAGCAAGAGAACTTGGCGTTGATCCTTATGCCTATGTCCGGTCCTGTGCCATTGCCGGTGATGACCCCAGACGCACGCACAGAACCGTCCCGGCAGCGGTAAACAAGGCGCTGTCCATGGCCAATGTTTTCATGGATCAGATGGCGCTGATTGAAATTCAGGAAGCCTTTGCCGCCCAGGTACTGGCAGATTTAAAAGAAATGGGTTTGACCGAAGCCGACTACCACAAAATAAACGTGAATGGTTCCGGCATCTCCCTGGGACATCCTATCTCCTGCACGGGCGTTCGTGTGCTTGTGACGCTTCTTCATGAAATGAAACGGCGAAATGCCAGGTTTGGACTGGAGTGTATCTGCGGTGGGGGAGGCCAAGGCATAGCTGCCGTGTTTGAAAGATTTTAATATAAATGGAAACCGATATGAATAAGGAGAACCATACGATGAATTTCGGCCTGTCAAAAGAACTTGAAATGCTTCGAAAAGAAGTGAGAAAATTTGCAGAACAAAAAATTGCGCCGTTTGCTGATGAATGGGATGAAACGCATTATCTGCCCATCAAGGAGGTCATCAGGCCCATGGGAAAACTGGGATATTTCGGTGCTGTCATTCCTGAAGAATATGGTGGAGAAGATATGGGGTTTCTGGCCGCCGTCATTATTACCGAAGAAATTGCCCGTGTGTCCAGTTCATTACGCGTTCAATACAATCTCCTGGGACTTGGTTGCGCCTACCCGATTTACCTCTACGGTTCAGAGAAAATCAGACAAAAATATGTACCCGGTCTTGTCAGGGCTGATTTGCTGGGCGGGTTTGCCATTACTGAACCGAATGCCGGATCAGATGTGATGTCCATTGAAACCGTTGCGGAAGATAAAGGAGATCACTTTCTCCTGAACGGTTCCAAAACCTGGATCTCCAATGCCCATGTGGCAGACGTGATCGTCTGCTATGCCTATACAGACAAGTCCAAACGGGGGAAAGGTCTTTCTGCATTTATCGTGGAGCCAAAAACCATGAACGGTATCAAGACCACAGAATTAAAAAAATTGGGGTCTCATTCTTCACCGACCGGAGAAATTTTTTTCAATAACACAAAAGTTCCCAAAGAAAATATTCTTGGCGAACCGGGAGATGGGGCAAAAATCGTATTTTCATCCTTGAACCAGACGCGGATTTCTGCTGCGGCAGGTGCGGTTGGATGCGCGCAGGCCTGCCTGGAGATAGCCATTAAATATTGCAATGACAGGGAACAATTCGGTCAACCCATCGGCAAATATCAGATGAACCAGGATTTGATCGCCCAGATGTCAACGGAAGTGGAAGCTGCGAGGCTTCTGGTCTACAAAGCTGCCTGGCAGAAAGATAACGGGCTTAAAAATAACGGTCTTGAAGTGGCCCAGGCCAAGTATTTTGCCGGAGAAACCGTCATGAAGTGCGCGAACTATGCCATGAGAATCATGGGCGCCTATGGCTACTCCAGCGAATATCCCCTGGCGCGGTACTACAGGGATGTGCCGACCTATGTCATCGTGGAAGGGTCTGCAAATGTCTGCAAGCAGATCATCGCCATGGATCAGTTGGGATACAGAAAGGCGAACCGGTAAGAACGGATTTCACCTGAAAAAAACGGTTTTCTATTTAAAAAGCAACATATCTTTTGGGTCAATTGACCCAGGACCTGGATGATGACTGCAAACTGATAAAGGAGGAGAGCATTATGAAAAAAATCTGGCTGACCGCACTTGATTCCTCAAAAGAAAATGCGCAAAAGTTTATGACGCAAATGAAACCCTATGGCCTGCAAATTGATGGTCATCTCTGGACGGATGATCTTTGGAAAACGGCCTGGTTCAGTTCAAGAGAGGATGTGATTGACCCCAATAATGCTGTATGGGCGATAATGACTTCCGATAAAGAACTTCAATCGCCAACAAATCGATATGGCATCTCACTTCTGGGGATGACATTGCAAGCCCGGAAAGGTTCTGGGTTTCCGGTTGTCATTATACAGACAGGGGGTGTGCCCCTGTCTTCCGATAACCTGCCGACTGTTTTAAAAGGGGCGGATGTTTTGTTGATGTCTAACCCGGGTCTGGGCGCCAAACTGACAGCAAAGGTCCATGCACCTGTTAAACCGGTATTATCCGAGTATCGACTGGATATCTGCGGTAACGAGCATATCGGACAATGGTTTGAAACCGGTCCACAGGGTTCTTTCTGGAAAGGGGCGATATTCGGTGTGTGCGGGGCAGAAATCATTTTTCATGCAGTCGGAAAAAAGGGCGAACTGCCAAAAACATCTCAACTGAATTATCCGGTCAAGGGCATGAAAATACAATTGGGTGAAAAGGAATATGTGTCCTGGGCGGTTCAAAACGAGATTGCTGCCGACTTGTCCTACTATGTAAAGGTGGACGGATTTCCGGAGGCCATTCTATTTGGTGCCTACCCGGACGAGGCGGAAGCGGATCTTTATGTCATAAATTTGAAATAGCACAAACGCGCTTACAACCGTTGAATCAGATAAATAAACGCAGGCAAGACGCTCTGTTTGCGGATTTCATGAAACATGGGCAAAATTTTTTCTCGATGAAGATTTTCGATTAAAGGAGACAAATACACACATCCTTTTTCGCCTGCTTCCCGGGGCAGGTTGCTTAACAGGGAAATGAGGGAATCGTGATGTTCGTCAGAAAAGGATGTCCCTAAAAGAAAATTTGCGGTGACTTCCACATGCTCCCACGTAGCGTTCACCTGAATCATTTTGTGAAGCGTGTGCTGAACCTCCTCGGGCGTGACAGGTTTGCTTTGCCCAGCTGCGTCAACGTGGGGCCGTGGAACGCTTCAAGACCCAGGTTGATATACGTTTTGTAGGGCAGCCTGTTCAGCATGTCAAACAGGGAATCCTCAGCTTTGAAAAAAGATAAAACGCTTCCGAAAAGGAATAGAGTGCATGGACCCCCGGCGTTTTTATTAAAACCGAATATTGCATAGGCACGTATCGCGGCAAATGATATCGCATCCTTACCTGCAGCCAGCCCGTCATGATTGCCGATAAAAATGGCATTCAAATTCTGAAGGTTGGTGCCATAGAATTTCTTCAGTTCGGAAAGTTGAACGGAAATATTCTCAAGGCTTCGGGCCTGAAACTTCCTACCGGATTTGACACTGCAAAACGCACACCGGTACAGACAACCGTCTGCGATTGTGACGGGAATCACTTCGTAGTCTGCATGCTTCGAGTCCGGGGGAAGAACGGACATCCGGCCCCCAATGATTTCATGAAGTCTCTTCTGATTCCTTCCATATGAATCGATGCAGATATTGAAAACGTTTTTCATTTGCTTGTTGAAATCATCAACCCCTTATTCTCTTTTTTTTCTGAAATGCCTTTGGAAATGACCATTTTTTTTCCGGCAGCTTCGCCGTCTTTTAAAACATCCGGATCGACATTGGAGAGGGTCCTCCGAAAACTTCTGACGCGTGGATAGCGATAGATCATGTAATTCCGGAGGCGGGGATCTTCTATTTTAACAAGATCGGTTGAGGAGGCTTTGGGTGCCTCTTTGCGTTGACCCAGATCAAGTTTTTTTCTGAATCCCTCGATCAGGCCCACGGCAAAGTCTGTTTTCCGATAACGGCCCAGGGAACTGGCCGAATTGTACTTTTCCCATTCGGAATGAATGTATCGTGTGATGAATTCATAAACATAGATGGCAATGGCAAGATTGGTTTCCGTGCCACTGATTTCAAGCACACGTCCCATTTTACCTTTTTCAAGAACATACGCGTTTGCCCATAATCCTTCCACAAAATAATAATCGCATAACAGGCTTGCCAAATGGTAGTCTTCCCGAAAATGCCGAAGCGAAGGTTTTCCGATGAATATACTTTCAAACGACCTTTCCGGGTTGGATTTAACAAGATCAATGTTGTACTTTTCAATCAGCTCCTGTGCCTTGGCCATGGCGGTTTCCGCTTCATGTCTGTTTTGGCTTTTTGCAAGTGCAAAAAGCTTTCTGACGCGGGACATGGTTTTGTCCTGTTCATTCACTGTCCCTGATTTGATTCTTTCATCAAGTGGCACATAATGTTCGGATGCCAGGGGGTTTGCCCTCAGAAGGCCACAGGCCTTTATGAATGACGGCCCATGACCGGTTTCATTTTTGCCATTCAGAATTTCATCTGCAAATTGATGGGCCATTTCGTGCTTCAGAACGTCGACCACCGCATCCCAGGGATGATTTAAAACAAGATTGCGGCTTAACATGATCTCTCTTTTTTCTCTGGACCACTGGCCTAATTTTTTTGAGGTATCCCTGATGCTGAATCTTGGTTTTTTCAGGCTGCGTCGATGGATGGGTTCCAGTATCCATGAAGCGTGTTCCCATTCGCTTGAAATCCCTTGAAGAATTCGGTTCTCAAGGGCTTCGCTTAATTTATGGTAGGATGTATTGTCTGATGCCATTTTATTCATAAATTTTTTCTTCTTCCTGATTCGCTTCCATGGCATCGCATTCCAGATCGCGGGTCAGGTTTTTTCCTTTCATCAGGAAATATTCCTTGTACCATTCATTGGCGATAATCAAAGACATGATTTCATTGGTGCCGGTCCAAATGGATGACAGCCGGATGTCTCTTGCAATTCTTTCAACCGGGAACACGTTGGTGTATCCAATGCCGCCCATGACCTGCATGGAATTGTGAACAACTTTTTGACAGGATTCGGTGACAAATTTTTTGGTTTCAGATATCATTCGTCTGATTCTTCTCTCGTCTGCCTTTCTATCTACCGCTTCTGCGGTGACATGAACCATGGCGCGTGAAGCATCAAGCAGCATGGCAGCTTCTGCCACCTGAAAATTGACTCCCTGGAACTGGGCAATGGGCTGGCCAAAGGCTTTTCGTCTGGTGCTGTAGCCGGTTGCAATTTCAAGCGCCGGGCGTGCCGCGCCAATGGTCATGGCGGCTGTTCCCAGGCGCTCGGGAATCATCATGGTTTTAAACACCGCATATCCGCAATTCAATTTACCCAGAATATTTTCCCTGGGTACTTTTGCATCTTTAAAAACAAGCCGGCTGGCCCCGCCACCTCTGCATCCCATGAGACCATATAAATATTTGCTTTCAACACCCGGCCCCCGGTCCACGATAAAGGCAGTAATGCCTTTGTGCGGGTCCACGTTTGGGTCTGTCACCGCATACACCAGAAAATAATCTGCGCCTTCACCGCCTACGATGAATCGTTTCTGGCCATTTAAAAGAAAATGATCCCCCTTGTCTTCTGCCATAGTGCTGGTTCCAAAAAAATCCGATCCGCCTCTGGGTTCAGTCAGGCACTCTGCGGCGAATATGTCGCCATTTAAAAGCGGTTTTACGTATTTTTCTTTTTGTTCGTCAGTACCGTGGATGATGATGGCGTCGCAGACCAGTTCGGCACCCACACCAAATGTGCAGGCAAAAATATACCCAAGTGTGCCTACCTCCTCGATACCAACGCCTGCGGTTACCCAGTCCATGTCTCTGCCACCCCATTTTTCAGGATACCGGCATCCCAGAAGGTTTCTTCTGGCTGCTTCTTTTAAAAAATCCCTGGGGAAAATAATCTTTTCCGCATCCATATCCAGAATCATCTGGCGGGGTACGGATTTGACAAAATCTCTGACTTCATCTCGAAATTTAAGCGTTTTTTCTGAAAGCATATAATCAAACATGATTTTCCTCCGGGTTGTTGTGATTAGTTAATATCTGGTTCCTTTTGTCCGTTCGACATCTGATCGAGTTCGAAAAGACGGTCTGCGAGCTTTTTATATAGTGCTAAAAGGTCTTCTTCAAGCAAGAAGAGTTCTTCTTTCATCTGTTTGACTTCTTCGAGTTTCTTTTGACCATAGGCAATGCTTTTCTGAATCTGATCCCGTTCATTCATGTTTACAGATGCCATGCCGATCATTTCAGCAATCTGGGTAAGAGAAAATCCCAGTCGTTTTCCCCTTAAGATCAATTTAAGCCTTGCTCTGTCTCTTGAAGAGTAAATGCGCTGGCTGGATTCTGTCCTTTCCGGACGGATGAGTTCTTTTTCTTCGTAAAACCGTATCGTCCTTAGGCTGATATCAAACTCACCAGACAGGTCGGTTATGGTGTAAGTTTTATTTTCAATGGGCATGTTATATCCTACTTCTCGTTTACCTTTACGTTAACGTTAACTATCGTGGGATATAAACGATTGTCAACCAAAAAAGAGTTGATCATTTAATGGTATTATGGTTAGACCAATATCCAGAAATGGTTAAATGGAATTTGTAAAGACAGAATCATCTCTCTCACAATTGATATGGACCAGAACAGGAGGCGTAATGAAACGATTTCCAAAGAAAAGAATATTTATTACCGGCGCGGGTTCCGGTTTTGGCAGACAACTATCCATCGAGTTTGCGAAGATGGGCTGGAAAATTGGCGCGGCGGATATCAATATAAAAGGGGTTGACGAAACCATAGAACTTGTGAATAAAAATGGCGGGTCTGCCATTGCCATTCCCTGTGATGTTACCAAGCCCGAAGATTTTGAAAATGCAGCGAAAATACTTGAACAGGAATGGCAGGGCGTTGATATTGTCGTGAATAATGCGGGGGTGGCTGCAGCCGGCTTTATGGAAAAAATTCCTCTGGAAACATGGGAATGGATTATCAATATCAATTTTAAAGGCGTGATATATGGTTGCAGAACATTCATCCCCATTTTGGAAAAACAGGGGGGAGGGTATATTGTGAATGTGGCCTCAAACGCCGGCATCACGAGCCTTCCGGAGATGAGCTGTTATAACGCAACCAAAGCAGCCGTCATATCGCTTTCTGAAACATTGGTAGGCGAGCTTTATCCTAAAAATATCGGCGTTACGGTAGTTGCGCCCACATTTTTCAAAACAAACCTGCATACCAGCCTGAAAACAACCGATGCCAGGCAGGAAAAAATGGCCAATTCCTTTTTTGCCAAGTCTAAAACCACATCCGAGGACATTGCCAAACATACCATCAAGTCCATCAGGAAGAATAAACTCTACGTTATCACACAGATGGACGGCAAGTTTTCATGGTTTTCAAAACGGATGACCCCGGAGTTTTATTACAAGTGTATTAAATGGGGATATAAATATAAAATCATGGATAAATATCTGGGCATGTAATGGATTAAAAATAAGGGGGAGGCCATGAGCGAAATCTTTACAGAAATTGAAATCAATGCATCCCCCAAAACCGTTTGGGACATTCTTGTTGATCTTGAGAAATACAAGGAATGGAACCCGTTTATCAGGGAATCCAGAGGCCAGGCGGTTTTAGGGGCTATTCTCACATGCAGGCCGGAAGTCATCAAGGGCCGGATTCAGACGTTTTATCCTGTGGTGACAACCGTTGTTCCTGAAAAAACATTTGCCTGGACAGGCCACGTGGTTGCCCCCTGGTTTGCAGAAGGGGAGCATATTTTTGAAATCGAGCCTGTTTCAAAAGACAGGATCCGACATGTTCATCGGCAGATTTTCACAGGACTGATATCTCCGCTGATGGGCTTCGGTTTGTTAAGCCTCAGAACGCGTGAAGGGTTTATCCGGATGAATGAAGCGCTTAAAGTGCTGGCCGAAAAAACAGAAAGCCAATCCAGACCGCACTAAGAATTCCAGGAAAAAAGTGACGCGCCGATGATTAAAAAGACCAATGCCATCACGGCCATGACTTCAAGTTCTGTATGAACATCCAGAAGACTTGCCCCATCGTTCATGATCTTTCTTGCCGCAGATAGCATATGGGTTAAAGGGAGCGCTTTTGATATCGTCTGCACCCATTGGGGGGCGCCTTCGATCGAGAACCAGACTTCGGAGAGAAACATCATCGGCCAGGTAATAAAGTTAAGAATGCCGGATGTGAACTCTTCACTTGTGCCTCTGGATGCCAGGATGAGTCCTAATGCCGTCAGGCTCAGGCTGCCGATGAAAAATACGATAAAAATATCCACAAGTGAACCCACCACCTCAAAAGAGAAAAACAGATCACACCCCAGCCAAACCACCGCCAATGTAAACATGAGAAGAAATATACGGGACAGCATTTGAGAGGTCAGATATTCAACCGCTGTTAACGGGGTTGCCTTGAGGCGCTTTAATACGCCGTTTTTCCGGTATCGAACCACCACATACCCCACCCCCCAGAGTGCGGAAAACATCATGTTCATACCCAACAGGCCTGGAAAAAACCAGTCGATATATCGTATCTCTCTGCCGTGCACTTCACCTTTGAGACCGTTTACGGGATGGTCTTTCAGTGCAATGCTTCCGTTAAAAAGCTGCTCCAGGAAATACCCTTTTGGTGATGTTTCATTAACCCAGTAGGCATTGTCAGAAGAATTGTTTTTTAAGAGAAAATCAATTTTATGGTGTTTTAAGCGGTTTATACCGTCTTCTTCAGTTTGAAAACCAATGAACTCGATAAATTTGTTATTTTTAAATGAATCCGGAAGCTGAAGCGTTGTTTTGTCTGTTTTTTTTTGAGCTAACGGAAAGACACCGACTTTATAGTCTGAATATTCCTTGCCTCCGAAAATAATGGCAAATCCGGCAATAATGAGAAACGGAAACAGAAAATTCCAGCCAAAAGCGGCCCGATCGCGAAAAAATTCATAATTTCTTGCTTTAAACATTATCCATATACGTTTGAAATTCATAATTATTCTCTTAATTGACGACCGGTGAGGGTGAGGAACACATTCTCGAGATTGGGCGATCGTACACTCATATCCTTTAAATTGATGTGAGATGCAATCAGCGTTTCCAGGCATCCATTGATATCGTCCGTTTTTATTTTAATCTGATCCTGGGATTCGCTTATGGCAAGCGGCAGGTTTTTAATCTGATGGCCTTCAATACTCTTTTTGGGGAGTATCACCGTAACTTCCCTGCTATAGTTTTTGATAAGCGCATCCGGGGAACCCTGGGCGATGATTTTGCCATGATCCATAATCGCGATGTCATCACACAGGATCTGGGCTTCTTCCATATAGTGAGTCGTAAGGATAATGGTTTTTCCAATTTTTTTTATGCCCCGGATGACATCCCATAAATTTCTTCTGGACTGGGGATCAAGGCCTGTTGAGGGTTCATCCAGGAAAATCAGTTCCGGTTTATTGATCAGCGCCAGTGCCAGCATGAAGCGCTGTTTCTGACCGCCCGAGATCCGGTCGTTCATCTGGTCTATAAAACCGTTTAGCGAGCACATATGAATCAGTTCGTCCAGGTCATATGTGTTATGATAAAGGCTTTTAAACGTATTAAGCGTTTCTCTGACCGTGAGAAAAGAAAAAAGAGCCGTATTCTGAAACTGAATGCCCACTTCTTCGCGAAAAGAGAGTGTCCGGGGTTCCCCCTTGTATAATATTTTTCCGGAAGTGGGCGGGATGACATCTTCAATAACCTCTATGGTCGTTGTTTTTCCGGCACCATTCGGGCCAAGAATACCAAAACAGGCGCCTTTCTCTACTGAGAAATTGATCCCGTTCACTGCATTGACATTTTTGTACTGCTTTTCAAGTTCGATAATCTGAAGTAACGCTGTCATGGTATGGTCATGCCTTATATGAAAAATCCCCCTTAAATACCGCAAGAACTTGCCTTAAAGGTGATCCTGTGTCAAGTGATTTCCTGAGGCGGTAAAAAAGATAAAATAGCATTGCCATATCTAAAATCCGTGAATTTTCACTTTGAATCTTGAATATTTATCCTGAATTATTGTATAGTCATCAATGTATGTGTGGCGGCAACTCAAAATGACGGTGGATAATAACATTTATGGAAACGCCAAGGCCTGGCAGTGATAGACAACTTAAAATCATTGAAACCTATTTGATGAACATGCCGAGCCTTTCAACCACAGCCAAAAAGGTCATTGCCGTTTGCAATAGTCCGTCTTCATCTGCAAATGATATTAACCGCATCATTTCCCTTGATCCGGTATTGACCGGAAACGTCTTAAAGCTCATCAATTCGGCCTATTATTCCATGCGGGATCACGTGACATCTCTTACCAAGGCAATTGTCATGCTGGGGCTCAATACGATTAAAAATCTGGCCCTGAGCACGGCTGTATTAGGAACATTAAACAAAAATAAAAAATCACCCACGATGGATGATTTCTGGTCACACTCCATTATCACAGGCATAACAGCCAAGCATATCGCCGCCATCACCGGCGTTCCTTTGATTGAGAGAGAAGTGTATTTTGTATCCGGCCTTCTTCATGATCTTGGGAAAATACCATTAATCCAATGTTTTCCTAAAGGATATGCCACCGTGATTGAATCATCTCTTAGAAAACAAATTTCCATGAACCGGTCTGAAAAAATCATTTTTGGGATCAATCATTCGATGACCGGAAAAATGATTGCAAAGAAATGGAGTTTAAGAGGACCGGTTTATGAGGTGATCTGCTATCATCATGATCCGGACGCATCTGACCCGGCTCATCTGAAAATTGTGAGAATTATTGCGCTTGCCAATCTGTTTTCAAGCATGATTTACAAGGATTATCTTGGTGCAGCCATACCCAGAAATGTTTTTTTAAACGACTTGTTAACCAAAGTGGCCATTGAATGGCGAACGCTTGCCGAGGAAAAGGATGCTATTCTCGAAGAAATTGACAAGGCAAAAGTTTTTTTACAGATAACATAAAAAAGAGCAGACAGCATGAAAATCAAATTCTGGGGCGTCAGAGGCTCAATACCTTGTCCGGGGCCAGATACCGTTCGATACGGTGGAAATACCCCATGCATTGAAATGCGTTTTTCGGATAATAATCACATCATCATTATCGATTCAGGGTCAGGGATTCGGGAATTGGGGAACCATATCATGGAAAGCGAACTGAACAAAGGACCTATCCGGGCAGATATCCTCATCACGCATACGCACTGGGACCATATTCTGGGGTTTCCTTTTTTTACGCCCATATATTTAAAAGACACAACACTGAGGGTTTACGGACCGGTTACCCATGAAAGAGAAACGTTATCGGAAATCGTGGGAGGTCAGCTTGCCTATAGATACTTTCCTGTCCGGCATGTAGAACTTCAGTCACAAATTGATTACACAAGTTTAAAAGAAGGCCCGGTGCCTTTAGGATATGACCGCTTGAACGTTACGGCCAAATACCTGAACCACCCTGTTCTCTGTTTTGGCTACCGGGTTGAATATAACGGAAAGGTGTTTTGTACCACCTATGACACAGAACCGTTTCAAAATGTTTTTACCACTGATCCGGAAGATCCGTCATATGACGAGACCATGGCCGTTGAAGGTGAAAAAGCTGCAAACGAGGCCAATAAAAGTATGGAAGCATTTGTTGAAGGTGCAGACCTCCTGGTAACCGATGCCCAGTATACGGGTGATGATTATGGCTCATCCAAAAAGGGATGGGGGCATTCCTCAATGGAAGATGCCATTTCCTTTGCCAGACGGGCTCATGTCAAACGACTGGCTTTATTTCATTTTGATCCTGGCTATACGGATGACATGCTGGATCGATGTGCGGAAAAACTGTTTAATAAAGAGATCTCTGGAGATATGGCGGTCTTTTTTGCAAGGGAAGGGATGGAAATCGCTTTGTAAAAATATCGGTATGTCAGACCATTTTTTCGATAGATTTAAAAATCAAATAGAATGCAAAATTGGTTCCGACAATCATAATAGATACAATGAAAAGAAGAATAGCCCTGACAACCGCAGATTTTCCGGTAACAACTACCGTATCCCGAATCACTTTCATGCCAGGAGGGGGAAACTGACCGGATGACAGGATTCGAATCGTGATGGAATTGATGATCCCAAAAAAAATGAGGGTCACAAGGCCGTTTGTCAAAGACGCATACCAGATAAACTGCTTCATCAAATCCACTGCAAGAAAAGTGTCGGTTTCAGAAATGGCCATGATTTTCTGAAAATAATTGGAACTGAAGTAGAAGAAAATAAGTCCTGCCAATAAAAGAAGTGCCAAAAAGAAAAGCATATTTTTCCTGAAAAGCGGGTCTGCTTTGATGATGTCTCGTTTCATTATTTTACCTGGTTTGATTCAACTGTTATGGAAAACCCAATTTATGGGTCCAATCGTTTATGATTGTTATTATCAATTTGATTTACATGTCAATTATGATTTATAAGCAAGTTGACAGTTAACCTGAAATATCATGAATTAGGTATCTTGAAAGGAAAATAAATGCAAGGCGCTCAATGTATTGTGTGGGATATTGATCCGGTCATGTTCAAACTGTGGTTTTTTGCACCAAGATGGTATGGCCTGTTTTTTGGCCTTGGGCTGATCACCGGTTATTACCTGTTTGTCTGGCAGTCAAAACGAACAAAGCTTAATGAAGATATCCCCATCAAACTCTTTTTTTATATTTATTTTGGAACAATCATTGGCGCGTTTTTAGGGCACAGGCTTTTTTATGATTTCGATAAATTTATAAGGGATCCCATATCAGGCCTGTCCCTGAAGGGTGGCATCAGCGGACTGTCGAGCCATGGCGCCGCCGTAGGTATTATCATTGGCGTATTCTTATTTAGTAGAAAATATAAAATCAGGTTTCTCGAAATCTTTGACCGCATTTCTTTTGGTATCGCTGTTGTTGCAGCCTCCGTTCGTGCGGGGAATCTGATGAATTCTGAAATCGTAGGCAGACAAACAGATGTTTCCTGGGCATTTTGTTTCCCCAGATATGATACAGGCCTGCTTGTTCCCAGGCATCCTTCACAGATCTATGAGGTTACCATCGGCCTGCTGGTGCTTTTCTCACTAATCGTTGCCGACAGATTATGGAAAGGGGAGAACCGGCCTTTGGGATTTCTTTCCGGGCTTTTTGCCATTCAGTATTTTTCCCTGCGGTTTGTGGTTGAATTTTTCAAGGAGTATCAGGCCTTGCCATCCGGATATCCTCTGACAATGGGGCAGTTTTTAAGTATTCCGTTTGTGGTGCTTGGACTTGTAGTGATGATATGGTCTTTAATAACAAAACATCCGGCAAGTTTGGTGCCGGAGCCTGCAATGAAAGGCGCCAGTAATCCGTCCAGGAAAAAGGCATCACAACGGAAGACTTCATAAATTCTCAGTAGAAAGGGATTTTTTATCTTTTGGGTGTATGCCTGCGCCTGATCAAAAACAAACTTCCGGCAACCATTATAAATACTGCTGTGACAAAAAATCCGTCATCTGCCCACCAGAGGCCATTTATCGGATTTTCAAAAGAGAAGGGGAAGTACCACAAATAGGAGATATGGTAGGCTTTCTGGCCGGCGTCCAGAACAAGATGAAGGATAATGCCCGCCAAAAGATTCAGAAAAACACGCCTTCGAATCGTTTTTTCAAACAGCCATGAAACAAGCCACGCCTGAACCAGAAGTGGCAGAGGACTGTGAAGAATTAAAAACGGATAGGAATATTCGGGAGCCGTCTTTATCAGATTGGTAATCATCAGAAGCGGCCCGCGAACCATATCCGGAAATATGCATCCCAGCATAAATATGGAGGGAATCAGGAATGCCTGCCACCGTGGCCTTAGCAGGATATATCCGCCCAACGCATGTGAAAACAGATCAGGCATGGGGTGGTCTTTTTTTTTCAAAAATGAATCGTCTGAAATTGAACCGGAAATCCCTGAAAAACAAAAAAAGGACAACAAACAATGGGATGCCGGATAAAAAGGCTTTTACATACCAGGCTTCGCGGGATTCCCAAATATGGTATTCCGTCAATTCGTAGCAGCCCTTTATGTTTAAAACCTTGAACCCCACCACATCATTTTTTTGAAAAGGCGGCCGGATATTGAGTTGAATGGTTTTACGAGATTTGTCTTTCCATTCAATGATGAAATAATCCGGCCCGGTTTCAAGGATTTTTTTGCTGTTGAATGACATATAGGGGTCTGTATTCTCATAGGGCTTCATACGGATCACCTGGGATTTGATGGATGCATAGCCCATCATTAAAGCAAGTATTGCAATTGAGGCAGATATATGTGAGAGTCGGGCCATTTGATGAGATACTTTTATAAAAGACAGACGTTAATAATATGATATTGCAACGAGTCTATACTATCCTGGCCGTGCGTTTGTCACGGGAATTATAAAATTATTTTTAAAGCGAACCTTAACAAGCGCTGACATATGCCTTACATAAGCGATGGATACGAAAAAAGAACGAATACACTATATTGACGCGTTAAGAGGGCTCGCCATATTGCTGTCCCTGGACCAGCACCTTGGGGTCTGGTTTTTTCTGCCGGAGTCTGGAAAAACACTCATCGACCATCCATTGCTTTTTTGCTTCAATACGATTGGCGGATTTGCAGGTCCATTGTTTCTGACACTTGCAGGGATAAGTGCATTCTTGTTTCTTGAGAGATATCAGGAGAGCAGTTTGACAATGATATTCCGGGGCATTGTGATTATATTCTATGGTTATTTACTCAATGTCCTCGTGCCTTGCTGGTTCTCATACGGGTCATGGTTTACGCTTCATATGATAGGCTTTGGAATTCTTATCGCGCCATTTTTCAGAAAATCATCCAATTCTTTTATTTTAATAACATGTTTAATAATTATCCTGTTAACTGTTGTATTCCAGAATATGCTCGATACACCCAATACCTTGTGGAGCACAAGGATGGGCAGAACCGATTTGCCGGGCGGGATCTGGCGGTTGATTTTTATTGAAGGACAGTTTCCGGTACTTCCCTGGCTCAGTTTTTTTTAGGGGGGATGGTTGTTGGCAAACTTCTTTCTATCGGTGATACAAAAAGACTGCGTATTCTTGCGATATCGAGCTACGTTATTTCAGGTTTGCTTTTTGTTAGCACCTTTCTGAAGGCAGATTTTGCCATTCATGGCCACTTGGTCCGTTTTTTCAGAATCTATCTCGGGTTTTATCCGGCAACACCTTTTTTTTTCTTTTTGCTGTTTCCAACAGTCATCGCGTCTCTTCTTCTTTTTAAACTTATCAATAACAGGTGGCCCTTTAAATCTGCGAATCCTCTTATTTGTCTTGGCCGGTCATCACTTACCATCTTTATTTTACATATCGTTGTTTTTAAAGAACTGGCTATCCGATTTGACTATTTTAAATTGTTCTCTTCAACAGCCACTCCTTTTGCCGTATTATTCGTTATGGCCTTATTTACGGGCCTTTCAGTTGTCTGGAGTAAATATGATTTCAGGTTTGGCGCAGAATGGTTCCTGCGACGAATTCCTTTGAATGATTAAGTATTGATTAATTTGTCATTTTATGTATTTTTCATTTCAAAACATCCAATCTTAAATAGTGATACGAATTGACTCGTTTTAATTATATTTATCGATGAATTGATGCGTAAGGGAAATGATGAATAAAAAAATTTCAGAGCCGGATATTCAAATTAAAAAACACTGGACAGTGATATGGAGACTGTTCTTCATCATTCTTTTGATGGCACCCATTATTTTTCATAAACAATTCATTCAGGCCTTGATCGCCTATTTCACAGGCAGCAACATCATGTTTACGATCAGGCATCAATGGCACATCGTAATTATCAATATTATTTTTTTTATCTCCATACTCATTCCTCTGTCCTACAGAAGAAAGGTTAAATGGTCAGAATATGGGATCGTCGCTGCTTTTTTTATTTCTCTTTTTGTTGAAATGTATGGTGTACCGTTGACATTGATGTTTGCCTCCAATTTTTTTCAGGCGCATGCCCCCTTACCACAAGCTGTTGTTCACTTTTCTTTTATGGGAACCGGTATGAGTATGCACATTCCTATGGTATATGGGTTTATATTAATCACAATCGGTACACTCATCATTACTGTCGCTTGGGTTACACTTTACAGGCATCTAAAAAAATCAGACGACCTTGTGACTCAAGGTATATATTCTTTTTCCAGGCATCCCCAATATCTCGGTTTTAACCTGATCATCATTGGCTGGTTTTTTGGCTGGCACACGATCCTGACTGCTATTTTAACCCCAATTCTCATTTTTATCTATGTGAGGGTCTGTTTTATTGAGGAGAGAGAAGTGGCCTCGATTTACAGGGGGAAGTATGATGCATATCGAAAGAAGGTCCCTTTCTTTTTCTAGCAAATCGGATTCATCTTGAAAATTGCAAAACCGAAAAACGGACTTCTGGGATTGAAATCAAGCATATTGACAGGCCTCTGCCGTTTTGACATAGTGAACGATCGTTTATAATCATCCTAAACCCAATTAACTTAAGACTGGCAGGTAAAAGAAAATGGCACGAATACCTTATCCTGAATCAAACGAAGTCCCCGAAAATGTAAAAAAATATATTGACCAGACTCCCAGGCTGAACATTTTGAGGATGATGAGCCGTTCCGGTAATCTCTCTGACTGTTTTGGCACATTTGCCTTTCATATCCTCGCAGATACCAAGCTTGATCCGATCTTCAGAGAAATCGCCATTCTAAGAGTTGGGTATGTTTCGAAATCAGCTTATGAAGTGTTTTACCATGAGGAAATGATCCGAAAACTGGGCATGAGCGAAGAAAAAATCAAAGCGATACAGGATGACATCAAAAGTCCTTTGTTCACGGACATGGAAAGGCTGGTTCTTGAAATTACAGATGAGATTATTCATCATGTTAAAATGAGTGATGCCCGATTTGAAAAAATACACAGCCTTCTTTCGTATCAGGAGGTCATGGAGCTGGTCATGGCAATTTCATTTTATATGCTGGCATGCCGGTTTCTGGAAAACTATGAAATCGATCTTGATGAGGAATCTTAAGCAAATAGTCAGTTACAAAAACGTTCATCCTCGGAGATGACCTGTCAGAATGAAACCAGAAAGAAATCATTATATGCTGCCGGACAGCAAGTTCAGAATATACTGGAACTACCTGATGTTGTTCTGTATTTTATATTTTGCCATTAAAAGTCCTGTTTTATTCGCTTTCCGGCAGGTAACCGGTAACGGGCTTCTTTTTGTAGATGCGTACGTCACACTCATATTTCTTGCTGACATTTTAATGATGTTCCGAACGGCTTTTTATAAAGAGGGAGAACTGATTGTCCAGCCGGAAAGTATTCGTCTGCGATATCTCAAGTCATGGTTTCTGATTGATTTTCTGGCAACACTCCCCCTTGATATGGCTGCACTGGCATCGGGTTATCCGGATTTTGCTATTTCTTTAAGCCTTCTCAGATTGCTCAGGGTCTTGAGAGTATACAGGCTTTTCAGTAAAATCAGCGTGATTTTGAGCTACAGCAGTCATGTGAGGGCCATGCTGTTTTCTTTCTGGGTCATTGTCAGTGTCAATCTTTGTGCCTGCGGATGGATCATCATCAATCCAAATGACGGATCAACAGATGCTGTGACATTCTATAACAAGGCGGTATATTGGGTGGTCACAACCCTTACAACGGTTGGCTATGGTGATATTTACCCCACAACAAATATCGGCCGGATTTATACCATGATCGTGATGATGATTGGTGTGGGGATGTACGGGTTCATCATTGGCAATATTTCAACGATTCTGGTGAGCACCAGCGTACCCAAAGCCGCCAACCGGGAAAAACTGGCGCACCTTGCCTCCTATATGAAGCAGTATAGCATTCCCCATGAACTCCAGGAAAGTATATTCAACTACTACAATTTTGGCCTTCAGCAGAATGTTTCAGATAATTTTTCAAAAATTCTGTCCGAGCTGCCCCAGGAACTGTCGAATGAAATGAGAGAATATGTAAATATCCATCTGATCACCCAGGTGCCGCTTTTTAGAAATGCATCACAGGAATCATTAAAAGACATTGTAAAATGTTTCCGGTCAGAAATTTTTTCACCCTCTGAAACGATTGTGAAGTCGGGAGAAGAAGGAAACGAGATGTATTTTCTGGTTTACGGTCTTGTTGAAGTGATTTCACCTGAAGGGAAAGTGATAAACAAGTTACGGACCGGAAGCTTTTTCGGCGAACTTGCGTTGTTGAGGAAGATTAAAAGGATTGCCACGATAAAAGCACTCACCTATTGCCAGGTTTACAGACTGAATAACGAAGATCTTGAAAAAATCATGAAAAAACACCCCCCTCTGAAACGTCAGCTGGAGCATATCGCAAAAAAAAGATATACCCAGAAATCTGAATAAATTCTATTTGTTGTCCTAAACAACTGGGATTCAGGCTATTTATTGCGTGACAAAAGGACGAAATGAATTAACTTGAAAAAATAATTATTTGTTTAAATAAAACAGGATCAGGGAGATTTGAAAAATGGGATGGCTTGGAAAAGTGGTTGGCGGTGCAATCGGATTTGCGCTTGCAGGCCCCATTGGTGCGGTTGCCGGTGCCACATTCGGGCATGGGTTTGATATCAGCGAAGACGGGCAGGCAGCACCCGAAAACCAAATGCTTACGCAATCGGAAAAAGCGCAGATGACTTTTTTTGTTGCCGCATTTTCCATGCTTGCAAAACTTGCCAAGGCAGATGGACACATTTCTGATGCGGAAATTAAAGAAATCGACACATTCATGATAACGGATCTGGAAATGAACAGTGAGAGCAGAAAAATTGCGGTCACCATTTTCAGAAATGCCCTGAAGTCAGAAATACCGTTTATCCAGTATGCCGAACAATTCCATGGCCAATTCAAATCCCAGCAACGGATTCTGGAATTGATGATTGATATTATGCTTCGTGTGTCAACGGCTGATGGCAATCTGGGTCACCGTGAAGAACAATTGATCCTTTCGGCTGTGAATCTGTTCCACTTCAGTCCTGAAGCTTACAGGATCATGAAATCCCGTTATGTCCGCGATGTGGATAAATATTATGACATTCTGGGCATAAACAAAAATGATTCCAAAGAAGACATCAAAAAGAAATACAGGAAACTGGTATCAGACTACCACCCGGATGTCATTGCATCCAAGGGACTCCCGGATGAATTTCTCAAATTCGCCCATGACAAGTTTATAGAAATTCAGGAAGCCTACGAAATGGTGAAAAAAGAAAAAGGCATCCAGTAGTTCCAAATCGCTTAAGACGGTCGATCAAACAGGGCAGACCGTATCATATGGCCATAGCTCACGTTGCCCATGGTAAACCATCTCACGAACGTATCTTTTGAGGTTTGGAGGGTTTGGATGATTTCGTTCAGGGGCAGGCCTTTTTCCTTGAGCGCTCTTGATTTGCCCACGATAGTCTCAAGAAAGTCAAGCTTTGCGAGTATCCTTTCTTTCCCATGATGTTCCTGGGGATTATGGGCGCAAAAGAGTTGGTCGAATTCATATTTGAGAATCGTTTTTAGTGATAGAATTTCATCATGAACATTCTCGTCTTTCCGGAATATCTTGATTTTATCACCAAGATAAAGATCACCGGAAAACAGCCATCCCTGGTTTTCTTCAAGATAGGCTGTATGGTCTTTGCTGTGTCCTGGCGTAGGAATCGGTTTTAATCTGAATTTGTCCGTTTCTATCCGGGAAGGATACAAGAGGACATCTGTATTTTCAGCCCGTCCCCAGACCAGACGCTGATAGGGGAGAATGATAATCTTCCGTTTCATTTTCTCTACAGTATACGGATGCCCGAAAATATCTATATTGAACCTTCGCTGGATTGCTGCGGCGTTACCACTGTGATCTTCATGACAATGGGTAAGAATGGTCATCCGGGGATGCCTATCTTCAAGAATTGAAATAACGTCATTTCGCAAATGGGCAATACCCGTATCAATAACCAGATGATCCACAATATAAAAATGTGATGTCATAAGGGGTTTCCCAAAAGGCATATATCCCAGCTCAAATGCCTCAACATCTCCCCAGGCGTGATGTTTGATGAGTTTCATGATTTAATTCCTGTTTTTAAAGCTCAGCGCCATAGATGGAATAGTCGTTAACCACACGGGCAAGTCTGATTTGCCTAATGCTGTTTTTAAGATCATCCGGTCCATCAACAAGCACTTGGATATAATTGGTTGAAAGACCTTTTAACAGACCGGTGTTAGCATCCCTTTGGGTTTCAATCAATATCTCCCTTGTTTGACCGACCGCTTTTTCAAAAAAAGAAAGCCTTTTCTTTTTTCCAAGCGCTCTTAACGTCATGCTGCGTTTCCTTACTTCACTGTCCGGAACCCGGTTTTTAAAGGAATAGGCGGCTGTTCCTTTACGGGGTGAAAAGGGAAAGACATGAAGGTAGGAGATGGGCAGTTTCTCTATCAGCTCTACTGTATTCAAAAATTGTTTTTCTGTCTCACCGGAAAAACCGGCCAGAATATCCGTACCGATTCCTGCATCAGGCAGCATTTTTTTTATTTTGTATACCCGATCTTCAAAAAGGGACGCAGAATAAGGTCTTCCCATGGATGTCAAAATAGTATCATCCCCACTCTGCAAGGGAATGTGAAAATGGTCGCAAAGGACAGATGAATCTGAAACCAGATGGATCAGGTCATCCGAAAGCTCGCCGGGTTCAATGGAACTCAGCCGCAATCTTTCTATCGGTGATGATTTGAGAATGTTACGCAACAACTCAAAGAGGGTTGTCGCAGGATTGAGGTCAAGACCGTACACGCCCAGATGAATGCCTGTAAGAACAACTTCATGATACCCGGCCTGAGCGAGATGATTAAGATGGGAAATGACCTGGTCTGCCGGCATGCTTCGGCTTCTGCCCCTGGAATAGGGCACAACACAATAACTGCAGAAAGAATTACATCCGTCCTGGACTTTTAAAAAAGGACGTGTGCGTTTTCCCGCAGGTGTATGTGTCAATAAATCGGATGTTTTTTTCGGAAAGGATTCGCCGCCGTACCCGGACGGACTTGTTTCCGGTTTGCCATCAGTTAAAAATATCAAATCCGGAATATTCTGCTTGTCCGGGTGAGGGATGATATGATGCACACCCTTTATTTTTGCAATTTCTTTTTCTTCAATTTGGGCGGCGCACCCTGTAACAATAATTTTTGCGTTTGGGTTTTCCCGAATGAGTTTTCGAATCGCCTGCCGGGATTGCATGGATGCCTTGCCCGTGACCGCACAGGTGTTAATGATGCACAGATCTGATTTTTCTTCGGTTTCCGGGTCTGCCCACCCGTTTTTTTTCAGGGATGAAGATATGGCATCGGATTCGCACTGGTTGACCTTGCATCCCAGTGTGGTAATCTTGAAAGTCGGCATTGCTCAATTTATTCCTTACATCCTCTGGCAATAATACCCCCACCGAGGATTTCATCATCTTTTATGAATACGGCACCTTGTCCCGGTGTAACGGGAAATACAGGTTCATTAAAATAGATGATAGCGGTCTTCCGGTCAACAGGTTTAATTCGAGCAGGTATTTCCTTTTGACTGTATCTGACTTTTATTTGAATTTCGGTCTCAGCATCCGGTGACGTCTGTATCCAGTTGATACGTTCCACATGACACATGGCGGCTGAAAGATCATCTTTGAATCCAACCACAAGTGTGTTTGTGGTCACATCAATTTGGGAAACATAGTAGGCCTGCGCTGCCGGGCAATTGATTCCCCGCCTTTGGCCGACTGTAAAAAGATGAAGTCCCTGATGCTCTCCAAGAATTTCACCATGGCTATTTTTGATCGGGCCCGGTGCGCTTTTGAATTCCGGTTGTTTTTCGATAAAGTGATGGTAGGCACCATCCGGAATAAAGCAGATGTCCTGACTTTCATTTTTTATTGCCGGAATCAGATTCAGGTCAGCCGAAAGGTTGATGATATCCTTTTTAGTGTATGACCCTAAAGGTAAAACGGCATCCGTAAGCTTTTCCTGAGTCAGCAGAGACAGAAAATAGGACTGGTCTTTTTGGGGATCGATCCCTTTTTTCAGATGGCAGGTTCCATTTTTATCCGTGAGGATGCGGGCATAGTGGCCGGTCGCCAGCTTTGTGGCCCCCCATTTTTTTGCATGATCGAAAAGAATGCCAAACTTGATGAACGGGTTACAGAAAAGACACGGATTGGGCGTGCGGCCTTTGAGATAGGTTTCAACAAAATAATCGACTACTTTTTCTCTAAAGACATGCCTGAGATCAATTATTTTCAGATGGATACCGAGTTGGTCTGAAATGAGGGAAACCGGAAGAATGGCAGCGATTGCCTTATTCGGGTAAATGGTGTCCGGAATGGTGTTCATATCAATCGTATCTTTTTCATAACCGGTAATAAAATGGATACCAAATACATCATGGCCTTCACTTTTCAGAAGGTATGCGGCCATCATCGAGTCGATGCCGCCGGATACTGCTATGGCGATTTTTTGTTTCATCAATGTCCTGAATGATTGTCATTTTCAGATATGGTATATGAACTGAATCTCATCGTAATCTTCGATAATTTCCGGCTGAATATCCAGACTTTGTAACAGATAGACCATTTTTTCATTGTCACGCAATACATTGGCACATAGTTTTTTTATACCTTTTTTTTGAGCAGTCTTGAACAGATAATTCAGCATAAATGATGCAATCCCCATGTTTTGAAAATCTTCATCCACAATAAAGGCGAGTTCGTAATAATCTTCATTGGCGTTAAAGGCATACCGCCCTTCAGCAACAATACGCTCCGTATGATGATCTTCCTTGATGAGTCCCACGATGGAAAGAGACTGGTCATAATCCACATTCAGATAGGACTGCATTTTCTTGTGGGGCATGGAACGAATCGGCGTAAAAAAACGGAAATATCTTGATTCATCAGAGAACTTGTAGAAAAGGCGTCTCATTTTTTCTTCATCACTGGGTTTAATGGGGCGGAATTTTATCTCAAGACCGTTCCCGAAATTTTTTATCGTTTCAAGAAAAAAAGGATAATTCATGGCTCTTTCCTTGATGTAGATCTGGTCAGGATAGAGATAGCCCAGACGCTTTGCCTCATCGACCAGCATTTCACGATGATCCGGGTGGGCGATATCAATCATTTCTATGGTCCGTTCCCTGATCGATTTGCCAAAAACATTTGCGATCCCGTATTCTGTGACCACATATCGCGTGGACCCGTGTGTGGACCGTATCAGTTCCTGATTGTCCGTGTGCTTGATAACGATGTTGCTGTGTCCGGCCTGGTCGGTAGACCGTAAGGCGACAATGGCTTTACCGCCTCTGGAGTGAGCGGCACTCAATGAAAAATAAAGCTTGCTGTCAAACCCTGAAATGGAAATATCTTTTGCACTGATCGATACAAGGTCACCTGACATATCAATTTTATTGACATTTAATATCCCGATGAATTTTTGAATTTGTGGAATTAATGTCTGGTAAGTAACATTTAAAATCGGTGCGAACTCAAAGACAGGATTGTCAGCAACATACTCATACAATTTACGGCTGCCAAAACATGAACTGGTTGTTACCGGTTTTTGGCGTCTGAGTCCACTTCTTTCCGCAATGGCGCCGGATTCAATTAAATTGATGATCCAGTCTGAAATAATATGGGTATATATTTTTAAATCTTTTTTTGAATGAAGGTGATTGGCGATGGCATCAAACAGTTTTCCGATCTGGAGGGATAGGGTTGATCCATTTTCAATCAGATTGGCAACATGCCAGGCTATTTTATCAAGAACGTCATCATAGGGTTTAACGGTTTTTTCAATCAAGGGGAGTTCGCTCTCAATCAGATAATTCACATGATCCATATGAATCGTGGTTTCCCCGTGCGTGCGGGGAACATTGGGGTTTATTTCAGCGATTACAATGGGTGATTTTTTGAGGACAATATCCGATACATCCATCACTGTACCCAGATTCAGATTCCCTTTTCTATCTGGTGGTGATGTCTGGATAATCGCGATATCCACACCAATCACACCGGAAACAAAAAGATGCCTCAATTCAGCGATGTGGGTCGGAATAAAGTCAATTAATCCCTTACGCAGTTTTTTTCCTATGCTTTCCCCGACGGTGAACGTTTTTAACCTGTATTTGTAATGGGCCAATTCGTCAAAAGAAAACAAGTTTTCCGGTGTCGTCAGCTGGATGATTTCAAGGTCCGTTAAATTGGCATGTTCCTTTTCCTGAAGCTGGATAATGGTTTGAACCGGCGTTGCCGGACCACTTGAAATGAAAATTCTGTTACCCGGCTGTATGATGTCACAAAGCGTGTCAAAGGAAATCGTTGGAGGTTTCTTTTTTTTGAACATGGCTGTTCTCCGGTATCTTATTTTAATCGTAACTTTAATGTCACGGAATCATTGTTGATTTATGCGTTGACAGGTATGACATCATTCCGGCCAGATTACAGATAAATACGGTTTTTTGTCAATAATTAATAAAAGCGGTCAAAGAAGCGTACTGAAATGCTGTGAAATACAGTTTCAAGACCATTTCCCTGAGGGGAAGGTGTTGAAAAATAATTACCTTTTCAGGTATTTATCTGTCTTGATTATTTTGTCATTTTTGCGTATTAAAGATTAGCTAACTTTCCTTTTTTTGACGACAGGAATATTAAATCATGAATCCTTTTGCCTTTTACTCTACCACCTTTGCCTTGAAGCGACTGATTAATTTTTCAAAAACACGTGTCCGGTTTCACGGAGAAGAAAAGCTACCCAAAGGAGCTGTTATTTACGTGATTAACCATTTCACACGTCTTGAGACGATTATCCTTCCCTATTATCTTAAAAATTTGACCAAAATGCCTATCTGGTCTCTTGCAGATGCAGGACTCTTTAAGGGGGCGCTTGCTGATTTTCTGGCCAAGGCAGGTGCGCTTTCCACCAATAATCCGGACAGGGATCAGTTAATGGTGAAAAGCCTTTTAACCGGAGAATCATCCTGGATTATTTTTCCCGAAGGCAGAATGGTCAAGTCCAAAAAAATCATCGACGACGATCAGTTTGTTATATCTTCAGACATCGGAAAACACCGGCCTCACACAGGGGCTGCCACACTGGCTCTCCGAACCGAATTTTATCGTGAAAGAATTAAAAGGCTTTTAAAAACATCTCCTGATGAAGCCAATCGGCTTCTCCAACTGTTCAATATTGAGGATGTTGCGCCTGTTCTTGAAAATGAAACGGTTATCGTGCCGGTTAACATTACCTATTATCCCATGTTTCCAAAGGAAAATATTCTAACCAGCCTTGCCGAAAGTTTTATGAATGATCTGACCGAAAGGACGATTGAAGAATTGATGACAGAGGGCACCATGATATTTTCAGGTGTGGATATTGACATCAATTTCAGTGACCCTGTCAGTATCAAACCCTATCTGAACAATTCAATCATCAATAAAGACATATCCTCACTTGAAAAGATCAATTTTGATGATCCCATTTCATCCAAATCGATCATGAGAACTTCTGCCATTGAAATTATGGAAACGTACATGGCAAAAATTTACGGCATGACAACCGTTAATCATGATCATCTGTTTGCGTCGGTCCTGAGACTCTTGCCCTTCAAGATCATTGATGAGGATGATTTTCTCTCGCGGGTGTTTCTGGCCATAGATATTGCCAGATCAAATGAAAATTTTCTGCATGAAAGCCTGAAGGAAAACCAGATCCAGCTTTTGACCGACGATCGGTATAAGAAATATGAAAATTTTATTGAAGTAGCTGAACTCACAGGTGTGGTCAAACGGGAAGGCAATGCCATTATAAGGGATTATGATAAATTTGAAATAGAACATGATTTCCATAAAATCAGGGTCGAGAATCCAATCGCAGTGATTGCAAATGAGGCAGAATCATTACGGAAACTTCAGTCCGGCATATTGAGAATCGCCATGGAGCCTCCCTATCAGATCAAAAGAAGAATCACCAGCCTTCTCATGGAAAGCGCATCAAAGGAATATGATAAAGATTATAAAACGTTTTATATAGAGGGCGAATCAAAAGATGTCTCCGTTGGCAAGCCGATTATGCTTGACGGCCAGTCACGGAACGTGGGGGTCCTTCTGATCCATGGATATATGGCGTCACCTTTGGAAATCAAGGAATTGGCCCTTCATCTTCAGAAAAGAGGATTCTGGGTCTATGGCCCCCGGTTAAGAGGGCATGGCACGTCTCCTGAAGATCTTGCCATACGGAAATATACAGACTGGGTGGAATCGGTGGAACAAGGATATGTCATTTTGAACAGCATGTGCGACAAGGTCGTTGTCGGCGGATTTTCAACCGGTGCAGGGTTGGCGCTTGACATGGTCAGCCGTGTAAAAGATGCGGCCGGTGTTTTTGCGGTGGCGCCGCCCATGAAGCTTCAGGATTTTTCAACCCGGTTCGTGCCTGCAGTGGATACGTGGAACCAGTTGATGGCAAAAATAAAGATCAATTCAGCTAAAAAGGAGTTTGTTGAAAACAATCCTGAAAATCCGCATATCAATTATTTCAGGAATCCCATATCCTCATTGCGTGAACTGGACAGACTGATGAATGATCTTGAACCAAAGCTGTCTCAAATAAATATACCTGCATTGGTTGTTCAGGCAAGGCTTGATCCGGTCGTCAATCCCAAAGGCACCCGCCGGGTTTTTGACCAGATCGGTTCAGAGCAAAAGGAGTATTTCATTTTCAGTCATGCCCGGCATGGTATCCTTCTGGGAAAAGGCGCAGATCGCGTTCACCGGGCCATTGGGGATTTTGTTGCCTCGATTACCGAGGCATAGTGCATCAGCATAAACAACCGCACATCCTTTGGGAAACAGCATTGGAGACATGCTTCATACAGACTCACAGGCTGTATCCCGGACCTTATTTTTTCTCTTTATGCTTCTTCAGATTTTTCATCAGTTCTTCACCGATGGATGCGGGCACCTGTTTGTAGGAATCAAATTCCATCGTAAACTGGGCTTTACCCTGGGTAGAGGATCTGAGAGCAGTTGAAAACCCGAACATTTCCGATAGGGGTGCCTGAGCTTCAATAATGGAAGAGATCCCTTCATCCTGTGCGCCAAGAATAAGCCCTCTGCGTTGATTGATAAGCCCCATGCACGCCCCCTGGTATTCGTTTGGGGTTTCAATTTCAATTTTCATAATAGGCTCATGAATCACGGGTTTCGCCTTATGATAGGCACTGATAAATGCATCTCTGGCAGCGATCTGGAAGGCCATGTCGGAAGAGTCAACCGCGTGATATGCACCATCATTGATTGTGACCCTGATGCCGGTTACCGGAAATTCCATGAGCGGGCCTTTGCCCAGTGCATTTTTAAAGCCTTTTTCGCACGCCGGTATATACTGGGTAGGGATTTTACCGCCAACAATCTTATTTTCAAATTCAAACTCTATTTCTGCAACCGGCTCAATAAAACCGGATATCTTTGCATATTGACCAGAACCGCCGGTTTGTTTTTTATGCGTATAATCGAATTCAGCCATTCTCGTTATGGTTTCACGATAGGCTACGCGTGGATTGCCTGTTTTGACTTTTGCCTTGTATTCGCGAAACATTCTTTCCACATATACTTCAAGGTGAAGTTCTCCCATACCTTCAATGATGGTTTCGTTGGTTTCACCATCCACATAGGTTCTGAAGGTCGGATCTTCCTTGGTAAACCGGTTAAGTGCCTTTGACATGTTTATCTGTGATTTGTTGTCTTCCGGAATAATTGAAAGAGAGATAACCGGATCAGGTACATACATGGATAACATGGTAAGGTTTAGCGACGGATCAACAAACGAATCACCCGAGGCGCATTCCACGCCAAAAATGGCTCCGATGAATCCGGCGGGAATCTCTGTGATGTCTTCCATCTCCGATGCATGCATTTTTACCAGTCTGCCCACTTTTATTTTTTTCCCGGTCCGGGTTATCGTGACAGAATCGCCTCTTTTCAGATTTCCCTGATAAACGCGGATATAGGTTAACTGCCCATAAGCACCATCTTCCAGTTTAAAGGCCAGGGCGACAGTTGGTTTTTCGGGATTGCTTTCAAGAATAACAGGTAGCCTGTTATTATCCATATCAATGGCTTCATTTTCCACGTCTGAAGGAGAGGGCAATAACTTGCAAACCGCATCAAGCAAAGGTTGGACACCTTTATTCTTGTATGCAGAACCCATAAAAACAGGTGTGATCTGCCTGGATATCGTTCCTTTTCTTGCTGCCTCGACAATCATGGCCGTTGTTATTTCCGTTTCTCCCAGGATGGCTTCGGTGAGCTCATCTGAAAACAACGATACTTTGTCGATCATCTCTTCCCGTTTTTTACGGGCGTCTTCTTTGAGATGTTCAGGTATGTCTTCCGTCCTTAATGTTTGACCCAGCGGACCATCAAAATAAATGGCTTTCATGGATATGAGGTCGATGACCCCTTCAAATTTATCTTCAAGGCCAATGGGTAGCTGCATCAGAACGGCATCATGATGAAGTTTTTCGGTGAGCTGCCGGGCAACTCTTAGTGGATTGGCGCCACTTCGGTCGCATTTGTTGACAAATGCAATGCAGGGCACCTTGTATCGCTTCATCTGCATATCAACCGTAATCGATTGGGACTGTACGCCAGCCACACCGCAAAGTACAAGAATGGCACCATCCAAAACCCTTAAAGCCCTCTCCACTTCGATGGTGAAATCCACATGGCCTGGTGTATCGATAATGTTGATATCATGGTTGTTCCACTGGCAGGATGTGGCTGCTGACGTAATCGTAATTCCTCTTTCTTTTTCGAGTTCCATGGAATCCATGAGCGCACCGACACCATCTTTTCCTTTGACATCATGTACGGTATGAATTCGATCTGTATAAAAAAGTATTCTTTCCGTCAGCGTGGTTTTCCCTGAATCGATATGTGCACTGATCCCAATATTCCGAACTTTAGTTAATTTTGCTTTTTCCATTTTATATGTTTCCTGCCATACAATTTTTTCACGCAGTTTAAGCGTTTATTAAAACCTGCCTTTTTCGTATTGAATTTGGCGATATCCCTTTTTTACGGTGGTTAATTCATGGAATCTTGTACTGATGGAAGAGGTCCGCTGATTTATCCAGATTACCGAAAAATTTTTGCACTTTATTGTCAGTAGGGTTGTTTGTCAAGCCATTTCTTATAAATACGACGGTTGGCGTATGATAAGCGGTATATTTTAGGACCAGAATGACAATATCTGTTTATTATGCCTCATAATTTGTGATAGATTAGCACCCGGAATCAAACGAGTCAATACTAACAATGAAGGTTCGTGTAATCTTATGGATATCATGTCAAAAGCGTGGGGAAATATTATTTCACAAGGGGCTGATCAATTCGGTATCCGCATTGATACGGATCAGTTGAGGCTATTTAGAGATCATGCAAACCATCTCCTGAAATGGAACCGGAAAATAAACCTCACAACCATAACAGATACAACAGAAATGGCCGTGAAGCATTATATTGATTCAATTGCTGTTCTCAAATGGCTGCCAGCGTCTTGCAGTTTGATTGATATCGGCACCGGGGCTGGTTTTCCGGGTATTCCCTTGAAAATCATCCGACCGGATATTGCCGTTAGCCTGATCGATGCCTCCCGGAAAAAAATTAATTTTCTTAAAGACGTGGTCCGGCAGCTTAAACTTGAAAACACAAATGCGTATCATTTACGAATTGAAGACATCCGACAAACGCCATTAAAGGAAATGTCTTTTGATGTGGTCATCAGCAGAGCGTTTTCAAGTCTTGATGATTTTCTCAGGCTCTCTTTTCCGCTCTTAAAACCTGAGGGGATGATCGTTGCCATGAAAGGACCGGATATTTCAAACGAATGTAAAACATTGAATGAATCCCCTTACATCGATATTTACGGTGAAAAAATACATGTGAAGGATCTTGATATTCAAACGGTTCAATATAACCTCCCCTATTCCGGAGATGGCAGATCGGTGGTGATTATCCGAAAATCATGATGTAGGACTGACGGATGAATTGCATGAGGCCATGTTCCTGCAAAGCAAATCCTTGACAATCATTTGTAATGTGACATAAATAGCGGTTTATTTGGATATTTACTACACTATCCGTTTTGGAGGATACATGGATTATAAAAAAACGCTCAATTTACCGGTAACAAACTTTGCCATGAAGGCAAATCTTCCCAGCAAGGAACCTGATCAGCTTAAAAAATGGGATTCTATCGAACTCTACAGAAAAATAAGAGAAGCCTCAAAAGGGCGGATAAAATTCATTCTTCACGATGGCCCGCCCTATGCCAATGGTAATCTTCATATTGGACATGCACTGAATAAAATTTTAAAGGATATTATTATCCGGTCAAAACAGATGACCGGTTTTGATGCCCCCTATGTTCCCGGCTGGGACTGCCATGGTTTGCCCATTGAGCATAATGTGGACAAGAAACTCGGCAAAAATAAAATTGACATGACCACCGTCGATATCCGGAAAAAATGCCGTGAGTATGCGGGCGAGTACATCAATATCCAGCGGGAGGAATTCAAACGTTTTGGGGTGATGGGAGAGTGGGAAAATCCATACCTTACGATGAATTATAACTATCAGGCCACCATTGCCAGAGAGTGTGGTGAATTTGCCCTGAATGAGGATATGTATGTTGGTAAAAAGCCGGTTCACTGGTGCTGCAATTGCAATACGGCGCTTGCTGAAGCTGAGATTGAGTATCATGATCATACGTCTGCCTCCATTTATGTCAAATTCAAACTGACAGATGATTTAAGCAGCGATTATGAGCTTCTTTCCGGAAAGACGGTCTGCCTCGTTATCTGGACAACCACTCCCTGGACGATTCCTGCCAATCTCGCTGTCTGTCTTCATCCGGATTTTGAGTATGCATGCGTAGATGTCGGAAACAACGATGTCATGATCATAGCATCGGATCTGGTGGACAGCGTCATGAAAACGTTTGGCAACACGGATTATAACGTGCTGTTTAAAATCGACGGACGTGCACTTGAAAACAAAAAATGCCGACATCCTTTCTATAACAGAGAATCCGTTATCATTCTTGGGGATCATGTGACACTTGAAACCGGTACCGGATGTGTGCACACCGCACCCGGTCATGGTTCTGACGATTACCTGACCGGCTTGAAATACGGACTTGAGCCTTATTCTCCGGTGGATGACAGGGGGTGCTTTACCGATGAAGTTGAAGGATTCGGCGGTGAATTTATCTTTAAAGCCAATCCGGGGATCATCCAGATCATTGATGAAAAAAAGGCGCTGGTGAAACAGGGTGAAATCAAACATTCCTACCCCCATTGCTGGCGATGCAAAAAGCCGGTTATTTTCCGTGCGACACCGCAATGGTTTATTTCAATGGATAACAATAACCTGAGGGAGAAAGCCCTTGACGAAATTGAAAAAGTAAGCTGGATACCGGGCTGGGGCAAGGAAAGAATTCAAGGCATGGTTAAAAACAGACCGGACTGGTGTATTTCCAGGCAGCGATCCTGGGGAATTCCCATACCTGTCTTTTTTTGTCAGTCATGTGATGCCAAACACGTCACCCGGAAAACGGTTGACCGGATTTATGACCTCTTTCAAGAACACGGTGCAGATATCTGGTTTGAAAAAGAGGCAAAAGAGTTGATGCCGGAAGGCAGTGTATGCCAAAAATGTGGAGCCCAGGAATTCAGGAAAGACTGTAACATCCTGGATGTCTGGTTTGATTCAGGTGTGAGCCATGCGGCTGTCCTGGATGAAAGGAACTATCTTGGCGGGAAACCTGCGGATCTCTATCTTGAAGGAAGTGATCAACATAGAGGCTGGTTTCAGGCAGCCCTTCTCACATCGGTTGGCAGAACCGCCAGGGCGCCTTTTAAAGCTGTCCTTACCCATGGATTTGTGGTTGACGCTGCAGGCAAAAAAATGTCGAAATCCGTCGGAAATGTCATTGCACCGCAAAAGGTGATTGATCAGTATGGTGCTGAAATATTGCGATTGTGGGTTTCAGCATCGGATTACAGGGATGATGTCAGAATTTCGGATAATATCTTAAGGCAGTTAAGCGATGCGTACCGGAGAATCAGGAACACATGCCGTTATATGCTTGGGAACCTGAATGACTTTCAACCTGAAAATGACTTTGTATCCTATGAAGACATGCATGACATAGACAAGTTTATTCTTCATAGACTGGAGGGGCTTGTCACAAAAGTGAGAAAGGCATATGATTCTTATGAATTTCATGTGATTTATCACACATTATTCAATTTCTGTACGCTGGATTTGTCTTCATTTTACCTGGATATCATCAAGGACCGGCTATACACTTCGCCACCTGCATCCGTTGCAAGACGCAGTGCCCAAACCGTGATGCACTATCTCATCGATGCCCTGACACGGATGATGGCACCGATTTTACCCTTCACCGCTGATGAAGTCTGGGCATGTATGCCCGCATACGGCAATAAAGAAGAAAGCATTCATCTTGCCGCTTTTGCGGAAAATCATGAGGCCTTCAAGAATCATGCGCTTGCATCAAAATGGGAAGAAATATTAAACGTGCGGGGAGAAGTGACCAAAGCACTTGAAAAAGCCAGAGTGAATAAATTGATTGGCCATCCCCTGGACGCATCCATAACCATTTCTCTGCCATCTTCGCTTTTTGACATTCTTGATGAATACAAGAATGATCTTCGAAGTATATTTATTGTATCAGATTGCAACATCTTGAAAGAAACCCCACTATCTGATGCTTATGAAAGCAATGAATTGAAAGGTCTTTCTGTTCTTGTAAAGACCGCTACCGGAAAAAAATGCGAAAGATGCTGGATGTATGAAGAAAGTGTAGGGGAAAATAATGCGCACCCCATTATCTGTAGCAGATGTGCAACTGCACTGGAAGTCATTCTGTCTGAAAAAAATGAATAACGATAATCACATAAAATGAGTGAAATCATTCAGTTGGAACGAGGGAACATGATTGAAAAAACCGGGATTGATCCGAAAAAATACATGAAATTGCTGTGGATCGGAGGCGGCGTTCTGTTCCTCGACCAGATAACAAAGTGGGTTATCATGAATGAACTGTCTCTTCACAGTTCGATACCTGTTATACAAGGTATCTTCAATATTACACATATTCAGAATCCCGGAGGCGCCTTTGGATTTCTGGCAGGCAAAAGTGACATGATTCGTGCAATTGTCTTTCTCTTTTTTTCATCAATTGCACTTGTTGTCATTTTGTATTTTTACCATACGACTCCCCGCACGCATACACTGTTATCAGGTGGCTTTGCCCTTATTTTCGGAGGTGCAATGGGAAATCTTGTTGATCGGATCAGGTTTGGCAAGGTTATCGATTTCCTTGATTTCTATGTGGGACAGCATCACTGGCCTGCATTTAATGTGGCAGACAGCGCTATATGCGTGGGGGTTGTTATTTTCAGTTTTCATGTTCTTTTTAAAAAAATGCCTGATTGAGGGTTAACTCGTTTTGTATTATTTTGTGTCTCGTGATCAGGATTTATCTCTTCAATCATAGAAAGCGATTTCATGTATCCAATCCTTTTCAGAATTTACGGACTCACTATTTATACATATGGCTTTTTTGTAGCCATGGGATTTCTTGCAGGCATTTATCTGATAAAATATGAATCCCGGCGGCTGGGTGAAAATCCAGAGAAAATACTTGATCTGGCCTTTTATTCTGTTTTGGCTGCCATCATAGGGGCCAGAGTGTTTTACATTGCAACGGATCCATCCACATTCTTGAATGACCCTGTTGAAATCATAAGAATCTGGAATGGCGGGCTTGTGTTTTATGGGGGATTTATCAGCGTGTTCATCGTGGCCATTATTTATATCAGGTTTCACAAGATGAAATTCTGGCAAACCCTTGATATTGCATCACCTTCAATTGCCATTGGTCATAGCATCGGAAGGCTGGGATGTTTTTTCGCCGGTTGTTGCTATGGCAGAGAGTGCCACCTTCCGTGGGCCATTACATTTACACATCCGGAATCTCTGGCGCCTTTGGGCGTGTCGCTTCACCCCACTCAGCTCTATGCCTCTATCAGCAATCTGATGTTGTTCCTATTTTTATTTTCAATCCGAAAGAGAAAAAAGTTCGACGGTCAGTTGTTTTGCATCTACATGATTCTTTATGCCCTTTTAAGAATGGTTAACGAGTATTTTCGAGGTGATTTCAGAGGCAACATGGGTATTTTTTCCTTTTCTCCGTCACAGAGTATCGCACTTGTCATGGCTCTTATTTTTTCCCTGCTTTGGTTTTTTCTCTGGAAACGCGCCGCAAAAGGGACCAAGGGGATGAACCACCATGCCTGAAGTCGGACTGAGTGAAATAGAAAATTACCTTAAGGCACTTGAAACGTCACGTGAGTTTCCAAACATATGTCTGATCTGTGGGGAGGAATATCTTTGCAGAAATACCTTTGAAAAAATCCTTGAACTGCTTATCCCTGAAAAAAAGAAAATGGTTCATGAACCCTTTGACGGATCAGATGCAGTTATTAACCAGGTTATTGAAAGTCTCAATACATTTTCCTTGTTTCCCGGCATTAAAGTTGTGTCTGTTACGGATTCAAAAGTTTTTTATGCCCGGCAGGACAGGAAAGCATTCCTTTCAAAAGCGAGAAGCGCATATGAGGCAGATGATCTGAAAAAAGCTTCAAAACATCTTGTGTCATTTCTTACGTTGGCATCGATTTCTTTTGATGATTTGACCTTGGACAACCGGGAAAAAATATTAACTGCTGATGAATTGGCTGAAACAGATGACAACTGGCTACAACCTTTAATCCATTACTGCCATTCCCAAGATATCCTTATTCCGGAAGCATCAGATGATGCAGCACAGCTTGAAACGCATATAAAAAAAGGGTTTCCCAAAAAGCATTATTTTATCATGACCACAGACTATGTCGATAAACGAAAAAGTCTTTTTAAAGCGTTTAAAGAAAAGGGTATGGTTATTGATTGCACGGTACCAAAAGGGGAGGGACGTCAGGACAAGGCCTTAAAAACAAGTTTGCTCAGGGAAATTTCTGTCAGGCGCTTAAGCGAGGCTAAAAAACGCATAGATGTTCAGGCATTTGAAAAATTATGCGAATTGACCGGTTTTGATTTAAGGACGTTTTCAGGCAACATCGAAAAATTAATTGATTATTCCGGGAAAAGACCGGTAATCACTTCTGAAGATATTGATGCTGTTCTTAAAAGGACCCGGCAAGATCCTATTTATGAACTGACCGGTGCTATTGCGGATCGAAATCTTGAATTATCCCTGTTTTATTTAAACTCTCTTCTTGCCGGTGGAGAGTACTACCCTTTACAGATTCTTGCCGCGATGACCAACCAGTTGAGGAAACTTCTTATTGCCAAGGATTATATACTGAGTGATTTTGGAAAAGGCTGGCGAAAAGGACTTCCCTATCCCCAATTCAGGGACAATGTATTGCCTTCAGTTTCCGCGTATGATGACCATTTGGCGTCTTCTGAATTTACAGACGTACCGGTCGGGGAAACCGTTTCTTCACCCAAATCTCAAAAATCATCTTCCTCATCAAATGATCTGTTGCTTGTTAAAAATATGAAAAACCCTTATCCGGTTTACCAGACGATTTTAAAATCAGACAACTATTCAAAAGAAGACCTCCTTGATGCATTTGTCAGCTTAAATGAAGCAGATATGAAAATGAAATCCAGCTTTCTTGAAGACAAAATGATATTGGAGCATGTGATCATCCGTATTTGCAGGTAAGGTTTTGCCAGTTGTAAAATGAAAGGATATTTTGAATCATGACGGGTTTTATACGAAAACAGGAAATACGCATGACTGTAAAATTGCTCAAATGGCATTACGAGAGACAGAAGCTGAACCTGCCGGATAGTGGGTATCTCGATAAACAGGCCGCAGGAATTGTGGATGAAGCCCACAGGATTGCGAAAGAGAGGGGTAAAAATGTCGTTGAAATCGTTAAGGACCTGATAAAGAATCTGAAAAAATGATATTGACTTTTTTTTGAGTGAATACAATAAGAGAATTTTTGGTTTTTATGACACGTTCCATATATGATAAATATCAGTCGTGAGTATCTTTTCATCACCTGGATGAGGCTGGACCGGACTGAAAGATGAAAAAGAAAAGGAGATAAGCATGAAAGAAGTTGTTATTGTGTCTGCATGCAGAACGGCCATCGGAGCCTTTGGCGGAACATTGAAAGATTCCCATGCGACCACATTGGCCAGCATTACCATGAAGGAAGCGATCAACCGTGCCGGGATCGACCCTGCAATCATAGATGATGTCAGATATGGCTGTTGCCTGGAGCCTTATGATTCTTTGAATACAGCCCGTGTGGGGGCGCTTTTGGCAGGCATTCCAGATACAACTGTTGCTGTAACGATTAACCGCGTGTGCATTTCTGGCATGGAGGCGGTTATTTCCGGCATGGCTTCCATTCAGGCGGAAATGTCCGATATCATTTTGGCGGGTGGCGTTGAACATATGTCGGGCATTGCCTATTGTCTTCCCAGTGCAAGATGGGGCGCACGGCTTCAGGACCAGGTTATGATTGATACCTTGATTCATGGCCTTCACTGCGGTTCACACATTATTCCCCATCCTGAAGACGGACCGGTGAATGCAGAAGAAGCACCACTGTCTTACTTTGTGGGAAAACCCTATATTATGGGCCATACCACTGAATTCATTGCACAGCATTTGGGGATCACCCGTGAAGAAATGGACGAGGTGGCATTGAGAAGCCACAATAATGTCGAAAGAGCCACGAACGACGGGTCATTTACAGAGGAAATCATTCCGGTTGAAGTTAAGCAACGAAAAAAACCATCTATCATGTTTGAAAAAGATGAACATTTCCGTCCAGGATTGACAATGGCCGATCTTGAAAAACTACCACCGGCATTTATACCTAAAACCGGAAAAGTCACTGCCGGCAATTCAAGCGGCATCAACGACGGGTCCGCCGGTTTGATTATTATGAGTGCTGAAAAAGCCAGGGAATTGAATTTGAAACCTTTGGCAAAGATAAAAGCCGTTGGAAAAGGCGGTTGTCACCCGTCTGTTATGGGTCTTTCCCCTGTGCCTGCTGTCAAACAGCTGTTAACAAGAAGTGGCCTCAAGATTAATGATTTTGATCTTATCGAGGTTAATGAAGCTTTTGCCGGCCAGTATATCGGGTGTGAAAGAGAACTGAACTTAAACAGAGAGATCACAAACGTAAACGGATCGGGTATCGGTATGGGGCATCCTGTCGGTGCAACAGGCGCACGCATTATTGTATCTCTCATTTATGCACTTAAAAAACAAAATAAAACATTGGGACTTGCAACCCTTTGTGGCGGAGGCGGTGTTTCAATGGCCTGTGCAATAGAAATTATTTAGCCCACTTTATTTTTTCTCTCTCAATAGGGGGTATCTTTTAAAGGTTCCCCCATCCTTTTTGAAGCTTCCGGATAAAACACATCTTTTCAGCCCGGTTCTATTTAAAAATAAAGATTTTAAGTTTATCAGACGATACATATCATAAGCGGGTTTTGTAATCTGCCATCAGATTCATTCTCAAAGCAAGTTATATCACGAAACATCAATCCACAAGGAGGTGGAGCATGGTTCAAACAAGCAGTATTCAATCATTTTCTCTGAATTTTCAGTATGCCTCATATGAGCAAAAAAATATTTCCATTCAATCTGGTGATGATAAAACCGTATTTGACGCGTCCATTACCCGGGAAAAAGCGTTTCAGTTTACCCTTGATATCCAGCTGTCTACTTACAGGCAAATCAATGATCAGGCCAAACCTTTTATAAAATACCAGTCAGGAAATTCTGCCTCATATGCCGCAAAAAATCAACAGCATGCATCTAACGATCAGAAAAACAGTCTTGATCTTTTTGAGAAGGATGGGTATTGGGGCATTGAAAAAACAGCGCAACGAATTGTCGATTTTGTTTTCAAAGGTACCGGTGATGATATTGAAAAATTAAAAGCGGGCAGGGAAGGGGTTAAAAGAGGATTAAAAGAGGCAGAAAAGGCTTGGGGCGGCACACTACCTGATATCAGTTATGACACCATCAAAAAAACTCTGGAAACAATTGATGAAAAAATACATGATTTGAATGGCAGGATAATCGATATGGTCACGTGATCCGGACATTTCCGGATTTGTCTATTTTCCCCCATTATTACAGAATTATTAAAAAAACGGCATAAGCGTATATCCAATGCCGTTTTTTTTTATATTTAATTCGTTAAAAATACTTTAAGGGTTTTAAAAAAACTGGTAGACTTACCAAACTTTTTTTAAATTAATTGGTCTGATGTTCCTTTTTATGTAGACGGAAATTGTTATTTGACGTAGGGGTGGACAACCGAATTATTTTTTTGTAATTTTTTTTACAATCAACTTAGAAATCTGATTAATAAATATCAGGGCGTTGTAAATGTTATTGCACCATCACTTCGGTGCGTAATGAAAAAGCGCCGGATATAGCGTGTGAGAAGGCTTTATAATGGAAAAAATCAAGTGGGACAAGTCAATCAGTGTCAATATCATGGATGTTGATGAAAATTTGAAAAAAATTATAGATCTGATCAATAAAATCATTGATCTGAAACAATCAAAAAATTGCGATGAAAACGAGCTGATGGAAACATTTGCGGACCTGACTGAATTTGTACGTAACTATTTTCCTCATGAAGAAAATTATCTGATCAAATATAAATATCCCGAACTGAAACAGCATAAAAAAGAACATAAAAAATTCGTAAAAAAAATCAATGCATTCCGAAGATGGTTTGCCGAGGACCCGGCAAATCTTTCAGATGATGTGGTGAGATATTTAAGAGAGTGGGTCCTCTTTCATATTCAGGAATTTGATATGACATTCGGTCCGTTTATCCGGGTTCAGCTTTACCTTGATGAATGTTCACCCAAAAAGGTGGCAAGGTATTAAATATTGTTCAATGAGAGCAAAAGCCCAATTTTTTTTTCATTTGGGACTTCAAAAAAAGATACGTGAAACACGAAGCCGGATTGATAGGGAAACCGGCTTCATATTTTTTTATTGTTTGTGTTTCTAATTTTTGGGGTACTTACAATTTTCCGGGCAGTAAATTGGTGAATTGATACTCGTAAGCCGGATACCCTTCAGATGCCTCAAAATCTGCTTCTCCCCACTGCTCAATGGTGAGATATTTTTTCCCTGAATCATCTATAAAGTCCCACTTCACCATCTCTTTACCCATTTCGCCCCTATCCTTATAAAATTTTCCACCAGCGGTTTCATCCAAAAAATAGGGAGTTCCATCAAACTGTATTTCCTCTGGCGGGTCACCATCTTTTATAATTTGATCTATAATTTTTTTGTCTATTTTTCCTATGGGGATTTTTCTGGAAACGCTGAAAAGGTCTTCATCATCATCTTCAAATTCCAGATACAGGGTATCGTCATGGGTTTTTAACTGCCATTCATAGGTTAAGTCTCCGCCCCAGTCATAATGATTGACGGAAGTGACCTCCCAGGTTTTAAGATCGAAATCCAGCAAGAAACCGGCCTTCATTGTTTTTATTGAAAGTCCTTTTATAATATCCGGTTTCTTTTGCCCCTTTTTTTTTAACAGATCCATTAAGCCCATACGATCTCCATTAAAGGTCGATTCCCATTTTTTTCTTGAGTTCAAGCAAACGTAAAGACGATTCAAGTTTGGGCGTTTTTTCAATCGCCGCGTTGATTTCGTCATCTACACTTTTATCAATATTTACAATGTCACCATAGGCCTGGGCCAAAGACTCGTCTTCTTCCACTTTTGATTTCATTTTTTCGAGCATGGCAATCGTGCCTGAGGAATCAATTTTAGCAAGCTGCGCATTGATTTTTTTGGTGGATGCTGCCGTTCTTGCCCGGGCTTTCAATGTGGCCAGATCATTTTCATAGGTAGTGATTGATGATTTTATTTTATTGACATTGGCCTGGAGTGTGTTCGACATTTGTTCATGACGATCAGCCTCCTGACAGAGCCTTGCAGCCTCTGTGGTCTGCTCTTCTTTTTTTTCAAGAGCTTGCGTGGCCAACCTTTCAGCGTCTTCCTGGCCAATCTCTCCACTATTCATTTTCTGGAGAAGCAACATGGCTTTTCTCTCATAATCTGCAGCCAGTTTTTTAGCATTTTCACCTTCTTTTCGTGTCCGGATTGCAATGCTTTTAACTTCTGCAAGGCTTGTCATGGCTCCGGTCAGATCATTTTTAAGATCTCTTATGCCCTGTTCCGTCATTTTGATGGGGTCTTCTATCTTATCTAAAACCGCATGCGCGTTCGATTGGCCAACTTTAAAAAGTCTATTGAAAAACGACATATGATAATCTCCTATATTTAAGGTTTTTCATGAATATTTATACTGTTTGTACATGTTTCAGGCTGAAAATTCGAGCAGCTCCGTTCCATATTCGGTTAATGCCATACTTAAGGCATGAATTGAACCTTCAAGCTCATTTCTGTCCAGATTTTCAAGTTGCAGTGTGTCTCTGAAAAGAATCAACTCGCCATTTTCATCCATTACAAATGCACCATGGACAAGGCTTCTGTTCATCTGGAGCAGACGCTTGAAGTATATCTCCTTATTTCGGGCCGGAACCTTCATAATCACCTGTTCCAGTATCACAATAGGTGATTCACAATCGATAATCAGGTTTTTAATTCCGTTTTCTTCATCATCAACAACGACCAGTTCTTCACTTTTGTCTTCGTCAATAATATTCATGTTCATTTCAAACAGGTATTGTTTGACTAATTCGAATTTATCTGCCATTGATCCCTCCTTTTTCTTATGTAATAAAGCTTGGGTTGCTCTTTTTTTTGATGGCTTCATCATCCGGTTAAATCGCGGATATTCAGAATGGTTTTTTTTACCATCAGGATTTCAGTTTTTTTAAAGTTACCATAACATAATCTTTCAGGAAAGCGAGGTCGAAATGAACCGGAAACCGACATCCCTGCCCAGAGAAACCTGGGAATTCTTTTCAGCGTGCATATACTATCTTGGAAAATCTGCTTTGACAAGTCTCTTTCAACGCGGGGAAAGACAGATCGAGCGCTGGTCGGCTGATCCACAGACATCAAAATCAACGAGAAATCCTCTTGACCGCTATGAGGCTCTTTTGACAATGCTTGTTGAAAAAAATTATCTTAATATTGCCAGGTCTGCTGTGTCCAGACAGGCACATCTTGTGGGATGTGAAATCGTTCCCAAAAATTGGCCTGTACCGGATAAACTGACACTTGAACATGAATTGATAGACGATATTCCGGTAAAAGCGGAATTTGACAGCGTCCTTCTTGACCCGCTTTCAACCCGTGAAGAATGTAGACACGCCCTGCAGAAAATAATCCGTGAGCTGACAGAAAATTATGTTAAAAAGTGCCGAAACAGCAACTGGGAACCATGACCTATCCTGTTTGTTATCGGCTAATCGATTATATCTTCTGCCTGTAGCTCCACGATAACTTGATTGATGGTCCTCTTGGATGAGGCGTCTATAGTGAAAACGATATTTTCAAATGTATATTTTTCACCGGTCTTCGGAATTCTTCCCATGTGGCGCAAAAGAAACCCCCCAACGGTTTCATAATTGTCTTTTGGCAGGCTGATATCGAGTTGATCATTGAGATCATCGATTTCAATGCTGGCATTCATCTTGAACCGGTTGGGTGAAATTTCTACAATATCCTTGAATTCCCGGTCATATTCGTCCCGAATCTCGCCCACAACTTCTTCGAGAATATCTTCTATGGTGATAATACCTGCCGCGCCACCATATTCATCCACAACGATTGCTATGGAATTTCTGGATTTCTGCAGAAATATAAGAAGTTCACCTGTTTTTTTGAGTTCAGGCACAAAAGGAATTTCACGGATAAACTGTTTTACAGGGGTTTTGAGGTTATCAACGTCTATAATATCCAATGCATGAATAATACCGATGAGATTGTCAATTCTATCCTTGTATACGGGGATTCTTGAAAACCCGGTCTGATTGATAAGTTTCACAACCTGTCCGGTTGAGAATGTATCCGGAACGGCCTTCACATGAATCAGAGGAACCATGGATTCTGACACATCCGCATTCGTTAAATGAAAAACCCGGTGAATCAGTTTTTTTTCCTTGGTCTGAACATCGCTCCCTTCTCCGGATATATTGATCACCAACTCCAGCTCTTCCCGGGTTATCATTGTGTCCCGATCAATATTCTCCTGGCCGACCCGGCGGTAAAAAATACGGCTGATGCCAAAAACAAGTATGGTAAGGGGGGATATGATTTTCGACATCATGAACAGAAACGGAGCAATTTTGGGCGCCAGAAGGGTCGCTTTTCTTTGAAAAACCGTTCGTGGAACAATTTCACCGAACATCAGCAGAATCGGTGATATGGAAAGGATGGTCAGAATTTCCCCATAAACGCCATAGATACTTTCAAACCATACAGCTGAAATAGCGGAGGCGATAATGACGGATACATTTGTGCCTGTACTGGTTGTTGCAAGAAACCATCTGGGGTTGTCTATCATGGTCAGCGCCAGCTTTGCCCCTTTTGTCCTTTTGGTGATCATGCGTCTAAGCTTCAGTTTGTTTGCAGATAAGAGCACCATTTCGGAGCCTGAGAAGAACCCCTGCAGAAGGATACATATCAAAATTATCGTGATATTCAGTATGATTATCATGGCGATTCCTCATCATGTTCGTCATAGATTTCGCCAAAAAGTTCTTCAAGAAGATCTTCCATGGTAATAAGACCGGTTACTTTTCGATTCGAGTCGACGCAAATGGCCATGTGTATCCGTTTATGTTTTAGGAAGTTAAAAAGTGTATCGATCTTGTTGTTTTCAGAAATAAAAATAGGTTTTCGAAAGAGCCGTGGACTCAGCGTTGTTTTGGGATTCAGTTTTCTCAGATCGACTTTCAGCAGGTCTTTGGCATAAAGAATACCCGTAATATTATTCCGGTCATTCTGATGTACCGGTATTCTCGAAAAATTATTTTTTTTCACCTGCTTGATCAGGTTGGCAATACTGATATTGTGAGGCAGCGAAAAGAACTGGTCCAATGGGGTCATGACATCTTTAATCAGCGTATCGCTGAATTCAAACACATTATGGATCAATTCTTTTTCCGAATGCCTCAGCCCTCCGTCTTCATGACTGATATCAACCATATGAAGGAAATCATCTTCCATAATGGGCTTTGCCGGATTATGCCTGTCCACGCCAAACAATCTAATAATTAGATTGGCGATGGTTTCAAAAAGCCATCTGACAGGCTTTATGATTTTTGAAAAAAAATATATAGGGGGCGCAACAATAGGGGCAGCTTTTTCATTGTAGGCAATACCGATCGTTTTGGGAATGATCTCTGCAAATACCATGGTTAAAGGTGTCATGACCGCAATAGCCACCCATTTACCCTGAATGCCAAAAAGGGAGATAAGCAGGTAAGTGGCAAGAACAGAGGCCGTAATATTGATAAGATCATTTCCAATAAGAATTGTGGTGATCAGCCTCCCCGGATACCTTAAGAGTTCATTTATGATCATTGAGGTTTTATTTTTCTTTCCTCTTAATTTTTCTCTCTGGATAAGTGTCAGTGAAAAAAGGGCGGTTTCAGAACCAGAGAAAAATCCGGATATGATCAGTAATACAAATATGGTAATAATTTTTAAGTAGACTATCTCTTCCATCTGAAGTTATTCCCGGGACAACATGTGTTAATGTTAATTTTGTTAATGATGCCCTTATATAAAGATAAAATTTCAATATTTCAAGCGTTCGTCCAATTAATTTATTATTTGGGAAAAAATAATATTTGTAAAGAGACTTCGTATTGTTGGCAAAAATACGGATAACAACTGAAACGTTAATAAACAGTTTCTATTTCTTGACACCTCTTCGGATTTTTTTTATATTTCAAAGAATTCAAAATTCTGTAGTAGTTTTTCTTCAAATAAAATGAATTTTTCATTCATTTCATGGAAAGATACAAATATTCATATCACAAAGTGAAAGTATCTTCAGCAGCGTAAGCAAAAAAAATCGTGCAAGTGATACTTAAATTCTTTGCAGTCAAGTGAAAATCCGTACATATGGATAGCACTTGCGCAAAAAATAACATGATAGCCAACCATTCTAAAAAGAGCGCAGCGTTATTCGGAAAATGTATGGATGAAAATTATAGTGAGACATGGAAAGTATTACTCGTTGACGATGAACAGGAAGTCCATAAATTGACTAAAATCGTTTTATGGGACTTTGCATTTGAAGGAAGACGGCTCGAATTTTTCAGTGCATTTTCGTCTAAGGAAGCCATCGATGTTTTATCTCATCAACATGATATTGCACTGGTTATTCTAGATGTTGTTATGGAATCCGATGACGCTGGCCTGGATGTTGTGAAGTTTATCAGAAACACATTGAAAGACAATCTTGTGCAAATTGTTCTTCGAACAGGTCAGCCAGGTAAAGCACCGGAAAGAAACATCGTGATTCAATACGGCATAAATGATTATAAATCCAAAGTAGAGCTGACCAATGCCAAATTATTCACAACGGTCATTTCATCACTCAGGGCCTATAAACAATCCTCTTCTATAAATGAATTAAATATCAAATTAAGCCAGGAACTTGAGAAACGAAAAGCGATAGAGAATGAACTCAAGATACTGAACATGGACCTGGAAACCAAAGTCAGAGAAAGAACAAAAGAACTTGAAAATGTTAATACAAAACTGAAAGAAACTCTTGAAAGAACACAGTTTCTCGCAAGGGAGGCGGACGCGTCCAACCGGGCAAAAAGCGATTTTTTGGCCAATATGAGCCATGAGATCCGAACACCCATGAATGGCATTATCGGTATGACAGATTTGATGCTTGAAACGGATTTAAAGGAGGATCAAAGGGAATATGCTCAAATAGTCAGGACAAGTGCGGATGCGCTGATGTCCATTATCAACGAAATTCTGGATTACGCAAAAATTGAAGCAGGCAAGCTTGATGTAGAAATCATCGAATTTGATTTAAGAAATACCGTTGAATCTGTTCTGGATATTCTTGCAATCAAAGCTTTTGAAAAAGGTGTTGAATTTGTGTGTCTGATCGATCACAACATCCCCTCTATGGTTTTGGGCGACCCAGGCCGACTACGACAAATTCTCATTAATCTGGCTGGAAACGCCATTAAATTCACTCATCAGGGAAACGTGTTCATCGAAGCAAAACTGGAAAATGAAACAAAAACGCACATTAGCGTTCAATTTAACGTTAAAGATACGGGAATAGGTATCCCCGAAGAAAAAATTGATCATTTGTTTCAAATGTTTTATCAGATCGACTCATCCACAACCCGTGAGTTTGGAGGGACTGGTTTGGGGCTGGCTATTTCCAAAGAGCTGGTAGGGCTTCTTGGTGGAAAAATAAATGTGGAGAGTGCTGTTGGAAAAGGGACAAAATTTTCTGTTATTCTGAAATTTGAAAAACAGCAATCTGCTGCTCAAGATCATGTGACCCCACAGCGGCTTTCCGGCCAGCGAATACTGGCCATTTCTGATAATGCAATGAATCGTCTCGTATTAAGGGAGCAACTGAAGTCTGCCGGATGCAGATATAGTGAAGCAAGCAGCAGCAGCGAAGGTTTCCGGAAATTAGCTGACGCAGTAAATGAAAATGACCCATACAAAATTGCTATCATAGGCATGGAGTCTTCAGAAGATAATGGAGAATCGCTTGGATGCGATATTTTAAAACAGACTGAATACAAAGATACATCTCTTGTCATGCTGACGATGATCGGGAAAAGGGGAGATGCAGCACGTCTGACTGAAATCGGATTTGATGCATATATCACAAAACCTGTTAAAATGAAGTCACTCTATGATTGTCTTGAAATGGTGCTGGGGCGTGAAAAAAATATTTCAAACGCGCAAAACAAAGTAATAGTAACCAAATATTCGGCTTTTGAAAATAAAAAGAAAGGTGTCTCTATACTTATCGTGGAGGATAACAAAACCAACCAGGTTCTGGTTCAAAAGTTGATCGAAAAATTGGGGTACCGAGCAGATTCAGTTGAAAATGGTATTGATGCCCTGAGAATTTTAAATAAACATTATTATGATCTTGTCTTGATGGATGTTCAAATGCCCGGTATGGACGGCATAGAAACGACCCGAAAAATTCGGGATAAAAACACACATGTCCTGAACCACGCTGTTCCCATTATTGCAATGACAGCCCATGCGATGTCGGGTGATAAGGAAAGATGCCTTGATGCCGGCATGAACGGTTATATTTCAAAGCCAATCAATCCCCAGGAATTTGCGTTGGAAATAGAGAAAAAATGTCTGTTTCAGTCATGAAGAAAGTGATCATTCACATGATAAAAATTCGTTCAATTATCGTTAATTATCTTAAAAAACACTTGTATTAAAAACAAAACTGCAGTATCAACACATACAATGCTATCTTTTTTAAAAAATAAAAATATTCTTATATCTATTCAGATCGTGCCCGGAATAACGATTGTGGCACCTGAAAATTACTAACATTATGACAGGAGGTTAAAAAGAATGTCGGATCGGTCCACATTCATGAAACTGAGACAGGATGAGCGCGAAGTCAGAAAAAGCTTGATTATCACTGCAGCCATGAAACTATTTGAAGAAAGATCATTTCATGATATCGGTATGCGGGATATTGCTTCTGAAGCTGGTGTTTCTGCCGCGTCAATTTATCGCTATTTTCCAAGTCGGGATGACCTTTTCATCGAAGCACTGATTCAGGATATCAACAGGATTGAAAAAAACCTTGAAACCTTGGTGGGGAAGGGTGCGACCGTGGAAAATCTTGCCATTGCTGTTGTTGATTATCTGATAGACAATGAGGCTTCATTCCAGATGATGTGCCATTTCATGATGCGAGGTGAAGAGAATCCCCGGGCACTTAAAAAATTTAATGCCGTTCAGATATATTTTCTGAAAATGTTTGATGAAGCACTTAAAAGAGCGGCAGGTGGTGACAAGGAACGTCTTCAAACACAGGCTTTTTTTGCATCGCTATCAGGCGTTGTTTTAACCTTCAGAAATTATCCGGGAAGATCTCAATCTGAACGAAGAGAATACATGCATAAATTGGCCCTGACGATAATGCGTGAAGGAAATATATAGACAGAGGATATTCGAACGAAAAGTTATTTTATAAAGCCAGTCTGACTATCGGAATAAAATAATTTTTTCGTTCGATATTTCGTCATTCTTATTAAATCTGCCGGTTAATCAACACATCCATTCTATCCTGGTTTTGTCAAAATATTTTTCTGTTTAAAATCAGCCGTATAACAAGATAATACAGTATAAGTGCTTGATAACTGTATATTCGCACTGAGTTGACAAAGAGATACCACTGCGATATGAAGTCTAGGTGAATAAACATGTATAAAGTTAAGTGCAGGACATATATACCAACAGTAACACGGCAAACGGAATGATTATAATTAATACCTTAAATGATGTGATTAACAATGAAAACAGGCAGTATTATCAGTAGAATTTTTTTGGTAACTGATGGCTAATATCCATGGTGGTGACCGGTTTTTCTCTTCCGAAAAAAACGGAATATACCTGAACCTATGCATAACTCGCCGTCCAAATTCAATTCCCTCTGATAAGTCCAGACTAAAATTATAATTGTCATCAGTTGATTTACTGCCAGATAGCAAGGAGTCACTATGAACGATCAACAAAAGATTGCGTCAAAGCGTTATCAACCGTACAATAATAAAAATATCTCAAAAATACAAGCACTTGAAGGATTGCCTTCTTCTTATAAGGAAGAAATTGATGTGGTTTCAAGAGTGCTGCCATTTCGTACAAACAATTATGTGGTCGATGAACTGATTGATTGGGATAATATTCCCAATGATCCCATATTCCAACTGACCTTTCCCCAACGGAAAATGCTGAAATGGCGTGATTATGAGATGATTAGAACTCAAATCCAACAAGGGGCTTCGGAGAACGAGATTATAAAAAAAGCCCAAATGATTCAGAAAAAAATGAATCCGCATCCGGCAGGCCAGATTTCGATGAATGTTCCTGAATTCCGAGGGAAACGGTTAAACGGCATTCAGCATAAATATGACGAAACCGTCTTGTTCTTTCCTACACAGGGGCAGACCTGCCATGCATACTGCACTTATTGTTTCAGGTGGCCGCAGTTTGTCGGTCTTGAGGAACTGAAATTCTCATCAGCCAGCATTAACGAACTCATTCTTTATCTTGATTCTCATCCTGAAGTAACCGATGTATTGATAACAGGGGGTGATCCTCTGTTTATGAGCGCCAATGTGCTTGAAAAATACATTGAACCGTTGATCAGGAAAAGACCTGGAAATATTTCAACCATTCGGTTTGGTACAAAAGTGCCTGCATATTGGCCTTACAGATTTTTAACGGATAATGATTCAGATAAACTGATCCGTCTGTTTGGAAAAATCGTAGATAGCGGATTTCATCTGTCTATTATGTCTCACTTCAGTCATTACCGTGAGCTTGAAACCGATCCTGCAAGGCATGCCATAAGAAGAATTTTGAGTACAGGCGCTGTAGTCAGATGTCAGGCACCATTGATTCGACATATCAACGATCATTCCTACATCTGGACCCGAATGTGGAAAAACCAGGTGGCTCTTGGCGCAATTCCATACTATATGTTCGTTGAAAGAAACACAGGACCCAAAGATTATTTTTCAGTAAGCCTCGCCGATGCATACATGATTTTCAAAAACGCATACAAACGCGTATCCGGACTAAGCAGAACGGTAAGGGGACCGTCCATGTCTTCCACACCAGGGAAGATATTGATTGATGGTGTAACCACAATAGGAAACGAGAAAGTTTTTGTTTTGAAATTTATCCAGGGACGAGATTCATCATGGGTCAATAAAATATTCTTTGCGAAGTATGATGAACATTCAGGTTGGCTGGATGATCTGAAACCGGCTTTTGGGGCAAAACAATTCTTTTTCGAAGATAGACTTGCAGAAATGAAAGCAGAGAAAGAACTCTTTGAGGATGCCTCCTGACCTGGCAAGACAATCACTCAGATGCTATCGGAATTTTCTTATAGGAGAAGACCTTTACTGAGGTACATATTTTTGGACTTGCCGGTTTATGCAACTATATATTTCTTCGTCCGTTCCAAAAATATCAATGACATCCTTATGATTAATTAAAGATTCCAGAACAAAAGCTGTAAGATAAAGGCTGACAACGTGGGGATGGGTCACCAGATTCCTAAAAGGAGCAATCTGGTAGTCAATATCAAAATCTTCTGAATTGCAAAGCGTGTGCAGCCTTTTCCCGATCTGCTCTTCAAGCGAATTTTTGCTCGTTGTTTCTATATGTTTTTTTTCAATGAGTTTTGTTGCAATGGTATTGCTTAATTGATCAATATTGTCTCTAACACTATTAATCGAATTTTTTCTGGAGCGTTCCTTTGATGATTCGATTTTGGATAGAATCACTGACTCCCGGTTGCTTGGTCGAAACATTTTCGCCATTTTATGAACCTCTTTATCACATATTCTCATGCTGGGAATTCAAACCATGCCTAATGATTCCAGCAAAAATTAAATCAAGCTACATAGGCATTCCGCCTTACACAAAAGTCACATACTAATCACTCCTTTAAAAGATTGCAAGAAATTTTTTTAAAGTCCGCAATAACAAGCTGAGCTGTTTTTTGCCCTTTCCAGCGATTCCATTTTATGGAATAGGCAATTTGGTCAAATTTATCATTTTTTGAATTTGGATAGGAGTAATTGAAACAGATGGCATTTAACTTTTTGTCTGATTTGCCGTTCTTTTGAAAAAGGGTAAAACGTTTGTGGTGCTTACCAATGTCCGATGTGTTCTGAATAAGAATGTTTCTCGATGAAAAAACAGGTTCGGGATTCTCCTCACCAAATGGCTGCAATGTTTCGATTTGGTCTATCAGTGTTTCGGTTATATCCGAGAAGTCAAGCTCAGCATCAATGCAGAGTTTAGGAATCAATTTCTCTTTTGCGTGGTTTTCTTCTATTATCTGATCAAAATGATATTTGAAGGATTGAATTTTGTCAGGTGAAATGGTTAAGCCTGTGGCCATTTGATGACCACCAAACTGTAACAGGTCATTCTTGCACATGGAAAGGATTTTGAATAGATTCAGTCCGGGAATACTTCTTCCTGAACCGGTTCCCTTGGCCGTATCCAGAGAAACAAGGATGACAGGTTTATAATATTTATTTGCCAGGCGTGAACATACGATTCCCAAAACGCCCAGGTGCCAATAATTGCTTGATAAAACAATAGAGCGATACGTCTCGTTCGGGTGCCGGTCAATATAAGATTCCACCTGGTCAAATATATTGTCTTCCAGTTCCTTCCGTTTTGCATTCATTTCCTCTATTTGTCTTGCAATCGCCATAGCCTGTTTGTCATCTGTTTCAAGCAAGAGATTCAGTGCAATATTGGCATGGCCTATTCTACCAGCAGAATTGAGTCTTGGGGCAATTTTAAAAGCGATATCTTCGGCAGTCAGTTCGTCGCCGTTTATACCGGAAAGCGACACAATTGCCTGAAGGCCTTTTCTTCCCCTTGATCTAAGGACTTCAAGCCCAGTATGCACTATTATACGATTTTCGTCTATTAAGGGAACCATATCTGCCATAGTCCCTATGGCAACGAGATCACACATTTGTTTAAGATTGGGTTCCGGTCTATCGATAAAAAAATTAATGTCACGCAGGTGTTTCCGAAGTGCCATCAGAAAATAAAAAACAACACCAACACCTGCAAGATGGGAAAGGCCGGATTGACATTCGGATTGCTTCGGATTGATAATTGCAAAAGCCTCAGGAATCGTTTCACCTGAGGCGTGATGGTCAGTAATGATCAGATCGATTTCTGATTTTTTGACTTCCAGGGCAGCATCATGACTGGCCATACCGCAATCCACAGTGATGATAAGGCTGGGAGCCAGGTTTGATTGGAACTGTCTGATATGCGCTGCTTTAAGACCGTATCCCTCATTCATCCGATGCGGGATATAAAACGTGACATCTGAGCCGCATCGCACCAAAAAATCATGCAATATCGTTATGGATGTCACACCGTCTGCATCATAGTCTCCAAAGATAAGTATTTTTTCCCGGCTTTTTATGGCGACGGCCGTTCTTTCGGCAGCTTTCATCATATCTTTCAAGGAAAAGGGATCACGCATGTTCAATGGAGATGTATTGATATAGGATAATGCGTTTGCACTTTGATGAATTCCCCGGTTTACAAGTATTTTTGCTATAATTTCATGGCATTTAAGTGCGTTTTGAATCGTTTTAACTTTTCTGATATCCGGTTTGAGATAGGTCCAGGTTTTTATCATAATTTAAGCCATATATTCCTTTTGAATTCTGGCGTTATTAGATAGCGCATTCATCTGATGAGAACAATACAAAACTCTATTTTTCAGGTAGAAGAGATAAATTGCTTTTGGTCAAATCCTATGGATATTGATGGTAAAAAGATTTGGTCACGCAGATTAAACCTTGATATTATTTTTAAAAAGGATATGTCAGTTCATGAACAACTTAACCCGACCGATTCAGGGATGGATTTGCTATGAGCACATTGGACACAAGGCTTCATACAATTAGAAAGCAGTATCAGGTTGAAAAGGAATTCATTGGTTTTATCCGGTTTATATTTGAAGGGTACGACGGTATCGCTGTGATCACCACAAAAAATGCTGAAACAGGACAAATCATTATCACAATCGCACCCGGATGCGAGGAAGAGGTTCATGATGTGATTCATAGTCTAAAAGATGAAATCATGATCACGCCTGTGGATTTTGATATTCCTGACACGGAGATTATCTACTGACCAAAATGAAAGAAAAGAAAGTATATATTTACACCATCGGTTGCCAGATGAATGTGTATGATTCTGAACAGATTGAAAATTTACTTCAGCCGGTGAATTATTCAAAAACGGATTCACTTGAACATGCAGATCTGATTATTGTGAATACCTGTTCCATACGCGCCAAGGCGGAAGAAAAAGCATTCAGTTTTCTTGGAAGGGCCTCCCAGATTAAAAACAAGAACCACCAGTTGATCATCGGAATCGGCGGGTGTGTGGCTCAGCAGGAGGGCGAAAAAATTTTCAAGCGTGTGCCTCAGGTGGATATTGTTTTTGGAACACGCGCCATCGGCAGATTGCCAAAGCATGTTACGGAAATTGAAAAAAACAGGGAAAGAATTGTAGATATAGACATGTCAGTGTCCCTTGAAGATGATCTTTATCCCATAACAGATTATCAAACCGGAACGGATATTTCAAAATTTGTCACTATCATGCGTGGCTGTGATAATTTCTGCACCTATTGTGTCGTACCGTATGTGCGGGGTAGGGAAACCAGTCGCGTTCCTGAAGCAATTATTTCCGAAATTGAAAATCTTGTGTCAAACGGGATCAAGGAAGTGACGCTTTTGGGCCAAAACGTAAACAGCTATGGAAAAAAGGAAGGGTGGTGTTCGTTTCCGGATCTTCTTTCCAAGGTCAATGACATAGACGGTCTTAAACGTATCCGTTTTGCCACGTCTCACCCAAAGGATTTGTCCGATGAATTGATACAGGCTATTGCCTCGCTTGATAAGCTTGTCAAGCACATTCACCTTCCGGTTCAGTCCGGTTCGGATCGAATCTTAAAAAAAATGAATCGGCACTATACAAAAGAAATCTATATTGATAAAGTGAATAGACTGAAAAAAGCTGTTCCAAACGTTGAGATCACAACGGATATGATTGTCGGGTTTCCAGGCGAATCCAAAGACGATTTTGAGGAAACCATTCATCTGATGAAGACGGTTCAATTTGACGGGCTATTTGCTTTCAAGTATTCAGATCGGCCTGATGCACCCGCTGAATCATTTATGCCCAAGGTTTATGAAGCCGAAAAAAAAGACCGGCTGAAAATAATTTTGGACCTTCAGGAGACAATCACCAGAAGCAAGCATCAAGAAGAGATAGGAAAAATTAAAGAAATACTTGTTGAGGGGTACAGCAAACATTCAGAAACAAAGTCAACAGAACCATCAACCGGGAAAAAGGTACAATGGACTGGAAGAACCTCCGGGATAACAATTGTTAACTTTATCGATGACAGCAAGCCCGGCCAGGAAAACGAAAAATTGACCGGTCAAATGGTTAAGATAAAAATTGAAAAGGCATTTTCCCATTCTTTGTGGGGCAAAAAAAATACAAACGGATATACAATATGAAGGCTGTATTTGGCATGACTTATTCTTATTTCATCAGGCATGACTGAAACGTCAACTTGCCACGAATCGAATTATTTTCAGACGACAGAAGAATGCCCCCTGACTCTGGCTATAATAGTGGAAAAATAGGAGGTTAGCATGTTACACGAAATGACCATTGCCGCATTAACCCAGGACCCGGAAACAAACGCACCCATTCTTTTCCTGAAATCGATAGATGGTGAAAAGACACTTCCCATATGGATTGGCATGCTGGAAGCGGTATCCATAGCGTCTGCCTTGCAAAATGTTGAATTCGATCGTCCCATGACCCACGACCTGTTCAAGAATTTTATAGAAAGGATAAACGCCGACTTGATCAAGATTGAGATCTGTGATCTCAAAAACAATACCTATTATGCGAAGATATATTTTTCTCGTGACAATGGTGACTTCTATATGGATGCCAGGCCGAGTGATGCCATTGCGTTGGCGATTCGATTTAAAAAACGTATTTATGTAGATGATGTTGTGATTGTCAAATCATTTTCAGATCATCAAAAGACATACGAAATGTCGGATGACAGTGAAGAAGGCAAAAAATGGGCAGATTATCTGAAAAAACTGAATTCGGATGATTTCGGAAAATACAAAATGTAAAAAGATGGTCGGGGGGATTCAGATGTATTGGTCCTATCCTTTTAAAGCGCAATCACTGTTGCAAAAGTGATAAAAAAAACCAGGAGAAACAAACGGTGATCGATCTTCACACACATACTGTTTTCAGCGATGGCGAGCTTATTCCGTCAGAACTGGTCCGTCGTGCCCAGCACATGGGGCTTTCAGGAATTGGCATTTCAGATCATGTTGATGCGTCCAATATCGATTTTGTCGTTCCCAATATTGTTAAAGTCGCCCGAGAACTGAACAGTGTGCTCGTTGGCATTAAGGTCATTGCAGGCGTTGAATTGACCCATGTGCCGCCGCCCCACATTTCCATGTTGGTCGTAAAGGCTCGATCTCTTGGTGCGGAAATTATCATTGTTCATGGAGAAACCATTGTTGAACCTGTTGTGCAGGGAACAAACATGGCTGCATTGAATGCAGATATTGATATACTCGCGCATCCTGGCCTGATTTCAAGGGAGGAAGTGTGTCTTGCAAGAGAAAACGGCATTTTTTTAGAGATTACGGCTCGAAAGGGCCATTCTCTGACGAACGGCCACGTGGCAAAACTTGCAAAAGAAAACAATGCCAAAATGGTCATCAACACAGATACTCACGCCCCTTCTGACCTGATAACCCAGGAAAAAGCCATCAGGATTGTAAAAGGTGCGGGGCTTGCCGAACAGGATTTTTTTGACATGCAGCAGAATGCGGCGCACCTCTGCCAAATCACCTTATAATTTACCGCACTCGCTTCTGTCAAATCGGAGGAAGAGAACCCCAACCCCGATACGTCATTTTTCTCCGGCCAGCCGATCAAAGGTCTGCCAATACCAATCATGAACCTTTCCATAAATGGATTTCATGACCCGGGGAAAATCAGAAAGGAGCGAGTACAGGGTGGGCACAACCACTAGCGTGAGAATTGTCGCAATCATCAGCCCGAATATGACGACAATGGCCATGGATCGCCAGTATTGTGATGATTCGCTCACAAGAGATATGCTCATTTTATGAAAATCATATGAAATACCGGTTACCATAGGCAAAAGGCCCAATATGGTTGTGATCGCCGTCAGCATGACCGGTCTTAGTCGTGTGGCTCCTGCTGAGATAATGGCCTGCTGGGTAGAAAGCCCACGTTCTTTTAATTTGTTTGTATAATCGATAAGCACAATAGCGTTATTTACCACAACACCTGCCAGGGATATGGTGCCCACACCTGTCATAATCACGCCAAAGGGAAGACTTAACACAGTAAGGCCCAGAAACACGCCCCCCAGAGACAAGATGACGGAAACCATAATAATCAACGGCTGATTGACCGAGTTGAAGAGTGTCACAAGAATGAGAAAAATAAGAAATATCGCAATGATAAAAGCCTTTTCAAGAAAGTCTTCAGATTCTTTCTGGCTCTTATTTTCGCCGGTGAAGGTTATGCCATATCCTTTGGGCAGGGTAAAATTCTTAAGCAGTTCTTCTGCCTGCGTTCTCAGCAAGACACCGGGTATCTTGTTGTTTTCTACATTTGCCTTGATGGTGACCACACGGTTGTGATCGATTCTCACAATATCACCGAGGCTGCCGGCGTAGGTAATGCTGGCAACGGTGGTCAGAGGAACAAGCTGGCCTGTGGGAGTCGGAATCATCAGCGCATGAAGCACATCCGTTGTTTTCCGGTCGTTTTCAGGAAGTTTTACCGTGATATCAAAATCGTCATTATTCGCGTAATAGGTCGAGATGTTAAGTCCATTGAAGGCTGTTTTTATCACATATCCGATGGTATAGGTTGAAAGCCCGAACATGGCGGCTTTCTGTTTGTCAACGTTAATCTGTATCGCAGGTATGGCATCCACATAGTCATCTCTCAGATCTGCCATATGGGGGATTTTGCCGATAATTCTACGCACATCTTTGGCCAGCCTGCCAAGATTCTGATAGTTGTCACCTGAAATTTCAATATTGATCGGCGGTCCGGTGGGCGGTCCATTGTTCTCCTTTTCAACGGTTATGCGTGCGCCCGGGATGTATTGAACCCGTTTTCTGATTTCTTCCATATCATTGACCGACGGTGTGATTCTGTCCTCAAGGTCAAGAAACTGAATCCCCAGATGGTTATCTGCACTTGAGCCAAACGTGGCCCCGCTGAAATTTTTAATGACTTTTGCATAAATGTGTTTGACATTCCTGAAACTTGTTGGCCCGGTAAAGGGTTCTCCGTTTTTATCTTTAAACGGTTTCGGGTCATATGTATCGTTGTAATGATTCAGCGGCGGGGATGTGATAAAATCAAGATATGCCTTTTCATCATCCTTGTTTAACGCACTGCTGGCCACAATCTCCACTTTTTTTAGAATCTGGTCAATATAGTCCAGATCCGCTCCTTCAGGAGGGTCGATGTTGACGTAAATGTTTCTGGGATCGATTTCAGGAAAAAATTCAAGCGGTCGTTCAAGCCCGACAGCAAACACCCAGATCAGCGTCAGGAGTACTAATAGAGCGACGCTGCATAAAAGCACAGACACGCGAAATTGGAGAGCTATCTTTAATACTTTTGAATAACTTTCTAAAATTTTTCCTTTAATTTCGATAGGTTGTTCGCCCATGGCATTAATATCATCACCCGATGCATCTGTTTGCTCGGAAGGGTTTATTTTGATTTTCATGAAAAAGGCACATAATGCCGGGTTGATGACGAGTGCCACAAAAAGACTTGAAGAAAGTGTGATAATGAGCGTAATCGGCAGATATTTCATGAATTCGCCCATAATGCCAGGCCAGAACGCAAGTGGCAAAAAAGCGGCCAGTGTGGTTAGCGTAGACCCGATAACCGGATAGGCAACTTCAGATGTGCCTTTTATGGCAGCTTCGATTTTAGGTACGCCCTGCTCCATATACCGGTAAATATTTTCAACAATGACGATGGCATTATCCACAAGCATCCCCAGTGCGAGGGTCAAAGAAAAAAGAACAACCATATTGAGCGTAATGCCAAATACGGAGAGCACCATAAACGAGAGAAGCATGGAAAAGGGGATGGCAAGTGCCACAAGAACTGAATTTCTGAGCCCTAAGGCAAAAAATAATACAACAACGACAAGAATGAGGCCAGAGAGAATATTGTTTTCGAGATCGAGAACCATGTTACGAATCTCCTTGGCGTCATTCATCAGTTTTGTGATCTGGGTGCCTGCAGGCCAGGAAAGCTTTTTGTTCTCTATTAACCGGTCAATCTCTTCTGAAATGATCAGGATGTTTTCGCCGGTCCTTTTCTTGACGGCAACATTGATGGCCTCCTTGCCATTCAAGCGTGACCGGCTGTCCTCATCCTTGAAGCCGTCCTTGACAACAGCCAGATCTTTCAAATAAACCGGTCTGCCGTTAAACGAAGCCACGACCACATGATACAGTTCATTCGGATCAGATATCTCGCCCGGAACACGCAGCTGATATCGTCCGTCACCCAATGATATTGACCCGCCGGAAGTGTTCTGGTTTTCGTTGTTTACAGCAGAAAAAAATGCACTGATCGGAATCCGGTAATAGGTCAGCTTATCAGGATCGACTTCAATGATGATCTCTCTTTCGCTTCCACCGGTAACATCGACCTGGAGCACACCGGGAATCGATTCGATGTCTTCCTCCAGTTCATCTGCGATTTCTTTTAATCTGGCCATCCCGCATGTACCACTGATGGAGTAGACCACGATGGGCATTTCTGAAAAATTGACCTCAAATACAGACGGATCGTTTTCAAGGTCCTGGGGCAGATCATTTTTAGATTCATCAACCTTGTCTTTCACTTTTTGCAGAGCATCGTCAATGTTCGTGCCCGGAACAAACTCGATATTGATTTTTGAAATCCCTTCGGAACTGATGGAATGGATTTTTTTGACACCTTCAAGACCTTTTAATTTTTTTTCAATGGGAATGGTAATCGAAGTTTCAATATCAGATGAGGCAACACCTTTATATGATGTCGAGATAAACACATAGGGTATGGAGATGTCCGGGCTGTTTTCCCGTGGAAGGCTGTTATAACTGGAGGTTCCGAAAACAAGAATAATCAGCGCCAATATAAACACACTGACACGGTTGTTAACCGCTGTATCAGAGATAATCATCTAATTCATTTCCTCAAGATCTTTTATCCGTCTGACCACATTAAGGAGCTGGCCTTCATTGAGATTTCTCTGGCCTGTCACAACGACCTTTTCTCCTTTTTCAAGACCTTTCGTCACCTGCATCAGCCAGCCGTCCTGAAGACCCAGTTCTACTTCTCTCCTGTGCGCCAGGCCATCATTTTCAATATATACAATATGAGAATCATTGTTGGAGATAATGGCATAGATGGGAATGGAAATGCTTTCCGGGATTTCCCTTTTTATGATTTCCACTCGTGCAAACATGCCGGGGAGAAGGTCAAGGTTGGGATTGTTTACGGCAAGTTCAAGGTCGTATAAAATGGCATCTTTGCCGGCTATCTTTGACAAGAAGTGTTTTTTGGCATCGATTTCCCGTTCATTTAATGCATCGATTCGAATGGTGAAATGGTTGACGTTTCGAATCGAATTGATATCAGACTCCGGAATGCCAACCTTGACTTTTACCTTATCTATTTGAATGATCTCAGCAATTTTGGAAGCGATATTGACATATTGCCCGGTTTCGACATGGATCCTGTTTATGATGCCGGATATAGGCGCTTTTATCGTGCAATTTTCAAGATCAAGCACGGCATTGTCCATAACCGCCTTCAGGTTTTCCACCTGTGCTGTCATGTTGTCCAGATCTGATTTATTGGAAAGCTGTTTGGCAAAGAGCTGTTCAAGCCTTTTTTTAGAAGACAGGGACGCTTCATAGGCGGCTTTTGATGATCGGTAAGCATTGTCGTATTTGTTCTGATCGACCGTCACCAGTACATCGCCCTGATTGATTTTGTCACCTTCTTTTGTTGGTTTTGCTGTAATTTTACCCTGAACTTCTGACAAAACGTCCAGCATGACCCAGGGTTCGATCATGCCTGGCAGATTGATACGATCTCTTAACGGTTTGGGAATCAGTTCCAGAGTGACCACATTGATGCCGGGATCTTCAGCCTTGAGTGCTTGGGCTCTCTCTTGTTTGATAGCCTTGTTTTTAGCCCCGCACATCACTCCCATGATAACAATCACCATAACAAGAATAAAAAATGGAATGAGAGACCATATAAACCGTAAAATTTTTTTGCCAACCGTCTGATTCTCATCGTTTGTGGAATTTGCGTTCATAACCTGTCTTTCTTCTGTTGGGTCCCTGAATGAAAATAAATTGACTTGTTTCAGGGGACACTCATTTTTTTTGGACCTGATTCATGAAAGAACCTTTGGCCCGTTTTAAATTCAGATCTGCCAGTACATATTTGAACCGGGCATCTGAAAATTCTCTTTCCGCTTTTACCAGAAGCGTGTTGGCATCCATGACATCAATGCTGTTTGAAAGCCCTATATCAAACTGTTCGGTAATCGCTTTAAAATTTTCTTCTGAAAATTTCAATTGATCTTCAAGAGACTGCAACATGCTTTTTTGGGTGACCAGATCGAGGTAAGCGGTTTCAACTGCCAGGCAGACTTCCTTTACTTTGGATTGATACAGGAGTAAGGCCTGCCGGTATTGGGCCCTTGCCTGCCTGAGTTCCGCTTTTTTCAACCCCCCGTCAAACAGGGTGAATATCAGTTGCAGATGGATGGAGTAGTTGTCTGTATTAAAATTGTCCATTCCCGTCATGGGATCAGTTTCAGACCATTCGGATTCTGTATCAAAATATTTTCCTTCAAGTGAAAGAACAGGATAATATGCCCCCTTTGACCATTTGATCTGCTTTAAAGATGCTTCTGTCAACTTTTTCAGCGCTTTCAGATCGGCTCTGTCTAAAACAGCCTCCTTTTTAACCTGCGCCAGTTCATAGGATATCGGGTGGATTGAAAACGCTGGGTCGGAAATCAGATAATCCATGGGCAGGGGCACCAGACGTGAAAGTGCAAATCGGGCCAGATGCAGTGCGTTTTCGGACCTGACAAGAATGGACTTTGATCCTGAAAGCTCGGCATCGGCGCGTATCATGGCTGTTTTGGTCACATCGCCCAGATCAAATCTGGATTTGACGGCTTCTTTATGCTGTTTGAGTCTATTGACATCGGCTTTGCTGATTTCCAGCGTTTTTGTGGTCCTCAAGATACCATAATACGCGGTGGCGACCTCGAACAGGTAAGCTTCTTTTATATTTTCAAGATCAAATTCATTTTGACTGATATAATCTCCAGCCATTTTCAAGGCGGTCAGCTCTCTGCCGTTGGTGGTAAATGTCTGATCAAATTTTGCACCATAGGACACTGTTTTTGGAAATGTGGCATCTGTGTCCTTATAGTTGATATAGTCTCCAAAGACAGATAACCGGGGAATGATTACAGACAATGCTCTTTGTTTGTCTTCTTGTGCAATCAAAAGATTTTCTTCGGCAAAACGAATTTCTTCAGCGTGTTGCAGTGCAAGTTGATAGAGATCCGAAAGGGTGTAATGTCTGGGAGGTGTATCCTTTGCTTCAGATGGGCCTGCCAGCAGATCTTTTTCTGAAGACATCAGCAGTATTATACATGGCAATATCAGCCAGCCTGCTTTTTTAAACCATCGTATTGTCATGTTTTATTTCACCGTTTGCATTGCATTAGCGGATTGTCGTCAGTCAATTCCATTATCTTCGGTTGCATGATATGCCTGTTTCAATCGATTGATAAAAAATGCTAATATAGTTACAAGCGTTGGTCTTGTCAAATTAGAATTCAATTATTGAGATGGCGGCAATACCAGAAAAGCGTTTTATTTGGACTGAGCGATTGCATGACAGGCGGCATATCATTTATATTCCGATGACGGATCACGGTTTCTGATGTGCGATTCTTATCAGACCCGGCACATCCAGAATAAGGCCAACCCGGCCATCCTGCAGAATGGCACCGCCTGAAATGCCAGTGGCGCTTTTCATAAACTCGCCAAGAGACTTGATGACTATTTGTTGTTTTCCTATCAGTTCATCAACACCAAGTGCGATTTTTCGATTGTTGTTTTCGACAATAACGGCAAATGATCTTTTATTCCCGGTTTGTTCAGCCTGATGATCGACCAACATGTTCAGCCTGAAAAGAGGGATGAGTCCATCCTGCAGCATGATCATCTCACCCTGATTCATGACCGATTGAATGTCTTTTTTTTCGATACAGGTGGACATCACTATCGATAGCGTGGGAACAATATACCGGATATCTGCTGCGCGCACAATCATACCATCTATGATGGCAAGCGTTAACGGAATGGTAATGGAAAACCTGCTTCCTTTGCCAACTGTGGATTGGATATCAATGGTTCCTCTCAGGGATTCAATGCTTTCTCGGACAACGTTCATGCCCACACCCCGGCCGGAAATATCCGTGATTTTTTTTGCTGTTGTAAAGCCTGGCTCAAAAATAAGATGGAAGATATCCTGTTCATTGAGTTGGTCTGACTTTGATACAAGATTCAAGGATATGGCCTTGTTTAAAATCTTCTCGGGTGACATGCCCATGCCGTCATCCTCGACCTCGATAAAAATATTTCCTCCTTTATGAAACGCACGCAAGGTTATTGTGGCAATTTCGGGTTTACCCTGATCGGTTCTTTCTGTGAGCGCATCCTCAATGCCATGGTCAATCGCATTTCTTATCATGTGCATTAGAGGATCATTCAATTTATCGACAATGGTTTTGTCGAGTTCGGTTTCTTCCCCGCACATGACAAACTTGATTTTTTTATTGGCCTTTTTCGCCACATCTCGAGCCACCCGCCCCATTTTTTGAAAAATGGGGCGGACCGGCATCATTCTGAGAGACAGTCCCGTTTCCTGCAGTTCACGGGTAATTTTATCCATGGCAGTGATGTGCCGGCAAAGTTGAGGCGAATTTATCTGTTGGATTTCCTCAGATTGGGAAAACATGGATTCGACAATAACCAGCTCACCGATCATATTGACCATTCGATCCAATCTGTCTGCATCCACAGAAATAGAGTCTTTTAACAGAGAAGATCTTTGATCCTGGATTGGTGTCTGACTCTGGAGTGCTTCAGACACGTCTTTAGCCTGCACTTTTCCATTTAAAACAAGCATCTCACCTATTTTTTTATCTGAACGCATTTGAGCCTGCACTGTGGCATACTGCGCTATGGTTTTGGGGTCGGTCAAACCCGAACTGACCAGAATATCGCCTATTTTTTTATCTGACCGGGGGGGCACGGATGTCGGAAAAGTCGTGATTTGGCCTGATAAGGCCGCCCTGATCCGGAATATATATTGGGCCAGATCAGATATGGGGAAATGTGACGTCTGGTCAGGCAGATTTATAGAAATGTTATTTAAAATGGCGCTTAAACCCTCTATTGATTCAAAAATTACATTCAGCCAGGAGCGAAACGGCACATGTTCAGGCGTGTTCAATTGTTCTGCAAGGCATCCTGTTTCTTTCGCAAGAACGGCCATGTCCTTAATATTAAAAAATAGTGCCAGTTCATGAATGCCTGCAAAAATTCGATGAATACCTGTGGCAGTTTCAGCATCATCAGGATCTGTGGATAGTGTGAGTAAAAGAGAATTGAGTTGATCTATATGTTTTCTGACCGTTAAAGTAAACTTTTCGAATAAACCGTTGTTTGATATTTCCGGTGTATTTGGGGGTCCAATTTTATCAAGGAGTTCTTCCTCAATGGATTTTGAATCAAAGGATAAACTTTTAGCCGTATCTGGAACAGGTCTGGCAGGGTTTTTGGGCTTTAATGTTTCCAGAATTTCCTGGACAGGTGTATATATATCCGGTCCGCCTGAATACGTCTGATAGGTTTTTTTTAACCAGTCGACGATTGATAGCAGCGTATCGGTTTTCTCTGCGGCAGACTCATTTTCAATGAAATCTTCGGTATGGTGTAACAGGTTTTCAACATCTCCAAGATTTAAAAAACCGGCTTCTCCTTTTGCAGTATGTATCAGTCTTTTCAATTCAGTGAGTTTTTTCTGGGAGTATGTTTCCTCAAGTTCAAGAATCAAGGTTTCCATTCGATGAAGCATATCCGGCTGTATAGATAAAAATTCAGCAAAGACCTCATTATCAAGATGATCCGGAAGCTTTCCCGGATGTCTCAGCCCGATTACCTCCTGCCCTGAATTGTTCATTTCGGAGCTCGTATTGACTTCTGCTGATTCTTTACGATGAATATTTTGAATTTCAGAGATGAGGTCTCTCAGTGTGTCCATCAGCTGAAGGTGATTTTCAGGCGTTTCATGATTAATTTCCTGGAGAAGGTCGATTGCCGTCGAAGTGAGCGTGAAGATGTCATGGTATTTTAGACCGGATACCGCATCACCCAGTGTTTGGAGATGAATAATCAGTTCTTTGATGTCTGCATCAGATTCAGGATCTGACAGAAGAAATCCTGCAGAAATGGTGTCGATGATTTCAATTAAAGAATCGTTTGACATATTTTTATTTGCTTAAAACAAAAAAAGGTTTAGAACTGCAGGGTATTAAAAAAACGTTTGCGTTTTAAACATTTAACTTGTGGTATTGAAATTGCAAAATAAACTTTTCTAAATATGACAGGCAGCTCATTGTGTTTGCAATATATATACTTGCTAATGGCCATAATACCTCGTGATGTCAAAAAATTGACTTGATATGTCTGTCTATAACAGGTTATTGTCAGACACTTTATACGATTGTAATTAAATTGTAAAGGAACCTTATAATGGCATTAAAACATGCAGTGATTAAAAAATATCCAAACAGACGGTTATATGATACAGCCAACAGCACTTATGTCACTCTCAAACAAGTCGGTGACATGATTCGGCAGGGAACGATCGTGGAAGTCAGAGATGTGGGGACGGATGAAGATGTGACATCATTCATACTTACACAGATCGTTCTTGAGGAAGCCAAACAGAAAAACATTCTCCTGCCTTCACCGCTGCTTCATCTGATTATCCAGTATGGGGATAATGTATTGAGTGAATTTTTTGAAACATATCTGCAACAGGTCATCAAAAGTTATATCTCGCAGAAAACGGTTTTTGATAATCAATTTAAAAAAATGCTCGATTTTGGTTTTGATGTTTCAGAGATGGCCCAAAAAAATATTGAAGACTTTACGCCATTTAAAACATTTTTTGATTTGTTTGCTGCTACGGGCAAGAAGGGGGGAAATAAATAGGCACGCATACCGTTTTTTTTACAACAGAAACGCCACTAAAATGGATTCAGGTTTCTCATGAACTCCCCGGATACCTCAAAAAACCGGTCAATACTGTGACCCACCACATTCGTTGGCATGGATAACGACATCGCCAGTTCAAAAATTTCAATGTCCTGTTCGTAATCAAGTCCCGCATAAGGATTGTAAAAAATATCTGTAAATGTGGTTGAATTCAGTTGTTTGCTGGTATTGTTGGGAACCGTGAACCCTTTATTATAGATATAGCTGCCTGCAAGGTCGACCTTAAGACCATTTTTGAGACTTATGCCAATTCCGGCACCCAAAATGTCAAGATCCGGAAAAGGTGCAAGGAGTGTAAAATGGTCATCTTGCACGGACGATTCACGTGCCTCATACCCGCACCGCAATGACAGCCATTCCCGTGCCTGAAATTCTAAGGCATAGCTGAAATGCAGGGTGTTTTTCATGTCGAGATCCACAACCATGGACCGGGAGCCTCCTGAATATCCAAGCTGTGTGATAAACTGAAAAACCTGCATGTCCTGATCAAAATCAAGCGCCAGTGTTTTATTGGCTGAGCCTTCTGTCCAGTGCATATCCGTCATAAGTTTGAGAGACTTGATGGGCCTGACTGTGATGCCTACCTGCAGTCGTTGGGGAAAAATAAATTCGAGTGAGCAATACCCTTTTTCATATGCTTTGGATTCGGCAGGAAGCCCTGTGATTTGAGACATTACAAGTGTTGGCGGAGATAAACCCAACCAGTCGATAGCATTCTGGAAACTGTCGCCAAGGGCATCCATGTATTCTCCCCGCATCTTTGCCTTGACTTCACTCTGATAGCAGGCCCCTAATGAAAACCATTTAATGGGCTCCCACAAAAAACCGATATTGTATGAGGGTGAGAAATCATCCCTCGTCTTGAATTTTAGCTTTGCAATCGTATCATAGGGAGAAATGCCTCCCCCAAACCAGGGTGCGGGGGCGTCCAGTTGAGAAAGAACAGGGATATCCAGATTGCCACTCGTGTCTCCCTGTTCATTTGTCAAGGCAACAAGTTCGCTGGGGGCACGTATATCCAACTCGGCACCCATGGCAGATTGCCCGATCCCTATAGACAGGCCTGCTGAAAAGTCATCTGAAAATTGATAGCTGCATGAGGGGGAAAGATATATAAAATGCTGGATATAAAGGGATTTGCCTCCGTAAACCATGGGGTCGTCCTTGTCATTATGTGAAAAACCGCCCACGTAAGGGGCATAAAAACCATTTGCAAATGTCCACCTGGAATTTTCTTCTCTATACGAAAACCCAAACGCGATCGGGGACACAATCATACCTCCGGGGATATCGATTTCGCCAATAAAGGGTGCACGGATGCGAAGATCACTTGTTTTACCACTTGCACCATCCAGCTTATCGTCATTGAATTTGCCCCCCAGAAAACCTTCAAAGTCTGGGTCTGATTCAAATTTCCCCGAAATTTCAAGGCGCAAGGCAGCAAACGTGATCATGAATTGTTTGCCTCCCTTCAGCTGAGAAAGACCTGCGGGATTGTAATGAATTGACATCATTCCCGGCGGTGATGAGGTGACCGTGTTGGCAAGAGATATGGCTTTTGCATCGATAGCAATTTGTTCATTTAACGAGGCAATGGCAATGCTGTGGGTCAAAAAGAAGACAATGATCGGAACAGCCAGGACACAAAATCGGTATTTCAAATAAAATCGCTTGCCCATAGTGATAGATTCGGTTTTAGTTAAGGTTAAATTCAAATGGCATCCTTACGGATATCAGAAAATCAGGATCATCATTGGTAAATCCCATGGCAATGCTGGTAATAACTGTCTGTGTTGATGATATCCGCCACCCCATGCCAATGCTGAAAATAGAAGAAACCGAGCTTGCGATTTCCTGCTTTGGGCTGATGACGCCAGATGCGTCTTTCTTGAAATAATAAGTAGATTCCATGCCGTATGATAGCTGATAGCTCATGTTTAATGATACTTTATAGGAAAGCGCATAGGCAAATCCAGCACTGGCATGGATATAATCTCCCGGGTCGACCTTTCGGATCGTATTATTTGTCGCCCCGTATTTATAGTTAAGTCCGCTTTCTGTGAAATTATACGTGTATCCCACACTACCAAAAGCGATAACCGGATCGATTGTTTTTGATGCGGTCATGCCTGCGGAAATAGCATAGATACCATCTCCTGTGGTGAGATCCTTCTCCGGATTTATTTCATATGGACTTCTCCCGGTGGGGCATGACAGGCTTGAAGTCAGGATAATGGACGGTTTATCGGCTTTGGTTTTGACAGGCTGATACTGGAAACCGAATGTGATATCTCCCAGATCATTAATTGATTTCGAATGGTTATCTTCATCATAATGTTTGAATGCAAAGGGTATGTCCGTATTCAATGTAAAATTATCGAGAAGGGCATATTCCATGAAAAGACTGTTTGTAAGGTTGTGATTGCTGTATGTGTTCACTGTATAGATACCACTTATGGAATCAAGGGAATAATAAGAATAGGTCATACTGTATTCAAATCCAAGCGTGCCTGATTTCAGAAGGGTGTAGTCTCGTCCCACCGCAGTGAGGAGTTCTTCTTCCTCTTCGGATTTTTCATCTTCGGTCATCTGAAGTTGTCGTCTGATTTCTGCTTCTTCTCTGAGGGCCTTGACTTCTTTTTGCAGGATCTCAATTTGTCGAGCAAGCGTTTTCACATCAGATGGCAAACCTGAAGAATCTGCCGAAACAGATGGCGATGATGCCTGCGCTGTGGCTGAAGAGGGGGCCGTCGCAGAAACAGGTATGACTGTTTCAGGCTCCGGTATCGATTCCGCACGGATCGTCTTTAGGGGAGTGATGGATATATCTTTAAAAGAACTGCCACTATTGCCCCAGCAGTAAAGGCCGACTTTTCCTTTTAAAAATGTATTGTCACTGACCTTGAACATCAAACGGTCATTCAGGAGTATTTGAATATGATTGCCAATGGCATTTATCTTTAATGAATACCACTCATTCTGGTTATAGGCAAGATTTTGTTCGGCAAGAACAGAAACGGTTCCGTCAACGATTTTTACCAGTCTGATAAATTTTCGTTGTCTGTCCATCGAATACCGGTAGTAGTTCTTGATATCCTGATAACGGAATATCGCACCAATTGAATCATCATCCATTGAAATCAGGCTTAATTTGTAGAAAAAATCTGACCAGTCCGGATTGCCGGAAATGGCAATTGTTCCCGGTTTTTCAGGTTCATTTCCGGCGCTTCCCCCATAAATATTGCTCGATTGATCAATGATTCCATTTACCGATGACCATACCGAAGGTGTATAGTTTGTCCCTTCATCAAAAACTTGCCATGTTGACAGGAGCGGATCAGCATTATCCAATCGGAAGGTTTGTTCGCAGTATACATTGGACGTGAAGAAAAAAAGAAATGACATCAATAAGACAAATATTAGAAAATGGTTTTTCAATTGATATTATCTCCCTGTAATCAAGTTATTGAAAAGGTCAATACATCATATCACCCGGCCGTATAAACTCATGGCTTGTAAAACTGTTTCTGACCGGGAATGTTAGTCATTTTTACAGTTGAAGGAATATCAAAGGGTTTATAGGTAGCTGTAAAAAATCTTTTTGCTTCACTTTCAGTGATATATTGAAGATCTTCAGGTTTAAGTTTTAAAGCCGAGAGACCTTTGCCCCCCCTTGGCGTAACAATGAAAACAATTTTTTCATACCATAGGGTTTCAAAAGTTGATAAAGGGTAGCTGCTGTTACCGCTAAAGGAATCTGAAAAAAAGATGTGACCGTCATGCACACCCTTAAGAATTACAAAATGACGATAATCAAAAAGCGTTATCGGAATGATACACGGCCAGTTGGCCGGATCTGTCAAATCTTCCAGTTCAGCCCTGTAACCGGTACCTTCGTAGCCCAGCACATTGACATATTTTTTCATGTCCAGCAGGGAAAACGCTCTTCTTTTTATGATCTGTTCTTTATCGCCATATAGCAAAAGGCCCTGGATTACATTTTGCTCAGTGATGTCTTCCCCCAGATAAAATCTGAGGAGGGTCGCCAGGGCGGCTGAACCGCAGCTATAATCATAGGTTTGCCGGACAACTTCATTGTATTTCATTTTAGAACCCGGAATAACGGTATTTCTGATTTTATATGGCGTATTCGGCGCTGTTTTGATCAAAAGCTCGTCCTTCGGAGACTCGTTAAGTGGAGCATAACCGTTTATCAGGCAGATACCAATTACAAAGGCAATAAACAGTTCCATATTTTTTTGCTCCTTGAACGGAAGAAAACGAACCCGTTCGAATGGTATATTTTGCAGAAAATTCATTTTATATTGGTTGATATTGAGAAATACTATGCTTGAACATCGTTCACTATAACAATTTCAATTTGCCTTGTAAAGAGAAAACTGTATCGACTGAAAATTTAATTGTTCTTGGTATTTACAATGATTTGTGTCATGTGAAAGACCTTTTTTTGACGCATGCAAAAAAAGACCGAAAGCAGAAACAAAAAGTGGGCCAACGCTTCTTTTATGATCGTTGGGATTATAATTTAATTCCCAATTTATAATTTTTCTGTTTTTTGCTATTGACACACGGTTCAATTGAATTATTTTAGTTTCGGTTTTGCAATGCAATTTAAATGAAATATTTTTGCTTAACCATTTCCCAAAGACATAATCGTCTTCGCCCGATGATTACTATTTAAAAACACATTGAATCAAACTTGTTTAGGCAGGTTTTCTGCTAAAGTACAGGATTACCCTGTTAACACCAGAATTCGATAACCCAATGATGGATTGAGGTGATTCATGACAATGGATATGAAGGAATCAAGCCGGTTTATACAGAATATTTTTGATGAAATTCACAAAGTCATCATCGGCCAGGATGATTTAATCAAAAAAATGATGGTGGCGCTTCTGGCCGATGGCCATGTGCTTGTTGAGGGATTACCCGGCCTTGGAAAAACAATGGCGATTAAGGCGCTTGCATCGACATTGGATACAGGTTTCAAAAGAATACAGTTTACACCGGACATGTTGCCGGCCGACGTGGTTGGAACCCAGGTTTACAATCCTAAAGAAGGATCTTTTTCTGTTAAAAAGGGACCCGTCTTCACAAATATTCTGCTTGCGGATGAAATTAACCGCGCGCCTTCAAAAGTGCAGTCTGCCCTTCTTGAAGCAATGGCCGAACGACAGGTGACTCTCGGCGATCACACCTATAAACTTGATAATCCGTTTCTTGTTCTTGCCACACAGAATCCTATTGAACATGAAGGAACGTATCCGCTTCCGGAAGCCCAGGTCGACCGGTTTATGCTTAAAGTGACCATTGATTATCCGGACAAAAAGGAAGAAAGGCATATTCTTGAGAGAATGGGAAAGATTAATATTGAGAATACGGTAAATAAAATTACGGATATATCCGCTCTTCTTGATGCCCGGAAACTTGTCGATGAAATATATATCTCGGATGAACTGAAGGATTACATTGTAGATATCGTTCTTGCCACACGAAAAGGAACGTCTATAGAAGGACTTGAAGATGTGATTGAATGTGGTGCCTCTCCCAGAGCAACCATTGCTCTTATCGTCACTTCGAAAGCACTGGCCTACATCGAAGGCAGAGACCATGTGCGGTCCAATGATATCAAGAAAATGGCTTATGATGTGTTGCGTCATAGGATTATCATTTCCTATGAAGGTGAAGCAGAACAGATGACATCTGAGAAGGTAATCGAAAAAATTCTCTCAACACTGCCAACGCCTTGATTCTGAAAGGATATTTTCAGAGAAAAGCAATCTGTCGATAACGTTGACGAACATTAAACCGTTTTTTCGGTGAAAAGATTGAATGTTATGGATATCAGTCGAGAAGAATTAAACGAAGTGCTCAAAGAAGTGCGCCAGATTGAAATGCGCACAGGGAAGGTGGTTAGTGATGTTTTAGCCGGTGAATACCAGTCTGTCTTTAAGGGCAGGGGAATGGAGTTTGAGGATGTGCGTGAATATTTCCCTGGAGATGATGTCAGGAATATCGACTGGAACGTGACCGCCCGGATGAATCACCCCTATGTTAAAAATTTCAAGGAAGAACGCGAACTGACGGTGATGATTCTTGTTGATGTGTCTGCGTCCTCCGGTTTTGGAACCATCGGCTTTTCAAAGGCAAACATCATTGCAAAAATCTGTGCAACGCTTGCGTTTTCAGCCATCCATAATCACGACAAGGTTGAATTGATCCTTTTTTCCGATAAAGTCGAACGCTTTATTCCTGCGAAAAAGGGAAGCAAGCATGTATTGCGGATTATCCGGGAGCTTCTTGTCAGTGCAAAAATTTTGGAGAAAACGCAATCAAAGGCTGCAACTGATATAAATGTAGCTCTTTCGCACCTCAACAGAAAACGAAAAAAGAGAGGTGTCTGTTTTATTGTGTCAGATTTTATCTCCAGCGATTTTCAGTCCGATTTGAGACTGGCTGCCAGACGACACGATATCACGGCGATCTGCGTATCCGATCCCCGTGAAATAGAGATTCCCATGGTTGGACTGATTGAACTCGAAGATTCGGAAACCGGCGAAATGATGCTTGTGGATACATCAAGCGACGAGTTCCAGCATCGATTCCGGGCTTCTGTAGCCAGTGAAAATGAAGGAAGAAAATCCTTTTTTAAGTCATTGGGCATTGATCTTCTTGAAATCAACACACGTGTTCCTTTTGAAAATGCACTGGTCAATTTTTTTAAAGCCAGGGGGAAAAGACGATGAAACGTGTTGGTTTCCTTTTTATCATCGCGTTCTATTTTTTTACTTGCAGTCATCTGTATGCTGATCCGGTTTCTCATGAAAATCAGGCCAGTTATGACGGGGTGACTGCCACACTAAACGTCACCGTATCTTCAGACGTCATAACGATCGCAGATAGTGTGGTCTTGAACGTCGAGGTTGTATCGCCAAAAGGATTTGTGCCGCATCTGCCATCTTTTGAAGAATATGGATTCTCTGTCAATTTCAACGAACGGTCAAGACGATTTCGGGCAACAGATGTATCAGAGATCGATAAACAATCCCTTGAAGACGGTTCTGTCCGTTATTCACAGAAATTTGTACTTGAGCCGTTTTTAAGTGGCAATTATTCTATACTGCCCATTATGATATCCTTTGATAAAACAGATGATGAACCCGGCAAAAATTTAAAAAAGGAAAATGTGGACCCAAAAGACCATTTGGCCGTGTTCAGTGTCATTGCTGAAGGATTCCTGATAGATGTCCGGAGGATGCCTGAAAACCGAAGGGAGTTGTCTGACATTTTTGGACAATCCGACTATCATCTGGATAAACTGACAAAAAGAGAAAGACGCCCGGAAGATAAATCCGACGCCGAACTCAAGCGGGAAGAGGACCATAAGCTGGATGAAGTAAAAGCCCTTTCCGAAAAATCATTTCCATGGTGGATTGTATGGGCCATTTTATCTGCAGGTATTATATTTCCGATAGTTTGGTTTTTCGGTCGAAAAAAAATATCCCAAATGATAAACAGAGCTCCTGTCCCCGCGCATGAAATCGCCTATAAAGCCCTTAACGATCTTAAAGAGAAGCACCTTTTGCAGCATGGCCACATTCAGGCTTTTTATTATGAACTTTCGTTTATCTTAAGGATATATATCGGTAATCGATTTCAAATCTATGCTCAAAATCAGACAACTGAGGAATTTTTTTATAGCCTTTTGAAATCAAATCCGTTTGATCAGGAATCTGAAAACATTCTCAGGGAATTCTCCAATCATGCAGATGAGGTTAAATATTCAAAATACAGGCCTGATATAAAAAAGGGGGAATTGAGTTTTGATATTGCCAAATCTTTTGTGGATAAAACCCGGAAAATCGAGGAGGATGTGAAGTAAATGGGCTGGACTCAATTCGTAACTGATTTAAGATTTGATATGATCAATCTCGGAATATCCTTACTGGGCATGATAACTGTCCTTCCGGCCATGATGTATGTCTATTTTCGAAAGAAAACGCCTGCCCGTATTCGGTTTTCAAGTCTTAGAAACATCAAGACAACACCACGGATGCTTAAAGTAAGAATGATCAATCTGCCTTTTTTTCTGAGGCTTCTGACGGTATCGATGCTGTTTATTGCCTTTTCCCACCCTTACCTAGAACGTGAGGTTAAAAAAGACAGAACCGATACAGAAAAAAAAGAAAAAAACGAAAAACAGAAAGAAGAATATAAAAAAATAGAAGTACCGACGGAGGGGATTTCAATTCAACTGATCATAGACCGGTCAGGGAGTATGGGCGTTCATCCCGGACGAGATGGCATTAAATTCAACTATATGAAATTTGAAAATGCACTGCTTTCAAAACTGGATGTCGTTAAAATTATTTCAAAACGATTTATCAAGGGTACCCAAGAAACCAACAAGGATGCAAGCTATTTTACCGGAAGAGGGAACGACCTGATAGGATTGTATACGTTTGCCAGGTATCCTTTTGTTGCCTGCCCCTTAACCTTGAGGCACGAGTTGCTGCTTGATTACATCAGTCAACTTGATTTTGTCAAACTGCGTGAAGAAGACGGCACATACATCGGTTATGCTCTGGAGCGGGCAATATTACAGATCATTGAAACCAAAAGCCGTGCAAAAGAAGAAGACGCCTATAACATCAAATCATCTGTCATCATACTGGTTACGGACGGTGAACAGATCATCAGGCCGGAAGACAGTCAGGACAGACACAAATCCCTGCTGCCAAGCGAAGCCGCCGCACTTGCAAAGGACAATGGCATAAAAATCTATGCCATCGCCATTTCTCCCCGTCAGATATACAATGAAAGAGGAACGGTCATCCAGTCAATCAACACGAATTTTTCGACTGAAGAAATTAAAAAGGCTGCTTTACTGGCAGGCGGTCAGTTCTTTATGGCTCAGGATGGCAACGCCCTGTTAAAGATATATCAGGAAATCAACTCACTTGAAAAATCGATTATTCCTTCCAAAAAGGAGCTTGAAGTCAGAATAGATAAAACCAAGGATTTAAAAAAAATAGAAACCGAAAAAGTTGAGTTTTTTAACATATTTCTTTGGGCAGGCCTTTTGATGTTCATTTGTGAAATCCTTATGTCTACGCTATATTTCAGGAGAATTCCGTGATGCCTGGTATCGAAGCCTATGGAAATGAAAATCTTGTATATCTTTTTTTCTGCATTTTTTTGCTGATAGGACTTTTTGTATGGTCTTATCACTGGAAGAAATCAAAAATGGATGCCTTTGCGCATATCGCATCCATGAAAAAAATTGCAGACAGTATTTCCTTACCGGGAAGAATCATTAAAAGAGTATGTCTCTGTGTGGTGTATCTTCTATTGGTATTTTCATTGATGAGGCCCCAGGGTGCCCCTGATCAGGAACTGAAAGACGATGAAAACGGTTTAGACAAGAAAACCACAAGTTCATCCATATCTCTGGAGGATATAGAAAAAAAGGAAAGCGGGGATAAAGTTAAAGTCAAGGAGAATGCCCGGGATATTGTTTTTCTTCTGGATGTCTCTGCCAGCATGGCTGCGCCGGATTTATATCCAAACAGACTGGAGAAAGCCAAATACATGATAAGAGATATCCTGTCATGCCTGGATGGAGAACATGTGGCATTGGTCGTTTTCACATCCGTGCCATCGGTGAAGTGTATTCTCACCCTCGATTATACGTATTTCAAACAGATTCTTGACGATGTTTCCATAAATGACAACGATTATGCCGGCACCAAGTTCATGCCTGCCCTGAAGGAAATTATTGATCGCCAGTTTGATTTTTCTGAAAATAAATTCAAGGATTTGATTGTGATTACCGATGGCGGTGATACTACTTTTGAGAGTCTCAAAGGCACAGAAAAAGATACATTTGAAAAATCTTTTTTCGATCTTGCTGAAAAAGCATACACGGAAAATAATATCCGGATTCACACCATTGGCATAGGCACCAAAGCCGGTGCAATTGTTCAGGGTGTAAAAGATGAAAACGGAAACCCTGTCAAATCGAGTCTGAATGAAGAATTCCTCAAAGGGATAAGCAATCATGCAAAGGGCGTATACATTGCGGTAGAGGACAGCAATGTAAACATGGCGGACATTTATAAGAAATATATCGCACCTGAAGGTCAGACAGATATTGAAAAAGAGATTGCTGTGGATTCGGATAAACTCAAGGAACTTGTGCAGAAACAAAAAGAAGAGGAAGAACAGAAAGTGGTATATATCGAGTACTATATATATCCGTTATTTCTTTCCATTTTTATTCTTATTGCCGAATTTTTTATTCCTGAGAAAAAGCGCATAAGGAGGGCAAAACAATGATAGTCAGGTATTGTCTCCTTTTGATCTTTATTCTGACTGGCATGGCCGCCGCACAGGATAATCCGGAATCTTTTCTTAAAGAAGGAAACGATCTGTTTTCAAAAATGAATTATCAAAAAGCCATAGATGTCTATAACAAAGGGCTTGAAAGCTTTCCGGATGAACCTGTGCTTTACTACAACCGAGGAAATGCCCTGCAGAAAAGCGGTGAGTATGGCAAGGCCATTTCTGATTATCATGCGGCTGTGAAATATAATCCCCGAAAAATCCTGTTGAAAAATATTTACTTTAACATGGGGAACGCACACTATTTTCAGGCGGAAAAATCAAAAACAGATGCTGCCGATCAGATTGACATGCTCAAGAAGGCTCTTGCTGAATATGAACTCGCCAGTGATTTTTATCGCAAATCGCTGGAACTTGAGAGAGAGCTTGCCATTTCAAACAATACGGATTTCAGCAAGGCGGGTCTGTACGCACGAAAGAATTGGGCTTTTGCGCGGGAAGGGTGGACCGACACATGGGAACAGATTAAAATTCTTGAACGGCAAAATATGAAGCTTGAGGATGGCATTAACAATCTCCTGAAATCACAGACAGATCTTTTGCCTCACCTTGAGAACTACTATTTGAATTCCCCAAAGAAAGATATCCTAGATTTTAACTTGAAAACGCTTGCCCAGTTCCACATGGATAACAGGGAGGATATCACCCGCCTTAAGGAACTTTCGGAAAAAGAAATAGAACGGGCTCATGCAGAGCTCGAAAATTATAAAACAACTGTCCAGAACCAGCAAAATCAGACTGCCAATCCCGGTTCGCCTGTTCAAGGGGCGGATGATGAGGTCAAAAAACTGGAAGAGGCTTTAAATAACGCAAATGAAATAAAAAATGCCATAGACCAGACCGTGGGACTTTCGGAATGGATTATAGACGGGCTTGATACAGGAAAGCCCCTTGTTGCCTGGAAAAATTCATCTGTCATGATCGATATTCTGAACAACCTGAACGATTACCTTAAAAAACAGGATGCCATAAAAACCAATTATTTGTCCGTGCTCAAACAATTAGGCGATGTTCGCATACTGATTTCCCAGCTTGAAAACATAAAAAACATGCCTGCCGGAACTGAAAAATATGATTCACCTGAATTGAGAATACGAAAGCTTTCCACAGAAAAACTGGACTCGGTTGTAAGGCATTTCCTTTTTATTAATAGTCAAATCGATACAATCGCCGATAAAATTGCTGAACATGCAGAGTCAAAGGCAGAAGACGAAAATCAAAATAAATCAAAGGCAGGTAATGAACTGGAAACCCAGTTTAAGGCATTTTTCCAGACGCTTAGCCGAAAAACCACCTTGGCTGCCCTGAAGCATTCAAAACAAATGAATGTCGATATCCAAGAAGCGCTCAAGAACATGGCAGAAAAGATATTGGCGAATGGTTCGCCTTCTGAAGGTGATTTGAGCACGCGTCTTGGCAATACAAAAAAGGCATTTAAATTTTATGAAAATGCCGGTCGATCCATGATAGATATCATGGTGTCGCTCTTTTCCGAAGCTGAGACGATCATGAATGAACTGGATCAGACGCTGAAAGAAAATCATGAAAAGAATATCGGTCAAAAATATATGACGGCTTTTGATTTGATGGATGTATTTCTTTTCCAATATGACGTTCTTGTATCTGACATTGAACAAAAATCCGCATCTGATATGGGGTTAGACCGGTCTGCGCTCGTGGGAAATTTGAAATCAATACAGCGGGCATATGAAAATTTTGAAAAAAATCGTGAAATAAACATCCAGAACAGAATCCAGGCAGATGTCCTGCTAAAATATGTCGATACGATAAAAAGCGAGATCCTCAAGGGGTTGCGATTAATCGCTCCTGACGTGGCCGCGTCTGTTTTTTATGAAAAACTTAACCATATTATTAAAGCATCAACTGACACGCTTCCGACCACTCCAGCCAATGTGAATGATAGCCTTAATGGCACAAAGCCATTGAAATATCATTTGGAAACACTTCAATCCATTCTGGATGATTATTTCCAAAGAATGACAACGCTCTTTAAAAAAACCGACGACACCGGTCAACGGGATCGGCTGATGAAATCCATCGATCACAGAAAAATGGCACAGACGTATATTGAAAAAGGAATAAGTGAAAATATCGATATGGAAAAAGGGTTTATTGACAAACGATATATCACAGGAGATTTTTTATTGAAGGATCTGGCTGCCACGATCAATAAGTCTTATGCCGTTTTTTCAGGGCAACCGGATGAAGCTGTTACGGCCCTGAAATCTGCCATTCAGTATCAGAAAAGTCTGAAAGAACAATCTCTTTCTGCTGTTGATATAGAAACTCAGGAAGGTGGCAGTGCCCGTCTTTCAGGGTACCTCTCAGGTAACCAGAAGGATATCCAGATGTTTTCAGGAATTGGTGCAATGAAGATCAGAGAAATGCTTGAAAAGGATGATAAACCGGATGACAATCACGCCAACGCATTGATCCCCGGACAAACCAATCCTCAGCAATGCCCCAATATTGATCTGGGTAAGCTCAAGGAATCGATGGGACTCATTCAGGATGCCATGGTCGAGGAAGAAAAAATACACACGTTCCTTGAAGCTGCTGAATACCATAATACCATCCAGAAGCATGACGACGTAATCGCATTGCTTGAAAAGGCTCTTGCCCTTCTTGAAAATAAAGATGGTCAGGACAAAAATAAGGAAAATAAAGATGACGGGGAAAAAGAGAACCCAAACGAACAAAATAAAAATAATGATCAGAATCAGCAAAACCAGGGGGGACAGGGGGATAAAAAGCCTGCAAAACCCCTTGAACTCACTCCTGAGCAGGCCAGGGAACTGTTAAACGAACTGAACAGCAAAGACGAGGACAAGCATGAAGGTGATGTCAAGGCCGGAAAATCAATCAATGTTCCCAGGCCATGGTAAATCTCTTATCATGACTTTGTCAGGGATTGCATATTGATATATGTGATGAAGCGCGATACAGAATCCGCTCAGGATTACTCTGAAAACGTATTATATGCATCAGGTAACAGGAACAAGCTGACCGAATGAATGCTATCAAGCGAATAAAATATATACTTGCCATTATCCTGTCAATCGCATGGACTGTATCTGTGTGGGCGGAATCCATCGATGTTGAGAAACTGACCGATTCATGCATTGTGGGTGAATCCTTATTTTTCAGAGTTACCGTCCATCTGGATGAAGAAAAGGAAATAGATGTCTCTGATGTGAAGATGAGCGGGGCACCGCTTTCCTATAATGAAAGCCAAAGCTCATCCAGTTCGTTTTCGTTCACCATAAATGGCCGGACCATCAAGCAGGCATCCGGACTTGAAAAAAGCTTTGTATTCGAGGTGCCTGCCGAGAAAACAGGCGTAATCATCGTTCCATCTGCCACGATAAAAATAGGAGAAAAGCCATACACGATTGAAAGCCAGACGTTTATGGTTCATGAAAAACCTGTATCCGATAATTTCAAATTGATCGTGAAAATAGCAAATCCCAATCCCGTATATTATCCAACACAAATCATCGAGATCAATTGCAGGTTGTATTACAGGGATTTTCAGGGAAGTCCTTCTGACCTTCAGTATGATCTCCCCATTCTCGCTGACAATCATTTTTTATTGATTCCGGATCCCGAGGCTCCTAAGGGTTACGTGGTAATAAACAATCAAAAGTTCGGGATAAATTATGACCAGGGGACAGAGAAGCTTGGCGGCAAGGAATATAATGTCTTTTTTTTCAAGCTGAAATTCCGTCTCATGAATGCGGGCGAATTTTCCTTTAATAATTCGGTCAAGGCACAGGTGGAAACCGGCAGGGTCATGAGGCAAAGAGGATTTTTCGGGACCGAGCTTGTCCGGGAAAAAAAGACCATCTTTGCAGAAAGCCCTGTTTTGAATATCCATGTCCAGGCGCTCCCAAAGGAAAATGTACCCCAGGAATTTAATGGTGCTATCGGTGATTTTAAAATCAGGGTCATTCCCAGCAGTGACACGGATATCAAGATCGGGGATCCCATCACGTTGTCCATTGAAATCTCGGGTCGCGGCTCATGGGAATTCGTTAAATGTCCGCCTGTGGATAAAATGCCGGCATTAACGGATTATTTTATTATCAGCAGCGACCCGGTTGCCGGTGTGGTATCAGAAGACGGATCACGCAAAACATTTATAGTCAGAATGCGCGTGAAATCCAAGACCGTCAAACAAATTCCTCCAATTCCCTTTACGTTCTTTAATCTGGTTAAAAACGAATATATAACCGTACACTCTGATCCTGTTCCAATAAAAGTATTTGATTCTTCAGGCAATGTTGAAGTTGTGGATTTTGGCAAACCACCGGAAGAACAGGGGGCTGATGCGCAAAAATTGTCTGATCAAGGTGATCTGAAATCCCAGGAGCCTTCAAAATCAGCTGCTCCGGTTCAGAATGATTTACCAGAGCTTATCCCGATAAGGGACAATGTGAACGGGCCCATACTTGAACAGGATCATTCACCCGGTTACAAAGGCATCTTTTTTTCCTTAATTCCTATATTTTTAATAGGCATGATATGGATCATTCAAAAAATAAGGAATATGAATGTCAGTGAAAAACGCCTGGCGAAAATCAGGCAGCGGACCGCGTATCAAATTTTTAAGAATGCTATATCACACCTTGAGAGAAAAAATCCGGATGAGACCATATTTTATAGAGATCTGGGGCAACATATCCTTCACTTTCTTGAGAATCGTTTTTTGGTAAAAATAGATGATATTGATACGAATCTGATTCAAAATTTTATAAAACAAAACAGAATTTCTTCCGACCTTGGGGATTCACTTATGGCTAAATTTGAACGCATTCAGCATTTACGGTACTCAAAGGAACAATTCAACCCAAAAGAGGCAAGAACCATCCTTAAAAACGTCAAGGAGGTGCTGAAAAAATGCTGAAAAAATTCTTAAAATTCGGTCTTTGTGTGAGCATTTTTTTCTACATGGCAAACAATGTGTTGTGTAATGAAAGACCTGATGAATCCCTCTTCTGGTATCATAAGGGTATTTCTGCCAAAACCCATCAGGAACGCTTGGATGCTTTTGAAAAAGCGCTTGAACTCTACATGATTCAATACAATGAGATGAAAAATGAAGGTAAAACCAATGCGTTTCTCTGTTACAATATTGGTAATTGCTATTTTAATTTAAAGCAGACCGGACAGGCCATATATTATTATGAAATAGCACTGAAACTGCTTCCCCAAAATGCGCTGATATCTGAAAACCTCAAAACCGCCCTTGAAAAAAGATCAGGTGCAATAGATGTAAAACATAATGAAATCAAAGAAATATTACTCTTCTTTCACTATAAAATCAGCACGAGGGACCGGATAAGGATCATGATATGGCTTTCTGTTGCTGCTTTCCTTTTTTACCTGCCAGCTATTTTCCGGCAGCATACCTTATCAAGGTACCTGTCAATTATTATGTTCTCCCTGTTTGGATGTATTGCACTAAGTATTTGTGCTGAGAGTTATTTCCCGCAATATGAAGGCGTTGTTGTGCATCCGGCATACATCCGAAAAGATGCCGGGGATGCATTCACCCCTATTGTCCCTGACCCGTTGGGTGAGGGATCGATAGTCCGGATTATCACTCCTGAAAATGAATGGTTGAAAGTTGAGATTGGCGAAGGGAAAAGAGGATACATAAGAAAAGATGATCTTAAAGTCATTATCTGAAGATACCTTGAAATAAGATTTTATTCATAAAAGTTGATTTCTCATCCCTTTGTATCAGGAAATAGCCATCTGAAATCTTTGGTGATTCATATGGTATTGGATTTATAATTTTCTGGTATGTTCCGCCAGACCCACACCAATCAGGCCTTTTTAAAAAACACACCGCTTATATTTTTTAAATACGGTAATTTACTTGCTTTTAAGGCTTGACACCGACACTGTCATAGTTTATAAATTTGTACGACTCAAAAAAAGGCGCTCGATCAAAAAAAAATTATTTTATACATTAACAGTGTTTTCAAAGAAGTACCACCATTTTGGATAATAACTGCTTTGTTGTATGAAAGCTGATTGCTCTTTAAAAAAACCTTCTGCCAATTTCAAAAGAAACCTTCTTATTCGAGGTAGTTGAATAACAGGCTGAAAAAGAAAGCGGTGACATTTGAAACTGGATCAGCATTGAGAACTACTTTCATCGTTTATATTCAAAACGAGGGAGATCAAATTTGGCCAAACGGGACGATATATCTTCTACTGAAAAATTATTAGACGCTATTCGGAATAAAACAAACGAAACAGAAGAAGAAACCATAGAGTTTGCTCCTTCTGACATGGCCCCGGAAATAGAAATTGTTGGCGAACCCTTTAAATCAGAAAAAAAGCCCTCAATTGAGGTTGCCAAACCACAGGTGCAGTTACCCAAGCCTCATGAGACGTCTCAGGGCATTATTGAGCCTAAAAATCCTCTGAAAAGTCTGACAAGTGTGAAAACCATGGTTGTCGGTGTCAGTATTCGTCATTTTGACGTGACCATGGTGATGATCAACCGCATTTCAGGTCAGAACAGAGAACTGGTCAAGTACAAGAAAATACCGTTCAGTCCTGGTATAAACCGGGATAGTAAGCAATTCCCTGAATTCCTGAAGTCAGCATTAAAATCATTTTGCGGATCATACGGAAATGTTGAGTTGTGGGTCTCTATTCCCGATGAAACGCTCGATAACCGCTATTTAACCATTCCAAGGGTTTCTGAGAAAAAAATATCAAATGCTATTTACTGGACATTCAGAAAAGAAGTGCCTTTTGACGAATCGGAAATGATTTTCGACTATGAAATTATCGGTGAAACGACAGAAGACAATGTCAAAAAACTGGTTGTTTCCGCCTATGTGGTTAGCAAACAGGCCGTAAATGGCATTAAAACACTTTTCAGCGATATCAAATTTCCCGTATTCGGCATTTCGGTTATGCCATTTGCCATACAGAATTTTTTCAGAACAAAGGCCATCGAAGCAGGAAATAAAAAAATATGCACCATAAACATCGGTCTTGAGCACTCCCGAATTGATATATTTTCAGATTGCAACCTCATCATGTCCCGAAATGTAAAAACCGGTATTGACAGTATGATCGGCGCCATCAGGGAAGAATCAGAAGGTGCGATCGCCTTTGAGGGCATGGAAGACGAACCGGAAGCCACTGAAAGCATTCCGGTTGTGGAAATTGAAACATTCGATACACCAAAAACGGTTACAGATTCAAATTCGACTGAATATGTAACCTCAGCCTCACCAGGCCTGGAAGAGCTTTTAAAAAGTGATTATGATACGGCTCGGAAAATCTTTTTTGAAATCATCAATCAAAGCAAATTTGTGACTCTCACCGATGAAGAGCAGCGTGTATCCGAGACTATTTTTCATCTCATCAGTCCGGTTGCCGAAAGGCTTTTAAGACAGGTAGAACGAACTTTCGAATACTATTCAAGAACGTATCGAACAAGCGGTCCGGAAATTCTTATCTTTTCTGGGCCCACATCCACATACAAACGATTAACCGAGCATATCGGAAATCAACTAGGGCTTGAATCAGGAATTATTGATCCTTTTTCATCTTCAAATCAGCTGGGGCAGACCGTACCCCCGCCCCGATCATTATCGGAAAGGGAAAACTTTACCCATGCATATGGCCTTGCCCTGTCTGATATGTCACACACTCCCAACCTGCTTTATACCTATCGCCAGAAAGAGGTAGACAGGCAAGTCAAAAAAGTTAATTACGGGGTCATCTCCACTTTTGCGATACTCCTAATCGTATGTATCATGACTCTGCTTGGGATGACTCAGAAAATGAATTCAAAAGAATCGGAAATCAACGAGATTAGAACATCTCTTGATCGCTTTGTTCCGAATGTGGACCAAAAACTTCTTCAGGATATGTATATCCAGGTTCAAAAGAAGAAAGCCATCATGAAAAGGTATGCACTGAACTGCATTGGTACAGCTGTAATAAGCGAAATTTCTACTAAAACACCGGATAGTATCAAACTGACCGGGTTTGAAGCAGAACTGTTTTCTCCTTCAGAATCTGAAACATCAACTACTTCCAAGCAGCAAGAAAGCAAAAATAAAAGCCGGAAGGATACAATAAAGCAGGAAAAAATTAAAACCCTGACTATTACCGGTTATGTCAAGGATGAAAGCATGTCTTTAGAGTCAACCCTGGCCGGTTATCTGGTGGACCTTAACCGCTCACCAATGTTTGGCAAAGTTACCATTCAAAAAAAGGCGCTGATTATGATCGAAGAAGAAGAAGTGCTTAATTTTACAGCAATTGTGGAAATGAGCTGATGGCTGATAATTTTAACTTAACAGAAAAACTCGGTCCCTACAGAAACAGCGCATTATATTCACTTATACTTGCGGGAATCATTATTGCTTTTGTACTTGTGATTATTCTTCCTTATAAACACATGCTGAAAAAGACTGATGTGGAAATTCTGACGCTTAAAGATCAATTGGCCAGACAGGAATTGCAGTACCCGTTATACAAGAATTTACTAAAAGAAATTCAAAAACGGGCTGTTGATGATCTGACATTTATCAATCAGGAAAAACTCAGTAAAGAAGATATCTCCCAAATTTCCGTTATTGTAAAGAACCTGGCTGAAAAAAATAAAATGATCTACAGCAAAAGCAATCCGGATATTAATTCTATGGTGAATAGCAACGGATTGATCATGGTTGATGTGGAAATTGAGGGTTTGTTAATGGATTTCAGAAATTTCATCATCAGCTTGAATGAAATTCCCTATTTACAGGATATTGAAGAAATCAAAATACATCCGATTGAGAAAAACCGGCGGTTTAATCTCAAAATATGGTTGGCGGTGGAATAAACTTATAAAAAAATGGCGAATCGTTATACAGCATAATTTAAGGACCACGTAGAATATGAGCAAGCGGGAACAGGTTATTTTAATTATCACTGTGATTGTCGCAATCATAGGCGTTTATATTATGTTTTTTGATACAAGCACCCGACAAACAAGCACCCAAAACGATACGCCAATGGACATAAATGAACTTCAGAAACTCGTGAATAATATGTCCGATAAAGTCAACCAGGATGACCTTTCAGACAAAGATGCCTATGTGATTGAAATGGCAACCAGCCAATGGGAACATGATCCTTTTTCAGATATCGTTGTACCTGACCAATCCGAAAAAAAAGCGACGCCAAAGGAAGAAATAAAAATGACCTATTCAGGTTTTGTTCAGATTGGTAGTAAATTACTGGCAGTTATAAATGGCATAGAATACCAGGCTGGCGAAGAACTCGCACAACCTGGCTATGTGATAGATAATATTACACCGGAAAAAGTCGTGATTAAAGTTGGTAACCGTAAAACGATATCTCTTCCTCTGGAAGAAACAATGTAGGTGAAATCTATATGCATCGAGAAAAAATTATGAATCATCGTTCCTTCATGGCTCTCCTATTGAGTATCTTGTTAATCCTTGCATCAGGATGCGCCCAGAAAGAAATCCAGGTGAGAGATACCTCATTTGAAAAATGGCGGGTAATGGCTGAAAAATCAACCGGTCATTCCCCTGTACCCCGTCAGCGTTCAATGGATGTTGACAAACAGAAAGAATCGGGCGAAACATCCACCACCGGAACTGAAACTTCCCAGAAATCTCCAGCAGATGAAAAAACTCAACAAGAGGTATATCGCGCCCTCCCGTCAAAAAAGATGACTATGAAAATGCGGAATGTGGATATAGGTGTCCTTCTGAGAGCAATGGCTAAAATTGCAGATCAGAATATTGTAATCAACGATACAGTAAAAGGAAATGTCAATATTAATGTGGTCAATGCACCGTGGGATGAGTCATTTTTAAGTGTTCTCAGTTCAAACGGGCTTGCCTATGCCTGGGTGGGAAGCATTCTGCGAATTATGACATTAGAAGATATGCGCCATGATGTGGAACTGTTAAAGGCCGAACAAAGCAAAAAATCGGCAACAAAAGAATTTGAACTTTCACAGATTGAAATCAAATCAAAAGTAGACAGATTTGAACCTCTCGTGACCAAAGTTCTACACGTTGATTATGCTGATCCTGAAGTGCTCAGGGATAATCTCTGGGAATTTTTGAAAGTATCTACTTCAGAAGGTGTCGTTAACGCTACTGACGGAGAGAAAAAAGGATCTGATGCGGGTGTCAGAGGATCCATTCTTGTGGACAAGCATACCAACTCTCTGATGATCCAGGCGACTAAAAATGATTTGGAGCTTCTGCTTCCCATTATCAGCAAACTGGATCGGCCCATCCCCCAGATTTTAATCAAAGCGCAGATTGTAGAGACCTCAAGCGATGTGGCACGTGATCTTGGTGTCCAATGGGGTGGTGGTATTCATAACACGTCTGATGGAAACAACAATTATATTACCGCAGGGGCCAGCAGTACAGGAATCACTGGGGAAACGCTCGATACACAAATTTCACCTACAACAGGAAATGTTGTTAATTTCCCTATCAATACGGCAGCAGGAGGTATGACCTTAGGTTATACGGCTCAGAAACTTGGGAAAAATCTATTAAATGTCCAATTGTCAGCTCTGCAGCAGGAAGGGAAACTCAATATCCTGTCAAGCCCGACAATCACAACCCTTGATAATTTAAAAGCCATCATAGAAAGCGGTAAAGAGGTTCCTTACCAAACCAAGGATACAGACGGAAAAACTGAAATCGCATACAAGCGAGCCGTTATTCGAATGGAGGTTACCCCGCACGTCATCGCCGGCAAAGAATTACGACTCAATATTCTGACAACCAAAGATGATATTGACTGGGCCAATCAGGTGGATGGTAATCCTGCGATTAATACCAAACAAGCCGAAACCAGTGTCGTGCTGTTTGACGGACATACCACTGTCATCGGTGGATTAAGCAAGGAAACCAAAACAGATACACAAAACGGTGTTCCTCTCTTACAAGACATACCCTTTTTGGGATATCTTTTTAGAGGATCTTCAAAACAATCTGAAATGGAAGAAATACTAGTATTTATTACACCATACATACTGGAAGAGATCGATGAAGCCAGAGTAGGGGACGATTTTCAGTCCGAAAGCATGTATCTTCCCAAACCGCCAAAACGAGTTAGATTTAAGCCATAAACATGGATTACTACAGGATCCTAAATCTTAATAGCGAGCCGTTTTCCAATTCACCCGATCCTGACTTTTTTTTTCAGTCGGTACAACATGTTGAGTGCCTTCAGAAACTTGAGATTTCACTTCGGCTCAGAAGAGGACTCAATATTGTCATCGGTGATGTGGGGGCCGGTAAGACAACACTTAGCCGTCTGTTGATCCGCCGGTTTGCAGAAGATGAGAATGTTGATACCCACCTTTTGTTAGACCCCCACTTTAAAACATCGACAGAATTTTTAAGATCAGTATCTGAAATCTTAAGCGGAAAATCCAATACTGATTCCAATGATAATCTCAAGCTGAAAGAAAATATCAAGAACAGGCTGTTTACAAAAGGTGTTGACGAAAATCGTACCATCATCCTCATTATTGATGAAGGGCAAAAACTGCCATTGTTCTGTCTCGAAATTCTTAGAGAATTTTTAAATTATGAAACCAATTCCTTTAAATTGTTACAAATCGTCATTTTTGCTCAGCGGGAATTTGAAGACACCATCCAAAAACTGGATAATTTCAGAGACCGGATCAATTTTTATCATGAACTGGGGTCTCTAAATTTCAAGGAAACAAAAGGACTTGTAGAATATCGGTTAAAGCAGGCAAGCCAATCTACAAAAACCATATCTTTTTTTACCATGTCAGGCTTTTTCGCCATATTTCTTGCCACAGGCGGATTCCCCAGAAAAATTATCAATCTGTGCCATCGAAGCCTCCTTGCCATGATCATCCAGAACAAATCCAAAGCCAACTGGGTACTTGTTCTTACCTGTATGGATAAGGAGGGCTCCAAACGCCTTTTTTCCCGATTCTTTAAGCCCGCACTTTGCCTTGCCGTTATTTTTACCGGTGTCGGGATAGTAAGCCTGATGCAAAGTGATCTTTTAAAAAATTCGTTTCAACACCTGAAAACGAATCAGATTAATACCAGCACAGAGTCTGTTCATGAAATAAAGGCTGAATCCAAACCCATCCATATTCCTGTTATTTCGCCATCAAATTCCAACCCTGATGGTAAAGGCAAACCTTCTGCTGAGGCGCCCAATGAAAAACAATTGATTGCCTTACGGCCATTCGATAAACAAACACCTTCTGCCATTACCGGAATTGAAGAACAGGACATTACAGAGGAATCGGACAAAAGACAGATAGAAAAAAAGGTATCTGTGGGGCTGGAAGATAAAGGACTCCGTTTGCCACAGGGAATACGGGTTTTATCCGGGCCCGGCGCGAGTATCGAAGTCAGGCGACTGATACCGGAGAAAAGGTAATCCTGATATATGAAGAACGATTTTTTAAACAGAAGAGAGAATAAATCGTGAAACAAAAGAAAAGATTAGGCGAGATGCTCAAAGAAGCTGGCCTTCTCACTGAAGAGCAGCTTCAAAAAGCCATTAGAGATCACCGAAAAACCAATATGAAGCTGGGGCAGTATCTGGTTCGTGAAGGTATTGTAAGCGAATCCAAGCTGGTTGATGTGGTATCCCAACAGACCAAAGTCAAAAAATACAGTTCTGAAAAATATCCGTTTGATGTAAATATGGCAAATGTTCTTCCTGCTGATATTGCCAGAAAATTTCAGGTTGTTCCCTTGCTGAAAAAAGGCTTTCTCCTGACCATAGCCATGATCGACCCCCTGGATATCGTGGCGCTGGATGCTATTGAAGATGCAACCAACACAGAAGTCGAAGCCGTAATCTGCACAGAACAGGAATTAAACCACCTGACAAGCAACTTGTATGGCTCATATTCCGGATTTGGCGATGTGATGGAAGATGTCGACGCTTCCGAAGAAGCTGAAGTAAAAAGTGAAACCGGCCTTGTGGAAGTGGATTCGCATTCCCTGCAGGATATGGCTGAGGAAGCACCGGTAATACGTCTTGTCAATTCCATTTTATCCCAGGCTGTGCGTGAAGGGGCAAGTGATATTCACATGAGCCCTGAAAAAGACTATGTTCAGCTTCGTTTCAGGGTGGATGGCAAACTTCACGAAGTACCGGCCCCTCCAAAATCTCTGTTTCTGCCTGTTGTTTCACGAATCAAGCTTATTTCAAATCTAGATATTGCGGTTTCCAGAATACCCCAGGATGGGCGGTTTACCTTGCAATTGCAAAATAAGGAAATTAATATAAGAACATCCACATTGCCTACCATTTATGGTGAAAACGTGGTCATGAGGCTTTTGGACACCAGCAGCGGCATCTATACCCTGGAACAACTCGGGATGCCGGAAAAAGACAGAAATAATCTGGCCAGAATGATTAATAAGCCCTATGGATTGATTCTGAGTACCGGCCCCACAGGAAGTGGAAAAAGCACCACTCTTTTTTCCCTTTTAAAAGTGGTTAACCAGCCGGACGTAAATATTATTACGCTTGAAGATCCGGTTGAGTATCGCATGGAAGGCGCACGGCAGGTTCAACTGAATCGAAAAGCAGGAATGACCTTTGCGAGCGGCCTTAAATCCATTTTGCGTCAGGATCCTGATGTGGTTATGGTGGGTGAGATCAGAGATGCTGAAACGGCATCTGTGGCTGTCCAGGCATCTTTAACCGGCCACAGGGTGTTGAGCACTGTTCATACCAATGATTCCGCAGGTGCAATTACGCGGTTTATCGATATGGGTGTTGAGCCATTTCTTGTATCATCCGTGCTTCTGGTTTCAATTGCACAACGTCTGGTACGAACCGTGTGCCCGGATTGCAAGGAACCCTACAAACCCCCACAGCGCGCACTTGAATTTTGGGGTCTCGACAAGGTGGAAGGTGCAGATTTTGTAAAAGGAAGAGGCTGTTTTAACTGTATGGATACTGGGTTTAAGGGGCGAATCGGCCTATACGAAATCCTGATTGTTAACGAAAAAATACAGGATATGATTATTGCCGGTAATTCTTCTGTGGAAATCATAAGAGAAGCCCGTACCAATGGGGATTTAAGAACACTTAAGGATGATGCTGCGAATAAAATTCTGAATGGCTTGACCACCATTGAAGAGGCAACCAAAGGTGTAATGGTCTAAAAAGGAAACGCATGGCCAAGTATCAGTACAAAGCAATCAACTCAAGCGGAAAAGAAGTCTCCGGCGAACTGGAAGCAGAATCACCTGACAATGCCAACAGTGTTTTAAGCTCTCGTGGCCTTATTCCAATCAAAGTCGCAAAAGCAACCGGCAGTTCTGCCAGCTCAAGCGAACTGACATTTGCCGATAGATTCACAAAAATCAAGCCTCAGGAAATCATTCTGTTTACCAAACAATTTCGAACCATGCTTAAATCCGGCGTATCAATCATGAGGCTCCTTGAGATCATGGAAAACCAGACAGAAAATCCAAAGCTGAGAAAAATTGTCTCCATCATGGCCAAGGATATTACTGAAGGGTACAGCCTGAATGGCGCATTTCAAAAACATGAACAAATATTCTCACCATTGTATTGCAATATGGTAAAGGCCGGGGAGGCCAGCGGGTCACTCCCTGAGGTGTTGGAGAGACTGACCTATATTATTGAACATGAGCATAAGGTTAAATCCGACATTAAAGCGGCGCTAAGATACCCGATGATCGTTTGCATTGCCCTGGCAGGCGCATTTGTCTCTCTTATTCAATTCGTTCTTCCCAAATTCGCAGGCATATTTTCAAAATCAGGCATGGCTCTTCCCATGCCCACGAGGGTATGCTTACTATTAAATCGAATTATAAGCGATTACTGGATGATTGTGCTGGGTATATTGATTTTAACAATCGTTATTCTATCCCGTTATTTTAAAACCGAGCAAGGACAATTTGTCAGAGATTCGACTTTGATGAGCATACCCATAATCGGTCCACTTCTGGAAAAATCAGCCATGTCCAGGTTCGCCTCTATTTTTTCAATATTGCAGGCAAGTGGAGTGGGAATAATGGATTCCATGAAAATACTCACCGGCACCATAGGCAATGCCGCGATTGTCCGTCAATTCAAGCGTATTTCCGAACAGCTTTCTGAAGGGCGCGGTATTTCAGGACCACTCTCAAAGGCCAAATATTTTCCACCCATGGTCACCAACATGATTGCCATTGGTGAGGAATCCGGAAATCTCGATGAAATGCTAAAGGAAGTGGCCGTTCATTACGATACTGAAGTGGAATATGCAGTTGAAAAGCTATCCGCAGCAATCGGCCCCCTGTTAACCGTCGGTCTTGCTGCGGTGATCGGGTTTTTTGCCTTTGCCGTTTATCTTCCCATGTGGAACATGATGCAGATTGTAAATTAAAATGCCTTTTTCCTGTAATCATCTTGAATATAAAGTGATATTACATTCATCGTTGTTATGAAAAAACCGGTTCTAAATATCAGTCTTTATATTATTATTCCTGCCATTGTATCAGGTCTGTCCATCCTATCCGTTCTTGTTACCACAAATATAATTGATTACACTAAAAACATTGGCATTGATAAAAGTTATATTTTAACAGGATGGATTTTGTTTATTGCACTCACGGCATTTGTGTGTGGTTTTGTGGTGGTGCAATTCATTTTGAAACCGGTCGAAAAATTTGTGGCCATGACAAAGGCAAATCCGGTGCTTCGTCCAATTTTAGAGGAAAATCCACAAATTATCACCAAAAAAGATGAAATGGATCATATAAAGCATGTGTTTAAACAGGTTACAGAAGCCTTGAACAAGGTCGACTCCCGTCTATTGTTTCCAGAGTTTACATGTGAAAGCAGATCCATGAGAAGCGTATTGAATATGGTCATGAAAGTGGCCCCAACTGAATCCACGGTACTGATTCTGGGCGAAAGCGGCACAGGTAAAGAGTTGGTCGCAACGAGCATTTTTCAGCACAGCAAACGAAAAAACAAACCGTTTATCAAATTGAATTGTGTGGCTATACCAGAAGAACTTCTGGAGAGTGAACTCTTTGGTCATGAAAAAGGGGCGTTTACCGGTGCAGATGCCAAAAAAAAAGGCAAGTTTGAACTCGCTGACAATGGTACCATCTTCCTTGATGAAATTGGGGATATGCCATTTAATTTACAGGCAAAACTGCTGAGAGTACTGCAGGAAAAGGAATTCGATACCGTAGGCGGTACCACGCCAGTAAAGGTCGATGTCCGGGTGATTGCTGCGACTAATAAAAATCTTGAATCTTTGGTCAAGGAAGGGACTTTCAGAGAAGATTTGTATTACCGGTTGAATGTCTTTTTAATCACCTTGCCGCCATTGCGCGAAAGACAGGAAGACATCCCCTTGCTTATTGAAGATAAAATTAACCAACTGAAGAATGGGGACTCAACCATAACGGTGTCTGATGATGCCATGAAACGCATGAAATATTATTCCTGGCCCGGCAACATCCGCGAACTTCACAATACCATCGAACGTGCATGCGTTTTATCGGAAAACGGCAGACTTGAAGTCAATCATCTTCCTTCTACCGTGGATGTTGACACGATTCAGGTTGTTAAGAAATCAAAAAGCATTCTGGATGAAGAAACAACACTTGATGAGAAACTTCAGGAAATCGAAGTCAATATCATCAGCGATGCTTTAAAGCGAACTGAAGGCATTCAGGTAAAGGCAGCAGAACTGCTTGGCATCAATCAACGCAGTTTATGGCATCGTATGAAAAAATACGACATTGATGCCACAAAATTTAAGAAAACAACAACTTTTGATGATAAATCATCATAATTTGTAGGTAAATTCCTATCAATTTTCCGCCTTTTTTTACCATCAAACATTGTCTACATAATTTTATGTAAAATTTTTTTGATTAAAAATCAGTTAGTTGCATTCTAATTTAACGGTTGTTTATGATTTCATGATTGGAATATGCTAAATTGGCATGAACATTGATTACTAAAATTTACAAATTGTAGCAAAGAAATAGTGAAAGTTAAAAGAATAAGTTCTAAACAGTAAACAGGGAGAGAATACCGCATTAAAAATACAATCAAATTCAATTTTCATTATGAATGATAGATTATGTATCAGTTAACAATGATCAATAAATAAACAAACGGAGGATATGATGAAAAATTACAAAGTTAGAATGGATCAAAAAGGTTTTACACTGGTTGAAATTATTGCGGTTCTGGTTATTCTGGGTATTCTTGCTGCTGTCGCCGTACCCAAGTACTTTGATATGCAGGAACAGGCAGAATTCAGGTCCTTGAATGTTGCACTAAACGACATGAAGTCGAGAGCGATTGCGACTTTCTCCACATCAATGATGGAGAACAATGGAAAAGCCCTCCCGGCAGATGTGGCGGATTTTACAAATTTAGGCTTCGCTGATGTTACCGCAGTTAGGGATTCATACAAAGATTTTGCTAATACAGACGCTAACGCATGGCTCTTTCCTGATGTTAATACAATTACATATACAATTAGAAATGGTGGTGGAGGTACTGCTACATTTTCACTGACAGCAGGAACAGAAACGACGCCTCCTACGATCACTTTGACTAAGTCGTGATAGTCGCTTAGTAACATATATATTAATGAAAAAGTAATTGGGGGGGCCCTAATCAAAATAGGCCTCCTCAATTTGTGTACTGCTTTGGAAAATGAACAGTTGATCTTCTTTATTGTATTATCGTTAGCAATGTAAGACTCAGCATTCATGGAATAATATACAGGCAATTAAAATGGAAACATTAAACTGTAACAATCGTCAACTAACCAAGGCTTACACTGGTTTTACAATCATTGAAGTAATTATTGTTATGACAGTGATGGGCATATTGAGTGCCTATGTCGCTCAAACAAGTCTCCAAATTGTTGACAAAACACAGGAACAAGGCGAATTAAATCGCCTGAAAGCACATCTCAAGTACGCCCAGACCCGAGCGACCAATTCCGAAGGGTTATGGGGAATTGAATTTACGGGAAATCAATATCAGCTATTCAGATTCATCTCGGCAAAGGAAGCCCAGTATTTTCCTGGTGAAGAGAATGCCAACCTGCTGCTGACCATGCCTAAGGATAAAAGTTATACCGGATTTATCTGGTTTGATTCCTGGGGGAGAGCCTATAACATTCCGGGTACAACGTTGAATACGGCCACCAGCCCCATTTCTTCCAAATTGACGTTTGTGTCTAAAATCGATATTGAAGCGAATACGGGGTATGTTCATGACGCCTGAAAAAAATATATATCCAAAAATGTCACAACACGGTTTTACGCTTTTAGAAATCATCGTATCTCTGATCGTCGCAAGTATTTTAGGCTCTATGTTGCTTGTTTATGTGGGAACCGCTTATAATAAAAGCATTGAACCGGTTGCAACATCCAAACGCGTTTTACAGCTTGAACATGTTATGGAAGATATCAATGCCATTTATGCAGGGCTGTTAGACAGAGCTGATCTGCTGGACGCATTCAATGATGCACTCAATGCCATGACTTTACCGGCAGGCGTTACGTGCGACAGTTCCAAACGTTTTGATTTTTCGGGTGGTGCTGAGCCTGATATCTCGGGTGCCAGTTCAACCGGCAACATTTTAAAAGTTGTATTGAGGGACACAACTGTTCATCCTAATCTTGAACTTATTGCATTATTCTATAATAGAATATAAAGGCAGGCAGCGATATGGATATAATTGACAGATGGTTTCATCATTCTGACAAAAAAAAGGGGTTTACGTTTTTAGAAATTGTCGTAACACTCCTTCTTGTTGGGATAATGGGTGCTATCAGTGGCATGGGCATCACACAAGTGACACGTGCTTATCTTTTTGTCCGGGAATCTGCCAGTCTGACCCAGGACAGCCAGCTTGTTCTTAATCGTATGAGCCGTACTATTAAAAATCTTACTGAAATTGATACGGATTCTTCTGATACCAATTCTACCAAACTTACCCTGACATGCTACAGAGATGGAAAAGACGTAACGGAAACCTATTATAGTTCCGGTACGTCCCTTAGGCTTAAAACGACAATAGACGGGGTTCAAACTGACGACCTTCTGGCTGAAAACGTTTCAAATTTCACACTTTCGTATATCGGAAACAGAAATGGCACAGCAACGAACTGGCTCACGGACAAAACTCCCGCCAATCTTGCTAAAGTTCAGATCGATCTTTCATTGGCGCTGACCAATGGGACAAATGTGCCTTTTTCAATCAGTGTAATACCCAGAAATATTTATAAACCGATTGAACCGGCCGATTTTTCAGATGAATATGCCGGATTGGAAAACGTATCTTGTTTTATTTCTACAGCATCAGGTGGTGATACTATGACTTTATCCCATGTTGTTTCTTCATTGATCCATTTCAGTCAATGCTATCTTGATTTTTGGACAGAGCTTTCAAGTGGGCAGATATTATCCTTTGCACTCATGTTTTGTCTGACATGGATTCTGTTTTCGTGTATTAAGCAATCCATTCAAGCAAAATACTTTCCCCAAAGACAAAAGGGAGGTGCACTGTTAGGTGTCGTGGTTACAATGGTGATTATCGGTATACTTGGTGGTGCCATGGTCTCCATTATCAGCACATCTGACCGGGGGGCTGCTGTCTCCATGTTCAACCAGAGATCTTATTACCTGGCGGAATCTGCCTACCGGTATGTCGCCTATCAATATCTTTCAAGCAACGGAAATTTGCAATCGGTGATTGCCATGAACGCTCAAGATTCGTTTGCGATTCGAAATGGCGACGATGAAATATCGGATTCATTCAGGATTTCAACATCATCATACTGGTTTAAAGCAGCGCCAAATACGGATGCAAATTTGGCTACGCTTGAAGCTAAACCGGCTATTCGATATCCTGCTACCTATCAGGGCACATTAAACGCAAACGGTTCAATTGTCTATAACAGTGCCACTGGTCTGCAGCGTATTTCCTATTCGAAAATCAAATATCCAGCCTCCGGTGGTGATAATGATGACTCAATTATTACGTTAACGACAACTCAAAGCATACCCGTGGACACGGAAGTCTATCCGGCCAGCTTAATAGCGTCCGGCAATGATACACTCAATGAAGGGGGAACCCTGAAATTATCAGAAAGCATTACCCCCTTTCCTGAAAAAAATGGGGTGTTTCGACTTGTAATGACAAACGGCACCCCTGGTGATCCATCTGATGATGATGTCTATATCCTTTTGTATGAGTCAGCCAATCCAGTCACAAATGAAATCAAGAATATTTCAAGTGCGCTGACGTCTTTAGCCAATATTCCGGCCACAGGCATCACCGTGACAGCAGCCGATTATGTTTATCTTGATCAAAATGTTCAAATCACCGCATCCGGTCAGTCAGGTTCCAACAATTATCTGTCCAATCGGGAACTCCACATTTATCAACCCCTTTTCAGGGTTAATGTGGTGCTCAAGAATATTTATAAAGACAAATTTGATAATTTAAATAATTGGAAAACCGGTGCTGGAAATGGTGAGCTCGGCCATCATAGCATCGTTGCTGTTGACAACAGCGGTGTTGAAGGGAGTGGCTCAAATAATGCTATAAAAGTTGATGAAACAGCCGTTAAAAGCACCGCATCATTACTTAAATCCTCCTATTTTGACAAGTCAATTCAGGAAAGCGTGATTGAGGCAAAACCATCATCAAATTTTGGTAATTTCGGAGATATATTCACCAAATCTAAAATGACATTAAGCTATGACCTTCAAGTAAAGGTCAAGTTTTCAAAAGAAGACGATAGGGATTTGAACAACCCATTCGGGACGTACATGCCAGGCGTGCTTTTCAGGGTTCGACCCACAGAGACAGATCCATCTTTAAAAGAATATTATGGACTTTCCTTTGTGCGATCTATCTTCAAGAAAGGAACTGTTACAAAACCTGATCTGGATGATATTCCGGACCAGGGGCTGTTCGACGATCATGGAAAAAATGATAAAATTGATACCAGTGATGTTGAAATATGTATACCTGACTATGAAGATCCGCCTCGATGGGATGATAAACCGCCATTGAGTGGTGTGCCCTATCTTATGGTCTGGGAGCAGGTCGTTCAGATTGTGGAATATGACAATGGTCTCTGGCGCCGAAAAACGACAGGTGATTCCCTGATCCTGGATTGGCTTTCCTGGTTTCCAATGTGTGACGTGTCATCCTCAACCGTAGATATTTATCATTATCTTGAGCTTACAAAATCAGGCAAGACATACCCTGAAGCCACTTATGAGGGAAGGCTGTCATCCGACGATCCAAGGCGTGGTGACGCATCTTACGAGAAGACTTATAAGGCTTATAAACTGATTGATACCTATCATATTTTTGAAAGTGACACCGTGGATGGGAAAACGGTTTTTGGCACGGTTTCAGGTTTCAATACTGGTTATCTGGTGCGTAATCCTTCTACGCATAATTATACTACTTTTGTACCCGGAGACGTGATTGAAAACACGGCATATGTTTTTTCTGATGAGTCCACAGACATTCAGAAAGCCCGTAATTACAGACTGTATCTTAAGCCTTGGGTCACCATGATGGCCAGAATATCCGAAATCAAGGATAATTTTGTAGAACCTAAAACGTCGGGTTGTGATAACGCCTTAGCGACTGAAGAAAAAAATAACATTATCCAGGCCTGGTTTGCCAGTCCGGATGATTACCCAAGAGGAGAATACATTTTTTGGCCAGACACGTGTGACAGCTGTTTTACTCAAGCAATATGGCCGGATAATGCCTACAACAGCAGGATGTACAGTTATGACTATAAAACTAAAGTCACAATTTGGCCTGGCATTGTCATTCCATGGACTGTAACTGTGAGTTCCCGAATCTGTGAAAGAGGAACGGACGATTACACCTCAGACGATAACAAACGCTCACCTCGCCTGTTATCATCTCAATTGATCACCCCGGATGACTATGCTGACGATAGTCCTTCCGAAGTTGGCCTGCATACTTTTGGTATTGATGCCAGTGATGCAGATGTCAGTAAACGGGAGACCGTCTATTTTGATGATTTTGGTCTGGTCGTATCCGAGTATGCGGAGCATGCCGGCCTTTTAGCAGGTGTTCAATATGAATAGGGCATTAATTAAAACGGTTGGACTCTTGCCACAGGTACAGGATATAAAAGGATAATAAAAAGTACGGGATAAGTGACCAGTATCTGAAAAATTAAAATTGAAAGAAGCACCGCCATCGTCCATGGATTTTCCTTGAACATGCGATATTTGAAAGATGATTCCCCTATGATGAATATAGGCAGGGTGGCGCAGGTGGCAGTTACAACTTCAAATACAGAATAAAATAGACCGGTAAGGTATAAAAGGGCTGAAACAATTCCCCAGACAGTAATGCCTTTAAGAATAGACAGGAGAATTTTTTTTCTGGAAAAAAATTTTGAGTGTTCCCGGTATAAAAGAATCAGCGTGAGAAGTGTTACGGATTGAAGCCAGATTAAAGCCATAAAAACATGGCCAGGTAGATGTGTATTTATTAAAACTACCGTTTCAGGAACGTCGTATTTGCCAAACCATTTTGTGCCGATAATGGTTAAGATACAGTGTGTGCCAATCACTGTCATCAGTGCTTTGTGCCATTTTCGACTGTAGTAGTAACCGGTTAAAAATATACCAATATCCAGGACAATGATGGCAAAGAACTGAGGCCGATTCCTGGTGAACCCCCATGCCGCTGTGAGGGAAAATGAGATGACCTCCTTTACACTCCCCGTAAAATATTCAAGGTCCATTGGTTCTTGAGAGAGTGCAGCATGAATGACAGGAATGAAAACGATTACACCACCATAAAACAGCCATAATAGTTTCCTTGGGGAGAGCTTCAGATAAACACTTAGAAAAAGCATTACAGCAAGAATAGATGTCAAATACCAAAGCACATGGTGAAGCAGGGTATAATAACCAAAATCATCCTGAGTTGATAAGATCCGGGTTTCAAGAAAACATCTGAGCGAAACTGAAATAAGATAAAACAAAGGTGCCGCAATTTCAAATAGCGATGCATGCCAGATTATGATTTTTTGTATATTCAAACGGTTCATTTCATCTATCAACGAAGGGATTGGTTCATTTTATAAAAAAGGGTGCCAGCCATAATATTTCCATTAAAATACAAGACGATAAAATAATATAAGACACTATTCTGGCTGATTTTGCAGATGGCCTGATACTTGTATACAAAAAAAGCATGATATAGCAACCCGCAATGAATTGAAATTTTATTGATTTTATTGAAAGAGCACCTGTAAATACCGTCACAGCCGCAAAAAATGCAGCGGCCCGTCTACCAAATACTACGGCAAATGTCCTGTCGCCAGCCTGTTTATCCGGTTCTGCATCCACTATAGTTGAAAATGCATGAAAGCCCATAGTCGCAAACGTCAGTACATAGATTTGGGATGGAATAAAAATACTGTTATCAACCAAACTATATCCCATGCCTATCGGACAAAGGGATATCATGGCTCCGGCCACGACTGAATCCAGAGGCGGTTTTGTTTTAAGACGCCAGGGTGGCGTGGAATAGGTAAATGATAGGGTAATCAAACTGATCGTGTAAAACAGGTTGATCATATTTCGACTCAAAAGCGCACTCACCGTCATGGCAATCGCTGTTAGGCATGAGACCGTGTAAATAACCGATTTATCACGATCAGGATTATTCAAAACAATACCTTCGGTCAGGGCTGATACTAATGATTGCCCCGATTTTCTTGGATTTTTTTTGTCTGATTTGAGATCGTAAATGTCGTTTAAACCAAACGTAAATAAGCAAAACGGAAAAGAAAGGAGAACCATTTGGACGATCATGACAGGTGTAAATCTGAAACCTGCGTAGGAAAGGCCATGTGATCCAAATGACAGACCGATAAGAAAAGATGTCGGAACAATGATCCAGAATGAGGGTCTGCTTATTTTTAACAAGCGGATGAACAGATTTTGCATGGCCATAAAGATTTCACATAATCGTTTTTATCAAATCATGTTTAATGCGATATATAATAACATACTTTCTATAATTACTGTTTGAATGATCACAGTATAAAGTCTGTGGAGTTTCAATTCAAATTTAAAAAACAACAGGACGACAATCATGGTGCTTGAATTAAACAGAAGGGAAAAAAGGCGCAACTGAAAGTCAGAAATGATAAGTGCAGAAATGATAAAATTCAGCAAAAGCCCCATGACTGAAACGCAAAGCAAATTTTTCCCGTATTTGATAAAGAGATTCGGCAATTTGCATGCGCTATCCTCTTTTTCCTCCTCTATCTGCTTTAACGGAATCACCGCCAGACAATAAAAAAATAACGTCAGAAAAAAAGGCATAGTGGAATAGTCATCCGAATTCATGAGGTATCCCAATAGAATTGGAATCACGAGCCCTGTACTGATGGTTATTGTTGCCAATAGCGGATATTTTCGGAATCTGAATGGCTCTGCAGAATAAAGCACACCCAGAACAGGGAGAAGCAGAAATAACAAGAGGGTAATTGCATTCTTGAATATAAAAAAAGGATATATCAAGGAACAGATTAAAAGGAACATGGCATATATAAATGCATGGTGCTGGCTTATTTTTCCTGAGGGAATCGGGCGATAGCTTTTGTTTATCCTGTCGATGTCCCGATCGGTCCAGGAATTGAATGAATAAATGAAGTTCGTGGAGATTAATGTAACTGTAAAAGCCAGCAAAACATCATCTACTTTGTTTTTACCGGCAAGAGATGCTCCGATTATATATGTGAAAAAAGAGATTAGTAAAGCATCAAAACGAAATAATTTAAAATAATTAACCAGTATTAATATCCGATTTTTCAATTCAACATTTTTCAAAATCATCTTGCCGTTACAGGTTGTGTCCGAATTAAAAGGATGGTTGATTATTATTGAAACTCTTTAAAGCTTTAAAGTAAAATAATGGAAAATACAAACGATATATATGGCTTGGTAGATAATGTCTCCTTGAATTAGTAAGCGTTTGGGTATAAAGTACAATCTTCTTTACTCCTTAAGCATACTGATATTTTAAATCTGTCCGACAACGGAAGAACGAGAAGGACATTTTCTGAATGGGTGAAAATAAGATTAACAATAAAACCATTTGTTCGCTTCTGATCATATTTTCATTTGTCCTATATGGGAATACTATTTTTCACGACTTTGCTCTTGATGACAGTGTCGTTATCCAGAAAAACAAATTAACGATGAAGGGTATTTCCGGTATTAAAGAAATCCTTACTACTGATGCGTTTTATGGGCTATTGGGCAATAAAAAGATTGGTCTTGAGGGTGGAAGGTACCGTCCGTTATCTTTTATCATTTTTGCTATTATCTATGATGTTTTTGGCAGCTATGCTCCAATTTATCATTACATCAACATTCTTCTATATGCACTTACGTGTTTCCTGATATACGTTTTCACGCAAAAAATTATTCCGGTTCGCCCAATAACCCGGTGGTACTTTTCCATACCATGGATTACCGCCATTTTTTTTCTGGTTCACCCAATTCATACGGAAGTGGTTAACAACATCAAGGGGCTTGATGAGATACTCGCATTTTTTCTGTCATTACTCACCGTTTATTTATCGCTTTTATTTGTAGAAAATCAAAAATTCATTTTGGGGTTTTTTATAGGATTTATTTTCCTTCTGGCACTTATGGCCAAGGAAAATGCCATTACTTTTCTATCGATCATTCCTCTGACCCAGTATTTGTTTTCAAATGATAGAAAGAAGTCGTATATTTTGACATTATTCCCTTTGTTAACAGCTACAGGGATATATTTTTTTCTAAGAATCCATGCTATCGGCAGTATTTTCAGCAATCAAGAGATGTTTAGCCTGATGAATAATCCCTTCCTTGAAATGACCTGCTCGCAAAAATATGCAACGATTTGTTATATATTGGGACTATATCTTAAGCTTTTATTATTTCCTCATCCCCTTACTTATGATTATTATCCCTACCATATCCCTATTATTTCCTGGCAGGATATAAGAGCAATTGTGCCTTTTCTGATTCATGTAAGCGGAGCAATCTTTGCTTTAGCTGCCATCAGACGATATAAAATTTTTTCTTATGGAATTCTGTTTTATCTGATGACGCTTTCAATCGTGTCTAATGTTATTTTTACAGTTGGCACATTTATGAATGAACGATTTATTTATTTCTCTTCTTATGGGGTTTGTCTGATTGTTTCCTATTTTATTTGTCACATATCTGCTTGCTTTTCCTTAAAGGGTAATAAAATGGAGGTTAGATCTATTTTATTGATTATTATAGTTACTTTTTTTTCTATAAAGACGATATACCGAAATACATTCTGGAAAGATGATTTTACGTTGTTATCTCACGATATTAATATTTCATCAGAAAGCGCTAAGGGCAACTTTAACCTGGCTTTCCTGCTATATCATCGCGCCATTCATTCATCTAATATTGAAACTCGACAAAATGAATTATCACTTGCCATTGATTATCTTACAAAAGCGATTCACATTTACCCCGGGTACCAAATTGCTCATTTTTCAATGGGGTTGGCCTATTACCAGTTAGACAATAACATCGTAAAACTGCTTGATCAGTTTAAGCAGGCCACTTCCCTTTCCAGAGATCCGGATTTTTTTGTTAATGAGTTACTTTTATTTACGAAAGACATTAAAAATCCGGATCATAAAATTGCCGTATTGGAAGGAATGGATTCTATTTTGCCGGATAAGTATGGCATTAATTACAATCTGGGGTTATCATATGGCCAATATAAGAGAGACTATAGCACTGCAATCATATATTTCAGCAGGGCAATCCATCTTAAACCTGACTTTTTTGATGCATATTTGAATCTGGGGGTCGCTTATCAATTCAACCAGGATTACCTGCAAGCTGTAAATATATTTGAGAAGGCGCTTGAATTACACACAGATGATATCAGGCTTATTAGAAATCTCGGTTTCTTATATTTAAAAATGAACATGCCTGACAAAGCAAACGCGTATTTAGAGATTGCCCGACAAAAAGAAAAAAATCTTGAAAAACGATTCTAGTTTCTGAGACTGTGTATGGGTGCAGGGATTCTGCCGCCATGCAGAATAAAAGGATTTCCCGCGGTCCTGTTTTTGACATCAATGATGGTGGCCTGGCCTAAAAGTCCGCCGAAGTTTGCTTCGTCTCCCGGTTTTTTTCCTGGTACCGGAATGAGTCGTACAGCCGTCGTTTTGTTGTTGATCATGCCAATAGCCATTTCATCTGCAATGATGCCTGCGATGGTTTCAAAAGACGTGTCTCCGGGGATTGCCACCATGTCAAGGCCTACTGAACAGACACTGGTCATGGCCTCCAGTTTTTCGATATTCAGATGACCGTTTTTGACGGATTCCGCAATATTCAGATCTTCACTCACCGGAATAAAAGCACCGCTCAATCCTCCCACATGGGAACTGGCAAACGCCCCCCCTTTTTTTACGGCATCGTTTAACATGGCGAGCGCGGCTGTGGAACCGGGAACACCGATATGGGACAGCCCCAGACTTTGAAAAATTTCCCCCACACTGTCTCCAACAGTGGGCGTTGGGGCCAACGACAGGTCAACAACGCCAAAAGGCACATCAAGCCTTTCGGCAACTTCGCGTCCGATCAATTCTCCCACCCGTGTTACCCGGCAGGCGGTTCTTTTGATAAGTTCAGCGATTTTTCCCAGATCCAGTTTCTGGTCCTGTGCAAGCGCGCGGTCGATCGCATTTTTGACGACGCCAGGGCCGCTCACCCCTACATTGATGACCATATCCGGTTCACCAGGTCCCAGATAGGCCCCTGCCATAAAGGGAATGTCCTGGGGAATATTTGAAAATACACAGAGTTTGGCGCATCCGATACCATCCCGGTCCCGGGTTAATTCCGCGGTTATTTTAATTGCTTTGGCCATTAAAATAACCGCATCCATATTAATACCGGCCCGTGTTGACGCCACATTGACAGAGGCACACACCCGGTTTGTGGATGAAAGCGCTTCAGGGATCGCTTCAATAAGGGAAAGATCCCCCTTGGCCATTCCTTTTTCCACCAGTGCTGTAAACCCGCCGATAAAATCGATGTTGACGGATTCCGCCACTTCATTCAGCATTTTTGCGATTTCGACCATCTGGTATGGAGGGAAAGGGGCGGCAATCAACGCAACAGGACTGATGGAAATGCGTTTGTTTACAACATTGATGCCGTATTTATCGCCGACCTGATTACAAACCATCACAAGGTCTCTGGCATATTGCGTGATTTTGTTTTCAACATTTGTTTTGAATTTAAAAATATTATGGCTGATGCAGTCAAACAGACTGAGGCCAAGGGTGACGGTTCGCACATCAAGATGCTCGTTTTTAAGCATTTCAAGGGTGGCAATGATTTCATGATTCTCAAACATAGGTGTTCCTCAAAAAAACTGCTGAAAGTGTCAGTATGGTTGTTACCTTTTTTTAGATCCGGTTAATGGTATCAAAAATTTTTCGATGCTGGATACTGAGATCAAGATCCATTTTTTTGGCTTTTGTCTTCAGGTCGTCTGTGAGGGATTGCAAATCAACACTCTTCGGGATTTCAATTTCATAAGCCATGATATTTTTGTTCGGATCATTGCCGCCTTTAAAAACAGCTTTGAGATTGGCAATATTGACCCCATATCCGGCAATAACGCTGGCGATTTCAGCAACCAGACCTTTCCGGTCCGGCCCGATCGTCACGACGATAAACGGTTCTGCGTCTTCCCTTGCAAATGGTTCGTCCTGTTTAGTAAGGGGTTTGACATGAACATGAAGTCCCATGCCAGCCAGATCACCCTGAATGGTTTCATGAAGTGTATCAAGAGCCAGATCCTCAGGGGCGGACACAATGAAAATCCCCGCAAATTCAGACTGCAAGATGGTCTGGCTGACATTTTCAATATTGCAGTCCAGCTTAAGAAGATTCCCTGAAATGGCGGATAATATACCCGGTCTGTCATTTCCCACGACGGTTATCGTTAATTTGTTCATAATAATGGGGACCCTTTATGATGACAATATGTAAAAAGCGACCCCATTATGTTGATTCCTTTTCCAACTGTCAACTGCGAGTTTGATTGGGGTGCAATTTAAATCCCGTTTCAAGTCTCAGGCAATTTTAGAACCGATATCAGTTGATTTTATGTTCACAATTGGTTAGGATGGCACTTAAAAAGCTGGATGAACAAACTCGTTGGCAGAAGGCTTTTAAACTGACTGGATAACGATACATACATCATATGCAAATTATCACCACGCATAAAAGCACAGATTTCGATGCTTTTGCCTCACTGATTGCCGGCAGCATCATCTATCCGGATGCTGTGCCTGTACTTCCCAAAACGATTAATCCAAACGTAAAAACATTTTTGGCACTTCATAAAGATATATTTGATACCAAAGAGCCCAGAGAGATTGACCTTGAAAAGGTGAAAAAACTGATTGTCGTTGACGCCAACAGATGGAGTCGGCTCGAAAGATTCGGGAAAATAAAAAAAAGAGAAGATATTGAGGTATTTGTCTGGGATCATCATCTGGGAGGAGACATGAACCCTGTATGGTCATGTCAGGAAGAAGTGGGTGCCAATATTACCCTGATGGTGAAATACCTGTCAAAGATCAAGATGAATATCTCTCCGATTCAGGCAACACTCTTCCTTATGGGGCTTTATGAAGATACCGGAAGTCTTACATTTCCTGCAACCAAACCTGATGATGCCTATGCAGCCGCCTACCTTCTTGAAAAAGGCGCTGATCTGAAGGTATTGACGTCATTTCTTTCCCAGGCTTATGGTGAAAGACAAAAAGAAATTCTGTTTGACATGCTGAGAACCTCCAACCGGATGAAGATCAATGGGTATACAATAAGCATAAAAACAATTGAAATTTCAGGTCATATTGGAAACCTTTCCCTGGTCGTCCATATGTACCGTGAAATTCTAAATGTGGATGCGGCCTTTGGTATATTTCTGGATAAGGAGAAAGATTCATGCATTGTTATCGGGCGCAGCCGCATTGATGATCTGAATATCGGGAAAATCATGAGAACCCTGGGTGGCGGTGGTCATACCGGTGCAGGTTCTGCTCTGATGAAATCGGTCAATCCGGAAATTGTCTCTTCACTCCTCAAGGAATTTGTTCAGGGAAATTCAAGCTCATCAATCCAGTTAAGTGATCTCATGTCTTACCCGGTGTTCACTGTTGACGTAAATACATCAATGGAAGATGTGGCGATGATTTTCAGGGATAAAGGCGTGACCGGTGTACCTGTGACTGAGGGCGAGAAACTTGTGGGGATCATTTCCAGAAGAGATTTTAAAAAAATGAGAAAAGAATCGCAAATCAAGGCTCCGGTTAAAGCCTATATGTCAACCCGTGTGATAAGTATCGGGCCGGAAAAAAGTCCGATGGAAGCAGCCAGTCTCATGATCAAGCATGATATCGGCCGCCTGCCTGTTGTGAAAAATGGGGAGCTGATCGGTATTGTGACGCGAACAGACTCCATGCGGTATCTGTATGATCTGCTTCCGGATTAACCCAGCATTATTTTTTCAGCAAAAATTCTCAACTCTTCCCGAATAATTTTAGACAAATGATACCCATCTACAGGAAAACCCTCATGAATCAGGATCGTCTCTATCATATGCGTTGCTTCATTTGATCTTGCAAGCTCAAGGAGTTCTTCAACAATTTCGGTTTTTCTTCTTTTCCCGCATTTTTTTTCAAGCTCTACCAGCATGACGGGTGTCTGATTCGATGTATCGCCGACCCCTACAAGTGCGCTTCTGTGAACATCAGGATGCATGTTGAATATCGTTTCACAGGATATTGTAAAAAGAGGGCCTTGTGTCGTTTTCACGGCCTGGGATTTTCTGCCGCATAGCCACAATCTTCCTTTTTTGTCACGCCAGGCCAGATCTCCGGATCGATGCCAGACCGATTTATCTGAATCCGTGATTTTTGAATAGGCATCTGCTTTGGCATATTCATAATACGAAGGGGATACAGGAGTCCCGTTTATCACGATTTCACCCACATTTCCATCTGAGACCATGACTTCATTTCTCAAATGAGTGATGGAATCGTCACTTGCGGTTATCAATTCGATATTGAGTCCGGAAACAGGCTTTCCGATGCATGTGCCAAACCCTTTTTCACTCAAGTGTTTTGTTTCCGTCAACATTTCCTTGCAGTCTAAGGTGGATACAGGAAACACTTCAGTTGAACCATAGGAAAGAACAATATTAACGGCTTCGTTGATACCGGTCATAAAGTCGGTCATAAATTCCGGGATAATCTGGGTGCCAAAAACAATGATTTTCCGAATGGACGGAAGCACGATTTCCCCTTCAGTCATACAGTCACCAATCATGCTGAATATCGATGGTGAGGCCATAATATGAGTGATGCCTATCTGAGTGACCAAATCCGTGATGCGGGACATGTCAGCTTCAAGCGGGAAATTGAGATCGATGTCCGGAATGACGGATGTCATTCCCATGGCCGGGAATAGCAGTAGAAAATAGGGATGCAGGGAAAGATTGACGTCGTCTTTCCTGACGTCAAAAAGTTTAACCAGATTTGAAATGGTTGCATCAAGGGAGGATAAGGTATGAATCACACCTTTTGAGCGCCCGGTCACACCCGGCGTATAGAAAATCAATGCAGTATCATTTTCTTTCAGCGCGTCTGTTTTAAATTCGGAAGATGCCTCTGTGGTGTTGGTCGAGATGAAATGGCCTCCCCAGAAAAATTTTTGGCCACAGGTAAAAACGGTTGTCACTGACTTGAAGCACGAGGCATTCAGGATGCGTATAAGATGTCCTCTGGCCGAACCGATAAACGCTTCGATTGAAGCATCCTTGACACACGAAAGGAATTCCTTTTGTGTGATTCCCGGGCTCATGATCACAGGTACGGCGCCTATTTTAAAGAGCGCATAGACAATAGATATGTAATCCGGGCCTGGCTCCATCATTACCAGTGTGCGTAACCCTTTTCTCATGCCCGCATATTCAAGTTCTTTTGCCAGATGATCGGTTTCCTCATCAAGTCTCTTGAAGGTCAGATGAGAAAACGTGGTTCTGCCGGATTTATCTTTTGAAACGGGTTTGATTACAGCAATGCCGTAAGGATTTTTGTCAGCATTTAATTTTATTCGTTCGGTCAGTTTTACAATCGGGTCGGGAGTGAATTCTTCGATATTATCCATAACTATTTTTTCAGAACAGATTCGTTAATTGGGTTAAAATTCCTTGGTTTTTCCGCCGCTCATTTAATCTTTTGAACAGGTATTCATAAGCATTAAGAGAATTGCCGGCTCTTGTGATAAGGACATCTTTATTGCTTTCTATCAGACTGAGACCTTTTTCCTGATTGACGCGATAAGACACATAAATCATTTCAATGTTTTTTTCCAGTTCTTCTCGCAACATTTTTATATTTTGTAAAGCATTTTCAAAAACAGCTATTTCAGATAAGGCAATCTGCTTTTGCAAGGGATATTCATCTGCAATGCCTTTCAGCCGTTCGATTTCCTTTTCCAGCAGCACCTGCTTGTCGTTTGTTTCCACGAAAGCACGGTATACGTCTGGCATGTGATGAAAACTGAATTCAATTAGTTCTTCATTGATTTTAACAGCTTCAAGCGTTTTTTTATGGTATACGGCCGGATTGAAGAAAAAATAATAGACACCGAAACCGCATGTCCCAAGACCACTGATAACTATCAGTATAAAAATAATTTTTGTTACAGAAATTTTTTTTTTTGATTTATTTTTTTTGTGAGGGTTTTCATCAATCAGAGCGTCATTTGGATCATTATCGGCCTTGGCGTTTTTTGATGATGATTTTTCTTTTTTGTCTGATTTTTTATCAGTTGCCATTATATCTACCCACAGGGGAATATAGGTATGTGTTCAAATGATGTTTGCCTGTATAACGTATCGGCAATGTACCGTATTTCTTTATTTTGTCTTTGGCAAGACATTTCGATTCCCAATTTGGAAAACCGGGCATAACCGGATTTGCGCTTGAAAACAGAGAAATGATGACTATAATTTTTACAGTTTGTAAATTCTTTGTCGCGGTTTTTTTTGATTATACCCGGTTATTATTTTGACAAAAAAAAATCGTTTAATTATAATCTGTGTCATTCATCAAGGATTTGTTCCTGTTTTGTAATGTCCTGTTAAGTTTTCAAACTCAATTTCCTCATGATTTTCCAAAAAAACGGGTTCTATGAAGGGACACACCTGATCTGGCATATGAATTGCTGGCATCAGTGACAAACTCGCAGCACTATTTAAGCCGTTGCCGGCCCTTATCGTGTAAACCGGCAAACCAGATAACTGCCTGATGGCAAAAAAGGGGGGCATATGAAAAATTATATGAACAAAAGATCTTTTACGAGATATACCTATGAAGTCCCTGTACAGATTTTTACAGGAGCAAGAAAGGGTGATGATTTCCTGAACGAGAAATGTCCCTCTCTGGTCGCCAGTTTATCCAATTACAGCAGGGGAGGCATGTACCTTGAGTCCGAATATTCCATTCCTCAGGGGACATCCATTTCGATAAATCTTGTTCGCCCTGAAATTGATACGGCTACGGGCATTCGTAAAAATTATCATGCCAAGGTCATATGGTGTAAAAAAATCATAGGCTCGGCCATGCCTATGTATGGCATAGGCGCGATGTATGAGAAATTTGGAAATGACGCTGTGTTTGGGTTTGGAAAAGAGAAAACGCCTGTGCACAGGTATGATAAGCAAATGTTTCGTGCATATATGAGGAATATTTAATTTGACTTTTTTAAGGCTTTCATTGATAAGTCACTGAAGACGAAACCCCTGGCCCAATTTGGGATTTTGTCTCTCCAGTCTTACAAACCGGTACTATTCACGCTGATTATTTATGACTAATATGATTATGATCCAGACACCGCTACCGGGAACACGTTACCTGATGTTCAAGGGGGATACGGTCACGTTTGATCTGACGTTAACGCATCCGGCAGAAGGTCAGGCATGGCTTCGAACAAATATCGGCCATGCTGCAGTAAAAAGAAACGAAATTATCAAATCCATTGAAGAGGATATTCCGGTTCTTGGGAAAGACTGGTTTGATATACCCATGAAACAGATTGATAAAACCTGTTTCAGAATAACGCTCCCCTTAAATGAAATCGGTCATTTTGAGGCCAAATGCTATTTTTCGGGAAATGAAAAGAATGATCCTAACTGGCCGGAAGGTGAGAATACGATTATCAATGTCGAACCTTCTTTCACCTGTTGTGCAAATATTATTTACAATGCATTTGTCCGGCAGTTCGGGCCAAATCAGCGGGGTGATTTTGAAATATCTTCGTCTACTCTTGATCTGATCAGACAACTGGATGGCAAGGGATACGCCGTGATTCCCCCTTCAGGCACATTCAGGGATTTTTTGAAAAAAATCGATTTTGTTACAGGCACCCTGGGATGCCGGATTATCCAGTTGCTTCCCGTACATCCAACCCCTACAACGTATGCCAAAATGGGCCGTTTCGGCAGCCCTTATGCGGCATTGAGTTTTACAGCCGTAGATCCGGCGCTGGCTGAGTTTGACCCATCTGCGACCCCTCTTGAGCAATTCGGCGAACTGATAGATACGATCCACAAACATCAGGCAAAGATTGTTCTTGATTTCGCAATCAACCATACGGGCTGGGCAGCGAGCCTTCACGAATCCCACCCGCAATGGCTGATTCGGGATGAAAATGGCCGAATTGAAAATCCAGGTGCCTGGGGTGTTGTCTGGAGTGACCTTACCCGCCTGGATTACTCCAGAAAAGATCTGTGGAAATTCATGGCAAACGTATTTCTCCTGTGGTGCAAAAGAGGTGTGGATGGGTTTCGATGTGATGCCGGATATATGATACCTGTGCCTGCATGGCAATATATCATTTCTGTTGTGAGGAATCAGTATCCGGACACCCTTTTTTTTCTGGAAGGGCTGGGCGGAAAAATTTCTGCAACACGGGATATCTTGAATACAGGTAATTTCAACTGGGCCTATTCCGAACTGTTTCAAAATTACGACCGGCCACAGATTGAACACTACCTTCCGGAAGCCTGGGATATTTCCAGACAGGATGGGCTGATGGTTCATTTCGCGGAAACCCATGACAACAACAGGCTGGCTTCACGTTCAAACGCATACGCAAAAATGCGGACAGCGCTTTGCGCCCTGACATCCGTGAATGGCTGTTTTGGATTTGCAAACGGGGTGGAGTGGTTAGCCACAGAGAAGATTAATGTTCATCAATCCGGTTCTCTTAACTGGGGAGCGGTTGATAACCAGGTCGACCGGATACAGCGTTTGTCCGTTATTTTAAAAAATCACCCCTCCTTTTTCGATCAGACAGATTTGAAACTGATTGAAACGGGCGATGGAAATTTTATTGCGTTGTTGAGGCATCATAAACCGTCACACAAAAAGCTTGTTGTTCTTGTGAATCTTGATACGGGAAATTCAGTTGATGCGTTTTGGAAACAGGAAGATAGCGGAATGACAAGCGAACTGTTTCTTGACCTGCTTTCAGGCAAAACCTTGACCATTATTCCTGAAAACGGAATCCTGAAGGTTCTTTTGGAACCATGCGGCGTGCTGTGTTTGACAGATGATCCATCTGATCGTTTTATCACAGATTTCAAATCAGATTCGTTTCCTGAAATACCAGCCCGCATAAATACCCAGCTTTATAAGGCAAAGGCACTTGAAATCATTGGCGTATACAGAGGCACAACCGATATATCCGATGTCGATGCCAATCAGGCTGCCAGACATCTTGAAAAAGATCCGGTCCGTTTTTGCCGGGAACAGAATAATCTGAGTGAAGAATCACGTGTCATTTCCTGGTTATACCCGTGCGACCTCAGACGGGAAGTGATGGTGCCGCCCGCACATTTTTTATTGATTCGATCCGATTATCCGTTTCGATCCATGATTATTTTTACGGATGGTGAAGACACGGTTACAATCAAAACCGAAGAAGGGCTGAAGAGAAATGATGGTACCTATTTTGCCCTGTATGAACCCATTTTTTTGCCAGTCCAGCATCAAAAATTGATATTAAAACTATCTGTATTCAAGAAAGATCACAATGATCATGTTGAAGGCGCATTGTATTATCTTTCCCATGCGGAAAATGTTATTTTCAGAAAAGTTTACGGCCGTTCAGATATTGATACGAAAAAATCCTTGCTGCTTCGAACAAACGGCCGCGGCGGCATGCTTCGCTCCCTGATTTCCTGGGGCAGGATTAACAGCAAATATGATGCCCTTCTTGCGGCCAATCTGAATCCGCTTTATCCTGTCGACAGATGGGTGATGTTTACCCGCCTGCGCGGGTGGGTGGTTTTCCAGGGATATTCCCAGGAAATTAATTTCGACTGTTTTCATGCATTTGCCTATGGCTGTGAAAATGGCGGTTTTTCCCGGTTCTACCTTCCTGTTGGCCAGGGTGAACATATTTTACTGACGATCGGTTTTGAAATGCTTGATGACAAAAACGCCATCAGAGTTTTGTTTTACAGACATCCGTCCAGAAATTTTACTGCAAGACTGGATGATGCAAAAAGCATCCAGATCATCCTCAGACCCGATATTGAGTCGAGAAATTTTCACTATCAAACCAAGGCGTTCACGGGACCGGAACATCATTTCCCTTCATCTGTCACCCTTGAAAACGATGGTTTTATCTTCCATCCTTCTTCATCTCATATCCTCCATATCAACATGCCAAAAGGGTCATTTGTAGAAGAAAAAGAATGGTATTACATGAATCACAGACCGGATGATGAAGAACGGGGGATGGATGGAAATTCAGACCTGTACAGCCCCGGCTACTTCAAGGCATTCATGAAGGGAAACGACGCCCTGGAATTAATTGCTGAATGTGAAGAGGCGCTTGAGACTCAAAAACAGACAGGGCGACAGATTTTGCCGCTTACGGAAACGGATATCAGAAATCAGATCAAATCGGTCCGGTTCGATGCCAGGGATGTGATGGAACCGATGGACATCATGAAAAAAAGCCTGTCTGATTTCATTGTAAAAAGAGGGGCGTTAAAATCTGTCATTGCCGGTTACCCGTGGTTTCTCGACTGGGGAAGAGATTCTCTTATATTTACCCGGGGATTGATTGCAGCAGGACTGCTTGATGATTCAAAATCCATTTTAAAACAGTTTGGAACGTTTGAAGAAGATGGTACCCTTCCCAATATGATATCGGGAACGGATGCCGGAAATCGGGATACCGCGGATGCAGCCTTGTGGTTCTTTAAAGCCGTCGAGGAACTTGTTGACAGAGAGGGAAATGAGTGCTTTCTTGATAAGGAACTGGACGGAAGGCCCATTCGGAAAATACTGACAGATATTGGGCATGCCATAACGCAAGGCACAAAAAACGGTATATATACAGACCCGGAATCGGGTCTTGTCTTTAGTCCTTCTCATTTTACCTGGATGGATACCAATTTTCCGGCCGGTACGCCCAGAGAGGGATATTGTATAGAAATACAGGCGCTCTGGTTTTCAGCGCTCTCTTTTTTGGCAGTTGCAGATAATGCCAACAGGGACAAATGGCAGAATCATGCCGATCAGGTCAGAAAATCCGTTCATTCACTGTTTATAAACGATCAGGGTTATCTGTCAGATTGTCTCTATGCATCTTCAGGTGCACCTGCCCGTTCTGCAGAACCGGATAATGCGGTTCGGCCGAATCAGTTGTTTGCGATAACGCTCGGGGTGATTTCCGATCAAAATGTATCACACAGCATTCTTGAACGTTGTGCAAAACTTGTTGTTCCAGGCGCGATAAGGAGCCTGGCCGATGAGCCTGTCATCCGTCCGTTACACATTCTTTTCAACGGCCAGCTGTTAAACGATCCTTACCATCCTTATACAGGAACGTATCATGGTGATGAGGACACGAAAAGAAAACCGGCCTATCATAACGGCACAGCATGGACATGGGTGTTTCCGTCTTTTTGCGAAGCATGGGTAATGACTTACGGAAATGCAGGAAAACAAACTGCCCTCTCTTTGCTTTCAACAGGTGTTGACTTGCTGTCCAAAGGCGCCATCGGACATATGCCGGAAATTCTGGATGGTGATTATCCCCACAAACCCAAAGGGTGTGATGCTCAGGCCTGGGCAATAAGTGAATATTACAGAGTCTGGAAAAAGCTGGTCTGACAGTTGATAAAATTTTTATGCTTCCGGTTAAAACCGTTTTATCTGAATCTTAATTAAAGGAGGATATCATGGCAATTAAAAAACAATATCTTAAAAGCAAACCGCTTTGCAGGGTGACCTTCAGAATTCCCAAAGACGCTGCAGGGAATGCTAAAAAGGCTTGTGTTGTTGGTGATTTCAATGGTTGGGATCTGCGGGCAACACCGTTAAAAACCCTTAAAAACGGCGAATTTTCAGCAACAGTCACGCTAGACGTCAATCATGAATATCAATTCCGCTATGTACTCGATCAAAACCACTGGCTCAATGACGATGGGGCAGATAAATATATTTCTAGCAGTTATGGTAATTGCGATAATTCAGTTGTCGTCATCTAAATAAAGGATACAGCACATGATAACAAATCTTCAGACCTTTCAGGTCTTTCCCAAAATTCCGGAGCCACTGTCATTTCTTGAAGAACTGATCAGAAATTTCTGGTGGTGCTGGCATCTGGATGCCATTGAACTCTTCAGAAGAATAAATCCCGCACTCTGGAATGATTGTGGAAGGAATCCCATTGTGTTTTCAACAACAATCACACAGGAGCGGTTGCAGCAACTGGCAGAGGACAACAGTTTCCTCGCCCATCAGAAAAGAGTCCGCGATTATTTTGAAAAACAGGTTTATGCACCTGTGGACCGTTCTCAAACGGTCTATGGAAATAACGGAAAAATTGCTTATTTTTCGATGGAATTCGGCATTCACGAAAGCCTGCCTCTTTTTGCCGGCGGCTTGGGCGTGTTAGCAGGCGACCATTTAAAAGCCTCATCTGATATGGGATTGCCCTTAGTTGGCGTGGGCATATTATTCAGAAACGGGTATTTCCATCAATATCTGAATCATGATGGCTGGCAGCAGGAAGAATATCCGGAAACCAATTTGTATCATCTGCCGGTCGAACGCGCCAAAGACAATTCCGGAAACGAAATTGTGATTACCGTGGACGGACCCCATGGGAAAATACATGCGGTTGTCTGGAAAATCATGGTGGGAAGGATTCCTTTGTATTTGCTGGATACCAACATGCCTCTGAATTCTCCTGAGACGCGTCTGATAACCGCAAGTCTTTATGCAGGTGATTCGGAAATCCGTCTTGCACAGGAGATTCTTCTGGGAATAGGGGGGATGCGTGCGCTTCAGGCTTTGGACATTTTTCCGGAAGTATGTCATTTGAATGAGGGGCATTGCTCTTTTCTTGTACTTGAAAGGCTTGCACAGACCATGGAAAAATACGGGTTGGGCTTGAAACATGCCAAAGAGCTGATTGCGCGATCAACCGTGTTTACAACGCATACACCTGTGGCTGCAGGCCATGACGATTTTCCGGTGAATAATGTCAGGCCGTATATCATACCTTTAGAGAAAAGGCTGGGGGTTTCATCAGATGAGATTATATCCTGGGGGCAGCACAGCAACGGGTTGTCTCCCAATGAACCGCTTTCCATGTTTGTTTTGGGGCTTCATATGGCGCAATACTGTAATGGCGTCAGCGAACTCCATGGCAAAGTGGCCAGGAAAATGTGGAAACATGTATGGAAAGAGGTCCCCGAGGATGAGATTCCCATTACCCATGTAACCAACGGCGCGCATATTCCTTCGTGGATTTCCATTGAGAATTCGCTGCTCTTTGAACGGTATCTGGGACCTGACTGGTACATGCAGCTTGCCAACCCAAGTGTCATCATGAGGGTCAGGGAAATTTATGAGGAAGAACTCTGGCGCGCGCACGAAATGAGCCGTTCCAGACTGATCCGGACCTGCAGAAAATTAATGCTCACCCAACATGGCAGGAGAAATGCGCCCAAATCAATGATGAAAGAAGCGGCAACCGTTCTTGATCCCAGCGTGTTGACGATCGGATTCGCCAGAAGATTTGCAACCTATAAACGGGCAAATCTACTTCTTCATGATGTTCAGCGCCTGGAGGCAATAATCAGTTCAAAAGATTGTCCGGTGCAATTTATATTTTCAGGAAAAGCGCATCCCAAAGACAATGAAGGAAAAGAACTGATTCAGAGAATCATTCAGTTTGCACGGAATGCCAATGTTCGCAATCGAATTGTTTTTCTGGAAAACTATGACATCAATATATCCCGTCATTTAATTCAAGGCGTTGATATTTGGCTGAATAATCCCAGAAGGCCTTTTGAGGCATGTGGTACATCAGGCATAAAAGCAGCAGCCAATGGCGTATTAAATCTAAGCGTCCTGGATGGCTGGTGGTGTGAAGGATATTCCCACGAAACAGGCTGGGGGATAGGTAACGGGGAAGAGTATGAAGATTATGCCTATCAGGATGCCGTTGAAAGTCACGCGCTTTACAACATTCTTGAAAATGATGTTATCCCGTTGTTCTACGACAGAGGTGATAGCGATATCCCTGTGAGATGGGTTGCCATGATGAAAGCCTCCATGGAAATGGCCATGACGCAGTTCAGCGCACAGAGAATGGTTGGAGAATATGAAAAAAGGTTCTACCAGAAAGCAGCAGAAAGACGTAAGGTCCTTGTTCAAGATAATTTTGCCGAGGTGAAACGACTCTCTGGTGTCAGGGATAAACTTATGAAAAGCTGGAATAATATCCAGATAGGCAAACCGGTCAGGGAAGCAGAAGGCCCATTCAGGGTTGGTGAATCGCTTCAAATAAAAGTGACCGTATTCCTGGGTGACCTCATACCAGAAGACGTTGAGATCCAATTGTATTATGGCCTTTTAAAATCTGTTGACGATATGACATCCAGATTTATTGAAACCATGAATGTTATTCAGGACCTTGGTGCCGGGAAATATTTGTATGATTGCCGGATACATTGTAAAGCATCCGGCCGGTACGGATTTACGGCAAGAGTTAAACCGAGGGAGGATGATTTCATCAGAACGTCACCCGGCTTGATGAAGTGGGCGTTGCCGGTGTAATTTTTTCGTGTTTAAGAAAACGGGGGCTCCGGGCCCGGTCACAAACGATTAATCACTGCCAGACTGTACAGACAAGGTATTAAGGCTTCAGGAGAAAGGATGCAGAATACGGGGAAAAACATGTCAGATCGTTCCAAAAATCCGAGAATTCTAATTGTAACACCGGAAGTGACCTATTTACCTGAAGGCATGGGAAATCTTGCCAACAACCTGTATGCAAAGGCCGGCGGGTTAGCTGATGTCTCGGCTGCTTTGATCAGTGCGCTTTTTGAAAATGGTGCGGATGTACATGTGGCTATTCCTGATTATCGATCGATTTATGATGGCAAGCTGCCACCTTTGCTGAGACAACAAAGAAGTATCATCAGAAAGAAAATGCCGGAGGACAGAATTCATCTGGCGGAAGACAGGGCTTTTTTTTACCTTCATAATGTTTATTCCAGCTATGAATGGGAAAACTCCAAAATTTCTCTTGCGTTCCAGAGAGAGGTGATAAACAACATTGTTCCACGCGTTCAACCGGACTTGATTCACTGCAACGACTGGATGACCGGTCTTGTTCCGGCCATGAGCAGGGCCATGGGAATCCCGTGTCTGTTTACCATTCATAATATTTTTTCCGTTAAAAAAAACCTTGCTGAAATTGAAGACCGGGGGATTGATGCTGCCACGTTCTGGAATTTTCTCTTCTACGAAAGGATGCCCCACAATTATGAAGAAACGAGAGATAACAACAAGGTTGATTTTCTTTCAAGCGGGGTTTTTGCATCCCATTTTGTGAATACTGTAAGCCCCACTTTTCTGCTTGAAGTCGTGGACGGGCACCATCGGTTTGTAGCCGACAATTTAAAAAACGAATTTGCAAACAAATGTCAGGCCGGCTGCGCAACCGGTATCTTAAATGCACCGGACCCGTCTTATAGGCCTGAAACAGATGATGCCCTTTTTTGTCAATATGACAGCAAAACGCAATATAAAGGTAAAAAGGCAAATAAAAAACATCTTCAGATGATGTTGGGTCTTACGGAAGATGAAAACGCACCGCTTTTTTTCTGGCCCTCCCGGTTGGACACCGTACAAAAAGGCGCCCAGCTTCTTGCGGACATCCTTTACAGCACGGTTTCCAAATACTGGAAGGACAATTTGCAGATCGTTTTTGTGGCCAATGGTGAATTTGAAAATCATTTCAAGCAAATTGTCTGGCAGTTTAATCTGCATAACCATGTGTCTGTCTGTGGTTTTGATGAAAAACTGTCCAGGCTTGCATATGGGGCGTCTGATTATATTCTGATGCCATCGGCATTTGAGCCTTGCGGGCTGCCGCAGATGATAGGTGCAATTTATGGCTCTATCCCGGTTGTGCACGATGTTGGCGGGCTTCATGACACCGTGGAACATCTGAACGTTAAAAAACATACTGGAAATGGATTTGCGTTTAAAACTTATGATGCAAACGGCCTTTCCTGGGCGATTGATCAGGTCATGGAATTCCATAAATTATCTGAAAGCCAAAAAAATATGGAAATCAGTCGTATCATGGCGGAAAGTCAAAAACGGTTCAACCATTCTGTAACCGCCCGTGAATATATAAAGTTGTATGAGAAAATGCTTGAACGGCCGTTTGTCAGTTAGAACAGGTGCTGATAGCCGATGAAAAAAATGTGACATAGAAAATAATGCGGGAAGGAACAGGATTGATGGAACCGGAAACCCAATCGGCAGAAGCGGAAATACTCATCGATAGTATGATCAAAAAGGATACCTGGCTAGAACCCTATAAACCGGATATTTTGCGCCGGATCAAAAATACGCATCTGAAAGAAACGCTTCTCTCAAAAGATATGGGAGGCCTTAAAGGTTTCGCGACCGGACATCATTATTTCGGGCTGAATATTGAAGAAAAAAAATGGGTATTTCGGGAATGGGCGCCCAATGCAACGCAACTCTTTTTTATCGGTGACTTCTCTTCATGGCAGGTCAAAGAGGAATTTTCTCTCAAACGCCTGAATGCCAACGGCGTATGGGAAATAAAGCTCCCTGGCCATATGCTTAAACATGGGGATCTTTATCGATTATTCATCACATGGAACGGCGGGGAGGGGGACAGGATTCCTTCTTATGCCAAACGGGTGGTTCAGGACCCTGATACGCTCATCTTTAATGCCCAGGTCTGGAAACCGGCGTCTGCCTATCCCTGGAAATTCAAAAATTTTTTAAAAAGACCGGAAACACTTCTTATTTATGAAACGCATGTCGGCATGGCGCAGGATGAATTGAAAATCGGTACCTACCGTGAATTTACAGAGAAAATGCTACCCAGAATTGTTGATGCCGGATACAACACGATTCAACTGATGGCGATCAAGGAGCATCCTTATTATGCATCTTTTGGCTATCATGTATCCAGTTTTTTCGCACCATCCTCCAAGTTTGGCACGCCTGACGAATTAAAGGAACTTATTGATACGGCCCATGAATATGGGCTCTTTGTCATTATGGATATGATTCATTCCCATGCTGTCAACAATGAAACAGAAGGATTGAGCAAATTTGACGGCACGTTCTATCAATATTTTCATGACGGTCCCCGGGGAAAACATATAGCTTGGGATTCCCGGTGTTTTGACTACAGCAAGAATCAGGTTCTTCATTTTCTGCTGTCCAACTGCAGATTCTGGATAGAGGAGTATCATTTCGATGGATTCAGGTTCGATGGGATAACCAGCATGCTCTATAAAAATCACGGCATGGAAAAAGCGTTCACATCCTACTGGGATTATTTTGACGAAAATGTCGATGAGGATGCGCTTACCTATCTGACACTGGCAAACCGGATTGTCCACGACATTAATCCCAATGCCATCACCATCGCAGAAGATATCAGCGGCATGCCGGGACTTGCTGTTCCGGTAACAGAAGGCGGTTTTGGATTTGATTACAGGCTTGCTATGGGTATTCCGGATTACTGGATCAAGATAATAAAAGAATATTCAGATGAAAAATGGCCCCTGAACCATATCTGGTATGAGTTGAATAATAGAAGGGAAGACGAAAAGACAATCAGTTATACTGAATCGCATGATCAGGCGCTGGTAGGTGACCAGACACTTATTTTCAGGATGATGAATCAGAATATGTATCATCATATGCATATAAAAGATAATGATCTTCATGTTGAACGGGGAATCGCCCTTCATAAAATGATCCGCCTGATAACGCTTGCAACCGCAGGCAGCGGTTATATGAATTTTATGGGTAATGAATTTGGGCACCCGGAATGGATTGATTTCCCAAGGGAAGGAAACGGATGGTCTTATTTTTATGCCAGGCGCCAGTGGCATCTTTGCGACCATCCGGATTTGAAATACCGGCTGCTCGCGGCATTTGACCGAAACATGATCGCCATGGCCCAAAAATATACTGTTTTTACTCAAAAATGGCCGTTTCTTCTCCATGAGCACATGGAAGACAAAATGCTCGCATTTGCCCGTGGTGATCTGATATTTGTATTTAATTTTCATCCAAATAAATCGCATGTTGATTACCGGATTGAGGTTCCTTCAGGTAAATACAGAATGATTCTTGATAGCGATTCCAATGAATATGGCGGCCATGGCCGTTTAACTGCCAATCAGGTTCATTTTACGGTTGATTTGTCGGTTACAGATCAATTAAAACAGGTTTTAAGCCTTTACATCCCCACCAGGACAGCTATTGTTCTGGAAAAAATATAATCTTTTCCAAAGACAACCAAACCCGTGCATCCTGAAATGAGTGATATTTATTTGTCACACAATCGGAATCAATTGGTCTGTAGATATAAAGAGCCTCAAAAATACGATCATGGAGCGGTGAACGGATTGTGGATAATGAAAAAATCAACACACTTGTAGAACATGACGGATCTTTCATATTGGGTATTTCAGAAACAGCATACCGGAAGCGGTTGTCAAGAGCAAGGGGCCAGATGCATGATTTTTTGTCAAATGGATGTGGGCTGTTGAACGATACCAATCCATGCAAATGTGAGCGACTTGTTGGATTTGCCGTTAAAAGCAAATGGATAAAGCCTGAAAATCTTTTATTTGCAACGCATTCAGTCAATAAAGGAAAATGTCTGGAAACCTTGAATTCTCTTGAGGAAACAGACGAAATGAAACGCGTTGCCGAATTATATAAAAAAATGCCTGAGTTTACTGCACCGGAAAAGATTTCCGATTGTTTCCGTGCGCTCTTGCATTCGACCGGGGCAGGATAAAAAGTCACCTTTTACATTATTTTATTAATTAGCAAGGAGGGAAAACATGGAAAGAATGATATCTTATTGCGGTCTGGATTGCAGGCAATGCGGGGCTTATATCGCGACAAAAACAGATGACGATGACAAACGCAAGGAAGTGGCAGCCATGTGGTCAAAAATGTTTCAGGTCGAAATCGATCCCAAAACCATAAACTGCACAGGATGCCAATCAGATAACGGTATTCTTTTCAGCCATTGCAGTGTGTGTGACATCCGGAAATGCGGTATGGGAAAAGACATGGAAAATTGTGCCCATTGCGGGGACTATGCCTGCGACAAACTTAAACCCATGCTCGACATGCTGCCCCATGCTAAAAAATCGCTTGAAAAGATCAGAAGTCAAATACAAGGGTAAATACCCTTACTCTCCGTGAGGGGCATTATCTGCTGACCAGCAAATTCCGGATGGCTTGGGCCAATGAAAACATGGCTGCGATTTTGTACAGTAGAATTATTGTTTTTAAAATAGCCATATTTTCATGATAGCTGGCTCAGTGAGTCAACATTCAAAATGAAAATGGGGGGGGCTATTTGTTCGAATCGAACCGGAAATCGAAGTATACATCGTTCAATTCGAGTGATTGTAAAAAAATACGCAAAAAAGGCTGGTATCGCCAAACAGATTCCCCCAGACCTACCCGGCATCAAATTCTTGACAATTGTTAACCATATATTGTATACTGTATACAATTAAGTAATAATAAATTAATTAAGCATGTTATATATTTTGCCGTTAATTTAAATATAAGCACATTTACCCTTAAAAAAAGTGCTAAGCAGGCTCTGATGATAGATAATATTTTAAATCCCATTGAAAAAGTATTTAAAGATGAAAAATTGAGGGGGGAAACACTTGTCGATATTGGTCGATTCGTTGTCGTTTTGCTTATCTATCCTCTTATTCTATTAAGAATTTATTCCGGCGATATTTCCAAAAACTTTTTTTTTCTATCAATAATCGAATGGATATTGCTTATTATTTACCCGGCAATTGTATATTATTTCATTCAAAATAAAATTTATGATAAAATTTTGGGATACATGACCCTATTTTTTGATTTATTATTTCTTTCATCGGCAATACTGGTTTTATCTTTTTATAGGCCTGAGTATAACGGTTTTTTAAATGAACCTTTTTGGGGAATCTGTTTCATTGTATGTTATTCCAGCGCACTTCGATTTGAATATAAATATTCTGTCTTTTGTATTTTCAACAATTTATTTTTTATGGCCTTGCTGCTTTATTTGGATTATAAGTTTCATGATATCCCTGTAAATTATATATCCGCATGCAATATGACAATCGCCATTTTGATGGTTACGGCCATGGCCACACTTTTCACACGGGGATTCAGAAATGTTATACTATCCTCATATTTCAATCTGGAAAAGCATGCCAAAGAAATATCAACGATTTTAAAACTATCAAAAACAATTTCTTCTAAAGAAGAATTAAAAAATATTCTTTCAAATATTGCAGATGAATTGAAAGAGCTTTTATCATCAGATTTTACAAGAATATCAATTATTGAAGATGACAGCTCCAACGGGATGAGTGATATTTTTCTAAACGATACGATTAGTAAAAAGACCGACGAACAGAAATTGTTAACTAAAATAAAAATGATTGAACGCTTGCTTACCACGAAGAAAGAGGCTGTGGTAATAAAAAACCCGTCAGATTTTGAAAAAATTGATGATTCCTTGCTTCTTTCACAATTAAAAAGTTCAGAGATGACAGCAATCATGGGGTGGCCGATTAAGATTGAAAATGAGGTTTATGGAACAATTGTTACGGGAAAATATCGAAAAACATATACAGACTACGACGCAACTCTTCTTGGCATTTTATCCGAGCATGCGGCTATTTCAATTAAAAACGCAAAAATGCTTGAACAATTACATAATGAAAGTGCCTACTTTGAAAGTAAGATAACGGAGATTGAAAAGTTTGAGAACATCATTGGCAAGAGTCCTAAAATGCAATCGGTTTTTAAAATAATTGAGAAGGCCGCCAAAACCGATATCCCCGTAATTGTCAGGGGCGAAAGCGGGACAGGGAAGGAACTTGTTGCAACTGCGCTTCAAAATTTAAGCATAAGAAGAGATGAACCTTTCATTAAGATAAACTGTGCGGCAATTCCAAAAGAATTGATGGAAAGTGAACTATTCGGCCATGAAAAAGGGGCCTTTACAGGTGCCGATATACGAAAAATAGGGAAAATTGAGCAGGCTGACAAGGGGACGCTGTTTTTAGATGAAATCGGGGATATGAGTCTTGGCCTTCAGGTAAAATTGCTCAGGGTGCTTCAGGAAAATACATTTGAACGCGTTGGTGGAAATGACCCTATAAAAGTGGATTTCAGACTGATTAGTGCAACCAATCAGAATCTTGAAGAACAGATTCGCATCGGTAAATTCAGAAAAGATCTTTTTTACAGAATAAATGGCCTCCCCATTTTTTTACCTTCTCTGCATGAGAGAAAGGAAGACATCCATTTACTTGTTCGTTTTCTCTCTCAGAAATATAAAAACAATCGCGTAAAAGATATTCAGTTTACCAATTCTGCTATGAAGCTGTTAGTCGAAAAAAAATGGGAAGGAAATGTCCGTGAACTCGAAAATTTAATTTACCGAATTATTACTATGGTAGATCAGGACGTTATCTCAGCAGATGACATTTGGAGAATCAGTCCGCCTGAAGAAAAAATACAACACTTTTCATCTACAGGAGATATTGATGCGTATATACAAAACACCATTAAAGAAGGGTGTAAAATAAACGAAGAAATAAACCGGTTTGAAAAGAAATTTCTTGAGCAAACGCTTAACATGTGTGGGAGAAGTATGGTCAAGGCATGCGATTTAATAGGTATTAAAAAAACAACCCTTTATTACAAAGTAAATAAATATAATATAAGCATATAGTCTATGATCCCCAAATTATCTTACTGATTGACAGCCTGTCATTTTTGAGTCACAGCCTGTTTTCTTTGAATTCAATTCACCTAATTTTTCAAAAATTTGAAAAATAATTCAGTTTATTACAAAAAAAAACATGAATAAAATTTTGCTCACGGTTAAAAATAATAAGTAATCGTCTGAATTTATTACGAACGACCAGTAAGCGGTTAAATTTTTTTAATCCACTACAATTGGCATGTCCCATGCATTTGACGTTTTCAGTTCATGAATCAAATTCAATAATCAATTTAGCGGAGCTAAAGTTAATGGAACTCAAGCGGAGGAGATATGTCCACGGTTAAAGAAAATCTATCGATATTGAAAGTAATTAAACCTCTTTTAAAGAGAGAAATGCCGCCGCCTGGGTTTATCCCGGATAGCATCTTGAATGGCGTCGCGACATTCAGCAGTGCAAGGGGCAAGATATCACATTTAAGTAACCTGGAAAGGTTAATTACAACACTTTGCCACAAGGAGCCGGATCATGTTCCAAGCAGTTCTTTTGTTATGAGTGCTGCCAGGCATCTGGTAAATGCATCATTCCCGGAGTTTGCTCTTAAACCGGCGATCACAGCAGATATCCTTTATACGGTTTTTGAACAGATTGGGGGAGAACTCATTATACCGCTGATAGACCTGTCGGTTGAAGCGGCAGATTTCGGACAAAAAATAATATATCCCGAAAATTCTACACCATTCCCGGATTATTCGGAGCCTTTGATAAAGGATGTATCTGACTATCGAAAAATAAAAAGAATAGACTTCAGAAATGCTATACGGATGCAGTCCATTGTAGAAGTATGTCGAATACTGGTAAAAAAAGTAGGTTTAAGAGGTATTGTAACAGGCTGGTGTTTCTGTCCTCTGGAAATATTGAATATGATGCGCGGCGCAAAAAATTTTTTCCGGGACTGCATCAATTACCCACAGGAAGTTAAAGCCGGTTGTGAAATCGTTACCGACGTATTAATGGAATTTGTTGATGCACAGCTTGATGTCGGTGTACCGGTTATTTCGTTTGATACTTTATTTGCCTCATGGAACGGGGTTCGCAAATCACTGTGGGAAGAGCTGGAAGGGACCTTTGTAAATGATCTTTCAAATCTTGTCCATAAAAGAGGCGCATTGGTAGCAATTCATAACTGCGGTAATGGTATTTATTTTGATTCCCTGATCCGTTTTATGGCCCCTGAAATTATATCCTATGCCCATCTGCCCGATGACTGCTCAAACAATAAAGAACTAAAGAATCGTTATGGAGACCAGGTCGTGCTTATGGGAAATTTAGATACAGCTTTTCTAAGCTACATGACACCTATGGAAATAATGGATGAGTGCAAAAAACTTATCAACGATCTTGCAGACGGAGGCGGTTTTATCCTCGCCCCCGGCTGCGAATATCCGCCGAATTTACCGCTGGATAATGCGAGAGCAATTATCAAAGCCGCCCAATTACATGGATAGCGAAAAGGGGAAATAAAATGTCAGATTTTGATTCACAGGAAGCCTTATTAACTGCATTGTCAGAAACAATTCTTCATCATGATGATGAAAAAATGGAACACCTTTTAAACGCTGTTGTCAAAGAAGGCGTATCACCAGAAAAAATAAAACAAAAATTAATAATCGGACTAGAATCGGCGAAATCGCGGATTATGACCAATCATCTTTCAATGGCAGAATTCCTTGTTTGTCTGGATACGGCAATCCATGGACTTGAAAACGTGGCACTTTCAGGAAGCCGGGAAAATGAAACTCAAAAAAACAACAGGATTGTTATCGGTGTTGTTAAAGGAGACCCGCATGATCTTGGAAAAACAATAATTGAAAGTGTTTACCGTGCATATGGCTATACCATATTTGATATGGGAAGTAATGTTTCCGTGGAAAAATTTTTAAAAGGTATCGAACAGCACCAAGCGACTATCCTTGCCATATCGGCAATGATGTCAACGTCAACGGTGAACGTTGAACCCATTATTCATGAAGCCAAAAAGCGATTTCCTCATATAGCTGCTATTGTGGGAGGTGCATATATGAACGAAAAACTGGCAACATCATACGGTGCTGATGCGTATTCAGAGAATGCTTTAACGGTTATTGAGAATACCGAAACAATAATGAATAATGGTAGATAACTACATATGATAATCGAAATGCTTCATTTTGACGATAACTTAAAGAATCAATTTAAAAAAGGAGTTATTCGAAAATTTGAACATGATAACCAAGATAATGAACTTCCTGAAAAAATAAGATTATCAATTGACAGGGCCATGGCCCATATTGAAAAAGTTGGAAAACCAAAGGCAGGGTAGCACCTCCTGCCTGTACTTGGAATAGAAAAAAAACAAGGTATATACGAATAATAAATATCTCACGTTTTAAAGAATGATTACAATTGGCATACGATATGCCCGTGCAATTTCATATATACATAACTAAAAATCAAAAGGGGGAAATTATGGTGCCTTATTATCCGAAAAACGGTTGGTGGAGATTCGTGGTTCGATCGGTCCTGCGTCTGTCTGACATGGACGGCAAAAATAAAACAACTGCATACAATGACGGTTTTCTGAAGAATGCGCAAGCGGCTGAAGGGATGAAAAAGTCCACGGGTCTACGGCCTGTTTTTATTGATTTTAATCGCTTCAACTTTAAGACAGCCAGAGAACAGGGCAAAATGTTAAAGGTTCTGGCCATATTCATACGGGTGATCAGAGGAATTTTCAAAGCCAGAAACATTTACCATCAGGAAATTAACACTGTTAAACATTTAAACACAACCGCGGATGATAATTTCTGGGATTCCGTACGGCGTAAAGGCAATGAATTGGGAATCAGCCTGATTGGTTTTGCGCCGGTGGATGAAAAACTGATGTGTACCAACGATCAATTTGGGCATATTACCCGGCTATATTCCAATGCCATTGTGTTGGCCTGGGAAATGGATTATAACGCTATTGAAGCGATCCCGGGTTTTGAAGTGGGCATTGATGGCATAAAAACATACGCCGAACTGGGTGATGCCACCAACGCGCTGACTGAATTTATCCGAAAACAGGGGCATGGCGCTATAGCCTGTCATCCACTGGGCGATGTAATCATACTGGCGGCCATGGGCGTGAGGGCCGGCCTGGGAACATTTGGCCGAAACGGGCTTTTAATTTCAAAGGAATTCGGACCGCGCCAGCGCGTTTCCATGATTGCCACCACTGCCTCTCCTCTGCCACCGCCTGACAAAGCGATTGATCATTTTCAGGACATCAATGACTATTGCAGTAAATGCGGTAAATGCATACGATCGTGCCCATCCGGTGCCATCCGTGAAACCCCGCTCAGAATTGACGCTTATGACATGATGTCATGTGTGGATGCCAAAAAATGTATTCAGTATTTTTACGAATTTAACAGTTGCGGCGTGTGCATCAAGACCTGCCCTTTCCATAGTCTTGGATATGACCGTCTGATGCGGCACAGGGAGGTACCCCTGGCGGCAGCAAGTTGATTCATGACATTATACGATTCCTGAAGTGAATTTCTGAATCTAAATTTTAAGATTATTTGATTTGGTGGTTATTTGTCTCGACACAAAAAGATGCCTGAACGTTTTCATAAGGGATTCTATGGGAAAATCGGATTCATCAAAAATAATGGAAAGAAGCGACAGCCCTTCTGAAAAAGCCACGATAGCCGTACCCAATGTTTTCGCTTCTTCAGGGTCGCCAAGCTGATCATTCAGAAAGCCGGTAACTGTGGAAACCCATTCATGATAGGTTTCCTGCAGTTTGAATTTAACTTTATCATTATAAATGCCGATTTCCCATATTTCGATGAAGATTTTGGAAAGGTCACGGTTAAGCGTAATTTTCTGGGCCATAAAATCCAGGGTTGCATCAATAAATTCTTCTTGTTTGGTGAATTTGTCTTCATTCAAACTGAGCCAGTCCGTGAATATGGCCCTGTATATGTCAATGGAATAATCGATATAGGCGAGAAGAATGTCTTCCTTGCTCTTGAAATAATAATGAAGCATCCCATGGTTTAAACCGGCTTCCTCTGCAATTTCCTTGATGGATGTCTTGTCAAACGGCTTGACAAGCAATCTTTTGTGCAAGGCTTCAAGAATCTCCTGTCGCCTTTTGTCCTGAATATTCTTTCGTGACATAATTCTCCCATAAACGGTTTTTTATATCATAATCCTATTCGCTTAAAAATATATTTGACATGCCATAAAATTTTATGTTAGTCAACCAACTAACTTTAATTTTTTTAATAATATCCCCTGTAAAAAAAACGAACGCACCGGTCGTTATCAGGCAAAAGAACATACTCTAAATAATTGAGGACAACATGTATTTACTCTACAACGCAGATGTATACACAATGGACGGTCATTTTACCATAACCGATTCAATGGCTTTTGTTGAAGGCACTGTCGTTGAAATTGGTGAGCACAAAAAACTGACAGATAAATACCCTGATGCGATTAAGATAGACGGTAACGGCCTGACCGTATTACCGGGGTTTATCGATCCGCATATCCATTTTTTGCTCGGGGCTTTTTTCAATGGCTCTCTGGATTGCACACCTGAAAAAGTGCCTGATGTTTCGTCATTAAAAAGATGTCTACATAAGATCGCCGGAAAAACGCCAAAAGATAGATGGGTCATCGGTCAGGGCTACGATCCTGTCAGATACCCGGATAAAAAAAATCCAACCCGGTACCAGCTTGATGATGCCTGCCCCGACCATCCTGCCATGATCGTCCATTATTCGTGCCATGAAGTCATCGTGAATTCCATTGGACTTGATCTTCTGGGAATAGACAGGAATACACCTCAACCCCGGGCCGGAGAAATTGAAAAAGACCGGAAGGGTATCCCCACAGGCAGGTTGATTGAAACGGTTTCCGGAGTGGCTATGTCCATGGCCATCCTTGATTGTATCACGCACAGGGAAAAAGAAATTTTTGAAAAAGTGAAGGAAGCGGAACATCTGCTGTTCAGTCTGGGTGTAACAAGAATCGGAGATCCGGCCGTGTCCAATCGTGAACGGGCATTCTATGAGGAGATGTATCGCAGGGATATCCTTACAATACCTGTTGTGGCCTACCCAGCGAGTGATGGCAACATGTATGATCTGCCATATGTAAAGGCAGACATGAAACGCATAAATGACGATGATACATTGCCAATGACAGGGCCTGTTAAATTTTTTCTGGATGGTGCTGACCGTGCAGCTCTCCGCTTGAATATTCTGCAGGGACTGTCTGCGTTTATTAAAACGATCTCAACTGTATTTTCTCAAAAATCGTTCAACCCCATCCGGATTATGTTGCGCAGCCCGGCCAGGCTTGGACGAGATTTACAGCTTCATTTCGGTGTCATGATGGCTGATACCAACGATTTGGTCAATTGCGTCAAGACCGCTGTTAAAAACGGACATCCGGTCGCGTTTCATGCCATTGGAAACGAAGCCATCGAACAGGCAATAAATGCCATTAACATGTCACATGCCGCCCACACCCATTCAATTCCTCATCGAATCGAACACGCTCTATTTTTGTCACAAGAAAATATTCACGCGGTGAAAAAGGCAGGATTGGCCATTGCCACCCAACCTGCTTTTTTGTCTCATATGGGGTCTGATAATCTGCCGCCAATCAATGGATTAAAAATGCTGCCAATACGGTCATTAATCGATTCCGGCATACATGTTTCCGGAAGCTCCGACTGGCCGGTAGTCTCCTGCAATCCTCTTTTAGCTGTCGAAAGAGCAGTGACGAGAAAAACCATTGATAAGGAAGTACTGCAAAAAGAAGAAGCCATTTCAATCAAGGAAGCCATAAGCATGTATACGCGTGAAGCCGCTTATCTGTTGGGACAGACAAATACAACTGGCAGCCTTGAACCAGGCAAGCGGGCGGATTTTATTTTACTTTCAAAGAATCCGTTTGAACAAAACCCGGAAGATATCAGCTCGATTCATGTGGAAAAAACGTATCTTGGGGGAGAGCTTGTTTTCACCCGAAATGATCAATCATAGGAAGACATATACCAACAACGATTAAAAATAAATGAGGTGAGCTATGGGAAAAAGCGATTTCAGAGAGAAAAGTTTCTGGCTGTCAAAAGGAGAGTACGAACCGGAAAGTAGCCTGACTGGCCATGTTGATGCGGATGTTGCGATTGTTGGGGGCGGATTCACAGGTCTTTCCTCGGCATATCACCTGAAAAAAGAATCTCCCGGATTAAAAATAGCCCTTCTGGAGGGTGATGTGATCGGTTATGGGGCAAGCGGCAGGAATGGCGGATTCAACATGACGCTTTTTGGTCTTACCCTTTCCATCACTGCCCTTCGTTTTGGAAAAAACCGTGCAAAAGAAGCCCATCTTTATATGGAACGTGCGGTCGATACCCTGAAAGACCTTGTCCGGGAATTGAAAATAGACTGTGATTATGAGCATCCCGGGTTTTTAAGGGTCGCCACATCAGAGAAATATAAAAAACGATTGCTCCATGAAATTGAGTTTGCTCACAAGATGGGACTGAAAGGGATTGAATGGCTGGATGAAAACGCACTCAAAAACGAGGTAAGAAGTCCCCAATATCTTGGGGCCTGGTGGGAACCCCGATGTGGTATTTTAAACCCTGCGAAACTTTCCTGGGGGTGGAAAGATGTTTTGAAGAAAATGGGTGTGGATATTTATGAAGATACAAAAGTGATCGATATATCAAGACAACCGGTAAAAGTCAGCCTGACCACACCCAAAGGAACCCTGACCGCCGGCAAAGTCGTTCTTGCCACCAATGCATGGTCGCATTTGATTCAGCCGGTTAAATGGAAACAGATTCCTGCGTGGACTCATATTGTTTTAACAGAGCCGCTTACGCAAAGTCAGTTTGACGAGATCGGATGGCAGAACCGGCAGGGGATAGAAGATGCCAGAAACCTGGTTCATTATTACCGGTTGACTGCCGATAACAGACTTTTGATGGGAGGAAGGGATGTTTCCTTAAGCTATGGCAAGGATATGGATAAAGATATGAATGAAGCGACTTTCAGAGGACTGGAAGACGATGTCCGAAGCATTTTTCCTTCACTCCGGACTATCCGGTTTACGCATCGCTGGGGGGGGCCTGTATCCATTACCCTGGATATGGCACCTGCGTTGGGATATCTTGGAGACAACCGTATGGTATACAGCGTGGGATGCATGGGGCATGGCGTCAGTTTGACACATCTGAATGGAAAAACAGTCTCAGACCTGGTGCTCGACAAGAAGACAGACCTGACAGATGTGTTTTTTGTGAATCGCAAAACCATCCCGTTTCCGCCTGAACCTTTAAGAAACCTTGCAAGCAAGGCCATTCTGGGATACATGCATTTCGAGGACAAGCTCTATGATGCCAAACTGCCAATTTAAGTACGACCGTTTACTGGAAAACAGCCAATGGAACTCTTTAATATTATCGCAATTCTGATAACCTTATCTGCCATTTTCAGCTTTATTAATTACCGGTATATCAAAATTCATATGACCATAGGTTTGATCCTGATTTCACTTTTGATGTCCGTCATGCTGATGCTTATGGAATATACCGGTTTTCATTCGGGACTGAAGGAGGTTATTACATCCATTGATTTTAACCAGACAATGCTCGTGGGGCTCCTTTCTTTTCTTTTATTTGCAGGGGCCCTGCATATCAATATCAACGACCTTCTGGACCACTGGGTCACCATTGGCATATTTGCAACGTTTGGCGTGGTTTGTTCCACATTTGTGGTGGGAACCCTCATCTATTATATTTTTATCGGGTGTCACCTGAATATCAGCTATTTGTACTGTCTGTTATTCGGCGCCCTTATTTCACCGACCGATCCCATTGCTGTCCTCGGGATACTCAAAAAAGCAAATGCGCCTAAAGATCTGGAAATAAGGATCGCCGGTGAATCGCTTTTTAATGACGGTGTCGGTGTCGTTATTTTTATCATTCTGTTGTCCCTTGCTGCTGGCGGCCATGATGTTTCCCCGCAGGCGATTGCCATTTTATTTGCCGAGGAGGTCATAGGCGGCATTCTTATGGGACTGGCGCTCGGGTGGACAGGATTTTATCTTCTGAAACAGGTGGATCAGTACCAGGTGGAAATATTGATTACGCTGGCACTGGTTACAGGGGGGTATGCGCTGTCTTTAAAATTTCATCTTTCCGGTCCTATTGCGATTGTCATTGCAGGGCTTATGATCGGCAACAACGGACGAAAGCTTGCCATGAGCGAAAAAACAAGGCAGCACCTGGATGCCTTCTGGGAATTGATCGATGAAATATTGAATGCCGTGTTGTTTGTTTTAATTGGCCTTGAAGTATTGGTTATTTCCATTACCGGACCATTTCTGATCATGGGCGCCATCGCCATAGCGGTTGTTCTTTTCGCACGCTTTATCTCTGTCAGTATCCCGATAACATTTTTGAAAAGATGGATAACATCAAGCCCCAATACCATAAAGATTCTCACCTGGGGTGGATTGAGAGGCGGCATATCCGTGGCCCTTGCCCTGTCTCTTCCTTTGGGTATGACAAGGGATCTTCTCCTGACCATGACTTACTCGGTTGTTGTTTTTTCGCTAGTGGTACAAGGGCTTACGGTGAAGCATCTTGTGTAATGCGGGTAAGGGGGATGCCGCTACCTTTCATCCAGAACACGCCGAATCGTTTTAGCAAGCTCCATTTTAAGGAGTGGTTTCATAATGAGGTCTTTAACACCTATTTTTTCAGCGTCTGTCTTGTTTATTTTTCTTGAAAATCCGGTCAGTACGATAATCGGTAAATCCGGTTTGATGGATAATAATTCTTGTGCCAATTTATCGCCGGTTATTTCCGGCATGGTAAGGTCAGTAATGACCATGTCAAATCTGTCCGGATTTTCCTGAAATACGTTAAGTGCATCACTGCTTTTTGTTTTTGCGGTAACCCTATATCCCAATTGTTCGAGCATGTCTTTTTCCATTTCGGAGATAAGCTTTTCATCGTCAACAAGAAGGATATGTTCATTGCCTGGCGGATAAATATCCACAACATTGAATTCAGGGTCGGATATTTCTTCCTGAATGACAGGCAGATAAACATCAAATGTCGTTCCTTTTTCCGGCTCGCTGGATACGAAAATATGTCCTTTGTGATCTTTGATGATACCATGGACTACGGCTAAACCAAGGCCGGTTCCTTTTTCTTTGGTCGTAAAAAAGGGTTCATAGATATTGTTCAAAATATCCGGGCCCATTCCTTTTCCCGTATCACTGATGGTCAGCCTGACATATGAGCCGGTCGTGTTTCCTGAAAGGTTTATACTGTCGTGCACAGGATTATCATCTGTTTCAGTGAGTCGGATTTTGAGAGTGCCGCCATTCTCCTCCATGGCATGAAACGCATTTGTAAACAAATTCATGATCACCTGGTGTATTTTGGCAGGACTTCCCAAAACGGGTCCACAGCCCTCAACAATGTCTTCAGAGATTTGAATGGTTGTTGGTAAAGATGCGCTCAGGAATTTCACTGTTTCTTTCAGCAGGGGCTGTATCATTATCGGCGTAAATTCATATTCATTTTGAGAACTGAAGTCCAGGATCTGTCTGACAAGTTCGCTGGCCCGTTTGGCTGACAGGTAAATCCGTTCCGAATTCTGGTAAATCTGACTTCCTTCAGGTGAATCGTCCATAATCATTTCAGAATATCCGATGATCGGATACAGAATATTATTGAAATCATGAGCGATACCTCCGGCCAGGGTGCCGATGGCCTCCATTTTTTGTAAATGCATCAGATTGTCCGCTGTTCTCTTGCGTTCTGTGACATCCCTGCAAACGCCACGAAAACCCACAGGCGTGCCATTTGGGGCTCGCATGATATATGCGGATAGTTCATGAAACATCTTTTTCCCGCTTTTGGTAATGATTTCATATTCCACAATTTTTCCCGGTTTTCCTGTTTTATATACTTCGGAAAATACCCGATAAATTTTTTTTAATGTTTCAGGCGCCATGATATCCCGGCTTTTCATGCCGATTATTTCGTCCGGACTGTATTCGATCATTCTGCATAAAGCATTATTGGCATAAGTGAACGTACTGTTCAGATCGCTTTCAAAATAGCCTTCCTCTATCGTTTCAAGGATATTTCTGTATTTTTCTTCGCTTTCACGTAAGGCATCTTCTATTTTTTTGAGTTTGATCGTTTCCAGCTCAAGTAATGTGATGCGTGCTTCCAATTCTTCATATGTCGGCTTTTTTGCCATAGGGTTACCTGTTAGCCTTACCTGGACATGTTTTTCAGATGGATCATGTTTTATTGGGTTCCCACTGGTTCGGGAGCATCAATCGGGCGCATACACCGCCTTGCACTCTGTTTTCAAGCGTAATGCTGCCATGGTGCAAGACAGCCACTTCTTTTACAAAATTCAAACCCAATCCCGTGCTTTTTTTCCCACTGTCAGGACGTTGGAGGGAAAAAAATTTTTCAAAAAGTCTGTCTGTTGCATAATCCGGAAAGCCAGCGCCATGATCATTTATAGTGAGAATCACGTTTTGACCGACTTGAACCGCTGAAAGTTCTATTTGCTCATTGGGTGCACTGAAATCGACGGCGTTTTGAACCAGGTTTGCAATTGCGCGATGAAGCAGGAAAGAATCGCCATTTACAAAAATGTCGTCAAAAACGGTATTGACTATCGTCAATTTCTTCTGTGAAGCAATGGGTCGCATGCTTTCAATTACTGTTTTTATCAAAGAAGTAAATGAAATGTTTTCTATTTTTTGTAAATTTTTTTGATTTTCAAGAGAAGAAAGTTCAAGAAGACGATCAACAATATCTTGTATTCTGTTGGTTTCATTGTGAATATTTGTTAAAAAACGTTTTCGCTGCGGTCGTTCCATTTTTTCTTCAAGCAGTTCTGCCGCGCCCCGAATGGCTGATAAGGGGCTCTTGATTTCGTGGGTCAGGGTTTGAACATAGTGTTCAACATACTGCTTGCCTTCCAATGCTTCCTGCATTTTTTCAAATGCCTTGCCCATTTGTCCGATTTCACTGTGGTCAAGGTCTGGAAATCGCGACCGTCTGCCTGCCCGGATGTCATTCGCATAGTGCGTGAGCCGTCTGATCGGCAGAGTGATAGAGTAGGAAACCAAAAAGTTAAGGAAAATAGCAGCCATAATTGCCATCGTGCCAATTTTTATGATCCGGGGTTTTACATTTTCAAGAAATGTGTTGATGGAGGTGGTGGGTTTTCCAACCGTAAGAACCCCTTTCATTTGCCCGTCAACAATAATGGGCGCTGCCACATAGAGCACGGATGAGGTGTCGTCATCCGGATTTTCCAAAGTTGATCTGGCGCCATATTCGCCACCTAACGTCAAACGGACATCCCGCCATTTTGAATAATCTTCTCCGATGCTTCCTTGACCCTCAGAATCAAATACGAGCAGGCCCTTTGCATCGGTGATATAGATTCGTATATCAACCTTGTTTTTGAGAATATCATAAATTCCTGCAGACAAATCTCTGGCATATACCTGTTGAAATATCGGATAGAGTTTTTCAGGACTGAATTTTCCGGCAGCCATATCCTGACCCACAAAAGCAGCAAGGATATTTGCCTGGTCCACCAGGGGATCTTCCACACCTTCCAGATACCGGAAGCGCATATTGGTCCATGTCCAGTTGATAGGGTAGTAAAAGCAGACTGCAAAAATAAAAAGATAGGAGATAAAGATTTTTATGCCCAGTTTCATAAACCCTCTTTTAATGAATATCCTGTACCGCGATGGGTGATGATGGGATCAATATCCGGTTTGACCGCTTTTAGTTTGATGCGGATGTTTTTGATATGTGCGTCTACGGTCCGGTCCATGCTTGCTTCAGGTTCATCCCAAACCTGATCCATAATGTGTTCCCGTGAAAAAACCTGACCCGGACGCCGGATAAAGATTTTCATCAGTAAATATTCATAACGGGATAGTTCAAGTCCATGATCATAATAAGAAATTTTTTGACGGATTTCATCAATTTGAAAGGAACAGCAAACAGATGTGAGCGGTTCCGGCTGCATGCGTCTGAGGACAGCCTTGACTCTCGCGGAAAGCTCCCTTGGACTGAATGGTTTTGAAACATAATCGTCTGCACCAATCTCCAGCCCAACTACCCGGTCAATCTCTTCTGACCGGGCAGTCAGGAAAATAATCGGGAGGGCATGAATTTTCCGGATCTCCTTGCAGAGTTCGAAACCGCTGATATCCGGGAGTCCAATATCCAGAATGATAAGATCAATTTTTTCTTTTGATAAGAGTGACATGACAGATCTGCCGGCAGTCAGACATGTGGTTTCAAAACCATCGGTTTCAAGTGCATATGAAATCGTATCAGAAATGGCAGGCTCATCTTCAATAATAAGAATTCTGGGTTTCATGTTTCCCCTGGCGTTAATGCTTCAAAAGTCTATAGTTATCCCAATTAAGGTGCATACAGATTATTCCCGGTTTCGTAATTTATGAAATAGGACAGTCCCTCCCCAACACATACCGCTAATGAGAAAAACCATTAGACAATGCTCTATAAACATGGATGTATTTTTTTTATACGCACCGTTTAAAACAGGAATAATAATGGTCAGGCCAATGTACCAGATAAGTGGTGTTATGCCAATCCAGATTGCCGTACTTTCTGAAAAAAATGCAGATGGGGTTGATATGATTTTTTTTGAATTCAGGGCATGTCCGTAATACCTGACCCCCATTCTCACGATGGCATGAACACCATACAGGGCAATGCAGTATATGAATATCCCTTCTAACCGGTGAATCCTTTCCCAGGTCAGGTAACCGCCAAACAGGGTTGACTGATACGTAAAAATTGAAATCATGATCCGAAGTGTGTTGACACAAAGCGTCACTGAATACGCCCATAAAACACTTGCAATCAACCATAGGAATTTATGCTTGCCTATCATGTGTGAAAAACCGGAAAAAGCGGTTAAACCCAGGGCGGTGATCATAAAATTCACACCCGCACAGGCAGGTGCGATAATGATATGACATTGATGACTGATGAACCCGGTTTGGGGTTCATAGAGAAAATCAATCCCGGTCACGAATTCAACAAGGGTTGCTGTTGGTGAAAGCATCCATGCAAGATTGTTGCACGATGCCTGGCTGTAATGATATTTTAAAATGAATATAATGCAACATGTGAGAACATAGAAAATGGTATTTTTTCTGATCAGTTTGATACCTGGATGTTTCAGGTTTGTCATGCATAAATCTTTCATTGTTAATTGAAATTGTTTCAAAAGCATACCTCCCTGTCAGTATCAATGCTGTCAATTTGAACCGGTTTGTTTCTGATGTGTGCGGATATATTTTTGCCGGAAAATACAATCAGCATTAACGCAAGAAGAAAGAAAAGAACTGCCAAATCCGGTTCCGGAACATTGGCATATCCCACTGCCAGATTGGAAACGTTTTGGGGAAGCGGCAGGGGTTGCAGTACATGGGTGGCCTGTCCATCCGGATTTCGAATGTCATCAAGGACAGCAATAAAGGACGTATATGCCGTCATCAAATTATAGGTCAACCCAAGGCTGGTGATTTCCCTTTCACTCTCCGGGTCGGGTGTTTGCTGATAATCCGAAAGTCTGGCGATTCGGGCCCGGGCCCATAAATACCGGATGGCGCTATGGGTTTCATGGGATTGAATATGCTCAATGTCAAATACCTGATGATAGACCTTGTCTCCATTTGTCCCGCATATATGGATTTTCCCTTTTTGTTCTCCTCTCCATTTGCCAAAAACACGAACAGGACGTCGGGCAAACACATCCGGAATGGAAACCGGCTCAACGTCATATGTCTCAACTCCTTCAAAATATACGGTAACTCCAGTCAAAACAGGTTCTGAGATATATTTACGGAATTTTTCCACCGTCAACCGGGTTTGGTCAACTTCTGTCACCACAAAGGGCTCGCCCTGACCTGCTTTTGCCATTCCTTCGATAAGATACCGGTTGACACTGCTGCCAATGCCAAATGCAAACACATTGGTATGACAAAGATTTTCCCGGATAAGTTCAAACACGTCTTTTTCCGCATCAATATAGCCATCGGTCACAATCACCACCGTTCGGGAGCTGGTTTCAACTTTGGGCAGGGCCAAAGACGAGCTTAATGCCTGAAACAGTTCTGTGCCCCCGCCACCTGTTTGGCCTTCAATAAAGCGGATGGCCTGTTGTAAATTGGCAGGGTTTGCGGATAGAGAGGAAGGGGCCATGACTTTTGAGCTGCCGGCAAAAAGCACCACATTAAACGTGTCATTTGGGTTAAGGTTCAGGAGAAGATCTTTCATTAATTTTTTGGCGGTATTTAATGGAAACCCGGACATTGAGCCTGACACATCAACCACAAAGATGTATTCGCGGGGCGGGATATCTGTCTGATCGATTTTTTCCGGGGGGTGCACCATCAACAAAAAAAAGTTCTCCGCCGGCCCTTTATAAAGCATCAGTCCGGATTGAATTGCCTGACCTGAAAGCCGGTATTGCACTATATAATCCCGGTTACCGCCAAACGCGTCTGCGTTTGACAGGTTTACCCGGGCCATGGTTTCCCCTTGCCAGGTCGTATCGATTTCATGGGTATGGCATGATAAATCCCGTATGGGACAACCGGCAGACAGATCCGTTGTGATGTTAAAGCGGCTTGACACGGATGAGCCTTGTTTCAGGTAGGGATTTTTTATCCATTTATCTGATTCCGTGGCATGGGCTTCTGATTGATTGGCATATCTTGGGCCCACAACCGTGGGATAAACAAATTCATAAACACCATCGTCTTCCATAATCAGTTCCGTATATCTGAGTTCTATCGATATCGTATCATTCGGCATGATATTGGCTACATTCATTTTAAACACATTGGGTCTTTTCTGCTCCAAAAGGGTGGCGCTTTTACCGGCTTTTTTTGCCTCGTTAAATTGTTTAGAAGCTTTTTCCTTTGCTGTAACTTTGGCAGTAATGATATTTTCACCGATTTGCATTTTCATCCCATGTATCGCAGTACGCGTTGACGCAGGGAAAATATATGCGCCATGAACCGGTTGCGGGCCATTATTCGTATATATCTGGGTCACGGTTACATCGGCGATCACACCGGTGATGGTCACTTTCACATGAGTCTCTTTTAATGGGAACTGGTCTATGCCTGAATCGCTGTCCCTTATAAAAAAATAGGGTGAAAGCGTTTTGTCATTTTCTGCCGTCGCATGAACAGCAATCGGAGAAATAAGCATCAGGAACAGGGTGATCATACAGATGGTGAACCTCTTTTGTTGCTTCATGAAATTGTCCTCCTTGGTGGATTCGGTTATTGTCTTGTTTGGACAATTCTTCCAGAAGCAAATGAACTGAATGTGAACTGAATATGAAAAAGGTGTGAAAAAGAACATTTCCCGAACCTGGAGGGCTACTCAAAAATAACAGGATAGGGTTTAAAAATAAATGTCGGAAGGTGTTTGTTGCATGAGAAATGGAGAAGTGAGGCAGTTTATTATTAGACATGAAAAATAAAAATAATATTTCAGATCCCAAAATTCAAAGCGTTGGAGAAGAAATTGCAAACAGTATTGTACATGGCATTGGCATAATATTGAGCATCGCAGCTCTTGTTATTTGGGTTGTTTCTGCGTCCGGACATGGGGATGGACTTTTTTTTGGAATGTTTTTTATATAATCCCTGTACCCCATTAATCCTCAAACTGGTAAAATAGGACGTTGTGGACAAATTGTACAAAAATATATATGTATAAATTCATGAATATAAATGTATAGAGGAGATTATCATGAAATTTACTATCGACCATTTCAATATCAATGTTCTGGATCTTGAGAAAAGTCTGGCGTTTTATGAAAAAGCCCTGGGCTTGAAGGAAATAAAAAGGAAAAAAGCAGAAGACGGTCGTTACATCATCGTATTTTTAAGCGACGATTCATCCGGCAGCAAACTGGAATTGACCTGGCTCAAAGCCATGGACCGCCCCTATAATTTAGGGGATGAAGAGTTTCATATTGCATTTAAAACAAATGATTTTGATGCCGCACATAAACATCATAAGGAGATGAATTGTATATGCTTCGAAAATCACGAAATGGGGATCTACTTTATCAAAGATCCGGACGGATACTGGTTGGAAATTGTTCCTGTGCGTTAGATTGAAATGAATGGTTTATTACCCGTTTCTATTTTAAACCGGTCGTACAATGCAGAAGAACGCGTGGTAATACCACCTGCTAAATTTCAAATACCAGATGGATATGCCGTGAAATAAACAAGGGAAATTTCAGGGCCAATACCAGCTTAAATGATCAAAGTACCATGCAATACGTTGTCGAAGCCTGCTCCAGGTATTTCAAATAAGCCATTGCTTCACGGCATTCTTCGCAATGGCCCTGATTCAGCATTTCCTGCATTCTCTGAGGGTGATTCTGACATACGCGAATAAATTCATGCACGTCATTGTCATCAACCTTCCAGGGTGTTCCTGCGTAATAGACCGTTCCCGTATATTTAAAAACCTTGAGCCATTCTTCAAATTCCACAACAGTCAACATTCCGGCACCTCCGTGCTTTTAGAAAGTAAAGGTATTTTGTTTATAGGCCGTTTTAAGGAATAGTTCCTTGACAATGGATAAATACAAAAAGAAACGTTGATACAAGACCTTTTGTCAATAAAGATTCAGATAATGGTAATCTTCGTTCAATCCTTGCACAATGTCAAGCCACATAACCCGATTTTTTTTATATATTGACACCCAATTTCATGTTTGACATATACTACGACCATCGATTCAAAATTTTTTTATTACATGAAACCCCTGTCCGGTGTGCGCTAATTGCAAAGGGTTTGGCATGAAAAATAAATGGGAGAATCACTATGCGTAAACCAATTCATTTAATTATGATATCTATTCCTCTGTTTGTTGTATTCTCATGCGGTTACAAACCGGTTGCTGATGATGGCCGGAATATCATTACCTTCGAAGATGCCTGGGAGTTTTATCCGGGATTTTCAGAGAAAATCAATGCCGTGGGAGATGTTTTTTATGATGGAAAATCCGGCCTATCTTCTCAGGTCATAGAGCTGTGTGCATTGGTTACATCCCGATACTGGGGCGCAGAATCAGACTGGCAGGTGCATGAAGACGCTGCGCTGGAAGCCGGACTCGGCAGCGATATCATCGAGGCGGTCAAAAACTGGCAATATCCTGATTTTAAAGGTGACACCGAATTGTCAACGGCCTATGGCTATGCGACCGAGATCCTGACATATAAAAATATAACGGAAGTCATGTATAAAAATGTGGTAGACGAATTTGGGAAAAAAGGTGCTGTTGAATTGGCAGGACTATTGGGCCATCACACCATGATTGCGTTTACAATCAAAGCGTTTCGATTGAAGCCGGAAACTCCGATTGATTTTCCATCAGGTGAATGGGACATAACGCCTGATCATTCCGAAGTCGAACATCCGCGCCCCGCCTGCTGGGGATACCCATTCTCCAATAAGGGATGGCCTATGAACGCCTGTCTGTCTTATGCTGAAAATATGTTGGGAACCGCTTTCCCGTTTCAAACCGACAAACTCAGCGAATTCTGCATTGTTCTGACAGCAAGGGATTGGGACTGTGAGGTTCCCTGGAGTGCCCATGTTCCCAGCGCGGTCAGTACCGGAATGACCCCTGACGCGATACGCGCCATCGGCCTTGGTGAAACGCCGGTTCAGTATTTGACAGAAGATGAGCAGGCCCTGTACCGGTTTGCAGCTGTCCTGTTTGACAATACAACTGAGATGGATGACGCCACCTATGATATGGCTGTGGCATTTTTTGGACGGCCTCTTTTGGTCAAACTGGTGACGGTTATGGGATACTACTCTCAGGTGGCGCTTGTCGTGAACACGGTCAACTACACATTATATCCATTACCCCAGTACCCGTTTCCGATTGAGTAAAATCATGTTTACCTATGCTGCAAACAAGAAGACTGCACTGAAATCGTTCATCGAATTTTCAAATGGATTGACGGCACACCCAAAGTATCCGTTGGAAATATTCATTGAAACAAGCAATGTCTGCAATCTCAGGTGCGCGATGTGCGGAGAGTTTTCGGCATTGGCAAAGACAAAAAGAGACAGCAGCCACAGAGGGTTCATTCCTTTTTCATATATTGAAGCATTGGATGAATATTTAAAATATGCACTTATCGTCCATGTGTTTGGTTTTGGTGAGACCACGATCCACCCACAGTTTATCGATATCCTCAAATTTTTGTTTCAGTATGAGGTGTATATCGATTTTTTTACAAATGGAACCCGGCTGGATGATAAATTATGTCGATTCCTGGTTGAAAATAAAATAGGAAAAATCACTGTCAGCACCTCTTTCACGAACAAAGAACATTACGAAAATATGTATATCGGTGCATCGTTTGAAAAGGTAATCCGCTCATTAAAAACGCTATCCATCTATAAAAAGGAATTTGGAAGTGAATTTCCTGTTGTTGAGATCAATTCCCTTGCATTTACCGAGCATGTCAATTCCTTGCCCGGGTTTGTAAAACTGATGGCCTCATGTGGCGTGAATGTGATCCATTTAAAATCACTGACAGGCTATAATGACATACCGGAAATTCATAATCATATTGCGGTGTATCGAAAGTCGATCGAAGGCAAAATTATTGCAGAAGCAAAAAAAATTGCCATACAGAATGGCATAACGCTTGCCACCAATACATTTGAGACCGCCTGCCATGTGAGTGATGAGGGAGACGAGGATGCCGTAAAACGGCTTGTCACAAACCGAATCAAGGTCAATCGATTTCCCAAAGAAAATAATGAAAATGACAACAAGGCCGTTCCTATAAGCGATTTGAAACAAATTGCCAACACAATCATTAAACAAGACATGTGCCTTTCGGAAACACCCCTGAAAATATTGCATCCCATTCCACCCGGAAGTATCCGTGATGATGCCAGTCTTTTCAATCATTATAAGATTTCGAAACGAATGGACGCCAAAGAATCAGAATATTGTATGGAGCCATTTAAAACGGTTTATGTCACGACAAAAGGACTCATTTATCCCTGCTGTTTTGGTCACAACTTCAAATGCATGCCATTTGGTACTGTGGGTCAGAAGGACGATGCCGTGGCCTGGGATACAAATCCGTTTAGAATCGTTCGGAATAACATTCTGGATAACAATTATCCCTTTCAATATTGTGGGGCTTGCCTAAAGGTAAAGAGCTTTCCGCGAAATCATTTTTTACCATTAAAGGCCAATCTATATGGCAAATGGTATGAAGCAAAACACCAAGCACCATTCGAGGATATTCTGGTCGCATCGATGAGATCAATGGATACGAATTCTGACATTATTAAAAATTTTCATCCACCAGAAACGCTAAAAACAATTTTCGATCTCGAAAATCAAATGTCGCTGGCAAAAGGAATTTGCAGAAACCAGTCAACGGGTGATTGCTATTTTTACAAATGGCCAAAAATACTGCTACTTTTGAAAAACATATTCTCTTTCGAGAATGAACACCTTTGGGGAAGGTTCAAAAAGTCCATCACCATAAATCTACAGGAACCATCAGGAAGCAGTTCTGTTACCCTGCAAACAGATTTGATTACAGACCAGAACGATGTGTTTGAAGTTTTATTCACCACTTGTTCTGCCAAAGGTGCTCATGAAACAAAAAAGAAGACCATTCTGCTTCAACACGGACTGAATTCATTGGTATTTCATTTGCACCAGGCGGATTTGAGCAAGCCCATTCAAATCATTCCCTGCCTGTATGCCGCCCGCATCAACATCCGGAAGTTGGTGATAGAAAAATGGTCAGAATGAACCAGCGTAGATAAAAACAGTGAGTCGTCTCCTAAAGGCATTTTAGACAACTCACACATTTAAATCTGCGGATCACTTATCACTGCCGCAAAACCTGTAGCAATTGTATTCCAGGATACAGTCAGCCACTCTGATGGCCATGAGTCAATGTTTTGGGTAGCATCCCATCCCATCTGGCACCCTAATCTTTAGAACAAAGATCATATTGTCAATTAGGACATGAAATGTGCATCATATTGGACTATTTTTCACATTTTGCTTGAATTTAGTTTAAAACCGATAAAATATAGCAACAACTGGAGGAACAACATGATAAATACAAAGTATAAGGCCCGGAAACCTGTTCAGAAAAGAGGGATTATCACCCGTAAAAAAATTATAGATGCTGCTGTGGATGAGTTTACGGAAAAAGGGTATCACAACACCAATGCCATGGCGATTGCCATTAAGGCAGGTGTGGCCACAGGTACATTCTACAGCTATTTTAATGATAAAAAAGACATCATGATTGAAATCATCAAGGTGATCTATGCGGATTTATCCAAAAAAACGCTGGTTGATTTTCAAGTGACTGTTTCTGATAACGCTATGGAAAACTACAAGGAATGCCGAAGAGTTGTCCAATACATGATAGACATATTTCACACAGCCTATGTGGAGCGTCCAAGGCTGTTTGAACAGATTTATGCAATGGTTATTTTGGATAAAGACATCTATCAGGTCAACCGGGAGGAGCGGCACAAGATATTTACGCAGCTCATGTTCAACCTGAAAGACTATGCCGATTATATAAAAGTTAAGGATATTGAAACAGCTTCAAGGCTTTTATTTATTTCAGGGGACGAAATCGTCAGATCGATTCAACTGTTAAGCAAGGAAGATGATCGAAAAAAAATGTTGAATGAATTCGTGGCAATGGCCTGCAAATACCTGATGCTTCCTGAAGAATGACAAAACCCCTTAAAAAAGAGATGGGATCAAACAAAACGATCAAACAGGTACATAATCAACGGAATCGTCACCAGGGAAAAGATAAAGCTTGAGAACAGAAACTGGTTTGCGATATTCCGGTCGCCGCCTGCTCGATCAACGACTATCGGGATGGCAGTGATTGGTGGAACGGCACTTTGAATGATCATCATGAGCGCCACTTCGTAAGGTGGTTTTATAATCATGAGGATGCCGATCATGACAACCGGATAAATCAGATTTTTGATCGCAATGAATTTTATTATTTCAGATAATACGATTTTTCCCCGATGGCTGAAGTCCACATAGATATTCCCGCCGATGATGAGAATAAGAACCGGAATTGCCATATTGCCGACCATTCCAAGACTCTTTATTAAAAAATCCGGCATCACCGCTTGAATGCCAAATACCTTCAATAGGGTTGCCGCAACTGTTGCCATGAGAATGTTGTTGATAATTTTCCGCCAATCCCGATTTCGGGGCCCTTTGTTAAAAAACAGATGATAGGTGCTGAAGAAAAAGGAAGGATAGAAAAGGGTGAATAATATCAGCGTCACGACAAAAGGTGAATTTTTCCCGAAAATGCCCGTAATAATTGCAATCGGCAAAAACATGCCATTTTGAAAGAAAAGACTGACGGCAAATTCTTTGCGAATGGTCTTTGTCGCAACCCTTGCAAATATAAAGGTCAGAAAACCTGCCCCCACCTGAAATACGATCCACCACAGCGGCAGTTTCCACCAGCCAATTTTTTGTGAAGGGTCAAAACCTTCAAGAATATTGACAAATATCAGGCAGGGAAGGGCGATATCAATCGCAAGGGGCGTCAAAAAACCGAGCGTCTCTTCAGGCATGACCTTGCGCTTTATGACCATAAACCCGATCAATCCAATGGCTATAAGTGTGGCGATTGATTCGAATGTTGCCATCACCAATCCATTTCCAACCATCATGGTATTCATCCTGCCTCAGTTTGAAAGTTTTGCTCTTCAAATCATGAACCCCGATCAATTACCATAAAATCAGGTATAACTGAAAGCGGTTATTTAAAAAAATTTTATGATTTGGTTTGAGATAAAATTTATGGTCGTGTATAAGGCCAGCAACTGAATAAGATGAAAAAGACATGACAAGGCAGGGATATATGAAAATTGAAAAGAACAAGATCAGCTATGTGCTGGGACAAAGCATTGGCGGAGATTTCAAGAGAAACGGCTATGATATTGATATCGATATTTTCATTGATTCGTTCAGGGAAGCCTATGGCGGCATGGACTGCCGGATGCCGGTTGCTGAAATGCGGCACATCATGATGAATTTTCAGCAATATATCCGGGAAGATCAGCAGAAAAAACAGATGGCGGCCGTTGAAAAAAACCTGATTCAGGGCAACGCCTTTCTTGAGGAAAACAGGAAAAAAGAAAATGTCATCACCACAGAAAGTGGGCTGCAATATAAGATCCTTCGGAAGGGAAGTGGAAAAAAGCCGCTGTCAACCGATGATGTTGTGACCCATTATGAGGGAAAAACAATTGATGGCAAGATATTTGACAGCTCCTATAAACGCGGCACACCCGCCAGTTTCCCGGTAAGTGGTGTTATCAAGGGCTGGCAGGAGGTTTTGCAGCTGATGGAAGAAGGGGCGAAATGGGAAATTTTTGTTCCATCGGATCTTGCGTATGGCCAGGCCGGAAGCGGGGGAACGATCGAGCCGCACTCAACCCTGATATTTACGATTGAATTGATAGCGGTTCAATAAAGCCAATTATCGAGCATTGCCAGAAGAAACATACCGCCTGGCAAGCTCACTGTATTTCAGGAATTTTCCGCCGAATATATCGAGAGCACTTCCCACGGTAAAGTCTATCTGGCCACTTCCCAGGTGTTCGATGGTTTCTATATCCTCCAGGGAACGGATACCGCCGGCATATGTCACCGGCAGGCCGGCCCACTTGCCCAGAAGGGAAACCAGACCGGTTTCTATACCGCTCATTTTCCCTTCAACATCCACCGCATGAATCAGGAATTCATCACAATAATGAGAAAGTCGATCAAGCAGGCTGTATGAAATGGACTCATTGGTAAATGTTTGCCACCGGTTGGTCACAATCATGTATCGTTTGTTTGCAAGCCGGCAGCTCAGATCAAGCACCAGTTTTTTTTTCCCAATTGATTGGGTCAACCGGTTCAGGCGGTTTTCATCGATAATCCCGTCATGAAATACCCACGAGGTTACGATTACGGCACTGGCCCCGGAGTCGAGCCAGTCTTTTGCATTTTCGATGGTGATACCGCCACCTATCTGCAGTCCTCCTGGCCATGCTCCAAGAGCCTTTTGGGCTGCGTTGGTGTTGCCCGGCCCCAGCATGATCACATGGCCGCCGTCAAGCTGATCTTTTTTATACAGCTGGGAAAACCACTCCGGCGGCTTTTCCGCCTGGAAATTGGTCTTGACAGGGGTGGATTTTGTATCAGAAAGACTTGAACCCACAATCTGTTTGACAACACCTTCATGAAGATCTATGCAGGGCCTGAATCGCATTTGATAATTCCTTTAAACTGTATCTCACTATATCTTTTTTAAGGGATCACATACCAAGAAAACGGATTCTGCATCAAGGCTTTTGTTCAGGATCGGCGAATAATAAATTCGATAATCTGTTTTGCGCTGTGTTTAAAAATTTGTTATGGTTTTTCCTTTTTATATTTACAGGTAATGATAAGGTGATCTTCATGCATCAACCCAATGATGATAATGAAATTATATCAGGTATTAATGTCACCCCCCTTGTGGATATCATGCTTGTTCTCCTGATTATTTTCATGCTGGTGTCGACCTTTGTCGATTTTACGGCCATAAAGGTTGAACTTCCCCGTGCAGCCACAGGGGAGGCACTGCATACGGAAACGGTTTCCGTGATGATCTCCAAAGAAGGTGAATACTATATTTCAGGAAAAAAAATACCATCATTTAAACTAGTTGGCGTATTTTTAAGGGAAAAGAAAAAAGAAAATCCCGATATTCAGGTCATTATCAGTGCAGATAAAAAAGTCTATCATGAAAAAGTTGTGGGTCTCATTGATCTGATCCGGAAAGCCGGTATTTTAAAGTTCGCCATTAATGTGGAATTGATTGATGAACCCGGTAACGGTTAAACATATCTCACACAAAATTGATTTTTTATATATCGGTATCGGTATTTCACTGCTGGTTCATGGCATGGTGTTCCAGACGTTTTCCCATATGGCGAGGCAACCCTTGTCAAAACATTACGGGCCGTCAGTACTTGTGCCTGTAATCATTCCTGAACCCCAACCAAAACCGGAAGAAAAAAAAACTGAAATAAAGACAGAACCGGAAAAAAAACCGGTTGTAAAACCAGCTGAAATTAAAAAAGCAAATCCCCTGCCTGTATCTCATATCCGGAAAGAAAACGCCAAACCCGTCAACCCTGAAACCGTCAAGCCGGTTTTCGGTGTTACTGAAGAAACCCTCACAGAAAGTGCTGATTCAGGGATAGGTGTCCGGGTGGGCAATACATTGATGAAAGAACAGGAAAAAGAAGTTACGCCAAAAGAACGGGTAAGATCATACGAGACGATTCCGGTTTTTGATCTGACATCCCTGCCGGTTTTTAAAAAGCGCGTGATGCCTGTCTATCCGGAACAGTTGGAAAAGGAAGAAATTGAAGGAGAAGTCCTTCTCGAAGTGACCATCGATGAAAAAGGGGTTGTCGTTGATGCGACGATTAAAAGAAGTGATCATGAGCTGTTTTCAAAAGCAGCGATTGATGCCATGTTAAGCAGTTCATTTGAACCGGGTATTCAAAATGGTCAACCCGTAGCCACAAAGATCGATATACCGGTTAAATTTATTCTGGAGGATTAGGATTAAACCATGATAACCGCACAGATTTCACTTTTTGCTTTTTTTGCTGCGAGAATTATACTTGTCATACTGCTTATTTTGAGCTTTCTGGTGTTGGCTTGTTTTGTGGAGCGGTTCATTTTTTTTAAAACCCGGCTTCTTGGGAGGATCGAACCCCTTCTTGCGAAAATGGAAAATGCCGGCTCAAAACAGGAAGTCATTACCATTCTGGAAACAATAAACAAGGCTGAAACCAATGCGGTTCTGAAAGGCCTGAAAGGGAATATCCCGAACGAAGCGGCATTCAGAAAAAAAGTCGATGCCTGGCTCTATCCGGAAAAGGAAAAATGGGAGCGTTTTTCCGTTTTTTTAGGCTCCGTGGGCAATAATGCACCTTTTATTGGTCTTCTTGGAACTGTGCTGGGTATTCTTAAATCCTTTGCCGATCTGAGCCTTTTGTCAACTGGCGGGCCACAGGTCGTGATGGCCGGCATATCTGAAGCACTTGTTGCAACAGCTGTAGGCCTTGCGGTAGCGATTCCCGCTGTTATTTTTTACAATATCTGCAAAGTTTATGTAAAGCGAAGTGTTAACCATGTAAATGCCTTGATGGAAGTCATCAGCTCTATCAACTTATTTTAAAGACAGACAAAACATGAGAATATCCATTATCGTCGGCTTGATTTTTTTTACGACAATGTCATGGGCTGAAGACATCACCGGTACTGGCCACGGCATATCTTCCGAGCACCTGCCATCGCAAGCTGTTGTCAACTTGAGCGGTACGGTTCTTGAAAAAGGCACAAAAAAAATTCTTGACGGTGTCACGATTTATATCAAGGAAACCAACCAGCAGGCCAATACCGATAAAAACGGATGGTTCTCTCTTGACGTCAGACCCGGTACCTATACAATCATTATTCCGCTGCCGGGTTACGACAAGTTTGAGGAGACCGTCAAGCCCGCTGCCGATCAATCAACCGGGCCTTATACGTTCAGGCTGACACCCTTGATCGTAAACCCTTACAAGATTGTTGTCAGAAGTAAAAAAAAGAGAACAGCTGTCTCCTCCCAAACCATCAGTATTGAAGAAGCATCCATGACGCCGGGGAGTAACCGGGATGTCCTGAATGTGGTGTCCAATATGCCGGGAGTGGCCTCTGTATCCGCTTTTGGGGGGTATGGCAGCGGACTCGTGATCAGGGGGTCCTCTTCGGATGACAGTTCTTTTTTCATCGATGATCATGAAATTCCCCTGATGTATCATTTTGGCGGCCTTGAAAGTGTTATCGAACCGGAACTGGTTGAATCAATTGATTATGATGCCGGTGGTTTCAGTCCGGAGTATGGAGAGACCATTGGCGGTGTGGTTGCCCTGAAATTAAAGGAGCCAAGGACAGACCGGTTTGGCGGTTATGTGAACGTGAGTTTGCTGTCTTCATCCATCATGATCGAGGGACCGGTCTCGGAAAAAAGTTCGGCGGCTTTTTCCTTCAAAAGAGGGTTTATAGATATATATACCCGAATTGCAATGGACATAGAAGAAGACCTGAAAGATGAAGTCAAATTTCTGGAATATCCCAAATACTCGGATGCTTCTTTTATTTTCTCCCATGCCTTCTCAAAAAAGAACACCTTCAAGCTTGTCGTCATCAGTGCCTTTGAAAACTCGGAAGTCATTATTTCCGATGAAGATGTGTCTTCAAGAATATCCAACCGCATTTCTCAGGATCTGACCTTTTCCATGTTTATGGCAGAATGGTATTTTAAAAGAGGGAAATGGTCTTCTGTCTTTTCTCCCATGATCGGATTTGATCGTCTGGATATCGATGCCGGAACCCGGGCGTATTTTGTTTTGAAACAGGATCCGCTCAACTTTAGTGAAAAGATTGATTTTGATATGACGGACAACCAGAAAATCCGGTTTGGCGGTCGATTGAAACTCGATAGAATCCGGTTGAATTCGTCTTTGTGGTCCCGCGGCAAGGAAGGTGAAGCCTATCACAATTCATATGAAAATGAAATAAACGCAGATAATGACGGCCGCTTGTTTACGCCCAGTTTTTATATCATGGATCAGGTGACCATGGGACCGTGGATGGTGATCCCGGGTGTCCATGCCCTCTACGACGGCCATACGGAGCATGGGTATATCGATCCAAGACTGCTCGCAAAATATGCCTGGTCCGAGTCCCTGACGCTTAAAGGTGCATTGGGGTTGTATTCAAAAACGCCGCCCCTGGATGAATGCACCGAACCCTGGGGGACGGAAAAACTCAAGCCCGAGCGCTCTGTGCACACGGTTTGCGGGCTTGAATACACATTCACGGATGCCATCTCTCTTGATGTTCAGGGCTACTACAAAAGATTGTATGACATGGTGGTGAGAATCGATGAAAACGATCCTACCATATATGACAATGAAGGCCAGGGGAGAATTTATGGTGCGGAAATATTTTTAAACCACCGTCAGACAGACCGCTTTTTCGGATGGATATCCTATTCCTGGTCTGTTTCCAGACGGACAGACGCAGATGATGGCGAACGGTATTACAGTATCGATATTCCCAATAATCTCAGGGCGGTAGCAAGCTATAAGCTAAACAGAAACTGGACAATTGGTGCGAAGTATACCTATGCATCGGGAACGCCTTATACGGATCTTTTGAATGTTGAAACAGTTTATGATGTGGATAATGATGAGTATATCCCTCTTTATACCGGCCCTGTGAACAACAAACGGCTTAAAGGGCACCATCAGCTTGACGTGAGAATCGACAAAATGTGGATATTTGATACATATGTGCTAAGCGCGTATCTTGATGTCAGAAATGTGCTTCGCCAGAAGATCTACATTGATAAAGACTACAATGCGGATTACACGGAAAGTGAAAACCAAGAATCGCTTGAATCGGTAATCCCGTTTATTTTTCTGGGCATGAAAATCATTTTTTAATTTTATTTTAAAGACATATTAATTGGTGCATGAGACATACCATGAATACTGTTAAATTTATAGTGTCAGCCATTGTATTCATCCTGGCCGTATCCTGCGGGGAAAGTGATATGACCCCCGGCTATATCGCCAAACAGCCAAAAATACTGGCATTGAAAATTACCAATCCTGAAATCAGAAACGGAGACGCATTTTCCTTAAACCTCCTTGTGGCTGGCCAGTCGGTTGACCAGAATATGACCAATGAGGTTGAATGGATTCTGGGAGCGGATTTGAATGATACCAGCAATTATTCGGTGGCATTGGGGAGGGCGCCCTATAATCAGACGTTTACACTGGATGAAACGATCTGGGACACTATTCCTCAAGACAGCATAAATGAATTGATGGGGGATCGAACATGGATTGACATACCTGTGATGGCGAAAGTTGTCGTAAACGGCACGACGTTGAGGGGAATAAAAACCCTTCGTATGACAGAAATGCCGGCGGGCATGAATCCGGTAATACGCGCTGTCACGGCAAAATACGGTACGGAAACAATAACCATTACACGGAATGAGAACCGAATCCTGACACTTGCCGGAGATTCTATCCCTGACAATTTTGCACTGACGGCAAATATGCAGGATATGGGTGAGTTCAACGACAAACTGATTTACCAGTGGTCTGTATCTGCCGCCAGATGGGGTGAAGGCGAACTTTACATCAATTCGGAAAAAAAAGACATTGAACAATTGCTCGGTGAAAATGCCACAGCAGCGGAATACAGGGAATCTGTTGTGTTTTCCACTCAGGGGGAGGACGGTGACGATCCTGTCCAATTTGGCGAATATGACATATTTCTGGTCGTCAGAGATAAAAAAATTGATTCAAGTGGCAGAGAAGAAGACCGGTTTGGCCTCGATTTTTTCCACTTTACGTTTATTCTTTCTGATCATTGATGGAAAATCGGTTCATCCTGGACCTCTGTTTTATCATGTAAAGGAATCGTGATATAGAAATCAGCACCCTTGCCTGGTTTGCTCTGACATCTGATCGTGCCGCCAAGGGTCTGGGTGACCAGGTTATAAACAATATGGAGTCCCAGACCGGTCCCACCCTGTCCCCGCTTTGTCGTAAAAAAAGGATCAAAAATACGTTCCAGAACATGACTTTCCATGCCACACCCATCGTCGCTGAATAAAAACAGCAGATGACTCCCCTTATCCGATATGTCAATCAGAATATTGCCGGTTTCAATGGTTTCAAAACCATGAATCAGGGAATTCATAATCAGGTTTGTGATAATCTGAAAGAAGGCGCTGGGTGATGAGTGGATGATATGTTTTTCACTGCAGTTAACGGAGATTTTGTGTCTGGTCTGCTTCAGCCTCGGTTCGAGATTGACAAGAATTTCTTCCAGGGTATTTTTAAGGTTAATCGGACGCCATCCCTCATTTGACTGATCAACAGCCACCTGTTTGAAACTGGATATGATTTCAACGGCATGTTGAAGATTACGATGGATGATCGCGGATGTATCCTTGATGATGTTCATCACATGTTGTGATTTTTCGCCATCTGTCTCTCCCAGGGTGATTATCCGGTCAAGTTTTTCAACCAGGTCATTCATATAGGTCGATGCGGTGATACTCACCCCGATCGGCGTGCTTATCTCATGGGCCACACCTGCGACCAATCCGCCCAGAGCAGCCATTTTGGCAGATTCGAGCGCCTGTTTCTGCAGGTTTCTCCTTTCAGATATGTCTCTTGATATGCCCAGGATATGAAGGGGTTTTCCTTTGGTGTTGCGGATGATGCGAATAGTGATTTCAAACCATTTCAGCGTGCCATCCTTGCAGAACAATTCAACTTCAATGGTACGGCTCCGGTTCAGGTCTGTCTTTTCGTGATAATTCCTTGCAAGTTCCTCATACAATGCTTTTGCAGCAATTTCTAACGATTCCCTGGGCATGCTTTTGTCCAGTGGCAGCGCGATGGCCTCTTCCACCGTAAACCCTCTCAACCGTTCAACAGAAGGACTGATAAACGTTATTGGGCCAACCCGGTAATCTTCATCGGTTTCTCTGACCCAGATGATGTCTGTGGCATATTCTGTGATGAGTCGATGCCTTTCCTCACTTTCATGAAGCGCGATTTCATTTTTTTTCCGGGTGCTGATATCGCGCGCAATACCAAGCATCCCAGCGGGTTTGTCGTCTTTATAAATAACGGAGCTGACCGATTCGACAGTCACTTTGCCCCCTCCTTTTTTTTTCAGTTCAAGCTCGACCAGCTCTGGCTGATATCCTTTTTCAAGGGTATCTATTGTCCGCTCGTAAACAAAAGGCAGATCTTCAGGATTTACAAGGGTTGCAAAATTCAAATTTTTTATTTCCTGTCTCTGATATTCCAGAAGATCCAAAGCTGCCTGATTGGCATCCAGAAAATTCCCTGACGGATCACAAATAAATACACAGTCCCTGATGCGATAAAAAAGGGCGTGATTCAATGCCCGGCTTTCTTTAAGCTGGTTTTTTAAATCTTCAACTTCTTTGAGATGCTTCTCAAGTTCAAGAATATTTTGCTGCAGTTCATCATATGTCGGTTTGTCAGTCATTCATTTTTCCGGTTGAAAGGGTTTTTATGTTGCCAGACTATAGATGAGATGTGGCTAAACCTTTGTAAACCTTTGAATCATTTTAATCAAAGATTTTATAGTGAATACGGTCTTATGTCAAGTCAACATCTTGTGATCGTTAAAGATTCACAGAATCAATCTGTTTTTTTTAAAGAGTGAATTTAAAAACTGTCCTGTATAGCTGCTTTTAACACCAGAAACACGCTCAGGTGGACCCTGGGCAACGATTTTACCGCCATTCTTGCCCCCATCCGGCCCTAGATCAATAATCCAGTCCGCTGTTTTAATCACATCAAGGTTATGTTCAATGACAATGATCGTATTTCCCGCATCAACCAGTTTTTTCAACACATTCAACAGGAGATTGATGTCATCAAAATGAAGGCCTGTGGTGGGTTCATCCAGAATATAGATTGTTCTTCCCGTATCCCGTTTGGATAATTCCCGGGCGAGTTTTATCCGTTGGGCTTCTCCGCCGGAAAGTGTTGTGGCGGATTGGCCGAGTTTGATGTAGGATAGACCCACCTGATTCAATGTGTCCAGTATGGTATTGATTTTCGGATGGTTTTTAAAAAGGTCTATGGCCTGAGCGACCGAAAGATCAAGCACATCTGCTATGGAATGCCCTTTGAACAAAATTTCCAGTGTGGCTTCGTTAAACCGTTTTCCCCTGCAGACTTCGCATGGAACAAACACGTCTGCCAGAAAATGCATTTCAACCCTGATATACCCATCACCCTGACAGGCCTCACAACGCCCCCCTTTGACATTAAATGAAAAACGTCCTTTTGGATAAGCTCTTTCCCGGGATTCCGGGAGCATGGCAAACAAGTCCCTGATGTGGTCAAACAATTTTGTATAGGTTGCGGGATTACTTCTGGGAGTTCTGCCAATGGCTTTCTGATCGATGTTGATTACTTTGTCGATGTTATCCAGCCCTTCTATTCCGTCATGCTTACCTGAAGGCATAATTGATGCGTGAAGTTTTCTGGCAAGGGATGGAAACAGGATCTGATTGGTCAGCGTGGATTTTCCGGCACCGGAAACACCGGTAATGGCGACAATGAGCCCCAGAGGGATATGGACATCTATGTTTGCAAGATTATTTTCAGAGGCATTTTTAATGACAATCCATTGGTTTCCGGTTGCATCAGGAAGGCGTCGTTTTTCAGGAATTTCAATCTGCTTTTGGCCGGACAGATAAAGACCTGTCAGAGAAGAACTGTTCTTCCGAATGGCCTCAGGCGGACCGGCTGCCACAACCTGACCACCCAGATGACCGGCACCAGGGCCCATATCAATGACCCAGTCAGCCGAAAGGATGGTTTCCTCATCATGCTCCACCACAATAAGCGTGTTTCCGATATCCCTTAAGTGGCAAAGGCTTTCCAGAAGTTTGATGTTGTCTTTCTGATGAAGTCCGATAGAGGGTTCGTCAAGAATATAGAGAACACCTGTCAGTTCGGAACCCACCTGGGAGGCCAGCCGGATTCTCTGGGATTCCCCTCCTGAAAGCGTGGGCCCTTTCCGGTCAAGGGAGAGATAGTCAAGTCCCACATTCACAAGGAATCCGAGCCTGCCAATGATTTCCTTTAGAAGTTCGCCGGCAATTATTTTGTGATTGCCTTTCAGTTTTAAGGATTTGAAGAAATGATAGCATTCGCCGGTGGTCATTCCCGTAATATCCATGATGGACCGATCAGCGATCTTTACATGAAGCACTTCCGGTTTGAGACGCTTCCCCTTGCATGTCATGCATTCCTGGGCACTCAGGAATCTGGAATACCATTTCTTCTGATGCTCGGATTTGGTCTGCATGTAGCGTCGCATCATGCTGACAAGCAACCCTTCAAAATGGGTCGTGACCTTTCCCTGAACCTTTGCGGAATTCCAGTTAATCACCATTTCCTCGCCTTTGGAACCGTAAAGAAAGATGTTTTTATGCGGGGTCGGCAAATCCTTCCAGGGTTTGTCAAAATTAACCTTGTATTTTTTTTCAATGGCCTTAAGCTGTTCCAGCCCCCAGGTCCCGTCTCTTGAGAGTTCGTTTGAAAAATAATTGCGCCAGGGGATAACGGCGCCTTCCCGAACAGACAGGGTCTTGTCCGGAATAATTTTATCCTCATCCATGAAAAGCACGCTCCCTATTCCATTGCAATCCGGACACATTCCCAAAGGAGAATTAAAGGAGAACAGGGAAGGGGCCAGTTCCGGAAATGCCATGCCGCAACAGGATCGCGCTTCGCTCATATGGATATCTTCCCGGTCGACCACATGAACAACAATCCGGCCTTTGCCAAGTTTAAGAGCTGTTTCCACCGAGTCTGTAAGACGTTTTTTGAATGTTGAATCCGCTTTGATCACCAGCCTGTCAACGACAACCTCAATATTGTGTTTCTTGTGTTTGGATAAGCTTTGCACGTCAGACAGCTCCTGGACCACGCCATCTATCCGGATTCTGGCAAAACCGTCTTTCCTCAGATGATCAAATAGCTCCCGGTGTTCCCCCTTTCGGTTTTCAATGATTGGCGCCAAAAGCAGGATTTTCGTGGACACCGGAAGGTTTAAAATCTGGTGCACCATGCTTTCTGCATTGCCCCTTCCGACCTGCCTGCCGCACTGATGACAATATTGCACCCCAACCCTTGCAAAAAGTACCCTCAGATAATCATAAATTTCGGTTATGGTGCCCACGGTTGATCTTGGGTTTTTACTCGCTGATTTCTGTTCGATGGATATGGTGGGAGAAAGCCCCCTGATAGTTTCATATTTGGGTTTTTCCATCTGACCGATAAACTGTCTGGCATAAGCGGACAATGATTCAACGTAGCGTCTCTGGCCTTCGGCAAATAATGTATCAAATGCAAGGCTCGATTTGCCCGAGCCAGATACGCCGGTGATCACGATCAGTTTTTTTTTCGGAAGATCCACATCAATATTTTTAAGATTGTGCTCTCGCGCACCTCTAACAATAATCTGGTCGAGTTCGTATGTTTTCCGGCTATGATTTTTTGTTATTTCTGGATGATTCTTTTTTATTTTATTTCGCATTATATTTCCCACTATCATGTATCAGATTTAAACGTACCTGGTCTTTTGCCCGACAACTTTCATTTTGTCAAAAAATTAGTCATCTTCTTGAAAAAGTCTATCAAACACGTTGAATATTTTCTTTATGTTTTATGTTAATAATCCTTCATAAGATGCCTTTATTCCATCATTTTATCTCAAATTGAAGTGAAACAGATACGGAAATTATTCTTGACTAATATTCATAAGGTCATGTAATTTAAACCTGTTCGAATCTTCATATCATGGTTGCCGATTTTAACCTGTCTGTTCGTATTGAAAAAGGATTTCATGCGTAAATTATTCAGAAAAGAAGCAGACAACTATGCACTTTATGGTGCGTTGTTTGGAATCCTTTTTCCTGTAACCGGTACCCTGATCCAATGTTTTATGACGTATGGACGTTTTTCAACAGAGTCGTTTTTTTCCGCCCAATCCCATCCATTGATGTGGATCATCGATACCGCCCCTTTCTTTTTGGGAATTTTTGCGCGTATCGGGGGGATTCGCCAGGATCGCGTTGATAGCCATTTAAAAGACCTTGAAAAAAAAGTCGAGGCACGAAATCAGGAACTGATTCGGGCCAACAGACATCTTATGGAGTCCATTGAACACGCCCATGAGCTTGCTGAAGAGGCAAACACTGCCAATCGGACCAAAAGTGATTTTCTAGCCAATATGAGCCATGAAATCCGGACACCCTTAAACGGCGTCGTCGGTATGACCGAACTTCTTCTGGAAACGCCGCTTTCAGATGAACAGTATCATTATACAAGTATAATTGACTCAAGCGCCAGTTCATTGCTTGAAATCATAAATGATATCCTTGATTTTTCGAAAATTGAGGCCGGGAAATTTGATATAGATACTATTGCCTTTGATTTAAGGGTCACTGTCGAGGAACTGATTGATCTCCTGGCGCCCAAATCGTCCAAAAAGGGGATAGAGCTTATTTTTCAAATTGAAGATAATGTTCCCACATCATTATTGGGTGATCCGGGCCGTGTCAGGCAGATATTACTCAATCTGTGCGGAAATGCCATCAAATTTGTTGAAGAAGGTGAAGTTTATCTTAAAATTTCAACGGATGCCGAGACATCCGAAAACGTCTGGATACGGTTTGAGGTCATTGATACAGGCATAGGTATTCCTGAAGATCGGATGACAAAACTCTTTCATTCGTTCTCTCAGATTGATTCTTCTACCACGCGAAAATATGGTGGCACCGGACTGGGACTTGCCATATCCAAAAGACTCGTCGATCTGATGGGCGGTGAAATTGGTGTTGAAAGTACGGTTGGAAAAGGATCGACCTTCTGGTTTTTACTGAATTTCAAAAAACAGCCTCTGTCTGAGACCCATCAGCATAAAGTGCTCAAAGACATCAGCCATAAAAAAATATTGGTAGTGGACATGAATGAAACCTGCAGGATAATTTCTTCAGCGTATCTGAAATCCTGGGGATGCCGGTTTGATGTGTCTGAAAATGGTGAGACTGCCCTGGCCATGCTGAGAAAAGCAGCCAGGATGGAAGACCCGTTTGATGCTGTGCTCATGGATATGCAAACCGCATGCATGGCAGGAGAAAATCTCGGGAAAATCATTAAAGGTGATCCGGTGATTCAAAATATAAACCTGGTCATGATCACGGCCCAGGCCATACGCGGAGATGTTTCACGATTACGGAAAATCGGATATTCCGGTTTTTTAACCAAACCCGTGAAAAAAAATGGTCTTTTTGACTGTCTTCGAATGGTCCTTGGGGGTAAGTGTTTCCCTGATACGGATAGTCCCATTGAAATGGTCACGAAATATACGGTCAGAGAACATAGGGTACGGCGTCAAGAAAAAACCGAAGAGCCATTGGATATTCTCCTTGCCGAAGACAACATTATCAACCAGAAAGTCGCCACCAGCATGCTGACCAAAGTCGGCCACAAGGTAACCATCGCCAATAACGGGCAGGAAGCAGTCACATATTGCAGCAACCGGACGTTTGACATTATTCTGATGGATATTCAGATGCCTGTCATGGGCGGTATAGAGGCAACGCAGGCTATCCGTGATGTCGAAAATACGAGTAACAAAAATCACATACCGATTATCGCTTTAACGGCAAATGCCATTATCGGTGATCGGGAACATTTTTTAAAATTGGGGATGGATGAGTATATTTCAAAACCGATTAAGAAAGGCGATCTGATTCAGGTGATTTCAAAATGCCTTAAGGAGCGACACGAGGATTTGCAAAAAAAATGATACGGCAAGTTTTTTACCTTCCATGGGAGAAAAGGAAAAACACATGAAAACTTCACATGCGTTCATCACTAAATTTTTCATGGTGTCTTGTTTTTTTTTAAGCTGCAGTGACAATACTTCAGTATCCATCCATTACAAAGACTCGCTGGATGTCCGGCTGGAGTACGTATCGATGAAAACCATGTCAGCTTATAACAGAAAAACCAGGGAGGGCGTAAGTGGTGCTTTCCAGGAAATTCCTGAAATCTATTGGCATGAAGATATAAAAGAAATGAATCCGGTTTGGGTCTACCAGCACAACAACAATCTTGCTATAGTACTTGATGTGAGCGAGAACACAGAAGAGGGAATTTATGTGTATGTGTCATCTTCTTCTTATCTGCCAGAAAATGATGCATATATTCAATTTGTGGCAGTCAGCAGAAATACGTACGAATTCGTCAGGTGGACCTTCAGCCCAAGCACCTGATTCAATAAAAATTTTGACACCAAAAGGAATGCAGGAAACATGGAAATAGTCGAAGCGATCCGCACACGAAAAAGTATCAGAAAATTCAAGCCCCAGCCGGTTTCAAAAGAAATGCTGAAGGAAATTCTTGAGATTGCCGTAAGGGCGCCATCTGCAGAAAACACCCAACCATGGGAGTTCTTCGTACTCGCTGGCGAGGTGCTGGATAAAGTGAAAACGGATAATATCACCAAGGTAAGAAATTTTGAAATCCCGCCTGATGAAATGGCCCACATTCTTGTGGAACGACCCAAAGGAAGCGTCTATCGAAACCGGCAGATCGATATTGCCAAACAGCTTTTCAGCCTCATGGACATCCCCCGGGAGGACAAGGCCAAAAGAGCATCGTGGATGGAACGGGGTTTCCGCTATTTTGATGCACCTGCCGCAATCATCATTGCAGGTGAGACATCATTGCCGGTTCACGGGTCATATCTCGATGCAGGTGCGGTGATGCAGAACATCTGTCTTGCAGCCCTTCATTTCGGGCTCCATACCTGCATTGAAAACCAGGGCGTAACCTATTCGGATGTTATCCGAAAACATGCCAACATACCTGCGACCAAAAGGCTGATGGCGGCCATCGCCATCGGATATGCGGACTGGGATTTTCCTGCCAATAAGGTTCAAAGTGACCGGGAGCCGATCGAAAAGAGTGTCACCTGGTGTGGTTTGTAAGATACAGGAAAATCCACATATAGATGTACGATGAGGCTTACGGAAACTAAATCCCGGGGTGAAAGGTCGACCCCGGGATTTTACTGATACCGCCTGACTTAAAAGGCATACATCAATTTTGCCGCAAACAAATACCAGTATTGTTCAACATCTTCATTGCCGTCTTTATCTATGTTGTCAGTAATATAACCATTGTAGAAGCCGTCATTGTAATGACCTTCCAGTTTGAATATCCAGTTTTGATTAAGATCAAAACGGAATGTAAGGCAAGTGTCTTTGGACCAGCTGTAATAGTCTTTCCAGTTGTAGTATTTCACATTGTCTTTACCACTTCTATCCTTTTTATTACTATAAAAAATAGAATGGTAGACACCTATTTCAAACCAGTCTGTCATACGGTAAGAGATGCTCCCGTAATATCCTTCCATGACATTATTTGTCGCATATGGCAGTCGGTAGGGGGCGGCTGTTGGTGAAACGTACAAATCAATAGGCGTCTCAACGTCAAAAATAGAATACTCTGCTGAAAACAGGAAGGCGTTTTTTGCATATTCAATGCTAATAGCCCACAACAGAGCCTCGTCATCACTCTTTGCCGGCATATCCTGAATCGTGAGGTCCATCTTCCAGTCCCATTTTGAAACGGATCCGCCAATTTTGAGCCCATCTATCAGGTCAGTGCTCTGAAGGCTGAAGATAATGGCTGTTTCAGGTTGAATGGATTCAATACTTGATTTTGTAATATCGTTGAATTTTTTTGCAAGACCGCCATCTGTTTGTGCATCCATGATACCTATCTGCAACTGGTAAGAAAGGCCATACAAATACCCATAAAAACCAGCACCCTTGATTGTGAGTAATGAATCCCTCCAGGGATCACTGTAAACACTCTGCGGCAAGAAAATAAATGTCCGTGCAATACCATTATCTCTGGATTCATTGTAGAACCCATGGGGTATCTTTATTTTTCCGATACGAATTCCCGCCCAGTTATAAAACAGATAATCTGCAAATGCCCAGTCAACCGTTATGTCATCATTTCCCAGATCACCGATATCTCTTGCAAAGAATTGTATCCCTATGGATAAATTATTTGAAATAGCGCTGGAAAATTTGATCCCCATTTCGTTGAACTCGAATGAGCCTTCTTCCGTGTCTGTCAGAAAATTATTTTCATCTGTTTTCATATACCCCTGAGTAATAAAACCGTTAATCACTGTATCTGAAGAATAAGCGTCAACCTCAGCCGAATATATGAAGAGAATCGAAAAAACGACATTGATAATCATCCGATTTTTTTTCATCAACCTGCCTCCTATTTAACTGCAATGACCTTGATACCCTTGATAAGCTTGTTAGAAGAAATATATCCGATGGCACCTTTGGTTGAAGAAATATATTCCATGAGTTTATCTTCTTCCTTGATGCTTTTGGGGATGAATGTCGCTTTTCCCATAAAAACCATATTTCTCCAGTAATTGACAAATTGCGTAGGCGTTTTATTGACGTAGTTTCTTAAAAAATACGCATACACATCTGTCTGTTTTAAAAATGTGAGCACAATTTTGTCCCCATTTCCCCATAGTTTGGTTTTTCCGGTATATATATCTTTAAGCTCTTTACGGGTAATACTATCCATGGGAACAGAGTCATTTGCGATGAAGACAATTGGTTCGGAAAAGGCATACGGAACCCTGAAAAAATTGCCTATAGCAAGTGTTACTCCTAAAATAATGGCGAACCGGCATTTGCTTTTCATTTCATTTATTGGAACCATAATCTCCTCTTTAACAGGTGCTATCTGATAATTAAAAAAGGGGGTAACAGTTTGGCACTTTGAATAAAAGTTAAAAAATCTGATAACAGAAATCGATTTGCAGTATGCAGTGCTAATGAAGAGCTGCATGGAACGCGTTATTTTCATTTACCGTTAAAAAAATTTAACCGATGACGATCTGTACCATATCAAGGAGAAAATCTCCACCAATTTCTATAATAGGAACTCCAGAATTCCAGCAGATAAATTTAACCATTTCCCAACGTGAAGAATTTATGATATCAAAAAGAACTATACCAGTTGGTTTCTCAAACCCAACGAAAGTTGAAGCGGTATCACCGAACCCAGAATGATTGATTGCCTTGATGCTTTATTTATACCCATCCTTGACATATTGCTGAAATCACTTTGGGAGCAGAGGCAACAAAATGAAATCGATTGAACCATGGAATAGATTATGAAACAGGCCGTACTGGAATACAGAGCTATTTTAGAAACGATAGCAGATGGATACTACGAAGTTGATATTTCAGGCAAGTTGACATTTTTTAACGACTCCCATGCCAAACTCCATGGCCGCACACGGACCGAACTGGCGGGTATGAATTTTAAGGATTATACGGTCGCGGAAGATATCGACAGAGTGTTCACCGCCTTCAAACAGGTTTATAAAACGGGGGAACCTTTAAAAGGCATCGAATTTGCCATTTATGCAAAGAACGGATCGATACGTTACGTGGAATGTTCCGCCTCGCTGATGAAAAACGCTGAAGGTACGCCCACCGGATTTCGGGGCATGGCTCGCGATATCACCGGCAGGAGGTTGAATCAGGAAATTCTCCGGGAAAACGAAGAAAAATACAGAACCATCCTGGAAAGCGTCGAGGAAGCCTACTATGAGAGCGACCTGAAGGGAAGATTCACATTGTTTACGGACTCCATGTGCAGGCATTTGGGATATTCAAAAGAAGAATTGATGGGAATGCACTACACGCAATACATGGATAAGGAAAATGCTGAAAAGGTATATAAAACATACACTGACGTATATAAAACCGGTAAATCACATACCATACTCCAATATGTCGTTACCAGAAAAGATGGAACACGGATCGATAACGAAACCTCTGTTTCACTCATCAGGGATAAAGAAGGCCGTACCATCGGTTTCAGGGGAGTGGGCCGTGACATTACACGCCGAAAGAAAGAAGAGGCCGAACTCCAGCGGGCCAAAGCGGCTGCGGAAGCCGCAAGTAACGCCAAAAGCCATTTTCTTGCGAACATGAGCCATGAGATCCGGACGCCTATGAATGCCATTCTCGGTTTTGCGGATATGTTGCTGGAGACCCACGTGGATAACGTTCAGAATGAATATTTAAGGATTATCAAGAAAAACGGGGAAGTCCTTGTGGGGCTGCTCAATGATATTCTTGATTTTTCCAAAATAGAATCCGGTAGTCTGGAATTCCAGGAAATCGTCTTTGATCCTGAATTGGTCGCGTATGATGTGACCGATATCATTCGCACAGGAATCGGGTCAAAATCCATAGAACTGCTTTGCCGGATCGGTGACAATGTGCCCTCGACCCTTAAGGGTGACCCTTTGCGCTTTCGTCAGGTCATCACCAATATTCTTGGAAATGCAGTCAAATATACCGATAGGGGAGAGGTGGAGATTTCCCTTGCGGTGGAAGAAGAAAAAAATGACCGCCTGAAGCTCCATGTAACCGTTCGTGACACAGGTATCGGCATACCCAAAGAATCCCTGGAATCGATATTTAACGCTTTTCATCAGGTTGATAATTCACATAGCAGAAGATACGGCGGTGTGGGGTTGGGGCTTTCGATCTGTAAAAAGATTGCCCTGCACCTGGAAGGAGATGTCTGGGTTGAAAATTCCGCATCTGACGCTATTTCCAATAAATATAATGAAACCGGAAATTCAACCCCTCATGACCGGTATGCCGGATGCATTTTTCATTTTACAGCCTGGTATACCAAAGCAAAAGAGCGGAAAGCCGAACGAACACCTGCGGTGAATCTCGAAGGTAAACGGGTTCTCATTGTGGACGATAATACGACGACTCTTGATATATTAACCCAGCTGCTTCGTTCCATGAAAATGGATACACTTTCGATTACACATGGACAGAATGTCATTCCTGCCCTGGAAGACGGCTTTCGTTCTGAAAATCCATTTCATATTGTCCTGGCCGATACACAGATGCCTGTAATGGACGGGTATGAAGTGGCCAGTGAGATTCGTCTTTCCCGATATCCGTTTTCAAACCTGCCCATCATCGCCTTATCCTCTTCATTAGAAAGGTGTGCACAGAAATGCAGAGAGGCCGGCTTTGATGGTTTTCTTGCAAAACCTGTACAACGGGATCAATTGTTTCAGATGATCGAGCAGATCGTGAGTAATTCTTGCATGGAAAATCCGGATCATAAAATTGCGAGAGAGAATATAGCAACGCAGTACTCGGTCAGGGAAGATGTGAAGCATGGCGTACGAATTCTTCTTGCGGAAGACAATCCTGCCAACCAGAAGCTTGTGAAAATTATGCTGACCAAGGGAGGATATCAGGTGAAGGTTGTAAACAATGGCCGGGAGGCGTTCGAATCTTTTGTATCGTCTCCTGAAGATTATGATCTGATTCTAATGGATATCCAGATGCCCGAAATAGATGGTGCCACGGCTGCATGGATGATCAGGGAAAAGGGGTTCACTACTGTTCCGATTATCGCCGTAACTGCCCATGCATTAAGCGGTGACAAGGAAAAATACCTTGAGGCTGGCATGAACGATTATATTGCAAAACCGATCAAACGGGAGATCGTTTTTCAAATGCTTGAACGATGGGTGTTTAACAAACACAAACTTAACAAACATTTCACTACCTGGGGCTAACGATGATCGTTTGAAACGGCACTGGCAAATAACTCTAAAGCCAGACGAATCATATTCAAAATCTCTGTCTGATTGTATTTTTCAGGTTCGGTATGAAAAAGGTAAGCGCCATACTCGGCAATACCCATCATGCTGTATCCGAGAATATTGGCATCAAAAATGTTGAAAGGACTTTTGGGATTGTTCTTCTGCTCCTCAAGAATTATTTGAATAATTGGTTCCGTCATGATTTTCATGACCTGATTCAATTTTTTTCGAAGGGTTTCATTCTGACTGACTGAAACCCCGCGAAGGATATTCATAAAATCGATCCACCGGGGATAATACGAGAGAAATATAATCATCCTTTTGGATAATCGCTCGGATATCTGTTCTTCAGGCGCTGCCAGGTTTTCCATTTCATCGCGTAGATCGGATACGATCCTATCGGCACACTCCAGAAAAAGGTCTTCCTTGTTCTGATAATACTGATAAAAAGTGCCTTTACCCACCCGTGCCTTTAGCACAATGTCGTTGATGGTCGTCTCGCTATATCCTTTCTCCTTGAACACCTGAAATGCCGTTTCCACAATATGACCCCGTCTGTTCGAATAAAGCGGCTGAGACGCGTCTGCCGTTTCAACCGGTTCGAATCGGGTCTCGATCTGCGTCTTGATCTCCGAAAGCGGCAGTCGCTTCTCCTCCCTCATTTTTTTGATGAACTTAAGGCGCTCCATGTGCTCGGCCGTATAATAGGCCATGGTTTTACTGGTACGAAGCGGTTTGGGGAGGAGACCCTTTCCAATATACGATCTGATCGTGGGTATGGTGATGGACGTCTCTTTTGACAGTTCTGAGATCGTCATGTGAATCGGCAGTTTCATGGTTCCTCCTGAAGTTAAAATGTTAGATTATATATCCTTTCAAAAAGAGATTATCAATCTGCAATTCATTGAAAAGACAAATATTGAAAAATTCACTCATAAAATCTGAAAGTTAGAAACTTTCTTTATATTTTTTGCATTAGTGCTTGACAATCGAACGGGCTCTATATATCTCTAATACAGAACAATACGTTACTGTATTAAACATTATAAAAAAAATTTCAACACCGTTTTTCGAAATACTAAAATTATTTAATCGGAGGTTTTATGAGCAAAGGCAAACTGGCAATCGTCGGCATCGGAGAAGTGCCGACGCGAATCATGCCCGAGAGGACCCGGTGGGACATACTCTATGATGTATGTACAGAAGCGATCAGAGATTCGGGATTGGATAAAAAC